>Ga0137308_100034_pt1 | contig 213986 bp, 193 predicted proteins | sample Inofrocosms_June_FD_97181 | JGI IMG/M metagenome (GOLD analysis project Ga0137308, IMG submission 97181) | Mouse cecal microbial communities from Vienna, Austria - N-Acetylneuraminic and N-Acetylglucosamine D2O microcosms_June | ecosystem: Host-associated > Mammals > Digestive system > Large... | reverse complement strand
CAAAATTTCGGATGACCCATAAGCTCCTGCTGATCACCCAGGACCGTGACTTGGCCAGAGACATCCTTTCGCTAAATGAGAGCAAGGCCGTGAGAGCCTATCCGGTTCATGTGCAGAGGGTGAACCGATATGGGTTTTTGAGCGGCTTTAAGGCAAATGAGGAGCAAAGCAGGCCCGCCGGGGAGAAGGAGAGCATGGAGCCGGATGAGATATTCAAGGTCTGTGACTCTGTGACCGCGATTGCCGACACGCCCATGGGAGTAAGTCATATTCCCGGGCAGCAGGAGTGTACGTACACCGTGCAGGGGCCGGTAAAGCTGATCAGTGAGATCGCGTCGGGGGGTGAAGGAATCCTATATTCCACCGATACGCCCTATGTGGCCAAGATCTATAAAAGAGGGAATATCACCAGAAGAAGGTTCGAGAAGATTAGGTTGATGCTGGAAAAACCAATTGAGTGTGAAGGCATATGCGCCCCGGTTGCCGCCCTCTATAATGCAGACAGAGAATTTGTGGGATATCTGATGCCCCGGGCGCAGGGAAAGGAACTACAGAAGAGCATATTTATCAAGCCCCTGTTTATAAAGAATTTTCCCGGCTGGAAAAAGAGGGACACCGTGCAGCTGTGCGTGACAATTCTTGAAAAGATTAAGTATCTGCACAGCAGGAATATTATTATAGGGGATATCAATCCGGCCAATATACTGGTGGTTTCCCCCCAGGAAGTATATTTCGTGGATACGGACAGTTATCAGATTGAAGACTTTCCCTGTCCTGTGGGCACCATCAACTATACGGCGCCGGAAATCCAGAGGAAGCGTTTCCCCGAGTTTCTGCGGACCATGGGCAACGAGAATTTCGCCATTGCGACGTTGCTGTTTATGATCATGCTGCCGGGAAAACCACCGTATTCACAACAGGGCGGGGAGGATCCCATTGCCAATATTGTGAACATGGATTTTTCCTATCCTTTCGGGGAGAGCTCCAACAGGAAAACGCCGGACGGCCCCTGGAGATATATATGGAGTCATCTGACCTATGACCTGAAGAAGGCGTTTTATAATACGTTCAGAAAGGACGGGGAAAATGCCGCGGAAGACACCAGGCTGTCCGTGGACGAATGGCTGCCCATTTTCAAGTATTATCTGGAACTGCTCGACAGCGGGAGATATGGAAAACAGGACAAAATGTCAGAGGAACTGTTTCCCACCCGGCACAAGAAGAATCCCAAAACGGTATTCACATCCTGCAAGCTGTGCGGGAATGAGGTGGCGGAAAACATGTGCCAAAACGGCATCTGCCGGGAGTGCCTGAGCAAGGGTGAAGTGTACAGCTGTAAAAAGTGCGGCAGGGATATCAGCTACACCAATTACCAGAAATATATCAAGAACGCCAGGAAATATGATATTTGCCCCCAATGCTTTGAGCAGGGTAAAAAAATAAAATATGCCCCGATATGTGTGGAATGCGGCGAGACCTTTCATATCACCAACAGCCAATATGACTATTTTATGGAAAAAGGGCTGGATTTGCCCAAAAGATGTCCCTCCTGCAGGGCGGAAAAGAGAAAACGGATGGATGAGACGGATTTTCAGCCTGACGGGCAGTATTCCGGCGAAAACGGATCGTTTTGTTTTATCACAACGGCGGTGTGCAGTTACTATGGAAAGCCGGACAACTGCCGCGAACTGACGTTGCTGCGCGCTTTCCGCGACACATGGCTGAAAAACCAGCCCGGCGGGCAGGAAGCCATTGCAAAATACTATCGGAAGGCCCCCCTGCTGGTGAGCCTGCTCCAGGCATCTGAGCAGTATGAGGAATACTGTGAGATATTGTGGGACAGATATATCTGCCCCTGCGCCCGGCTGATCGAAGAGGCTATGTCCAAAACGGCGGTCTCAGATACCGATTGGCCCAGGGACGATGAAAAAAGCCCGGCTTTCCTTGCGGCTTCCCAGAGAGAGGCAATGTTCGAAGAATGTGAAAAGCTGTATTATGGCATGGTAAAATATTTAGAGGACGGGCTTGGCGCGCGGAAGGAGCAGCGGGTATAAAAGCACAAATGCGTGTGTACCCCCAAAGCGTGTTGATCCGTACAGGGATGCCCCTGCGGCACTGGCGTAACATCGGCATAGGGTATCTGTGGGGAGTGCGGAAATTATACCCCGAGTGGCAAAAGCCATCGTCCGTGCGTATAAAGCAGGCGGATAGAGACCTGGCTGGCAGTCAGGCAAAATGAAATATAAAATTCTATAATAGGAGGAACAGACGGATGGCGGAGAATTTGCACAGACAGAAAATGGCGCAGACACAGGAGGAATCTGACGCAGGAGACGGCAGCGGCGCAAAGGATGAGATCTATGCGGCTGTCTACAGCGATGTGATGAAGGAGGTACGCCAGAACTTGTCACAGATGAAGCCGCAGCTGATTCAGGAGATAGCCGACGCCGTTATGGCGAGGATAGAGGAGGAGTACGGGAAGAGACTGAAGAAGCTGGAGAGCAAAGCATCAGAGAAAAACAGACAGGACGGAGAGGGGAAACAGGCGCAGACAGCTTCGGGAAAGGGCGAAAGGATCGATGTCTCAGAGCTTGATGACCAATATAAGGTTGGGGGATGGATCTACTATCCGAATCCTGACGATGGTGAATTTCTGTATAAAGTGCGGCCGGATGGAAGTGATAATACACAGTTGACCGATTACGCTGTTTGGGGGGAGTCATTTTTAGCGGAAGGCGGTTATCTATATTTTGACGATTTAAGGACTTTTACAGAGCGTAAAATCAAATTGGAGGACTAATCTATGGACAACAATCTATTAAGAATCGAAGATCTGGTGAACAATCCCACCCCCCGGGTGCCGGTCTGCCTGTGCCTGGACATAAGCGGCTCCATGGGGGCGGTGGAAGGCGACTGCGTGGAAACCGGGGAAACCGTGTATGAGGACGGGGAGACTTGGAACATCGTCACCGGGGGCACTAGCCGCATCAGTGAACTTGAGGCGGGGGTGGAGGCTTTTTATAAGGAGATACGGGAAGATGAGATGACCCTTTATTCCGCGGAAATCTGTATTGTGACATTTGGAGACAAGGCGGAATGTCTTGCGGATTTTGCCAACATTGAAAGGCAGCAGGAACTGCCACGGCTCTGTCCCTCCGGTGACACAGCCATGGGGGAAGGGGTCAACCTTGCCCTGGATCTGCTGGAGCGCAGGAAACAGGAATACAGGGATAAGGGCGTGGATTATTACCAGCCCTGGCTTATACTTATGACGGACGGGCAGCCCAACGGCGATGAGGGGGAACTGGCCAGAGCGATCAGCCGGACCGTTGACATGGTAAACAATAAAAAACTGACGGTCTTTCCTATCGGAATAGGCGGCCAGGCGGATATGGGTGTGCTAAATGAATTTTCCCCCAAGCGGTCCGCGCTGAAATTGAAGGGCCTGAAATTTCGGGAATTCTTTGTCTGGCTGAGTCAGAGCCTGTCAAGAACATCCATGTCCATGCCGGGTGAGGTGATAAAGCTGGATCTGGAAGGAATTAAAGGGTGGGGCGAACTATAGCCCGCAGACGGGCGTTTGCGGAATGCTTAACGCAATAACCCGTTTAGTGCCCGGAATCAGTCCCGGCTTGACGCCGCCGGGGACGGTTCCGGGAGACAGACACTGGGCGGGGGCTGACATAGCCCTTGATGGAGGTGGCAGGTATGTGGAAAATTGTACAATGTGCCGTGCAAGGCAGAGGGCATATGCAGATGGGTATACCCTGTCAGGATAAGACATATTCCCTTGTCAAAAACGGTGTGACAGCCATTGCGCTGGCCGATGGAGCAGGCTCCGCCAGACTTTCCCATTTTGGCGCGGAGCGGGTGACAGAGTATATCTGTGACGACCTCTCCGAGAATTTTGACCGGTATTTTCACGAGGAGGACGGTGTCCCGGTCAAGAAGGCGCTAATCTCCAAAAGCATACTTGCGTTGGATGAATTAAGCCGGAAACTGAACTGTGAGATCAGGGAACTGGCTTCCACATTGCTGGTTGTTGCAGTGAAGGATGAGCGTTTTATCCTCTTCCATATCGGAGACGGTGTCATAGGCTATTGCAAGAAAGGCGAATTGAAAGTGGCGTCCCAGCCGGAAAACGGTGAGTTTGTCAATACCACGGTTTTTACCACCTCCCAGGAGGCGCTTACAACCATGAAGCTGATAAAAGGGAAAGTGGGAGATATCCGGGGATTTGTCCTGATGTCCGACGGCACGGAGGCCAGCCTGTACGATAAGAAAGAGAAAAGGCTGGCTGATGTGATAAAGAAAATTATGAATCTCTGTCAGCTGGTATTGCCCCGGAAAGTGGAGGAGCAACTGCGGACAAGCTTCGAAGTCGCTGTCAGGCAGGCCACAAGTGATGACTGCAGCATGATCCTGATGGTGGAGGACAGGGAGCCGTTTAGAGGCTACGCGAAGCTTGCTCCTGCTGAAAAGGCCAGACTGTTAAAGCTTCCGGCTTATGCCCGCCCCCGGCGTCTTCGGCGATACGACGCCATATTAAGTGGTCTTGAGAATGGGCGGACGCTTAAAAATATCTCAAAAATAATTCGATTGAACCCCAAATACACGAAAAAATATCTGAATAGGTTAATGGGGATGAATTTTATAGAGAGAAGAGGAATCAAATATTACACCATTGTGATTATGGATACACAATAACAGAGATTTCAAAGAGGATGGTTTCCATTACAGGGAGGATATAGCCATGCGACTGCCGGAGAGTATTCGTCAAATCATATCAAATGAAACATACAGGACCGATGAGATTGGCATGTCCGAGTCCTCCGTCCTGATTTTTGCGGACAAGGTCTTGAAAATACAGAAGCACAGCAGGGAGGCGGAGAATGAGCATCGCATGATGGAGTGGCTGCAGAGCAGGATCCCCGTCCCGCAGGCGCTGGCCTATGAGATTGTGGGAGACACTTCCTATCTGCTGATGAGCAGGATCTCCGGGAAAATGGCTTGTGAAGAAATCTACATGCAGAATCCGGCCCGGCAGGTCAGGCTGCTTGCCGCCGGTCTGAAAAAGCTCTGGAGTGTGGACATTTCCGATTGTCCGGCAGACTGGAGCCTCAAAAATAAGCTGCTCCAGGCCGAGTACAATGTAAAAAACGGATTGGTGGATATGGATAATGTGGAGCCGGACACTTTTGGAGAGAATGGTTTTCGGAGTCCTGCCGCCCTGCTGCAGTGGCTCCATGAGAACCAACCCCAGGAGGAACTGGTATTGTCCCACGGCGACTACTGTCTTCCTAATGTATTTGGCGCAGGTGATGCGCTGACCGGCTATATCGATCTGGGCAGGACGGGAATCGCGGACAAATGGTGTGACATTGCCCTGTGCTACCGCAGCCTGTCCCACAACTATAACGGCAGCTACCATGGGCGTCAGGCCTATGAGGGGATTGATGACCTGCTCCTGTTCCGGGAACTAGACCTGGAGCCTGACTGGGAGAAGATACGGTATTATATCTTGCTGGATGAACTGTTTTAAAGGCTAAGAAGAGAATCAAATAAATGATGACATCCCAAAAAGCGACTCCCAATCCTGGGAGTCGATAATCCGCTCGCTGGGTTTGTCCGCGTTTTTTAACATGCTTTCCACCCGGTTCTCCAGCGCCACGTCGATGAACTTATCCACATCAATGCCCCGCAGTTCAAAGAACAGCAGGGGATTTTCGTCAAATCTTGCGCCGATGCCGTAGAGCACTGCCGCCACATGCTTGCACATCAGGGCCCAGTCCGGACAGCTGCAATTAAAGCTGATTTCCTTGGGGGAGGGAAACAGGCCCTCCTTGCCGGTGAACAGTTCCTTCAATTCCTCGGGGAACTTGCCCTGCAGCAGCAGTTCCAGGTTTTCTATCTTCCGCTCGCACTGGCTGATGGCGTGTTGGCATCGCTCCTCCGAAAGGGGACTGATGCGTATCTCTATTTTGTAGGGCGCTTTGCGCCTGCCCTGTACCCGGGCCAGGACTTTGCCCTTTTGTATTTTCAGATCGATCACGGCCCCGGTTCTCACATAGCGTTTCCCCCGGTCCAAGCGGCTTTCGTAATCTGCATACTGTTCCAAATTGCTGCACCAGGCCTGGCCCCACCAGCTGCTCACGATCTTTCGTCCCTGTATGATCACCGGCTCCATGGATTTACCCCTGGCCTTTTCCCTGGCCACCGTATCCTTGGCGTTCTCTTGTAGTCTGCTTGTCGTCGGCTGACTGTAATTTGACATATTATCCCAGTATTTGCTCATTTCGATCTCCTTGTGTCAACTAGGCTGCGGCAGTGTACCCTTTTTACCCGCTAACCGTATCTCCTACTCCAACCGCATAATGGACAGCAGCTGCTCATTGCTCATCTCCGTGATCCAGTTCTCCCCGCCGGAGCCGATTACGTTTTGGGCCAGTTCCGTCTTGGAGGCGATCATCTCGTCTATTTTCTCCTCGATGGTGCCCTTGCACACCAGCTTATGAACCATCACATTGTTCTTCTGGCCGATGCGGTAGGCCCTGTCCGTGGCCTGGTTTTCCACGGCGGGGTTCCACCAGCGGTCAAAATGGATCACATGGCTGGCCCTGGTCAGGTTCAGTCCCGTGCCCCCTGCCCTCACCGACAGGATAATATAGGGAACATACTTTTCCCCCTGAAATGCCTCCACGATCCGGCTCCTTGTCTTTACCGGCGTACCCCCGTGCAGCACATAGCCCCGGGCATGGAAGATTTCCGCCAGGTAATCGTCCAGATAGGGAGTGATCTCCTTGAACTGGGTGAATACCAGCACCCGCTCCCTCTTTTCGCAGATGGTCTCGCAGATACTGCGGAGCAACTCAAATTTTCCGCTGTCCTTGGCGCTGTAAGCCTGCTGTCCCAGATATTGGTCGGGATGGTTGCAGATCTGTTTCAGTTTTGTCAGGGACGCCAGCACCAGCCCCCGGCGCTCTATGCTGCTGTTTGACTTTTCCTGCAATTTCCGGGCCAGCTCCTCCACCTGCTGGCGGTAGAGTACGGTCTGCTTCTTGGAGATAGACACATAGTCGATCTGTTCCAGCTTGTCCGGCAGATCGGAGATAATACTCTTATCCGTCTTTACCCGGCGGAGCATGAAAGGGGAGATCATGTTTTTCAACTTCGCATACCCCTCCGGGTGCTGGGACAGATCCTTGCAGAATCTCTTAAATTCCGTGGAACTGCCCAGCAGGCCCTTGTCCAGAAAGTCGAACAGGGACCACAGGTTCGTCAGTTCGTTTTCGATGGGAGTGCCCGTCATGGCAATTTTCATCCGGCTTTTCAGTTTCTTGATCTGCCGGGTCTGGTCCGTCAGGGGATTTTTGATGGCCTGGGCCTCGTCCAGAATCAGGCAGTCCCAGGTCACTTTTTCCAGTTCCTTGATCCGGGCGGCCATGCCGTAGGTGGTGATGGTGAGGAAGGAAGCGCAGTCCAGGACTTCCTCGCCCAGGGCTTTTGCGCCCCTGCCGTGCAGAATGTGTACGGACATTTTGGGGGCGAATTTAGCCGCCTCCTTCTGCCAGTTCCCCAGCAGGGAGGCGGGGACGATGAGCAGCACCCGGGCCTCCTTGTTGGACGAGCGAAGTTTTTCCAGAAAAGCAAGAACCTGGACGGTTTTTCCCAGGCCCATGTCGTCCGCCAGGCAGGCGCCGAAGCCCAGCTTGTTCATGTAGTTGAGCCAGGTAAAGCCTGTCTGCTGATAGGGGCGCAGCTGGGCCTGGAAACTTTTGGGCGCCGCCGCAGGGCGGATTTTTCCGGGAGAACGCAGGTTTTGCAGCAGCTGGGAGAGCCATTTTCCGTTGGTCAGGATTTTACCCACGTCGGCATCTTTGTCATCCCTGGAATTTCCAAGACCCATCCGCAGAGCCTCCAGCAGGGTCAGTTCCCCTTCATATTGCTGCATCTCGTCCAGCAGGCGGTTCAGCTTTTGGTGATTGACCTCGATCCATTTGCCTTTGAGGAAAGCAAGCCCCTCCGTCTGGGCCAGGAGACTGCGGATTTCCTTTTGGGTCAGCGGTACGCCGTCGATGGTCAGTTGGGGGCACATGGACAGAATGGAGTCCAGCCCCACAAAAGTGGGCTTTTCCTCTCCCAGATTGATGGACATGCTGACGCTGTAGGCGTTTTTCCTCCACCAGTTGGGGATGCGGCACACAATTCCTGCCTCCTCGATGACCGGTATATCCTGCAGGATACGGTATGCTTCCTGGGAGGTGAGGCGCAGGGGGTGGAACATTTCGCCCTTTTCCACAAATTCCCCGATGATTGGTGAGACATCGGCCACCTGATTTAAGCAGGACAGAAGTTCCATCAGCTTATTCCGGTCCTTTTTGTACTCGGTGAGCGCGTACTGCAGGGGGACATGGCGCACTTTCTCATTTTCGTCCTTGGTGGCATAGGTGGCGAGAAAGGCGAAGGGATAATCCTCGTCCCTGCTCTCCACCAGATGGAAAAAGATGCGCTCCGGAACCTTTAGGTGCTGGCTCTTTTCCGCCAGATACATGGCCACTGTGCCGTCGAATCCACGGATCTCTCCGGCATAGATTTCATTTAGTTTTTCAAAAATACGGACAAGCCAATCTTTCGTGACATGTTCCGATCCCAGAGTGAAGGGGACGCAGTCCAGCAGTCTTACGGTTAGATCCTCGTCAGGACGCACAACGGCGTTTTCCCTGGTGAGTTCAATGTCCGGCTGGCTGGTCAGTACTCGGAAAAAGGTGTCTGACAGCTGATATAAAAAGCAGCCCGCCTCGTCCAGCTGCGCAGGTTTTTCCACAAAGCCCAGATGGTAAAGGGCGGCATAACGATCCTCCTCAAATTGTCTCTCCCAGGCTTGGGCAGGATCCGACAGGGAATTTTGCCTGTCGTCCACACAGAAGCCGTCCTCTGTGAACAGGAAATGGATTGTCGGTTGTGTCTCTTTCATAGGGTCCTCTTTTCCGCGTAGGAACTGCGCTTGTGTGTTCCAAACTTCTTATTCCTGCATAGCACAGGTTTCACCTGTGATATTGCGTTAATCGGTATCTATTTTTCATTATATCTATACATGTGATCTGTTACAATGCCTATTTATAAAAAAATAGTAAAAACAGGAAAAACAGCAGAAATTGTATTGCGATTTTTGCTGAATATGATACAATAGCTTTGTTAAAAGGGCATTTACAATTTATTGTATGATTTTGAAGTGCCCGGGGAGAAAATGAAAAGGAGAGAAGTTGTGTTATGAAAAAGAAATTATGCGGTATCTTGGCAATATGTCTTGCCACAGCGGCGGTTTTGGCGGGCTGCGGCAAACAGGGACAGGGATCGGATCCCGTTCCCGGCGGACAGAACCAGGGCGGGGAAAGCGCGGAGGGGCAGCAGGAGTCCAGCCAGCCCGCGGAGCAGGAGCAGGAGCAGGAGGAACTGCTGTCCGGCAAGCACCATATAAAGATCAATATGAAGGATTACGGCACCATAGAGGTGGAGTTGGATGCGGATCAGGCTCCCATCACCGTGACCAACTTTGTGAACCTGGCCAAAGATGGTTTCTATGACGGGCTTACCTTCCATCGGATCATTGAGGGCTTCATGATGCAGGGCGGCGATCCCAGGGGCAACGGTACCGGCGGATCGGGCCAGGACATCAAGGGAGAATTTAGTGATAACGGCGTGGAAAACACCCTGTCCCACACCAGGGGAGCCATCTCCATGGCCAGAAGCACACTTCCGGATTCCGCCAGTTCCCAGTTTTTTATCATGCATCAGGACGGCACGGCCCTGGACGGCCAGTACGCCTGCTTCGGCTATGTGACCAGCGGCATGGAGATCGTGGACGAGATCTGCGAGAACGCCGTGGTGATCGACGACAACGGCACGGTTCCTTCGGAGAACCAGCCTGTGATTGAGAGCGTTGAAGTGGTAGATTAGTGGGAGAAGATCGGAGGTTAGTGTGAGGATAGGAGAGGGCAGATGAACGCAGTCTACAGGGACATTTTCCGGGCGATCCATGAAGGGAAATGGCTTAGTATCGAGTATCGGAACCAGGAGGACAAGATCACGAAATACTGGATCGGCATCCGGGATCTGGATGCGCGCAGGAAAGTTATGTCCGTGGACGGCCTGCACCTGGGACAGTACACGGTGGCTGACCTGCGAATCCGCATCGACTCCATCCAGTCCTCCCAAGTGGTGGAGGGCTCCTACTGTCCTGTGAACGGCAGGCTGGTGGAGGACATCTACCTGAATCCCCACAAATATAAGACGCTGTTTGACAATGTGGCCAACTTAAAGATCCTGAATTATCTGGAGATGTGCAACCGTCTGGACACCACTCCCTATATCGCGGACTTTGAGTTGATTCGCTACCTGGACCGGGAAAAGCTGGTGGGGGAAGTCTATGAACTCAGCGAGGAACAGTTTCAGGAGATTGTAAAAAAATTTCAGTACAAAACCCGGCAGCCCCAGCGCCGGGACGGCTCCCTGCGCCTGCAGCAGCTGGCGATGAACGTGCTGAGCATCCATATGCCCAGGGGGCTGCATGTGCTGGCTTACCGCAGCCTGAATCTGGATATCAAAAGGCGGGTGCTGCGCCCGGACGAGGAGATCACTGTCTGCACGGAGTTCACCGTGGACGGAGCCACCCAGAGCATCCGCAGATATCTGGACGCGGAGGATTACGAACTGATCAGGGATTTCGCCAAAAACCAGGAGAAGATCAAGAACTGCGTCAACAGACATACCCGGGGGCGCTATGGCCTGGTGGACGATATGCCCTACATCATCGGCCTGGGCATGGATATTGCCTTGGATCTGCACAAGGAGTACAAGGCCATCGTGAAACTGTACCAGGAGGACAGGGTGCCGGTGCCCATCCGGGCGTTTTTCGGGGATCTGCTGGCGCGTCCCAGGGCGCGCCAGGCCAGCCCCATAACCCTGATCAACCAGCGCGTCAACATGGATCAGCTGCTGGCCATCAACAACGCTATGAAGTATCCCGTGGCCTATATTCAGGGACCACCGGGCACGGGCAAGACCAACACCATTCTAAACACCATCATGACCGCTTTCTTCAACGACAAGACCGTGCTTTTCGCCTCCAACAACAACCACCCCATAGACGGCGTCTGCGATAAACTGACCGGCCTGGAATACCACGGAAAGCCCATCTCTTTCCCCATTCTGCGGCTGGGCAACCGGGAACTGGTGCGGCAGGCCGTCCTGTACATACGGGAGTTATACCAGCGCACACAGTCCGTCTCGGTGTTCGAGGGGACCCTGGGCCGCAACAGGGACGAGCGCAGACAGCGGGCCAGGAAACTCTCGGATCTTCTGAAAAAATATGACGATATTCTGGACTATCGGGAGCGCAAGGAGACTATTGAGCGTATGCTGGAATACCAAAGCGGCCATGAACTGTCCGCCCAGATGCTCCCCTTTCAGGCGGACCTGGGCGGCAGGCAGCTGCGGCAGATTGAGAGGCATCTGGCCAATGCGGGTACGGTGACGGAGGAGCAGGCCGTGGCGCTGGTGGACAGAGACATGGAGGAATTGGAAAAATATCTTTACTACACCGGGGCAGGCCATATAAAGCGGCTGGGGGACAAGGAGTTTGACAAACTCCGGGAAATCCTGGGCGAGGAGGATTTGGACAAGGCTGCGGAGGCTTTTGCCAAATATCTGGGGGAGAAAAAGAATCTGCTGCGTCTGCAGAAGATTTTTCCCGTCATTGCCACCACCTGTATCTCCGCCCACCGTCTGGGGGAGCCGGAGCCCATGTTCGACATGGTGATTATGGACGAGGCCAGCCAGTGCAATACGGCGGTGTCCCTGGTGCCCATTCTGCGGGGCAGCAGCCTGATGCTGGTGGGGGATCCCCAGCAGCTGAGCCCGGTGATTCTGCTGGATGAGATGGTCAATGAGCGGCTGAAAAAGCGTTACAATGTGTCTCAGGAGTACGATTACCGCAAAAATTCCATCTACAAGGTCTATCTGGCCTGCGATGCGGTCAGCGACGAGATCCTTCTGCACAACCATTACAGATGCCATCCCAGCATCATAGAGTTTAACAACAAAAAATATTACAACTCCCGGCTGCATGTTATGACGGCCAGCCAGGAGCCGGTGCCCCTGGAGTATCTGGACATGCAGGATGCCCGGTGCAACATGAAAAATACCGCCCCGGCGGAAGCCGGCGCCATCGCCGAGTACGCGCGCGCCCACAGGGATCGGTCCATAGGCATCATCACGCCTTTTGTGAACCAGAAGCAGCTGATTGAGCAGGCGCTGAAAGAGGTGGGGGTCACCGATGTGGCCTGCGGGACGGTCCACGCGTTCCAGGGGGATGAGAAGGATGTAGTTCTGTTTTCCACGGCCATCACCGATCAGACCCAGGCGGGTACCTATGAGTGGCTGAAAAACAACAAAGAACTGATCAACGTGGCCACCTCCCGGGCCAAGGACAAGCTGATCGTGCTGGGCAGCCAGAAGAATTTAAGCCGCCTGCACCAGGAAGGCGGCCAGGACGATCTGTACGAGTTGGTGCAGTATGTGCGCAGCAACGGCCAGTCCGTCGTGACTCCCAAGAAGGCCAATTCCCGGGCCCTGGGCGTCAAACCCTTCAGCACCGCCACAGAGGAGGCGTTTCTGCAGAATCTGACCCACGCCCTGGGCAATATCTGGCTCAGCCAGAGCCGGTACGCGGTATACAAGGAAGTGCCTATCTCCCAGGTGTTCCGGACCAACGACACCTTCGACGATCTATTCTACAGCGGCAGGTTCGATTTTGTGGTCTATGAAAAACAGGGGGAGCAGGAATTGCCCATGCTGGCTATCGAACTGGACGGCAAGGAGCACTTTGAGGACGAGGCGGTGCGCCGCAGGGATGAGAAGAAAAACCGGATATGCCGGGAACACAACCTGCAGATTATCCGGGTGGAGAACTCCTACGCCAGACGGTACAACTATATCAAGGACATTCTGCTGGAGTACTTCTCCAGGATGCACTGACGGCGCTGAGATATTTTAGGCCGGGCTGCCCTGCCGCCGGCAGGGAGAGTTCAGTGCTGTAGTAGTCCGGCTGAGAAACCGAAGGTACTTCGCCCTTCAGTGCCATCGCGCGGCGATATAATGGTTTTGGACAGGTGAAGTCGCGAAGGTACCTCACCCCTCAGTGCCATCGCGCAGCGATTTAAATAGGAGGAAAGAGCAGATTGCAAAAACAGGAAATTTTAAAGACATACTTCGGATACACCGGCTTCCGCCCGGGACAGGAGATGCTGATCGACAGCATCCTGGCGGGGCGGGACGTACTGGGCATCATGCCCACCGGGGCGGGAAAATCCATATGCTACCAGGTCCCGGCTCTGATGCTGCCGGGGATCACTGTGGTGATATCCCCGCTGATCTCGCTGATGAAAGACCAGGTCCAGGCTCTGAACCAGGCGGGGGTCCATGCCGCCTATATCAACAGTTCCCTGACGGAGGGACAGATCCAGAAGGCCATGGAATATGCCATGGGGGGCAGATACAAGATCATCTATGTGGCACCGGAGCGCCTGGAAACCTGGGATTTCATCTGTTTTGCCCAGAGGGCGCGGATCAGCATGGTAGCCGTGGACGAGGCCCACTGTATCTCCCAGTGGGGGCAGGACTTCAGGCCGAGCTATCTGAAAATAGTCTCTTTTATCAAGAGACTGAACAGCAGGCCCGTGATCGGCGCCTTCACAGCCACGGCTACCAGCCAGGTGAAGGATGACATCATCGCCGTGCTGGGTCTTGAGGATCCCCAGCTGCTGATCAGCGGCTTCGACCGCCAGAACCTCTATTTTGGCGTGGAAACTCCCAAAAGCAAACTAAGTTATGTGCTGCAATACATAGAGAGCCATGCCGGGGACAGCGGTATCATCTATTGTGCCACCCGCAAGAATGTGGAGAAGGTACAGGAGGCATTGCTGGCCCGGGGCATCCCTGCGGCCAAGTACCATGCGGGGCTGACACCCCAGGAGCGCAGTGAGAACCAGGAGGATTTCATCTATGACAGAAAGCCCGTGATCGTGGCCACCAATGCCTTCGGCATGGGCATTGACAAGTCCAACGTCCGGTATGTGCTGCATTTCAATATGCCTCAGAGCATGGAAAATTATTACCAGGAGGCGGGCCGCGCCGGACGGGACGGCGCGGAGTCGGAATGTATCATGCTTTTCTCCGGCCAGGATGTGATGGTAAACCAGTATCTGCTGGATAATAAACCTCCCAATGAGGAACTGGGACCGGAGGAGAATGAACTGGTCAGGGAGCGGGACAGACAAAGGCTGCAAAGCATGGTAAACTACGCCTACTCCACCGACTGCCTGCGGAAATATATTTTGGAGTATTTCGGGGAGTACGGTATGCAGCGCTGTGAGAACTGCTCCGCCTGCAAGGGGGAATATGAGGAGCAGGACTGCACGGAGGCGGCCAGGAAGGTCATCAATTGTATCCTGGAACTGCGCCAGCGCTTTGGCATCAATGTGGTTGCGGGGACGCTCCACGGGGACAAACGCTCCAAGCTGCTGGAACTGGGGGCGGACCGCTGCCCCGCCTACGGAGCCTTGCAGGAGCTATCCGAGGATAGAATCAAGCAGATTATCCGGGAACTGGAGCAGAGAAAATACCTGTCCGCCACACAGGACAAGTATGCCATTTTAAAGGTGTGCGCCAAAGCCCAGGATCTGCTGGACGGCAGCGACAGTCTGATTCTGCGCTGGGCCAGAGAGGAGCAAAGGATTGCGGAAAGGACCAGAAAAGCCCGCAAGTCCGACGTTCTGAACCACCGGGGCCTGGAACTTTTCGAAGCGCTTAAGAGGCTGCGGATGGAACTGGCCAGGGAGGGGAGTATTCCGCCCTATATGGTTTTCAGCGATAAAACCCTGATTGAAATGTGTGTATGTCTGCCCTTTGACCGGGGGGAGATGCTGCAGGTAGCCGGAGTGGGAGAGCGCAAGTATGATAATTACGGCGAGGCTTTTCTGGCGGTCATCCGGGAATTTACCCAGGGCAGGAGGGAGAAGACCTATTTCGGGGAGATGAAAGCGGCTGCTCCAGGCTCCGTAAGAAGAAAAACCATCAAGACTCAGAAGCAGCCCTTTATGATCACAGCCATACGGGCGGCGGAGTTTCGTCCCACGGATGTATGCCTGGCTACGGAGCTTGCGGCGGAACTCAATCAGCTTGCGGACTTACAGACAGTGCAGAAGCTCTCCGGGGCGGAAATCCTCCGGTTTGCCGCGGCCCAGGGATGGGTGCAGGAGGTCTGGCAGGAGGGACGGTGGAAAAAACTCGTGACGGAGAGCGGGGACAGGGCGGGTTTTTTTCTGGACAAAAGAGTGAGCCAGCGCGGGACGGAATATGAGGTGGTCTATCTGTCTGCCGCAGCCCAGCAGACCGTCCTGGACCATTACACGGATCTGATCGTCCTGCATGACGAACCGGACGAATAAGGATGTGGCCGGAAGGAGTGCTGAAATGACTGACAGAGGGAATAGCAGAATGAACAGATACATCTCAAAGCTTGCCGTAGCGCTGGCGGGCTGTATGCTATGGGGCGGGTGTGGCATGGGAGGGGGCTGGAACACCGAAACGGGGCAGGCAGTGGAAACCAATGCCGCAAAAGAGACGCAGGGCGGACAGGGAAAATACGGCGGCCGAATACGCCAGGGAGCAGGGGCTTGACAGTATGGAGATTATTCTGTCACGGGACCCCATTGTTAATTATCCCAGTGAGCCGCTGGTGCTGGAACCGGAGCTTGGAAGTTTCTTTTATGGGGATTATGAGGACAGTGATGAGGAACTGTGGTGTTCCTGGGAGGAGGCGGAGGATGCTCCCAATTTCGGCTATATAGACTGGCAGGCCCCCGGCTGCTCCAGCTGGTGCGGCGCATATGGCTTTGAACAGGAAGCGGAGGCTTCCTCGGAGCTTGCCTCGGCGCAGGGCCGGTATGCCGCCGAAAATATCCTGATTCAGGACAGGCGGGGAGCCTGGGCGGAGGGAGCGGAGGGTCCCGGCATCGGGGAAAGTCTCATCTATCGCCCCTATGCCTACCTGGAGTTGGCGGACACGATGCAGCCACAGTACTTCAAGCTGCCCAAGGACGATATCAAGGTACTCAACGGGGGAATGCTGGAGGCCAGGTTTGAGATCCTGGAGGTATATCCCGGCAGTGTGTACGAGGATACCTGTCTGACCGGCCTGATTATGGAATTTACCGGACGGTACGCACACTAAGGAGCCGCCGCATCCTCTGCACGTCTATATTCCACCAGGGTGATCTGCCCTGTATAGGAGGCGGCGAAGGTCGCTTCGTCCACCCCCACCGGATTGTGGGCGCCCACATAGGGCATGAGGGTGAAGGTGATATGTACGGTGGGATTGGTGGATTGGGTAGCGGCTTTCAATTCTTTTAAGGAGACATAATACCAGGATACGGTAGGGATTTCCTCGTCCCTCTCGGCATAGTAGGCCCGGCAGGCATCCTGGATGTGTGTCAGGTAGCTGTTGATCAGGGCCACATCCGACAGGGGCAGCGAGTTCCAGTCGGATGTAAAGGGATAGGCTATGGGGCGGTCCTGTGCCGCCACCGATTTCCCGATATTCCCGGTGGAAGGCAAAAGGCAGATCACCAGACATGCAATACCCAGTACGGTTCGCAGTTTGATATGTAATATTTGATTCATGAGGTATTCCTATTTCTTTCGGCAACCCATTTATGCTATTCTATGTGACAATGGGCAAAGTGGTGCATAGCACACAGCCGTCAGTAAATATTGGTGAATATACAAGCTATTATCAAAAAATAGTTGTTGACAACGCCGATATACGGTGGGTAATATAGGAATGGAGCAGAAAGACAGACAATAGAATGCAATGAGAAACTGATGGAAAGGAGATACCTTATATGGCTATCTCCTTTTGTTCGCACGGCACAGGGAGAATAATTCATGAAATTGATGCTGCATTACATAAAGAGACATATTGGCATGTTCCTAATCGCGGTAGTGTTCCTCACCATAGAGACCTTTGCGGATCTGCTGCAGCCCACGTTCATGTCCTATATTGTGGATCGGGGGGTCAAGGGACAGGAGACAGAGTTGATCCTGCGGTACGGCCTGATCATGCTGGGGATCACCGCCGCGGGCGCCGTGGGCGCCGTGGTGCGCAATATCTACGCCAGCAGGACTTCCCAGCTCATCGGCAAGGAGATTCGACTGGCCATCTATGAAAAAGTGCAGACTCTGTCCTATGAAAATATTGACCGGCTGCAGCCCGCTTCCATCATCACCAGGATCACCAACGATGTGACCCAGATGCAGAATTTCATCAACGGTATCATGCGGATAATGCTGAAAGCTCCGGTGACCTGCATCGGCGCTGTGGCGCTGATCATTTTTCAGATGCCCGGGCTGCTGCCCCTGATGCTGGTGATTCTGGTCTGTGCCGGGCTGCTGATCTACGGCAACATGAAGCTGGGTTATCCCCGGTTTGACAGGATGCAGAAAAAGCTGGACGGGCTGAACCGCATCAGCCGGGAATTTTTGAGCGCCGTCCGTGTGGTCAAGGCTTTTCGGGCGGAGCAGCAGGAGCAGGAGAAATTTGGAGAGGCATCCGGGCAACTGGCGGAGGCGGGCATTTCCTCCATGCGGGTCATGGCGGTATTTGGTCCTCTGATCAATCTGACGGTCAACGCGGGCATCGTGGTGATGCTGTGGCTCTCCGGCCGGGAGATGGCCGGGGAGATCGGCCGGCTGATGGCTTGCGTCAACTATATGACGCAGGTGCTGTTTGCGTTGGGCATGGTGTCCAATATCTTAAACTCCGCCGTCCGCGCCGTGGCATCCTCCGCCAGGGTGCAGGAGATCCTGGACGAGGTACCCGCCCAGCGGGAAACGGAGGTGTCTGGGGCAGAGAGTTCTCACGAAACAGACCGGGAGAGAGAATCCTCAAAGGAGCGGTCCCTGGCGGGAGATATCACCTTCCGCCAGGTGTCCTTCGCCTACGCAGGCACAGCCCGTCCGGCGGTGCAGGAGGCCAGCTTTACAGCCAGAGCGGGAGAAACCATCGGTATCATCGGGCCCACAGGTTCAGGCAAATCTACACTGGTGAATCTGGTTCCCCGTTTCTATGACGCCACCCGGGGCCAGGTGATGGTGGGAGGACGGGACGTGACCCGGATGCCTGTGGCGCAGCTGCGGCAGAGGATTGCCGTGGCGCCCCAGAAGGCGCTGCTTTTTACCGGCACCATACAGGAGAACCTTCGCTGGGGGGATAAGCGGGCCGCTATGGAGGAGATCCGCCGGGCGGCGGAGGCGGCCTGCGCGGAGGAGTTTGTTTCAAAGCTGCCGGAGGGCTACGACACCCAGCTGGGCCAGGGAGGCGTGAACCTCTCCGGGGGTCAGAAGCAGAGGCTGTCCATCGCCAGGGCGCTGCTGAAAAAACCCGAAATACTGATCCTGGACGACTGCACCAGCGCCCTGGATGCCACCACGGAGGCCCGGGTGCTGGCGGGAATCCGCAGGGAGTCCGCAGGCATGACAGTGCTGCTGGTGAGCCAGCGGATTTCCACGGTGATGAAGGCGGACCATATTCTCTGTATGGAGGACGGGAGGATCTGCGGCTTTGGTTCTCACGAGGAATTGATGGCGGCCTGTGAACCCTATAAGGCTATATACCGCTCCCAGATCGGAGATGAGGGGGTGCCGGGAACGGGAACCGGAGAAGGCCGGGAGGGGATAGCCGCCGGAGAGGACCTGGCGGCGGAGAAGAAGCCGGGGACGAAAGGAGGTAGTATCCATGGATAAGAATATGGCCACACCGCCCTCTCAGCTGGGCCGTGCAAGAGGTGTTCCCGCCGTGAAGCCCAAAGACATGAAAGGAACCCTGAACCGGCTGTGGCAGTTGACCAGAGGCCACCGAAAGGGGCTGGGATTTATTCTGCTGTTGTCTGCTCTGGCCTCCGGATCTGCCATTCTTTCTCCCTACCTTATCGGCAAGGTGGTCAACTGTATTGACGGAAAAGCCCCGGGCTTTCAGTTGCTGGCGGCATTGGCGGCGCTGTACCTGGGCGACTGGCTGATTCGGTTTTTACAGCAGTTTCTGATGGCGGGCATTGGGCAGCGGATGATCCTGCATATCCGCACCAGCCTGTTTGCTCATATGGAAAAGCTTCCCCTGTCCTTTTTTGACACCAGGCAGCACGGCGAACTGATGAGCCGCCTTACCAACGATGTGGACAACATCAGCGTCACTATATCGGACTCTCTGACCCAGCTGATGATGTATGGGTTCACCATCACGGGCATTTTCTGCGTCATGATCTGTATGAGCCCCCTGCTCACGGTCATCGCGCTTTTCGCGGTGCTGCTGATCTTTCTGCTGACCCGCGCCGTGACCAAGAGAACGAAAGTGCTGTTTAGGCAGCAGCAGGCCATTCTGGGTAAACTCAACGGCCAGGTGGAGGAAAGCGTCTCCGGCATCAGCATGGTCAAGGCTTTTGGTCAGGAGAAGGAGATGGTGGCAAAATTCATAGAGAACAACGATGCCTTCTGCCGTGTGGCCACCAGGGCCCAGATCGCTTCCGGCTACCTGATGCCCATGATGAATGTGATCAACAATCTGACCTATGTGCTGATTGCCATTGCCAGCGGCGTGATGGCGCTGAAGGGAAGGCTGACGGTGGGCGAGATCTCCAGCTTTCTGCTGTATTCCAGACAATTTTCCCGGCCTTTCGTGGAGATTGCCAATATCTACAACAACTTCCAGACGGCGGTGGCCGGCGCGGAGCGGATCATAGAGATTTTGGATGAAACCTGTGAGCCGGAGGACGTGGCCGGGGCCAGAAGCGCGGCACAGGTGCGCGGAGCCGTGAGTTTTAGAAATGTAACTTTTGGTTATCGGCCCGACCAACCGGTTCTGCGGAACATCAACCTGGAGATCCCGGCGGGAACCAGAGTGGCGGTGGTGGGTCCTACGGGTTCGGGAAAAACCACGCTGATCAATCTGCTGACCCGTTTCTATGACGTGCAGGAGGGGGCTATTCTTCTGGACGGCTGTGATCTGAGGGAATATCGGATGGGAGAACTGCGTCAGGCTTTTGGCGTAGTGCTGCAGGATACGGCGCTTTTCGGCGCTTCCATCCGGGAAAACATCAGCTATGGGCACGAAGATGTGCCCTTGGAGGAGATCCGGGCCGCGGCAAAGGTGGCCGGCGCGGACGGCTTTATATGCAGGCTCCCCCAGGGCTATGAGACGGTGCTGCACCAGGGCGGCGCGGAACTGAGCCAGGGAGAACGGCAGCTGCTGACCATAGCCAGGGCGGTGCTGGAGAGCGCCCCCATCATGATTCTGGACGAGGCCACCAGTTCCGTGGATACAGTGACGGAGCAGCACATCCGCCGGGCCATGCTGGCCATTACCCGGGGACGTACTTCCTTCCTCATCGCCCACCGCTTGTCCACCATACGGGATTCCGACCTGATCCTGCTGATTCGGGACGGACGGATCACAGAGCAGGGGACCCACCGGCAGCTCATGGCGCTGAATGGGGAGTACGCGCGCATGTACCTGACCCAGATGGGGCAGACATAATCATACGAGAAAAACGATTTCGCTGTTTACCCATGGGAATTATGAGAATGCAAAAATATGCAAGATAGATTTGACGATCGCCATGAATGGTGTTATGATAAAATCAAATGCAGTTTTGCCTAAAGGAGAATACCGTCCATGGGACAGATAAATAAAAGTAAGATATTGAAGCGGCTGAGAACTAACATCATAATACTGGTGGTGTTCACAATAATTATTATTACAGGTATATTTTTCATGCGCGCTGCCATTATGAGCAACTCCGAGAAATTGGGCGGCAATCTTGTCACAAATTACTCGGCTACCGAGGTATCAAATCTGGCTACCTTTGAGTCATTCCTGAAACTGTGCGCGGAGTATGTGGAGTCTTATGAGGCCAAAGAGGCCGAGGCGGAGGAACTGAAGGAAGGCCTTGACATCATCATGAACGGTCTGCTGGAGATGTTCGGAGAAGAGAATATTTCCGTTTACGGCAAGGTCCTGAACGGTACGAAGACTATTTCCTATGGGCTCCCGGTGGAGGATGTGGAGAGTTATGTGCTCAAACAGCAGGAGTACTATGTGAACATGGCGGGGATTGACGGGGAAGTTTATGTGTCCCCGGCTTATATGGATGAAGCCGGCAGCATGCCGCTGATCACGCTCTCCCAGCGGATTTCCGGCAGCGACAGCTTTCTGGCGATGGACATCCAGTTTTCCGGTTTTGAGGCCAACAATGTAGAGATGGATCTGCCCAATTTGTCCAGCTATTATCTATGTGACGAAAACGGGACATTGTTCTTCTATAAAACGCCCCTTGCGCATACATATGAGGAGTTCCAGGATTTTATGGATTACCTTCACACCAGGATGGATCTGGAGGCGGGGGACGGCGCCCTGGAGCGGATCATTGCCATGGATAACCATGAGCGAAACGTGTATTACCATACCCTGGACAACGGCTGGGTCGCCATCCTTACGATTCCGGAGGCGGAACTGCTGGCGGGCATGGATACCTTTAACAGGATCAGTATTATGATCATTTTGCTGGGTCTGGCTGCAGTGGTGGTCATAGGTGCGCGGGATTACAAAAAGGAGCTGCAGGCCCAGAGACTGATAGAGGAGAGGGAGTCCATCGCCAAGACCAACCGCATATCCCAGAGCGCCATGGCCAGCACGGCTCTCACATACCAGGCTGTCTACTATCTGGATCTGCAGGACTTAAGCTGCCGGCTGATCTATCCCTTCCAGGAGGATAATGCGCCTCAAAGCTATGAGACTATGTTGACGCAGCGGTTCGGAAAAGAAAATGTTGTGGGGGACTCCCTAGAGGAAGTGTGGGCATTTTTAGAACTGGAGCATATTGTCAGTGAATTATCGGATAAAGATCATATCAACCTGAAGTACTGTCAGAAAAAGGAAAACGGCGAGAAAGAGTGGTGTCAGATCTCCCTGGTGGCCTCCGAAACGGAGAACGGAAAGCCCCAGGCCGTAACCATGACGATCCGCAGCATTGACGAGATGATTAAAAACGAGGAAAAGCAGAAGGAACTTTTTGCCCTTGCCGCGGAGCGCGCGGAGGCGGCCAATTACGCCAAGTCTGATTTCCTCTCCAAGATGAGTCACGATATCCGCACCCCGATGAATGCCATCATCGGCATGACAGCCATTGCGGGCACCCATATTGACGACCGTGACAGGGTGGTGGACTGCCTCTCCAAGATCACGGTTGCCAGCCGCCACCTTTTGTCCCTGATCAACGAGGTTCTGGACATGAGCCGTATTGAGAGCGGCAAGGTCACGCTGACGGAGGAGGACTTCAACCTGTCCCAGCTGATTGAAAATCTGCTCACCATGGTGAAGCCTCTTGCAAAGGAACACAACCATGAACTGAACGTAAAGATCAACAATATTGCCCATGAGAATGTATTTGGCGACAGTCTCCGTATTCAGCAGGTATTTGTGAACATTGTGGGCAATTCGGTGAAGTATACGCCGGACGGCGGCAAGATTGACATTACCATCTTTGAAAAGCCCACCAACAGAAAGAGGGTTGGCTGTTACGAGTTTGTCTTCGAGGATAACGGCATAGGCATGTCCGAGGAGTTTGTGGAGCGGATATTCCATCCCTTCGAGCGGGCGGACGACGAGCAGGCGCTGAAGGTTCAGGGCACAGGCTTAGGCATGGCCATCACCAAGAATATAGTCAATATGATGAACGGCGATATCACGGTGGAGAGCAAACTTGGGGAGGGCTCCAAGTTCACGGTCACCATCTATTTAAAACTCCAGGACGAGGATTTGACCTCCACGGAGGAACTGGAGAAGCTGCCGGTGCTGGTGGTGGATGATGATGAGGATGTCTGCAAGAGTACGGCCGATATTCTGCGGGATATTGGCATGGACAGCGAATGGGTGACCTCCGGCGCGGAGGCGGTGGCCCGGGTGGTGGAGCGGCACCAGGCCCAGGACGACTTCTTTGCGGTGATTGTGGACTGGATGATGCCCGGTATGGACGGCGTGGCGACCACCCGCGCCATACGCCGGAGCGTGGGGAGCGATATTCCCATCATTGTATTTTCCTCCTATGACTGGACGGAGATCGAAGCGGAGGCAAGAACGGCGGGTGTGGATACCTTTATCGCCAAGCCGCTGTTCAAGTCCAGGCTTATCTCGGTATTCAAGGAGATTGTGAACGGCGACACGGAGGGGGATACCAAGGACGTGCTGGCGGATATTGCGCAGATGGATTACTCCGGCAAGCGGGTACTGTTGGTGGAGGACAATGAACTGAACAGGGAGATTGCACAGGAGATACTGGGCATGACGGGGCTGCAGATTGAGACCGCCGAAAACGGCAAGATTGCGCTGGACATGGTGGCGGCTTCCGAGGACGGCTACTATGACCTGGTATTTATGGATATTCAGATGCCGATCATGAACGGTTATGACTCGGCCAAGGGAATACGTGCCCTGGGAAGAGCCTACACGGATAAGCTGCCGGTTATCGCCATGACCGCCAATGCGTTTGCGGAGGATGTGGTGATGGCCAAGGATGTGGGCATGAACGAGCATATCGCCAAGCCGTTGGATATGGATAAGCTGGGAGCGATATTGAGAAACTGGTTATAAAATAGCGGAACACTACAAAACAGCCGTCACCCGACCAGTGCCCAGAGAATTTCTGAGCGCCAGAGCGGTCAGAAATTACTCTGCCGGAAATGGTGCTGGGAGGGGGACAGCGGAACTCTAATAAGGAAGTGAAATGTATGAGCACTGGAGCGCTTTTTCAGGAAAGCAGATCTATGATTGACGATCTGCTTCATGCGGCCAATGGCCTAATCGAGATGGCCAATGGCGAGATGGTTGATCTGGGGGAGGAGGAGGAAGAAGAACTTCCGGAGTTGGAGCCGGAACCGGCGGTTGACATGGCGGAACTGGAGGCTCTGGGGCTGTATGACGCCCAACTTCAAGAGGTAGAACTGGGCCTTAAGGAGAAACTGCCGGTACAGCTCTACGCCCAAAGCTGTTACAACTGGATGCAGATGAAGGAGATTCGTCTGGGGATGATGTCGGAAGTGGATGTAAAGTGGTATATGAATCCCCTGTACAATGCGGAGCAGATGCATCAGATCCGGCTGGGGCTGGAGTATGGATTGGATGTGTCGGGCTATGCCCGGTTGATTTACACCGTGTCGGATATGTACAAAAAGCGCCATGCCCTGATGGAGGAAAAATACAGAAGCGGCGGGGCGGATCAGGAGCGGTATGTGACGGATGAGTTTACGCACATCCGGCTCCACTTCAGCGCAGACCTGATGACGGCATGGATTATGCTGCCTAAAAATGACAACCGGACTTACAGCGTTGCGGAACTGCGGCGTCTTCTCAAAAAATATGAGGTGCGTCACGGCATCCAGGCGGAGGGGCTGCGCGAGGCCACCATAGAGGAAATAAGGGGCAAGGAGATCCTGATTGCCCAGGGGATCCCTGCAATGCCGGGCAAAGACGGCTATTATGAGTTGTTCTTTGACAGGGAATTGCCGGATGCTCCCGAACTTCTGGCGGACGGCAGTGTGGATTATAGCCATGTGGTCGTGGCGGACACCGCCCAGCCGGGGCAGAAGCTGGCCCAATACCGGCCCGCGGGCAGGGGAAAACCCGGCATGACGGTGACGGGTATTACTATCGACGGCGAAAAAGGCCGTGATCTGCCGCCCCTGACGGGCAGCGGGATTATGGCGGACAATGAGCGGCGCATATACACGGCGGCCATCAAGGGCTATGTGACCTATGATGCGGATAGGTGTAAGCTGAATGTGATGCAGACCTATCTGGTGAACGGGGATGTGAACAGCTACAGCGGAAGCGTGATCTATGACGGCACAGTGCATGTCAGCGGAGCCGTCAGCGGCAAAGCCTTGATCCGCGCCACCGGTGATGTGATTGTGGATGGTTTTGTCAGCGGCGGCACCATCGAGGCGGGGCACAATGTGATCCTGCGGGGCGGGGTCAATGCGGCGGATCAGGGCGTCATACAGGCAGGCAGCCGGATCATGGGCAAGTTTTTCGAGCGGGCAAGACTCATTGCCGGCAGTGACATTGAGGGCAACTATTTTCTTGACTGTATCGTACATTCGGAGGGAAAAGTGGTGGCAAAAGGCGGAAAAAGCCGGATCATGGGTGGTGAAATGACGGCCAGCGCAGGCGTGGAGGCCGGGATCATCGGCAACTATGGCAGCACCAGTACGGCAGTTACCGTGGCCAATCTGTACGAATTGACAGAGCAGCTGCAGGATATTAAGGAACAGCAGAAGAAAGTGAGTTCGGAGCAGGAGAAGCTGGAGGAAGGCAAGGAGAAACTGGAGAAGCTGATAGGGGAAGGCGCTGTGGCCGATCAGCGGATCTATCATAAGATTCTGCAGGCAGCCGCAATCAAGCAGAATGAATGGACAATGCTGGAGCAGAGAATGGAGCAGCTGAAGACGGTGAAGAAGAATGCCATGCAGGCGGACGTAAAGGCACTGAAGGAACTGCGGCCCGGAACCTCAATCACAATCAACGGCGTGACAAGGAAGATTACGGAGGCTTCGCCGGGGATGACGTTGACGGAAGAGGTTTTGCTGGGAAAGAAAAAACCATGAGACAGAATTGCATTTATGCTATATCACAGTTTAATCTGCGATATGCGGGAAAGAGGTAACAATGGCAGAGAGAAATATTATATTGGTCGCGGGCGATGACGGGGAGAACCGAAAATTGCTGAGCGAGCCCCTTGAAGATTCCTATGACATTATAGAGGTGGAGGACGGAAAGCAGGTGCTGGCGGAGATACAGAGGAGAAGGAACGAGTTGGCGGCATTACTGCTGGACTGGAATATTCCGCTGGTCAGCGCCTATCAGATATTGCAGGTAATGCAGTCCAAGGGGATGATGGAGCAGATTCAGGTGTTTATCACCACGGTGGAGTCCGATCCGGAGATTGACAGCAAGGTTTACAGCCTGGGGGCGGTGGCGGTGATCTGCAAGCCCTATGGGCTGGCCATGATCCGGAAGCAGATTCTGAGCCGTTTGGAGAATGCTGCGGAACTGAAGCGGCTGCAGGAGGAACTGGCACAGAAGGAGAAGCAGGTGGAGGAGAGCCAAAAGAAACTGGATGGCTTCTATGACAGTCTGCTGGATGCCATCGGCGCCGTGATGGAGTACCGTATATCAGAGTCGGATCAGCATGTAAAGCGCATCAAGGGATTTGCCCGGATACTGGCAGTGGCCTATCGAAACGAGTTTCCTGACTGCGGCCTGAATGAGGATGAGATCAACCGGATTGTCAGGGGCTCCGTGATCCATGACCTGGGCAAGATCGCCGTGCCCGACGCAGTTCTGTTGAACCCTGCGAAGCTCACGGAGGACGAGAAGCAGATTTTAAAGAGCCATACCACCAAGGGAGAGGAGATCATGCAGCTGCTGCGGGAGGTACAGGATGAGGAGCAGTTCCGCGTATCCAGCGAGATCTGCCGCTGGCATCATGAGCGCTATGACGGCAAGGGGTATCCCGACGGACTGGAGGGCGATGAAATTCCTCTGTCGGCTCAGATCGTGTCCATTGTGGATGTGTATGACGAACTGGTGTCGGAGCGTATTTTCAAGAAGCCCGTTGACAAGGAGACTGCGTTTCGGAAGATCATGAGCGGCGAGTGCGGCGTCTTTGCGCCGAAGCTGCTGCAATGCTTTGAGGCATCTAAAAAATTATTGGAACTGTTTTCTGACAGTAACTGACAAGGCGCTGTGGGAGCGTTGTATGCGAACCCACAGCGCATATTTTATAAATGCCTCTAAAGTATTTTCCCTTTTGTCCGATAAATTTAATATCAAGGAATGAAGGAACATTCAGGAAAGGAGGAGTCGCGTATGAGAATAGAAGCTTACAACCAGGTACAGCAGTTATATCAGGCAAAGAGCACAGGCAAGACCCAGAAGTCCCCGTCGGCATCCAAGACGGACAGATTGCAGATCAGCAGTTTTGGCAGGGATATTCAGATCGCCAAGGCGGCGGTTGCTTCTGCCCCTGATATTCGAGAGGAGTTTACGGCTCCAATCAAGGCGAGAATACAGGACGGAACCTATGAGGTCAGCAATGAGAGTTTTGCTGAGAAACTGATGGAGAAGTACATGGAAATGAGGTAATTACCAGTGGCGAGTTTGATGGAGAACCTGATTGCAGTGCTACAGCAGGAATGCGTAGAGTACAACGGGCTGCTGGAATTATCCGGCCGAAAGACGCCTATCATCGTTGCGGGCGATCTAAATAATTTAGAGAAAATCACGGATGAAGAGCAGGAATGGGTAGGCAGGATCGCCCATCTCGAAAAAAAGAGAACGGAGATCACTGCCGACATTGCTGATGTGCTTAACAAGGATGTTAAAACGATGAAGTTGAGGGATCTGGTACAGATGCTGTCGGCCCGCCCGGCGGAGCAGAAGCAGCTGGAGGATGCCTGCGACGCGTTGCGGGATGCAGTGAACCAGGTACAGGCTGTCAATGAGCAGAACAGGGAGTTGATACAGCACAGCCTGGAACTTGTGGAGTTCGACATGAATCTCCTGCAGTCTATGAGGACTGCGCCTCAGACGGCAAATTATAATCGGGAAGCATACAACGCAGGCGGAACTATGGGAGTCGTAAACCATGGATTCGATGCGAAACAATAGTTAAGACAGAGGTGATGTCATATGTCATTAATGAGCAGTTTATATGTAGGAGCATCCGGACTACAGACCAGTCAAAATGCACTGAATACTACAGCGCATAATCTATCTAATGCGGATACAAAAGGCTATACCCGCCAGCAGGTTCAGCAGGCGAACAGGCCCTATGTAACCCTGTCAACCAACCCGCACTCTGTGTCCAATCAACAGACGGGTCTGGGAACTTTTTATTCCAATGTAAAACAGGTGAGAGACTATTTCTTAGATAGGGCATTCCGCAAGGAGTCTGGCAGAAGTATGTTTTACCAGGTGTCTACGGAGACTATGGAGGAGATGGAGAGCCTGCTGGGAGAACTGAACCAGGAGGCTTTCCAGACCACCATGAGCAATCTGTGGACTTCCGTGCAGGAACTGGTGAAGACTCCGTCCAGTTCCGTGTGCCAGGGATTGTTTGTACAGCGCGCGGAAGAGTTTCTAGAGCGTTCTGTCCATATCTACGACAGTCTGTGTGCCTATCAGGACAACATGAACGAGAAGATCCGGCAGAATGTGATCAAAATCAATAACTACGGCAACCAGATCCTGAAGCTGAACGAGCAGATCCGCAACATTGAGTTGGGCGGCATAGAGAAGGCCAACGATCTGAGAGATACGCGTAACCAGATTCTGGATGAACTGGCGGAGTTGGCCGATATCAACTTCTCGGAGAATATGTATGGGGATGTGAGTGTGCAGATTGAGGGCGTGGATTTTGTGAAGGGCACCATGTGCTATGAGATTGCACTGTACACGGATCAGACCACAGGCTTCTATACACCGTTCTGGCCCTTGAATGCAAAATTCACGGAGAGGGAGGACGGCACCAGGGATTATGATATCCGGGGCGCCGAGGTGTTTGACCTAAGTCTGAAAATCTCCACGGATTTGGACACAGATATCGGCGGCCTGAAGGCCATGATGTATGCGAGAGGGGATCACCGGGCGGATTACACCGACATCGAGAACAACTATGACGATATATCCCAGTCTGTCATCATGAACATGCAGGCGGAGTTTGACCAGCTGATCCACAATGTGGCCACCAAGCTCAACGGCATCTTGGCGGAGGCTGCGGGGGTGAAGGAGATAACACTGGCGGACGGTACGGTGGTGCTTGGATGCAAGGACGAGCCGGGCGGCTATATGCGGCATGAGGACGGCAGTCCGATTCAGCTGTTCTCCAAGATTACCACGCCGGGGTATGAGAAGATAACCGACACGGACGGCGAGGTATACTGGGTATATCAGGAGGAGCATCTGGGCGATCCGGATCCTGATAAGAATGATCCGATGCGCCCCGAGACGATTTACAGCCTGAAGAATATGCAGATTGACCGGGAACTGAAGGAGTCTCCTTCTATATTGGGATTTATGAAGAACGGCGAGGAGGACAGAGCCACGGCGGAAGCCCTCAGCGGAGCTTTCACGGAAAAAATTTATACGCTGAACCCCAACCTGAACAAACCTTGTACCTTCCTGGAGTATTACGACGATTTAGTGGCACAGGTGGCCAACAGCGGCTATGCGTTCCGCAACGTTATGACAAACCAGCAGAACACAGTGGAGACTACCAGCAATGCCCGGGAGCAGGTAGTAGGAGTGTCCTCCGACGAGGAGTTGTCCAACATGATTAAGTTCCAGAATGCCTACAACGCATCCAGCCGGTATATCAACGCCATCAGTGAGATGCTGGAACATATCATCGCTACGCTGGGCAGATAAGATTATACACGGAACTTAAAACAGTAACATCCTGTCAGCGCCCAGAGAAACTGCTGGCCGTATTAAGGACAGCAGTTTCCCTGCCAAATAAGCTGCCGAGAGGATGTTATGGAACTTAAATATAGAAAGACGAGGAATCAGGATGCCTTCACAATTTTTTGGGTTAAATATAGCATATAAGGGATTGTTAGCCAGCAATGCGGCTCTGAATACCACAGCCAACAACATTGCAAATGTACAGACTGACGGCTACAGCCGCCAGCGGGTAGTACAGCAGGCCAGCAGGGCGATACGGGTGTTCCAGACTTACGGCTGTGCCGGCGCGGGAGTTGATACGCTGGCCATCGAGCGGGTCAGGGATGAATTCTATGACACAAAATACTGGAACAACAATGCCAACGCGGGTGAATATGATATCAAGCAGTACTACATGAAGCAGATAGAAGCCTATTATGATGATGACGGGAAGAGCACCGGGTTTAAAACCATCTTTGACAAGATGATGGTGGGCGGCATACAGGAGTGGAAGAAGGACCCCAGCAGTACCAACGCCAAGAAGCAGTTCATCGGAACAGTGGGCCAGCTGACAGAGTATTTCAACGGCCTGGCCGGGAACATGCAGAAGATGCAGGCTGATATTAATCAGGAGATCAAGACCAAGGTGGATGAGATCAACTCACTGGCAGGGGAACTTGCTACTCTGAACAAGCAGATCAATGTGGTGGAACTTTCCGGCACTAAGGCCAATGAACTGCGGGATCGCAGAAGCCTGCTGATAGACCAGCTCTCTTTGATTGTGGATGTGGAGGTGCGGGAGATCCCCATTGTGGATACGAACCAGCCGGATCGGGAGACAGGGGCCAATCGCTTTATTGTAAAGATAGCCGGAGGGCAGACTCTGGTGGACGGCACCGAGTACAATGGACTGGAGTGCAGGGCCAGGGCCAGCTATGAGAAAGTCAACCAATCGGATATTGACGGCTTGTACGATGTCTACTGGGAAGGCGGCCAGAAGTTCAATCTGTACAATACAGCCATGGGGGGAAACCTGCAGGGGCTGGTGCAGATGCGGGACGGAAATAACGGTGAATATTTCAACGGTAAGATAGAAGAAATCGGAAGCATAGAAGCCAAGGACAGCGCGGACGGAAAATATCATGATACAGTAACCATCAGTGTGACGCAGGGATATCTGCAGGATCTTAATTTTTCCAATCTGTCTGATCAGGGAGGCATAATCACTCTCGGCAACAGAGATTATTATTACGATTCCTGGTCCTGTCAGTTCAGTTATGATGACAACGGGAACAAGGTCTGCAGCTACACTTTTACCCTGTCTGACAGCGAGAGAAATCCCCAGCGCCTGACCAATGACCGCGTGGGCAAGACAGCCAGCGTGGGAACAGGACTGAAGTATCAGGGTATACCCTACTATATGAACCAGATGAACACCTGGATCCGTACCTTTGCCCAGAAGTTTAATGATACTTTGAAGAGCGGATATAATTCATATGACAATTTTGGCAGCAACCTGCTGACCGGGGATATGCCTGCCACGGACGGCCAGTTCAATCTTGTGGATGAGTATCGGTATGACACCTTTTACGAAACTCTCAGCTATGCGGATTACAAGAAAAAATATGACGACAAATATAATGAGGAACTGGCCCGGCTGACGGGGGCCGGTATGTCTCTGGCGGCAGCCGAAAAGGAGGCTGCGAAATTGGCCAAGGAGGCCGCCTCTCTCACGGTGTCTGACCATGATGACAGCTACTACCGCCTGACTGCCATGAATTTCAATGTGTCTACGGCTGTGGAGAATGATCCGGCTTTGCTGTCACACCGCTATGTTAAGGGAGACGGCGTGGAGCAGGATGCGCTGCTGGATGACCTGAAAACCATTGCGACCGATAAGGAAAAGATGAGCTTCAGAGGAGGCACGGCCTCAGAGTTTCTGCAGTGTATTCTGGGAGATGTGGCTTTGAATGCCAACCGGGCCGAGACGTTCCAGAAGAATTTCAGTGATATCAGCGATATTATCAACACCCAGCGCATGTCCATCTCCGGTGTGGACGAGGACGAAGAGGCCACGAATCTGGTAAAATACCAGCATGCATACGGATTGTCCTCCAAGATGATTCAGGTGCTGACGGAGGTTTATGACAGGTTGATCCTGCAGACCGGCGTATAGAGCGGGACTGCAGGGTAATCCCCCCCTGTCGGCCGCGGCGGGGAATATGTGGAAGTAAGAAAGGGAGAATACGGGCGCAGCCGGGGCTGGCTCCGGTATGCAGGAAAGAGGTAAGATTATGAGAATAACAAACAAGATCATGCAGAACAATAATCTGGCGAATATCAATACCAACAAAATATTGCAGGATCGGCTCAGTACCCAGATGTCCACGGAGAAGAAGATCAACCGTCCATCCGATGACCCGGTGGTAGCGATCCGAGCGTTGCGGCTGCGGAGCAACGTGACAGAGGTGACCCAGTACTACAGCAGGAATATTCCCGATGCGGAGAGCTGGCTGAACGTGACGGAGGAGGCGCTGAAAAACCTGGCGGAGGTGGTGACTGCCATGCAGACCCAGTGTACCAAGGGTTCCAATGGTGACTTGAAGTCCTCCGACAGGCAGGTTATCATAGAACAGCTCAAGGCCCTGGCGGACGAGGTGTACAGTACCGGCGACGCGGACTACGCAGGCCGCTATGTTTTTACTGGTTACCGCACGGATACTTCCCTGAGTTTTATGGAGGCCACGGAGAAGAAGTACAGCATCATGGAGCAGCTGGATAAGAATGCCATAGACCAGGTGACGATTATCACCACCAAGGGCGCTGACGGCAGCGATGTGATGGATATGACTTCCAACAATTATCAGAACATCAATGTGAACAAAGAGGATATACAGCAGGTTGACATCCATCGGTTTCAACTGGCTTACGACAGCTGTGACGATACATTACCTGTTTTGAGTTATCAGGAGCGGCAGGGGGATGGCACCTATCTGACCAAGACTATTGACATCACGCTTAAACATGACTATGAGTCCCCCTACCAGGCGGTGGCGGCTACGAACGGAGCGGTCTTCGTGCCGGAGACAGGCGAACTGTTGTTGTCCGATAGTGCCTACAACAAATTGATGGAAACCAAGGACAATGTGACTACCGCCGATACCAATGAGGGAGAGATTCGAATTACCTACGAGAAATCCAATTGGATCAAAGGGGATTTGCGTCCCGAACACTATTTTTACTGTACGTCCGATCCGGGTGACGCAGATAAAGAGATCGTCTACAACGAAAGCTATAAGACATCCAATGTGGAGCGTCAGGACATTGAATATGATGTGGGCTTCAATCAAACAATCCGAATCAACTCTACTGCGGACGAGTGCTTCAAGCACGGCATCGGCAGGGATGTGGAGGATCTGGTGAATGCTATGCAGGACGTGCTTGACACGGAGAAGATTGTGGCAGATCTGACTAGTCTGCTGGAGAAGTCCAGCGGCGCCGACGCGGATGCCATCCAGAAGAAACTGGATGTGGCAAATAAGGTGCTGGAACTGAAAAAAGGTAAGGCCCAGAAAATGTTTGAGCATGGCATTAGCCTAATGCAGGGTTATCTGGACGATACCAATGTAAGTCTCACCAATGTGGGTACCCGCAGCAGGAAGCTGGAGTTAATTGAGAACCGTATGCAGTCCCAGAAGACCACTTTTGAAACATTGAAGAGTGAGAACGAGGATATCGATATTGCGGAGGTTATCATCAATCTGAGCAGTGCCAAGCGGACATACGAAGCGTCCTTGATGGCCACGGGAAAAGTGGCGCAGGTTAGTCTGCTGAATTATCTTTAAGGCAGAACCATATTCTCGGCAGAAAGCGGCCGAATGGACATCCGTGCTATGAAAGCCAGGGCTTATATAGCAAAAGACTGAATATTCTTCATAGGCAATTGCGAAACTCCCTTTCCGGGAACAGTGGATGGGCAATATATACAAAATAAGGGCGACTGGCCACTGCATCGGAGCCCGTTTTTGTATATATTGACCAGCCACGTCACTTGCGGAGAACGTTTCGCAATTACCTAAAATATTCTTCAGATAGAGAGGAGCTTACTATGATAATCGAAACCAAGGCATTTGGCCAAGTGGAAATTACGGACGACAAAATCATCACCTTTCCGGGTGGCATTATCGGATTCCCTGATATGAAGAGATTTACTCTGCTCCACGACGAGGAGAAGGGAGTGTCCGCCGGTATCCGCTGGCTTCAGTCCCTGGAGGAGCCGGGATTTGCAATGACAGTGATAGATCCCCTGATGGTGAAGGAGGACTACAACCCCGAGATCGACGACGAACTGCTGACCGGAATCGGTGAGGTGACTTCGGACAATTTGCTGGTGTTGGTGACGGTGAGGGTTCCTTCCGATTTAAAGCAGATGAGTGTCAATCTGCAGGGTCCCATAATCATCAATGTGGATGAACGCAAGGCTTGTCAGATCATTGTAGATACCGACAGCTATCCGGTGCGTTTCCCCATCTATGAGATCCTGCAGTCCAGAAAGGCAGGTGACTGAGATGCTGGCATTATCCAGAAAGAAGAACGAGGCGATCATTGTCAACAATAATATTGAGATTACGATTCTGGAAGTGAAGGGCGACCAGGTTAAAATCGGCGTCACTGCTCCCAAGGAGGTGCCCATCTACCGCAAGGAGGTCTATGTGCAGATTCAGGAGGCCAATCAGGAGGCAGCCAGCGCCGAGGGCATGGCGGCACTGAAGGATCTGCTGATATAAACCCATGGGCGGTTTGTGCAATTTCCATCTTTTTAATAAAAAAACCTAATTTTTTTAATTGCCGCATCCGATAATAACTTTAAGAAAATTAATAAGTGTCGTATAAGGATGACGACATACAGAGACACATGGAGGTGTAGTTATGGCAATTGAACCGTTAGGAAGTATTATGAGTGTACAGGCTCAGAGTGTAAGTGCACCCAAGCCTGTGGCGCAGACCAAAGCGCCTAGTATTGAGTCCCAGAGCAATACGGCTCAGGAGGCCGCTCAAGTGGACAACACGGTAAGCGTGGTGGCCGAGGGACAGAGCAAGGGGAATGCCGGCGGCAACAGCGGCGAGCAGCAGCAGCAACAGCAGTTCACCAATGATCAGATCAAACGCGCCGTGGAGCAGCTGAATAAGAGCATGATGGCCCATTCGGAAGCCGTGTTCGGTATGCACGAGGGAACCAATCGTGTTACCATCAAGATTGTGGACAAAGACACCAAGGAAGTACTGAAGGAGTTCCCGCCCGAGAAGACATTGGATATGATCGCCAAGGTATGGGAGATGGCGGGAATCCTGGTGGACGAGAGAAGATAGGAGGAGACAGATATGGCAATGAGACTTACCGGATTGATGTCCGGCATGGATACGGAGAGTATGATTCAGCAGCTGGTAGCGGCTAAGCGGACCAAGGTGGATAATACCAAGAAAGCCCAGACCAAGCTGGGGTGGAAGCAGGATGTTTGGAAGGGGTTGAACGCCAAGCTGAAGAATCTGCAGTCAAAGTATTTGAGCAGTATGCGTTTTTCGGACGCTTACAGCAAGAAGACTACTAAGGTGTCCAATCCCAATGCCGTCAGCGTGATCACTGGCGAGGATGCCATGAACGGCGTGCAGAGTTTAAAGATTGACAGACTTGCCAAAACCAGTTACCTCACAGGAGGCAGCGTGGAAAGCGCCAGCGGAGAAAAAGTGACCGCAATGACCAAACTGGGAGATCTTGGGGTAACCGATGCAGGTACCTTTAACGTCAAGAGTGGCGAGACATCTGTGGACATTCAGGTGGATGAAAATACAACCATCTCAGATGTATTGACCCAGTTGAAGAGCGCAGGGTTAAATGCAAATTTTGATGAGAATAATCAGAGATTTTTTATTAGTGCCAAGGAGTCAGGCGCTGCCAGTGATTTTCAGATTACAGCCACCGGCGCAGGAGAGGATGCATTAAAGGCATTAGGTTTGGATGCATCTTCAGACGGCTACAACAAGATCAATGGTCAGGATGCTGTGATTTATTTGAACGGTGCAAAGTTCGAGAGCAAGAACAACACATTTGCTATCAACGGATTGACCTTCACTGCTTTGGATGTGACACAGGAGGAGATCACAGTTACCACCCAGCAGGATACCGACGGCATCTATGACATGGTTAAGAATTTCCTGAAGGAGTACAACGCCATCATTAACGAGATGGATAAGCTGTACAATGCGGATTCCGCCAAGGGCTATGAGCCGCTGACTACAGAGGAGAAGGATGCCCTGTCTGACAGCGAGATAGAAGAATATGAGAAGAAGATTAAAGATGCCCTGCTGAGAAGGGATGAGAATCTGAGTTCCATCAGTTCTACTATGAGAGCGGTTATGTCGGGCGGTATAGAGGTAGGGGGAAAGACTCTGTATCTCCATGATTTTGGTATCGAGACGCTGGGATATTTTGAGGCACAGGATAATGAGCGGAACGCTTATCATATCGCAGGCGACCCGGACGACGCAGATACATCAGGTAATGCGGATAAGCTGAAGGGCATGATTGCCAATGACCCGGATACGGTCATCAGCTTCTTTACCAAGCTGTCCCAGAACTTGTATGACGAGATGAGTGAAATGTCTTCGTCCGTGAAGGGTTACCGCAGCTTTGGCAGTTTCTATGATGACAAGAAGATGAAGTCTGATTATGATGACTATACCACCAAGATCAAGGAACAGGAGAAGAAGTTGAACGACTACGAGGATAAGTGGTACAAGAAGTTTGCTGCGATGGAGACTGCACTGGCCAAGATGCAGAGCGGCGCTAACGCGGTGACATCCTTATTGGGAGGCTCATGATATGGCATTGCCTGATGTGTACGCACAATACAATAACAGCAAGGTACTTACGGCATCTCCGGCGGAGTTGACCCTGATGCTCTATGAGGGGGCGATCAAGTTCTGCAATGTAGCCATTGTGGCGGTAGAACAGAGGGATATCCCAAAAGCGCACACCAATATTGTAAAGGTTCAGAGGATTATAGATTATCTGCGCCAGACTCTGGATATGAAATACCCGGTAGCGCAGGATTTTGAGAATATCTATGTCTATCTGTCGCAGCGCCTGGTGGAAGCTAATTTGAAAAAGGATAAGGAGATTCTGGAGGAGATCAATATGCATCTGCATTCTGTCCGGGATACCTGGAAAGAGGTTATGCGAATTAATCAGGTGAAAGGGGCTAATTGATGGAGAGTCAGTTAAGCATATTGCAGGAGAGTCTGGTGGCAAAACGCCGGGTGCTTCTGGAGATACAGGAATATAACAGAAAGCAGGAGGCAGTCTTTATGGCGGATGAGGTGGATATGTCCCTCTTTGATGAAGCCATAGAGGAGAAGGGACGGCTGGTTCAGAAGTTGACACAGCTGGATGACGGATTTGAAGCCATGTATGAAAAGTTATCCAGAGAACTTCAGGATAACCGGGAGAAATACGCAGACCAGATTCGGGTACTCCAGCAGCAGATCAAAGAGATTACAGACTTGGGTATTTCTATACAGGCGCAGGAGGCCCGGAATAAATCCCTGATTGAAGGTTTCTTTTCCAGAGAGAGAAGCAGTATGCACAGAAGTCTTCAAAATTCGGCCAAAGCTTATAATTTCTACAAGAGCATGTCCAGCTTGAGTGCAGCGGGCAATGAACCTTCCTGTGACTACAAAAAATAGAAAGAGCAGAAAACTGCTACGTCATATGACGTAGCAGTTTTTTTAACATAATTCCTTGGTCAATGCGGCGATTGCCTTTTCGGTTTCCCTCTGTTCGTCCATGGGATGTTCTTCCAAATATTCTATAATGTAATCCAAACGATTGACAGGCACTCTTGCGGTAACCAGTCCGGCAAGCACCTTCTGCAGGTGGGCCAGACTTACATGCTGGGGCATCACACCGCCTGCGACAGCCGGATAGCGCCTGCGCATTATGTCCACAAGATCGGCAGTGAACTGGCGGTTTAGAATCCGGTCATAAAACTGCAGGATCACCTCTGCCAAATGAGTCACAATGCAGTCCATGGCAGATATAGTTGTGCCGCCCTTTGCGTTTTGCTCTGCCATTTCCGTCGCAGTTCTTGACAGTTATATCCCTTTCGCCGTATAGTATTCGTAAGAATAACAGCCACGCAGAAGTCCGCTTGAGCGCGACAATTTTTCCGGTGTCAGGGAAGGATTGGAATGTCTGATAAAACAGAAGCGCTGTCACCGACAGGGCAGGGATGCACTGGTGGTCTATGCGGATATGAATAATCTGAAGATCATCAATGACCGCTATGGGCATGAGGAGGGGGATTTTTCTCTGAAAGTCATTGCCGACAGGCTGGCCGGGGCCGCCGGAAAGGACGGCGTGGCAGGCCGCATCGGCGGAGATGAATTTGCCTATGTCTGCCCCTATGACGGATCAGATGGAGGGCTGGAGACACTGGCGGCATTGTATGCGGCCTTCCAATCCTTTAATGAAGGCACCGACAAGGTATACAATGTCACCATATCGGCCGGAGCCTGTGTGGTAAAGCCGGACAGCGGTATGACGCTGGAGGAGGCGCTGAGCGTGGCGGACGAACAGCTGTATGAAGTGAAGAAGCTGCGCTCCAAAGAAGTGGCCAAGGGAGTGTAGGTAAAAGGTACTGGCAGAGCGGCGGCCGGGACTGGTGCAGAAAAAGGATGGAGGCTAGCCATATGGATTATGAAGATGATTGGGAAGAAAAGGGCAGTGGATCTCACGGGTGGATTAAATTAATACCATTGCTGGCGGCAGTTGTCCTTATTGTGGTGATATTGTTGGTGATGGTTCTGCTGCAAAGACACGATGAGGAAGAGATGGGTTCGGGAGAAAGCGGCAGTATGATCTCCGAAACAGTACCGGATGCTTCAGACCATCAGACAGAGAGCGGGACAGGTGAGAAGAATGAAGCATCTGTGGAAAGTCCTGTGAGTGTAGAGGCAGGCAATGCGGATGATATGGCCGCGGCCGATGAAAGCGATCCCCAGGACCCGACGGCCCAGGAGCAAGGCAGTCAGGTGGATGTGGCCCGGCTGTTGGTGTCGGAGCGGGTACAGGAACAGCAGCGTGTGACTATCGGCATTGATGTGTCCCGGTATCAGGGGACGATAGACTGGAGCCAGGTGGCGGAGACGGGGATTGATTTTGCCATGATCCGGGTGGGGTACCGCAGTTCGGAGGAGGACAGAGAGATCTATGCCGACACCAATGCCCGTTACAATATGCAGGAAGCCCAGGCGGCAGGCGTCCAGGTGGGCGTGTATTTCTTTTCCACGGCCTCCACGGAGGAGGAAGCCAGGGAAGAAGCCTTGTGGGTGGCGGAATATATATCCCAGTACCAGATTACGTATCCTGTGGCCTTTGACTGCGAGGGATACGAGCGGGAGGGCAGTGTGCTTTATGATCTGGGCAAAGAGAAGCGGACAGACATTGCCATTGCCTTTATGGAGGAGATTTACAGGCAGGGGTATACCCCCATGTTTTATGGTTCCAGCTATGCGATGACAGGCAGCAATCATTGGGATATGGACAGAATCGAACAGTCTTATAAGGTGTGGGTGTCTCAGTATCCGGCTCTGCCCTATCCGCAAACGGAAAGGTCGTCCTATGGGGGCGCCCATGCCATGTGGCAGTATACCAACCAAGGCAGCCTGCCGGGGATTTCCCAGCCTGTGGATGTGAACGTGGCGTACTTTGGCTATGAGGGGGCGGCGGAGGCTGTAAACGGACAGGCTCCGGATCAGGCTTACGCAGATGTGGAAGCATTGATGTACTTTATGGAGGTGGATGAGACGGTGACGGCCAAGGAGGCCACCAATCTGCGGGATATTCCCGGTCAGGGACAGGACAGCACGGTGCTGTGGACGCTGAAAAACGGGGATACGGCCCGGCGCACGGGCATCAGTGACAGCGGCTGGTCGAGGCTGGTCTATCAGGATCAGGTGTGTTACGCGGTGACGAATCTGCTGACCACGGATTTATCCTATCATGTGGCAGAGCCAGAGCCTGCGCCCGATCCGGCGGCACAGGACGATGGGATCAAGACAAAGTTTACCGACTGCTATGAACTGATGACGGCCAAGATTGAGACCAATCTGCGGGCGCTGCCCAGTGTGACCAACCCGGACGCGGCGGTGGTAGCCACTATCCGCTATGGGGATGTGGTGGTGCGCACCGGGATCAACACGGAGGTGGGATGGTCCCGGGTGGAGTATGGAGGACAGGTGCTGTATTGCGTCAGCAGTTATTTGACACAGGCCCCGGCACAGGAGCAGGAGTAAGGGTACAGGACAGTGGGGCGCAGGTCAAGAGGAAAATTTAACAGGAGAAAAATATGGCGAGGAATTTGACTACATTGTGCTATATTGAGCGGGATGATGCCTATCTGATGATGCACCGGGTGAAGAAGGAGCGGGATATTAATAGGGATAAGTGGATCGGTGTGGGCGGTCATTTTGAGGAGGGAGAGTCGCCGGAGGAGTGCCTGCTGCGGGAAGTGATGGAGGAGACGGGACTGACCTTGACGGATTACCGTCTGCGGGGAGTGATCACTTTCATGACGGATACTTACCCTGCGGAGTATATGTTCCTGTATACGGCGGAAGGGTTTACAGGAATAATGCATGCCTGCAATGAGGGGGAGTTGGAGTGGGTACCCAAAGTGAAGGTGGAGCAGCTGCCTATCTGGGAGGGAGACAGGATTTTTTTCCGCCTGCTGGAGGAGCGGCAAGACTTTTTTTCCTTAAAGCTTCGTTATGAGGGGGATACACTGGCGGAGGCGGTGCTGGATGGGAGAGAGAGGCTGGTATGACTGGGTGAACAGCGCGTAATGTCTATATAGGCAATTACGAAATGTTCTCTGCGAGTGACGTGGCTGGTCGATATGTACAAAAACGGGATCCGACGCAGCGGCAAGTCGCCTAAATCAGACTGCCGATATAGATTCGGAATGGTTTGAGGGCAGAGAGCAGGAGTACGAGATGCTGCAGCGGCGTTTGGGGCTTCTGCGGGAGGATGTGAGACTATGAAAATACCTTTTGAGGATTTGCTGTGCAGCATTACCTCGGCGGCAAAGGACATCCTGGGAGATGCCCTGAGGGGCGTATATCTCCACGGATCCCTGGCCATGGGCTGTTTTAACCCGGAAAAGAGTGACATAGATCTGTTGTTGGTGATAAATCGGGAGATGACCGACGCTCAGAAAAGGCGGTTTATGGAAATCGTGGTGGAGCTGAACGCCCGGGCACCGAAAAAGGGGCTGGAACTCAGCGTAGTGAAGGAAGAGGTTTGCAGACACTTTGTATACCCCACACCCTTTGAACTGCATTTTTCACCGGCACATTTGGCATGGTGGCAGGGCGATCCGGAGGATTATGTCCGGCGTATGAACGGCACGGATCCGGATCTGGCGGCGCACTTTATGATTGTCCGAAAATATGGGATAGCGCTGACGGGTCCCAACCCGGAGAAGGTTTTCGGAGAAGTGCCGCGGGAGGCGTATCTGGATAGTATCCGGCAGGATGTGGAGAACGCCGCGGAAGATGTGTCGGACAATCCCGTGTATGTGATTTTAAACCTGTGCCGGGTGATTGCCTATGTGAAGGAGAATTTGGTTCTCTCCAAGCGGCAGGGGGGAGAATGGGGTCTGGCCAATCTGCCGGATAAATATCATGTCCTGATACGGGATGCTCTGGATACATACCGCGGGGATGCGGCGATAGAGTTTGATACAGTTCTGGCACAGGAATTTTGCTGGGAGATGCAAAAAAACACTTGACTTTCCACCTGGTGGAAGGTGTATAAATAAGCTGCCAGGCAGATGGAAAGGACCTTTGGCAGGGAAAGGAATCCGCAATGAAGATCAAACAGGTGGAGGAGTTGGTGGATATCACCCGCAAGAATATTCGTTTTTATGAAGAGCAGGGCTTGCTCAGTGTAGGCCGATCGGAAAACGGATATCGGGAATACGGCATGGAGGATGTGAAGCGCCTTAAACAGATCCGGCTGCTGCGCAGGCTATCTGTACCTATTGAAGATATCAAACAGCTTTTTCACGGAAAGTTCACTCTGGAGGATGTTCTGGAGCGCCAACAGGTGCAGCTGGAGCATCAGAAGGAAAGTATCCACAGGACGCAGCTGTACTGCAGGCAGCTGCTGGAGGGCAGACCCTGCCTGGAGACTCTGGATGTGGACGGCTGTCTGGAACAGATGGATAGGCTGGAGCAGGAAGGAGTGATGTTTATGGATGAGACTCACAGAGATATCCATAGGATAAAACAGCGTGGGGCCATAATGGGCGCCGGAGTGATGCTGCTACTGACGCTGGCGCCGGTGGGCGTTATTTTGTGGGCCGGGCGGTCGACTCACATACCATTGTGGGCGCTGCTGTTCTTTCTGGGAGTCACCGTAGTGACTTGTGCCGGCCTGATTGCGGCCCTGGTGGGCAGAATCAGGGAGATTAAAGGAGGAGAAGAGGATGAAGCTTCTAAGTATTGACTATATTCCAGGACAGGAGATTGAGGCGCTGGGCTTGGTAAAGGGCACGGTGGTACAGACCAAAAATATCGGCAGGGATTTTATGGCGGGCATGAAAACGTTTGTGGGCGGAGAGATCATGGGTTACACCGAGATGCTGAACGAGGCCAGACAGATTGCCATGAAACGCATGGTGGACGAGGCCAAAGAACTGGGGGCGGATGCCGTGATCGGCATTATGTATGGCTCATCCCAGGTCATGGCCGGGGCGGCGGAGGTGATTGCTTATGGCACGGCAGTTAAATATAAGTCATTGTAGTTTGGCGGAACCGTGTAAAAGGAATGGGACAGATGCGTATTAACATAAAGGAGGAGAAAACATGTTAGAGAATATAGCGATACCAAATGTTCCAACAGCCAGCATTGTATGCATGATGGTTTCTCTGGCTATATCTGTGGGGGTCCCCATAGTTCTGTGCATTGTTGTATGTCGAAAAACAAAGGCGCGGATCTCCAGCTTTTTCATAGGAGCGGCTACATTTGTTTTGTTTGCCATGATTCTGGAGCGGATTTTGCACGCCATAGTGTTTAAAGCAGCCGGTACGGCGCTGACGGGCAATATCTGGCTCTATGCCCTGTATGGCGGACTGGCAGCGGGGGTCTTTGAGGAGACGGGCCGTTTTCTGGCCATGAAGCTGTGTATGAGAAAGCATCTGAATAAACAGAATGCCATTATGTATGGCGTGGGTCATGGCGGCATCGAGGCGATTTTGCTGGTAGGGATGGCCTGTGTCTCCAACCTGGTTATCGCAGTGATGATCAACAGTGGGCAGATTTCCACGCTGCTGTCTATAAGCGGCGTAGACGACACCACCTACCAGTTGGCTATGACACAACTGATGGCTGTGAGCACTGCACCGTTTTGGCAATTCTGTATGGCCGGCGTGGAGAGGATGGCGGCGATTATCTTCCATATCTCCGCATCCTACCTGGTCTATCTTGCAGTGAGCAGAAAAAAACTGTTCTATTATCTGCTGGCGATCCTGGCACACTTACTGCTGGATGCCTTCACACTGATTATAGGGAGCTTTCTGCCCGTGCTGGCAGTGGAAGCGCTGCTGCTGCTGATATCCGGTGCATTCGGGTATGTGATATGGAGAATGTATCGCAAGTAGTTAAAAACACATTGCCATGCCAAGAGTGAAAAAAGCTTGCACTTGTGGGGTGTAAGGTGTATAATGGTGAAGATATAGAAGGTCGCCCACCGGGAGACCACTGCAGAACATATTATATAGGAGGAAGTTTGTTTGTCGATTGTGTTTGTAATGGAGGAAAACTGCAAGTAAATATTGCAGAGGGTATGTGTGGCCGCTTGTTTGCGGGCGCTGACACACTAGGAGTCTGCCCTCTTTTCTGCCTTACAATGTGCTGACAAATATTTCCGAAGTTGATAGATTGAGAGATTCAGGAGCATGGCTGTTTGGTCATGCTCTTTTTGTGCCGGAGATACGGCTGGGATTTTGGAGTCTCTGAACAGGATCAGGACCATGAAGCAAACCTGTGGGGCAGGAGTTTCATGGTCTTTTTGTTTGTCTATGGAAGCGGGCAGAGGGAGCATACGGAATTTAGAGCAGTAAGGGAGGAAAAAATGAAGCATAATCAAGAATATGCAATAAGGAGTAGAAAAATGGAGAAATATCAAAATAATAAGACAACCTCCGGCCTGGAGTTGGAGAAAATCAAGGAAATATGGGCGGGGCTGGCGCTGACAGCCGCCGCCCGGGGCAGGGTAGAGGCGGCGGAGCCCATCCTGGCGGAGAGGGAGTTGTCCGCGGCTTTGCGGGAGGCCACGGAGAGTCGTCAGCTGCTGGAGAAATTCGGCACACCGCCGCTGGTGTCTCTGGAGGGAATGGAGCAGATTTTGCTGATTGCGGAAAAGGGGGATATGTTGGCGCCGCAGCAGCTGGAGCAGGCGGAGGCCGCGCTCTCGGCGGTGAGACGAATGCAGGATTATCTGACCAGGGGACAGCAGTATCAGATTCCCCTGGCCTACTATGGGGAAAATTTGCAGCCCCTGGGAGAGATCCGGGAGCAGATTCACCGGCAGATCCGAGGCGGGCAGGTGGAGGATCGCGCCACACGGGAGCTTTTTGACCTGCGCTGCCAGATCCAGCGCACTCAGGAGAAGCGCAAGGAAAAGGCGGAGAGTATACTGCGCACTCATAAGGAGTGCATGTCGGACAGCTTCTGTGTCATGCGCAGCGGGCACTTGTGTGTTCCTGTGAAAAAGGAGTACAAATTCCGCATAAGCGGCAGTGTCATAGACAAGTCCTCCACTGGCAACACGTTGTTTATAGAGCCTGCGGCAGTGCAGAAATATGAGGAGGAACTGTCCATGCTGCTGATTCAGGAAGACAATGAGGTGCGGCGGATACTATATACTTTGACGGCGATGATAGGGGAGCAGTTGGGGGCGTTCCGGGAGAACAGTCGGATCATGGAGCGGCTGGACTACGCTTTTTCCAAGGGGAAACTCAGCATGGAATGGGACTGTGTGGCCCCGGTCATCAACACGGAGAGGAGGATTCGGCTGGTGGGAGCCAGGCATCCGCTGATGGATCGGACCGTAGCCGTGCCGCTGGATTTTAGGCTTGGTGAAGACATTGCCGAGAAAGCACCTTCGCAGTTTACGTCTGAGGATGGCGGGGGCTGCAGTGAGACTTATCGTGGTGTGGTGATCACCGGCCCCAACACCGGGGGCAAAACCGTGGCGCTGAAAACCGTGGTTCTGTGCTGCATGTTGGCCCAGTGGGGGCTTCATGTGCCCTGCAAAGAGGCCTGGGTGTGCATGAACAGCCAGTACCTGTGCGATATCGGAGACGGGCAGAACCTGGCGGAGAATCTGTCCACCTTTTCGGCCCATATCACCAATGTGCTGACAATCCTGGGCCGGGTCAACGGCGAGAGCCTGGTGATTATGGATGAGTTGGGATCTGGTACGGACCCCACCGAGGGCATGGGGATTGCCATTGCCATTTTGGAGGCTCTGAGGAAGAGCGGCTGTCTGTTCCTGGTGACTACTCACTATCCGGAGATCAAGGAATATGCCGCTCGGACCGAAGGCGTGATAAACGCCCGTATGACCTTTGATCAGGAGAGCCTGCAGCCGTTGTACCGCATGGTCATCGGGGAGGCGGGGGCCTCCTGCGCATTGGCAATAGCCGAGAGACTGGGGATGCCACGGTTCATGCTGGATATTGCAAAGAAAGCAGCTTATGGTAATATGGCGGATGGCCATGCTTTGGGGGAATCGGAAAGGGATTCGGAGAAATGCAGTCGTCTGAAGGAACGGGAATGGAACATATCCCCCGGTCCCCGCATCCAGAGAGACAGTCCCTCTGTCAGGCAGAAAGACCTGTCCCGTAAATTCCAGCGGGGAGACAGTGTGATGATCTTCCCCGATCATAAGATCGGCATTGTCTGCGAGCCGGTGAATGACAAGGGCTGCTTGCGTGTGCAGCTGCCAGACCGCAAAATTTGGATTAATCACAAGCGGGTGAAGCTCCATGTGGCAGCGGACAGACTCTACCCGGCGGACTATGATTTTTCCATTGTCTTTGACACGGTGGAAAACCGCAGGAAACGCCATGATATGGAGAGAAAATATATAAAAGATCTGACTATAGAGTATGAGGAGTAAATCTGCTTACCTGCCGCCTTGTTCCAGAAGCCGGGGGCGGGCAGTGTCACGAGTCCTTGTTAATATCGGATTTCCGGCTATTCCAGGTGGGCGAAAATTCTTTTACATGCTCTAAAAAGCGGGGCGCGGAAGCATATTTCCATATGCCCGCGCCCCGCAGTGTTTTGATTTGATATGCCCAATGAGTGTTATTTCGCCCCTCTTTTTGCGAAGAAAGTGTCAATATATTTCATGATTTCCATATCCGGCATAGACTTAAGCAGATACCCTTCGGGCTTTAGCGCCATGACCTTCTGAACGCTCTCACGGTCTCCCTTGCCTGTGAGAAATACCACGGGCAGGTCGGCGGTATTCTTTTCCGAGCGGATCATTTCCAGAGCCTGCCTGCCGTCACAGACCGGCATCTCATAATCCAGTACGATCAGATCGGGTTTTTTCACTGCGATGCTCTGAATGGCGGCTATGCTGGAACCGGCCTCCGACACTTCGTAATTCTCCGAAAGCAGCCTGACAATCCTGGCCCGCATGAAATCGGAATCGTCCACCACCAGAATATTTCTGCGGATCGGTTTTTCCCTGCGCAGAAAGTCATTGATCGCCGACATGGCATTGTTCGGATCAATGTTTGGCATGAGCTTGCCCCGGACCGATTCGGAACTATTGGCGCAGAATGCAAAATAGCCCTTTCCCGTGTCAAACAGCAGGGAGAAGGACGGGGGAGTGCGCCCGAAGGAGTCCACAAGCTGTTCATAGCTGAGCAGAGATTCCTTCTCCACCTTGAACAGGTCAATGGACGGAAAATTCTCCCGTATTCGTTCCAGAAACTGCCGGGAAATATAGCGCGTGACATTGATTACCATGTCATCCACTCTCGAATACTGGGTGTTTAGTATATCGCTGATGATTTGAAGAAGCAAGGGTTCCTCATAAACCAATGTGATCTCCCATTTTTCCTGTTGCTGCCCGCTGTAAATAAAGCGGCAGCAGATCACTTTACCGAAATCCTCACCGGCATACTGTTCGCTGATCAGACTTCCTTTTAAGCTAAAGATGTCATATAGCAGCTGGATAACGGCCTGTTCCAAAGCTTCCTTTTCTTTCTCGTGAGGGATGTTGGCCCATCTGCTTTTTTGCTTTCCGGTGATGGCCAGATCCTCCGTCTGCGTGTGGGCCACCACCCAGCCGATGCAGACCCCCAGGAAATGGCGGATGGACTCCTCTGAGTACTGGCTCTCCTCCATCTCCCGCTCCAGGGCCGGGAGCGTACTGTTGCGGAAGCTGTCATGCAGACGCTTATGTATTTCGTAATCGCTGTAATTGATGGAGCGCATGTACTCCTCTTCATGCTCAAAATGTTCTATTGTGTGATTCCTTAAATATTTTGCGCCCTCCCGACACACCCACTCACTTTTCTCTTCATTCTCGCTGATCTTGAGCAGCTTGTTCATGGTTGAAAAGAGCTGTTTGTGCTCCCGGTCAATAAAGTCCACGCCGATGTTATATTTGTCATGCCATACTATATGATCCACACTGCCTCCTATCCGCCCGCTCTGGCGTGCTGTTAAAATAAGAAAAAATGCTGCGGCAAAGCGACGTCTTTTTTTCATCACAAATTATATCACTTTATGTTCCGTTTGACCATCCATATTTTTACAGAGCAGTCAAAATTTTTGCGTGAATGTAAGAGCGCATATGGGCTTGGAAGCAGATTCTGCTTTGACTGAACCGCATCTACCATAAAATATTAATTAGTATATTGCAATAAATAATAACTCGTGATATACTTATCTGCATAAAGCGATAAACTATGGAAGGTATAAATACTTCATGCATGGATGAGCGAACAAGGAAAGTGTAAGGAGAATAACGAGATGAAAGATACGGTACAACAAAAGCAGGAGGAACAGAAATACCGAGTCTGGCCGATAGTAAAGCGCCTGATCAGGGAGATCAGGCAGGGGGATTCCAGACAGACAGGAAGAGTGGCCTTATATGCGTTCTGCGCGGGATTGTACCCGTTTCTGGCTATTCTTTTGCCAAAGCTGGCCATCGGCATACTGGAGCAAAAGGGCGGGGACGCCATGAAGTGGCTGATCCCGGCTCTGGGGATCTATTTCCTGGCGGCGGCTTTGCTGGGGTACGCGGCCAAGCGGGTGGAAAATATGATCCGGGTGAAGAATATGCGCAGGCGTATTTTCTATCTGGTGGAGTTGGGGGATAAACTGACCAGTATGGACTACCGCTATGTGGAGGACGCCTCCTTCTGGGAGAAAAATGAGAAAGCTCTGAACGCCGGCAACAACAATTCGGAGGGTATCGAGGGGGTATCCAACAAAATCTGCCTGCTGCCCGCCGCCCTGGTGTCTATGGCGGGTATGATCCTGCTGGCGGCAGATTTAAGCCCCCTGATTCTGCTGGCTCTGGCGTTACACGTGACAGTGACCATGTGGGCTTCCCGACAGGACCACAGATTCCGTTATGCCCACAGGGAGGAGGAGGCCAGGGATTATCGGAGAATAAAATATTATTGTAATACCACCCATGATTTTTCTTTTGGAAAGGATATCCGCATCTACAATTTCCGGGATCGCATCCTGGCGAACTATCAGGCGGAGATCGAGAACCTGAAATCCCTGACGGCCCGCATGGCCCGGCACCAGTATCTGGTGGGACTGGCGGGGATATTCACCCTGCTTGTGACGAATGTGATGATGTATGGTATTCTGATCGGTCAGACTATAAACGGCATGCCCATCAGTTCCTTTACCATGTATGTGGCTCTGATTAATTCCCTGATGGCTTCCATGCTGTCCATTGGCGGGGATGTCGCCTTTATCCGGAATCAATGTCAGTATGTGGGAGAATTTTTCCGGCTGGTGGATGAGCGGCTGGAGGAGGAGGGCAAGGAGGAAATCCACATAGAGGGTACGCTGGAAATTGTCTTTGAACATGTGGATTTTTGCTATCCGGGGAGCGATACTTATATCTACAGGGATCTGAATTTTACCATACACAAGGGAGAGCGGCTGGCTATCGTAGGAGTCAACGGCGCAGGGAAGTCTACGCTGGTGAAACTGATGACCGGGCTGTTTTCTCCCACGGCGGGCCATATCTATATCAATGGTATGGACATAGAGAGGTTTCGCAAAAAAGATCTGTATCGGCTGTATTCCGCCGTGTTCCAGGATGTGAATATTCTGGCTTTCCCCGTTCGGGAGAATGTGACCGGGGGCGGGGAGGCGGACGATGCCCGGGTACAGGAGGCTCTGGAAAAAGTGGGGCTGTGGCAGAAAGTGCAGGAGATGCCGGAGGGACTTAACCAGATGATGCTCAAGGTCATCGACGAGAACGGCACGGACCTTTCCGGGGGCCAGCGGCAGAAGCTGTCCATTGCCAGGGGACTTTACAAGGACGCGCCCATGGTCATCATGGATGAACCCACGGCTTCGCTGGACGCTTTGGCGGAGGCGGAGATCTATGAGAATTTTTCCGACATGGTCAAGGGCAAGACGGCGGTGTATATATCCCACCGCCTGGCCAGCACCAAGTTCTGTGACAGAATCGCCCTCTTTGACAGGGACGGCCTCAAAGAGTACGGCAGCCATGAGGAATTGATGGCCTTGGAGGGCGAGTATTACAGAATGTTTACCGTACAGGGAAAATACTACCAACAGGAACATGCGGAATTATAAAACAGCAGGTTCCCGGAAAGCGCATTGCTAGATGACAGGACGCCTCAAGCGGCCTGCCATGTAGCACCGGCAGTGCGGTTGCAGGGAACATGCGGAACTATAAATAGAAAGAGAGTGCGTTATGAAGAAGTTAATACATTTTTGTAGGCTTGCATGGAAGGAATCCCCATCGTATATTCTGTTGCTGGCGCTGCAGGCGCTGGCTGTGGCGGGCAAGCTGTGGCTCAATGTGATCCTGCCCAAATTCCTGGTGGAAGAACTGACAGGGCACAGGGAAGTACAGGTTCTTTGCCTGCTGGGGGGGCTGATTATCTTGAACAATGTGGGCATGGCCTGGCTGGAGAAGCTGTTGGAGCGCTGGCTGGAGGTAAAGAAGACTTATGTGCGCCAGGCCATGAGGCGGCAGATGGCGGAGAAGATCATGAACCTTGAGTATGCCTGTCTGGAGGATCCTCATCACCTGGATCTGAAAGAGCGGGCGGCTTTTGCCATCAGCAACCAGGACGCCATTGCCAGGATGATTCAGTGCGTCTCTCAGGTATTTTCCGGGGCATTAACCCTGGCGGGGCTGGTGGTGATTCTGGCTACTCTGGGTCCAGTGCTGCTGGTGGTGCTTGCCCTGGGCATCGGTGTCATGCTGCTGCTGGCCCGGAAGATGTCTGAATATCTTGTGATGATCACGCAGGAAATCGTTCCCATCAACCGTAAATTCGGCTATTATCTGGATTTACAGACGGAGAAGCAGTACCAGAAAGATGTGCGGCTTTACGACATGGGGGGCATGGTCACGGAGCGCGCTGCCCAGTTTACCCGGGACACCTGCGATCTCTTTGACAAAATAAATGAACAGAGCGGCAAGACCGAGGGCGGTATCAGTGTGCTCAACGATTTTCTGGCGGTGTTCTGCTATGCCTATGTGGGACTGCGCACTTTGTCCGATGCCTTTGGCCGGAGGATTTCTCTGGGAGATCTGACCATGTATGTGTCTGCGGCTGCCCAGTTCACCTCCACAGTGGCAGCACTGGGGCAGAATGTGATTTCAGCCATAGAATCCATGTCTTTTCTGGATCCTTACATGGAGTTTATGAGTCTTGCGGAGGAGACGGCGGCGAAGGGTGGGGAGCCTTTTGCGGGTCCGATGGAAACGCTGGAGTTTTGCCATGTGACATTCACTTATCCCAGGGCGGAGAAGCCGGTGCTGTCGGATATTTCCTTTCAGATTCACAGAGGGGAGAAAATTTCCATCGTGGGTTTAAACGGCGCGGGGAAGTCCACTTTGGTGAAGCTGATCTGCCGTATGTACCGGGCGGACAGCGGGGAGATCCGGGTCAACGGCAGGAATATCTACGATTATGACTATCTCTCTTATATGAAAGCCATTTCAGCAGTTTTTCAGGACTACAAGCTCTTTAATTTTACCATAGCGGAGAATATCTCCTGCACGGAGCAGGGAGATGAGCAGTTGATCAACCGCCTCATCGACGAGGTGGGGATGCGGCAAAAAATTGACGAACTACCCCGGGGCCTGCAAAGCCGCTTTGGCAAAGAGTATGACGAGGAGGGGATAGAGATGTCCGGGGGGCAGGACCAGAAGATTGCCATCGCCAGGGCCCTGTACAAGGAGGCATCCATGGTGATTCTGGACGAACCCGCCAGCGCTCTGGACCCCATTGCCGAGGCTGAGATTTATGAGAAATTCAACGGCCTGGTGGCGGACAAGACAGCCATCTACATCAGCCACCGCATGTCCTCCTCCGTGTTCTGCGATCGGATACTAATCCTGGACGGCGGCAGGGTGGCGGACTTTGACACTCATGAGCATCTGATGGGGAAGAGGGACAGCCTGTACTACAAACTGTTCAACTCTCAGGCGGAAAATTATAAGCTGTAGGGATAGGGCGATTCGCTTGATGGGGCGGGCTTTGGGGGCCTTTTTTTATATAATTTTAAAATGTCGGTTGACAAAAAGTATTATTTGTATTACTATCTATAATACAAATAATACTTAAAGGAAGGTGATGCGACATGATCATCAGTCTGGATACCGGCAGCAGCATACCCATCTATGTACAGTTGCGCAATCAGATTGTTACGGGCATCGGCAAGGGGGAATTGAAGGAAGGAGAGCGTCTGCCTACGGTGCGGCAGCTGGCGGAGGATGCAGGGGTCAACACCATGACCGTGAATAAAACCTACCAGCTGCTGAAAATGGAGGGCTTTATCACCATTGATCGGCGCAGGGGGGCTACCGTATCGCCGGTGCGGCAATGGGATGAGAAGTACAGGGAAAAACTGGAGGCGGAGCTGGAACTGCTGTCTGCGGAGGCCAGGATGAAAGGGATGGATCGGGCGGAATTTCTGAAACTGTGCGAGCAGGTTTTTTCAGGAATGCACCCGATCAGCCCTGAGTTGTTCTGAGATGCAGCAGAGGTCCTGGGGGCATGTGTGCCGATAGGGAATATGCGGAACTTTGAAACAGCATATTCCCGGAAGGCGCGCCTGCTGGATGACAGGACGCCTAAAAGCGTTCTGACATCCAGCACCATCCCTGTGTGCCGGTAGGGAATATGCGGAACTTTTATAGAAGGGAGAGAAAATATGGGAATATTTTTGTTTTTTATTTTTTTGTTTTGTGATTTAATTACATGCCTGCTCATTAAACACGCCTATCACCAGAATTTTGTCTTTCAAAACGGGCTGCTGCTGGGAGTTCATATTCCGAAAGAGCAGGTGAGACACCCTCAGGTGGAGACGCTGTGCGGGCAGAGCAAGCGGCGCTGGAATTTGTATCAGAATATTCATATCATTCTGGGAAGCCTGATTTGCCTGATCAGTTTTTTCAGTGCAAAGTGGATGATGCTGATCTGGATATTCTGGTTTCTGGCATACCTGGCGGGTACGGAGATCCTGATGACGATACCTATACGCAGTATGTATCGGCTTAAGCAGGAGCAGGGCTGGATAAGGGAAAAGTCCCGCAGGACGGTGTATATTGACACGGAGCTTTCGGCGATGTCTGAGCGAATGGCTTCCAGGGCATTTTGGCATCTGCTTTTTCTGGCGGCGGAATTGGCGGCGACAGTGGCACTGCATGTACATTTGCAGGGGCAAAACGGGGAGGCAGGTCCGGAGATACTGATGCTGGGCGGCGCAGCCATGACGGTGACGCTTCTGATCTGGGCAATGTATCTGTACCTGGTGGAGAAACGCAATGTGGTATACAGCCAAAACAGCAAGGTCAATATAGCGGTCAATGGGCTGATGAAGCGTACCTGGGCCAGAGCATTCCTGGGGGGCGACGGGTGGAACTGCGCCGCCTGGCTGTATCTGGCTCTGCGCTGGTTCCTGGCAGGAAATCCCGGCAAAGTGGACTGGTTTGTCTATGCGCTGTTGCAGCTGGCGGCCGCCTTTTCCGTCCTGCTGCCCTGGGGCAGTGCCATTCAGAAAAAGAGAGAATTTCTGGCAGCGGATGATCAGCCGGTGGAAGTGGACGACGACGAGTACTGGAAAAACGGGTGGTATGAGAATCCTCAGGACCCCCACTTGCTGGTGCAGAACAGGTTTTGCGACACCAACTATACGTTTAATATGGCCCGGCCTGTGGCCAGATGGATCAATAGGGGGATCACACTTCTGCTGGTGGGAGGCCTGGGATGGGCGGCGTGGACGGTGATTGAGAGGCTATGATGAATGGACATAGATTTTTGAAGCAGACATGCGCAGGAAACAGAGTAACTTATAAATGCATATCCCGGACGGTACACTGATTCATATAGGGACGGCAGAGCGGCCTTATATGAACCACCAGATCTGTGTGCCGGCAGGGGATATGCGGAACTCTGATAAGAGGAAGTCATTCATGAAATGGAAACCAAAAACAGTAGACTACAAACTTAGCCCCTATACAGGGCTGACCCGTGACAGTTGGCTGGAGGCGGCGGAGTATATGTTGGAAGGCATCTTCCGGCACATCCGGCGCTTTGAGGACCCGGTGGTGGTGCCCCGGCAGGAGACGGAGATCACCTATCCCCATCTGCAGGACCCGTCCCAGGCCCAGCGCAGCCAGCGGTCGGCGGAGATCTTTGAGGGGCTTACACGGTCCTTTTTCATTGCGGCGCCGCTGATGGCCAACCGACCGGAGGCAAACGTCTGTGGGTATTCCCTGACGGAATATTACAAGTACCAGGTGCTGCGCTCCTGCACCAGGCTGCGGCCTCTGTACAATGCCGCCGGGGAGGATGAGAGTTATGTGGGCACCTACCAGGAATTGCAGGCCATCAACCATACGCAGGATCCTTACAGCTGTTATCAGCAGACCGTGGAGACATGCGCTCTGGTGATCTGTCTGTGGATCAGCCGGGCGCAGATCTGGGATACCTATACCAGCCAGGGGAAGGACGCCATAGCCGCTTTTTTGACAGGAGGATTTCTTGGAGGAAGAGTTGTTTCCTATCACCCAGGTGCAGTATACGGACCCTGAGGGCTGCGGCGGCTACGGCCCGGTGGAACTGCTGCTTGAGGGCGGCACCTGCCGGCGAGTGTGCTTTGAGGGGATCGAGGGCAACATGATGCTTTAATTCTACTCACGACCGATAAGATTTTTCAATTGCCCCGCGGCACATGCTGCATTACTGGACATCCTGTGCCGTGGGGGAAGGAAAACCTTATGGGCTGTGAGTATATTAACTTTAAGTTAAGATTAATCTTGCTTTTGTCAACGTTTGATTTATGGATTTACCGCTTCTGCTGTGGCACAATATAAGAGTAGAAAGTAGATGAAAGGACGCGAAAATATGTTTGACAGTAACAAAGCAGGAAAACAAATCGCTATTTTGCGAAAGAGCAGAGGCATAACGCAGGAGGAACTGGCGCAGAGGCTCTCGGTGAGCCCTCAGGCCGTCAGCAAGTGGGAGAATGGCCACACCATGCCTGAAGTCTCAATACTGGTGGAGTTGTCGGAAATTTTGGGCGTGACCATTGATGAAATCCTTTTGCCCACGGGCATCATATCAGCTAATGCGAATTTTGAGCATGTCTTGTTACCATATGATGAGATAGCGGATTTTTCCGGGAAAAAATGGCCAAGAAGTTTGGCATGGCCCGCTATTTTATCGGCAATTAAACTATTTATGGGCTTGGAGTGTCATAAAGATTCCGGAAAACGTCAAATGAATGATGATACGGAATATATCCTCCAATCTGCGTTTACATCCGAGTGCTTTGGTTATTCCTGGGGACGAGAAATGTATGAGAAACATTGTCTGGCAGTATACGGACTGTCCTGTGAAGTTTATGACGGTGAGCAATACAATGCTGAGACACTGATACAGGAGGCAACAGAAAATATATTGAAAGGATATCCGGTAGTAGCCCAGCCGAAGGAGTATGAGGACATAATCCTTGCAACAGGTTTTTCCCATGACGGAAAGGTCTTGAAAGGGATATCGTTTTTGGACGGTGATGACGACAAAAATTCTGTTATGTCCTTTGAGCAGCTAAATAACTATCCGGGCTGGTATAAGAAAAAAATCAGGTTGATTCTGATAAAGCCGTCGGCGGAACGTGTGAGTGTTGAAGACGCATGCAAAGAGGCCCTGCATGAGGGATATCGGCTGCTCAGCAATGAAATTCATCAGTTTGAAAAGCCTCTTGAGGGATATGGACTGGTTATCTATGATAATTGGAGAGAGGAACTCAGGAGGGAGAATGAAAAAAATATGGAGACCATAGAGTGCCTGTTTCCTCATGTTTTCATACATTATGAGAATAAGATGCGTCTCAAACAATTTCTGGAACTCTGCATTCATACCGTTACAGGAATTGACAGAGAAGCGCTTGAAGAAGCCATATCAAAATATGACGAACTCCTCCAAATATTTGAAAAGGCAATGAATGACTGGCTTGCCGAGAATCCGAAAGATATTGCTGCCGCAAGGAATGTGCGTCAGGGGTTTGATCACATTCTGCGCTTAAGCAGAGGACTGGAAACAGAGGCACTGCGTAGTTGGGCCGCAGCGATAAATGCGGATGGCAGCCTTTTCAGCGGCCAGGAAGAGGCAGGGATTACCAGCTAGAACTGTTTGGTCCACCGCCTAGAATGTCTTTTTGCACGGTACATATGGTCAGATTGCGCAATATGTACCGTGCGGGAGCTAAAATCCCAGCGTTCGTTATACTACATAACGCCAGAATTTACCGTATTGCATTGGTTAAACGTATATGGCTGGCGTTATGTAGTCAGGTTGCTCGGTAATTTTAACTGTTAAGCAGTATAATATACATTATATACAATACGGAGTATTGTCAAAATGCAGATCGCATAGGGATACAATATTAAATGTCCGGTAATAGGTTTCTTCCAGAGGAATCCAGCGCTGAAGATAGGCGCTTAAACCTGTGCCTTCCCGCTGCCTCAGCCGTGCCAGCTGTTCCGGGCGGCTGCAGTGCAGGAATATTTTCAGATCATGGCGGGCGGCCAGCATCGGATGGTGGCTGTAGCTGCCTTCCACTATGGTCAGCGGCGCGCCGGGGAGTATACGGGTCTCCAGCATTTGTCCCTGTCGGCAGCTGTAGGGCCGGCAGGAGATGGTTTCTCCTCTGGCAGCAGGGAGCAGGACCTCCTGGGTGAGGCGGCTTAAATCCATGTTGCCGCAGGGGGTATGTTCCCAGCCGGGTAAGCGCTGCTGCAGGGGCAGATAGTAATCATCCATGTGCAGTACTCTGCCGGAGAACAATTCTGCCAGTAGTGCCGCCAGACTGGATTTACCGCTGCCGCAGGGACCATCTATGGCGATAGTGATATGGTCTGAGTGCTGCAGGCGTTTTTCGATCTGATATATTATGGGGAAGTATATGGCATACTCATCCCGCAGAATCCGGTAATGGGGAGCGTATGCCTGCCGGAAAACCTCACTGTGGCGCAGGGCAGGACAGCCGGCGTGGATATATTCGGACAGCCAGGGTTCAAGAGACGGGAAATCCGACTGCTTTTCCCGTTCTTGCAGCACTGTCAGTTTTTGCTTAAGCCCCTCCAATGTCCCACGGTGCTGATGGGCGGTCAGGAAGAAAAGCCTGGCCAGCAGCGGGGCGGCGATGGAGAGATCATAGCCGTCCGTCAGATGGAAGCGGTACAGATGATTGCCGATCTCTTCAATGGGGGCGGCGCCTTCTGCCGTGGCGGGAGGCATTTTCTCATGATGTGCCTGGTCTGCCGTGGCCCGGTTAGTCTCGGCCCACTCTTCAAACAGCCATTGCCGCACTGCGTCGGGGCTGCTGATCATATGCTCCGGACCAAATTCGTTTTGATATAAAAGTTTTCCGTAGTCTGCAGGTTCCATCAGGGGGTAGCGCTGCTGGTGCAGAGCAAGGATTTCCTGCAAATTTTTCTGTCTGACTGCCATGATTGTCCTTTCTGATCTCCTGAATCTTTGTGCCGGTTGGAAGGCATACACCACATTGTACCAGAGAAGTGCCGGATTCCACAAGAGGTTTGACGGAAGTTATGCTGACGAATGTTAAGTCTATCCATTTCCTGCGCAGTACATGCTGCATAAGCGGACCACATGCGTTGAGCGGAAAGGAAAAGCCGAGCAGTGGTTACTGCAAGGTTTATTGGTCAGGGACTTGCATAAAGCAGGGGACTTATGATATGCTTAAAGGCAGTTTGGCATCTGTATCGGGCACAGGAAAGTGTCACCATCAGATAGAAATCGGCGCGGTATCGCCAACCGGCGGGAGTGCGGCTGAGTCAAACTGCCAAGATTCGGAAAAGAGGAAAGCATATCTATGAAAAGTAAACCAGCAATTTTGAAGAATAAATTCTTCCTGTATTTGACGGAGTTCTTTGCCGGCATGTCTGTCATGGCGGTGGAACTGGGAGCCAGCCGCCTATTGGCGCCCTACTTCAGTTCCTCCCAGATCGTCTGGACCATCATTATAGGCACCATCATGATCGCCATGGCGCTGGGCAATATCTACGGAGGGCGCAGCGCGGACAGGCATCCCAGTCCCGACAGGCTTTATGGCCGGATTCTGGTGGCGGCTGTCTGGATCGCCGCCATTCCGGTGGTGGGAAAATACATTGTACTGGGAATCTCCGCAGTGCTGATCTTCGCGGTGAACACCAATTTCCTGATATGGGCGGCATTTGCGGCCTGCATGGTGATCTTTGTGTTTCCGCTGTTTCTGCTGGGCACAGTGACGCCCTCTCTGGCAAAATATTCAGTGGAAAGCCTGGACGACAGCGGCAGAACCGTGGGTAATCTGGGGGCGTTCAATACCATTGGCAGCATCATTGGAACTTTTGTTCCCACTTTTATCAGCATTCCCGCTGTGGGAACAAGCGTCACTTTCCTGATTTTTGCCGGGATACTGTTGGCCCTTTCACTGGTTTACTTTATCAGCGGCAGGGTAGGCAGGGTGAAAAGCGCCGTGGCGGGGATGTTGTTTCTGGCCTGCTGTCTGACGGGAGCGGGGAACAGTTTTGCTTTCTGGGAGACGGATCTGACCTATGAGGGAGAATCCATCTACAATTATCTCCAGGTAAAAGAGGACGACAGACATGTGATTTTGTCTACCAATGTGCTGTTCGGCGTACAGTCCGTGCTGATGAAGCAGGAGGGGCTGACGGGCATGTATTATGACTATGCCATGGCGGCGCCGCTGATGACCGCCCGGGAAACGCCGGGAGACTGCCGTATGTTGATCCTGGGTATGGGCACGGGAACCTACGCCACTCAGTGCAACCGCTATTTTGGCGAGATGGATATCCAGGGCGTGGAGATTGACGAAAAGATCACGGAACTTGCCCGAACTTATTTTGAACTGCCGGATCGGGTGCAGGTAACCACCTATGACGGCAGAGCTTACCTCAATGCCATCACGGAAAAATATGATGTGATCATGGTGGATGCCTATCAGGATATCACCATTCCGTTCCAGATGTCATCGGTGGAGTTCTTCACATTGGTCAAAGACCATCTGACGGAGGGCGGTGTCATGGTGGTAAACATGAATATGCGGGGAGGCGGCGACGGCAATATCAATCAGTATCTGGCGGATACTATCGCCAGCGTATTTGACCGAGTGTACACCGTGGACGTGCGGGGAACCACCAACAGGGAGCTTTTTGCCATGAATCACGGGGATGGCCCGGAGCGGATGACGGCCCACAGGGCGGAACTTGCGGACGGCAGTCTGAGCGCCATGATGGAACATGTACAGAGCAATCTGACGGCCTATGAGGCGGGGAATTACGTCATGACGGACGACAAGGCCCCGGTGGAACTGCTGGGTATGAGGGGCATTGACGAACTGATTCGGGACGAGGTTGCTTATTACAAGGAAATATATGAGCAGCAGGGTATTCAAGGGGTGTTGGAGAGTTTGAATTAATATTCAAGTTCAAGCCCTCTGTCTCTCCAATGACTTTAATTGGGTATCGTGTATATTGATATAAATATCCTGCATTTCCTGTCTGGCTTTAACCTCACTGGAAAGATTAATACAATCTTTTAAATTTCGGTACAGGTCAAGATGTCCCTCGGCCACCCGCTGGATATTTACGCGAATCTCATTTTCGACAGTCAAGTTCAGTTCGTTAACTTTATGCTTGACATCCTTTAAATCGGTTTCAAGACCGTTAACTTTATGCTTGACATCCTTTAAATCGGTTTCAAGACCGTTAACTTTATGCTTGACATCCTTTAGATCGGTTTCAAGACCAGTGACTTTCTCATCAAGACCAGTGACTTTCTCATCAAGACCAGTGACCTTTGATTCAAGACCGGTGACCTTTGATTCAAGACCGGTGACCTTGTCATCAACATTGGTTATCTTTTCGAGAATTAAATCAAGTTTTGCATTGTCTGTCATAAATCCTTCCCTCCTGTAAACAAAGAGCCTGTGCGTATCCCATAATACACACAAGCCCAATTGATATCCGATAAGAAATCGGTTATGTGAAATCAATTCCTATAACCGATTATACACGATCAAATAGAAAAAGCAATAGTCAAAATGGACTAAATTCCTATGATATCTTTCATGGAAAGCCCCTGTACTGTTTTTGGCAGATCATTTTGCATCTGCTCCACTGTTAATCACAAAAATATCAAATTAGATGCTCCAAGATCATTATTAACAGTAAAGATAGAAATATTTCTCCCATTATGATAAAATAAGCCTGATCCTTATGAATAAGGTATGCGCCCAAGCGCATGAGAGCAATGCAGTTATGTTCAGGCTTCGACTTATCAGGACTGGAAAAGAGGGAAAAGAAAATGAGATACCGATATGAGACGCATCTGCACACCTGTGAGGGGAGCGCCTGCGCCAGCGCTTCGGGGGCGGAGATGGCACGGATACATAAAGAATTGGGATATACGGGGATTTTTGTCACCGATCATTTTTTTAACGGAAATACGGCGGTGCCCAGAGACCTGCCCTGGCGGGAGCGGGTTGAACTCTTCTGCCTGGGCTACGAACATGCCAGGGAGGAGGGAGAGAAGATAGGGCTGGATGTTTTTTTCGGCTTTGAGTACGGGGTACATGCGGCGGATTTTTTGGTTTATAATTTGGATAAGAAGTGGCTGCTGCAGCATGAGGACATAGATCGGATGGATGCCAGAAGGGCCTTTTTCCATATACATCAGGGCGGGGGATTTATTATCCATGCCCATCCTTTCCGGGAGAGGGACTATATTGACCATATCGAACTGTTTCCCCGGGATGTGGATGGGGTGGAGGTGGTCAACGGCGCTCATCTGAAGCAGCCGGAGACGAACGACCGTGCCAGGATCTATGCCATGATGTATGGGCTGCCGGGTACGGCCGGGTCAGACTCCCACCATGTGCAGGGGCTTCCCCGCAGCGGCGTGGAACTGCCCAGGAAAGTGGCACGGGCCACGGACTATCTGGAGATGATCCAGGCAGGGGAGGTAAAATATCTGGGGTACGGCCAGGTGCTGGAGTGAGTGCCCAAACCGGCAGAGGTAAAATCAAAACAAGAGCAGAGGAGGAAACAGAAATGAATAAATTTATCGGAGTGATTATTTTTATTGCAGCAGCGGCCTTTTTGGTATATATGCTTATCACGGGACAGGTATCCATCGCCTGGGAGCGAATCATTATCTATGCGCTGGTGGTGGGGGGAATATCCCTTGCGGGCAGAATCCGGGCGCAGAATCTGAAAAAGCAGGACGAAGAGTATTTCAGGAAACACCCGGAGGGGCGGCAGCAGGGGGATTTCCCAGGACAAGACGTCAATCCCAGGGCCGCAGAGGGGGGCGTCCTGTGGAAAAGCGTCAATCCCAAGGCGGCGGAGGGAGATGCAGGCGGTATGTCCGGCGCCCAGCCGTCTGTATCGGGTGTGGTGAGATCCAGTATTGGCGCCAGAGGGCTTCTTAACTTTTTACTGATATTCATATGGCTGGTGATCCTGGTCTGCGGCGCTTTGGCGGCAGCGGATGGTGCATTTGACGATATGGATACCCTTGGCAGCTTTGGGGCTTTGGCTGCGGTGGCGGCTGCCGCTACCCTGGTATTTATCTGGTTCCTAAACAGTTTTTGCTATGAATTATACTATACCGCAAGCGGGGTGACGGTGAAGAAGGGCAAGAAGGAGCAGCATTACAGCTGGTGGGAAATTGGCAGTTACATCCAGAGAAATTACTTGTTTATCTTCCGTGACAGGGAAGGAAAGAGGCTGTTTTTTACCAACAGTTCCTACGAGGGCTTTGGCGGGTTCTTTGACCAGTACCTGAACACTCACGACAGATATTCATCTGTGCAATGATTCAGGGTGAATAAAGGTTTTTACGCAGCAGGCCGGACCGATTAGAGCGTCGGGCCTGCTGCTTTTTTTCTTTTCAAATGCTCTTGACATATATAGACTGCCTATATATAATATGGATATATAGACAGTCTATATAACTGCTGACAGCGCATAAAACACAGGAGAGGAGATCGATACCGTGGATAAAAATCTGGTACAGGGGAGTATGGGGATGCTGATTCTTCGGCTTTTGGAGGAAAAGGACATGTATGGGTATGAGATGATTGATACCCTGCGCAGCCGGTCCAACCAAGTCTTTGAACTGAAGGCGGGAACGCTGTATCCTTTGCTGCACACTATGGAAAGCAAGGGATATGTGAGCAACTATGAGGAGGAGGCTCCCAGCGGTAAGAACAGGAAGTATTATCATCTGACAAGAGAGGGGCAAAGGTATGTGGCTCAAAAGAAGGCGGAGTGGCAAAAGTATCAGTCCGCAGTGGCCAATGTGCTGGCTGCGGAAGGGAGGGTCTGCTATGGAGTATAAGGAGTACATGGACACCCTGGGAGAACAGATACAAAATGCCAGGGCCAGGCGGATGGTGCTGGGAGAGATCCAGGGGCATATCGAGGAGCAGTGCAGAGCCTATGAGGCCCAGGGCATGGATCCGCAAAAGGCTATGGCGGAGAGCATCCGGCAGATGGGAGATCCTGCGCAAACAGGCGCGGAGTTGGACCGCATTCACAGGCCCAGGACGCCCTGGGGCCTGATTGGCCTGGCCCTGGGGCTGACGGCGGTGGGGATCATAATTCAGTGCCTTATTTTTTATGGGATTGCGGATTCACCCTCCTGGACAAATGTATGGCTGCATCATGGACGCAATACGGTGGTCTACAATCTGGTCGGTTTGGCGGTTATGCTGGGGATTATGCATTTGGACTACAGTTTTGTCGGCCGGCATCCGGCTGGGCAGGCACAGATATCGGCTGCGCATGGAGCGGATGCCGGAGCAAAACGGATGATAGCGCTCAAATCCGTGGGTTCTGCAGGGGAATGGCGATTCCTCCTGCGGGACTTTTTTGCTGCCGGAGAAAAATAATTGTTAAAAATAATGAAAAACTTGTGGAAAAAAAGATTGGAGTATAGTAAAATAGACCTATATTGATTGAGCAGTGGGTATAGAGATTGAGAATATCCATATAAAAACAATGGAAGCGTGGGAGGACGAGGGCAATGAAAATACAGGATTTCTGTGATATGAAGAAGTTCGGGGAGATTATGCAGAACTGGGCGGCGAGCACAGGGCTGGCAACGGTGGCCGTGGGGGAGGATGGCCAGTACATCAGTGATTGTTACAATTTCACGGATTTCTGTATTAAGCTCACCAGGGGCAGCGCGGAAGGCTGCAGGCGCTGTGAGAAAAATGACCGGGAGGGCAAAGGGGTTTACACCTGCCATGCGGGACTGATGGACTTTGGCATTCCTATCACTCTGGACGATGGTACGGTACTGGGCAGTGTTATCGGGGGCCAGGTGCTTCCGGAGAAGCCGGATGAGGATAGATTCCGTTCCACAGCCAGGGAACTGGGAATTGATGAGGACCGTTACATTGATGCGCTGCAGAAGGTGAATGTAAAGACCAAGGAGCAGATTGAGGCGTCCGCCAATTTGTTGGGAGACGTGATCAATATGTTTGTGCGGGCCAGTTATGCCACCTCTCAAAATTCAAATATTGTGAATCAACTGCAGGAGGGCATCAACAAGGCCGCGGAACAGATTGTGCTGGCCAATGAGAATACCCACCAGATTGAAGCATTCAGCAACAGGCAGAAAATTCTGGCGCTGAACGCCAGCATAGAAGCGGCGCGCTCCGGCGAGGCTGGCAGAGGTTTCGCGGTGGTGGCACAGGAGGTGCAGAAGCTGGCCCAGGGTATGGCGGTGACCAGCGTGAATATTAAGAATGCGCTGCGGGAAGTGACAGACACTATTATGCAGCTGAAACAGTGATGGAGGAGGGCAGCGAAAGCTGCCCTTTAATAATAAGGAGGAATAAAAGCAGGATATGAAAAAGATTGATCTGTGTGGAAAATGGAGAATGAAGATACTGGGGGAGAATGTGTTTCATATCCCGGAGGAGTGGATGGAGGCCAGGGTGCCGGGATCCGTGTATGGGACCCTTTTGGATCTGGGAAAAATGCCGGATCCCTATTACAGGGATAATGAACTGGATGCCACAAAGCTCATGGAGAATGACTTTGTCTATGAGACAGATGTGGAGATCACCCAGGAGATGCTGGGCTGCGACGGACTCATGCTGCGGTTTGAGGGAATTGACACGCTGGGGGAAGTCTATTTGGGAGAGGAACGGCTGGGGCATGTGGAGAATATGCACCGGACTTGGGAGTACGATATCCGGCAGCTGGCCAAAGTAGGGAAAAATACCGTCAGGGTGTTGCTGCACTCCCCTATAAAATATATCAAGGAAGAAAACGGGAAAGTGTTTGCAGGGGGATCCAATGAGGCTATGGCCGGGTATCCCCATTTGCGGAAGGCCCACTGCATGTATGGCTGGGACTGGGGCCCAAGGCTGCCGGACGCAGGGATTTTCCGGGGCGTGAGCCTGCAGCTTATAGACGGCGCCAGGCTGGACGGCGTCTATGTGACGCAGCGGCACGAAGGTCCCCATATGAGGGAGATATGCTTTGAGGAGAGCAGGGTACAGGAGCCGCTTTCGGTGCCGGTGCCCCAGACGGTGGATGGCAGGATACAGGTGCAGGTGGACCGGGTGCGGCTGGAATTTCAGGTGGACCTGGAGGTATTCCGGGAGGAAGAAGAACTGTCGGCGGTGATAACGGTAACGGACCCGGAGGGCACGGTGTATGGGCAGTCCGCGGACGGCAGCATCACCATTGTACGCCCGCGGCTGTGGTGGCCAAGCGGCTATGGCAGGCAGCCCCTCTATGGGGTGAAGGCCCTGTTGCTGGGCAGCGACGGGCGCGTTCTGGACAGCTGGGAGCGCCAGATTGGCCTGCGCACCATGACTATGAACATCCAGAAGGACCGATGGGGGAACCAGTTCGCCCATCAGGTCAACGGCGTGGATATTTTTGCCATGGGGGCGGATTATATCCCGGAGGATAATCTGCTGTCCCGCGTTACCAGAGAGCGCACGGAGAAGCTGCTGCGGGACGCGGCAGCAGCCGGGCACAACAGTATCCGCGTCTGGGGCGGCGGCTATTATCCGGAGGACTTTTTCTATGAAATCTGCGATCAGCTGGGGCTGGTGGTGTGGCAGGACTTTATGTACGCCTGCTCCTCCTATGAACTGAATGAGGCATTTGAGGAGAATATCCGCGTCGAGACTCAGGAAAATGTGCGGCGGATCCGGCACCACGCCTGTCTGGGACTGTGGTGCGGCAACAACGAGATGGAGACCCAGACCCTGGACAGATGCTGGAAACCCTCTCAGAAGCAGTTTTATGACTATATCAAGCTGTATGAGTACATTATTCCCAAGATTCTGCGAGAGGAAGATCCCCATACTTTTTACTGGCCCTCATCCCCGTCATCGGGCGGGAATTTTGACAATCCCTGGGACGAGAACCGAGGCGACACCCACTACTGGGATGTGTGGCATGGCAACAAGCCTTTTACCGAGTATCGGAAGTTCCGGTTCCGGTATCTGTCGGAGTTTGGCTTTCAGTCTTTCCCCTGCCTGCAGACGGTGGAGAGCTTCACGGAGCCGGAGGATCGAAATATTTTTTCCCGTGTGATGGAGATGCATCAGCGGAATGTGGCGGCCAACGGCAAGATCCTGAATTATCTGTCGGCCACCTATCTGTATCCCGGCAGTTTTGATCTGCTGCTTTACGCCTCCCAGCTGCTGCAGATGGAGGCCATACGGTACGGCGTGGAACATTTCCGCAGACACCGGGGACACTGCATGGGAACGGTGGTGTGGCAGCTCAATGATATCTGGCCGGTGGCTTCCTGGGCCAGCATAGATTATTATGGAAGATGGAAGGCGCTGCACTATGCCCAGAAGAAGATGTTTGCCCCGGTGCTGCTCTCCTGTCAGGAGATGGGGGAACTGTCCCAGCGTCCCTACTGTATTATGGAGCCCGGCCCCATGGAGGTGTCTGCCCAGCTCTGTGTGTCCAACGAGACGATGGAGGAAGTGCAGGGCATCTGTCACTGGCAGCTGCGCAGTTACCTGGGGGAGGCGCTGCTGTGCGGAGACCGTCAGGTGACGGTGGGGGCTCTGGACACCCTGTGGCTGGACAAGATAGAGTTTACCGGAAATGTTCTTTGCAATGTGCGGGAGGCATATTTTGCTTACCAGCTGGAGGTGAACGGAGAGATGGTGTCCGAGGGCGTCAGCCTGTTTACGGCGCCCAAACATTTCCGCTTCGCGGATCCGGGTCTGCGTCTGCGCCGGGAAGGGGATACTCTGATTGTGCGGGCGGAGCATTTCGCCAAGTCTGTGGAAATCCGGGGCGGCGATGGCAGCGGCAGCTATGTAAAGCTCTCTGACAACTTTTTTGATATGAACCCCGGGGAAAAGAGAGTGCGGATCCTGGAGGGGGATGCGGAGAGCTTTCAGATGCGGAGCGTTTATGATATACGGTAGGCGCCCTGGGCCATCCGGAATGAAAGCTCATATTCCGATGGGAGATTTTATGACCAGAGAAAAGCGGAGGCATAGCGGGAGGGAATATCATGGTGCGGAACATGGGAAAGAGGGGACTATGAGAATCCGGGCGGGCAGAGAGATCGGCAGAGCTATAAGGCGGGACTGGGACAGTTATAAGACGGGCTTGCTGGTAGCGGCAGGGATTGCGGCGGGCGTCAGTCTGTTGGGGCATGGTCTGTGCCCCAGCAGGGAACTGCTGGGACTGCCCTGCCCTGGCTGTGGCCTCACCAGGAGTATCCTGATGATTTTGCGGGGACGGTTTGCCGAGAGCTGGCAGCTGCAGCCCTTTGGATACGCCTGGCTGGCGCTGGCGGTGGTTTTCGTCCTGGACCGCTATGTGCTGGAATCCCGACAAAAGCTGTGGAAAGGACTGCTTGTGCTGACCTGCGTCGGCATGGTGGCGCTGTACGGGTACCGAATGGTGACGCTGTTCCCCCACACGGAGCCCATGACCTATTACGAGGGAAATCTGCTGCGGCGGATGGGGTATAGTATTTCTTTTAATAAATAGGGGATTTTTAAACACTTTAAATGGTTGTAGATAAAAAGGCTGCCGCTGCATGCGACAGCCTTTTACATAATCCTACTTGGTCAGTTCTTCCAGTTCCTCGATCACCTGCCCGAACACATCCAGCGCATCCTGAATAGGCTGGGCCGTGGTCAGGTCCACGCCTGCGATCTTAAGCAGTTCCACCGGGGGCATGGAACTGCCGCCGGAGAGGAATTTTTTGTAGCGCTCCACGGCGGGGGCGCCTTCCTCTAAGATATTCCGGGCGATGGCCACGGCGGCGGAGAAGGAGGTGGCGTACTGGTACACATAGAAATTGTAGTAGAAATGGGGGATTCTCGCCCATTCCACGCCGATCTCCGGGTCGGACACCATATCCGGCCCATAGTACTTGCAGTTCAAATCGTAATACACCTTGGTCAGCGCCTCCGCTGTCAGGCTCTGGCCCTCCTCGGCCATCTGATTGGTGATCATCTCGTACTCCGCAAACATGGTCTGGCGGTACACGGTTCCCTTGAAGCTGTCCAGATAGTGGTTCAGCAGGTAAGCCCGTTCTTTTTTGTCCGTGGTGTGCGCCAGCAGATATTCCATCAGCAGGATCTCGTTGCAGGTGGAAGCCACCTCGGCCACGAAGATCCGATAGCCTGCGTACATGGGCGGTTGGGCGTGGTTGGAATGCCAGGTGTGCATGGAATGGCCCATCTCATGGATCAGCGTAAAAAGATTGTCCATATTGCCGGTATAGTTCAGCAGGATGTAGGGATAGCTGTCATAGGAACCGGTGGAATAGGCGCCGCTGCGCTTGCCCTCGTTCTCATACACATCGATCCAGCGGTTTTCAAAGCCTTCCCGCACCACTTTAAGGTAGTCCTCGCCCAGAGGAGCCAGGGCTTTCAGCACAGTCTCCCTGGCCTCCTCAAAGGGGATGTTCTTGGACACGCCTGCGATAATGGGGGTGTAGATATCGTACATGTGCAACTCGTCCACACCCAGCAGACGCTTGCGAAGACGTACATAGCGGTGCATCTTGTCCAGGTTTTTATTTACAGTCTCCACCAGATTGCGATACACCTGGGGGGACACGTTGACGGCGTTCACAGCCGCCTCCAAAGTGGTGTCATAGTGGCGGGCCCGGGCCTGGAAGATCAACTGCTTTACCTGACCGCTGTAGACGCTGGCCAAAGTGCGGGAGTACTGCGCGTAGACCCCGTACAGTTTTTCGAAAGTTTCTTTGCGAACACGGCGGTCTGAGGACTCTTCCAGCAAAATAAAGCGTCCGTGGGTAATCTGCACCATTTCTCCGTTCTCGTCTTCCACTTCGGGGAATTTCAGGTCCGCATTGCTGAAGATGGAATAGGTCTGGTCGGGATTGTTGCAGATTTCGGAGGCGTCCGCCAGCAGTTTTTCCATCTCCTTGGGCAAAATGTGAGGCTTTAGCCGCAGGGTATCTTCCAAGTCGATCCGATAGGCTTCCAGGTCGGGACACTGTTTATAATACTCCTCCAGCAGTGCCGGCTCCAGTTCCAGGATCTCAGGGGTGATGAAAGAAATGCTGCTCTCGATGCCTGCCACGATGCTGGAGAAGCGCTGGCTCATCTCCTGATGGGTGTCGTTGGAGGTGTCCTGGTCGCTGAGGCAGGACACATATACGCCCAGATGGCCCAGCTTGCGGTACAGGTCGGTCTGCTGCCGCAGGGTGTCATACAGATCCTGGGCGCTGTCGCAGGTATGGCCTTCCCGGGCTGCCAGCTTCTTCCCCATCTCCCGCGCCAGCGCCAGGTCTGCCTCCCAGGTGTCACAGTCTCCATACATCAGACTAAGGTTCCAGGTGTCCTTCAAGGCCACCTGCTCTCTTTTGGGTAGTGTTTTTGTCATAATGATAACCTCTTTTCTCAATGTATACCGCAGGGGCTCTGCAATATAGCATCGGTCAATATTTGGATTCTCAATCTCCATGATTTATCATATCACAGTCTGGAAAGATTATCCACCTTCTAATTAAGGAATAGGCAGGCGAATCGCTGTTCGCTGTTCCCCATAGGGCAGTTTTACAATCAGCTATTGACGATAGGAAGGACTTTTTAGTATAATAAGTATTATTGTATGTTGCGTAAAATAAAGAAGGGAGACATAAATTTATGAGGCAGTTTTTTGCTATGAGTCAGAGAGGCGACCTGGCAGAGGCCGTCAGCGGCCTGAAAAATCCTCAGTTTATTATGCTGCTGTCCAACAATAACCAGTTTGAGGAGCACGTGAAATCTCTGGAAAAGCTTTATCCGGGGATTCCCAGTATCGGATGTATTGGCATGGGGTATGACACCAGCGTTGTGGAATCGGGTGTTGCCGTCATAGCATTTTGGGATGGGGTCAGCGCGGCGGCCAATGTGCTGGAGCAGGTATCCACTATACCGGTGAAGTATATCCGGCGGCTTGAGAAGGATTTGCAGAAAGTGGGAGGATCGGGACGGGACACCGTATGTATTGATTTCTGTACGGGTAATGATGCCTGTGTGCTGACAACGATCAACACTGTGCTGGGGCCTAATGGCATCTCACTGGTGGGCGGAACCGGCGATGGCGGCAAGGTATCCGTGAACGGAAAAGTGTATTCGGACGCGGTAGCCTATGGACTGGTGCGTAATCTGGGCGGCCGGGTCAAGACCTATAAGGAAAATATTTATCGCCCCATGGGGAGATACCGTTTCATAGCTTCCCAGACGGACCGGGCCAATTACATAATCGGCGCATTGAACGGAAGGCCGGCCAAGCAGGTGTATCAGAGCATCCTTCATGTGACGGATCAGGAGATTCTGACACAGACCTTCAAAAATCCCTTTGGAAAACTGAACGGGGATGATATCTGCATCGTTTCCATAAAAGAGGTGGCGGGGAACGCGCTGGCCTGCTTTCGTCAGGTCAATGACTCTGATGTGTTGATTTTGCTGGAACTGGGTGATTACCGAGCTGTGACCAGAGAGACTATTCGGAACATCTGTAATGATTTTCCGAAGCGCTCGGCGGTATTCTCGGTAAACTGCCTGTTCCGTTACAAATTGTTCAGCGAACAGGGTTATATGCGGGAATATCTGCAGGAGATGGCGCAGCTTGGCAATCATGCGGGACTTGTCGGCTATGGGGAACATTACAACAATCGGTTCGTCAACCAGTCCATGACCTGTGTGGTATTTGAATAAATCGGCATACCCCCGAAAGCACAAGGATCTCCATACGGATGACAAAGCAGCCGTATGCGGAACACCAGTTTTGTGCGCTGGCGGGGATTATGCGGAATTTTAATGGAGGGATATAGAATGATGTTTTCTAAAAAACGCCGGAACAAGTCTGGACAGGTATATCATACGGAAGAAAGCCTTTATCCGATTCTGCATATGACAGGCAGTCTGAATGATTACAAAAAAGATCTGATTAATAAAGAAGTAGAATCTCTGTTTGAACTGGGTATGGTGAGCAGTTCCTTTGCGGGTGTTCTGGACAAGGCTGATAATTTCCAGACCCAGCTTCAGGAATTTGGGCAGTCTTTCTCCAACATCAACCAGGCGGCGGGACAGTTTGGCCAGGTGAGGGAAGCCATTACCCAGACGGTCACGGATACTCAGGCCAAGGTGGAGGAGTTGAAAGTCACTTCCGAGCAGGTGGAAGAGACTTACCAGAAGATGGAGCAGACTTTCGAGCAGCTGCAGGATTCTGTAAAAAATATTCAGCAGTGTATGAGAAAAATTGTGTCCATAGCGGATCAGACCAATATCATCGCTATCAACGCGTCCATTGAGGCGGCAAGGGCGGGAGAGTTTGGCAAGGAATTTGCGGTCGTAGCGGAGAGAGTAAGGGAGTTGGCGGACGAGATCAAGGGACTGGCCGGCGAGGTGGATGCGGGTGTCCACGATGTGGAGTGCGGCACAAACCAGCTGAGCGGCAGTATCATGGAATCCCAGCAGGCGCTCACCAAGAATTTCGAGACCGTCAACAGTACATATGACTCGTTCCACAGGATTACAGAGACGGCGGAAGGGGCGGCTTCGGTGCAGACGGCTATCTCCGATGTGATTGAGGAGTCCAAAGAAGAACTGCAGACCATCTACAATTTCTTTGATGACATAAAGCTCCAATACCAGGAGGTAGTAAAGCATATTCAGTGTGCCAGCCGCCTGGGCACCACTAAGAGCGCCATGTTTGAGGACATTGACAATATGCTGTCCCAGATCCCGCTTATCATCAAGGACAAATACCCGGAAGGGATTTGAGGAACGGTTACCGCCAGGGGGTGAAATCTGCGGTGGACCAATACGCGCAAGTATGTTATACTGCATAACGCCAGAATTTACCGTACTGCATTGGTTAAACGTATGTGGCTGGCGTTATGTAGTCAGGTTACTCGGAAAGTTTAACTGATAGACAGTATAAGATAGAGAAAACGAATTTGGGCGCCCGATAAGGCGGGCAGATAGGAGTTAATATGGATTATAATAATCAGAACCCTTACGGACAAAGCGGCGGTGCCAGTCCCTACGATCAAAATGGTGGTGCGAGTCCTTACGAACAGAACAATAACGCCAGTCCTTACAGCCAGAACAGCGGCACAAGCCCTTACGCCCAGACTGGCGCTCAGGGACAGAGTCCTTATGATCAGGGCAGCGCTCAGGGACAGAATCCTTATGATCAGGGCGGCGCTCAAGGACAGAATCCTTTTGACCAGGGCGGCGCTCAGGGACAGAACCCTTACGATCAGAGCGGCGCTCAAGGGCAGAATATTTATGGTCAGAGCAGTACTCAGCAGGCGCAGACAACCCAGGGAATATACAGCCAGGGACAGGGAAGCCAGGACAGCGGGCAGAACCCCTACTATCAGCAGAACCCTTACCAGCAGAGCACCTATCAACAAAACCCATATCAGCAGAGTGTATACGGGCAGAACAGTTACCAGCAGCCCCAGTACCAAAACTACCAGTCTTACCAGTATGGCGGTGACATGGAGGAACCCATGTCGGTGAAGGAGTGGCTGGTTATTGATTTGCTCATGATGATTCCCTGTGTAAATCTGATCTTGGTATTTGTGTGGGCCTTCAGCAGCAGCGAGAAGAAGAGCAAGTCCAATTTCTTCAAGGCCAATCTGATTTTTGCGGGATGTATTCTGGCGTTCTATCTGCTGCTCCTCATTATTGCAGTGGGGGCAGGTTTGGCCACGGCATTCTATTGAGCAATACTTAAAATCCCCAGCGCATTGTGGTGCGTTGAGGATTTTTTTGTATTATATTATAGAAAATGTCAGTTTGCTGTCCATCGGCAGGAAGCGCCGCAGGGCAGTATCAGGCCAGTGCCGGTGACAGGCAGGCCAATCTCGTCGGCTTCCACCCGGCCTCCCAAGGAGGCGGTCAGCGTTTTGTGTGTCATGTAAGTCAACACTGCGGGCTGTAGACCGGTGGTATAGGAATTGATCAGGAAAAAGAGAGCGTCTTTGGACAGGAGTTGGGAGGTCAGCTGTAAAAACGGCCAGATGCTCTCCTCTATTTTCCAGATTTCCCCTTTGGGGCCTCTGCCGTAGGAAGGGGGATCCATGATGATGCCGTCGTATTTGTTGCCCCGGCGAATCTCCCGCTCCACGAATTTGACGCAGTCGTCTACCAGCCAGCGTATGGGGGCATCCCCCAGGCCGGAAGAGACTGCGTTTTCCCTGGCCCAGCCAACCATGCCTTTAGAAGCGTCCACATGGGTTACCTGGGCGCCGGCGGCGGCTGCCGCCAAGGTTGCGCCCCCGGTGTAGGCGAAGAGATTCAGCACCTTTATAGGGCCGTCGGCACGGGAACGTTTTGCGCTCTGGATTAGCTGCGAGAACCAGTCCCAGTTGGCGGCCTGTTCGGGAAACAGGCCGGTATGTTTGAAATTGAAAGGCTTTAGATGAAAAGTCAGATGCTCCTTCGAAGCGGTCTTACTGCCGCTGCCCAGTAGCCAGGGCAGCGGATAGGAGATGCTCCATTCGTTCGGCAGGTCAAAAAACTCCCACTCGCCGCCGCCTCTGGCGCTGCGGTGGTAATGGCCGTTCTTCTGCCGCCAGCCCTTATGGTCGCGGGGAGTGTCCCAGAGCACCTGAGGGTCTGGACGCACCAAAATATAGTTTCCCCAGCGCTCCAGTTTTTCTCCGGCAGAGGTGTCCAATACTTCATAGTCTTTCCAATTATTTGCTATCCACATGATCGATTCCTTTTCTTCTATATATAAATGTAATGTAAAAAACAAAGTGCTGAGCCTTGCGTCTACTATACACTAATTTTGGGAATTTTACAATTGTAAAGATTGCATCGGTGATAAGCAGTCCATTGTATGTAAAAAAATACAATATTTTCAAAAAAACTCTTGCAATGCTGATATTTCCCATGTATACTACTAATTGCTGTGGCATGATAGCTATGAAGCGTGAGGTTGCTGCCAGTCAGCAATGGCGGGCAGGTTTTCCGTGGAGCGAATGTCAAGTTAGGAAACTGACGACAAGTCACTGTACAGATTTATGGTCTGTCTTAGGACAGAAACGACGTGAGAGTAGTAAACAAGTTTTACCTCGCTGTGGAATAGACCGGAGAGAAGAAAGCGTTGCGCAAAGGTTTAGGACACACACGGGAGAGTGTACAGTCACCGCTTGTCGTACTTACAACCAAAAGTGCGAAAAGGAGGCGACTTTTTTTATGGCAAGTCAGGTAATGAGAATCACACTCAAGGCTTACGATCATCAGCTTGTTGATGCATCCGCCAAAAAAATCATCGAAACAGTTAAGAAGAACGGTTCCCAGGTGAGCGGCCCGGTGCCCCTTCCCACCAAGAAGGAAGTGGTTACCATTCTGAGAGCGGTACACAAGTACAAGGACTCCAGAGAGCAGTTTGAGCAGAGGACCCACAAGAGACTGATCGATATCATTACCCCGACCCAGAAGACAGTTGATGCGCTGCAGAGACTGGAAATGCCGGCCGGTGTGTACATCGACATCAAAATGAAGACCAAGTAATCGGTTTTTGCAACCCGGGGTTTTACAGGCCCCCATCCCCTACTAGTATGGACATGACCGCTGCCGCAAGGATACTTGCAGTTATCATATTATCGCAGGATCCCCAGCAGTTGCGCCCATGAAGGCGCAATCTGCCGTGGCTGCGACGAAGAAGCAGCTGCATGTCCCGCTGTAGAATAATTAGGAGGAAAACATGAAGAAAGCAATTTTAGCAACAAAAGTCGGAATGACTCAAATCTTCAACGAGGACGGCGTACTGGTTCCCGTTACCGTGCTTCAGGCCGGCCCTTGCGTAGTCACCCAGATCAAGACCGAGGAGAATGACGGGTACAGCGCAGTACAGGTTGGCTTTGTGGACAAGAAGGACAGAATCATCAACAAGGATGCAAGCGGCAGGAAGGAAGTAATCCACAGACATGGCACCAACAAGGCGGAGCAGGGACACTTCAAGAAGGCCGGTGTGAGTTCCAAGAGATATGTGAGAGAGTTCAAGTTTGACAATGCCGGGGAGTACACCCTGGGCGCGGAGATCAAGGCTGATATCTTTGAGGCGGGCGACAGAGTGGATGCCTCCGCCGTTTCCAAGGGCAAGGGCTTCCAGGGCGCCATCAAGAGACTGGGCCAGCACAGAGGACCTATGAAACACGGTTCCAAGTTCCACCGTCATCAGGGTTCCAACGGTGCATGTTCCTCACCCAGCCGTGTGTTCAAGGGTAAGGGAATGCCTGGTCATATGGGTCATGTGAAAGTGACCGTTCAGAATCTGGAGATAGTGAGAGTAGATGCCGAGAAGAATCTGCTGCTGGTGAAGGGCGCAGTTCCCGGACCTAAGAAAGCATTAGTAACCATCAAAGAGACCGTCAAGGTTGAAGCATAGTTTAAGACGGAAGGAGGACCAATCAGATGGCAAACGTATCTGTTTTTAATATGGAAGGCAAGGAAGTTGGTACAATCGAATTAAACGATGCGGTGTTTGGTGTGGAGATTAATGAACACCTGGTACACATGGCGGTTGTACAGCAGCTTGCAAACAAGCGTCAGGGTACACAGAAGGCAAAGACCCGCTCTGAGGTATCCGGCGGCGGCAGAAAGCCCTGGAGGCAGAAGGGAACCGGCCACGCAAGGCAGGGTTCAACCAGAGCGCCCCAGTGGAAGGGCGGCGGCATGGTGTTCGCTCCCGTCCCCAGGGATTATTCCTTCAAGATGAATAAGAAGGAAAAGAGAGCGGCGCTGAAGTCCGCGCTGACCAGCAAGGTGCAGGATACCAAGCTGATCGTTTTGGATGAGTTGAAGTTTGACGAGATCAAGACCAAAAACTTTGTCAATGTTATGAATAACCTGAAGGTGAACAAGGGCCTGGTGGTTCTGGCTGATAATGACAGCAACGTTATCATGTCCGCCAGGAACGTGGCTACTGTTGACACCATTGTGGTAAACAGCATCAATGTATATGATGTGATGAAGGCCAACACCCTGGTGCTGACCAAGGATGCTGTAGCGAAGATTGAGGAGGTGTACGCGTAATGGCTGATATCAAATACTATGACGTAATCCTCAAACCGGTTGTAACCGAGAAGAGTATGGCCGGCATGGGCGAGAAGAAATACACTTTTCTGGTTCATCCAGAGGCAAACAAGTCCCAGATCAAGGAAGCTGTTGAGAAGATGTTCGAGGGCACCAAGGTAAAGGGTGTCAACACCATCAACTACGACGGCAAGAAGAAGAGACGCGGAATGGTGGTCGGCAGAACCGCCAAGACCAAGAAGGCAATCGTAACCCTCACCGCAGAGAGCAAGGACATTGAAATTTTTGCGGGATTATAAGATGGGTACTGATTAAAGTATGCGGCGCGTATGAGGGCGCTGCGCAAAGAATCATTGTAGAAAAGGAGATAGAACGATGGGAATTAAGACATACAATCCCTATACACCTTCCAGACGTAACATGACTGGTTCTGACTTTTCTGAGATTACCAAGAAGACTCCTGAGAAGAGCCTTTGCTATTCGCTGAAGAAGAACTCCGGCCGTAACAATCAGGGTAAGATCACTGTAAGACATCAGGGCGGCGGCGTCAGAAGACAGTACAGAGTTATTGATTTCAAAAGAAACAAGGACGGCATTCCCGCAACGGTTATCGGTATCGAGTACGATCCTAACAGAACTGCCAATATTGCGCTGATCTGCTATGCGGACGGCACCAAGTCCTATATCATTGCTCCCGAAGGGCTGACCGACGGCATGAAGGTTATGAATGGCCCCGAGGCGGAGGTCAGGCTGGGCAACTGCCTGCCTTTATCTGAGATTCCTGTAGGTACTCAGGTTCACAATGTTGAATTATATCCCGGCAAGGGCGGCCAGCTGGTTCGTTCCGCCGGTAACAGCGCACAGCTGATGGCCAAGGAAGGCAAGTACGCAACTCTGCGTCTTCCCTCCGGCGAGATGAGAATGGTTCCCCTGGTTTGCCGCGCAACCGTCGGTGTTGTGGGCAATGTGGACCACAACCTGATCAAGATCGGCAAGGCTGGACGTAAGCGCCATATGGGTATCCGCCCTACTGTCCGCGGTGCCGTTATGAACCCCAACGACCACCCTCATGGCGGTGGTGAAGGCAAGAATGGTATCGGTCGTCCCGGTCCCAGCACTCCTTGGGGCAAGCCTGCTCTGGGCCTGAAGACCCGCAAGAAGAAGGCTTCCGATAAGTTGATCGTGAGAAGACGTAACGGTAGGGCAATGAAGTAATGGGTTAAAATCAGTAATCGCCCGGATGGTATCTGTCCGAAATGGTACCGGCAGGGCGATTGCGGAACTCTAAATAGGAGGAGAGACAAATGGCTAGATCACTGAAAAAAGGACCTTTCGCTGATGAAAGTTTGCTGAAAAAGGTAGATGCGATGAACGCTTCCGGACAGAAGTCTGTTATCAAGACCTGGTCCCGCCGTTCCACGATTTTCCCTTCCTTTGTGGGACACACCATCGCTGTCCACGACGGAAGAAAGCATGTGCCTGTATATGTGACCGAGGATATGGTAGGCCACAAGCTGGGTGAGTTCGTTGCCACCAGGACCTATAGAGGTCACGGCAAGGATGAGAAGAAGTCCAAGGTTAGGTAACCAGCCGTGAGCTCACGGTCACGGCAAGGATGAGAAGAAGTCCAAGGTTAGGTAACCAGCCGTGAGCTCACGGTCACGGCAAGGATGAGAAGAAGTCCAAGGTTAGGTAACCAGCCGTGAGCTCACGGTCACGGCAAGGATGAGAAGAAGTCCAAGGTTAGGTAACCAGCCGTGAGCTCACGGTCACGGCAAGGATGAGAAGAAGTCCAAGGTTAGGTAACCAGCCGTGAGCTCACGGTCACGGCAAGGATGAGAAGAAGTCCAAGGTTAGGTAACCAGCCGTGAGCTCATGGTCACGGCAAGGATGAGAAGAAGTCCAAGGTTAGGTAAGTAAAGCGTAGTAGTGGCGCATGGCTGCCCGGGAGGGTGGCCGACCTCTGCGGCGGCATGGGAACTATCACGCCGGATGAATGCTCCGGGCTGATGCTCTGAGCGAATGTTCCAGGCACAATTTCCCGCCGCCCAGGAATAGATGCGGGTCTGCCTGCGGCCTGGCCGTAGCAGATGCGTTAGCTTGAAAACAACTTGAAAGTAGGAGGAAAATATCTATGGCTAAAGGACATAGAAGTCAGATCAAGAGAGAGAGAAATGCCCAAAAGGACACAAGACCCTCTGCTAAGTTATCTTATGCAAGAATCCCCGTCCAGAAGGCGTGTTTCGTACTGGATGCCATCAGAGGTAAGGACGTTGAGACCGCTCTGGGCATCTTGGCATACAATCCCAGATATGCTTCCAGCGTAATCGAGAAGCTGCTGAAGTCTGCAATCGCCAATGCGGAGAACAACAACGGTATGAACACCGAGAACCTGTATATCGCAGAGTGCTATGCAAACAACGGACCGATCATGAAGAGAGTTAGACCGAGAGCACAGGGCAGAGCTTATAGAATCGAGAAGAGAATGAGCCATATCACCATCGTGCTTGATGAGAAATAGGAGGAAGAATTATGGGACAGAAAGTTAATCCTCACGGCCTGAGAGTCGGCGTTATTAAGGATTGGGATTCCAAGTGGTACGCTGATGCAGAGTTCTCCGAATATCTGGTAGAGGACTACAACATCAGAAAGTTTTTAAAGAAGAAGTTATACAGCGCAGGTGTGTCCAAGATTGAGATCGAGAGAGCATCTGACAGGGTGAAGGTTGTCATCTATACCGCAAAGCCCGGCGTGGTAATCGGCAAGGGCGGCGCTGAGATCGAGATCACCAAGCAGGAGTTGACCAAGCTCACCGACAAGAAGGTTATGGTTGACATCAAGGAGATCAAGAGACCCGATAAGGATGCCCAGCTGGTGGCGGAGAACATTGCGCAGCAGCTGGAGAACCGTGTGTCCTTCAGACGCGCCATGAAGTCCTGCATGGGCAGAACCATGAAAGCCGGCGCTCTGGGAATCAAGGCAGCTTGTGCCGGACGTCTGGGCGGCGCTGATATCGCACGTACCGAATTTTACAGCGAGGGCACAATTCCCCTGCAGACACTGAGGGCGGACATCGACTATGGTTTTGCTGAGGCGGATACCACTTACGGTAAGGTTGGTGTCAAGGTTTGGATTTATAAAGGCGAGATTCTTCCTACAAAAGGAGAGCCGGTGGAAGGGAGCGATAAATAATGTTAATGCCGAAGAGAGTAAAGCGTCGTAAACAGTTCCGTGGCACCATGGCCGGTAAGGCTATGAGAGGAAACACCCTTACCTATGGTGAGTACGGTCTGGTAGCAACAGAGCCCTGCTGGATCAAGTCCAATCAGATTGAGGCGGCCCGTATTGCACTTACCCGTTATACAAAGCGTACCGGTAAGGTCTGGATCAAGATTTTCCCGGATAAGCCTGTAACTGCAAAGCCTGCTGAGACCCGTATGGGTTCCGGTAAAGGTACTTTGGAATATTGGGTAGCAGTTGTCAAGCCCGGACGCGTGATGTTCGAGATCGCTGGCGTTCCCGAGTCAGATGCCCGCGAAGCACTGCGTCTTGCTATGCACAAGCTTCCCTGCAAGTGTAAGATCGTATCGAAAGCAGATCTGGAAGGCGGTGTATCATAATGAAAACGAATAAGTATGTAGAGGATTTACAGACCAAGTCCGCAGCAGAATTGAACCAGGAACTGGTTGCTGCCAAGAAAGAACTTTTCAACTTGAGATTCCAGAACGCTACCAACCAGCTGGACAACACGGCAAGAATCAAGGAAGTCAGAAAGAACATTGCCCGTATCCAGACGGTGATCACCCAGAAAGCCAGAGCATAAGTAGCGGACGAAGAAAGGAGAATGGGTCGTGGAAAGAAATTTGAGAAAACAGCGTACTGGCAAAGTTGTCAGTGATAAGATGGATAAGACTATCGTTGTTGCAATCGAGAACCGTGTAAAGCATCCCCTTTACAAGAAGGTTGTGAAGAGCACCTACAAGCTGAAGGCTCATGACGAGAACAATGAGTGCAAAATCGGTGATACTGTTAAAGTGATGGAGACGAGGCCCCTGTCCAAGGACAAGAGATGGAGACTTGTCGAGATCATAGAGAGAGCAAAATAATTGTGCGGATAGATATCTATATAAACGGCGTTTGATTCCTGCGCGTTATGCCATTCGGCAAGTCCGCCGTTTATCGGGACGGTGTGCAAGAATTAGTCAATATATATATGTCTTACAGATATTTGGAAGGAGAATTAACATGGTTCAGCAGGAAACTAGACTGAAGGTTGCCGATAATACCGGTGCGAAGGAGCTTCTTTGCATTCGTGTTATGGGCGGCTCCACAAGAAGATATGCACAGATCGGCGATGTGATTGTTGCTTCGGTTAAAGATGCAACACCTGGCGGCGTTGTAAAGAAAGGCGATGTTGTCAAGGCAGTAGTTGTCCGTACTGTAAAGGGTGCCCGCCGCAAGGACGGCTCCTATATTAAGTTTGACGAGAATGCGGCAGTGATCATCAAAGACGACAAGACTCCCAGAGGAACTCGTATCTTTGGACCCGTAGCGAGAGAGCTTCGTGAGAAACAGTTTATGAAGATCGTTTCCCTGGCTCCCGAAGTATTGTAAGGAGGTGCGGCAATGGCATCGATGAAGATTAAAAAAGGCGACACAGTCAAAGTTATCGCCGGCAACAGAAAGATAAAGAATAAAGAAGGTAAGGTGATCTCCGTAGATCCCAAGAACGGCACAGTGCTTGTAGAGGGCCTGAACATGGTGACCAAGCACTCCAAGCCCAGCCAGGCTAACCCTAATGGCGGTATTATCCAGAAGGAAGCTCCTATGGATATCTCCAATGTGATGCTGGTCCACAAGGGACAGGTAACCAGGGTCGGCTTCAAGATGGATGGGGACAAGAAGGTTCGTTTCGCCAAGAAGACCGGCGAAGTGATCGACTAATCCCAGGAAGGAGGAAAGTAAACGTGAGTAGATTGAAAGATTTCTATAACAACGAGATCGTCGCAGCTATGACGAAGAAGTTTGGATATAAAAACGTGATGGAAGTTCCCAAGCTGAACAAGATCGTGATCAACATGGGCGTCGGCGAAGCCAAGGACAATGCCAAGGTGCTGGAGAACGCCGTGCATGACATGGAGACCATCACCGGCCAAAAGGCGGTTCTGACCAAAGCCAAGGGGTCCATCGCTAACTTCAAGATCCGTGAGGGTATGAACATCGGATGTAAGACCACTCTGCGCGGCGAGAAGATGTATGAGTTCCTGGATCGTCTGGTGAACCTGGCGCTTCCCCGTGTGCGTGACTTCCGGGGTGTGAATCCCAATGCTTTTGACGGCAGAGGCAACTATGCCCTGGGCATCAAGGAGCAGATCATTTTTCCTGAGATCGAGTACGACAAGATCGACAAGACCAGAGGCATGGACATCATTTTCGTAACAACTGCTAAGACGGACGAAGAGGCGCGTGAGTTATTGACACTGTTCAACATGCCCTTCGCCAAATAATAAGGAGGTAAATTCTCATGGCAAAGACATCTATGAAGATTAAGCAGCAGCGCAAGCCCAAGTTTTCCACTCAGGCTTATACCCGCTGCAAGATTTGTGGCCGTCCACATTCAGTTCTCAAAAAATACGGAATTTGCAGAGTTTGCTTCCGTGAGTTAGCATACAAGGGTCAGATCCCCGGCGTTAAGAAAGCAAGTTGGTAAGGAGGAGGAAAAACCATGGCACTGAGCGATCCTATTGCAGATATGCTTACAAGAATCCGTAACGCGAATACTGCAAAACACGACACTGTTGATGTTCCTGCTTCTAAGATGAAGTTGGCAATCGCCGACATCCTTTTAGAGGAGGGCTATATTAAGAAGTATGATATCATTGAGAACGGCAGTTTCAAGACCATCCACATCGCCTTGAAGTACGGCGCTGACAAGAATGAGAAGATGATCACCGGTCTTAAGAGAATCTCCAAGCCGGGCCTGCGTGTGTATGCCGGCAAGGATGAGTTGCCCAGGGTGCTGGGTGGACTTGGCATTGCAATCATTTCCACCAACCAGGGCGTTATCACTGACAAGAAGGCAAGGGAACTGCAGGTAGGCGGCGAAGTACTGGCTTTTGTGTGGTAAGCGGACTTGGACGAAACGGTTTTTCTAAGGCGTCAAGGAACGCCGCCTAAGAAAAACTATGTTTGTCCTGAAGAATGTCTCTGTGAGCCATTCTTCAAGTAAGGTCAAGGTATATGGAGCTATATAACAGGTTATATAGAATATTAAACAGGAGGTACGGGCATGTCACGTATAGGAAGAATGCCAATCGCAATCCCCGCAGGTGTAACTGTGGACGTTGCAGAAAATAATAAAGTGACTGTAAAAGGTCCCAAGGGTACTCTGGAGAGAGTATTACCCGCAGAGATGGAGATCAAGCTGGAGGGAGCAGAGGTACATGTTACCCGTCCCAACGACCTGAAGAAGATGAAATCCCTTCATGGCCTGACCAGAACTCTGATCAACAACATGGTAGTCGGCGTTACCCAGGGCTACGAGAAGAAGCTGGAGGTAAACGGTGTAGGTTACAGGGCTGCCAAGGCCGGTAAGAAACTGACCTTGTCCTTGGGATATTCTCATCCGGTAGAGATGGAAGACCCCGAAGGGATCGAGACTGTCGTTGAAGGACAGAACGTAATCCTTGTCAAGGGTATTGATAAAGAAAAAGTTGGCCAATTCGCAGCTGAAATCAGAGACAAGAGAAGACCTGAGCCTTACAAGGGCAAGGGCATCAAGTATGCTGATGAAACGATCAGACGTAAAGTTGGTAAGACCGGTAAGAAATAACAGATAAGGAGAGTATGAAAATGGTTAGTAAGGAATCCAGACAGGAAGTTCGTGTTAAAAAGCACATGAGAGTTCGCAACCGTTTCAGTGGTACTGCTGAAAGACCCCGTCTTGCGGTGTTCAGAAGCAATAATCATATGTATGCTCAAATTATCGACGATACTGTTGGTAACACATTAGTATCTGCATCCACTCTTGAGAAAGCAGTTAAGGCAGAGCTGGAGAAGACCAATAACGTTGATGCAGCAGCATATTTAGGAACAGTCATTGCTAAGAGGGCAATCGAAAAGGGTATTACGAAAGTTGTTTTTGACAGAGGCGGCTTTATATACCAGGGCAAGATCGCAGCATTAGCTGACGCAGCCAGAGAAGCTGGCTTGGAATTCTAGGAAAGGAAGGAAATATCATGAAGCAGACAATCATAGATGCAAGCCAGTTGGAATTGAATGATAAAGTTGTCGTAATCAAGCGTGTTGCCAAGACTGTAAAGGGCGGACGCAATATGCGCTTCACCGCATTGGTGGTAGTTGGTGACGGCAATGGCCATGTAGGCGCCGGACTGGGCAAGGCTGTAGAAATTCCCGAAGCAATCCGCAAGGGTAAGGAAGATGCCATGAAGCACCTCGTTACCATCGCTATGGACGAGAACAACTCCATCACACATGATTTCATCGGAAAGTATGGTTCTTCCAACGTGCTGCTGAAGAGAGCTCCCGAAGGTACCGGTATCATCGCAGGTGGTCCCGCGCGTATCGTTTGTGAGTTGGCAGGTATCAAGAATATCCGTACCAAGTCCCTGGGCTCTAACAACAAGCAGAACGTGGTCCTGGCAACTATCAGCGGTCTCAGTCAGCTGAAGTCTCCCGAAGAGGTGGCAAGAAACCGCGGCAAGTCCGTGGATGAGATCTATGCCTAAGCTGAGGGCGTGAAAGGAGAAGGAAGAAATCATGGCAGATAAGATGTTAAAGGTGACTTTGGTAAAGTCTACCATCGGTGCTGTTCCTAAGAACAGGAAAACAGTTGAGTCCATGGGACTCAGAAAGCTGAATCATTCTGTTGTCCTTCCTGATAATGCGGCTACCAGAGGCCAGATTCGTCAGGTTGGTCACATGTTAAAAGTTGAAGAAGTAGAAGCATAAAGAGAAGGAGGTGTCAACATGGAATTATCCAATTTAAGACCTGCGGAAGGCTCCAAGAAGAGCGATAATTTTAGAAGAGGTCGTGGACACGGTTCAGGCAATGGTAAGACAGCCGGCAAGGGACACAAGGGCCAGAAGGCTCGCTCCGGAGCTCCCAGGATCGGTTTTGAAGGCGGCCAGATGCCTTTATACAGACGTATCCCCAAGAGAGGGTTCAAGAACAGGAACACCAAGGAGATCGTGGCAATCAATGTCAGCATGTTGGAGCGTTTTGAAGACGGCGCTACTGTAGACATTCAGGCATTAAAGGAAGCCGGAGTAATCAAGAACCCCAGAGATGGCGTAAAGATACTCGGAAACGGAGAACTTACCAAGAAGCTCAACGTGAAGGTGAACGCGTACAGCGAGTCCGCAAAGGAGATGATTGAGGCACTTGGTGGAACTGCTGAGGTGATCTGATGCTAACAACCTTAAAGAATGCATTCAAAATTAAAGAGATAAGGACCAAGATCCTTTTTACGCTGGCAATGTTGGTTGTGATCCGTCTGGGATCACAGCTGCCTGTGCCGGGCGTGAACAGGGCTTTCTTCTCAGACTGGTTTGCTCAGCAGACAGGTGATGCATTTAGTTTCTTTGACGCGATAACGGGCGGATCATTTATAAATATGTCTATCCTGGCCTTGAATATCAGTCCTTATATCACTTCTTCCATCATTATGCAGCTTTTGACTATCGCTATTCCCAAACTGGAGGAGATGCAGCGGGACGGTGAGGATGGAAGAAAGAAAATTGCTTCCATTACCAGATATGTGACCGTAGTGTTGGCTGTGGTACAGGCTGCCGCGATGTCCATCGGGTTCGGCAGACAGGGCTTGCTGATGACGTACAATGCGCTTAATGTGATCACTTGTATCGCCGCGCTCACCGCAGGCAGCGCTTTTATGATGTGGGTGGGTGAGCGTATTACCGAGAAGGGGATTGGCAATGGTATTTCCATTGTACTGGTCATAAATATTGTATCCAGGCTTCCCCAGGACCTTGCCAATCTGTTTGAGCAGTTTGTGGTTGGCAAGTTTGGTAGCGCGCCGGCTACAGCTGTGTTGTCAGCCTGTGTCATCATAGTTATTATTATTTTGATGGTTGTATTGGTTATTGTGTTGAATGCAGGTGTGCGTAAGATTCCTGTTCAGTATGCAAAAAAGGTCCAGGGCAGGAAGATGGTTGGCGGACAGACTTCCAATATTCCGCTGAAGGTCAATACTTCCGGTGTAATCCCGGTGATCTTTGCCTCTTCCATCATGCAGACACCGATTATTATCTGTAACTTTGCAGGTTATCAGGGAACGGGTTTTTGGGGAGAGATACTCAAGGGACTGAATCAGAATTACTGGTGCAATCCCAGTCAGCCAATTTATTCCATCGGTATGCTGGTATATATCCTGTTGGTAATTTTCTTTGCATACTTCTATACATCCATCACCTTCAACCCGTTGATGGTGGCGGATAATATGAAGAGGCAGGGCGGCTTTATTCCTGGTATCAGACCGGGCAAGCCCACCAGCGATTACCTGACCAGGGTGCTGAATTACCTGATCTTTATCGGAGCCGTGGGACTGGTTATTATCGCCATACTGCCGTATATTTTCAGCGGTCTGTTCGGCGCACACATTTCCTTTGGCGGAACCAGCCTGATCATTATTGTCAGCGTTATTCTGGAGACCATGAAACAGGTGGAGTCCCAGATGCTGGTGCGCAACTATAAGGGCTTTTTGAACGATTAAGCAGAGCAGGAAAGGCGCTTTCCCATGATTTTTGATCATAGAGGGCGTCTTTTTTTGAAATATAAATGCAAAAATAGATATTGCAATCACTGAATGAAATAGGTAAAATAGTAATGTTATGAAGGTAAATCGAACGGTCGGGTATACGGCAGAAAGAGGTTAATATGAAGATAATTATGTTAGGCGCGCCTGGCGCAGGCAAGGGAACACAGGCTAAGATGATTGCGGAGAAGTATGGGATTCCTCATGTATCCACCGGGGATATCTTCAGGGCCAATATCAAGAACGGCACACAGCTGGGAATGGAAGCCAAGAAGTATATGGATCAGGGGCTGTTGGTGCCAGATGAATTGACCGTGAAGATCCTGCTTGACCGAGTGGCTCAGGAAGATTGTAAGAACGGCTATGTACTGGATGGTTTTCCCCGTACCATACCCCAGGCGGAGGTGCTGGACAAAGCGCTGGCTGAACTGGGAGAGGAGATTGACTATGCCGTCAATGTGGATGTGCCTGACGAGAACATCGTGAAGAGGATGTCCGGCAGAAGGGCATGTCTGTCCTGCGGCGCAACCTACCATGTGGAGCATATTCCCCCCAAGCAGGAGGGTGTCTGTGACAATTGCGGCCAGTCCCTGGTGCTGCGTGATGACGATAAGCCGGAGACCGTACAGAACCGCCTGAAGGTATATCACGACCAGACGCAGCCTTTGATTGATTTCTATACCGCCAAGGGTGTACTCAGGACTGTGGACGGAACCGTGGATATGAAGGATGTTTTTGAGGCAATTGTTTCTATTTTGGACTGATGGTGCAGGGAATGCCCTGGCAGATTGGTAAGTAAGGCGTGGAAAGAGGATATTCGGTATGGCAGTGACGATTAAATCGGAGAGAGAGATAGAATTGATGCGGGAGTCCTGCAGGCTTCTGTCCATTGTACACAAGGAGATGGAGGAGGCCATAAGGCCCGGTATGTCAACCAAGGACATTGATATCCTGGGTGACACCTTGATCCGGAAGATGGGGTGTATTCCCAATTTCAAGAATTATCATAGATATCCGGCCTCCATATGTGTGTCAGTAAACGATGAGGTGGTGCATGGGATCCCCAGCAAGCACCGCATTTTACAGGAGGGCGATATTGTCAGTCTGGACGCGGGGCTGATTTATAAGGGCTATCATTCCGATGCCGCCCGCACACATGCGGTTGGAAAGATCAGTCCCCAGGCACAGCAGTTGATAGATGTAACTAAGCAGTGCTTTTTTGAAGGAATAAAGGTGGCGAAAGCGGGCAATTATCTATTTGACATCTCCAATGCCATTGATGCCTATGCCACTTCCTTCGGGTATGGCATAGTGCGGGAGTTGGTGGGACACGGAATCGGCACGGCGCTGCATGAGGATCCCCAGATTCCCAACTTTGCCCAGAGGCGCAGGGGCCCCAAGCTTCGGGCCGGCATGACCCTGGCTGTGGAGCCTATGATCAATATGGGCGCGGCGGACGTGGTATGGCTGGACGACGATTGGACGGTGGTGACCGAGGACGGTTCCCTGTCGGCCCACTATGAGAACACGATTCTTATCACGGACGGGGAGCCGGAAATATTGACACTGTATTAATAGCTCCGCGGCTGTTAGTGAGTCGAAAACGGATGTGGGCGGGAATATGATAAATAAGGGGAAAAGCTATGACAGGACATTTTGCGACGGCCAAAGCAGGTCATGACGCAGGGGGGTTATATGTCATCGTGGGTGAGGATGAGGCATATGTTTATCTTTGTGACGGCAGTCTGCGCGGTATGGCCCATCCCAAAAAGAAGAACCGCAGGCATATCCAGATTATAAAGGAAACGGTGGATCAGAATATCTTAAACCGCTTATTAAGGAAAGAAACAGTATTTGATCATGAGATTAAGTATGCCATAAAACAGTATTTGGCCACCAGGTAATTCCGAGCGGTACAGGTAGAGAGCCGTAAGGACTGCCCGGACAGGGCCTTGAAAGGAGAGTGTATATGTCTAAGAGCGACGTGATCGAAATCGAAGGTACCGTGGTGGAGAAACTGCCCAATACCATGTTCCAGGTGGAACTGGAGAACGGGCACAGGGTACTGGCGCATATCAGCGGTAAGCTGCGTCAGAACTTTATCCGTATTCTGCCCGGCGATAGGGTTACTTTGGAACTGTCCCCTTATGATTTGTCCAAGGGACGCATCATCTGGAGAGATAAGTAATCCAGGTGTGCTATAATTAGGAAAAAAGATGAATTTTACAGGAAAAAGTACTTGCATTACCAAAAAGTGCATGTTATAATGTAAAACGGTCTTTTTTGAAAGGAGGGTTTAACGTGAAGGTTAGATCATCAGTAAAACCGATTTGCGAAAAGTGCAAAATCATCAAGAGAAAAGGACGCATCAGAGTTATTTGTGAGAATCCGAAACACAAGCAGAGACAGGGATAATCACCGCCTGATCACAGCATTTTGATCAGGTATGTGAGTTCTTGTCCAGTTATTATGTGCGGCTGAACCAGCCCGTTTTCAGAGGGGCTGATTATCATAGAACTGGGATAGGGCTTACGGAGATTACTTCTTGATTATCTGGACGTGGACGAAGGCGTTCAGAGAAGATCGGATTAGTAACTTAAGGCGTCCGGTTGGGTGAAAGCCCCAATCAATTAGTAACAGGCGTACAATAACAGACCAGATAAGTACGCAGCGTTTAGTTCCGCATGAGCGGAAGCGCAAAGAAAATGGAGGAAACGTAAATGGCTCGTATCGCAGGTGTTGACTTACCTAGGGAAAAACGAATCGAAATCGGTTTGACTTACATCTATGGCATCGGTAGAGTAAGCGCAAACAAAATCTTGGCGGAGGCAGGCGTGAATCCTGATACCCGTGTAAGAGACGTAACTGACGAGGAAGTGAAGAAGATCAGCGAGGCAATCGAGAAGCTGAATATTATGGTTGAGGGTGATCTCCGCAGAGAGACCGCTCTGAACATCAAGAGATTGCAGGAGATCGGCTGCTATCGCGGCATTCGTCATCGTAAAGGTCTGCCCGTCCGCGGCCAGAACACGAAGAACAACGCCAGGACCCGCAAGGGACCCAAGCGCACCGTTGCAAACAAGAAGAAGTAAGCTGGATGTAATACATCCAAATACGTATTAAAAAAGTAATTATGCTTCGTAGGACAATGATTATTAGGAAAGTAGGTTAGTTTAAAATGGCAAAAGTTGCAAAGAAAGTAACAAAGAAACGTGTCAAGAAAAACGTTGAACGGGGACAGGCACATATCCAGTCATCTTTTAACAACACAATTGTTACATTGACTGACGCGGAGGGCAATGCTTTGAGTTGGGCGAGTGCCGGTGGTCTTGGTTTTAGAGGTTCAAGGAAATCTACTCCGTATGCTGCGCAGATGGCAGCAGAAACAGCCACAAAAGCAGCACTGGTGCATGGGCTTAAGACCGTAGACGTGTTTGTAAAGGGTCCCGGTTCGGGACGTGAGGCTGCAATCAGAGCTTTGTCTGCCTGCGGCCTGGAGGTGACAAGTATCCGTGACGTAACTCCGGTTCCTCACAATGGATGCCGTCCGCCCAAGAGGAGACGTGTATAGTAGATAGGATGGCGTGGGAAGCAGTTGGAAGAAGGTACCGGCAGCATGGCTGCGGCTGCGCTGCGGTATTGTAAACATCTATATTAAAAGGAGAAAATAGAAATGGCAGTTAATCGTGTACCTGTGTTAAAGAGATGCAGAGCATTAGGTTTGGAGCCTTCTTATCTGGGTTATGATAAGAAATCCAATAGAACCAACGCAAGAGCGGGCAAGAAGGTAAGTGAGTATGGCCTGCAGCTGCGTGAGAAGCAGAAGGCAAAATTCATTTATGGCGTATTGGAGAAGCCCTTCCACAACTACTATATAAAGGCTGATAGAATGAAGGGGATGACCGGTGAGAATCTGATGGTGATGCTGGAGAGCAGACTGGACAATGTGGTGTTCAGAATGGGCTTCGCAAGAACCAGGAGAGAGGCTCGTCAGGTTGTGGGCCATAAGCATGTGACCGTCAACGGCAGGGTGGTAAATATTCCTTCTTACCTGATCAAGGCCGGCGACGTGATTGAGATCAAGGAGAGTGCAAGATCCTTACAGAGATACAAGGATATCGTGGAGGTTACCGGCGGCAGGCTGGTGCCCGAATGGATGGATGCAGATATTGAGGCCCTGAAGGGAACCGTCAAGAATCTTCCTACCAGAGAGATGATCGATGTACCTGTAGACGAGATGTTGATTGTCGAGTTATATTCTAAGTAATCCATGTCCATATTCTCGACAAAGAATGGCCGTATGGCCATATATGCTGTGAAGGCCATTATTTTTATAGTATATAGAGACAACAGGATTCGTAAACAGCCGATTCTCTTTTGGTGTCATGTGCCGAAAGAGAATCGGCAGGACTCTAATTAGGAGGGTATTTGCAGTGTTTGATTTTGAAAGACCGAATATTGAGGTTGTTGAGATCTCAGAAGATAAGAAATACGGTAAATTCGTAGTAGAGCCTTTGGAAAGAGGTTACGGCATCACCCTTGGCAACTCTCTGAGAAGAATCATGCTATCTTCTTTGCCGGGCGCAGCAGTGAGTCAGGTAAAGATCGAGGGCGTGTTACATGAGTTCAGTTCCATCCCCGGCGTGAAGGAGGATGTGACGGAGATCATCATGAATATCAAGAGTCTGGCAATCAAGAATAACAGCGAGACCAACGAAGTCAAAACAGCCTATATCGAGTTCGAGGGAGAGGGCGTAGTAAGGGCTTCTGATATTCAGGTGGACCAGGACATAGAGATCCTCAATCCGGATCTGGTGATTGCCACGCTGAGCGGCAAGAATACCAAGCTGTATATGGAATTGACCATTACCAGAGGCAGAGGCTATGTGAGTGCCGATAAGAACAAACGCGAAGATTTACCCATCGGCGTAATTGCGATAGATTCCATCTACACTCCGGTAGAACGGGTGAATGTGACAGTACAGAATACCCGTGTGGGTCAGATTACGGATTACGACAAGCTGACATTGGATGTCCATACCAATGGTACGTTGGTTCCGGATGAGGCTGTCAGCCTGGCGGCCAAGGTACTCAGCGAGCATTTGAGCCTTTTCATCAACCTGTCCGAGAATGCTAAGAATGCTGAGGTTATGGTTGAGAAGGAAGATAACGAGAAGGAAAAAGTGTTGGAGATGAGTATTGACGAATTGGAACTTTCCGTTCGTTCGTTCAACTGCCTGAAAAGGGCGGGTATTAATACAGTGGAAGAGTTGACCAATAAGACTTCGGAGGACATGATGAAGGTTCGAAACCTGGGCCGCAAGTCCCTGGAGGAAGTGTTGGCGAAGCTGAAAGAGTTGGGATTGCAGCTGAATCCCAGCGAAGACTGAAGTTGGAGAATTTCTAACATGATAAAGTACATCATGTAAGAAATTCTAACCAACTTCTAAAGAATCGCCTGTGGCGATTCTTTATGGCCTAAAGCTGTTAGAAATTTCTTAAAAGTTGTTTTTCGGAAGCTTTTGTTGCAGGGAGTTTCGTTGAGGTAGATTGGCAGGTTATTTGTTTATGTTCCTTCAGTAAGTCCTACTGGCATGGGGGAGCGGTAACCCCGAGTGGAGCAAATATTACATCCGGTATGTAAGTCCGAAGAGCGTGGCCGGGTGTACCATGAATGGAGAAAGGAATTACGATTATGGCAAAGTACAGAAAGCTGGGCAGGACTTCCTCCCAGAGAAAAGCATTGTTAAGAAATCAGGTGACTGCGCTGCTTGCGCACGGCAAGATTGTTACCACCCAGGCTAAGGCCAAGGAGGTACAGAAGATCGTTGACGGTCTGATTGCTCTGGCAGTTAAGGAGAAGGACAACTTTGAGACTGTTACCGTTACCGCCAAGGTTGCCCGCAAGGACAAGGACGGCAAGAGGGTAAAGCAGATCATTGACAAGGATACCAAGGCTGTATTGTCCGAGACCCATCGTGACAAGGACGGGAAGATCCTGAGAATCGAGAACGGTGTGACTGTGACCGTGTATGACGAGGTAGAGAAAGAGATTAAAAAGGATCTGCCCAGTAGACTTCATGCGCGTCGTCAGATGCTCAAGGTATTGTACCCTGTTGTTGAGGTGCCTCAGGAGGCTGCCGGCAAGAAGAGAAACACCAAGGAAGTTGATCTGGTGGCAAAGCTGTTCGATGAGTATGCTGCCAAGTATGCGGATCGCAAGGGTGGTTATACCAGGATCATCAAGATTGGCCAGCGCAAGGGCGATGCCGCTCTGGAGGTTATTCTGGAGTTGGTATAACCAATGGGACGTGTGGAAGCACATGCAGAAAGAAATAGATGATATCAGAAAAGAGGAATCGGACTTGCATCCGTTCCTCTTTTTTAGTATCATAAAGTGTATAGATTCCATGTGAGGAGAAAAGGTCTATGTACGAATGTCAGAGGGAGGTTCTTATGGCGTTTTCTGGAAATGCTGATAATCCTTGCAGGAATTCCAGTTGCCGCCCCAGGTAAAGCCATGTTCCTTGAACAGGCGGCAGCACAAATCATCCTCATCTATTTTATAGGGAAATGCCTTGCTGCGGTCTGCGTAGTCTTCCCCGGCGGCGGGGGATACATTGATGGTCTGATCTTTGTTGTAGGTGATATAGGGATTGTACAGGGGGTTGATGTCTATAGCCAGTCCGTAGGCGTGTTTGGACAGGCTGGAAGAACCCGACACCACCCGGTAGTTGAAACAGGAGGTATTGTTGTCTGCCATAGACAAATCATCGTCCCCGCCGTAGGCATCAATTAACCGGATTTTTTCTATCTGATACTCTGCTCTGTACAATTCGTGGAATATCTCTACAAGATCCTGCGCAATGGCCTGGTTGCAGATCAGTTCCCCTTCCGCGGGATTCCCGTCAAAATCCAGGTAAAGCACATGGACATAGGAAAGCTCATCTACAGCAATCGCCGGGTTTTCCAAATTGGCAGGATAGGAAATTCCTGTTATATATTCTGCCAGTCCATCGGAAAGCGGCTCATAGTAAAAACCATCCTCCCAGGTGATACGGGCATCCGCCATCAACTCTCCGTTCAGGGAGAGACCAGTCAGGAGCGAACTGCCGTCATTTCCTGTTAAAATCTGCGAGTTATCATTCATTGTGTCCTTATCTACCCCGGTGGCATCCGAACTTTCTTTATTATATGCGCCGTCACCCACTCCCGGTACATCTATCAGTATGCCGTCAGAGCCCTCTGGAAGTATAGAAGTTGGGCCCTCGGTTGATTCTCCGGCAGCTTGTGACATTCCTGAAGCCCCTTCCGGCGCAGTGGAAGGCTTCGGATTTTCCGCAGTCCCTAGGGGCGCAGTCTCCGGTGTCGTCGTGGGCTGCGGGTGCTCCCGGGCGATATCTCCCAGGGTCTCGGAGCCGATTCCGATAAGCCGGCTGATGCTGATACATATGATAATCACCGCGCCGATGGCGGCAAGTCCTTTAAACAGGATATTCCATTTTTGATTCATAGTTCCCTCGTTCCCACATACTCCCGGCTGCGCCGGAGGTTGCGTAAATACGTATTTGAAAGTTTTGTGTTCCTGTGGATATTATATCATGTCCATGTACACCCGTCAAAATTTTAGTTTTTTCATTTAGTGATTGTAAATATGTGCCAGATTTAGTAAAATAGAAAATCGAGGTAAGAAGGAATGAGCATTGTAAAAACCGAAAACGTAATATACGAATATGTAAAACGGGACGAGGAAGGCAATGTGGACGGTGTCATCAGGGCGGTGAACGATGTTTCCCTGGGCATCCGGCAGGGGGATTTTATCGCCATTGTGGGCCACAACGGCTCAGGCAAGTCCACACTGGCCAAGCATATGAACGCTATTTTGCAGCCCACCCAGGGCACGGTGTGGGTGGATGGCATGGACACACGGCAGGAAGAGCGAGTCTGGGATATCCGCCAGCGGGCGGGCATGGTATTCCAGAACCCGGACAACCAGATCATCGGCCAGGTTGTGGAGGAGGACGTGGGGTTTGGCCCGGAGAACCTGGGGGTGCCCACCGAGGAGATCTGGAAAAGGGTGGAAGAAAGCCTGCGGGCGGTGGGCATGTACCAATTCCGCTCCCATTCGCCAAACAGGCTTTCCGGCGGCCAGAAACAGCGGGTATCCATCGCCGGGGTGCTGGCTATGCGTCCCCGATGCATTGTGCTGGATGAGCCCACCGCCATGTTGGATCCCAGCGGCCGGGGTGAGGTTATCCGTGCCGTCAGGGAGTTGAACCAGACGGAGAGAGTTACGGTGATCCTGATCACCCACTATATGGAGGAGGTCATCCATGCGGATCATGTCTATGTCATGGACAAAGGGCAGATTGCCATGGAGGGTACTCCCAGAGAGATTTTTTCCCAGGTGGAAAAGCTGCAGAAGCTGCGGCTGGATGTGCCCCAGGTGACATTGCTGGCCCACGAACTGCAGCAGAGAGGGCTTGGTCTCCCGGACGGGATACTGACCACCCAGGAACTGGTGCAGGCCCTCAAGGAACTCAAATAACAGCATCTGCCCATGGGGAATATGCGGAACTCAAACAGCATCTGCCCATGGGGGACATGAGGAACTTTAAATAGGAGAGGTGCAACATGGCGCTGACTGTAGATCATATAAGTTATATATACGACCCGGATGCCCCTTTGCCCCAGAAGGCGCTGGACGACATCAGTCTGACCATCCCGGAGGGACAGTTTATAGGGGTTATCGGCCATACCGGCTCCGGCAAGTCCACGCTTATGCAGCATTTGAACGGGTTGGTCAAAGCCACCAGCGGACATATCTACTTTAACGGTAAAGATATTGACGCCAGGGATTATGACAAAAAAGAACTGCGCAGCAAGGTGGGACTGGTATTCCAGTATCCGGAGCATCAGCTGTTCGAGGTAGACGTATTCTCGGATGTTTGCTTCGGCCCTAAAAACCTGGGACTGGACAAGGAAGAGGTGGAGCGGCGGGCCCGGGAGGCGCTGGCCAGAGTGGGGCTGCCGGAGGAACTGTACGACCAGTCCCCCTTTGAACTCTCGGGCGGACAGAAACGGCGGGTAGCCATCGCCGGAGTGCTGGCCATGCAGCCGGAAATCCTGATCCTGGATGAGCCCACCGCCGGTCTGGATCCCAAGGGCCGCAGGGAGATCCTGGATCAGATCAAGCTTTTGCAGACCCAGACCCATATGACCATACTGCTGGTCAGCCACAGCATGGATGACGTGGCTGAGTATGTGGACAGGATCATTGTGATGAGCGAGGGAAAGATATTGTATGACGATATACCCCGAAATATTTTCCGGAGATACCGGGAACTGGAGGAGATTGGTTTAGGCGCCCCCCAGGTGACTTATATTCTGCACACCCTGCGGGAAAACGGACTGCCGGTAGACACTGAGATCACCACCATACGGGAGGCGGCGGAAAGTATCCTGCAGGCGCTGACGGGATGACACAAGGAGTTTATTTATGCTGAGAGATATTACTCTGGGACAATATTATCAGACAGAGTCCGTCATCCACCGGCTGGATCCGAGGGTGAAGCTGGCGGGGACGCTGCTGTATATTATTTCCCTGTTTCTATTTGAGAACATAGCGGGCTATGTGCTGGCGGCGCTGTTTTTGGCGCTGGTCATCGGCCTGTCCCATGTGCCCTTTAAATTCATGGTGCGGGGCATGAAGGCCATATTGTTTCTGTTGTTGATTACGGTGGTGTTCAATCTGTTCCTGACCCCCGGCGAGACGCTGGTAAGCCTGTGGAAGCTGACCATCACCCGGGAGGGACTGCACAATGCGGTATTCATGGCCCTGCGGTTGTGTTACCTAATCATAGGTTCCTCCATTATGACACTGACCACCACCCCAAATCACCTGACGGATGGCATGGAAAAGGGGCTGCGCCCTTTGAAAGTCCTTAAAGTGCCGGTTCACGAGGTGGCGATGATCATGTCCATCGCACTGCGCTTTATCCCGATCCTGCTGGAAGAGACTGACAAGATCATGAAGGCGCAGATTGCCAGAGGGGCGGACTTCGAGAGCGGCAACCTGATTAGGCGGGCCAAGGCCATGGTTCCCCTGCTGGTGCCCCTGTTCATTTCCGCCTTCCGCCGGGCCAATGACCTGGCCATGGCCATGGAGGCCCGCTGCTACCACGGCGGAGAGGGACGCACCAAGATGAAACCTCTGGTTTATCAGCGCAGAGATCGGCTGGCCTATCTGTGCATCCTGCTGTATTTGGGATGCAAGGTGGCAGTGGGGGTGTTGCTGTAAAGGATGAGCGAAGGCGATGCCTGGACGGCAGCAATATAAAGATGCGGCTTGGCTTAGTCCAAACTCCAGATATGCGGGAACAAGGGGAACTTGGAATTTTGTATTCAAAGATGCATGGAAGAGGTAAATATGGAGAAAAAAAGAGTGCGCCTGACCGTGGCCTACGACGGGACGGCCTACCACGGCTGGCAGCTGCAAAATAACGGCATCACCATAGAGAGCGAACTGAACCGCTGCCTGACACAGCTGCTGGGGGAATCCATTCAGGTTATCGGAGCCAGCCGCACGGATGCGGGAGTCCATGCCCTGGGCAACATCGCCGTGTTTGACACCACTGCTCGGATGCCTGCGGAGAAGATATCCTATGCCCTAAACCAGCGTCTGCCGGAGGACATCCGAATACAGCGTTCGGAGGAGGTGCCTTCGGACTGGCACCCCCGGTATGTGGAGAGCCGCAAGACTTACGAGTACTGTATCTACAGGGGGACGTTCCCTATGCCCACAAGGCGGCTTTATACCTGCTTCACCTATCATAAGCTGGATGTGGAGGCCATGCGGACTGCGGCGGGCTATCTGGTGGGGGAACATGACTTCAAGAGCTTCTGCCAGGCGGGAGCGCAGGTGGACAGCACCGTGAGACGCATCCATTCCATAGAATTGCTGGAACAGGGGCATGAACTGGTACTGCGGGTCTGCGGCGGCGGTTTTCTCTACAACATGGTGCGGATCATAGCCGGTACACTGATGGAAGTTGGCCAGGGCAGACGCAGGCCGGAGGACATGGAGGCGGTGCTGGCTGCTTGTAACCGCCGGGCCGCAGGCCCCACCGCTCCCGCCCAGGGGCTGACGCTGGTGAAATATGAATTTGAAGACAATATATCCGACGCTGCATTTTTCGGTAAAAAGTGTAAAAACCATATTGACAGCGGGAAAAACCTATAATATAATAAATCACTGTGGCGGAGTTTGTACGCCATGTTATCTATGGTTTTAATATAGCTTCTTAATGCCGAGTCAAAGCCCCGACAAGGCATGGAGATAAAGTGAATCAGGCCCTGGAAGCCCTTAAGCCGTAGCCGGACATCTGCAGCTTATGGAGGGAAGGAGCCAGCCAAACAAGTCGAAGGACAAAGTAATACGGAGGTAACGAAATGAAAACATTTATGGCTAGTCCAGCTACTATCGATAGAAAGTGGTATGTAGTAGACGCTACAGACAAGACCTTGGGCCGCCTGGCTTCCGAGGTTGCCAAGGTGCTCAGAGGCAAGAACAAGCCAATCTTTACCCCTCATATGGATTGCGGAGACTACGTGATCGTGGTCAATGCAGAGAAGGTTAAGGTTACAGGCAAGAAGTTAGACCAGAAAATATATCACCATCATTCCGACTATGTAGGCGGCATGAAGGAGACCACCCTGAGAGAGAAGATGGCCAAGAAGCCTGAGCAGGTGATCGAGCTGGCTGTCAAGGGCATGCTTCCCAAGGGACCTTTAGGAAGACAGATGTACACCAAGCTGCATGTATACGCAGGGCCTGAGCACAACCACGCTGCCCAGAAGCCCGAAGCGCTGACATTCTAAAGGACGGAAAGGAGAATAGATCATGGCTAAGACAGCAAAATACTATGGAACCGGCAGAAGAAAGAAGTCCATCGCAAGAGTTTATCTTGTACCCGGCAAAGGCGATGTGACCATCAATAAAAGAAATATGGATGACTATTTCGGTCTTGAGACTCTGAAAGTGATCGTGCGTCAGCCCCTGGTGGCTACAGAGACCGCTGATAAGTTTGATGTCATCGTCAATGTAAAGGGCGGCGGATACACCGGCCAGGCAGGCGCTATCAGACATGGCGTTGCGAGAGCTCTGCTGCAGGCGGACGCTGACTACAGGCCCACTTTGAAGAAGGCCGGCTACCTGACCAGAGACCCCCGTATGAAGGAAAGAAAGAAGTACGGCCTCAAAGCGGCTCGTCGCGCTCCGCAGTTCAGCAAGCGATAATCAGCTGCTCAAACCCTATCAAAATGGTTCAAAAACCCCGGAAAACAAATGTTTACGGTTAGAGGGAAGTAATTTCAGATTAGGCGGTATAGCCCCCGACTACAAGGGCTGTACCGTCTTTTTGAATTCCTTTGCGCCTTGCCGTTTCGGTTGCGTGGCAGAAAGAAAATTGATTTCCCACACAAAGTTGAAAACAATATCCACTTTCGGTACATCTTCCACAATAAGTAGTGTAGCCATTAATATATTACAAAGCCGTTCTCTATGGTTTTACTTGGCAGACGTATTACAGCACTTCTGAGAAGAAGCGGAAAAAATACTATATCCGACATAGTAACCTTTGGCGATATAACCGTTGATTTTTCCGGTTATACTGCAAAAGACCCAAACGGAAAAATTGATATTACACCTAAAGAAATCGACTTGCTGCGATTGCTTATTGAACATAAAGGGCTGGTACTAACACGCTCACAAATACTTGACGATTTATGGGGGATTGACGCTCCGATTATTGACAGAACGATTGATACTTATATTAAAAATCTGCGAAAGAAACTGCGGCTTGACTGTATTGTAACGGTCAAAGGGATTGGATATAAATATGAGGTGCAGCCATGAAAAGACTAAAACTTTTTCCCAAAAGCTTTCTTTATATGTTGGTGTTAATGGTATTTGTTGCTGCTGCCCACATTCTCATTTATCTGCGTGTACCTCAAATCGTTATGGAGATTACCATAGCTGATACGGTTACTAATACTGCGGAAATAATTAGTATATCTGGATGTGGATTGCCCTAATGTAGTGTCGAACAGTTGGTTAGAATATGAACAGTAATCTCCAAAAATTTACAATTTCTGTCAAAAATCAGTTGATAATATCTACAACATAAATTATAATATTAAAAAGACTTTATGACAGAAGAGAGAAATGTGTAGGAGAACGATAATATGAGCTTTGGAGAAAAACTGTTTCAGTTAAGGAGTGAGAGAGGAATCTACCAGAAGGAGATAGCAGAGTTTTTGGAGGTATCAGTGGGTACGATTTCCAATTATGAGAATGGCGTACACAGTCCCGATCTGGAGACTTTGTGCAAACTGGCAGGGTATTTTCATGTGACCACGGACTTCATGTTGGAACTCACTGAGAATGCCACATCCATGGAGAAGCTGAACGTACAGATGTCAGACGAGCATACCATCGGAAGCGCCCTGAACACTATGCAGGACTTATCCCAGCCCAGCCGTCAGCAGATGCTCAAGTACCTGTCGATGGTAAAGACATGTGAGGACATGCCCAAGAAAAACAAGATCATCAGCAAACAGCGGCAAACCATTGAGCAGCAGAATCAGACCATCAACCAACAGGCCCAGGAGATCAGCCGTTTAAAGGAGATGCTACATTTCCAGAATGGGGAGGAACTGCAGGTTCAGGAGGTCCTCCAGGGTTAAACAGAACGAAGCTGCGAGGGGAAGGAGAAGGCGTACCGAATCTCTGCCCATAACAAAAAATACCTCGGAAAGATAATTTCCGGGGTATTTTTTGTCAATATAGGAAAAATATAACAAAAAATTGCAAAATATGGTAGAAAGCAGTTGATAGTATCTAGAATATATATTATAGTATTGTAAAGAGATTCGGATAGGGGAGAATCGTATTATGAATTTTGGAGATACACTATTTCAACTGAGAACGGAGCGGGGAATATATCAGAAACAGCTGGCGGAGTATCTGACCGTGTCCATCGGCACCATATCCAATTATGAGAATGGTGTACACTGTCCTGATTTAAATACATTGTGCCGGATTGCGGAATATTTTAATGTATCCGCGGATTACCTTCTGGGCCTCACCAACAACCCTATGCCCATAGACAGCCTGAATACAAAGCTGTCGGACGAAGATACGGTGGGCAGTGTGCTCAATGCCATACTGGAATTGTCCCAGTCCAGCCGCCAGAAGCTGGCTCAATACCTGTCCATGGTTAAGATCTGTGAGGAGATGCCCGGGATGGAGGAGACCATCAAAAAGCAGAAACTGCTGATCCGGCGTCAGAAACACGCGATAGAGCGGCTGAACCAGACAGTCGGCCGACAGGCCCAGGAGATTTTGCGCTTAAAGGAATTATTGGGTGAAAAAAGTGAAATTTCCCCCTAAAGTATTTTTTATAGCCACCGATATACAATATGTCGGGTGTACAAGGAGACAAAGGATAGAACTTTAAAAATTTTTGAAAAAAATTTCTAAAGTTCCTAAAGTTTTCCTAGAACTCTCCGATATACATAACAAGTAAGGCAGAGGAACGAAAGTTCACTGCTTACCCTCAATGCAACCTGGAACTGATCCGCACAATCAAAGAAGGGCTGCAGTAACATTTGCCGGGAGATCGATAAGTGCGAATCGAAGGAACGGCAAGCAAAAATTATGGCCGCATGGAAGCGGCGTCAAAATTCAAGGAGGAATATATTATGGTAGTACAACACAACTTACGTGCAGTAAACTCTAACAGAATGCTGGGCTTAACCGCATCCACTCAGTCCAAGTCCACCGAGAAGTTGTCTTCCGGTTACAAGATCAACCGCGCAGCTGATGATGCTGCTGGCTTGGCTATCAGCGAGAAGATGAGACGTCAGATCAGAGGTCTGACTCAGGCTTCCACCAATGCACAGGACGGCGTGTCCATGGTGCAGACAGCAGAAGGTGCTTTGAACGAAGTGCATGACATGCTACAGAGACTGAATGAGTTGGCTGTAAAGGCTGCCAACGGCACCAACCAGAGTGAGGACTGCCAGTACATCGACAAGGAAGTTCAGAAGCTGAAAGAGGAGATTACCAGAACAGCTAATGACACTAAGTTCAACAAGATCGATCTGTTATCCAGCGCAGCTACAGGCAAGGAAGTAGCTTTGCAGGTTGGTACAGAGGCTGGTCAGACAATCAAGATTAAGCTGCAGGCTATGAATGCAACTTCAATCGGCGTAGGAAGCATCTCCATGTCTACTACTGCCACTGCAAGTTCTGCTATAGCTGATATTGAGAAGGCTATCCAGAGCGTTTCTGAGTTGAGAGCTGAACTTGGTGCTACCCAGAACAGACTGGAGCATACCATCAACAACCTGGACAACGTAGTTGAGAATACCACCGCAGCAGAGAGCCGTATCCGTGATACTGACATGGCTACTGAGATGGTTAAGTATTCTAACAACAACATTCTGGCTCAGGCAGGTCAGGCTATGCTGGCACAGTCCAATCAGGCTAACCAGGGTGTACTTTCCTTACTGCAGTAATCGTAAGGCCATAGTAAAGATTATCAGAAAAGGGGCTGATGAAAGTCAGCCTCTTTTCTTCATCTTAAAACCGCGTTGGTCGCTGCCAAGAGTGAGATTAGAGGCAGCGGCAAGGCAATACGGAGAAGTAGAATGAGTGGACGTATAGAATTTCCGAAAGAGTATTTCAATCCGGAGATGCGTTGTGGTCACTTGGTGAGCGGGACCATGAAGACGGTGTGGGCGGCTCAGCTTGAAGTGCTGGTCCGTATAGCGGAGATCTGTGAGCGCCATGGCCTGCAGTTCTATGCCATGTTTGGCACACTGCTGGGAGCCGTGCGGCATAAGGGATATATTCCCTGGGATGATGACCTGGATATCGGGATGCTCCGGGAGGATTATATGGGATTTCTGGAGGTGGCAGCACAGGAGCTGCCGCCGGAATATCAGATACTGGGCGTATATACGGATCCGGAGGGCGTAAGCTCCGGTACCCGTGTTACTAATGGCATCCGCATTGATCTGGCGGAAAAACGCATGGAAGAATATCACGGATGCCCTTTTGTGGTGGGAATTGATATATTTCCTCTGGATTATGAGCCCTTGGACGCCGGAGCCAGAGCGGAGCAGTATGAGAGGCTGCGGATGCTCCAGGAGATTTATCCCTGTGCCGACACATATTCGCGAAGAGAGGAACTGGGACTCAGCGCTTCCGCTGTGCGGCAATACCGTGAAAAGATGGAAAAAGGGCTGGAAGAACTGGAAAAGAAATATCAATATCCTATAGATCCCTCCAAATCCATAGTCTGGCAGCTTTTGGCGCTTTATGATCTGGTGAGCATGATGTACAATGAAGAGGAGTCCGCTTACATCACATCCCATCAGATTAACAGCAAGGCGGATCGGATGTTGTGGAACAAGGAGTGGTTTGCGGAAATCCTTCCCATGGGGTTTGAAAATGTGTTCTTGCCGGCGCCTGCAGGGTGGGATGCTATATTGCGGAGCAATTATGGGGATTATATGAAGTTTCCCGAGCGTCATGAGACCCATGCGTGTTATAAGGATCAGGCCAGAATATTGATCCAAAGGGGATTATGGAAGCCGGAGGAGGAGCATATTCCCGTGAGTATGCCCGAAAAAGGAAAACTGCGTGTACCGAAACGATTTAGCAATGCAGTATCGGGAGCCGGTTATAAACGGGTATTATATAGTACCAGCCTGACCGGGATGCTGCGGGGCGGTGAAAACTACCTGCAAAAGATCAGGAATACGATAGAGGTATTTGACGGCAGGCAGGGGGTAGTACTGTGGTGGGTTCCCCATGAGAGTAAGGATTGCCTGTACAGGGAATTAGATCCGGAACTTTTTGAGGAATATGAGCGGCTGCTGGAGGCATACCGGACAGAGGGACGGGGTATCCTGGATCAGTCGGATAACAGAGAGAGAGCGGTGAAACTGTGTGACGCTTTTTATGGAGATACAGGGGATCTCTATGAGATGTTTCGTCAGGCAGGAAAACCGATGATGAGGCAGAACCATGATATCCTTTCCTGACAACTACTTTGACACAGAAACCAGATGCCGGTTTACGATAGGCAGACTTATGAAGGCCAATTGGGCGGCGCAGCTGGAAGTACTGGAAGTGTTGAAAGAAATCTGCGCAAAGCACAATATCACTTTTTTTGCCGGATTCGGTACGCTGATCGGGGCCGTGCGGCACAAGGGCTATATCCCCTGGGACGATGATATAGATGTGGTCATGAAGCGTCCGGATTATATGAAGTTTCTCACTGTGGCCAGGCAGGAACTGCCGACGGAATATCGGATACTCAGCATGTATCATGAGGAAGGGTGGACAGGCACCTTTTCCAGGATTACAAACGGAAGCGCCATCTCGACGGAGCCGGAGTTTCTGACCCGTTATCATGGCTGTCCTTTTTGTGTGGGGATTGACCTTTTTCCCATAGATTATTACCCGCAGGCAGAGAGGGAGCAAAAGCTGCAGTGGGCCATGCTGGATGTTGTAAAAAGCAATATCGGTTACTGCGATGGGCTTCTGGAAAATCCATCTGAGGACGTGGCTGTGGTTTGCCGAAAGGCATTGCTGCAGGGGCTGGAAATGCAGAAGGAGTTTCTGGGCATTTCGGTGGATATGGAAAAAAGTATTGTGAATATTCGAAATCAGCTTTTTCGTATTTATGACAGGGTCTGCATGATGTACCAGGCACAGGAGTGCAACGAGATAGTGTCCTTCCAGGGACAGCTTACCCGCCTGGCGGGCAGATGGAAGAAGGAATGGTTTGACAGGGCGGTTTTCATGGGGTATGAGGTGACCAGTATTCCGGTGCCGGTGGAATATGACAAGGTGCTGCGGGCCACTTTTGGGGATTACCGCAGGCCCGTATACCATGGCGGAGGACATGACTATCCATATTACAGGGAGCAGCTGCAAGCCCTGCAGGAGCGAGGGTTGTGGGTGCTGGAGGATGGCCTTGAGGCGGGAGAGTATCTTGCTTTTCCGGAGTGGGAAGAGATGAAAAGTGAAGCCGAGACGGCGGAAATGCCCGAAAAATGGCGTCGGCTTATAGGCGAGTCCACGGATAATCCAAGGAAAGTCATATTGTATTTCACTTCTCTGGCAGGACTGCTCCGAGGGGAAATGGCCTATATAGAGAAAATTAAGTCAGTTATGGAAACCTTTTGCAACAACCGGGATGTGGTGCTGTGGTGGGTTCCATGCCGGACGGAGGGGTGTCTGTACCAACAGCAAAATCCGGCGCTTTTTGAAGCGTTTCATCACCTGTGCGAAGAATACCGGAAAGCGGGATGGGGAATATACGATGACAGCGGGGATTATGCCAGAGCTGTGGTTCACAGTGATGCCATGTATGGCGATTACGGTGAGGTTTATGAATTATATCGGCAAAGCGGGAAACCGGTAATGATTCAGGATGAAACGTTGTGTGGACAATCGATGTGAAGCCGCGGTGCGAAATTGGGGGAAAGCCCATGAGAGATTGGCCGGAAATCGGTTTGGAATTGGGGGAGGCCCATGAGAAATTGGCCGGAAATCAGCGTGGAATTGGGGAAAGCCCATGAGAGATTGGCCGGAAATCGGTTTGGAATTGGGGGGAGGCCCATGAGAGATTAGCCGGAAATCAGCGTGGAATTGGGGGAAGTCCATGAGAGATTGGCCGGAAATCGGTGTGGAATTGGGGAAAGCCCATGAGAGATTGGCCGGAAATCGGTGTGGAATTGGGGGAAGCCCATGAGAGAGTAGCCGAAAATCAGTGTGGAATTGGCGGAAAACCGATGAAGATAATGGCCGGAAATCAGTGTGAAATTGTCAGGATATTGGTCGGGAAGAAGAAGCCGGGAATTTTCGGGAGCGGAAGAAGCGGCGGAGAGAGGAAACTATGCTACAATTTGCGGAGGATTTTTTTCAACATGAGATCCGGGAGAACTTCTATATTGATTCCACTATGAAAACAGTATGGGCGGCAGCGTTGGATGTGCTGCAGTCCATAGCGGAAGTCTGCGAAAAGTATGGATTGGAGTGGTACGCGGCATATGGAACTCTGTTGGGTGCCATACGCCATGAAGGTTATATTCCCTGGGATGACGATATGGACATCTGGATGAAGCGGGACGATTATCAAAAGCTGCTGGAGGTGCTGCCAGGAGAATTGCCGGAGGAATATAGTGTCCTCAGTCCGCAGACGGAGACGGGCTATGAGCAGTTCCATACCTGTGTGGTCTGCGGGGAAGGAATCAGTATAGAACCGCAGTATCTGGAGAGGCATTACGGCTGTCCGTTCCGGGTGGGGGTGGATATATTTCCGTTGGATTACCTGCCCCGGGATGAGCGATTATGTCAGCATCAAAAGAGCATATTTCTGTTGGCAAAGCGTATTGCCCAGACAGTGCAGGAATATCGGCAGCTGCCGGAATTCTGTAAAGTGCAGAGGGACGCGAGCATGAAGGAGATCCTGGAAGGGATTGGATATCTCAAAGAGTATTGTGGGTATACGGTGAAAAGGCAGCTGCTGGAGCAGGGACAGTGGGACAAGGTCATCAGTGATGTGTATCGCATTGCCAATGAAGTTATCCGCCATTGCCCGGAGCAGGATGCGGATTACCTGGTTATGTACCGGGATTATGCCAATGCGGAACGTAAAGTATTTCCCAAGGAGTGGTTTGACGAGACCTGGGGAGCAACTTTTGAAAATCTGATGATGCCGATTCCCTGGAAATACGATGAGATACTGCGGCGGATATACGGGGATTACCAGGTGCGCTATCGAAACAGCACCTGCCATGAATATCCCTATTATGAGAGCCAGTTAGAGAACCTGCGGGAAATGGTGCGGCAGCGCGTAAAATCCGGGGACGGTGCGGTGGATGAGGGAATTTTTCCTGCGGAATGGAAGAATTTATTAATACAGGCGAACGGCCACAGAAAAAAGATTGTTTTGTACACTAATGATATCAGTGATTTTATTGCGTATGGAGAAGAGGCGCTGGAAAAGCTGAAATCCGTGCTGCGGGTATTCTATGAGGCCAAAGAGCAGATTTTGCTGTGGTGGAGACCCCAGCGGGATATGGCCGGAGCTTTGACGCTGGCAGAGCGGCGGGCAGAAAAGACGGAGCGGCAGAAGGACGAGTCGGACGGTCAGGCGGCGGAATCGGATGCCCAGGCAGCGATTCCACAGGCACGGGGCGCAGACAAGCCGAAGGCGGATGTTAGTCTGGCAGAGCGGTACAATGATATTCTGAAGCAGTACAAGACGGCGGCATGGGGAATCTGTGACGAGAGTACTGATAAGCTTCGCGCCGTGAAATTGTGCGACGCATATTATGGCGCAAGGAATAATATGGTGAGGAAGCTTCAGGACATGGGAAAGCCAGTCATGATCGCGGAGGAAAAGTAGGGGGGTGCGCAGCCGCATAAATTTGCGCAAGTGGAGGAAACACGGATGCTGGAATTTCAGGAAGGTTTTTTCGAGCATGAGATCAGAGATAATTTCTATGTGGATGCGACGATGAAGGCGGTATGGGCAGCGGAGATGGAGGTGCTGCAGAGGATTGCGGAGGTCTGTGACAGGCACGGGATTATTTGGTATGCGGCCTACGGAACTCTTTTGGGAGCCATTCGCCATGAGGGTTTCGTACCCTGGGATGACGATCTGGATATCTGGGTTATGCGAAGCGATTATAACAGGCTGATACAGATATTGGCCAGGGAATTGCCGGAAGGTTATAATGTGAGAAACCCGATGTATGGGGAGGGGTATGACGAGTTCCATACCTGTGTCAGCAATGGCAGTCGTATCAGTGTCAATAGGGAGTGGCTGGAGCAGTATCATGGTTGTCCCTTTTCGGTAGGAATGGATATTTTCCCACTGGATTATCTGCCCCGTGAGGAGAAGATGAGAGCGGTGCAGGAAGGATTATTTTCGGTTGCTATGAGTTGTGCCCAATCGGCGGCGTCTTTGGAGAGGGGCAGGAAACAGATGGCTGCAGAGGATAAGCAGGCAGCCATAGAAAGAATATGTGATGGTATTCGGTATCTGGAAGAAAATGCGGGAGTTCAAATCGACGGACAACTGATACAAAGTGAGAATTGGGAAAAAGCTGCATCTGATCTATGGAGATGCGCGAATTATATCGCTATGATGTATGGAGAAGAGGAAAGCGATTATCTGGTATGCTATATGGACTATGCGCGGCAGCCTCAAAAAAAGTTTCCTAAGGAATGGTTTACGGAAGTCTATAGTGCGACTTTTGAAAATTTTATGCTACCGGTCCCCGGCGGATACGACCAGATATTGCGGCAAATTTATGGGGATTATCAGGTACGCCGCCGAGGGGGGGCCACCCATGACTATCCGTTTTATGAGAAGCAGCTGGAGGAACTGTATACGCTGGTGAAGTCCATGCAGGCGGCAGACCACAATGGAGAGGAGGAAATCCTTCCCACCGGGTGGAAACAGCTGCTTAACGCTGAGAAGGATGTGCGGAAGAAGATTGTTCTATATACCAATGACATCAGTGATTTTATCACATACGGGAAAGAAGCGTTGGATAAGCTGGAATCCGCACTGCAAATCTTTTATGAGTCGAGGGAACGGATCCTGCTGTGGTGGAGGCCCCAGGAGGAAATGCCTGGTGCTTTGCTGCTAGCGGAACAAATGACGGATCAGCCGGATCTATCAGCAGATTCGACGGTCGAACAGAGCCTGGCAAAGCGGTATAACGCTATCCTGACGGGGTACAAGGCGGCAGGATGGGGGGTCTGTGATGAAAGCAATGATAAACTGCGGGCCGTGGAGGTATGCGATGCGTATTATGGTCCTTCCAATAGCCTGATGGGAAAGTTTCAGGACGGAGGGAAGCCGGTTATGGTGGCCAGCGGAAGATAAGCCTGCGATATTGCGTCAATCGGTATTGGAAGCGTTACCTCCAAACTTATAGAGTAGGGTAACATATCACAAAAAGATGCCTTTAAAGGGCATCTTTTTGTGATTGATTTGTAAATTTTACAAAAGGCAAGTTCAGCGGATCCATCCCGGCATTATTAGTTATGGAAGAAATGATTGGTCTTGCGTAAGATAATAGCAAAGTTGGAGCGTTCACTTCTAACAACTTATCAAAAGCGGTTCCCTCGATAACATCGTCTAATTTAAATTTTGCGCTTATTACTAGATTAATGAAGAATGGAAATGAATCTGATATTTCGCCTATTTCTATAACCAATTCTACGGTAGCCTCAACATCGCTTTTTTTGTCAATATTGGTTTTAATAGATATATCCATGCCTAATTCAGGGGCATCTTGGATTTTTGAGCAATCATTTAACTGAAAGTTCAGTTTGACTAACTTGGGGTTTGAAAATCTGAATTCACTTTTTTGCATCCTCTTCTCCTTATGCCGCAAAAGCGAGAATCTCCTCGCTACTGTTATCAAGATTATTTGATACTTCGCGGGAAACTTTACAATCTAGCTGTACTGAAAAAGAATTATCGGAGAAACACTCTATTATTTCATCAATTTCAATTTTTCTGCTTGTATTGATACAAAATACAGTTCTTATTCTTTCTTCAAACGTAGATGATTGAGATATAGAAATATTCAGTTGATCATTAAAGACTTCATAAGAGGAAATGGGTAATTTAAAATTTATTGATATAAATTCGCTTTCAATTTTTTCTATATAAGTCTTTAAATGATCCTTCATTTCAAGAAATTGATCACATACCGGCAGATCGTCTTTGTTTATATCTTCATATTTCATAATAGAATATTCAATGCCGCGCTTAAAACCTCTGTTGGCAATGATAACTTTTTCACCTTTAAAAGCGGTAAGAACAGTAGAAACATCATTTAAAATATCTAGTAACTTTGAAGTACTGATTTTAACAATGAGCCAAGACTCTTCATCAATTATATCATCGCACACACAGAGAAACCGATTTTTTATATCGTCGGTACAAACAAATATCATAGGAATGCTCTCAAAAGAAAAAAGTATTTGTTCCATAAATAAAGTCCCAATAGTAGGAACATTATCAAAGTATATATTGCTTTTCATTATGAACCACCTTTCTCACATAATTCATAGTATGTGAATACTTGTGTTAACTTGTCAAAACAGCCCTTATAGATCCACCAGTCAATATGATCTTCCTCTGAATTTGGGTTTCGTTCCTTTGTTAATTGAGACAAGCCACATATCGTATAACCTTGTATAATTTTTGGCTGTGGATATTTGTCAAAATGTCTGGCTTTAAGGAGTTTTAAAAATTTTTCCGGACATTTTGTAGTAAGGTAGCAGGAAGTAGAATATGATCCAATGTCCGTTAAATCCTTATTAAAGGATCTGCCTTCAGAAAGAGCTTCTTCATAACTTCCCATAAATGCTTCATCATTAATAATTCCATGTTTGGCAACACGATATACATGTTGAGCCTCTTGTTCTTTACCATTTTTCCTTATTTCTTCAACGAGTTCCTTAGGTATACAATCGGCTAAATCCTTTGTTTCTTCCATAAGTGTTTCCCCTATTGTCTACTTGATTATTATATAATAAGTAGGTCGGAATTACAATAGAAATGTAAGTTATAAAAGTGTAATCTTAAATAACCAAATACAGGAAATTGATATTCTTAAAGATTTTACAACAATCTTATGAGAGAAATAGTATAGTTATTATTACGAAAACACTTATAATTCTTTAATGCAATCGACCTTGACATTATTAATATTTTCTATATTTTAACATATTTCGACATTTACTACAACAAAAACTTGTGTTCCACGATTGTGATTATATATAAATTAAAAAATGAGCAAGCGAAAGCATAAAAATTGTCGAAGGCTGTAAATGGCCAGAGAAGGATTTTCATAAATTTATTGATTTCAGTATAGAAAAAGGATATATTATAACTATAGGGGACGGTGCAAACTGGAAAGAGGTGAAATATGGGCAGGACAGTGGGAATCGGTAATCAGGATTATGAGACGATTCGAAGAGAGGGATATTTTTATATTGACAAAACAGCTTTCATACGGGAGTGGTGGGAGAGCGGGGACAGTGTGACGCTGATCACCCGGCCCAGGCGCTTTGGCAAGACGCTGAACATGAGCATGGTGGAACAGTTCTTCTCGGTGAATTACGCCGGACGCAGTGACTTGTTCGAGGGATTGTCCATCTGGCAGGAGGAAAAGTACCGCCGGATACAGGGGACGTATCCGGTGATTGCACTCAGTTTCGCAAAGGTAAAGGAGAATTTCTATCAGAATGCCAGAAAGAGGATATGCCGGATTATTGCCGATCTTTACAGACAGTTTGACTTTCTGCTAGACAGTGAGAAGCTTAACGAAAGAGATAGAGAATTATATCGGATCGTCTCGGCGGACATGGAGGACTATGTTGCGGCGGAGTCGCTGAATGCCCTGTCGAGCCTTTTGATGCGGCATTACGGCAAAAAGGTGATTATCCTGCTGGACGAATACGACACACCCATGCAGGAAGCCTATATAGACGGGTATTGGGAAGAATTAGTGGCCTTTATACGGAACCTGTTCAATGCGGCTTTTAAGACGAACCCGTATCTGGAACGCGCCATTATGACGGGGATCACCAGGGTGAGCAAGGAATCTATTTTCTCTGACCTGAACAATCTGAAAGTGGTGACAACGACCTCTGAAAATTATGCGGACTGCTTCGGTTTCACGGAAGGGGAAGTGTTTGCGGCGCTGGAGGAATATGGTTTGGCGGATCAGAAGCAATTGGTCAAGGACTGGTACGATGGTTTTATCTTTGGCAGCAAGAAGGATATTTATAATCCCTGGTCTATCATAAACTTTCTGGACGATAAAAAGGTAGGCGTGTACTGGGCCAACACCAGTTCCAACAGGCTGGTGGGCAAGCTGATCAGGGAGGGGAGCGCCAGTGTAAAAAAGACGTTTGAAATACTATTGAGCGGCGGAACATTGGAGATGGAGATCGACGAACAAATTATCTACAGCCAATTGCTGGTAAAGAAAAACGCCGTCTGGAGCCTCCTGCTGGCCAGCGGCTATCTGAAAGCGCTCGATACTACATTTGTAGAAAGACTGGGCAGGACATATTATAAACTGACGCTGACCAACCGAGAAGTCCATATAATGTTTGAGAGCATGATTTTGGATTGGTTTTCCGGAAGTGATGATTACAATGACTTTATCACGGCCCTGTTGCTGGGAGACGTAAAAGCCATGAACACCTATATGAACAGGGTGACACAGGAGATGTTCAGCTATTTTGACACGGGCAAAAGTAACCGGAGCGAGCCGGAGAGATTCTATCACGGGTTTGTGCTGGGACTGATGGTGGAACTGGCGGACAGATATGTGGTTACTTCCAATCGGGAGAGCGGATTTGGCCGGTATGATGTGATGCTGGAACCCCGGCGGATACCCATGGCGGCATCTGAAGGCGGAGATAACGCCATCATCCTGGAGTTCAAGGTACAGGACGAGGAGGAGGAGAGAGAACTGGCCGATACCGTGTCCGAGGCGCTGCGGCAGATTGAGGAGAAGAATTACCAGGCATCCCTGATCGCAAAGGGAATCCCCAGGGAATGTATACGAAAATACGGGTTTGCGTTTTGTGGTAAAAAGGTGTTGATCGGCACGAAGTGAGGTGAAAGATGGGCAGGACAGTGGGAATCGGTAATCAGGATTATGAGACGATTCGAAGAGAGGGATATTTTTATATAGATAAAACAGCTTTCATACGAGAGTGGTGGGAGAGCGGAGACAGTGTAACCCTGCTCACCCGTCCCAGGCGCTTTGGCAAGACCCTGAACATGAGTATGGTGGAACAGTTCTTCTCGGTGAATTACGCCGGACGCGGTGACTTGTTCGAAGGATTGTCCATCTGGCAGGAGGAAAAGTACCGCCGAATACAGGGAACCTACCCTGTGATTGCGCTCAGCTTCGCTAACATCAAGGAGACTTCCTATCGGATCGCGCAAAAGAGGATATGCCAGATTATCACGGATTTATATAACCAGTATGACTTTTTGGTAGACAGCGGAATATTGAATGAAAAGGAAAGAACGCTATATCAGAAGGTCACGGCCGATATGGAGGAATATATTGCGGCGGATTCCCTGAGAGCGCTGTCCAATTACCTTATGCGTTACTATGGCAAGAAGGTGATTATTCTGTTGGACGAATACGACACACCTATGCAGGAGGCTTATATAGACGGGTATTGGGACGAACTGGTAGCTTTTACGCGGAATCTGTTCAATGCGACTTTCAAGACGAATCCGTACCTGGAGCGGGCTATTATGACGGGTATTACCAGAGTGAGCAAGGAATCCATTTTCTCCGACCTGAATAACCTGAAAGTAGTGACAGCAACCTCGGAAAATTATGCGGATTGCTTTGGGTTCACGGAGGGGGAAGTATTTGCGGCACTGGAGGAATATGGGCTGTCGGATCAGAAGCAATTGGTTAAGGATTGGTACGATGGATTTATTTTTGGCAGTAAGAAAGATATTTATAATCCATGGTCTATTATTAACTTTCTGGACGATAAAAAGGTGGGTGTCTACTGGGCCAACACCAGTTCCAACAGGCTGGTAGGCAAGCTCCTTCGGGAGGGAAATCCGGATGTAAAAAAGACATTTGAATGCCTGCTGCAGGGGGAGAGCATCAAGGTAGAGATAGACGAGCAGATTGTATATAACCAGTTATCCATGGAAAAAAACGCTGTCTGGAGTCTCCTGCTGGCCAGCGGCTATCTAAAAGTGAAAAGCTATAAGGCATATATTACTGCGTATGGGGATTGGCGGGAAGACTATGAACTGGAACTGACTAATTATGAGGTTCGGGTTATGTTCCGGGCCATGGTGCGCAGTTGGTTTGACAGTCCCTCCTCCAATTACAATGACTTTATTAAGGCTCTGCTGCTGGGAGACGTAAAAGCCATGAACACCTATATGAACAGGGTGACGCAGGAGATGTTCAGCTATTTCGACACAGGCAAAAGTAACCGGAGCGAGCCGGAGAGATTCTATCACGGATTTGTGCTGGGACTGATGGTGGAACTGGCGGACAGATATGTGGTCACCTCCAATCGGGAGAGCGGATTTGGTCGGTATGATGTGATGCTGGAACCCCGGCGGATACCCATGGCGGCATCTGAAGGCGGCGGAGATAACGCCATCATCCTGGAGTTCAAGGTACAGGACGAGGAGGAGGAAAGGGAGTTGGCCGACACCGTGGCCGAGGCACTAAAGCAGATTGAAGAGAAAGATTACCAGGCATCCCTTATTGCAAAAGGAATCCCCGGGGAATGTATACGGAAATACGGGTTTGCGTTTTGCGGAAAAAAGGTGCTGATCGGCGCTGGGGAAAGATAAGAGGGTATCCCTAACAGAATCTCGTCATACCGTAATAGCGGATCACGTCGCACGGTCCGCTGTGTATGCCAATAAAGCTCCTCGCCCACTCAACTACGGACTGCATTTCCGCAATCCGGGGATTGATCCCTGGGGGGTCTCCAGCGTTTTTTCCCTCTGCCACGTTGGTAAAACACTGATATCCCCGCTCTTTGAAGTCCGCCGCAATGGGCGCCTGGAATGCCCCACAGGTCTGTCGGGGGCTGTTCACTTTATTTTTTGACGGACAACAATATTTTGCCCATCTATACAATTACCCCCTTGTCCTATGAGATTGCAAATGATTCTTGCAACATCCTCCGGCTGCATAATCGTATGGGGATCTTCGTCAGGAGCAAGCTTTTTTCTAAGATTCGTTGCACACCGCCCCGGAGATATGCAATAAACTTTGATACCATATTCAGCCAGCTCCTCTGTCAGCGTTTGGGATATGGATATCATTGCAGCTTTTGAAGAGGCGTAACTAACCCAGCCGGGTCTTGGCGACATGCCTGCTGTAGACGCGACATTTAATATTTTTCCGCCTTGCTTTTTCATATGTTTAGCGCATTCCCTCATTAAAATTAAAGGAGAAAAACAATTTATCGTATATGTGGTTTGAATATTTTCATACGTAGTTGAAAATATTGATGCTGGTTCCGTATATCCCGCAATATTGAGCAGACAGTCAATTGTACCGTATTTTTCAACTATCTCATCAACAATGTGAGGCAAATTTTCCGGAGTACTTAGATCTGCGTTTATAACGCACACATTAGTATCCGATGCCATATTTTGTGCGGTCTCTTCTAAACCTTTTATGTTTCTTCCAATCAGTGTGTAATTGTCATAATCTCTTGTTTGACTCAGCATTATGGCGCTTGCCCGCCCTATCCCTGAAGAAGCTCCTGTAATAACACATGTTCTCATTTATCTTCTCCTTGCGATGTACTCTTTATATATAATTTCCCCTATCAGCATGTCCAAAGCTTCGGTAAGTTTTATATTGTAGTTGCTGCCTTCAATGATTTCGATATTACTTTTCTCATAATAAAACAATAAGCTTGCGTCCTCTGTAAATTGGCAACCTTCTCTAAAAGCTTTTTCATGGGCTTTTAACAATTCAAATCTGGAGAATTTCTGAGGCAGCTGCACATTTATCAGTTTTGAACGGTCTAATATTCTGTCAAGTTTCTTGTCACCTTCAACTATAGTGTACGGAACAGAGTACCCGAGCAGCGCATTTGTTGAATTTGCGGCAATAAGTTTCTTGAAATCATTTATAGTCGCAAAGGGTCTTGCGGCTTCATGAATGATAACCATTTCGTTTCTCGCTTTTTTTAACCCATTGTACACAGATTCTTGTCTTGTCTGTCCGGCCAAGGCAAAAAAAACTTCCTTTGTAATATTGTATTGTGTGAGCAATTGTGTAATAGTTGCGGTATATTCCTGCTCACAAACTACAACAATCTCTGATATTTCATCTAGTTCATCCAGTCTCTCAAGAGAATGAATTATTACCGGTTTGCCGGCCAGTAACAGATATTGTTTGGGAACCGATTTCTGCATTCTCGCTCCTTTTCCGCCTGCCAACAAAATCGCTGAGTACATTTTTGCCACCTCCATTCTAAATGTTAAGCATATCCAAAACTCTTTGACTGTTATTTCCATCATGATATTTTAATAATTTTTCTCTTAAATTCTGACGCTTATGCCTGTCGAAGTCCTGCCCGTCAGCTATCATACCGGCAAAATGAATAAAATCAGTCATATTCCATATCTCTTTACCCGGCAGCCAATCACAGATATTATCAAACATAAAACCTCTGCTGTTTTTATATTCTTCAATATCATCCAGTGTAAAAGCAATAGGTCTGTTGAGCAGCAAATAATCTGTAGTAACAGAAGAGTAGTCGGAGATAAGCGCATCAGCATAAGCCAATAGACGGTTTATCATAATATCGTGGTTGCAAAGCTCCTTATTGTCCAGTAAAAAAATATTGCTGGGATTTCCACAATCAATATCTTCCTTTTTTTGAAATGGATGCAGCTTTATTACAAGCTGGATATTTCTATTTTTTAAGTAGCCATTCAACTCATTCATTTTTTCATAAGTATCCACAACTGGAAGCCCAGTCTCGGAAGCGTCTGAATATTCGTTCAAATAAGATAATCCTTCGTTAGATACCATTCTGAAAGTCGGCAGCCAAAATATGTATTTTGAAGCTGAAGGGATATTTAACAACTCTAAATAATCAATTTCTGATTTTTCTAATAACCAATCGGCTTTTGGGTAACCCGTAACAAGTATTTGGTCTTTTCTCAAACCGTTTATATTTTGAAATAAGTTTCCATATATATCACTTACTACAGTGTAATATTCATAACGTTTTTCGTGATAATTACGCCCCTTTGAATACTTATAGCCGCATCCGTGCCATAGCTGTATTCGGAGCTGGCCTGCTCTTGCCTCTCTGCAAAATCCATGTGCATCTGTAAAAAATATGTATTTTGCCAAACATAATGCACGATAATATGCGTTCCGCTGTTCTACATTATCCGTTTCCGCCCAATCAAATGACATAAAAGTAACATTCTTTATGCCAGCATAATCCGTATGCTTTTGTGGGTCTTTTACAAACCACACAAGCTCATATTTTTCGTTGTATCCGTTTTTTACCATGTGTTCAAACAAAGCTCTTGCATTGTCATAAAAATCCATTCCCTCTATGTAGGCATCCTTAGACGGCCCGCTTCTGAAAACGATTATGTCATCCAACGGTTGATTCTTGTATTTATCTTTATAGTACAAATAAATTTCCGTATTATTATTAGGGAAAAAATAAATCACACGGTCAGATGTATTTATTGATTTGACCTGCTCGATTTGTTCATATATCTCTCTGTAGTAACCATCTGCAATAATAAATGCATACTCATCTGTGCAAATGGTATCAATATATGAATACTCGTAAAGCGGTATTGTTTTATCCAGTACCATCAGGCTGTTATTTTTTACAGTTTTTCTGATAATCATTTCGATATTTTTCAATATCCCATATTTTTGCTCCATTTCCTCAATATATTTTTTGCCCGCTTGAAACAGGCAAAGCTTTTTCCCTAAAATTGTCGATATATTCTCAGGTGATAATTGCTCAAGTTTCATATGCTTTGTCTCCTTTACCCTCACATAACTATATGTTTTAAAAAATCTTTTAACTGAAACAAACTATCTTCTTTGATTACGTCTGATTGCGATATTTGGTCCCTGAAGAACATTTCTTTTCCCTGTGTCAGCAAAAATTCAAATGGTCTGATTTTCATAGAACTGTAATCTAGGTAAAAGTAACGTTTCCAGGTATCAGCCTTCAGTCTTAAATATGCTTTATGCGCATCCTCAAACATAAAACCAAGTGTTTCGCCATCCTTTACACACAAAGTTTTCCATTGCGCCATCGTTCCTGATAGGGTATCAATAATTATTCCTGCGCTCGCTCTGACTGGTATTAAATATAGGTTTTTATCTCTGCAAAGGATTTTTGAAAAAGCAAAGTCTCTGCTGCGGAAATCATTTGGAAAGGCATCATACTCTTGAACATTGTGAGATATTAAATTCCATCTAATGACAGGTCCCGGGTTTTTTGGCGCCAACCAAAGGTTATCCCCTACAATACACCCACTCCAACATCCATGATTATTATCTCCGGCACACCAAAATTGTCCGTCTCCATTATCCATATTAAATTCAAGTACTTTGTTGCCGCAGGTATCCGGAATATATAGCATATTGCCATATATTGCCGGACTTCTTCTGAAAATAAAGGATTGTCCCTGCGCCCAGCTGTCAAAGTATTTAATGTCATATTGGCCATTGACTCGTGATATTTTTAATATTCCCGGGTAGGTACAGCCTATCATGTATACGCTGTTTCCATAGACGATCCCTTCATTAAATTTTGCTCCCTTTTTATAATATTCATTGTCAGACAGTACGGGTGTTTTTATGGAAAGCTTTTCTACCTCGTATGATGCTGTATCTATAACCGCAATTTCATTGGCGGATGAAGGGACTAAATATATTTTATCTGAACAAACAACTGCCTTTGTATAGAGCCTTTTTTGAGCCATCTTTTCATTTGGTATAAATCCCAGATACTCACAATTTCCGGTATTTAAATCCGCTTTGAATATCGCGTTGTATTCTGTACTAATACCTATCCCAATATTCGGATTTATTTCTGCAAACGTTTCAAAGTCAAGTTGAATATATTCCACAATCATAAGCCTCCTGTTGGTGAGTTATGGTTTCCTTCCTCTCATCAAGTATTTTTCTTGACGCCCAGCTGCCTTCACAATGATGGATAGATATCGTTCTGTCCGTAACAAACACGTTTTTTCCAAGTAAACTTGCCGTCGCCATAATCTCCGGCGCCAATATCAGCATCCCATCAACTTCCTGCATTAGGAAATACTTCTTAAACCCGTGCCTTTGCAGCACGGAGGTTTCATAGAATCCGTTTTGCATCATATTCAACACTCCATCATCCTGCGCAAACGGAATATGGTTTCGTTCATCTTCAAGAATCTCTTTTAATATATGATTTCCCTTAACAGCGCCTAACCCTGCTCCGCTATTGACTGCAGACCATTGACCGTGTGCTATAAAAGCCTCTAAACCCAATAGGGAATCAAGACTTTTTATTAGTTCCACATCCGTATCCAGATATATCCCGCCATGATGATAAATAATATCTATTCGTGCATAATCTGATACATAAGCCCATTTTCCTGCCTCATAAGCTTGTTTCATATACAAATTTTTGGCTACATCATAATTATCTTCATTCCATTCTATAATCTGGTACTCCGGGCAATGTTTTTCCCAACTGTCTAAGCATAATTGATGCAACTTTGTTTTTGGGCTTTTTCCAAACCAGCAATAGTGAATGACTTTAGGAATTTTGCTGCCTTCTTTTTGAAGTAAATCATAGGGCTGCTTAATATTTTGCTGTATCTCTCTATTCAGCTTGATATATGCATAACTTGAAATATTACGCCATTCAGTGTATTGGCTGAACTGTTGTTCAATTGTAACGTAAGATTCTATCGCTATTAAAAAAATGAAATCTGAAATCTGTTTCTCTCTAAATGTATTGACTGTAATAACCGGGATTTTTCTTGAAACTCCAACTGTTTTCCCCTCTTTTTGAGGGTTGTTATCCAAGAAAAAGGTGATTTTTTCCCATATTCCGCAATCAATAAACAATCCTTCGATAAACGTGGCGATTGCGCCGACTCCAAAACAAACAATTGGTTTTCCTGTTGTCCTTACCTCATCTATAAAGTTTTTCCATCCATCTTTAACTATCATTTATCTCATTACTCCTATGGACCCCAAACTTCAAAAAATCCCACAAAGAAAGCCGCTGCACACAAAATGCAACGACTTTCCCTCGCCTATTCTTTGTGCCTCCATGCAACCCAATATTCATATATTTCTTGCCGCCCGCTCTTATAGCAGCCCTGCCAGACGGGCATACTGTGTACAGAACCAGCAGCGAGTTTTCGCAGAATGAACCATTCTGCGAAAACCGTTTAGAGCGGGCAAAAACAGCAATATCAGAACACATGACCAAGAATCTGACCATAAAAGTCCGGCAGCAGTCCAATCTGTTTCCTTTTGGATTCCATTGTAGGATGTACATAGCGGTTCAGGGTGATTTTGACGTCAGAATGTCCCAGAATTTCACTCAGAGCCTTTACATCCATACCGTTTTCGATGCAGTTCGTGGCAAAAGTATGGCGAAGGATATGAAAATTTCGGTCATCCACATCCGCCTCTTTCAGCAGTTTTTTATATCGGTACTGCATGGTTCTCGGCTCCAGCGGGGTATCGCCGCCAAATACATAAGGCCGGTTCTCTTTCAACTGAGTAAGCAGCTTAATAATTTCAGCTGTCAGGGGAATGGTTCTCCTGGAACTTTCGCTTTTGGGGGCAGCCTCCAGCAGAAGGGTTCTGGTCATGCGGCCCTGCACGGCAATTCGCTGTACCGTGCTGTTTACAGTCATAGACATATTCTTGAGATCAATGTCCGTCCATTTAAGCGCGCATAGCTCCCCAAGCCGCAGACCAGTGTACAGACAAAGCAGCAATGCAATTTTGAATGGATCCAGTTCTCCATAGATACCGGAAAGAAGCCGGGCCTGTTCTGCCCTGGAAAGCACCTCGATGGGCTTAGTTCTATGCCTTATGTCCGGTTTCTCCAGCTGGGAAATGTTGACTGCGTATTTTCTGCCCGCAAAGAGCAATATCTGGTTTGCGATGCAGCAGATGCTTTTTTGCAGGCTTTCGGAAAGCATTGCCGCCGAAAGGTGTTCATAAATCTTTGCCTGTATCTCCGGGGCAGTGGTATCAGAAAGTCTGCAGGATCCGATAATTCCGTCAAGATGGGTCTTGTACACCGTTTCATATTTTATATAGGTAGAATACTTTCGCCTGCCAGCGATATCTATAAGCCATTCCCCCGCAACCTGTGAGTACAAAACTGCCATGTCCAAACCGCCGCTGCTCCTTCCGCATCCTGTCCCCCCCTGCGCTTGGTTTTCTCCTACAGCCGTTTGCGTATGCTCGAATCTGGCCCGGGACATTTTTTCCTTTACTTCCTCATAAGTTCTGCCATATACAGAGCGGTAAAACTCCCTTCCCCTATGCTCATCCCACGTCTTATAGCGTCCTTCCCATCTTCCGTCTGCCCTTTTCCGGATATTTTCTCCATGTCTTGCCATATTTTTCTCCTTTCGTGTAGCGGCATATACCCGCCAAGATTTTGACCCTAAACCTGACTGCAAATTATCAATTCCCGCCTTTTTGCTTCCATTTTTACAGAAAAAAGCACTTTCCGACTCACATAAATACTCCAAACCGTTATATAATGTGGAAAAATACGGAATTTGTTTTAATTTATTGCAAGTCTGTCTTAAATAGTGTAAAATAAAGCCGATATAATTAATAATGGTATAGAGGGCATTTTTGCTTTTTGTTTTCGCAGAATGGTTCATTCTGCGAAGAATATTGAATATTGGGTTGCATGGAGGCACAAAGAATAGACGAGGGACTGTCGTTGCATTTTGTGTGCAATGGCAGTTTTTTCATGTGATTAAGAAGATAGCTATTGGGATGATGCTATGCGAGGGGATAAGCTTTGTATCTGGTAGAGAGATTTTTAAATGAAAGGTGTAAATAGCGATGAATTTATTAATCAAGGATTGTGTACATGTTGGAGAACTTTTATATTGCATATCCCGAGATTTTAATCTTGTATTTTCGTATAATTTGTCCAGCGAAAATATTGAGTTGCTGACTTCCATACCAGGTGAGTGTGCCAATGAAACCGAGGTATGCGGGGCAATAGACTTTTATGAGGGGAAACTGTTGCTTTTGCCAAATAAAACAAATCATATATGGATATATGATTTGGAGGGCAAAAAACTATCAAGAATCGAAAGAAAAGATCTGCCCCATTATGGATCTGGAGGAATGCTGCAGACTGTAAGAAATGGGAGAGCAATCTATATGATTGGAAGTTCATATCCCGCGATGATACGGCTTGACATGGAGAACAGAGATATCAAATATATTACTGCACCGTTTGAAGATGTAAATAAAAGAATAAAAAATATAGATGATGCTTATTTCAGAACTCACCATGCAATAAAAGAAAATAACATTTATATGGCGTCTTGCTTAGATAATTATATTTTACGATTTAGTATTATTGACGAATCATATGAATGGCTAAAAGTTGGAAGGGCGGACCAAAAATATGCAGGAATAGATTATGACGGTAAAAACTTTTGGATGGCTCCCCGGAAAAGTGGAACTATAGTAGCTTGGGATGGAAAAAATCGGTACGAAGAAATATTGCTTCCAGAAGGAGGTATTATGAGAGACTACTCTTATTTGAGCGCTGTGTGTTTTGAGGACAAGGTATATATACCAAACCAATGCGACGCACAAAGTATAGAGATCAGCAGTGATGGAGTTAAGTTGATAGAAAAGCAGATTGTTTTTATGAAAAAGACAAGGGGAAACGAGATGATTTACCAATTGGCTGATGGCGAGGGGTGGATTTCGTGCCTTGGAAATAACAGAAAAATATCACTTGAATTTGATGCAATTGCTTTACAGGATTTTTTCCTCAAAAATAATGTGGTTTTGTTTAATAATCGGGATGTTATAGTGGAATCAGAAATAAGGTCTTTGGATATGTTTATTAAATTCGTTTCATGTAAGAGTGGAGAGATATGAGAAATATCATAATTGCAGGTGCCTCAATAGAGAATTTGGGTGCTGAATCTATGTCATGCATAGCGATAGAATTAGCACAAAAGTTATATCCGGAAAATAGAATCATCATTGCGTCTACCGACAAAAAAGGAATGGGAGGTAAAGTAAACTATAGGGTCTTACCATATAACTTTCCTACGGTTGCGGATTATCATGATTCTATTTTTTCGGTGTTTGCAAGGAAGTATTTAGGATATCATGTGGAAAAAAGACTTGAAAAAGCTTTGAAAAATACAGACTTGATAATTGATATTAGTGGGTATACGTTTACTACAAAGTTTGGTATGGAAGGAGTGTGGGAGACTCTTAACAGACTATATACGGCCCAAAAACTAAGAATAAGATACATGGTTCTGTCTCAGTCCTTCGGACCGATAGATATTAATGGCTTTTTTGACAGAAATATATCCTTTTTATGGTCTAAAATATTATTTAAATATCCAGAGATTGTAGAGGCAAGAGAACAGAAATCCTATAAGTTTATGAAAAACATAGCTGGAAAAAATCTAAGATATAAGCCGGATATGGTGCTGCTTTATCCAAAGCAAATTCCTTATCATTTATTCAGAAAAAGGATTGACAGTGGTCATGCCCATAGACAAGATAAGCAGGTCGCAATCATTCCAAATGAAAAGGTGATAAATAAAACAAAAAACGGAAAAGAGTACTATCAAATACTTTGTAAAATAATCGATGATTTGTTGGAAACAGGATATGGAGTGGAGATTATTGCCCACTGCGCACTGGATATCAAGCTATGTAATGAATTGATTCGTTATAACAGCGGGGTGACATTTGTTGATTGTACGGAATACGGAAGCTCCTCATTTGACGCGATTGTATGTAGGTATTGTTTCGCCGTTGCATCGAGATATCATGCAATAGTTCATGCATATCGAAATTATGTGCCAGTGGTGGCGCTGGGGTGGGAGAATAAATACAATGACCTGCTCGATATTATGTCACAGTCAGAATACCTGTTTGATTTTAGAGAGAAGGTGTGTGAGGAGGAGGTAGTGAATAAGATTGAGGATATGAAACGAAATTATGAAGATAATTCAAAAATACTCAAATCTAAAATTGGATCTCTTCGCGAAACTTATGAATAATACTGGAAAAGTTGTTGATAATGGCCTGTGTCTATTGTGTGGACTCTGTATTGCGGCATGTCCCCATAAATGCATATACATAAAAGATAGAAAAATTAAAGTTGACAATGAAAAATGCACTGATTGCGGATTGTGTCAGCACTATTGTCCGGGAATGCATTCTAACAATAACATCGGAAATAGCATAAAAGAACGTATGGAGGGTATAGCCCTAGAAAGCTATGTCGGACGAAGCAGAAATTTAAATGTCATTAAGAAATCTGTGAGCGGTGGTATTGTAACAGAAATCATTTCAACATTATTGGAAATGAATCTTTATGAGTTGGCGATTGGTGTAAAAGACCGACAGCTTGATACAGATTGCGTTATGGAGATATACGATAAAACAGCCGCGCTCAATTATCAAAAATCGATATACACAATGCCGTTATATACAGATGTCATCAGGTATATACGGGATCATAAGGATAAGAAAATCATAATAGTAGGATCGGGATGTATTGTCTCGTCCATTAAAAAATATGTCAGGGAAACGCATCTTAACATGGACAACTATCTTTTCGTGGGGTTATTTTGCGACTGCACATTATCGCCAAACATTGAGTTGTACTTTAAAAACTTCGGACGGGGAACAGGTGATTCAATAATAGGTTTGGATTACCGCTGCAAAGGCGATTTGAAGAAGTGGCCAGGTGATGTAAGATTAAAGTTTAAAAAGGGCAGTATATTTGTCCCGAACACGGAAAGACAAAAAGTTGTTAAATATTTTAGAAATGAAAGATGCTTATACTGTTTGGATCATATGAATACAAACGCAGATATTTCGGTTGGAGACAATTATACGAAACAACACAGTGATAAGCTTGGCAGCAATTCGATCGTCATTAGAAGTGAATTGGGAAGAAAAATAATAAGATTGATCGGACCTAACATCCATATCTACGAGGTGCCTTATAAAGACATTCTGAATTCACAAAATATAAAGGATAAGTATGACAATTACTTCTATTCAAAAATAATAGAAGAGCAGAAGGGAATAAGTATTAATGAAATAGAGATAGATGATATGGAAAATGAAAACGAGCGGAAAATATTGAAAGACTATTCGCTGAAACTAAAAAGAATTGGTATCGGAAAAAGATATAGATTTAGTCAACTGTTTTGGGACATGTATTTAATGACTCAAAACAAGGATTCAATTAGAAACAGAGTTCGAATAATAATAAAAAGGAAAGGTTGAGTATGCTTACAGTTATAATTTGCATAGCACTTATTTTGGCATCATTTGCCGGTGGAATATGGCTCACATATACGCGAATGCTTAAAGAAACCATCAAGAGCAGGGAATCGTATGAAAAATTTCACTCTATGTATCAAATGTTGGAAAGACTGATTTATTGTAAACAGGCTGGATATTCTATAGGGGGGTATTTGCAGCAAAGTGGCATTACTAAAATAGCAATATATGGATGCGGAGATATTGGAAGGATATTATATAATGAACTCCTGGATGAAGATATAGAAGTCAAGTATGGAATAGATAAAAATACCAAAATTGATTTTCCAATAGAGATCAGGTCATTATCTGAGAGTTTAGACGAGGTGGATGCAGTAATTGTAACTTCTATTGCGTATTTTTCAGATATAGAAGAGGAATTAAGAAAATTAATGAAATGCAGGATCCTGGCATTAGATGATGTGATATATGAAATTGCTTATTGATACGAGGAGGTATAAAAGATGTTAGAGTGTTTGGGGGGGTTATTATAGTGGAAATAGGCATTATAAGGCATTTCTTTTGAATTCATGTGGAAAAGAAATAAAAGAATGCAAAGAAATTTATATTATGGGAAGCGGCCAGGAAAGCTTTATGGCTTACAATCTACTTAAAGACAGGGTTAAAGTGTTAGGAATGATAGATAACAATGATAAACTGGCAGGAAAACCTGCTGTCTGTGGAGGGGTATATAGGTCCATAAAGGAAGTATATGGTGACGATGTCTGCATTGTAATAGCGACAAGACGAAAGTATCTTATAAACTCAACTACCTTTTGGGAACCTGTGTTTGATTATATCAGCAGATTTAAATTTATGTCATGTTTGGAGATAGGACCAGGAAGAGGACTGCTATCCTATATGATATAGGAGAGTAGCGGATGTATAAATAAATTAGATTGGATAGTATATGAGAAACATGAACGAGATACGCTGGAGAATCAGGAATGGTATAATTGTTACAATAAAATCAATAAAACCTCAACAGACATTAATGTTATTAAAGGTATCGTTGAAAAGCCATCTTTTGACATTAAAGGCAAATATGATCTTATCATAATGACAGAAGTTTTGGAGCATTTTACTACTCGGCCAGATGCTGTAATTAGGAAAATGAGAACTTGGCTGAATAAAGATGGTGTGATTTGTATTTCGACACCTGATTATGAGCCATTACACATATATGAAACATACACTGAAATGCCAGAGTATGTTGAAACTGAAGGCAATACAGAAGAGTATTTTTATACCGGGCATACATATCAATATAGAAAGGGAGAGCTAGACACTATTTTTAGGGGCGCTGGTCTTGAAATAGTAATATATCAACTTTCGGCAAGTGGACATCACAATTATGTATTAAAACAAAAAGACGATATGAAATAGATTATAGCTCAGCAGAAGGAAAATATATGAGGCATTTTGAAGAAAAAATAGCACGGAAATATAAAGACTTTTTAATTGATAACCAATTAAAGAACCATAACTATATAGAGGCGGCATACCGCGCCAGGAAGTGGATATCAAAGAATACAATTCAAAATAAGGGAATTGTCATAACGTCAAAACAGAGAACAATTTATCAGGAAGTAACGGGGTATTATATACCCACACTTCTTCAATGGGGAATGCGTGAAGAAGCTCTCAAATACACACATTATCTGTGTAATATTCAGGAAGAAAGCGGCGCATGGCTTGATGGGACCCAACAGCGTGAATCCGTTTTTAATACGGGACAGGTATTAAGGGGATTGGTGGTCATGATCGAAATTGCTCCGGAGATTCGTGAGAATTTAATAAAAGGCTGCGATTGGCTGATCTCAAATATTGATGATAATGGGAGACTGGTTTCAACACCGGGTACTGTATGGTCAAAGAGTGGTATCAATTCGGAATTAATACATTTATACTGTCTTCCTCCGCTGCGAGATGCAGGAATTATTCTTGGAAAAAAGGAATACTTAGATGCCGTTGAGAGAGTGAAAAGTTTTTATATTTCCCAATATATGGAGGACATAGAAAACTTTAACTATCTGTCACATTTTTACGCATATGTTTTAGAAGCTCTTGTAGATTTGGGGGAAACTGAACTGGCAGCAAAGGCCATGAAAAAAATCGAGAAAATTCAGCGTATAGACGGTTCTGTGCCGGCTTATAAAGACTGTACATGGGTTTGTTCTACCGGGCTGTTTCAGCTGGCGATAGTATGGTTCAAATTAGGGAATTGGGATAAGGGCAATAAGGCATTTGACTATGCGGTCAGTCTTCAAAATGCGTCTGGCGGCTGGTACGGTGGCTATTGCTCAAAAATCAGGTTACATAATAAAACAGTGAAGTTACATCTGCTAAAAGAGACTGTCTCGTACTTTCCCGACGAAGAAATAAGCTGGGCGGTCAAATACTTTTTTGATGCTTTGCATTATCGTGAAAATGTTGAGTTTGAGAACAAGGCAAGCAGTTTTATGGACTATATAAGTTCAGATGACGGCAAATTCAGAGTAATCTATGAGCAGATCTTGGAAGAAAGCAAAAAGAAGGATCGCGCATTGGATGTGTTGGACGTGGGATGTGGAAAAGGAAGGTATTTAAAGAAATTATATTTAAAAGATCCTTCCAATAGTTATCGTGGAGTGGATATATCTCATAATGTTTTAAAATATCTGAACAATAAAAATATTAAGACCGGCATAAGCTCAATACTCAATATTAATTATCCGGATAATGTATTGGACGTGGTTTTTGCTACAGAAAGCCTGGAACATGCAATTTTTATAGACCTTGCCATAAAGGAAATGTGCAGAGTTTTGAAACCGGGAGGAAAACTGATAATAATAGACAAGGACAACGATGCATTTGAGGAAAAGAGATATGTGTCCTGGCTGGACCCTAAAGAATTATCCACAAAACAATGGCTTGATACTAAGCACACACTACAAATTCTTTCAAAAGAGGGATTAACAGAGTTGGAGACTTTTTATATACCAACTGGAGAGGGAAACATGTATCGTGCCTTTATCGGAAGGAAGACAATATAGATGAGAGAGCATATTATAAACGTAGTTGGCCTGGGGTATATTGGATTGCCAACGGCGTTGAGCCTGGCATGCAATAACAATAGAGTGGTTGGAACAGACTACAATGAGTCTTTAGTGGAAAAATTAGTGGCCGGTGAAGTTGAATTTCAAGAAGAGGGATTGGACGAATTATTTGAGAAGGCAAAAACATCCGGAATTATATTTTCAACAGATTATGTTGAGGCAGATATATATATAGTTGCCGTGCCAACCCCCTATGAAAAGGAAAATAAAAAGGTAGATGCGTCATTCGTCATTCGTGCAGTAGAAAGTATTCTGCAGGTGTGCAGGGAAGAGTGCACCATAGTTATAGAATCAACCGTTTCACCGGGAACGATCGATAGATTTATCCGTCCGTTAATTGGGGACAGAAGGATCAATTTAGCCCATGCACCAGAGAGGATCATTCCGGGCAAAATTATCAGGGAACTAAAGGAAAATTCAAGAACAATAGGTGCGGATACAGAAGAGGCAGCAAACCAAGTCAAGGCGCTATATTCATCCTTTTGCAGTGGAAATATAGTTACGACGGATATTCGCACGGCAGAAATGACCAAAGTTGTTGAAAATACATATCGGGATATAAATATTGCGTTTGCAAATGAATTAACTAAAATATGTCGAGCGGCCAATTTGGATGTATATGAGATTATAAAGATTGCCAATATGCATCCCAGAGTAAACATTCTCACACCGGGACCGGGAGTCGGCGGACATTGCATATCGGTGGACCCGTGGTTTTTGGTTGGAGATTATCCCGGACTTGCCAATATTATTCTTGCGGCGAGAAAAATAAATGATTCCATGCCGGAATTTGTCCTGGAAAGAACGCGGGAAATAATGTGGGAGAATAATATATCTGACATTTCAAAAGTCGGATTTTATGGTCTGACATATAAAGAGAATGTTGATGACGTCAGGGAAAGTCCTACTCTGCAACTGCTGGACAGCATAAAAAGACATTTGGGCGGCGCCGTGAAGACATATGATCCGTATATTAAGAAGCAGATCGTAGATAATCAATATTTTGATTTTAATAAATTTTTAGAGGATATAGATTTGGTTGTGGTCATGGTAGGTCATGATGAAATCATTAATAATAAGAATAAACTCCTCGACAAAGTCATATTTGACACCAGAAATGTTATCGATTCAGAGAGAGCATATCATTTGTAGGAGCTGATTATGAAGAAGATATTGATTGTATCCTACTACTTCCCACCGCTGAACGCGATGGCTTCTAAGAGATATGGTTACATGTGCAAGTATTTTAGAGAAAATGGATACGAACCGGTTATTCTTACGACACACGTCCGGTCAGGCGCTTATCTGGATGCCAAAATGGACCTGCCAGTACCAATAGAAGATGAGAATATCATCAGAATAGGGATGATGGAAATTCGATATCCGATAGAGAGTTATTTGCTTACTCTGATCCTTGACTGGATGGGCGACAAAGGAAAAAAATCCAGAATACTTGAGGCTGTGTCGTTAGGATGGTTTTACAAAGTAAAAAACAGTTTGGAGTATGAAAAATTAAGAGATATAGACGCAGTGATTGGGTCTTTTCCTGCGATAGGTAATATATTGGTGGCAAAATATGTATCTCAAAAACTCAAAGTCCCATTTATAACAGAAGTCAGAGATTTGATTTCAGACTATGAAGAAGGATTCAACCGCTCTGAAATGGATCGAAAGATCGAAAGAATATTGGAAAGAATCATTATTTCCGGCACGGCTGGAATTATTCCGGTAACTCTCGGATTTGAGCGTATTTTAAAGAAACGATATCCGGAGAAAAGGATAATGACCATCTATAACGGATGGGAGATGCCCGAACAAAAAATGGAATGTAAAAATACGGGAGAGTATTTGTATTACGCCGGAAGTCTATATGAGCACAGGGTAGAAAGCATCAAAATTCTAATTGATGCAATAAAAAAGACAAATATAAATACTACCGTGATCATAAGATCATTAGGACCGCAGCGATTGACCGAGAAGATAAAAACGTATGTGAAAGAACTTGGCATGGAATCGCAGATTTTGATTAAAGAGGCAACCACGGAAGACGTAGTCAAAAAAGAACAATTAAATGCAAAAATCAATCTGCTTTTCAGTTCTGTACACAAAGATGATTTGGCACTAATGACTACATTGCCAGGAAAATTATTTGAGTTAATCAATATAGACAAGCCCGTTCTGGCAATAGTCGATAGCAGTGCTGAAATAGGAGAGATTTTAACGAAAACGAATAAGGGAATTGCCACCTATTCCGAAAGTGAAATTTTCTCGTTTATCGTGAACGATTATCAAAAATATGGCGGAAACGATCATATAAAAGATTATTCGAGAAAAAATCAAGCGAAAAAACTGTGTGATTTTATAGGTTCGATCATAAGGGAGGATTAGGAAATGAGAAAGATAGTTTTGCCTGTTGTTACAGGAATTATTGGTGCTGCTGCAGGGGCGGCTACAGTGGGAATGAAGATGAATGAAATAGTAGAAAAGAAGGAAATGAATTCGGAAAAATTTCGTATAATGTATCGATTGATGGAGCATTGGATGAGAATCAAGCAAAGAGGGGAGACATTAGAAAAATATTTCAATGCTTATGGGTATAAAAGAATAGCAATATATGGAATGGCTGAAATCGGGCGACTGCTTCTCGATGAACTAAAAAATACGGATATAGAAATTGTATATGGAATTGATAAAAATCCAAATGCCACGGACAGGATAGACATTATAGCTCCAGAAGATGACTTGCCGGAGGTTGATGTGATCGTAGTGACTGCAATAGCGTATTTTGATGAAATAGAAGAGCTTTTATCCAAGAATAGTAGCATTCCTGTTATATCAATGGAGAGTGTTGTGTATGAGGTTTTTTAAAATATGAAAAAGGTTATGACTGTCTTTGGAACACGTCCGGAAGCGATTAAAATGTGTCCATTAATTTTGGAACTCAAAAAGTGCAGGGAATTGCAGACAATAGTATGTCTTACAGGCCAGCACAAGGAAATGCTGGAGCAGGTTATGAATGTGTTTGATGTAAAAGCGGATTATAACCTGTCTATTATGAAGGACAGACAAACTCTTAATATGATTACCGCTTCAGTCTTAATGGGTGTGGAAGAAGTGTTGAAAAAAGAGCGGCCTGATATCGTGTTAGTCCATGGCGATACTACAACTTCTTTTACGGCAGCTCTGTCTTCATTCAACTTAAATATTCCGGTCGCGCATGTCGAGGCAGGATTACGCACATACAATTTAAAATCACCATATCCGGAGGAATTTAATCGTCAAGCCATAGATATATTTTCAGACATATATTTTGCGCCTACTGAAACAGCGAAAAGAAATTTACTGCTGGAAGGGAAATCAGAGGACCAAATAGTGGTAACCGGGAATACTGTAATAGACGCGTTGAAGACAACGGTAAAGGACGATTATGAAAATGAGTATTTGATGTGGGCCGAAGGCAGCAGACTGATTCTAATGACTGCGCACAGACGTGAGAATATTGGTACTGCCATGGAAGATATGTTCCAGGCAGTCAGACAAATAGTGGATGAAAACGAAGATGTCAAGCTGATTTATCCCGTGCACAAAAACCCGGCTGTCAGAGAGATCGTCTCCAGATATTTAGCTGGTCACGACAGAATACGACTGATTGATCCCCTGGATGTATTCGATTTTCACAATTTTATTAATAAATGTTATCTGGTATTGACCGATAGCGGCGGAATTCAGGAAGAGGCACCGTCACTGGGTAAACCTGTTCTGGTATTGCGTGATACTACGGAGCGGCCAGAGGGGGTTGAGGCGGGGACTCTGAAACTGGTCGGAACAAAAAAGGAAGATGTATATAGGGAAATCAGTAGTTTACTAAATGACAAAAAGGCATATATGGATATGAGCAGAGCGAGCAATCCTTATGGAGATGGACACGCATCGGAAAGGATTGTTGAGCATTTGATAAAGTTTTTAAACCCCATGTCAATATCTATAACAGGCAAGTAGTTGCAAGAGTATGATGCGTAAGCGGAGGATACTTTGAGGATGGCGAATGAAAGAGTTATAGTTTTTGGACTTGGCGGCAAATTATCATATGAAAAGAAAAATAAGAAAGAATTTTATGAGTCGCTAAATGTTGTGAATTTTTGTGATAATAATGCGGCTCTGATAGGGACGGAATATGATGGAAAAAAGGTTATAGCTCCCTCTGATTTAAGCCAGTGTCAATTTGACCGAATCATTGTTGCGTCCAATTATTATAGGGAAATCGCCTGCCAATTGACACATGAGGGAATAGACAGGACAAAAATCATTCATTGGGATGAATACGCTGTCAGGGATATGCATGGTCAGGTAACAATATATGCTCCCCACTGCCGGGCGGAGGGGAAAAGCGTTTTGCTGATTTCCACCACATTGGGCATTAACGGCGGAACGGTTGCCGCTGTAAATGCTGCCGAAGCGCTCAGCAGACGCGGGTATGCAGTCTCATTATGTGCCAAAGGGGCTAATGTGGATATTGTCCGGCAAACAACTTCCAAAGGCATTCAGGTAATTTTGTGTCCGGCTATTTGTTATCCGGATGAAAGTGAATTAAAGTGGATTAAAAAGTATGATTACATTATTGTAAATGTTTATCAGATGATGCGATGCGCAAACTATATCAGCCAATATCGAAAAATTATGTGGTGGATTCATGAATCTGGTGAAAAATATTGCAATATTTACCCGAAGATACAGTCTCTATTTTTTGAATACTGTATGGAGCAGTATGAAAATATAAATATATATGCTGTCAGCAATATTGCAGGGAGGAATTTTTTAAAATATCATCCAAGGCAGGACGTAGATATTATTACACTGGGAGTGGCCGAGCAGGCAGCTGGTGAATCAGAAAAAGGACAGACAAGGGAAAAACATATTTTTGCAGTAATAGGGGCCATACTGCCGCTGAAAGGGCAGATGGATGTGCTGTGTGCTGTGGAGGCTATGAACCGGGAGGGGATTAAGGCGCAGTATGAGTTTTGGTTTATAGGCAAGGCAGGAGATCCGGCTTATTCAAGAAAGGTAGAAGAGAAGGCGGCGCTTTATCCCAATGTGAAACTTTTGGGCGAAGTGAATATGGACAGCATGCGTATGTTATACAGGCAAATAGATACAGTTATCTGCTTCTCGTATGAAGAGACTATGTCATTGACTGTTATTGAAGGAATGATGAATAATAAGACATGCATTACCACGAATCAAACAGGTATTGCTGAATATATTGAAGATTATAAAAACGGATTTATCTGCGGGGTGGGCGATGTCGGGGAGTTGGCCGGCAAGTGTAAGTGGATTTTGACGCATGAACAGGAGTGTAAAAGCATTGCAGGAAACGCCCGCAGAACTTACGAAGAATATTTTACATTGGAGCGGTTGGGCAGTCGGCTGGAAAAAGAATTATTAAAGCTGTAATGGAGAAAACATGCGAAGGTTATTAATTTACCTTACCTATGACAAACAAAATATAATAGACGACTATATCGGATATTTCCTCCAGAGCATGCGAACTGTCGCATCCTCTGTGATCGTGGTATGCAACATGCCGGGGATAGAGAAGGGGATGTATAATCTCACGGATCATGCCGACAGCATTTTCTACCGGGAGAATGTAGGACTGGACGCAGGGGGATTTAAGGATGCACTGTGTACCTATGTGGGATGGGACAGACTGAGAGAATATGATGAGCTGATTCTGGCTAACGATTCCTTTTACGGTCCGTTTGATGATATACATAAGATTTTTGCCGAGATGGAATCCAGAAATTTGGATTTCTGGGGGCTGATGAAAGGCGGTCCCATGGAATATGGCGCCAATGGGAAGGATCCGGAACATATCTTATCTTTTTTTTATGTGTTTCAGTCTCCATTGCTCCACAGTGAGGATTTTCGGAACTATTGGGAAGAAATGCCATACCACAGGGACTATATGGAGGTGGTCAAGAAGTATGAGCGGCAGCTGACCAGACATTTTGCGGTTCTTGGGTATCGCTATGATACCTATGCGGATACTGCGGTAAATGAATCCCGGAATCCGAGAAATCAATTTTTTCAGTGTGATTACCTGTCCTATGAAATGATAAAGAAGAGGAACTTTCCTTTTTTAAAGAGAAAGCAGATGGCATATAACACCCTGCACTGGCAGACGCAGGAGAATGTGGCTTTAAGTATTGAGTACATAGATAAGGAAACAGACTATGATGTGAATTTGATATGGAATAATTTGATTCGGACACAGCATCCGTCTATGCTGCAGAGAAGTCTGGGGCTGCAGTACATTTTGGAGGATGCATCGGAAAAAACGGAGAAGAGATATGACGGCGCATTGATCTGTATTCGTGCATACTGGAAGAATGCCGCTGAAACAGTGTGCGAGTATTTGGAGAGGACTGAGGAGGTCTGTGATGTCAGGATTTACGCAGACTGTACGGAGGTGGCGGAATATTACAGGGAAAGAGGATTTGCGGCTATTCTGTCTGCGTGTACGGATATGGAAATTTTGCGGACAATAGACCTAGAGCAATACCGGTATATTTGTCTGATCCATGACGCCGACCTGTCGTCAGAACGAATCCCCAGCCGCAGTGGGAAATCATATTTTTTCAGTATATGGGAGAATCTGTTAAAAAATGCCGGACATATCGCTTCTGTCATAAAGCTTCTGGATACAAAACCCTATATAGGGATGCTTATGACGCCGGTTCCGGTTTTTGGCACGTGGATCGGAGAAATCGGGTTTGAATGGGAGCAGAGATATGCGCAGGTGCAGGGTTACCTGGACAAACTGAAGATACATGCAGTGACCGATCCGAAAATTCCGCCGATCAATGTGACGGACAATTTCTGGATAAAAGCGGATGTGCTGAAAACTCTGGCAGAAAAGCCCGGTTTGCCGGAACAGGCATATTGTTATCTCTGGAATTACATTGCACAGGGCAGCGGGTATCTGACAGGGGTGGTGGAAAGCGCTTTTTATGCCTCTATGAACGAGACTAATTACCATTATTATCTGAGAACTCTGATAGGCTGGTTTACGGAAAGGTATGGAGCGCATCAGAAACTGAGTGAATTTCGGGAGATTTTTCATGTACAGTGGGCAGTGGAAAAATGCCGTGAAAGACATGAGAAATGGTATGTTTATGGGACAGGGGAAATTGCGGACAGATGTTTTGCCCAGATTCAGAACACGGACGGGTTTATTGTTTCTGACGGGATGTCTCGTACATCAACATTTCACGGAAAGCCTGTCATGTACCTTTCGGAGTTGGATCCCCGGGAGGAGTGCGGAGTGGTACTCTGTCTCAACAAGGAAAATCAGGACAAGGTGGTCAGGCTGTTGGAGGAAAAGGGGTTCAAAAATTATTATGTTATCAATTGAGATAGACCGAAACTATGGTTAGTAGCAAGGGAGGCAGGGATGAATATTGCTGTTATATTTGCAGGCGGGGCAGGGAAAAGGATGCATTCAAAGGACAAGCCCAAGCAATTCCTGTTGGTTCACGGGAAACCGATCATTGTGCATACGATTGAAATTTTTCTGCATCACGAGGAAATTGACGGAATTATCGTTGTCTGTTTGGAGGAATGGATTCCCTATATGGAGGAAATGCAATACAGGTACAGGCTGGATAAGATTGGGAAGATCGTTCCAGGGGGAGCTACAGGCCAGATGTCCATCTATAACGGAGTGAAAGCGGCTGCAGAGCTTTATGGGCTGGAGAATAATATTGTCCTGATACATGACGGCGTTCGCCCGTTGATAGATAACAGAGTGATCAGTGAAAACATTTCCGGAGTAAAGAAATATGGTTCAGCGATCACCTGTGCGCCGGCACAGGAAACTTGTGTGATGATTGATAATGACAATGACATCAGAGAAGTGGAAAACAGAAAATATTCCAGGCTGGCGAAGGCGCCTCAGAGTTTTTGGCTGAGTGAGTTACTGGAAGCGGAAGAACAGGCCATCAAAGACGGATACACGGAAATGATAGACTCCTGTACATTAATGAGGGCATATGGGAAAAAAATGCATGTAGTGGAGTGTTCCAGTGAAAATATCAAAATTACCACACCCAATGACTTCTATATGTTCCGGGCATTGTATGACGCAAGGGAAAACCAGCAGTTATCGTAGCGCAGCCACGCCGGGAGGAGGGAAAGAGGTATGACGGACAGATTCATTATGGAGGATATGGAAAATATCCGGAGGAAGATTAATCCGGTAAAGATTGGTGGAAGCACGGTTCTGATTTCCGGAGCCACGGGGCTGGTAGGCAAATATCTGGTTCGTTTTCTGGCGCAGTACTGCGGCTGTAAAGTTATAGCGGTGGTTCGGGACATGGAGAAGGCGCGCCGAATCTGGGGCGATCTGAAGGGGCGGGTGGAATATATCCATTCCGATATTACCCGGCTGGAGGCAGCGGACCGATCCGTGGACTATATGATCCATGGGGCAAGCATCACATCCAGCAGATGTTTTCTGACGCAGCCGGCGGAGGTCATATATACGTCGGTGGAGGGAACCAGAAGGATGCTGGAATTTGCCAGAAAGAACCCGGTGAAGGGGTTTGTGTTTCTTTCCACAATGGAAGTATATGGAGCGCCGCCTGCGGAGGAAAAGATCTGTGAGACACAGGGAACCAACCTTGACACTATGTCTGTCAGGTCCTCCTATCCGGAGAGCAAGAGATTGTGTGAGGCCCTGTGTGCTGCCTATCATATAGAGTACGGTATACCTGCCCGTGTTTTGCGGCTGACACAGACATTCGGGCCGGGAGTGGAGTATGACGATCCCCGGGTATTCGCGGAGTTTGCCAGATGCGCGATAGAGGGGAGAGATATTGTTCTGCACACGGCGGGGGATACAAAAAGGAGTTACCTGTATCTGGCGGACGCGTGTACTGCCATATTGAAAGTGTTGACGGAAGGTGCTGACGGAGAGGCTTATAACGCAGCCAATGAGAGTACCTATTGCAGTATTCTGGAAATGGCGGAAATGGTTGCCGCGCAGGCTGCCAAAAACAGGATCAAGGTAAGGCTGGAACTGGACGAGAAGGTGCAGAAAGAACGGGGATATGCGCCCGTGTTAAAGATGAATCTGGATACTTCAAAACTGCAGGGGCTCGGATGGGAAGCGGAGTCAGGACTTCTGCGGATGTATGAAAGGATGATGGGTTATATGAGGGATTCGGCTGAGGGAAAGGAATAACAAAAATATGTCTTATATAATTATGAAGTATGATGATCTGTCAGTCGAAAGCTTTGATGAATTTAGCCGAGTGGCTGCTCTATCCATAAACACAGGACGTCCCGTATCAATGGGGATCATCGGAAGCAGTCTGGAAAAGGGCGATGAATCCTATAAAAGCAGGCTGAGGGAGTGGATGAAAAGTGGAATTGAAATATGGAATCACGGATATCTTCATACATTTGAAGAATTTTCTTCAGTGTCCTTTGAACAGCAGTGTCAGTCCATACTGCACACGCAGAAACTTATGGCGTCAGAGTTGGGGAGGTCTGCCATGACCTTTGGATCTCCCCATAATAACAGCACGGAAACTACAATCCGAGCTTTAAGGGATATAGCCCCAGAGATTCGGAATTATTTGTTTGCGGTTGATGGTATGTCTGCGGCTTATGCCCATCAACTGCTTGTTCGATGTGACATGGAGGTTACAACTGGTAAAATCGATCCTGATTTTCTGAAAGAAAATTATTCAATGCTGAAGGATTATCCCTATATGGTTATTCAGGGACATCCGAGTTTTTGGTCTGAAGAGGATTTTGAAAAAAATGAAAGGGTTATGGATTTTCTGGAAGATATGGGGAATATTTTCTGTGTGCCGTGGGAGCTTCACCAATATATATCTCATGCTGATTTCTCGGTGGAGGACAGTAATGCGGAGGCGCTGCTTGGATTTGCGGCTGCCCATAGAAAAATTGCTTTGTATGGGGCAGGAGAGATTGGCAGGGAGTGGTATCGATTTCTCAAGTCAAGGGCTGTTTCTCCATATGCATTCATTGTTTCTGACGGTCAGAAAATACATGAAAGAGAAATTTGTCAGCTGCCGGTTATGTCCTTTTCGGAATTTTTGGGGCGGGAATGTGAGATTGGCGTCATAGTGGCAATGATGCCCAGGTCGCATGGGGAGATTAAGAGAGCATTGATAGATGCGAAGGTGGATTTTTTCTGTCCTGACGATAAAGAAGCTTATATGCAATTGGTTCATTATGTGAGGGGGCAGCTGTGGTAATTTGGGGCGGCATATGAAAGGGATGTGTTTGAACATGGAATGCGACAGGGAGACGACATCTATGAGCAATGGGATAGAGGCACTACTGGGGGAATTTAAGAATCTGGTGATTTATGGCGCAGGCGGTGTGTCAAGGGTGGCCTGCAGGCTGTTAAAGGAATGCTGCACCGGAAGAGAAATATGCGTGGCTGTCACGGATTTGCATGGAAATCCAAAGTCTGTAGAGGGATTCCAGGTTTATGCTATAGGAGATCTGACTTCGGACAGATATAAGAAAGATGCTTTGTTAATAATTGCAATGATGCCTGTTGCGGCAAGGGAATTAAGGGAGAGGCTGCATGAAGCCGGATATCAAAACATTATAACCGTGGGAGAATTGGTGGACGGGATGTACAATGAATTGTATGACAACCCGATCCAAAAAGGGAAAATTCTTTTTGTCAATTTCTCGGGCAGAGGGTATGGGTGCAATCCAAAATATATATGCAAGGAGATTCTTGAGAGAAAATGGGATGATATGGATTGTGTCTGGGCAGTAAATGACGAGGGATACCAGTTCCCTTTGGGAATTAGGACAGTGCCATATGGTTCGTTTCGCTATTATTATGAACTTGCTACGGCGCAGGTGTGGATAGACAATCAACACAAGAATTATTTTTCCAGAAAAAGAGATGGGCAGTTTTATATACAGACCTGGCATGGTTGTGGGCCGCTGAAGAAAATAGAGCATGATGCCCAGAGTCTTCCAAGCAGTTATCTGGAGCTGGCTGAGCTCGACATGGGAATGGTGGATGTATGCCTATCAGGCGCAGGGTTCAATAGCATGTTGTTTCGCAGGGCATTTCGATATAATGGAGAAATTCTGGAATGTGGATGCCCCAGAAATGATATTTTTTTTGATATGGGATTTTCGGCTGCCGAAATCAGAACAGCTATTGGGATACCAAAGGAGACTTCAGTTATTTTATATGCACCGACTTTGCGTGATGGAGAGAGCAATCGGATTGATGTACCGTATCTACTTGATGCATGCGAGAAGCTGTTTGCGAATCATTGTGTTATGTTAATAAGAGAGCATCCGCAAATGAAAATGCAGCCGGGAAGATATACTTTTTCTGATAATGTGATTAATGTATCCGATTACCCAGATATGCAGGAGATATTGGCAGTTTCAGATCTTCTGATTACGGATTATTCTTCCGTCATGTGGGATTTTTCGCTTCAGAAGAAACCTGTTTTTTTGTACCATCCAGATGTTACAGTTTATGGGGAGGAAAGGGGGATTTATATACCTTTTTCGGAAATGCCATATATAGAGGCATTTACTATGAATGAGCTTTATGAGAAGCTTTGTTGCTATGATGACGGCCTGTATAGAAAGAAGCTGGATAATTTTTTGGGAAAGTACGAGTCGTTTGACTGTGGAGAAGCAGCTGGGGCTGTGGTAGACAGGATGGGAGAAGTGATAAAGAATGAAGCGTGACAGTGGAAACAGCGATGTGAGAGTGAGTGTCATTGTACCTATATATAATGTAGAAAGATTTATAGACAAGTGTTTGACAAGTCTTAAGAACCAGCAGCTTCAAAATATGGAGTTTATCTGTGTAGACGACGGTTCCACCGATGAAAGTTCTCGGATTATTGAAAAATATGCGCAGGAGGACAAGCGGTTCAAGGTCATTTATAAGGAAAATGGGGGTCTTGTATCCGCAAGAAAGGCTGGAATAAGGCAAGCATCAGGGCAATATATCGGTTATGTTGACGGCGACGACTGGGTTGAACCGGAAATGTACCAGGCTCTATATTTAACTGCTGAGCGGAATCAGGCGGATCTTGTCAGCAGCGGCTATTATTTTGAAGGAGATTATATCACGGAGCATTATGACGGTGTACGGGAGGGCTTATATGAGAAAGCTTCCATGGCGTATCTTAGGGAGAATGCAATCTATCATCTGGATAGTGAGGATGTGGGACTTCGGGGCTCGCTGTGCTGTAAGCTGTTTCGCGCTGATCTGCTGAAACGTGTGCAGGAAAAGGTCTCTGACAGACTTAATTTTTCGGAGGACAAAATTTGTGTCCTTTCCTATGTTTTACAGTGCAGCAGAGTCTATGTGCTAAAGAAAGCATTTTATCACTATATAGCACATCCGTCTTCTATGGTTCACAAGGCGGATACTAGGTATCTGATCAGCGTCAACGAGGTATATCAGAGTTTCTTAAAGCTTTATGAGCATCCTTGCTTTACGGCTTCCATGCGTATGCAGGCAGAAATCTATATCACAGAACTGTTGTATAAAGGGATTAATTCCAGGCTGGGTTTTGAGAACAGCAATTTATTCTGGCTGGATCCTTATTATCTGAACAGTATGCCTGAAGGCGCAAGGGTGGTGCTTTACGGCTATGGAGAATTCGCGCGCGCATATAGGCGGCAGCTGATGGCAAGGAAGGATTTGGAGTTGGTTGGCTGGGTGGCGCCAGTATGCAGGGATATGCCGCAAAAGGATACTGAGGTATACTCTCTGGAGACACTCAGGCAATGGGAATATGATGTGGTGCTGATCGCGATCAAAAATGAAAGGAAAGCGGCCGAAGTTAGGAAAAAATTAGTGGAGTTGGGAATACCTTGTGAAAAGATACGCTGGTACGATCAGAAGGAAATCTTTTGGAAATATGCGAGGGCAAACGGGTGGTATGAATGAAGCTTGAGCGGTTGGAACAATCAAATATTAAGAGAATTGACGGTAAGGGCATTATTTGCTATGAGAGATCCGAAGCGTATCTCAAGGAATTATGTGATGCCTTTTCCCTGCAACACAAAATCCAAGGAATTGTTGACGACAACAAGCGTAGTCAGGGGGAGCTGGTTTTCTATGGTAGAAGATTCCCGGTTATGCCTTCCTCCTGTCTGGAGCAGATAGACTGGAGGCAGAATATCCTTCTTATTACCAGCGACTATTTCGGGGAGGCATATGACAATTTGTGTCAGAGTCAGTATCTTACGGAGCATATAAATGAGGTTTACTATTTTGCAAACCGGAACACGGAATGTGAGATGGAATACCGGAGGCATTATCAGGATCATGCGCTGGAAAATATAATTGTATTCCGCAGCGGTCCTCATGCTTCCGCCTATGTGAAGGGAATGGATTTTTCGGATAACGCAAGGGCTTTGTTTGAATATATGCTCTCAAAGGGGTATAATGAGCGGTATCAATTGGTCTGGCTGGTAAAGAACCCGCAGGAATTTGCTAAGTGGCGAAACTATAAAAATGTGGAGTTTTTATCTTTTGACTGGTCTGTTTCAGAAAACGAGGAGGAGCGCAGCCGTTATTACAGAGCGCTGTGTCTTGCAAAATATATTTTTTTTACGGACGCATATGGCTTTGCAAGAAACTGCCGTCCGGACCAGACTCGTGTGCAGCTGTGGCATGGCTGCGGTTTTAAAACAAGGGTGAACTTTGTGCGCTGTGAAAAAAGGTATGAATATACGACAGTAATCAGTGATGTGTATTCAAGGATTCACCAGGAAATCTATGGACTTCGGGCTGACCAGGTGCTTGTGACAGGATATGCAAAACAGGATTGGCTTTTCTGCCCCACTAAAAATTGGCAGGAGAAACTGGGAATTGCAAGAGCGCGGAAGTATATTTTCTGGCTACCCACGTTTCGCACGGCGGCGGCAGGGCTTGATAATTTGAATGAGTATGACCTGGATGGGCAGACCGGGTTTCCCATAGTCGGCACATATGAGGAATTGGCGCAGCTGGATAGGCTTTTACAGAGTTTTGATATGGTGCTTGTTATAAAGCCGCACCCATTCCAGGACAGAAAGAGCATCGGCAGTGTCGATATGGAAAATATAGTAGTGCTGGACAATGAACAGCTAGCGGATCTGGATATACAGATCAATCAGCTGCTGGGGAATGCAGATGCCATGATCAGTGATTATTCATCGGCTGCTGTGGACTATCTGGTGCTGGACCGGCCCATGGGATTTACGCTGGATGATGTGGAGGAATATGCGGAAAGCAGAGGGTTTGTATTTCCCAATATCAGGGATTGGCTGCCTGGTAAAGAATTGTTTTCTTTTGAGGATTTTTGTTCCTTTGTCAGGGAGATCGGAGAGGATATAGACTCTACTATGGAAAAGAGGAAAGAGTTAAAGAAAAAGATGCATCGATATGGGGATGGTGATAACTGTAAGAGGATTGTAGAGGCATTGCGGATATAATTGGGGAGCGGTGACATGGGGAACAGTCATCGCTTTTTTATACACCCCTATTGCTTTTGCCCGAAAGAATGGCTATACTGAGAATATAAGAACAGTGGCATGGCTCAAGAAGGGGAACTGCGGCATGAGAAGACCGATTCCGATAGGCGTAGAATTTTATAAAGAGATGGTTGACGGGGGTTACTGTTATGTTGATAAGACGGTGTTGATCAAAGGTATTCTGGACGGCGGCGCGAAGGTGAATCTCTTTACCAGACCGCGGCGGTTTGGCAAGACTCTTGCACTCAACATGCTGCGGGTTTTCTTTGAGGACGAGCGGGACAGGGAGGGAAACAGGATTGACAACAGCAGCTACTTTGAAGGGAAAAAGATAGCTGACTGCGGGACCGGCTATATGGATAAGCAGGGAAGGTATCCCGTCATCAACCTGACAATGAAATCAACCAGACAGCCCAGCTATGAGATGGCCTACAATGTTCTGCGGAAAACGATTGCGGAGGAGTTTCGCAGACATAGGTATGTGTGCAGGGAGAACATTCTTGAGTCAGATGAAAAGCAGAGATTCCAGGATATTATTGAGGGGATCGCAGATCCGGACGATTATGCCACTGCGTTGGCGTTTTTGTCTCGATGTCTGCGAAAATATCACGAAAGCAATGTGGTCATACTGATTGACGAGTATGATGTGCCGATGGAAAATGCCTATTTCAGGGGATTTTATGATCAAATGATGGACTTTATCCGCTCCCTGTTTGAGTCGGCCTTAAAGACCAATGAGGCGCTGGAACTGGCGGTGCTCACTGGCTGTCTGCGCGTCAGCAGGGAGAGTATTTTCACAGGACTGAATAACTTGAAGATGATGTCCATACTGCGGGATGACTGTGCGCAGGCTTTTGGGTTTACCGAGGAGGAAGTACGTGCAATGCTTGCCGCATACGGAATGGCGGAACGAATGGAGGAAGTCAAAAAATGGTATGATGGCTATTTGTTCGGAAATATGGAAGTCTATAATCCATGGAGCATCATCTCCTATGTGGACGAGAACATGCATAAAACCCATTTTTTCCCCAAGCCCTACTGGTCCAATACCTCATCCAACAGCATCATAAAGGAGTTGGTTGAAGAGGCGGATCTTGATACACGCACGGAGATTGAATATTTAATTGAGGGAGGGAGTATTGAAAAACATGTGCATGAGGATATCACCTATGGCGATATTCATGAGTCTCGGGATAATCTTTGGAATTTCCTGTTTTTTACCGGATATTTGAAAAAAGTGGGGGAACGGTTTAAGGACAATGAGATCTACTTGCAGATGACGATTCCCAATGAGGAGATCCGCTACATCTATAAGAGTACAGTTCTCTCCTGGTTTGACAAAAAGATAAAGACCACAGACTTTTCGATACTGCTTCGGGCGCTGGAAGGCGGCGATTGCGAGACGCTGAGCGCTTGCCTGTCCGCACAGCTGCAGGATTCGATAAGCTTTTTTGACTATGCGGAGAGTTATTACCACGGTTTCCTGCTGGGGCTGTTAAAAGGGACCGGGAAGTATCGTGTTCTTTCTAACCGAGAGAGTGGAATGGGGAGACCGGATATTGTGCTGCAGGCTCCTTCGGTGAAAGGGAAGGCATTTATCCTTGAATTGAAGGTGGCCAGGGAGTTTCGGCAGATGGAAGAGCGCTGTAGGAAGGCCATCGCCCAGGCCCTGGAGGAGAATTACCGGGCGGAGCTTATGCGCGTCGGCTATGAGGATATCACAGTGTATGGTGTATGTTTTCATCGCAAGGAGTGCTTGGTGATGCGGGAAGACCAGTAAAGAGGGATTCTGTCGGGAGGAAAAGCAGCTTATGGCGAGAGTAATAGGTATCGGGCGTCAGGATTTTGAAAAAATCATAACAAATAACAATTTCTACGTGGACAAAACGGATTTTATCAGACAATGGTGGGAGACGGGGGACGATGTGACATTGATTACCCGCCCCCGGCGCTTTGGCAAAACCTTGAACATGAGTATGCTGGAGCAGTTCTTCTCTGTAAAATATGCGGGGCGCAGTGACCTGTTTCAGGGGCTTTCCATCTGGCAGGAGGAAAAATACCGCCGGCTGCAGGGGACATATCCTGTGATTGCGCTCAGTTTTGCCAACGTAAAGGAGACGACTTATCAGGCGACCAGAAAAAAAATATGTGAGATTATCACGGATATATACAATCAATTAGACTATCTGGCGGACAGTAAACAGCTTAATGATAATGAAAGAATGTCATTCAACTGAGTATGGGGAGTGGCGGGAGGTCTATGAGTTGGAGTTGACAAACTTTGAGGTTCGGGTTATGTTCCGCAGTATGGTGCGTGACTGGTTTGACAGCCCATCGTCCTATTACAACGATTTTATCAAGGCTCTGCTCTTGGGCGACGTAAAAGCAATGAACACTTATATGAACAGGGTTACCCTGGAGATGTTCAGCTATTTTGACACGGGAAAAGGCCCGCAAAGGGAGCCGGAACGCTTCTACCATGGTTTCGTGCTGGGCCTGATGGTGGAACTGGCGGACAGATATGTGGTCACCTCCAACCGGGAGAGTGGTTTTGGCAGATATGATGTGATGCTGGAGCCCCGGAATATAGACAGCGATGACGCCATTATCCTGGAATTTAAGGTACAGGATGAGGATGAGGAGAAGGAACTGTCCGACACAGTGCGGGAGGCGTTGCGGCAGATTGAGGAGCGGAGCTATCAAGCTGCCCTCATGACCAAAGGGATTCCGGAGGAACGCATACGGAAGTATGGTTTTGCCTTTTGCGGGAAAAAGGTGCTGATCGGGTAGTGTGGAGAAGCAGGTAGCCTGGAATTTTGACAGGCGGTATCTGATCTTATGCTCAAACCGAGGAAACTATAAAATAGGCGATTGCGAAACTATTTCCGCAAGTGACGGGACTGGTCAATATATACAAAAACGGGCTCCAATGCAGTGGCAAGTCGCCCTTATTTTGTATATATTGCCCATTCCCTGTTCCAGAAAAGAGGTATTTCGCAAACGCCTAAGGAAACTATAAAAAATTGAAAGGAAACTGACATGCAGGAAAACTACGACGTACTGATCGTCACCACAGCCAAAGACTACCTGCGGCTGCAGTGCAATTATCCGCGCTTAATTCAAAACATGCCCGGCAGGCGGCTTCTGTTTGTAGGAAACGAGGAAGTGGGGCGGCTGGTGGCGGAGAGCGGTCTGGGCGAGAGGGTAGGATTTTTGGCGGAGGATGATATTATTCCCTTTGCCGCCGTGCATGGTGTGATGCAGGAGGTGCTGGGCAGGGAGGACGTGCCCCGGGGGATAACCGGCTGGTACTACCAGCAGTTTCTTAAGATGCAGTATCATGCGCAGTGCGGGGATGCCTACTACCTGGTGTGGGACGGGGATACCGTGCCCTGTAAACCTTTTTCCATGTTTCAGGAGGAAAGCGGCATACCCTATCTGGATCTGAAGCATGAGTGCCATGAGGAATATTTTCGCACATTGGAGAAACTGCTGCCGGGGATGCGCAAATGTATTGAAAAATCATTTATCGCCGAACATATGTTGATTAACTGTGAGATTATGCGGGAGTTGATCAGGGACATACAGGCCAATGAGCAGATACCGGGTGAGCGCTTTTATGAGAAGGTGCTTCACGCAATTGATCCAAAGCAATTGACCAGCAACAGCTTCAGTGAGTTTGAGACCTATGGGACCTATGTGGCTTTCCGCCATCCCACAGCCTACAGGCTGCGCAATTGGAACTCCTTCCGCTATGCGGGAGAATTTCTGGATCCCCATACACTGGATGACGAGGATTACGAATGGCTGGGAAGGGACTTTTTCGCGCTGTCCTTTGAAAAGGGGCACACCGTGCGCCCCGATCACCGGAATCTGTTTGACAATAAAGAGTATCAGAGCAAGCTGTCCGCCCGCCGGATGCTGGAGATTGCCCAGGAGGAGTTCAAGGACAGCTATATAGAGGTATGGGAATAGGGCATTTTGATGAAGCGGGCAGATTGGCGGCAGCATGAGAAGATTCTCTACAATAGCTTCTGCCACTGGGGCAGGGCCAGGGGCAGCGCAGCCTGCCCCAAATGACAGTGGTCCGGGGAATAATATTGATCCAGCGTATGGTAATCCGGCGTAACCAGTTCCTGAAAAATGGACAAAAAGGGCATACTATTCTGCTGGCAGAACAGGGATAACTCCTGGTTAAAATATGCGGTGGCCATGTTGCGCTGTATCTCGGTTCCGTTGCGCGGGAAACGGGGGTCTACCGGGCATGCCTCGCTCTGAGAAGCCACGGGCCCCCAGCAGGAGACCTGATAGCCAAGCCCCTGCAGGCGGAGAAGAAACGCAAAATACTGTGCAAGTATATCGTCTACAATATCCTGATAGCTTCTGTTTTGCAGAGCGGCCTGTTTGAACACATGTACGCGGATATCAATTTCTCCAAGACAGCAAACGATCCGGGCCTTTGCTTTTATAAAGTTTTGACATAGATATTCCAGCTTTTCCCTGAAAGAAAAGGTGGTATTATAGCGGTTGCTGCTGTAGGCCAGGCAGGGTCCAAGGTGCAATGAGGTAAAAGGATAGGGCGAATTGTCTAAGCAGACATTGATATCCTGTCCTATGGGAAGAAAAGAGAGTTCTTCATTGCCGCTGAAAAAGTTTACATGGGAATCGCCAAGTATAACAATAGTGTTGTTTTTATAATGATTTAAGCATGCGTGGTCAAAATTGGCCTGTTCCGACAAGCGTTTCGTGTGCTCCGATTCCGGCAGGGTCTGCAGGGTAAAGACCATCTGCTGAAGCCGGAAGACTACGGCCTCGGCATCCCCTAAAGACGCGTATTGCCGGGTTTCCGCTATCAATTCCAGAAACAATGCATTTCTATGCTTGATCTGTTCCCTGGTATAGAGATGATCGCGGTATTCCAGTTCCATAAGCAGACACAGCCGGATGTCCTCCCAGGGCAAAAGGGGAAGGACGGAGGGATTGGCTGTTATGGAGTTGACAAGTTGGAGTAAAATCTGTATAGTTCGCATAAACATACCACCTGTCTTTGAAGTATACATAAAGATTATTTTAATTTTAGCACAAAGCGGGGAGCCGTACAAGCCAAAAAGCAGACTGGCGGAAGGAAAGAGGTAACCATGAATCACACAAGGGAATTACTGTTAAAACTCAGAGATGTCATCCAAAATGGCGCTCTGCCGGTGGAAAATGTTCCGCTGGCGGATATCAGGCAGTGCGTCTATGCGGAGCTGCAGGTGAACCGCAGCACCTTTACAGAGCGTCAATACGCAGATGTTTTGAACCGTTTTGAAATACTGTGTACTAATATCACAGAAGGGGAGACGGACAGAGGCAAGATTTTGCTGCTCATGGACGCCTTTATTCTCTGCGTGGATATGCTGTCCCAATCTGTCTATACTTTGGCCAACCGGGAGTACTGGAACTACAAGCACCGGGCGGACAAGGACGATCCAGAGGTTGCGGAGATTATAGATTATATTGATAAAAGAGGGCGGATAGATCTGATTAGCTATGATTTTGTGGAGGAATATCAGAATCTGCCGGTGGCGGTGGAGGTGGACGGCGCCACAGGCATGAGGTATGTGCCCTATAAGGGGAGAAAAATGTTTTTTCCCAGAACCTGGGACGAGAACAGGATTGTCAGCTACTACCGCTCGGTGGTGATGGAGCAGGACGGACGCTCGCCGCATTGCTATGACAAGGAACCCTATGGGGTAAAAGAGGGGGATATCGTGGTGGACGCCGGGGCCGCAGAGGGTATTTTTGCGTTGGACTGTGTGGATCGGGCAGCCGGAGTTTATCTTATAGAGGCGGACCCCGAATGGATAGAGGCCCTGGAGCAGACCTTTTGCGGGGACAGGGACAAAGTGCGGATTATAAACGGTTTCCTGGATCGTTTTCATGAGGGCAGCCATGTGAGTTTGGACGGGCTGTTTGAGTCGGAAGAGATAGGTTATATTAAAATGGATATCGAGGGTGCGGAAAAGGCGGCGCTGGAGGGAGCGGACAAGCTGCTGGAGCGGTGCGGGAACATACGCTGCGCAATCTGCTCCTACCACTGCAGGGAGGATGAGGACAGCATTCGCCGCACCCTTCAAAACCACGGATTTACCACGGACACCTCCCAGGGATATATGTGCCCGAACTGGACGCTGGAAGCTTATCTGGAGGCGCAGCTGAGGCGGGGAATTGTGTTTGGAAGCAAGGTGCGGACGTGATTTTCCCACGCTTTACAAGATACCGTTTCAATGATAGAATTAGAAAAGAATCGCCGCAGGGAAAGCGGCAGCAATATTTCACGGAGGAATAAATCAATGAATTTTGAGTTGACGGCATCCATGATGTGCGCAAGTTACGGCAATCTGGAAAAGGAAGTCAGGGAGCTGGAGGCGGGAGGAATAGATTCCTTTCACATAGATATTATGGATGGGCGGTATGTGCCGAATTTTGCCATGTCATTAAACGATATGGCATATATTTCGTCGGCGACGGAAAAACCCCTGGACGTACATCTGATGATTGAACATCCCAACAACAATATCCACATATTTTTGAAAAAGTTAAGGAGAGGGGACACGGTATACATCCACCCGGAGGCAGAATACCACCCGTCAACCACATTGCAGAAGATTATTGACGCGGGCATGGTTCCGGGCATTGCCATCAATCCGGGCACCAGCATCGAGACGGTATACGAGATGCTGCGCATTGTGAAAAAAGTGCTGGTAATGTCGGTCAATCCCGGCAACGCCGGCCAGATGTACCTGCCCTATGTGGGAAAGAAAATAGACAGACTTTTACAGTTGAAGGACGAGATGAAGTTCAAAGTATACTGGGACGGAGCCTGCAGTATGGACAGGATTACCCAGTTTGCCCCCAAGGGGGTGGACGGGTTTGTTCTGGGAACAACCCTGCTGTTTGGGAAAAACAGGCCCTATGGGGATATTTTAAGTGAGATCAGGCAGGTAAAAGAGGTATGAATGCAGCACTGATTTTGTCCGGTGGAACCGGCAGCAGGATGGGATTGGATACGCCCAAGCAATATCTGGAGGTGGGGGGCAGGATCCTGCTGGAATACTGTCTGCTGCCCTTGGCAGAGAGCGAATACATAGATACCGTGCAGATCGTGGCGGATCAGGAGTGGCATGACGTGGCATGGGAATGCGTGAGCCGGGCAGGGCTCACCCATAAATGCAAGGGTTTTTCCAGACCGGGGGCAAACCGACAGCAGTCGATTTTGAACGGTCTGGAGGACATAAGTCGATATGCGGATCCCGATGCGGCGGTGATTGTCCATGACGCAGCCAGGCCCGCCGTCACCCGGGGGCTGCTGGAGCGCAGCCTGGAGGCCCTTCGTGGGCATGACGGGGTGCTGCCGGTGCTGCCCATGAAAGATACGGTCTATTACAGCGGGACCGGACAGAATGTGGATCGGCTGCTCAAGAGAGAATGTATCTATGCGGGGCAGGCTCCGGAGACGTTTCGATTGGGGGTCTACCTGGAGGCCAACCGGGCGCTGCTGCCGGAGAGGATTCTGGAGATCAACGGCTCCACGGAGCCGGCGATTCTGGCGGGGCTGGATATCGCCATGATTCCCGGGGAGGAGTGCAACTACAAGATCACGACAATGGACGATCTGCGGCGTTTTGAGCGGGAAAACGGAGGCAGCCGCTAAGTTGGGCGCGGGGACGCGCGTTCCATATATCTATTGGTGTGATATCGTGGGCATAGCAGGAGTATGGCTTAGGTCAAACTCCTGCCGCGCGGAAAGAGGTAAGGATGAAAGCGTATGCATTATATGGAATAAACGATTTGCGCATGGAAGAGAGAGCCGTGCCTTCGCCGGGGGCGAGTCAGGCGCTGGTGCAGGTGAAGGCCGTCGGGATCTGCGGCTCGGATATCCCCAGAATATTTCAGACGGGAACCTACTCCTTTCCCACTGTGCCGGGGCATGAGTTTTCCGGTGTGGTGGCGGCTGTGGGAGCCGGAGTCGGAGCGGAGTGGGCAGGCAGGAGGGTGGGCGTTTTTCCGCTGATCCCTTGCCGGAAGTGCTCTCCCTGTCTTCAAAAGCATTATGAATTGTGCAGGAACTATAGTTATCTGGGTTCCCGCACGGACGGCGGTTTTGCGGAATATGTGCTGGCGCCCCGGGAGTGCCTGATTGCGCTGCCGGAGGGCGTCAGCTTTGAGGCGGCCGCCATGCTGGAGCCCATGGCGGTGGCGGTTCACGCCCTGCGCCGGGCACAGGTGGGTCCGGGACAGACGGCGGCGGTGTACGGACAGGGAACCATAGGACTGCTGCTGTCCATGTTTCTGAAGGAGGCCGGCATAGAGCGTGTGCTGGTCATAGGGAACAAGGACCAGCAAAAACGTTCGGCTCTGGATGTGGGTATAGCCGAGGAGGATTTTTGCGATACCAGAAACCAGGAACTGGGGGCTTGGCTGGCGGAGAGAACGGACGGAGCGGGTGCGGATATCTTCTTTGAATGTATCGGCAAAAGCGATACCATCAGTGCGGCTATAGAACTGACCGCGCCCATGGGCACAGTGGTGCTGGTGGGAAATCCCTATGGGAACGTGAGTCTGGATAAGGCGGTGTACTGGAAGATACTGAGAAACCAGCTGACTGTCAGAGGCTGTTGGAACTCATCCTTCACACAGGAGGAGACAGACGACTGGCATTATGTGCTGGAACGTCTGGCCCAGGGGCGGATACAGCCGGAGCGCCTGATTACGCATCAGTTTCCCTTTGAGCAGCTGCCCCGGGGACTGGAGATCATGCGGGACAAAAAAGAAGAGTATGTGAAGGTGATGATCAATATTTAAAGTCATCAGGGGGCCGGGATACAGACAGTCCCGGCTCTGCTTAGATGACGGAACGGAGCATTTTATGAAATATACCAATCCAGTCATCCCCGGTTTTTATCCGGATCCCAGTATCTGCAAAGCGGATGGCAAATACTACATGGTGTGCAGTTCTTTCCAGTATTTTCCGGGAGTGCCCCTGTTTGAGAGCCAGGACCTGGTAAACTGGCGCCAGATCGGCCATGTGCTGACCCGGGAGAGCCAGCTGCCCTTAGAAGGGGCGGATTGCAGCGGGGGCATCTATGCGCCCACCATCCGCTATCACGAGGGGCGTTTCTATATGGTGACCACCAATGTCACCAGCCTGGGGAATTTCTATGTGTGGACCGACGACATCCACGGGGAATGGTCGGATCCCATCCAGGTGCAGCAGGGCGGCATTGACCCCTCCCTGTATTTTGAGGACGGGAAAACCTATTTTATGAGCAATGGGGACGACGACCGGGGCATATCCGGCGTGACTCAGTGCGAGATCGACATAGAGACCGGCGCCAAAGTAAGTCCCTCCGTATGCATATGGCAGGGGGCAGGCGGCCGATACCTGGAATCTCCCCACCTGTACAAGATAAAGGGACAGTACTATCTGATGGCGGCGGAGGGCGGCACAGAGTACGGGCATATGGTGGTCTACGCCAAGGGGCCCACCGTGAATGGGCCTTTTACCAATTATCCCGGCAATCCGGTGCTGACCAACCGGAATCTGGGGGGCTACGTGATCCAGGGCTGCGGCCACGGGGATCTGGTGGAGGATGAAAAGGGGAATTTCTGGATGGTGCATCTGGCCTTCCGGCAGATTGACCGATGGTTGCCTTTTCATATCACGGGCAGAGAGGTATGTCTGGCGCCGGTGACCTTCGGGGAGGACGGCTGGTTTACCGCCGGGGTGGGGGGGATTACCCCTGTCTGTGTGGAGACGGACCGCATTGACGGCAGTGTGCGGCAGCGGCTGAAGCTTAAGGATACCTTTGCCGATACCTGTGTGGGTGTGGACTGGTGTTTCCTGCGCAGGCCCCACCTGGAAAACTATTCTTTTCCGGCAGACATGCAGAGGGAACTGTCTTCTGAGGCCATACAGCGGTATACATTTGCGGGACATGGAATCAGGTTGTATCCCACTAATCGGACCCTGGAGGAAAAACAGGATTCTCCCACCTTTGTGGCCATCCGTCAGCGGCAGATGCAGGGGCATATACGCTGCAAAATATATGTTCCCGCCGGGGAAGCAGGCATCAGTCTGTATATGAACCATGAGCATCACTATGATTTGGCTGTGAGACGAATGGCTGCTGCCATGGGCGCGGGGGACATTTGTCGGGTCATGGTCCGCAGCGTGGTAGGCGGCATCAGCCATGTGGCGGGGGAAAGTATAGTCACTGCGGATACGGAGATTACACTGCAGATTGATTTAGAACCCACAGAATACGGTTTTTCCGCACTGTTTATCCGGGAAGGGCAGGAGAGTCCGTGTCCCCTGGGTAAGCTGCAGACCAGATATCTTTCCTCAGAGGTTGCCTGCGGTTTCACCGGCGTCATGATAGCTTTGTATGCCCAGGATGAATCCCTGACGGGCAGGGGAGAAGAGCCCGCCGGGTTTACGGATTTTGAGATTAGCTATGAGAGCGACAAGCCGCAATAAATGACTAGAAATTAGCATCATTTGACGAGAAAGCAAAGTCCATTTTTGTTAAAATATAAAGGAGTATAGCATCCTATATCAGAGAGCGGCAGATACCCTTCTGCAGCGATTGGTAACGATAGGGCGGATACGGAATGAAAACAGCATCTGCCCGGAATAATGTCCGTCCTGGCCAGGCGTCATTTTGCCGGGAATGGTACAGATGGAGCGGATGCGGAACTCTAAATGGAGATGGAGGAAATGATTGTGAGAGACAGAGCAAGCGCAAGAAAAAGGGCACAGGAGCTGGTGAGCCAGATGACCCTGGAGGAGAAGGCATCACAGCTTAAGCATGATGCACCTGCCATCCCTCGTCTGAATGTTCCCGCATACAACTGGTGGAATGAGGGGCTGCACGGTGTGGCGCGCGCAGGCGTGGCGACCAGTTTTCCCCAGGCCATCGGTATGGCGGCAGCTTTTGACACGGAACTGATGGGCCAGGTGGGCCAGGTGATCGGCGTGGAGGGCCGCGCCAAGTACAATGCTTACAGCGCCCAGGAGGACAGGGACATTTACAAGGGATTAACATTCTGGTCTCCCAACGTGAATATATTCCGTGACCCCAGATGGGGCAGAGGGCATGAGACCTACGGCGAGGATCCCTATCTGACAGGGGAACTGGGCAAGGCTTTCGTGGAGGGCTTGCAGGGGGACGGCGAGGTGATGCAGGCGGCGGCCTGCGCCAAGCATTTTGCGGTTCATTCGGGGCCGGAGGCGGTTCGGCACAAGTTTGACGCCAAGGCCACCAAGAAGGATATGTGGGAGACTTATCTGCCCGCCTTTGAAAAACTGGTAAAGGAAGCGGGGGTGGAGGCCGTCATGGGCGCTTACAACCGCACCAACGGAGAACCCTGCTGCGGCAGCAAGACCCTGATGCAGGATATTTTAAGGGGAGAATGGGATTTTCAAGGGCACTTTGTGTCCGACTGCTGGGCCATCCGGGATTTCCATGAGCATCATATGGTGACGGACACGGCGGAGGAGTCCGCGGCCATGGCCCTGAAAGCCGGATGCGATGTGAACTGCGGCAACACTTATTTACATATGGTGAAGGCTTATCAGGACGGTCTGGTGACGGAGGAAGAGATCACGCTGGCGGCGGAGAGACTGTTCACCACCCGGTTCCTGCTGGGGCTGTTTGACGAGACAGAGTATGATCAAATCGGGTATGACAAGATTGAGTGCAAAGAACATCTGGCGCTGGCTGACAGGGCTACGGCGGAGGGCGTTGTACTGCTGAAGAACAACGGCATACTGCCCCTCAAAAAGGAGCAGCTGAAGACCATCGGTGTGGTGGGGCCCAATGCCAACAGCCGTGCGGCACTGGTGGGCAACTATCACGGAACTTCCTCCCGGTATATCACGGTGCTGGAAGGCATACAGGATGTAGTGGGCGACGATGTGAGAGTCTATTACTCCGAGGGCTGTCATCTGTTCAAGGATAAGACGGAGAGCCTGGGCCACAGACACGACCGTGTCACGGAGGCGGTCAGCGTGGCCCAAAACAGTGACGTGGTGATTTTGTGTGTGGGATTGGACGAGACCCTGGAGGGTGAGGAGGGCGATACCGGCAACAGCTATGCTTCCGGTGACAAAGTGGATCTGCTGCTGCCTCAGACCCAGAGGGAACTGGTGGAAGCGGTGCTGAAAGTCGGCAAGCCCACCATTGTACTGAACATGACCGGCAGTGCCATGGACCTGCGCGTGGAGCAGGAGCAGGCAGATGCCGTCATGCAGCTGTGGTATCCCGGTGCCAGAGGCGGAAAAGTAGTGGCGCAGCTGCTGTTTGGCGAGTTGTCTCCCTCCGGCAAGCTGCCGGTGACTTTCTATAAAAATACGGAGGATCTGCCTGCTTTTGAGGACTATTCCATGAAGGGCAGAACCTACCGCTATATAGAGACCGAGCCCCTGTATCCTTTCGGCTATGGTCTGACCTACGGAGATGTGGAAGTATCCGCGGTGAGCTGCTCCGGCAGCCCGGCAGTGAACGGCGGCGAGATCACTATGGACAGCCCGGAGGCGTTCCGGCTGCATGTGAAGCTGACCAACCATGGGCAGGTAGGTACAGGAGAGGTGGTACAGGTTTACATCCGGGCGGAGGATGCCCCGGATGCCACGCCTGCGGCAAAGCTGTGCGGATTTGCCAGAACCTGGGTTCCGGCGGAGGGCGAAGCCTCCGTCACCGTGCCCATTGGCGCGGAAGCCTTCACTGTGGTGAATGAAGAGGGCGAGAGGCTGGTGGAGGGCAAGACCTTTACCGTCAGCGTGGGATTAGGCCAGCCGGATGCCCGCACCAGGGCCTTGACAGGCAAGGATTGCATCACCTTTATCGTGAAGCTGGCGTAAGACAGTATAGAGCCGACAGGCCGTCGGCCTGGAATAAATGCTATATTGAGAGAAAAGCAGTAATTATAAGGCTGCCGTTTGAGCGATCAGGCGGCAGCCTTTTGCTATTGACATAGGGATGCCGGGACGCCAGAGCGGGCGTATGTTAATCACCGGTCTGGTGTGCTTGTAGGGAATATGCGGAACGGAAGATCCTTAGAACTTCAAATCAGCATATTCCCGGAAAGCGCACTGATTAACATACGGACGCCAGAGCGGGCGTATGTTAATCATCGGTCTGGTGTGCTTGTAGGGAATATGCGGAACTTTATATAGAAAGGAACAAAGATGGAGAACAGGATATTATTTAATGATAATTGGAGTTTTCTGAAAACGGAACTTGGAACGGAACTTTCCGACATTCAGGTGCGCAGAGGAGAGTTCCAGCCGGTGGATCTGCCTCATGACTGGCTGATCTACGATACTCGTAATCTGTATGAGAATAGTACAGGATGGTATCGGAAATGCATCTCTGTCTGCCGCAGGGAAAAGGCCGTACCGCAGAAAGATTTACGGGAAAGCATCGGCGCGGGTATGCTGCGCTGTGCCCCGGATCAGCGGATCATACTCCGTTTTGACGGCGTGTACATGGACAGTACACTCTATGTCAACGGACAGAAGGTGGGGGACTGGAAGTATGGCTATTCTGCCTTTGATCATGATATCACGGAATATCTGCAGCAAGGGGAAAACGAACTGCTGATGCAGGTTCGTCACCAGAGTCCCAACAGCCGGTGGTACTCCGGCGCAGGGATCTACCGCAATGTGTGGCTGCAGGTATGTCCGGCAGTGTACCTGCCCCTGGACGGCACTTATGTGCATACCTCCTGGCAGCAGAAGGCGGGGGGCTGTGCTGGGAATCCAGCCTGCCATAAGACAGAGGAGCCAGATTCTCGGGATATGGATTGTCATATTGGGGAGAAAGAGGGCTGCTACCAGATGGAGATAGAGACGGAATACGCAGGAACCGTGGGCGAGAGTACCCGGTGTCACTACAGCCTGTGGCAGAATGGCGCCCGGGTTCGCGACCTGGGCTGGGGCAGAAGGTTTATCAGAGAGGACGGACAGCACTGCTTTGCTCTGCAGGTGATGCTGGAGAATCTGGAGGAATGGAACCTGGATCAACCCACATGTTATCGCCTGCGGGTGGAATTGTATGATGCTGGCGCGGCGCTTATAGACAGCCGGGAGATCACCGTGGGTCTGCGCAGGATGGAGTTCACCACGGACAGAGGCTTTTTCCTGAACGGCAGATATGTTAAAGTCCACGGTGTCTGTGAGCATCACGACTTGGGCTGCCTGGGGGCGGCATTTCATAAGGAGGCCATGCGGCGGAAATTCAGGATACTGAAAGAGATGGGCGTCAATGCTCTGCGCACCAGTCACAACATGCCCGCCCAGGAGGTGATGGAACTGGCGGACGAGATGGGCATTCTGGTGTTGTCAGAGGCTTTTGACATGTGGGAGCGGTGCAAAACCCCCTATGACTATGGTCGGTTTTTCAAGGAGTGGGCCCAGCGTGACGTGTACTCCTGGATCCGCAGGGATCGCAATCACCCCAGCCTGTTTCTGTGGTCCATCGGCAATGAAATCTACGATACCCATGCGGATGCCCATGGCCAGGAGATCACCCGCAGGCTGGTGGACTACGTGCGTACTCACGATCCCAAAGGCAACGCGTTGATCACCATAGGCTCCAATTTCATGCCCTGGGAGGGCGCTCAGAACTGTGCGGACATTGTGAAGGTGGCCGGATATAACTATGGGGAAAAATACTATGAAGAGCATCATCTGAAGCATCCCGACTGGATTATCTACGGCAGCGAGACGGCCTCAGTGGTGCAGAGCCGGGGGGTGTATCGTTTTCCTCTGCGGCAGTCCGTGCTGGCGGACGAGGATGAACAATGTTCCGCCCTGGGCAATTCCAGTACCAGCTGGGGGGCGCGCAGCGTGGAAGCCTGCATTGCGGATGATAGGGACGCGGATTTTACCTTTGGACAGTTTTTGTGGACAGGCTTTGACTATATAGGGGAGCCTACACCCTACCACACCAAAAATTCCTATTTCGGCTATATTGACACGGCCGGATTCCCCAAGGACGCCTATTATCTGTTTCAGGCGCAGTGGCGTCCGGCGGCGGAGCATCCCATGGTGCATCTCTATCCCTATTGGGACTGGAATCCGGGACAACTCATCGACGTGCGGGCCTGCACCAACGGGGAGAGTGTGGAACTTTATGTAAACGGCCGCTCCCAGGGCAGGCAGTTTATAGACCATGCCCGGGGACGACAGCTGCAGGGGGACTGGCAGGTACACTATGAGCCGGGGGAGATCACTGCCGTGGCCTATGACGGGGAGGGCAGGGAGATTGCAAGGGAGTCCCGGCACTCCTTTGGGGAGGCAAAAAGATTGGTGCTCCAGGCGGACAAGATGCAGCTGTCCGGGGACGGGGAGGATATGTGTTTTGTCACTGTCAGCGCGGTGGACGAGGATGGGTACCCGGTGGAAAATGCCATGAATTATGTGCGGTTGTCCCTGGAGGGCCAGGGGCGGCTGCTGGGCATGGACAATGGGGACAGCACGGATTATGATCCCTACAAGGGATGTGTGAGGAAGCTGTTTAACGGAAAGCTTCTGGCGGTGGTGGCATCTAAGCCGTTTCCGGCAGACAGTGAAGCAGCAAAAGCGTCAGCAGAGCGGTTTGAAGCCAGAGCGGAGGATATAGCGGTCGGTTCGCCGATTGTCGGCAGTGTCAGGATCATGGTGGAGAGCCTGAGGGTAGAGCCTGCCAGTCTGGAGATTGGGGTGAAGCCGGCGGGACTCCGTCCCGGCAGCTGCGCCAGTGAGGATGTGAGCCGGAGGGCGGACGATGCGGCACAATTCGCGGAAGGTAAGACCGGGCAGCCAGGCAATCCGGCTGGGGAGGAAGGTAAGACCGGGCAGCCAGGCAATTCGGCTGGGGCGGAAGGTAAGACCGGGCAGCCAGGCGATCCGGCTGGGGAGGAAGGTAAGACCGGGCAGCCAGGCAATATGACTGCGGCGGCAGGGATTTCTCTGGGGGCAGGCGGGATGGACGCCCGAATAGGATACGGATCCGTGCTGCCGGATACGATCCCTGTCCGCAAAGTAGAACTGCTGACCCCGGAGGGCAGTGTTCTGGACGCCCGGCGGCGCAGCATCACCATAGAGGCCGGAATTTGTCCCAAGAACGCATCGGACCGGGAACTGAACTGGAAGGTGGTCAACCAGAACGGCATACCCATCAGCTATGCCAAGGTGGAGGTGCTGGATGAATGTCATGCCAAGATCACGGCCATGGGAGACGGAGCCTTCTATGTGCGCTGCCAGTCCGGACGCAGTCCGGTCAGGATCATCTCCCAGCTGGAACTTACGGCCCGGGGGCTGGGGCAGGCATTTTTAAACCCTTATACTTTTATCTCCGCGGGACTGTTCAGCGAGACCCTCGGAGAAGTCACCAACGGCAATGAGAAGGGAATTGCCACAGCCAGAGACGGCGTCAGCGGTGTGATTTATCGGGATCTGGATTTCGGAGAGTACGGATCCGATCAGATAACAGTGCCGGTTTTTGCCCTCAGCGATGCCCTTCATGAGATCGAGATCTGGCAGGGTGTGCCGGAGGCAGAAGGCAGCAGGCTGCTATTGAACGCGCCCTATCAAAAGCCCTCCCGGTGGAATGTATACCAGGAGGAGACCTGGAAGCTGCCCTGCAGGCTCAAAGGCCTTACCACCATTGCCTTCCGGCTTAAAAACAGCAAGGTGCATATCAAGGGCTTTTCCTTCACCTACTATGAGAAGGCATACGGGAAACTTTACGGCGCGGAGTGCAGCCGGGTGTACGGCGACAGCTTCCGGGTGGAGAGCCGGGCTGTCACCGGCATCGGCAACAATGTGACCATTATCTATGAAAATATGGATTTCGGTGAGACGGGAGCCGGACAGGTGACACTGTGGGGGCGTTCCCCCCTTCCCGGAAACACCGTCCATATCCATTTTACCCGCCCGGACGGAGCGGTGGAAGTCAGAGTGTTAGAGGTGCCGGGAACCCAGGAGTATGTCCCGCAGGTATTCCCCATAGAGCCGCTGACAGGGTTAGGAACGCTGGAATTGATTTTCCTGCCAGGCAGCAATTTTGATCTGGAAGCCCTGCAATTTGCCAACTAGGACTTTCCATATGCTTTTGTATCTGTTATACTGTATACAAACAGCATATTCCCGGACAATACGGTGATAAATGTGCGGACGCCTGAAGCGGCCGGGCATTCATCCCCGGATATGCCTGTTGGAAGGGAATATGCGGAACCTTATACTACATAACGCCAGAATTTACCGTACTGCACTGGTTAAACGTATATGGCTGGCGTTATGTAGTCAGGTTACTCGGCAATTTTAACGGTTAAGCAGTATAAATAAGCGAGCAAATGAAATGTAAGCCGACAGTAGACGACAGAAGGGAGCATGACATGGAGGGAAAATATTCTGACGGTAAATCCTATAAGGTGATTGCGTTTATATTTGCCAATTTTTTCAAGGACGAAGAGCAGCGGATCATGAAGCAGGTGGTGGAGAAAAGCCGCCTGCATAACAGTAAAGTGGTGTTTTTTTCCACGCTGGCGGATTTCTACTTCAACGATATCAATGACAAGGGCGAGCAGAAAATCTTTGCGGCGGTAAGTGTGGAGCAGTTCGATGCCATCATTTTGATGTCGGAGTCTTTCAAGCTGGACGAGGAGCAGCTGGCGCTGGTGGGACGTGCCCATGAGGCCGGGGTGCCGGTGATTACGGTGGATAAGAGCTTTGAGGGCTGCGTCAACCTGGTGATGGATTATGGGGACTGCTTTCAAAAGATTGTGGAGCATATGATAGGGTTCCACGGCTATCGCAGGGTTTATTTCATGGGAGGTATGCCGGGCAACAGTTTTTCCGGGGAGAGAGAGCAGGTATATCTGGATGCCATGCAGGCAGTGGGGGTGCCTAAAGAGCAATGCCGGATCTATCATGGATATTTCTGGGAGGAGCCCTGCCGCAAAGCCATGGAGCAGATGTTTCAGGAGATTGAGGAGGGGCTGGAAGTGCCCGAGGCCATCATCTGTGCCAACGATTCCATGGCGCTGGAGGTATGCAATTGCCTGCGGGAGCGGGGATATCGGGTTCCGGAGGATATCGCTGTCAGCGGTTTCGACGGCCTGGAGATGGAACGCTATCACCAGCCCCGGCTGACAACGGGAATCTATAACGTGGAGGGGCTTGTGGAGACTGCGTTTCGGATTATGGACGAGGGCTGTCCGGAGGCTTATCTGAAGGAAAAGATTCCCATTTACAATGAGATGCGCATCGGACATTCCTGCGGGTGCAAGGGGCCGGAAAGCCAGAGCGTTTCCGTGGAGATGGTTTCATTGAAAAGGGAACTGCATCATCTGCTGAAATACCAGGGAGATTTAAATCAGATGGTTGTGAATATCGGTACGCTGAAACAGCTGGAGGAAGCTTTGCGGGTGGTGCCGGAGTTCATGGGATTACTGTGGTATAAGGATTTCTGGTTCTGTGCAAACGAAGGCTTTCTGGAGAACGAAGCCATAGGCTTTGGCATACAGAAAAAAGAAGGCATTGAGGCGGACTACACTCCTGTGGTAAAGGTATTGCACTATCATAACGTGGACGGCGCCGGAGCGGAGGCTGGGCAGGCGGAGGTTCACTATTGGGAGGACATGGAGTTTGGGCGGATTCTGCCGGATCTCCAGGCCCGGTTGGAGGAAAATGATTTCCTGCTGGTCAATACCATGCATTTGCAGGGCAGGAGTATCGGATATACGGTGGCAACCTTGGATATAGATCGGTTCTGGTTTGTGGGTTATTCCGCCTTTTTGGCCAGCTTTCGACATCTGATGGAACTGCAGCGCTCCCAGAACCAGCTGATGAAAATGTATATGGAGGATCTGCTCACAGGGCTGTATAACCGCAATGGATTTTACCTTAAGGTGAATCAGCTGCTGGAGAAGGCGGAGGACCTGGATCTGTCCATTATCTCCCTGGATATGGACGGGTTGAAACGGATCAACGATACATATGGTCATGCGGAGGGGGATGAAGCGCTGCACAGCCTGGGCAGCATCATCCGAAGCAATCTGAAGCAGGAATTTGCGGCCAGGATCGGTGGGGACGAGTTCCTGGTAGCCTTTGCGGGGAAAGATATAGGGGGCCGCACCCGGGAGATTGTGGACCGCATTGAACAGGGGATCTATGAATATAATAAAGTATCCAACAAAGCATATGAACTCCAGGCCAGCATTGGTTCCTACACGGACTGTGTCCAGGGGCACAGCCTGGATTATTTCCTGAAAAAGGCGGATGACCTGATGTATGCCTGCAAGTACAACCATAAGAAGGCCCAGGGGCTGATATAATCCCGTGCCGGGGCTTTCCGGTGGGCGCAGGCGAGAAAAAAGGCGATGTAAGGGAGCCGACATTTTCAAGTTGGCTCTTTTATTATGAGGGAAAATAGGCTATACTATAGTTGACTTAAGTATATGGGAAAAGGGGAAAAGAATTATGATACATAGGCTGATACCGGAGGGCTATGCTTCCCTCGCCGCGTTTGTGGGAATCTTGTTTGCGTTTCTGGCGACCATCGTCGCCATATCCAGGCTGGGAGCCTATCTGCCCAAGGACGCGGGGCGGGATTTTGCCCATGACGGCAAACTCTCCGCAGGCAAGCCCAGAGGGGCGGGCATTATCTTTGTGCTGGCCTTCGTGGTGGCGGCGGTGCTGTTTGTTCCTTTTTCCATGGAGAATGGCATTTATCTGGTGCTGGTGATAATCTGCATGATGACGGGTTTTCTGGACGATGCCTCCAAGAGCCCTTGGGGGGAGTACAAGAAGGGATTTCTGGATCTCTGTGTGGCGGCTTTGGTGGCCATCACATTTCTGCACTACAATTCCAGCGTGGTGGAACTGGCCATGTTCGGCGTGAAGTTTACGATGCCGCCGGTGGTTTTTGCCCTGCTGGCGGTGGTGCTGGTGTGGACCTCGGTGAATGTAACCAACTGTTCCGACGGTGTGGATGGATTGTCGGGCACGTTGACAATCATTACGCTGATGTCTATCTATGTCATTGACCAGATGAAGGCTCTGGCAGGAGAGTTTTCTTTTATGATTCTGCTCTTTGCGGTCTGCATCCTGGGGTATCTGTGGTACAATGCCACGCCCAGCCGTCTGCTGATGGGAGACGCGGGTTCCAGGGCTATGGGGCTGTTCATCAGCATCTCTATCCTGAAGACGGGATGTCCTTTCCTGTATATTCCGGTGGCGTTGGTGCTGATCCTGGACGGCGGGCTGGGGCTTTTGAAGGTGGCGCTGCTGCGCTTTCTGAAAATCCATATCCTGACGCATGTGCGGACGCCGCTGCATGATCATGTGCGGAAGGTGTGGGATTGGTCAAATACGCAGACGGTGTTCCGGTTTGCGATTATTCAGATTATTTTGGCGGCGGCGGTGATTTACGCGGTAAAGTAGTCTGCGGGGGAAAAGACAAGAACAAATTATAAGCAGTGAGTTAAGTATCACAGGCAAAGCCCGCGATATGCATGTAGAGGTAAGTTTGGATGCCGCGCATCCAAATCCTGTTCATCGCAGCAACACGGGACAACCCGTGTTATGCAGGAAAGAGGTAAGTATGTACGACAAATTGACGGAGAGCGATATACGGAAGATGGAGGAGGAGATTGAGCACCGGCGGCTGGTGGTGCGGCCTAAAATGCTGGAGGATGTGAAGGAGGCCAGGGCCCACGGGGATCTCAGTGAGAATTTTGAGTATTATGCGGCCAAGAAAGCCAAGAATCAGAATGAGAGTCGGATACGGTATCTGGAGCGAATGATCCGCACGGCCCAGGTGATCTCCGATGCCTCGGCGGAGGATGAGGTGGGCATGAACAATACTGTGACGGTGGAGATGCTGGATGACGGCAGTGTGGAGAAGTATCGGATTGTTACCACGGTCCGGGGAAACTCCCTGGAGGGCTTGATCAGCAATGAGTCTCCGTTGGGCAGGGCCTTGTTGGGGCATCAGGTGGGGGACGTGGTGCATGTGCAGGTGAATGATGCCATCGGCTATGAGGCGAAAATCAGAGAGATTGAGAATACAGAGGACGATGACAGCGTAAAGCTGAGGAGTTTTTAAAGGCATGAAAAAATATTTTTTGTTTGACTTGGACGGCACATTGACGGATCCCAAGGAGGGGATTACCACCTGTGTGCAGTATGCGCTACATAGTTTAGGTATCGAGGAGCCGGATTTGGACAGGCTGGAGTCCTTTATCGGGCCGCCGCTGAAAGACAGCTTTATGGAGTTTTACGGAATGGATGAGGAGCAGGCCCAGGCTGCCGTAAAGAAATACCGGGAGCGCTTCAACGACAAGGGACTTTTCGAGAATGAAATATATCCGGGCATAGCGCCCATGCTGCAGATGCTCAGCGAAAAAGGTTTTCGCCTGGCTGTGGCTTCCAGCAAACCCACAGTGTTTGTGGAAAAAATTCTGGAGCATTTCGGCATCAGGCAATATTTTAAAGTGGTGGTGGGCAGTGAGTTGGACGGCAGCCGTACCAGCAAGGACCAGGTGGTGATGGAGGCTCTGCGGCAGCTCTTTGGGGCAAAGCCCATCCTTTATCATGAGGTATATATGATCGGAGACCGCCGGTTTGATGTGGAGGGCGCCCGGGCCATGAAGGTGGAGAGTGTGGGCGTGACTTATGGCTATGGCGGCATGGAGGAACTGCGGGAGGCCCATGCGGACTATATCGTGGAGAGCGTGGAGGAACTGCGGGAGTTTCTGCTGCGGGAACTGTGCGAGGTGCGTCCCAAGGGCTTTATGGGCACCATCGGACCCATGCTGTTTCCCTTTCTGCTGTTTCTGATGATCTGGCAGGCGGCTTCCTACGGGGCCATGTGGCTGGCGGTGACGGTGGAACCCATGGTGCCTCAGGGACTGTGGCAATGGCTCTATTACCGGGAGGCGGCAACCGGGGAACTGGGGTATACAGGCAATCTGGGCGCTGTTATGAGCGCGCTGTCCTATGGGGTGGCGGGGCTGGCCATGCTCCCCTCGGCCCGTCCGGTGCTGCGGGAGGCTAAAAAGCGCATGGCCTTGAGCCATCTGCGCAGGGAGCGTCCCAGAAACTATATCATCGCCCTGTTGGTCAGCTGCTGCGCCGTGCTGGGGCTGAATTTACTGTTTGACCTGACAGGCATCATTGACAACTCCGCGGCGTATCAGGCCGTGGCGGCGGGCCAGTTATCCGCCTCCCTGGCGGTGGGGCTGATCTGTTATGGCATCATTTCCCCTCTGGCGGAAGAACTGGTATTTCGCGGGATTGTATATAATGAATTGAAAAGGAGCTACAGGCTGCCTCTGGCCATGCTGATATCCGCCTTGCTGTTTGGCCTGTACCACATGAATCCGGTCCAGGGCGGCTATGGATTTATCATGGGGTTGCTGCTTGCCTATCTGTATGAGTATTTCGGCAGCTTTCTCTGGCCGGTGTTGGTACACATGCTGGCCAACAGCCTGGCCTATATACTGAGCAATACCAGCCTGTCAACCACCGTTATCCGTAGCTGGCCCGCCGCTATTGTATGCGCGGCGGTGACAATAGTGGGGATTAAGCTTTTGGATTTTGACAAAAAGAAGCTAAAAGGTCCTGTTGTCGAATAATCTGACAATTCTTTAAAAAGTTTTTATTTACAGATTGGAAAAAAAGATGTATAGTATACGTTAAGTAAGTCGCAATGAGGTGCATAAAGGCCCCATTGCGACTTTTTTGTGTGAGGGAACATGCAAAGCTCAAGGTCCAAACAAAACAGCATGTACCCGGAAAGCGCATTGATGCACATAAGGACGCCTCAAGCGGCCTGATGTGGATCACCCGTCGTATGCGGTTGGAGGGAACATGCGGAACTCTAATATAGAAGGGAGAACAGAATATGTTTGATGTGAAAAAAAAGCTTCCCCAGGCGCCTCTGTACCGGGAGGAGTTTGAGCATGACAACTGTGGCATAGGAGCCTGCGTGAACATAAAGGGGGAGAAGAGCCATGCCACGGTGGAAAACGCCCTGAAGATTGTGGAGAATCTGGAGCACAGGGCGGGTAAGGACGCCGAGGGAAAGACCGGGGACGGCGTGGGCATCCTGACCCAGGTGCCTCATCGATTTTTCAAGAGAGTGACCCAGGCGCTGGACATACAGATCGGCGGGGAGAGGGAGTACGGCGTGGGCATGTTCTTCTTTCCCCAGGAGGAACTGCGCCGCAACCAGGCCAGAAAGATGTTTGAGATCATTGTGGAAAAAGAGGGGATGAAGTTCCTGGGCTGGAGGGAGGTGCCCACTTTCCCGAATGTGCTGGGCCACAAGGCGGTGGAGTGTATGCCCTGCATCCAGCAGGCTTTCGTGGAAAAACCGGCGGATGTATCCAAGGGTCTGGCCTTTGACCGCAGGCTCTATATCGCCCGGAGGGTATTCGAGCAGTCCACGGATGACACCTACGTGGTGTCCCTGTCCAGCCGGACCATCGTGTACAAGGGCATGTTCCTGGTGGGACAGCTTCGGACTTTCTTTGCGGATCTCCAGAGCCCGGACTTTGCCTCCGCCATCGCCATGGTACACTCCCGCTTTTCCACCAACACCAACCCCAGCTGGGAGAGGGCTCACCCCAACCGTTTTATCGTACATAACGGGGAGATCAATACCATTCGGGGCAATGCGGACAAGATGCTGGCAAGAGAGGAAAATATGTCCTCGGGGTATCTGAAAGGACAGCTGCACAAGGTACTGCCCGCCATCAGCAAGACGGGATCCGATTCCGCCATGCTGGATAACACGCTGGAATTTCTGGTGATGAGCGGCGTGGAACTGCCCCTGGCGGTGATGATCGCCATTCCGGAGCCCTGGAATGGCGACAAGGCCATGTCCCAGAGCAAGAGAGACTTCTACCAGTATTATGCCACTATGATGGAGCCCTGGGACGGCCCGGCCTCCATTCTCTTTTCCGACGGAGATGTGATGGGGGCGGTGCTGGACCGAAACGGCCTGCGGCCCTCCCGGTATATGATCACCGAGGACGATCAATTGATCCTTTCCTCGGAGGTGGGGGTGCTGGATATTGACACTGCCAAAATCATTAAAAAGGATCGACTGCGTCCCGGTAAAATGCTGCTGGTGGACACGGTCAGGGGGGAGGTCATAGACGATGATCGGCTGAAGGAAAGCTATGCCTCCCGACAGCCCTACGGGGAATGGCTGGACAGCAATCTGGTGGAACTCCATGACTTAAAGATCCCCAACCGGCGGGTGCCCGAGTACGGGTACGAGGAGAGGCAGCGGATGCAGAAAGCCTTTGGCTATACCTATGATGATCTTAAGACCAGTATCCTGCCCATGGCCGAGAAAGGCGGGGAGGCCATCGCCGCCATGGGGGTGGACACACCTCTGCCGGTGCTGAGCAGGACTCATCATCCGCTGTTTCACTATTTCAAGCAGTTGTTTGCCCAGGTGACCAATCCGCCCATAGACGCCATCCGGGAGGAGATTGTGACCTCCACCACCGTGTACATCGGCGCGGAGGGGAACCTGCTGCAGGAGTCCCCGGAGAACTGCAAGGTGCTTAAGGTGAACAATCCCATCCTGACCACCACGGATCTGCTGAAGATCAAGGAGATGAAGGTGGAGGGCTTCCGGGTGGAAGTGGTTCCCATCACCTACTATAAAAATACCAGCCTGGAGCGGGCCATCGATCGGCTGTATGTGGAGGCGGACCGGGCCTACCGGGACGGCGCCAATGTGCTGATTCTTTCGGACCGGGGCGTGGACGAGAACCATGTGGCCATCCCCTCCCTGCTGGCGGTGTCGGCGCTGAACCAATACCTGGTGCGCACCAAGAAGCGCACCCGTGTGGCGCTGATCCTGGAGTCCGGCGAACCCAGGGAAGTGCATCATTTTGCCACCCTGCTGGGCTACGGGGCCTGTGCCATCAACCCCTATCTGGCCCAGGAGTCCGTCAGGGAACTCATAGACAACAATATGCTGGATAAGGATTACTACGCGGCGGTGGACGACTACAATAACGCCATACTCCATGGCATCGTGAAGATCGCCTCCAAGATGGGCATCAGCACCATCCAATCCTACCAGGGATCCAAAATTTTTGAAGCCATCGGCATTGATCCGGAGGTGATTGAGCGCTATTTCGCAGGCACCGTGAGCCGGGTGGGCGGCATTACCTTAAAGGATATCGAGGAAGATATGGACCGGCTGCACTCCATGGCCTTTGACCCGCTGGGGCTTTACAATGATCTGACCCTGGACAGCCCGGGCCACCACAAGCTGCGCAGCGGCGGCGAGGAGCATCTGTACAATCCGGCCACTATCCATCTGCTGCAGGAATCCACCAGGCGGGGGGACTACGAACTGTTCAAACAGTACACCGCTCTGGTGAATGACGAGGAATCCGTGAAAAATCTGCGGGGACTGATGGATTTTGCCTACCCGAAAAAAGGCGTCCCGCTGGAATCCGTGGAGCCGGTGGAGAGCATTGTGACCCGGTTTAAGACAGGTGCCATGTCCTACGGCTCCATCTCCAAGGAAGCTCATGAGACCATGGCCATCGCCATGAACCGTCTCCACGGCAAGAGCAATTCCGGCGAGGGAGGCGAGGAGCCGGAGCGGCTGACCGTATCGCCGGACGGCGTAAACCGTTGTTCCGCCATCAAACAGGTGGCCAGCGGGCGCTTCGGCGTGACCAGCCGCTATCTGGTCAGCGCCCAGGAGATTCAGATCAAGATGGCCCAGGGGGCAAAGCCCGGCGAGGGCGGGCATCTGCCCGGCGGTAAGGTATATCCCTGGATTGCCAAGACCCGCCACTCCACCCCCGGCGTGTCCCTGATCTCCCCGCCGCCCCACCACGATATTTACTCCATTGAGGATCTGGCTCAGTTGATTTATGATTTGAAAAATGCCAACACCCGGGCTCGGATCTCCGTGAAGTTGGTGTCAGAGGCGGGGGTGGGCACCGTGGCGGCGGGCGTGGCCAAGGCCGGGGCCCAGGTGATTCTGGTGTCCGGCTATGACGGGGGCACGGGAGCGGCCCCCAGAAGTTCCATCCACAATGCGGGTCTGCCCTGGGAACTGGGGCTGGCGGAGACGCATCAGACTTTGATTATGAACGGCCTGCGGGGCAGGGTCCGCATCGAGACCGACGGCAAACTCATGAGCGGCCGGGATGTGGCCATAGCGGCCATTCTGGGAGCGGAGGAGTTTGGCTTTGCCACGGCGCCCCTGGTGACCATGGGCTGCGTCATGATGCGGGTGTGCAATCTGGACACCTGTCCGGTGGGCGTGGCTACCCAGAACCCGCAGCTGCGTAAAAACTTTAAGGGCAAGCCCGAGTATGTGGAGAATTTTATGCGCTTTATCGCCCAGGAACTGCGGGAATATATGGCCCGGCTGGGAGTAAAGACCGTGGATGAACTGGTGGGTCGCACGGATCTGTTGAAGGTGAGGGATGACCTGACCCGGCGGCAGCAGGAGGTGGATCTGTCCCGGATTCTGGAGAACCCCTATGCGGGCAGGAGGAACAGCGCGGTGTTTGATCCCGGGCAGGCGTATGATTTTGCACTGGAGAAGACGTTGGATGAGAAAGTATTGTTAAAGCAGTTGTCCAAGGCGCTGGAGACAGGCCAGAAACGCAGCGTCTCCGTGGATGTGGGCAACACGGACAGGGCTTTCGGCACCATTCTGGGCAGTGAGATCACCAGAAAATTTGGGGATACGCTGGAGGAGGACACTTTCCATGTGCTGTGCAGCGGCGCGGGGGGACAGTCTTTTGGAGCGTTTATCCCTAAGGGGCTGACCCTGGAACTTGTAGGGGATTCCAACGATTATTTCGGCAAGGGCCTCTCCGGCGGCAAGCTGGTGGTCTACCCGCCCAAAGGAAGCCGCTTTAAGGCGGAGGAAAATATTATCATCGGCAATGTGGCCCTGTATGGAGCCACCAGCGGCAAGGCTTTTATAAACGGCGTGGCGGGCGAGCGGTTCTGTGTGCGCAACTCCGGGGCCCGGGCTGTGGTGGAGGGCGTGGGCGACCACGGCTGTGAGTATATGACCGGGGGCTGTGTGGCAGTGCTGGGACCCACCGGCAAGAATTTCGCCGCCGGGATGAGCGGCGGCGTGGCCTATGTGCTGGACGAGGGCAGCGATCTGTACAAGAGACTGAACAAGGAGATGGTTTCCTCCTATGAGATCACTTCCAAATATGATGTGCAGGAATTGAAAGAGATGATCCGGGAGCATGTGGCCATGACGGGATCCGCCAAGGGCCGGGAGGTGCTGGAACATTTTGGGGAGTACTTGCCTAGGTTCAAGAAGATCATTCCCCACGACTACGAGCGGGTGCTGAAGACTATCGTCCAGATGGAGGAGAAGGGGCTGAGCGCGGAGCAGGCGCAGATCGAGGCGTTCTACGCCAACACCCGGAAGTGAGGCTTCAGGGCAGACACAGTGTTTGTATCCACCAGATTCAACCTGGGGCATATGCAAAGCCAGGTATTATGCTGGGTGGATATCACCCGTCAGTGCCGTCGCGCAGCGACTTTTATAGGAGGTAAGAAAGAAATGGGAAAACCTACAGGTTTTATGGAATATGACAGGGAGGTGTCCGCTGCTGCGGCGCCCCTGGAGAGAATTAAGCATTTTGAGGAATTTCATGAGCATCTGCCCAGGGAAAAGCAGCAGCTCCAGGGAGCCAGGTGTATGGAGTGCGGTGTGCCTTTCTGTCAGTCGGGGATGATGCTGTGCGGCATGGCCAGCGGCTGTCCGCTGCACAATCTGATCCCGGAGTGGAATGATCTGGTGTATCGCGGCAACTGGGAGCAGGCATATAAGAGGCTGAAAAAGACCAGCAGCTTTCCTGAATTTACCTCCCGGGTGTGCCCCGCGCTGTGTGAGGCGGCCTGTACCTGCGGACTTCACGGGGAGCCGGTGGCCACCAAAGAAAATGAGTACGCTATTATTGAGTATGCTTACCGGCAGGGATATGCGGTGGCTGATCCGCCCAAAGTGCGCACAGGGAAGAAAGTAGCCGTCATCGGCAGCGGCCCTTCGGGACTGGCGGCGGCGGATCAGCTGAACCGCCGGGGGCACAGCGTCACTGTGTTTGAGCGTTCCGACAGGGTGGGGGGACTGCTTATGTACGGCATTCCCAATATGAAACTGGAAAAGCATGTCATAGACCGCAAGGTGAAGATCATGGAGGAGGAGGGCATCACGTTCCGCACCGGCGTGGATGTGGGCCGGGATGTGAAGGCACATAAGATTTTGCAGGACTTTGATCGGGTGGTGCTGGCCTGCGGCGCTTCCAATCCCAGAGATATCAAGGCTCCCGGCAGGGATGCCAAGGGGATTTATTTTGCCGTGGACTTTCTGGCGGCCAATACTAAGAGTCTGTTGGACTCTGATTTTGCGGACAAAAAGTATGTGGAAACCAAGGGAAAAGCCGTGGTGATCATCGGCGGCGGGGACACAGGCAACGATTGCGTGGGTACGGCCATCCGTCATGGGGCGAAGGCCGTGACCCAGATTGAGATGATGCCCAAGGCCCCGGATCAGAGGGCCCAGGACAATCCCTGGCCAGAGTGGCCCAAGGTCTGCAAGACCGACTACGGCCAGGAGGAGGCCATTGCCCTGTACGGCCATGATCCCCGGATCTATGAGTCCACCGTGAAGGAGTTTGTGAAAGATAAGGAGGGAAACCTGAAGGCAGTGAAGGTGGTAAAGCTGTCCTGGAGCAAAGATCCGGAGAGCGGCCGCATGAACATGCAGGAGATTCCCGGCAGCGAGCAGACCCTGGAGGCGGATATTGTACTCATCGCCGCAGGCTTTCTGGGCAGCCAGGACTATGTGGCGGAGGCTTTCGGCGTGGAGAGAAATGAGCGCACCAACGTGAAGACAGCGCCGGGCCAGTACCGGACCAGCGTGGAGAACGTGTTTGTGGCCGGGGACATGCACCGTGGACAGTCCCTGGTGGTGTGGGCCATCCGGGAGGGCCGGGAGGCTGCCCGGGCCGTGGACGAGAGCTTAATGGGATACTCGAATCTGGTGGTGCAGTGAAACATGGACATATAGACTTGACTTTGGTTATTCTGGTCAGGGTAGATTCCAAAGTATATGGAAAACAAAGGGTATGCGGTAGAATGTTGTATTTAACTTCTACCGCATAGTTTTTGTGGATCATAGTTTTCCAGTCTCTCTATCACACAGCTGTGTGGCTTATTTTTGTTCTCTCTGTCATAGCCTATTCCAACCGGCAGGATCTCGCCGGTGTAGCCTTCCAGTGCCTGCGTGTAGTGTCTGTCCTTGAGCTGCTGTATGGCAGCATGGGCGGTCCGGTCATATTTGAGTTACACCACAAGAGCAGGTCTGTCTGTAGAGGGCAGCGGCAGGAACACGATATCCGCAAAGCCATGACCGGTGGGCAGTTCACGGATAAGCCGGTAATCCTTTCTCGTGCTGTGGTAGGCAAGTCCTATGGCACAGGCGAGAGAATTTTCATCGTTGTAGGTCAGGATGGACACCGCTTCCGTATGGGCCCGGTCAAGACCCCGGGCAACGCTCTCCCCATCGCCGCGCAAATCAAGAGAGCTAAACGCAGAGCGTTTTGCTCACTTTACCACAATACACCAAATATTTTCATTCTTTCCTCCACATGCATATCTGGAGTTTGGTTTGTCCAAACTTCGGTTTCTCCTGCGATACTGCATTAATACGTATTTAGATGTACCCATCCAAACTTAAGCCTATCTTAAGGTTGCGCTTAACTGTATTTTAGCTTGGCGTTGTATGATGTAAGCGTTACAGGGGGAGACAAAGGTAAAATCTATTGGCAGGAGGAGTCAGATATGCTGGAATGTACCAATCTCACAAAATCGTACAAAAAGAAATGTGTGGTAAACAACTTGAGCTTTAGCGTTGAGAGGGGGGAAATATTCGCCTTTCTGGGGAGCAATGGCGCAGGGAAAACCACCACCATCAAAATGATCCTGGGACTTACGGGAATTGACAGCGGCCAGATAAGGGTTGCGGAGGGGATCCGGATTGGGTATTCCCCTGAGACGCCGTATTTTCCTCCTTTTCTCAACGGCTATGAGGTGCTTGATTATTATGCGGGCATCCAGAGGATTCCCAAACCCGAACGCAGGGCGGAAATATCGGAGTTGCTCGACACAGTGGGTCTTGAAAACAGCAGGACGAGAGTGAAGAACTATTCCAAGGGCATGCTGCAGAGACTTGCTCTGGGGCAGGCGCTGCTGGGGGATCCGGATCTGCTGATTCTCGACGAGCCCACTGCGGGGCTGGACGCCCTGGGGCGGCTGGAAATGATGCAGCTCATCGAAAAGCTGAGAAACGGAGGCAGGACAATTCTCATCAACTCCCATATTTTGAGCGATATTGAGCGGATTTGTGACAGGGGGATTATCATTAAAAAGGGGGTGCAGATGGGAACCTGGAACAAGGCGGATAACAATTTCAAAAGCCTTGAGGAGATTTTTCTGGAATTGGTAGGAGGTACAGACATATGACAATCATGGTAACAGCATTAAAAGAAAAAATACGCCGCAAGGATTTATATATCGTCTCGGCCATCGGCGTTCTGGTGCTTCTGCTCTTTGGAACGGGGTCGGGTACACTGTCCATAGACGGTGTGGCCGTCACGGATTACAAGGTACTGGGTCCCATTATGCTCACTGTTGTAAACGCCGTCAACTGTATGCTGACTGTGGTCACGAGCCTGGGCACAATACCCAACGAATATGAGCGTGGCACAAGTCATCTGGTATGGATACGGAAAGTGCCCCAGTGGCGCTATCACGGCGAACTGGCTCTTGCCAATGTGCTGGCAGGGCTGGTTTCGGAGGCGATTCTCTTCGCGGCCATGTTCGTTTTTATGTTGGCGAACCAGAGGGCGGATCAACTGTGGCGGCTGCTTCCAACCTACCTGATCCTGGGAATCAATGTCGCTGCCGTGAGTATGCTGACGAGCCTGCTCAGTGTCATTGTCCCTAAATTCGCGGCGGGCGCCATTGCCGCCGGGGCCGCCCTTGCGGGGATTTTTCACAGTCTGTTGGGTCTGCTGAAGGATATGGTGGGCGGCTTCGGAGGAGAACTGATTAGATATGCGCTGAAGCTGATTCCGGATCTCCACGGAGTACAAGCCCAGGCAGGAAAGATTCTCTATGGCGGGAGGGCGGAGGCGCATGTGCTGCTGACCGGCCTGCTGGCGATCTATGTGTATACAGTACTGCTATTTATTTACAAAACAACATCTGACCGGACGGCGCGCTGAACCACGGTCGGACGCCCAAGCGGCCGGATGAGGATCACCGGTCATGTGTGCCGGGAGGGGATATGCGGAACTAAAATAAGGAGATAAGAAAATATGAGAAAAGCAATTGTGATATTGACAGGCACAGCCCTTATCATAGGAGTTATTGTCACGGGGACCTACGGACTCTCTAAGGAGGATCTTGCCATCTACCAAAGGGCAGTGGCCCTGGAGGAACAGGGCGGCAATATAGGTTTTGCGGGATTTGCCCTCACGGATTACCCCGTGGCGTTTTATGACGGCGATCAGGACTATGTGCTTGTGTGGGAGGAGGACGGCTACAGCATAGAGAAGCGGAAGGCAGTCATCAATTTCATTGCCGCCACCGCCTACCCTGTAGACGATCACTATGAGGTACTTACGCCCACCATACAAAAGATGTCCTCACTGCTGAACATGATGAGCATGGGCGGTATGGAGTATGGAGAGGAGGAACATATCGCAACACTCTGGCATGAGGCATTTCATTGCTACCAGAGCACCTTTTTCCCGGATAACGTAAACGCCATCTGCCCCGCCGAGGTGGATGGGGGCATCATTGCGGGGGAGGCTGACACCAATCCTCAGGCGGTATCCCTGTTCCGGCAGCAGGCCCAGCTGCTGGAGGAGGCGGTGAAAGCGGAGGATGTTGACAAGATAAAGGAATGTATCGTAAAATACAAGGAACTCGACGAGGAGAGAAAGATGCTGCTTCCCGGGGAAGTCATTGCCTTGGAGGATTACTACACCAGGGTGGAGGGAACAGCCCGCTATATAGAGGCAAGTGTTTATAAAATGCTGGTTCCCGAACAGTTTGACAGCGCTTATATGGATGTTATCAGCGAGTATGGAGGCGGATCCACGAAATATTACAAGGTGGGCATGGCCCAGTGTATGATTCTGGACACACTGGATCCCCACTGGAAAAACGGATTTGACTTCTCGGAACCGGTAATTGATTTGATTTATGCAAGGCTGAATGTCTAAGGAACTGGTACACTTTCATAGTAAACGGCATAACAAATTTCCAATGCCGTTTATTATATATCGGAGGAAACGGGCATGGAGTACAAGGTGCTTGCGGCGGATGATGAGACGGAGCTTCTGGACGCTCTGGAACTCTACACCGAGACGGAAAACATCAGACTGATCAAGGCGGACAACGGCATTACCGCCCTGGAGTTGTTTAAAACAGAAAAGCCCCATCTGGTCCTGCTGGATATCATGATGCCGGGGCTGGATGGCTTTGCCGTACTGAAGCGGATTCGGACGGAGAGCCATGTACCCGCCATTATGTTCACCGCCAGAGGAGAGGATTATGACAAGATTCTGGGGCTTGAACTGGGCGCGGACGACTATATCACCAAGCCCTACAACCCCATGGTGGTGGTGGCGAGGATCAAGGCGCAGCTTCGCCGCAGTTACGATTACAGAGAGAGCGGTCCCGGCGCCGAAGAGGAACTTCGATGCTTTGACATTGTTCTCAACCGCTCTGAGGGCATGGTCACAAAAGGGGGCAGCCCAGTGGAACTCACCAGGACGGAATTTCTGATACTGGAACTGTTTATGCGAAACAGGGGCCGGATTTTCACCAAGCAGCAGATTTTTGACTATGCCTGGGACAGCGGCTATATTGCCGATGACAACACGATTATGGTACACATCAGCAACCTCCGCTCCAAAATCGAGGATAATCCCAGAGCGCCCAGGATACTTAAAACCATAAAGGGACTGGGTTACAAGCTGGAGAAGGAGTGAAGTCTTGAGACTGAAGAAAAGTATCTTTACCAAGCTGATGGGCAGCTTTATCCTGTATGTTGTGATTTTGTTTTTCACTTTTGCCGTGTATCTTCTGCTGGAGGCAGTGCTCATCGGGGAGGGAAACCCTGCCAATCTCTATCCCTATCAGATTATTGACGAGAACGGGAATGTGGCAGGCATTGAAATCTTAGAGAAGATGGGGGGCTGGGTGGAGGAGTTGGAAGAAGGCGGACGGGAGGGAATGGTATCTGCATCAGGGACGGATCAGGGCGGATCTTATCATGTGATCCGGATATATGGGGAGAAAAAGAATGACAGCCATATTTATTCCGCCCAGGATCTGTTGGAGCTTACAGCCCCCTATGGGGAGACGGCGTATATTGGTTTCTTCGTACAGCCCGAAAACAGCCCCCAAAAATTTCTCTGCTTTTACGACAGGGCAGTTATGCAGGTCAGCGCGACGGTGAATTTGAATTATGTGGAGGACTATGGCATCCCCGATATTTTTATCCTGTTTTTTCCCAGCGCCCTTCTGGAGATCCTGCTGATCAGTCTTTACCTGAAGAGAAAAATCAAAAACCCCCTGGACAGAATCATGGCGGGAATGGAGGATCTGAAATCCGGCAACACCGGGGCCAGAATAGACATCAAAACCGAGGCCGAGTTTGAAAAAATCGTTGACACTTTCAATCTGATGGCGCAGCAGCTGGAGGACGAGAAAGCCCAAAAGGAACTTCTGATACGGAAGAAAAATCAGATGCTGCTGGAACTGTCCCATGATATCAGAACGCCCGTTGCGACCATAAAAAGCTATGCGAATGCTCTGGAGGCGGGGCTTGTGCCGGAGGAGAGGATAGAGAGCGTCTACCGCACCATTGACCGCAAGGCGGACAGGGTGGAAAAGTTGTCCGGCGATATGTTCATGATGTTGAAAATGGACAATCCCGACTATGAACTGCGCATGGAGACCGTAAATCTATGTGAACTTTTGCGCCAGCTCTGCGTGGAATACTATGACGAGATCACGGAGGCGGGATTTGACTTTGTGATAGACATTCCCGACAGGGAGATCCCGGTTTCGGCGGATGTGGATCTTCTTTCAAGAGTCATATCCAATCTGCTTTCCAACGCATTGAGATACAATAAGTCGGGAAAAGTTATCGCGGTGTCGATGTCCGGTGAAAGCGGGAAAGCGGTCCTGTCGGTCTCGGATGACGGAGAAGAGGTTGACAGAGCCTTTGCCGGACAGATGTTTCACGCTTTCTCCCGGGGGGATTTGTCCAGGAAAACCGACGGCGGCACCGGGCTGGGACTGGCGATCTCCAGGATCATTATGGAAAAGCACGGCGGGAGCATAGGATACTGCCGCAGAGACGGGAAAAACGTGTTTGCGGCAATGCTGCCGGCAGAGAAATTTTAATTATATAATAATCATCCCTTAAAAGCAGTCATTTATGGAAAACGGTGGATTAGACGCTCCTCATTTTGTATGCTCAGAGCAGCAGGTTGTATATCCGCTGTGCCGCGCGGTATTGCCGGTCCCATAATCTCGATGACACAAAGCCACACTAATGGGGAAAGAAGGGGTAAATGTTATGGATCGAAGAAATCTGAGATTCCGGTGGAGGTATTGACGGAAATTTGTAACTGTGATGAGGCGCGCTTGGATGAGGAGTACAATAAGACATGGAACTGTCTGATGCTGCCCACAGACGGATCAGGAGAATTTGTTCACAGGGGAAGTCATCCCAATTATAGCCGGTTTATAAGATGGAAAATAGATGATGTCTGTCAAGGAAATATCACGCTTGACGGCATCAAGACAGTGGCGGCGATAATCCGTACTTTCTGCGAGGAAAATATGGAAGCTTTTGTGAATATGGAACTCAACGGAAAAATAGATGATTTTGAGACATATGCGCGGACGGTAGAGCAGTCCTATAGTTAGCGGTAAAAATGGGATGGCAGAGCGGGAAATACAATTTGCGGGCGGTTATTCCATAGGGGATAACCGCCTGAAATACGCAATCAACTCGGCACTCCACAGGCAGAACTCCCTCCGCCGGGGATGCCCCGGCATTCCGAAAGACAGTTCTGCCTCGAAGCTGTTCTTTCGGAATGGAAATCCTCAGTCGATCCGATTCTGTAATTCTCTTTACAACTGGGGCTGACTTTGAAGCACAATCCTCCCGGCTCCGGTACAGGCCATGATATCTCCCAGGGATTTTTCGTAAAACCCTCTTAGACTCATCGGGCAGGAGATAAGCAGCTTTGGGATGGGTTCCTTCATGGACAGCTGTTTCTCCGACTTTTCCTTGCGCACCTGGGCGATGACGCCCTCCAGATGGGTCCCGAAGGCAAGAATATCCTCCTGTGTGTCCTCAGTGGTCCACAGTGTCTGGTGCAGGGAAAGTTCTTTCTCATGGGCTTTGTAAAAATCCTGATAAATATACTCCGTCATATAGGGGGTGTAGATGGCGTACAGCTTCAGTATTCCCAGAAGGCCATAGTAAACCCCGATCTGGCCGGAAGTTCTCTGTGAGGCACCATGCTTTTCGGGCTGGTACAGCCTTTCCTTTACAATCTCGATATAGTAGTCGCAGAAGTCCCTCCAGAACAGATTGTCAATCTCGTGCCGGGCCTGACCGATCTCGTAGTCCTCCAGCAGCTTGGCGGCCTTTTGGGTGGTCTCATTAACCCGCTGCAGAATCCATCTGTCCACAGGCAGCAGTTCGGACTGGTCATACCGGGCGGGCTTTGTGAAATCCTCCAGCTGTAAAATAGCGAACCTGGCGGCATTGTACAGCTTGTGGAGGAAGCGTTTGGAGATCTTCAGCTCCTCCTCGCTGAAAAAGGTGTCCGTGCCCAGTTTGCTGCCTGCCGCCCAATAGCGTATGGCATCGGCGGAGTGGGTCTCGATCAAAGCCATGGGGGAACTGCCGGCGTTGCCTTTGGACTTGCTGATCTTTTCGCCGGGTTTTGCCAGCACATAGCCGCTGATCATAATGTCCCGCCAAGGGATCCGCCCTGTGTGGTACAGGCTCTTTACAATGGTATAAAATGCCCAGGTGCGGATGATCTCATGGGCCTGGGATCTCATGCTCATGGGAAGGAACCGGGAGGTTTCATCGGAGGACGAAGCCCCGGATAAATCTTTACGAGTACCTTCGTTAGTATTCGCTTTTTCCCAGGCTGCTGCGTTGATCAGCGGGGTTACGGAGGAGGTGGCCCAGGTGTCAAAGACTGCCTCCTCCGGCACGAAGCTGTCGCAGCCGCAGGCACAGGGGCCCAGGGGCCGGGTTTCCAGGGGATTTACAGGCAGTTGGGACTTTTCGGCAAAGACGGGCTGCTGACAGTCCCGGCAGTACCAGACCGGAAAGGGGACTCCAAAATATCTCTGCCGGGAGATACACCAGTCCCATTTCAGATTTTCCACCCATATTCGGTAGCGGTTCTTCATATGCTCCGGGTGCCAGCGTATTTCGTCGGCGGCTTGCAGAAAGCGTTCCTTTTCGGACAGCACGTCAATATACCACTGCCTGGAGGGAATAAATTCCACATCCTTTCCGCAGCGCTCGTGGATGGCGACCATATGGCAGAGAGTCTCTTGTTTTTCCAGAAGCTCTTTCTCCTGTAAAAGGCCAATAATGTGAGCCCTGGCTTCCTTGACCCTCATGCCGCCGATAAAAGGTATATCCTCCTGGATCCTGCCGTCCGGCAGGATGATTTTTTTGTAGGGCAGATTGTGTTTCTGGCACCACTCCATGTCGGCGGAGTCCCCGAAGGTGGCGCACATGACGGCGCCGGTTCCCTTGTCCATGCCCACTGTCTCTTCTGCCAGAACGGGGATTCGGAAGCCATACAGGGGAACCGTGGCCTGCTGCCCCACATAACTCTGATATCTGGAATCCTGTGGGTGGACAAAAACGCACACACAGCCCGCCAGCAGTTCCGGCCTGGTGGTGGCGATGGGCAGGTTCCCCAGAGGCGTTTCAAAGGACAGATAGTTGAAGGCGGTCTCGCACTCCTTTGTCTCCAGCTCCGCCTGGGCGATGGAGGTCCGGCACTCCGTACACCACAGCACGGGGGACTCCTTCATATAGGCTTTATGACTTTTGGCCAGTTCGATGAAGGATTCCTGGGATATTTTCTGGGTCTGGTCAGATATGGTTTGGTATTGCAGGCTCCAGTCCACGCTGAAGCCCAGCCGCTGCCACAGCCTGCGGAATTCCTCCTCGTAGCGGTCCACGGTTTCCAGGCATTTTTCCCGGAAGGCGCTTCTGGGCAGCATATGTGCCCGTATTTTCCCGTCCCTTTCCACCAGGCGCTCCGTGGGCAGGCCGTTGTCGTCGAAGCCGAAAGGATAGAACACGTCATAGCCCTGCATCCGCTTAAACCTGGCGATCATCTCCGCCTGGGTGTAGGAAAACACATGACCGATGTGCAGCTTTCCGCTCACTGTTGGGGGCGGGGTGTCGATGGAGAAGATGGGCCCTCTTTTTCCATGCCCGTACTTGTAGATGCCCTGATGAGCCCACATCTGTTCCAATTCGTTCTCGATTTTCCGAAAGTCATACTTCTGATCCATATGGATACCTCCTGTAAAATATTATTTACAAAACAGACAAAAAAATCGCCCTAAGCCAACGCTTAGGGCGAACAACATGTCCGTGGTACCACCTAAATTCAGAAATACTCTGCACTCATTACAATACGGGAAAATACATCCGCAAGGGACTCTTCCGATATCGCTTCCCCTGATAACGGTGGGAATCTCCGTTGGAACCTACTAAGCATATCCTGTTCGGCCCAAAGCTCAAAGGTCACTTCCACACGCCCTTCACGAAAGTTCTCACCAGCCACTTTCTCTCTGTCCATCCGGAAACGTATGTACTTCTCCTCGTCGATGCCTTTTTGTCTGTATTTGCTGGGGCGTGGAGGCCGTCCGGCGGCTCCATGCCTTGGATAAAGTCATTATAACATGTATTTTGGCACTGTCAAGGGTTGATTTTAAGGATACTGAAAAATGAAGGAATCTTCCCTGAGACCAAGAGGCGGATGTTCAGAACCGCCCCCAGAATGATAACCGGCAGTTGGTTATAAAGCTGTCTGTTGTTAGCCTCCCACACCATCAAAAACAGGATGATGCCCAGCAGGGACAGGTCGGCAACAGCTTTTACCCCATGTATCTCCCTTTTTTTATCAGGCGGCGGAGAGTCGTCGCGGCGCCCAGCAGATAGACGGTGTAAATGGAAAAAATAAAGCAGAAGCACAGCTGCGAAGTTCTCCAGTAATGTTTCCCCCAGGGAGAAAAAAGCTCCCATACAAGATTATGCTCTTTTAAGGCCCAATAAGTAAAGTCTTTAGTCCCAAGGTGTCCGCTGGCAAAATTAAATCTGAGTTTTTGGAACAGATGGGACAGATTCCAGAAATCGCTCCTGTTTTCCCATATGTAACGCAGCGTGTACTGTGTCTTCTCCTGCTTTGTGGGAAGAGTAGTGACATATAAGATATAATCCGGATTGCTGCTCCAGCTTCCCTCACCCTTCATCCCAAGAGCGATCCAGTTTATGACAGGTTCGGAGGTTTCCTTTGCGGCTTCCCAGAGCGGAAAGCCTTCGGCGTAAAGAGATGTCAATCCATACGCGGCGCCTGAGCAGAGAAGGAAGGTCCCCATAAGGCACCACCTTTTCAGAGAAGGGCGGGAAATCCCAAAGATGATGAAACCGGCTATGATGGGTATCAAAACGGTTATTTTGATGGGCATCCCCAGTCCGGTGAAAATTCCGGCCAGAGCCAGCAGCAGACCGCTTTTGAACCGGGAGGCGGCTTCAAGGCACAGCTTGAAAAGGGCAAGAGAGATTATGCTCATGACAAAACTCATGCTGTCCGTGTAGAACGCTTGCACATTTGCCCATATAGGCAGGCTGAACACAAACATAAAAAGCACCGGAATGCGGTATCGGGCGTGTTCCTCAGCGGTATTTCCGATAAGAATCCCCACACTCCAGACTGCGCCGAGAACCTCCAGCACACTCAGCAGCAGAACAAAGTAAAACGGATCGCTGAAACGCAGAAATTTCGCGGCGCGGAAAAGAATGCTCAGGTAGAGCATGGGCTTAATGTTATTGGCGTAGGTTTTGAAGTAAAATTCGTCCGATACAGGCTTTCCCTCGGATATCTCCAGGGCGGCATTCCAGATTTGGGCGTAATCATTATAACCTATGGCGTTTCTATTGGCAAAACTGACCGCATAGAGCGAGATGCCAAACAGAATAAGTAGCGCCGCGTATAAGAGGGAACTTTGCTTGACTTTTTCATGGGGAATCCTGCCCCAAAGAAAAAAGGCGCCCAGCAAAAGGATTGTTCCCAGGGTAGTCCCAATGGCCATCTGCCATGGAAAAAGATTGTTCTGCGGGCCCGTGATCGACAATACAATGATCAGACCTAACAGGATTACCAGTAGTACATATATAAGTGTCAATATAGACAGGCATATCTTATTTGTTATCTTTAGCATTCTGTCCTCCTGGATTTTGAACTTGATGCTCCTGGCGTCAAAGTCATTGGATTTGCGTATCATTTTTCTGCCTGCGGTAGTACCGCTGGTAGGTCCCGTCCTCATAGGAATCCGCCCCGAACTCCTCATAGATCCACTGCATGATCCAGGAGTTTTCGTCCACGTTCAGATTGCCGAACCAGCAGTCCACAACCACCACATCGGGGAACTTGTCAGGATTCTGTTCCCAGTATCTCAATAGCTTTTCGCCGTAAGTGGTTTTAAGGGGTTTGTAAAAAAAGAGCGTGACAGTAGACTTGACGAGCAGACTCACCGTGTTCAGGTATATGACAAGCCCTGTTGTGGTCCCCAGGGCAGACATCCATATTTTGATAAAAAAGGCCGGCAAAAACGCGGAAGTCTGATGAGGCTCCCACATCTGGGAAAACATGTGGTCCCCCATGGCCAGACGATAGGACATGGTTATAGCGTATTCCACGTCAACGCTGAAATCCATAAACACTTTTTTGATATTGAGGAATATAACCCCAAGGATGAGAAGGGCAGTCAGATATTTCTGAAACTTACTTCTACATGCATATCTGGAGTTTGGCTTGGCCAAACTCCGTCTTTGCCTGCGATACTTCATTAATATGTATTTGGATGTGTAGCATCCAAACTTTCCTACGGGGTATGAGAATCTGCCTGATCCTGCTTTTTTCTCGGTAACATTTCTCTCCATAGTAAAATACTCCCTATAGCATATAATGTTTCATAAAGTAGACATTTTGAAACAAATGCCTTATAATGCAGTGAGAGTCAGAGAGCATAGAACTATAGAGTATTAATTGGTGAAAAAGCATGTTTCACATTCTCTACCTTTTGAGATGATTTTTTTCTCTTCTTTACATCTTCTGTAAAATGTCGAACTGCTCATCCCCAGTTTCTCGGCGGCCTGCCTTACTGTTATCTCCCCCTGTGTCCACAGCCGATAGTAATGCTGAAATTCTTCCGGTACCTCCTTTTTATGCCGTCCAAACCGCACACCCCTTGCCCTGGCTGCGGCGATGCCTTCGCTCTGGCGGCTTCGTATAAAGGCTCGTTCCGTCTCCGCCACATAGGCCAGGATCTGGAGCACCAGGTCGGAGATAAATACGCCCGTCAGATCATCATGCCCTGCGGCGGTATTTAAAAGGGGCATGTCCAGCACCTCGATATCCGCGCCTATCTCCCGGGTGATTCTTCGCCACTGTTCCAGAATCTCGCCGTAATTGCGCCCCAGCCTGTCAATGCTCTTGATCACCAGCAGATCCCCCTTTTTCAGTTTCCTCATTAATTTCTGGTACTCAGTCCTCTGAAAATCCCTGCCGGACATTTTGTCCAGATAAATGTATTTCCGGGGAATACCTCTGCCCTGTATGGCCAGAAACTGACGCTCCGGGTTCTGTTCTTTGGTGGAAACTCTGATATAACCATATTGCTGCATAAATCTGTCCTCCCGTTTTAAGAATCGTGAAATCATAGAATATGATAGAACAAATGAAGCCATTGGGGCAAAAATGTTTGCTCTGCCGGAAAAAACACTTGCCAAATAAGGCAAAAAGCGGTTAAATAATACTGGAAATTGAAAATAACGGAAAGGTATGGTTAAAACATAATGGCTAACCAATTAATACCCAAGGGATACAAGTCCCAATTGAATCTATACGAGACACAGGTGGCGATCAAGACAGTGAAGGATTTTTTTCAGGGCCTGTTGGCGGAGAGAATGCATCTGCTGCGGGTGTCCGCGCCGCTTTTTGTGGCTCCGGAGTCCGGCATGAATGACAACTTAAACGGTGTGGAGCGGCCCGTGAGTTTTGACATCAAGGAGCAGGAGGGCAGAGAGGCCCAGGTGGTGCAGTCTCTGGCCAAGTGGAAACGCTATGCGCTGCAGAAATACGGTTTTTCCGTGGGAGAGGGCCTGTATACGGATATGAGCGCCATCCGCAGGGACGAGGTCACGGACAATATCCACTCCATCTATGTAGATCAGTGGGACTGGGAGAAGATTATCAGCCGGGAGGATCGGAACCTGGACACCCTGAAGGAAGTGGTGCGCACTGTCTACAAGGTGCTGCGCAAGACGGAGAAATACATGGCTATTCACTATGACTATATTGAAGAGATTCTGCCCCATGATATTTTCTTCATCACCACCGAGGAGCTGGAGGAGATGTTCCCGGACTACACTCCCAAGGAGAGAGAATATTACATAACCAAGGCCAAAGGCGCCGTGTGTATCATGCAGATCGGCGATGTACTGGAAAACGGCAAGCCCCACGACGGCCGCGCGCCGGACTATGACGACTGGGCGCTGAACGCGGATATCGTAGTGTACTATCCCGTGCTGGACATTGCCCTGGAATTGTCCTCCATGGGTATCCGGGTGGACAGAGAGTCACTGCTGTCCCAGCTGGAGAAGGCCGGATGCCCGGAGCGGGCCCAGCTGCCCTTCCAAAAATCCATTCTGGACGAGACAGTGCCTTTCACCATCGGCGGCGGCATCGGACAGTCCCGAATCTGCATGTTCTTTCTGCGCAAGGCCCATATCGGGGAGGTACAGTGCTCCCTGTGGCCGGAGGATGTGGTGCGGGAGGCCGAGAAGGAGGGCCTGCAGCTGCTGTAGGGTATGCAGGGAACATACAGAATCCTAAATTAAATGCCTTTTGGGATTGTGTACCTGTGGAAAATGATTAATCTGGATAACCCGGACTCCGCCCAGAAAGAGCAAATCCAATACGCCTGGCAGTATGAGAATCTGCTGGTCATGGAAGGGGCATTGGGACTTACAGAGGAGCTTCCGTATCCGGACAAAATCTGTGATGTGCCCGAAACCGTCCGCATAATGCGCTCCTTTGAGTCCTTAGACGCGCTGGAACAGGGCGCGTCTCCCCGTCCTTACAGCGAATTGCTGGATGCCGCCGACCTGATTTACCGCCTGGACTGGGCCTGCGTAGACGCGTGTGTGATGGGTATGCCGGCTCCCTCCGGGGTGGACTCAGGCGTGGTAATGGAGCGCCACCACACGGTGATATATGCTCTAAATGCCTTCTTAATCACGAGATTTTCTCATGGCTAGTGAAGAACTCATTTAGAGCATATATAGACAATTGTGAAACTGGCGCTATATTTGCAAGCTGAAAAGGAATAGAAATTAAGTCTTGACGAATGCCCCGGAGTATGCTATGTTAATAAAGCGAGATGGATATTAGGTCTTTTTTTTATGCCTAAATTATACAACGTTAGACGGCTGCCCCCGCAGCGGAATGGAGGAAACAATGCGTACAAGAATCACTTTAGCATGCACAGAGTGCAAACAGCGTAACTACAATACCACCAAGGATAAGAAGACTCATCCCGACCGTATGGAGACCAAGAAGTATTGCAGATTCTGCAGAACCCATACCATGCACAAGGAGACCAAGTAATCAGCCGCCTTGTTCCAAGAAGCAGTCGATACGCCGTCCAGCGGCACGTATTAACGCAATATCGCAGGTCATCCTGTGATACGCAGAAAAGAGGTAAGCATGGGAGATTCCGCAGAAAAGACCGCGAAGCCCAAATTTATTGACGGGCTCAAGGCCGAGTTCAAGAAGATTTCCTGGCCTGACAGACAATCTACCTTTAAACAGTCTGTAGCAGTTGTGGCGATATCTGTAGTTCTGGGATTTATCATTGCCGTGTTGGATTATATCATCCAGTATGGTGTGAATATCCTGACAACAATTTAGAGCGAGGGTGATTGTATGGCAGAGGCAAAATGGTATGTGGTTCATACTTATTCCGGATATGAGAATAAGGTCAAAGCCAATATTGAGAAGACCATCGAGAACAACCCTTCTTTGGCGGAGCAGATCCTGGAGGTCAGGGTGCCCCTGGAGGAAGTGGTTGAGATGAAGAACGGTGTGAAAAAGACGGTTCAGCGCAAGATGTTCCCGGGCTATGTGCTTCTGAATATGGATATGAATGACGACACCTGGTATGTAGTGCGCAACACCCGCGGCGTTACCGGGTTCGTGGGACCGGGAAGCAAACCTGTTCCGCTGACGGAGGCGGAGATGAAGCCTCTGGGTATCAAGACAGACAATATATCTGTGGATTTCGCGGAGGGAGACAGCATATCCGTCGTGGCCGGTGTCTGGAAGGATACCGTGGGCATTGTCCAGAAGATGGATTTTGGAAAGCAGACGGCCACCATCAATGTGGAACTGTTCGGCAGGGAGACCCCTGTGGAGATCAGTTTTGCGGAAATCAGGAAACTTTCTTAAAATTAAAGTATTTTAGCAAGGTATTTTCCGGAGGGGGCGCTGCTCTGTCCGGTGAATATAACCGCAGGTCCTCCGGGGCCGGGCGGTGCAGTGGGAGCAAGACCCGGATACACACTATCCGAAGCGCTTGCGCCGGATTACCACATTATAGGAGGTGCCACTATGGCAAAAAAAGTAGAAGGATATATCAAGTTACAGATTCCTGCCGGCAAGGCTACACCGGCTCCGCCTGTTGGTCCCGCACTGGGTCAGCACGGTGTGAACATCGTTGAGTTCACTAAGCAGTTCAACGCCAGGACAGCAGATAAGGGCGACCTGATCATCCCTGTTGTCATCACTGTATATGCGGACAGAAGCTTTAGTTTCGTTACCAAGACTCCGCCTGCAGCAGTACTGCTCAAGAAGGCATGCAACCTGAAGACTGCATCCGCAGTTCCCAACAAGACCAAGGTTGCTACCATTTCCAAGGACAAGGTTCGTGAGATCGCGGAGATGAAGATGCCGGATCTGAATGCGGCAAGCATCGAGGCAGCCATGAGCATGATCGCCGGTACTGCAAGAAGCATGGGTATTGTTGTTGAAGACTAAACACTATTGATTGGGAGACAGTTCCGCAGGAATTGTCGCTGGAACCTAGGAGGTATGATAATGAAACATGGTAAGAAATATGTAGAAGCTGCGAAGCTTGTTGACAGGGCAACTCTATATGAGCCGGATGAGGCCATTGCGCTGGCAAAGAAGACCGCAGTTGCAAAGTTTGACGAGACGATTGAGGTACACATCAGAACCGGCTGTGACGGCCGTCATGCGGACCAGCAGATCCGTGGCGCGGTAGTGCTGCCCAACGGAACCGGTAAGACCGTGCGAGTGCTGGTATTTGCCAAGGGAGACAAGGTAAACGAGGCTGAGGCTGCCGGCGCCGACTATGTTGGCGGCGAGGAATTGATCCCCAAGATCCAGAACGAAGGCTGGCTGGATTTCGACGTGGTGGTTGCTACCCCTGATATGATGGGCGTGGTTGGCCGTCTGGGTAAAGTTTTGGGCCCCAAGGGCTTGATGCCCAATCCTAAGGCCGGTACGGTAACCATGGATGTTACCAAGGCCATCAACGATATCAAGGCCGGTAAGATCGAGTACAGACTGGATAAGAACAACATTGTGCATGTTCCCGTGGGCAAGGCTTCCTTTACAGACGAGGCCCTGCAGGAGAACTTCAAGGCGCTGATGGATGCCATTGTAAAGGCCAGACCCAGCGCTCTGAAGGGGCAGTATCTGAGAAGCATCACTTTGACTTCCACCATGGGCCCTGGCGTGAAGGTCAGCGTTGCCAAGTTCTAATGGTTTGTTGCCAAGCGTATAAGGAACCTTCCCTTTTGGGAGGGTTCTTTTTCGCACTGCTGCTTTTGGAAGGACTGGGAGGAACTCTGTGAACAGGATATGGAAAGGCTATCAACAACATAAGGATGTGGTGCTGGCCCTTTTGGGACTGCTGGCGGTGAGCCTTATCACGCTGCCCTATCTGGTACTGGGAGAGGGCAGCTATGTCCAGGTGCATGACCAGTTGGACGGTGAGGTGTTAAACTACATGTACCAGGCTAAATATCTGGGCCGGGGAAAGGTGATTCCCCAATTTATGAACGGCATGGACAAGGCATCCATGCTGCCCCCGGCGCCGCTGGGCGTATTGTTCTACAGACTGCTCCCCCCTTTTGCCGCCTATGGAGTGATGCACTGGTTCTGTCTGGCCGTGGGCTTTTTGGGCATGTACGGCCTGTGCAGGAGGCTGGGCATCAGGGCGCAGGTCGGCTGGGCGGCAGCCTGTTTGTTCTGCTATATCCCGTTCTATCCCACCTACGGCCTGGCGGCGCTGGGGCAGCCCATGCTGGTGCTGTGCGGCCTGCGCCTGGGGGAGGGGGCGCCGTCCCCGGGGGGGCGGAGAAAACTTCTGGATCTCGGGAGATGGTATCTGGCCATCGCTCTGTATGCGGTCTGCTCCTCACTGACACTGATCGGCTATGTGTGGGTGGCCGCCGGGATTCTCTGGACAGCCTATCTGGCGGTGGATGGCCGCCGGGATTCGCTGGACAGCCTGTCTGACGGTGGATGGCCGCCGAAAAAAAACGGTTTCGGGTCTGCCCTCCGGGTGGGTGGCGGCACTTTGACGCTGCTGGGCATCTACTTAATCACCAACCTGGATCTGCTGCGTACCCTGACGGGGGAGGGCTTCACCACTCACCGGCAGGAGATGGTGCTGCGGGCCGCAGAACATCCCCTGACATCCTTCCGGGAACTCATTTTCAGCGGCGGCTCTTATTCCCCAGTATATTCAGCCGGCATACTGGCTGCGGCGGCGCTGCTTGCGCCGGCGGTTCTGGCGATGTATTCCCGAAGCAGGGGGAAGGCCCCGGAAAACCGGACCCAGGGCGCGGCGGGTAAAATGCTCCGGCGCAGAAGCGGAAAATTAGGAACTAATGTTCCGAATACCCATTTGCGCAACGGCGTGGACAAGGCCCCTGATATGGGGGCAGAAGCAAGTTTTCGAGCCGCCTGGGCCTTGATTGGCCTGATTTTCTGCGGCGCTCTGCTGGCAGTGCTTTGGAACAGCAGACCCATAGTATCTTTGCGTCTGTCCATAGGGGGCATGGTGACTTATTTCCAGGCGGACCGGATCTACTGGTGCTTCCCCTTTCTGTGGATGCTGGTGTTGGGTCTGCTGCTGGAGAGCATCTGCAGGCTGGGGGACCGGCTATGGATTAGCCCGGAAAAGCAGTCTCCGATACGTACGAATGCCATAACGCAGGCGCAGCCTGCTCCGCGCGGACAGCGGAAAGTCTGGAGCCGCATAATTCCGGTGCTTTGCTGCCTGCTGTTGCTGGCGGTAGAAGGACTGCAGATTCTGCGTGACAGCCCCCTGAACAAAAATATCCGTCTGATGCTGCTAAAAAATTACAGGCAGGTGACCTGGGAGAGCATCTACATGGATGAAGTGTTTTCCCGCATAGACAGGGTCATCGGCGCCGACAAGGATGATTACAGCGTGGTAAGTCTGGGAATTTACCCTTCGGTGGCGCTCTACCACGGCTACACCTGCGCAGACGGCTACTCCAACAACTATGATCTGGCATACAAGCATAAGTTTCGCCAAATCATGGCCCGGGAACTGGAAGAAAACCCCGAGTCCCTGCGCTACTTTGACGATTGGGGCAACCGCCTCTACCTGACAGGCGCCCCCCACGGCATTAACGGCATGGTTGCCAAAAACCAGTCAGCCTACGCCGACTTGGACTACGACCTAAATGCCATGCAGGCTCTGAATATCCGCTACATCCTGTCCGCAGCCCCGGTAGAATTGAGCCAGTCCGCCCTGCAGCAGACTGCCCTGCGCCTGGAACTTGTAGAGGACAGTCCATTCACCGACGACACTGCCTACTATGAGGTATGGGTATACCGAATTGCGCCCTTTGGCGGCTAATCTGTACTGACGGTCACTAAAACCTGCCAAGTACCCCGACTCACGAGCGAAAGATTGCAGGGACATCGCGGCAAATTTTTATTAAAAGGGGTTGACAAAAACGATTCCTTGTGCTAAAGTACTAACGGTTAATAAACCATGCCGAAGACAGTAGGTTCCCACAGGCGGCAGCATCATGCGCCGGCCCGACAGGAATAAGCGTAGCGCCTACCGAGGAGAGTGCGTTTTTATAGGAAATTGTGCCTCCCTGTCCCAGGGAGGCTTTTTGAATATAAGACCTTCTTCTACCCGCGTATCCCGGTGCATCCGAGATATTGCACAAATCAGTGTTGGATGCATAGCATCCCAATTTTCTTTCGGCAACAAAATCTATAAGGAGGTAGAAAAATGGCAAAGGTCGAATTAAAACAGCCTATTGTGGAAGAGATTTCCGCAGGTATCAAAGAGGCTCAGTCCGTAGTTCTGGTGGACTATCGCGGACTGACCGTTGAACAGGATACCCAACTGCGTAAAAATTTACGTGAGGCAGGCGTTGTTTACAAGGTTTACAAGAACACCATGATGAACTTTGCGTTTAAGGACACCGCTTTTGAAGGACTGGCTCCTTACTTAAACGGTCCCAGCGCAATGGCCTACTCCACCACGGACGCTACGGCGCCTGCAAGAGTACTGGCTGAGTTCGCCAAGAAGGCTGACAAGCTGGAAATCAAGGCTGGTGTGGTTGAAGGAACCGTGTACGATGCCAAGGGTATGGCTTCCATTGCAAGCATCCCTTCCAGAGAAGTATTGATCTCCAGACTGCTGGGTTCCATGCAGTCCCCGATCACCAACTTCGCCCGCGTAATGAACCAGCTGGCAGAAAAAGGCGGCGCGGCAGCGTGTGCCGGTTCTGCGGCTTCTGAGGAAGCAGCAGCGCCTGCGGAGGAGTAATCCGCCGGACACAAAAAAGTGAGAAACCAATCAAAACATATTATTAGGAGGAAAACAAAATGGCTAAATTAACAGCTCAGGAATTAATCGACGCTATCAAAGAGTTGAGCGTATTAGAGTTAAATGACCTGGTAAAGGCATGTGAAGAGGAATTCGGCGTATCCGCGGCAGCAGGCGTTGCAGTGGCAGCCGGTCCCGCAGTGGAAGTAGAGGAGAAGACCGAGTTTGATGTGGAACTGACCGAGGTTGGCGCTGAGAAGGTTAAGGTTATCAAGGTGGTTCGTGAGATCACCGGCCTGGGCCTGAAGGAAGCTAAGGATCTGGTAGACGGCGCTCCTAAGATGGTTAAGGAAGCCGCTTCCAAGGATGAGGCTGAGGAGATCAAGAAGAAGCTGGAAGAGGTTGGCGCAAAGGCAACCCTGAAGTAAGCTATGTCTTTTTACGCGGACTCGCCTGTTATGGGCGGGTCCGCTGCTTTCATTATTATTCCTTTTTATTCTATTTTTATCCAAAAATCTGCTTGACTCCCTGAAATGTTTGTGTTAGTATGGAAGATGCACTATTGTGGTGTGTTATGCTTATTTTTGACGTGTATATAGAAGACAGGCGGCAAATAGGCAAATCAAAAAGAACGGGGTGAAATGTCCATGGAAAAAAACAGAATACGTCCTATTGCGAACAGCAAGAACATGCGTATGAGTTATTCGAGACAAAAAGAGGTTTTAGAGATGCCCAACCTGATCGAAGTCCAAAAGGACTCCTATCAGTGGTTTCTGAAGGAAGGGTTGAAGGAAGTCTTTGATGATATCTCTCCCATCGCCGATTACAGCGGTTCCCTCAGTTTAGAGTTCGTTGATTTTGAACTATGCGAGGACGACGTAAAGTATTCTATTGAAGAGTGCAAGGAGAGGGATGCCAATTACGCAGCGCCTCTGAAGGTAAAGGTGCGCCTTTACAATAAAGAAAAAGAGGAGATCAGCGAACATGAGATTTTCATGGGCGATCTGCCCCTGATGACTGCTACCGGCACTTTTATCATCAATGGCGCAGAGCGTGTCATCGTAAGCCAGCTGGTACGTTCCCCCGGCATTTATTATGGGATAGGCCATGACAAGATCGGTAAGAGGCTTTTCTCCTGTACCGTGATCCCCAATCGCGGCGCATGGCTGGAGTATGAGACGGACTCCAACGATGTATTTTATGTGCGTGTGGACCGCACCAGAAAGGTGCCCATCACCGTGCTGATCCGTGCTCTGGGAATCGGCACCAACGAGGAGATCCGGGAAGTATTTGGCGATGAACCCAAGATCGAGGCCAGTTTTGCCAAGGACACTGCTGAGAATTATCAGGAGGGTCTGTTAGAGTTATACAAAAAGATCCGTCCCGGCGAGCCCTTGAGCGTGGAGAGCGCCGAGAGCCTGATAAGCGCCATGTTTTTTGACCCCCGTAGATATGATTTGGCCAAAGTCGGAAGATATAAATTCAATAAGAAGCTGGCGCTGCGCAACCGCATCAGACACCAGGTGCTGGCGGCTGATGCCGTCGATCCTTCCACCGGCGAGGTAGTGGCTTCCGCCGGCACCAAGGTAACGGCAGAACTTGCCGATGCGATCCAGAATGCGGCGATCCCCTTTGTGTATGTACAGACCGAGGAGCGCAATGTGAAGGTGCTGTCCAATATGATGGTGGATATCACTAATTTCGTGGACTGCAACCCCAGAGAACTGGGCGTGACGGAGTGGGTATATTATCCCGTGCTGGCGCAGATCATTGAGGAATTTGGCGAGGATCCGGAGAAGCTGGCGGAGGCCATCAAGAAGAATGTGCATGAACTGATCCCGAAACATATTACCAAGGAAGATATTTTTGCGTCCATCAATTATAATATGCATCTGGAGTATGGTCTGGGCAACGATGACGATATTGACCATCTGGGCAACAGGCGTATCCGCGCGGTGGGCGAGTTGCTGCAGAACCAGTACCGTATCGGCCTCTCCAGAATGGAGCGCGTGGTGCGTGAGCGTATGACCACCCATGACGCGGAGGATATTTCGCCCCAGTCCCTGATTAATATCAAGCCGGTGACCGCCGCGGTGAAGGAATTTTTTGGATCCTCCCAGCTGTCCCAGTTTATGGATCAGAATAACCCTTTGGGTGAACTGACCCACAAGAGGCGTCTGTCCGCCCTGGGTCCCGGCGGTCTGTCCAGAGACCGTGCCGGATTTGAGGTGCGCGACGTGCATTATTCCCACTATGGCAGAATGTGCCCTATTGAGACGCCCGAGGGTCCCAACATCGGACTGATCAACTCCCTGGCAAGCTATGCCCGTATCAACGAGTACGGCTTTGTGGAGGCGCCTTATCGTAAGATTGACAAGACAGATCCTGCCAACCCCCGCGTGACCGAGGAAGTGGTGTATATGACCGCCGACGAAGAGGACAATTACCATGTGGCCCAGGCCAACGAGCAGTTGGACAGCGAGGGGCATTTTGTCCGCAACAGTGTGTCCGGTCGTTACCGTGAGGAGACTCAGGAATACCCCAAGACCATGTTTGACTACATGGACGTGTCTCCCCGGATGGTGTTCTCCGTGGCTACGGCATTGATTCCTTTCCTGGAAAATGATGATGCCAACCGTGCGCTGATGGGTTCCAACATGCAGCGCCAGGCAGTGCCCCTGCTGATCACAGAGGCTCCCGTGGTAGGCACGGGCATTGAGCAGAAGGCGGCGGTGGACTCCGGCGTTTGTATCGTGGCCCCCAAGGCGGGCAAGGTGGATTACGTGTCCTCCAACCTGATTAAGATTGCCTGTGACGACGGGGAAAAGATGGAGTTTAGACTCTCCAAGTTCTCCCGAAGCAACCAGTCCAACTGCTACAATCAGAAGCCTATTGTGTTCAAGGGCGACCATGTGGAAGCGGGACAGGTAATAGCCGACGGCCCCTCCACCGACGAGGGCGAACTGGCACTGGGAAAGAACCCCCTGATTGGCTTCATGACCTGGGAGGGCTATAACTACGAGGATGCCGTTTTGCTCAGCGAGAGACTGGTAATGGAGGACGTATATACCTCCGTCCATATAGAGGAATATGAGGCAGAGGCCCGTGACACCAAGCTGGGGCCCGAAGAAATCACCCGCGACGTGCCGGGCGTGGGCGACGACGCTCTGAAAGACCTGGATGACCGGGGAATCATCCGCATCGGTGCGGAGGTTCGTGCCGGGGATATCCTGGTGGGCAAGGTGACGCCCAAGGGAGAGACCGAACTGACAGCCGAGGAGAGACTGCTGCGGGCAATCTTTGGAGAGAAGGCCCGGGAGGTGCGTGATACTTCCCTGAAGGTGCCTCACGGCGAGTATGGTATTGTGGTGGATGCCAAGGTATTTACCAGGGAGAACAGCGACGAACTTTCCCCCGGCGTAAACATGGCAGTCCGTATCTATATAGCACAGAAGAGAAAGATTTCCGTGGGAGATAAGATGGCAGGCCGTCACGGCAACAAGGGTGTGGTTTCCCGTGTGCTGCCGGTGGAGGATATGCCCTATCTGCCCAACGGCCGTCCTTTGGATATCGTGCTTAATCCCCTGGGTGTGCCTTCCCGTATGAACATTGGACAGGTACTGGAGATCCATCTGTCCCTGGCTGCAAAAGCCCTTGGTTTCAATGTGGCGACCCCTGTGTTTGACGGCGCCAACGAGAAAGATATCATGGATACCTTGGATCTGGCCAATGACTATGCCAACCTGCCCTTTGATCAGGCGGAGGCAGAGCAGTGGAAAGCGGAGGGAAGAGAGACTGCCCCTGACGGAAAGCCCTGGAACGGCGACAGCTTTGAGAGCCTGCACAGCCAGGAACTGCTGCCGGAGGTAATGCAGTATCTGTCTGAAAACAGGGATCACAGAGAAGTTTGGAAAGGTGTTCCCATCTCCCGCGACGGCAAGGTGCGTCTGCGTGACGGCCGCACGGGCGAATATTTTGACAGCGCGGTAACCATCGGCCACATGCACTACCTGAAACTGCACCACTTGGTGGACGATAAGATCCATGCCCGTTCCACGGGCCCGTACTCTCTGGTTACCCAGCAGCCTCTGGGCGGTAAGGCCCAGTTCGGCGGACAGCGTTTCGGTGAGATGGAGGTGTGGGCGCTGGAGGCATATGGCGCTTCCTACACATTGCAGGAGATTTTGACCGTGAAGTCCGATGATGTGGTGGGCCGTGTAAAGACCTACGAAGCCATCATCAAGGGCGACAATATCCCCGAGCCCAGCATTCCGGAGTCCTTCAAGGTGCTTTTGAAAGAACTGCAGGCGCTGGGTCTGGACGTGAGGGTGCTGCGGGACGACAACACGGAAGTGGAGATTGCCGAGACCATCGATTACAACGAGACGGATTACCGTTATGAGATGGAAGGCGACCGCAAGTATGATGACGATTATGATAGCAACTCCCTGGGAGAGATGGGCTATCAGGCACAGGAATTCGACGATGAGAGCGGCGAATTGATCAACGCGGATGATGATTTCAGCGACGATGATGATTTTGCCGATGAAGGTTACGAAGAGTCAGACGAAGAGTTCTAAAAAGTTATGAAACTAAGGAACTGTTAAAGAATTAATCTTTACATCTGACTTGTCTAAATCTTCTTATGCTGCGTTGTCGTCAATCGGCGTACCCCAGTACGCCTCATTCCTTCGCCTTGCATAAAAAGATTTATCCTGCGTCATCTGCAAAGTTAATTTTTAACAGTTCCTAACGATTGGAAGGGAGTGCCATAATGTCAGAAACAAAGAATGAAGCATATCAGCCCATGACTTTTGATGCCATTAAAATTGGCTTAGCTTCCCCGGAGAAGATCCGCGAGTGGTCCCGGGGCGAGGTGATGAAACCGGAAACCATCAATTACAGGACATTGAAGCCTGAACGTGACGGCCTGTTCTGTGAGAAGATTTTCGGGCCCAGCAAGGACTGGGAATGTCATTGCGGCAAATATAAGAAGATCAGGTACAAGGGCGTTGTCTGTGATCGCTGCGGCGTGGAAGTGACCAAGGCCAGCGTTCGAAGAGAGCGCATGGGGCATATCGAACTTGCGGCCCCGGTATCCCATATCTGGTATTTCAAGGGAATCCCCAGCCGGATGGGACTGATCCTGGATCTGTCCCCCAGGGTGCTGGAGAAGGTGCTGTATTTTGCCTCCTATATTGTGCTGGATCCCGGCGAGACCAGTCTGGATTACAAGCAGGTACTGTCGGAGAGGGAGTACCAGGACGCAAGAGAGACCTTCGGCAGCAAGTTCCGCGTGGGCATGGGAGCGGAGGCTATCAAGGAGCTTTTGCAGGCCATCGATTTGAAGACGGAATCCGAGGAATTGAAGAGCGAACTGCGGGATTCCACAGGCCAGAAGCGCGCCCGTATTATCAAGAGGCTGGAAGTGGTGGAGGCATTCAATGAGTCCGGCAACAGGCCGGAGTGGATGGTGCTGGATACCATTCCGGTGATTCCTCCCGATCTGCGCCCCATGGTGCAGCTGGACGGCGGACGTTTTGCCACCTCCGACCTGAATGATCTGTACAGAAGAATTATCAATAGAAACAACCGTCTTAAGAGACTGCTGGAGTTGGGCGCTCCCGATATCATCGTCCGCAACGAGAAGCGTATGCTGCAGGAGGCGGTGGACGCGCTCATTGACAATGGCAGAAGAGGCCGTCCTGTCACCGGCCCCGGCAACAGAGCGCTGAAGTCCTTGTCCGATATGCTAAAGGGTAAGGGCGGACGTTTCCGCCAGAACCTGCTGGGTAAGCGTGTGGACTATTCCGGCCGTTCCGTTATTGTGGTGGGTCCGGAACTGAAGATCTATCAGTGCGGTCTGCCCAAAGAGATGGCTATCGAGTTGTTTAAGCCCTTCGTGATGAAGGAGTTGGTATCCAAGGGAATCAGCCAGAATATCAAGAATGCCAAGAAACTGGTGGAGAGAATGGATACCCAGGTGTTTGACGTGCTGGAGGAGGTAATCAAAGAGCATCCTGTGATGCTGAACCGTGCCCCTACTCTGCACAGGCTGGGCATTCAGGCGTTTGAGCCCATACTGGTGGAAGGCAAGGCCATCAAGCTGCATCCCCTGGTGTGTACCGCCTTCAATGCGGACTTTGACGGCGACCAGATGGCAGTGCATCTGCCTCTGTCCGTGGAAGCCCAGGCAGAGTGCCGTTTCCTGCTGTTGTCACCCAACAACCTGTTGAAGCCTTCCGACGGCGGTCCCGTGGCAGTGCCCTCCCAGGATATGGTGCTGGGTATCTACTACCTGACCCAGGAGAGACCCGGCGTATTGGGCGAAGGCAAGTTCTTCAAGAATGTGAACGAGGCAATCCTGGCATATGAGAACCAGGTGATCACTTTGCACTCCCGCATCAATGTGAGAGTGACCAGGACAACGCCCCAGGGCGAAAAAATAAGGGGCAATGTGGAATCCACACTGGGCCGTTTCCTGTTCAATGAGATCCTGCCCCAGGACTTGGGTTTTGTGGAGAGGAATACTCCGGAGGACTGTCTGAAGCTGGAAGTGGATTTCCATGTGGGTAAGAAGCAGCTGAAGCAGATTCTGGAGAAGGTTATCAATACCCATGGCGCCTCCCGTACCGCAGAGGTGCTGGACGATGTGAAGGCCATCGGCTATAAGTATTCCACCAGGGCGGCCATGACCGTATCTATCTCCGATATGACTGTGCCCGCGCAGAAGGCGGAGATGCTGGCTGCCGCACAGTCCACAGTGGATAAGATTGCGGCCAATTACCGCAGGGGCCTCATCACCGAGGAGGAGAGATACCGCGCGGTGGTGGAAACTTGGAACGAGACCGATAAGGAACTGACAGATGTGCTGCTGGCAGGTCTGGATAAATATAACAATATCTTTATGATGGCGGACTCCGGCGCCCGTGGTTCCAACCAGCAGATCAAACAGCTGGCAGGTATGCGTGGACTGATGGCGGATACCACCGGTAAAACCATTGAGTTGCCCATCAAGTCCAATTTCCGTGAGGGACTGGACGTGTTGGAGTACTTTATGTCCGCCCACGGCGCCCGGAAGGGTATGTCCGATACCGCGCTGCGTACCGCAGACTCCGGTTATCTGACGCGTCGAATGGTGGATGTGTCTCAGGAGTTGATCATCCGTGAGGTGGACTGTGCGGAGGGCAGGGATGAAATCCCCGGCAACGTGGTGAAAGCTTTTATGGATGGCAAGGAGACCATAGAGGGACTGAAGGACCGTATTACAGGCAGATATTCCTGTGAGGATATCTATGATAAAGACGGCAACATGATCGTTAAGCACAACCACATGATCACCCCCAGCCGTGCAGCCAAGATTCTCAGCGTGGGCGTGGATGACAAGGGTGAGCCCGTGGAGGCGGTGAAGATCCGTACCATATTGACCTGCCGTTCCCACAATGGGATCTGTGCCAAGTGCTATGGCGCCAACATGGCCACCGGCGAGGCAGTGCAGGTGGGCGAAGCGGTGGGTATTATCGCTGCGCAGTCCATCGGTGAGCCCGGTACCCAGTTGACTATGAGAACTTTCCACAGCGGCGGCGTGGCCGGTGATGATATCACCCAGGGTCTTCCCCGTGTAGAGGAGTTGTTTGAGGCCAGAAAGCCCAAGGGACTGGCAATCATTGCGGAGTTTGGCGGTAAGGCCGAGATCCGTGACACCAAGAAGAAGCGCGAGGTGGTGATCACCAACGAGGAGACCGGCGAGAGCAAGGCTTATCTGATTCCCTATGGTTCCCGTATTAAGGTGGTGGATGAGCAGGTGCTGGAGGCCGGCGACGAGTTGACTGAGGGTAGTGTAAATCCTCACGACCTGTTAAAGATCAAGGGAATCAAGGCTGTACAGGATTATATGCTTCGTGAAGTGCAGAGAGTGTACCGTCTGCAGGGCGTTGACATTGCGGATAAGCACATCGAAGTGATTGTGCGGCAGATGATGAAGAAGATCAGAATCGAGAATAATGGCGATGCGGAGTTCCTGCCCGGCACACTGGTGGATGTACTGGAGTTCGATGATATGAACGAAAAGTTGCTTGCCCAGGGCAAGGAACCTGCGGAGGGCAAGCAAGTGCTGCTGGGTATCACCAAGGCGGCGCTGGCCACCAATTCCTTCCTGTCTGCGGCATCCTTCCAGGAGACTACCAAGGTGCTGACTGAGGCCGCCATCAAGGGCAAAGTGGATCCTCTGATTGGCCTGAAGGAGAACGTGATTCTTGGTAAGTTGATTCCTGCCGGTACCGGTATGAAGAGGTACCGCAATACCAGACTGAACACCGATTATATACGCCGCATTTCTGTCAAGGAGGAACCGGCGGTAATTTCGGAGGAGGAATCAGAAGAGGATATTCTGATGGAGGACGAGGCTGTATTGGAGCCTGGGGATGCCGAGATTGAAGGTGAACTGCTGGAGGTCGTCGAGGAGGACGAGGCTGTGGATGAGGTATCCGAGGAAATGACCGAGGAATCTGAGGCTGTCTCCGCAGAAGAAGCCGAGCAGGAAGAACTTGTGGCGATTGAGTAAATATATAGTCTCATTTACTATAGAACTGCGCTAAGTAAAGGCCGGATCCGTTGGGGTCCGGCCTTTACTTCATGTGACGGGCATATCCTATTGACGCTCGTTCAGGTACAGCTGCACCCGGTTTTGGATAATGCTGGCTACTGCTGCTATGTCTTTATCTCCGGAGAAGTAGCTGCCTGCTTCTTCCGTGATGATACTTTCTATGGCTTTGGTGTCCACGGACCGTCCCACACTGTTTTCCATTATAGCATTAAACTCGCCAATCCTGTAGTCTCCCTGAGGTCCGGGAGTAAGTTCCTTCATTAATCCGTTCCCATACTCAATATACATTCCGGTTGTTCCGTCTAAGGTATGTGGCTTGAGCCGATTGTCCAGCATGTTCCGCCTTACGGGTTCATTGACATTCAACATGCACTGTCTATCGCGGCTGAGCATTTCTTCCAGAAGCAACCCTATCTCTTCTGCATGTTCGGTCTCCAGAAGCAGATTCTTGTTTACCACCACCAGCTGTGTCCCGTTGCTCCAATAGGTTCCGCTCTTCCCTTCCGTAGGGAATCCAACCACGTGATAATTCTCTCCCAAATTACTTTTAAAATCTTCGAAATTACGTATATTTATCGGAATCTGCATGGCTACCCAGTCTTTTTCCGGATAAAGCGTCTGAGCGTCCTCGAAGCTAAAAGATTTGGTATAGCTTCCTGCCAGTTTTAGGGCGCGGATAAACAGCGGGTTGTCAAAATCACAGGTTCCCTTTTCTATATCCAGAAAGGGAGAGTTGTCCAGGCTTTCCAGAACCAGCCAGGACAGCACGTCATAACTGTCAAATGCTATGTGGGACATAACAGGATACTGCTTTTCCGGATGAGCTTCCAGCACATCCAGAGCCTCCTCCAGCGTCCAGCAGTCCCCGGCCCATATTTCATCCGAAATAAGCATGGATTCCACGTTTGCCTCCAACGGGATTCCCACCAGCTGTCCGTCTACAGTCCCCATCTCCAGAGCGGCGGGCCACAGCGCCGACAGGGTTTCCTCTGATATCAGCGCAGACAAATCCGCCAGCACACCTTTTTGCTGCAGTATACGCATTTCATCACTGGAGACATAGTATATGTCCGCCCCTTTTCCGGAGGCCAGAGCAGCCATTGCCCGATCCCAATAGGTGTCCGCATTTTCCTCGGGATACTCCAACACTGCGGGACAATCAGGGTTTTTTTGAGAAAACGAAGAGGCACAGTTTTTTATATAATCCGAAAAACGGCCATTACTCAACAGACATATGGATTCTGTTTCAGGTTTCTCTGTACTCAGCCTGCAGATCACCGTTTTCCCGCCTTTGCTGCCCAGGAGGAAACAGGACTGACTGTCCGCCCCTATAAGCATCCGCACCAGATAGGGAGAGTGACGGTCCCCATCCAATCCCAGCTGCGGGTAGTATATACATTCCTCCACAGAACCTGTTTGGATGTCGCAGCGCATCAGATTCCCAAAGCTGTTTACATAGTATAGATGTCCGTCTGCTCCTGGTGTCCACAGCCAGGCGTCTATCAGCTGTTCTCCTTCCAGAAGCGTGTAAGCAGCGTTCTTTTCCCTGTCATAAGCCTGCATCATAATACGCATCTGCTCTGGGTTCAGCCAGGAAAACACGACACTGCCATCAGGCAGTTTCATAGCCCATTCAACCCCTGCATAGCCTTCTTCCGAAGTTATGGTTCCCATGATTTTCCCGGCAGGATCAAGCACACTGACGCTGTTCCCTCCCCTGTAATTTGACCGTCCGGAAATCAGGTAATAATATCCCGCCCCGTCCACATAGGCTTTTTCATAGAGCGCTTCCATTTCCACATTCAGTTCCAGCAGGGTGGTATATAGATCGGTTACAGACAATATTTTTCCCTCCGGGGTCATATGCACTGCCAGATAACAACCTTGCTGAAGAAGTTGGTCCTGCTGTCCCTGAAGGAATACGACCAACTCGTCTTCTCCTTTTATGTCAAAGGAAGCAACGGCATACCCGGATACCCCGTAGTCTTCTGGTGGCGGTAGTTTTATGGGCCAATGTGTAACATCTTCATCCGATCCGTCAAAGCGGCTGATATAGTAGAAGTGTTCCCATCTATCCCCTGTTTTTCGATAAAAATCCTCCAGGCCGTAGATGATGTTTCCCAAAGCGCAGTATGTCACGGAACGACCATCATACGCCGAATCAGGTTCCACATCCAACCCGCTTACCTCCTCTGCCAGGTACAGGGGATATACGGATGTGGTGTCTGCGCCTCCGTTGTAAATCCACCTTGTCCCCGTCCAGTATGTATCTGCCCCGTCGGCCTGCGGGCTGTCGATCTCGCCGTGTGTATTCCGGCTATCTTGTCCCCCGCAGGCCACCAGGGACAGCAGTATGAGCAGGGGCAGGGCCGCCAATGATATTTTTTTCATGTTTGGTCCTTTCTTCATAAACAATTCAGCATAATCAATGATATCCGGCACAAGACATGCGCTTGTGCCTTGTGCCGGATACTGGACTTATAAATTATTTATGATTAGTGCTATGATCTGAAAAAGTGCCATCGCCTGATCCTACCTGTGCGCCGCAATCGATACATACTTCCACATAAGTGTATGTTCCTGTATTCACAGTGCAAACCTTGGTTGTTCCATCGGATCCTGTGTATGTGTGGTCATATCCCCCGGTTATTGTTCTTGATGTTATGCGCAGTCCCGTAAGCCCATGTTTGCATCCTTCTTCCTTTGCCTCTGCCTGTACTGTGACACAGCAAAATAATAGTACGACTGTCAGCAATGCGGGTAAAAAATTTTTTCTCATAATAAATACCTCCGCCTTGTAATGGTGGAATATTCCGTTCTTCATTTAGTGTGTTTGTAACGGTTATAGTTGTACTATATCATGTTGGACATAGATTGTCAACAGACAAAAACCATACCTGGAATTAAGTGTTGGCCTGCCAAATCTAATCAGTGGTGAATATAATCAGCAGGGGCGCTCCCTCATCCTCTTCCATATCGGAACTATCGGTGAGGACCTGCCAGGAGGTAATACGGTAAAAGGGATCCCCCTCCTGCCGGGGATAGAGAATATCCAAGGTGACAGACAGGGTCTGCAGGTCGGAAATAGTAAAGGTGCAGGTCTTTTTATGGCCCACAGCCATAAAATATTCTTCCTCGTCAAAGCTGTCCGCGTAGATGGCAGCCAAAGTGTCATCCAGGCTGGTGATATCTGCCTGGGCCTGATTGCAGGCTTCGTAATACGCAGTAGTCCTTTCCACCACCCGTCTGCTCAGTTTTGCGTCCGCATTGGCGCTTACAATGGACAGAGTGGCAAAGGAGATGAGGCAGAGAATCACAAATATCAACAGGATCGATGAAGAACCTACATTTACGTGAAATTCCGGTCCGGTTTTTTTCTGAAAGCTCATAGGAAGGTTCCTTTCTTATTTTGAATTCCGCTCCGCACATCCCCGGAATATGCTGCTACTTTACGCGGGGGATGTGCAGGTCCACATGCAGGGTGTAGAGCGGAACTTGGGCGGCGCCAATCTTGGATACACTAATGTCGGCAGACAGAGTGCTGCCGGGCTCGGGGGCCATATTGCGCACCAGGTGGGTGCGGTAGCCATTCTGCTCCAGGGACAGGCCGTTGCCATCTTCGGCCAGCATACTGCCGGTCAGCAACTCTTGCAGCGCCTGCAAGTCGCCGTTACATCCCGTGAAAGCCTCCGCCATATTCTGGGCGTAATTCACGGCATAATTCTGGTCCACAGTCTGGGCTGACAGGGAGTGCGCGTTGACAAACAGGCGGATGCACACCGTGCTGGCCAGGGAGAAAAACAGTAACGCGATTATCAGTTCCATCAAAAAGAGTGATGATTTGGAGTGCTTCAAAGGAGCCTCCTCCTTTCTGGTAAATCAATTCTTAGGTAATTGCGAAGCGTTCTCCGCAAGTGACGTGGCTGGTCAATATATACAAAAACGGGCTCCGATGCAGTGGCCAGTCGCCCTTATTTTGTATATATTGCCCATCCACTGTTCATGGAAAGGGAGTTTCGCAATTGCCTAAAATCAATTCTGCCGGCTGCGAAGAGCGATGTACAATTCTTTCTGGGTGTTGTCCTCCAGGGTCAGTGAGATATGCAGCAGGCAGTCTCCGGCCATCTCGGGGTTCCAGTCCCTGAGTGGCAGAATCTCCTGGCCTGCGGACAGGGGATCGGCTCCGATGTCGCTTCCCTGGCGCATAAACAACTCCCGCAGGTTTCCCTCATGGAGATAAAGGTAGGTGGCATAGGTGGTGTCATTGATTTCCTGGGTCAGCACCAGGGCCGTAGTTCCCTCCAGTTCCCCGATGGAGATGCTGTCATAGAGGTCGTTCTGCCGAACCTTCTCCGTCAGATAGGAGTAAGCAGTCCGGGCATCATAATTCTCATCCATGTAGCTGACAGTCTGTCTGTAAACATTGGCTCCCAGGATTACAAGTACCAGTGCGGACAGCGTAAACACCACGAACAGCGCAAGCACGAACAGCACATCTACAATATGATTTCTTTCCTGTTTTGTACGCATAGCAGTCCTCCGCATATTCTCGGCTGAAAAATTTCTATGCTGCCGTTATTTTATGGACAATATCACAACCTCAGGCATCAGGTTGGCGCCCATGGGCTGATAGTCAATCAGAAATTTGCTCTCGTCGTAGGTCAGCCCATAATGTTCCTTGAGATAATTCAGGCTGGGCGGATACATGCCTTCCACGGCATAGCACTGGGCAATGCTGCGGGAAAGGGCTGTCTCCAGGCTCTCCTGCTGCTTGGCGGCAGTGGTGTCGCTGACGGACTGAACACCCTGCAAAAACAGCAGCAGGATCAGCAGCCCTGTCAGCAGGGGGAGCCTGCTGATCAACCTGGGCAGGAATCCCAGAGGGGTGGGATTAAAACGGTTATTGCGCATATGTATGCCTCCTATTTATACTGACGGTCACTAAAACCTGCCAAGTAATCCGGCCCACGAGCGAATAATTTTCAGGGACATTGCGGCAAATTTCATTGCTTGTGAGTATAAATCGCCGCACGATGGATCTGAAGGCTGGATTATAAGTGTTCCGAATATTTCTCTTATCCAATGCTGGACATAATGCCCATCAGCGGCAGGATTACGGACAACAGGATAAGTCCCACGATAACGGAGAGGATGATTACTAAAGTGGGTTCCAGTACGGCGATGATGGACTGCATCTTTTCATCGGTTTCCTTCTCGTAGGAATCGGCAATTTTTTGCATGACAGTGTCAATATTTCCGCTGCGGAAGCCGATGGCAACCATGCGGGAATGTACATTGCTGAAAATCTGGGACTCTACCAGGGCCTCGGACAGGTTATCCCCCTTGCGCAGCCGCTCCTTGCAGCCCAGGATCTGGTCGTGCATCCTGGAATTGCCCACCAGTTCCGCCACCATGTCCAGGCTGCTGAAAGTGTCAATGCCGCTGCTGAAAGTCATGGCCAGACCACTGGCAAAGCGCTGACAGGCATATTTTTCAAAGAACCCCCTGGTGGGCGGAAACCAGTTTAAAAAGCGGGCATTCAGTCTTTTTAGTGCGGGGATGCGGGTGAAGGCAAAATACAGCACCAGCGCAGCGCATATAAAGACGAGCAGTACACCGGAATAGCGGTTTAAGGTATTGCCCATATTCATCAGGGAGGCAGCCAGTCCGCCTATGTCGCTGCCAAGTTCGGCAAACACCTGACTGAAAATCGGCAGCACCCGGCTCATGAGCACATAGATGACTACAAACATCATGATAATCATAATCAGGGGATAGGAGACGGCCTGTTTTATATTTTTGCGGATATTTTCTTCCTTCTCATAGTAGGTGGCCAGGGACTGCAGACAGCTGTCCAGTTTACCGGATTCTTCACCCAGAGCGATCAGGCGCAGACAGTAGTCGGGGAAGACGCCCACACTTTCCAATGCCTCGTGAAAGCTGGTGCCCTTTTTGCACACATCCCATATGCCCTGGAGGATTTCCCTGCCCTGGTCATTCTTCATATCGCTGAGCAGGATGCTCATGCTTTCTACCGGCGTGATCCCGGCCTGAATCAGCATGGCCGTCTGGGAGCAGAATGTGGTGATCTCGGCCTGTGTAAGTGTTCTTTTCGCTTTCATACGCATTCTCCTTGTAATGGGCTGCACATATTCCCTGCAAGCACACAGAAGCGGCGATCAATATCCGGCGGCCAGGGCATCCAAATATTGAACGGTGTGTTTTACGGGAATATGCTGATTTGAGTTTCTCTAATAAATATATCTGACGGAATAGTTGCTTCCGTCCCCGATAAATTCTCTGACATCTTCCTCGCTGTTGCTGGCGGCGTAAGTGGGATCCATAAGGTTCCAGCTGGAGCCGTCAAACTCCACGATGCCGTTGACCCATCCCACATCCGTGAGATAGACGCTGACCCAGGCGTGATAGGCGAGGGAGGCATAGCCTACCTCCAGACGGGTGGGAATATGCTGTGTGCGCAGCATACAGGCCATCAGGGCCGCATAGTCCAGGCAGATGCCTTTGCCGTTTTCCAGAGTGGCGTCGATATCGGCGATATAGCTGGACAGAGCGCCGCTGGTAATCTGGCCGGCCTTGTCATAGTCATATTCAACATTTTCAATGATATAGTTGTATATGGCGGACACGCATTCCAGGTCGGAGGAGGCGGTCTCGCACAACTCCGCCGCAAGCTCCACCGCAAGAGTGTCCGTGTCATAGTTCACATAGGAACTGGGGGACAGGTAGGGACTGAAAGGATCAGTCATAGAGACATCCAGATTCACTTCATAGCTGACGCTGTATTCCTTCCCCTGTATGTTTTCATTGACCGTGACAGTGTATCTGCCGTCCCCTGCCGTCAGGGGAATGGCCTGGAACTGCGCCGTGTTCAGATTGTAAGTGCATGTGTGGGAGTTGGGGCCTATGACCTGCAGTTTAACCTTGGGACAAGTGCCCGTATAATTGGCCATAATATATCCCTGTTCCAGGTTGGAGGCGTCAATAGTGGTCACATCGTTGCCGTAGGTCACTGTGCCGGGAGCCGTGGGAATAGGGCAATAGGGTGTATTGTCCCGAAGCGGCACGAAGGGAGTGGGCTCCGGCGTGGGTTCGGGGGTGGGATCCGGTGCGGCCGTGGGGGCAGAGATACCGGGGGCGTCGTCAGATGCCGTGGACTGGCCGGTGCCCACGGTCTGTCCAGCGACTCCTAAAGAGTCGGCAGCTTCGGAAGAATCGCCGGATCCGGGGGATGCGGCATCCTCCGAGGAACCTATGGCCTCCGGAGAACTGGTGGCGCCGATCTGCAAAGCCCCCATAATATCGGGCTGTTCCTGGGGGGGCTGCTCGGCGGAGGGGATGGATATGGAGGTCGCGTCCCCACAGCCGGTGAGCAGCATAATACACATGCTATATGAAATTAGTTTTGATAAGACACTTTTTTTCATATTTGGTAGCAAAAACCTTTCCTGTACAGGCAGCCTACTTCTGCCACAGCATAATACCGGCCAGCGTCAGCAGAATTGCCAATGCAGCCGCAACAGGAATCCAGAGACGGCGGTTCGAATTTCTGTGAAAAGCGCGGCGTGAGCGGCCCACAATATCGTCCTGGCCGCTGGCGGCGAGAATATCCTGCAAAGCCGCCTCCGCCTGTTTCTTGTTCATCTCATATTTCTTCCTATATTTTATTAATGCCATATATGTTATCCTTTCAATTTTCGGGACAGGTGCTCTTTGCCGGAGGCAATATAACGCTTGATGGTGCTGCGGCTCAACTCCATAGCCCCCGCGATCTCTTCCAGCTTCATGTTGTTATAGTAGCGCATGGCCAGAACTGCCCGTTCCTGAAAAGGCAGTTCATCCATGGCCCGGCGGAGCCTGGCAACCTCGTCCCAATACAATGCCAGGGCTTCCGGGTCGGAGTGGGGGCGTTCGTCCCGCGCCAGTTCCAGCAATTCCGGATCGGATAAGTCCTGATGGCCGTATTGCTTCTGCTGAATGTCATAACACACATGGAAAGAAATACGGTTCAGCCAGGCGATAAACAGGGTGGGGTCACTGAGCTTGTCTATATTGCGGAAAGCGGATATAAACACTTCCTGCATGGCATCCTGGGCCAGGTATTCGTCCTTCAGGTAATGCCGGGCATAATTATATACTTTATTATATGTAAGAGCGTATAATTCGGCAAAGGCATCGGTGTCCCGCTGTTTGAAACGGATGACGAGCCCGGCCAGATACTGGTGATTCGGTTCCGGCATGTGGTCTTGCCCCCTCTCTGCTTAGAGTTCCGCATATGCCTGATGTACCGTGTATTTTTTATTATAAAAAAAAATGAACCTTTTTTCAAGATATCCCTGTCTTTTTTTATAGATTTGTGATATATTTGATGTCAACGCAAGGGGTGAAAGGAATGGTTCCAAGAAATATGATGGGCCTGTACATTTGTTTTGGCCTGGGCATAGCGGCTTTGACCGTGGCATTAGCGGCGGGCTCCGTCTGTTATGTGACGCGCTGCGTCCGGTGGCGCAGGCGTATCGCCGAGGTCGGAGAAGGACAGTCGGTATATTTGGGATGGAATCTGAAAAAGCTAAAGGAGACGGTGCGGGAACTGGAATACGAGAAGGTGTCCCGCATGGAACTGCTGTTTCCGTGAGAGAGGGAATGTGCATGGGAAGGGAATCGGCGGAACTTAAAACAGCAGATTCCCGGACAAGGCACTGATAAATATCAGGACGCCCAAAAGCGGCCTGATATTTATCACCAGAATGTGCATGGGAAGGGAATCGGCGGAACTTAAATAGGGAGAAAAGAAATGAAGGTTTTTGTGACAGGCGTAAAGGGCCAGCTGGGCTACGATGTGGTAAACGAACTGGAGAAGAGAGATATAGAAGCGGTGGGAGTAGACATCCAGGAGATGGACATCACCGACAGGGACAGTGTGAACAGAGTCATCCGCCAGGAGGTGCCGGATGCGGTGATCCACTGCGCTGCCTACACGGCGGTGGACGCGGCTGAAGAGAACGAGGAGCTGTGCCGCAGGGTCAATGCGGAGGGAACCCGGAATATAGCGGAGGTCTGTAAGGACTTGGATATCAAAATGATCTATATCAGCACGGACTATGTGTTCAGCGGACAGGGGGAGAGACCCTGGGAGCCGGAGGATGAGAGAGAGCCTCAGAGCGTCTACGGACAGACCAAGTATGAGGGCGAACTGGCGGTGCAGGAACTGCTGGAGCGGTATTTTATCGTGCGGATCGCCTGGGTGTTTGGCGTCAACGGCAAGAATTTTATCAAAACCATGCTGAAACTGTCCGAGAACCATGACATGATCACAGTGGTCAACGACCAGTTTGGCTCCCCCACCTATACTTACGATCTGGCCAGGCTGCTGGTGGATATGGTGCAGACGGAGAAGTACGGGATCTATCATGCCACCAACGAGGGAATCTGCTCCTGGTATGAGTTTGCCTGCGCTATTTTTCAGGAGGCGGGCATTCCTGTGACGGTGAAACCGGTGAGCACCGCGGAGTATGGCGCCAAGGCCAGCCGCCCTGCCAACAGCCGCATGAGCAAGGACAAGCTGGAGGAGAATGGCTTTGAGAGGCTTCCTGCATGGCAGGATGCGCTGAAAAGGTATCTGGATATCATTTTGGAGCGTTAATCCTGCTTCGGTTTTTGTCCTTTTTTATAAACACGGCTGAAACACTGAAAAAACTTGAAAATATTTGTTGACAAAGCATCCGCAAGTGGCTATACTAATATAGCATGCGCGCGGATGCTTTTTTGTGGAAAACAGCAAGCAGAATGTGCGCAGAACAAATCACATTATTTTAGAAAGAGGTGAAACAGAATGCCAACATTTAACCAGTTAGTAAGAAAGGGTCGCCAGACATCGGTGAAGAAGTCCACCGCTCCCGCGTTGCAGAAGGGTTACAACTCCCTGCACAAGAAGGCTACGGATGCTTCTTCCCCTCAGAAGAGAGGCGTTTGCACCGCTGTTAAGACTGCAACCCCCAAGAAGCCTAACTCCGCTCTCAGAAAGATCGCCAGAGTGCGTCTCTCCAACGGAATCGAGGTTACCAGCTACATTCCCGGTGAGGGCCACAATCTGCAGGAGCACAGCGTTGTTCTGATCAGAGGCGGAAGAGTTAAGGATCTGCCCGGTACCAGATATCACATTATCCGTGGTACTCTGGACACTGCGGGAGTCGCTAACAGAAGGCAGGCTCGTTCCAAGTACGGCGCTAAGAGACCTAAAGACGCTAAAAAGTAAGCATCCGCAGGCGGACTGGAAAAGTATTTGGGAAAATAGGGACGGCGTTTTCGATGCCGTATTGGGACCACAACAACGAAACTAAGAAAAGTGTTGGAATTCTGGACTACAGATATACCCGCACGAACACTTGGGGAAACACATGTGAGTACCGATGATTTAACGAAACCAAATTGTTAAGGAGGGAAGAACCGTGCCACGTAAAGGACATATTCAAAAAAGAGATGTATTGGCAGATCCTTTATACAATAACAAAGTGGTAACCAAGCTTATCAACAACATCATGTTGGATGGTAAGAGGGGTGTAGCACAGAAGATTGTATACGGCGCATTTGCAAAGGTTGAGGCAAAGTCTGGCAAGCCCGCTCTGGAGGTATTTGAAGAGGCCATGAACAATATCATGCCTACTCTGGAGGTTAAGGCCAGACGTATCGGTGGTGCCACCTATCAGGTGCCTATCGAGGTAAGAACTGACAGACGTCAGGCACTGGGTCTGCGTTGGTTGACTATGTACTCTCGCAAGAGAGGCGAGAAGACCATGATCGACAGACTTGCCAATGAGATTCTGGATGCGGCAAACAATACCGGCGCCGCAGTAAAGAGAAAAGAAGACGTACACAAGATGGCAGAGGCAAACAAGGCGTTTGCGCACTACCGCTTCTAGCATATTCTCAGGCAGTACACAGAACGATATCCGGGCGCTCATACGGTCGGCGGTTGAACTGCAATACTGTGTACTGACAGGAAATATGTGGAATACTGTATCAGTGTAAGTGGCTTCACAAAATAAAAAAGGAGGAAAAAATCTTGGCTGGAAGAGAATATCCCTTAGAGAGAACCAGGAATATAGGTATCATGGCTCATATCGACGCGGGCAAGACCACATTGACCGAGCGTATCCTGTATTACACTGGCGTTAATTACAAGATCGGCGATACTCACGAAGGCACTGCTACCATGGACTGGATGGAGCAGGAGCAGGAGAGAGGTATTACCATCACTTCAGCGGCTACGACCTGTCACTGGACTCTGGAAAAAGAAACCAAGCCTGCTGAAGGTGCGTTAGAGCATCGTATCAACATCATTGACACTCCTGGCCACGTTGACTTTACTGTAGAAGTAGAGCGTTCCTTGCGTGTACTGGACGGCGCTGTCGGTGTATTTTGTGCAAAGGGTGGTGTTGAGCCTCAGTCCGAGAATGTTTGGCGTCAGGCTGACACCTACAACGTACCCCGTATGGCATTCATCAATAAGATGGATATCCTGGGCGCTAACTTTTATGGCGCAGTGGAGCAGATCAAGACCCGTCTGGGCAAGAATGCCATTGTGCTGCAGCTGCCCATCGGCAAGGAAGACGAGTTCAAAGGCATCATCGATCTGTTTGAGATGAAGGCATATATCTACAACGATGATAAGGGTGAGAGCATCACCGTTACCGACGATCTGGGAGACATGAAGGATGATGCAGAACTGTATCGCAGCGAGTTGGTTGAGAAGATCTGCGAGTTGGATGATGATCTGACAATGATGTTTTTGGAGGGTGAGGAGCCTTCCGTAGAGGAACTGAAAAAGGTTCTGCGTAAAGCGACCTGTGAGTGTACCGCAATTCCGGTATGCTGCGGTTCCGCATATCGTAACAAGGGTGTGCAGAAACTCTTGGATGCTGTTCTGGAGTATATGCCCGCCCCCACAGACATCCCTGCTATCAAGGGAACGGATCTGGATGGCAACGAGGTGGAGAGACATTCTTCCGATGAAGAGCCCTTCTCCGCTCTGGCATTCAAGATCATGGCCGACCCCTTTGTGGGTAAGCTGGCCTTCTTCCGTGTATATTCCGGAACCATGAACTCCGGTTCCTATGTGCTGAATGCCACGAAGGACAAGAAAGAGCGTGTGGGACGTATCCTGCAGATGCATGCCAACAAGCGCGCTGAACTGGACAAGGTGTATTCCGGAGATATCGCCGCCGCGGTGGGCTTTAAGTTCACCACCACCGGCGACACCATCTGCGATGAGCAGCACCCGGTGATCCTGGAGTCCATGGAGTTCCCGGAGCCCGTTATCGAGTTGGCTATCGAGCCTAAGACCAAGGCTGGTCAGGGCAAGATGGGTGAGGCGCTGGCGAAGCTGGCGGAGGAAGATCCTACTTTCCGTGCCCACACTAATCCCGAGACCGGACAGACCATTATCGCCGGTATGGGCGAGCTGCATCTGGAGATTATCGTTGACAGACTGCTGCGTGAGTTCAAGGTGGAGGCCAATGTAGGCGCTCCTCAGGTTGCCTACAAAGAGGCATTTACTAAAGAAGTGGAAGTGGATTCCAAGTATGCGAAGCAGTCCGGCGGACGTGGCCAGTATGGTCATTGTAAAGTCAGGTTCTCGCCGTTGGAGGCCAACTGTGAGAAGTTCGAGTTTGATCCCAAGGCAAATGTCCTGATCAACGAGCCTCCCACACTGCTGTTTGAGTCCACCGTAGTGGGCGGCGCCATTCCCAAGGAGTATATCCCTGCAGTCGGCGCAGGCATCAAAGAGGCAGCACAGGCAGGTATTCTGGGCGGGTTCCCCGTACTGGGCGTTCATGCCAATGTATACGACGGTTCCTACCATGAGGTTGACTCCTCTGAGATGGCGTTCCACATTGCCGGTTCCATGGCTTTCAAGGAGGCCATGCAGAAGGCAAGTCCCGTGTTGCTGGAGCCTATCATGAAGGTTGAAGTAACCATGCCCGAGGAGTATATGGGTGATGTTATCGGTGATCTGAACTCCCGCCGTGGTCGTGTGGAAGGCATGGATGATATCGGCGGCGGCAAGATGGTACGCGCATTCGTACCCCTTGCGGAGATGTTCGGTTACTCCACGGATCTGCGTTCCAAGACCCAGGGCCGCGGTAACTACTCTATGTTCTTTGACAAGTACGAGCAGGTTCCTAAGAACGTTCAGGAGAAAGTTCTGTCAGAAAAAGGAAAATAGTTTGTATTTTCATGAAAAATAACTTGAAAATCCTCTGATTATCTAATATAATCAGAGATAGCCAAGTTCAAAGCGCCAAAGTGGCGCAAGGCCACTTTGGCGTAACCAAAAACCAGTTTAATTTTAAGGAGGACTACAATAATGGCTAAAGCTAAATTTGAAAGAACAAAGCCCCATTGTAACATTGGAACCATTGGTCACGTTGACCATGGTAAAACCACTCTGACCGCTGCCATCACCAAGGTTCTGGCTGAGAGAGTAGCCGGTAACGAGAAGGTTGATTTCGAGAACATCGACAAGGCTCCTGAAGAGAGAGAGCGTGGTATTACCATTTCCACCGCACACGTTGAGTATCAGACCGAGAAGAGACACTATGCACACGTTGACTGCCCGGGCCATGCTGACTATGTAAAGAACATGATCACCGGTGCCGCACAGATGGACGGCGCTATCCTGGTAGTAGCTGCAACCGACGGCGTTATGGCTCAGACCAAGGAGCATATCCTGCTGTCCCGTCAGGTAGGCGTACCTTATATCATCGTATTCATGAACAAGTGCGACATGGTTGACGATCCCGAACTGCTGGAGCTGGTTGAGATGGAGATCACCGAGCAGCTGGAGGAGTACGACTTCACCGATTGCCCGATCATCAAGGGTTCCGCTCTGAAGGCTCTGGAAGATCCCAACGGCGAGTGGGGCGACAAGGTTATGGAGTTGATGGCTACCGTTGACGACTATATCCCTGATCCTCAGCGTGATACTGACAAGCCTTTCCTGATGCCTGTAGAGGACGTATTCACCATTACCGGTCGTGGTACCGTTGCAACTGGTAGAGTGGAGCGTGGTACTCTGCACCTGAACGACGAAGTTGAGATCGTTGGTATCAAGGAGGAGACCAAGAAGACCGTTGTTACCGGTATCGAGATGTTCCGTAAGATGCTGGATGAGGCACAGGCTGGTGATAACATCGGCGCTCTGCTGCGTGGCGTACAGAGAACTGAGATCGAGAGAGGTCAGGTTCTGGCTAAGCCCGGCAGCGTTACCTGCCACAAGAAGTTTACCGCTCAGGTATACGTTCTGACCAAGGACGAGGGTGGTCGTCATACACCTTTCTTCAACAACTATCGTCCTCAGTTCTATTTCAGAACAACCGACGTTACCGGCGTTTGCGAACTGCCTGCCGGCACCGAGATGTGCATGCCTGGTGACAACGTTGAGATGACCATCGAGTTGATTCATCCCATCGCTATGGAGCAGGGTCTGACTTTCGCTATCCGTGAGGGTGGTAGAACGGTTGGTTCTGGTCGTGTGGCTACTATCATTGAGTAATTAATAGAATTACAGTAAATTCAAGGGTTTCGGAGATTTCTTCGGAACCCTTTTTACATGAAAAGTAACAGTTCAGACACCCCCTAAAAAACAGCTCGCTTGTTCATTGAAATTCTGTTATACTTGTCCTATTAAGTTTGGGGGAAGGAGACGAGTCGTGGGTGGTAATTATCAAAAAGACCTCTATAAGCAGTTAATGGAAGTTATGGCCAGAGTTGACAGCCTGGAGTCTGAACAGAAACAGGACAAAAAAGAGATCAGGAGCCTTACCAGCGAGGTCACAAGCCTGCGCAAGGAAAACACCGCCCTGCGTGAAGAAGTCTCTTCCCTGAAACAGGAAAATGCCGTCCTTACAGAAAAATGCGCGAAGCTGGAGAATGAGAATACGCTTCTGCGCAATGACAACGAAAGGATGAAACGGATACTGAACAATGACAGTTCCAATTCGTCCATTCCCCCTTCAAAGAATGAGGACACAAAACCTGCCAACACGTATAACGGCAGGAAAACGACTTCCAGAAAGCCGGGGGCACAGAAGGGACATAAAGGGGCCTGCCTGTCAAAGGCGGAAGTGGAGGAAAAAATACGTAAGGGAGTCTATGAGCACCGTATCGAGGAAGTCGGGCCGAAATGCAGGCCCTATATTACAAGGTACCGTCTGGACCTGGACGTGAGGACCGTGGCGACAGAGGTCCGCATCCATGCGGATGATGCCGGGAAATACCAGGTGCCTCCCGGGCTGAAGGGGGACGTGACATATGGCAGGGGAATAAAAGCGGTGGCGGCATTTCTTTACAGCGAAGGGGTTGTCGCCAATGACAGGATATGCACGTTCCTTAACTCCCTTTCAGGAGGCAGCCTGGACATATCGGAAGGGAGCATCTACCATTTCTGCAAAGACTTCAGCGGCAGATGCGCGGAAGCCTGCAGCATCATAGAGGATACCCTCCTGAACTCACCGGAGGTCTGCACGGATGCAACGACTGTCAGCACGAATGGGAAGCAGACATACATCCGTAACTTCAGCACTGAGAGATGTGTGCTCTACTGTAGCGGCGGGAAGAAGGACCTGGAGACGCTTGCCGGGTTTCCTGTCCTGAGCAGGTACACCGGCATCCTGACCCATGACCATGAGACCGCCCTCTACCACTTTGGGACAGGGCATGGGGAGTGCAATGTCCATCTGGGGCGCTATCTGTGCAAGAACACCGAGGAGACGTCGAACAGATGGAGCCATGACATGGAGATGTTCCTGAAGGGACTGGACCATGTCAGGAATGAGTTGAAGCGCCATGGTGCCGCTTCCTTCCATGCGCAGCAGCTGGAACGGTTCAGTCTCCGCTACGACGAACTTGTGGCGCAGGGATATGAGGCGAACAGGGCCACCCGTGGGAGGCTGGCCAAAAAAGAGGAGAAGGCGCTCCTGAACCGCCTTGTGAAATACAAGGGGAACCACCTGCTGTTCCTGTCTGATTTCAGGGTCCATTACAGCAATAACATGAGCGAAAAGGATCTGAGGATATGCAAGAACCGCGACAAGATGGCGGGCGGCTTCAGGAACGCATCGGGCAGGGAGATGTACTGCAGGATTATGAGCTTCATAGAAACAGTAAAGCGTCGCGGCCTGAACATCTACCAAAGCATTATGGCCCTTATGGAAGGAGAACCAGTCATACTATAACTGGTCTATTTGCTGTGTCTTAGTAATGGGGTGTCTGAACTGTTACCATGAAAAG
>Ga0137308_100032_pt1 | contig 215580 bp, 223 predicted proteins | sample Inofrocosms_June_FD_97181 | JGI IMG/M metagenome (GOLD analysis project Ga0137308, IMG submission 97181) | Mouse cecal microbial communities from Vienna, Austria - N-Acetylneuraminic and N-Acetylglucosamine D2O microcosms_June | ecosystem: Host-associated > Mammals > Digestive system > Large... | reverse complement strand
GTTCGTAAGGTGATTTGAGAAATTCGTCTGATGTGCTTAGAGGGTAGAACTTTTCTTCTGTGAGGTATTCAAAGGATATTTCTTTTTGCCGCCGTCTGTTCCTGTCGCGCCATGCGTTTATAGCGGCATAGCGTATGACAACTTTGCAAAAGGCGTTGTCCATGAAGTGGAGCATCTTTTGGGAGGCGTCCGCCCCCGCCGCCAGCCGCCACGCCTCGCCCATCTTGCCGAACAGCCACACGAACAGCAGATAGGGCAGGTTGGTGATTATCAGCTTTTTCAGGTCAGGCTTCACCGCTCCATCCCCCTTTCCCTGATCTTCTCCTTGGCCCTCTGGACATTCCGGCCAGCCGCTTCCCGCAGGACGGACAGCGCCTTGCGGATGGAGGGCTTGGCCTCCCGTGACAGCTTCTTGGTGGTGAACTCCTTGAAAGCCTGTTCCAGATTGTCGGCGTCCCGGCTCTTGAAGATTACGATGTAGTGGGGCGGCTGGGTGGTCTTGTCCTTCCGCAAGGCGAAGTCCACGCCGTATTTCTTGGCGCAGGGCTTGAAAGCGGCGATATTGGCGTCGGTGATCTCAATGTTGGACAGCGCCGCCCCGTGCTGCTTCAACTGCTTTAGGCTCTGCTGGCCCTGATGGAGCTTGGGGCCGTGCTTCTGGGCCTCCAAAAACTTTTTCAGGGCCATTTGCAGCACTTGGGCCGTCAGCTTCCCGGTTTTCATGGATAATGCGATGGTCTTTTGAGTGACTTCCTCCTGCAAGCGTCATACCTCCTTTCTGTTCCTTTCCTTTCCGGCGGCGAAGCCGCAACAGCCCCAGCCGTCCCGGCGGGAGGGGGCGAAAGGGAGGGAATGGAATGGGTAATTGATGGGTCTGTAATAGCTTGGTCTTTAGTTACTCTACCCCTTGTTTCTCTCCACGCGGATTACTGGCATGGTTCTCCGCTCCTTTCGGTGTCTGGACATGAAAAAACGCCGCAGATTTTGAAAACCTACGGCGCAGACAATCCACCGCTTAAAAACGCCATATCAAGGCTTGTCCAACCTTGCTACGGCGTTTTTGGTGTAATTATAGGGGCTGTTTAATTGTCTTTAAGATGTGTGAAATTCGCATGATTTCAGGGATTACCCTTGTTGTGCATATATTGACGGCTCTACTGGCCCCACCGGCCCCATTATCATCGAGTTTGCCTATGCCGCTAACACCGGCGCAGCCGCGATCCCTGTGAATGGCCTGGTGCCTCTGCCGAGCGACCAGGTGAAGGCCAAGAGCATCACCATCAGCCCGGATAACACCAAGTTCACCGTGAAGGCCAGCGGGGTCTATCAGGTTGGGTATGTCATCAATACCGACAAGGCCCTGACCGCCGGCACCCGGCTGCTGGTCAACGGTGAACCAAAGGAAGGGTCCGCTGTGGGGGGGATAGCAACCCTGTCCCTGAGCCGGCTTTCCAACGAGGTCCTGCTGCGTTTGGACAATAACGACGAAATTTCCTTGCAGATGTTCAATAATCCGCTTGGCACTGTGCTGCTGCCCGCTCCCGTGGGGGCGTCCCTGAGCATCGTCCGGTTGAGTTAAGGAGGAACGCTTTATGTCAATGCCCACATTTCCCAAAAACGATCCTCCTCTGAGCCGCGAGGGGAGTCTGAACGAAATTATCGCTTCCATCGCCGCTGAGGAGTTGAGCCTGAGCCACATTCTTAACACCCAGGGCGAAAATCTGCAATACGTCCTGGGGACCCTGCCCGGTCTGGATGAGGCGGCCTCGCAGGATGAGGTGCTCCGGATCAACCAGAGCGTAAAGGACACGCTGCCCGGCGTGTTCATCAGCAAGCAGCCGGACAAAGCCTACGGCGGCCTCGTCACCAGTATCCAGGCAAACGGTGTCAGGGAGCCGGTGATCCTTCGGCTCCGTGAGGACGGTGAGTACCAGCTTGTGACGGGCTACCGCCGCTACCGGGCCAGTGAGCTGGCAAAGAGACAGGACATCCCCGCGCTGGTGTATGAGATGACCCCGCAGGAGGCCGTCAACTATCGCCGGCAAGTGCAGAGCAAGCCTGATTTTCCTGTCCCCGGCAAGCTGGTCGAACCCTCTGTTTTGGACAGCAAGCCGCAGAAACCCGACGGCACCAAGGCCGCCGAGACACCTACCGCCCCCGCCGCTGAGGACAAGCCCAAGGAGGCCCCCGCCCCCGCTGTTCCCGCCAAGGACAGCAAATCCCAAGATACCGGCACCAAAGCTATCGGGACACCTACCGCCCCCACTGCTGGGGACAAGCCCAAAGAGGCCCCGACCCCCGCTGACCCCGCCAGGGACGGCAAGGCTCAGGATACCGGCATCAAGGCTACCGGGACACCTACCACCCCCACCGCTGGGGACAAGCCCAAGGAGGCCCCGGCCCCCGTTGACCACGCCAAGGACAGCAAGACCCAGGATACCGGCACCAAGGCCGCCGAGACACCTACCGCCCCCGCTGCTGGAGACAAGCCCAAGGAGGCCCAGGCCCCCGCTGACCCCGCCAAGGACGGCAAGACCCAGGATACCGGCACCAAGGCCGCCGAGACACCTACCGCCCCCGCCGCTGGAGATAAGCCCAAGGAGGCCCAGGCCCCCGCTGACCCCGCCAAGGACGGTAAGGCCCTGGATACCGGCACCAAGGCTGCCGAGACACCCGCTGCCCCTACTGCTGGAGACAAGCCCAAGGAGACCCCCACCGCCGTACCCGGTCATGTTGCGAGAGGCCCCGCCGGGACTGCTATTTCCCAGATTTTCGACGAGCGTCTGACGCCCCCGGATGAAAAGGCCAAGCACGATATTCCAAGCCCCAGGGATGATGATTCTTTCTTCATTCTCCTGCACCCCGCCTATCTGCAAAAGTCCAAATATAACACCGTTTCCGTGGATCAGCAGAGCGAGGACTATAGGGAACTGAAAAAATCCATCGAGCTGAACGGTGTGAAGGACCCCGTTCTGGCTCGGAACGGTGACGAGGGCACACTGGAAATCTTGTCTGGCCAGCGCCGCCACATGATCGCCACAGAGCTGAATTATCCCGTTCCCACCATTATCCAGAAAATTTCTGACGCTGACGCCAAAATCCTGGTAGCGGACGGAAACCTGCACCGGCCCCATATTTCTGCCTATGACCTCTCACGTTCTCTGCGGATGAAGATGGAGGGCATGAAGCAGAAATCGGGCCGCCGCAAGAAGGGCACATTCAAGGCTGAGGAGCTGGACAGCGATGTGAAGCTGGCTGAAATTGAAAAGCTCCTGAATTGGATAGACGTTTTTACCTGGTACGTCAATGTCAATGCCCGTACCTGGGCCGAATTGGAAGCCGATTTCCAAGCGTGGAGCGACATGGATGGACTGACGTGGGTGCAGGTACAGGTACGGGAAATGGTCATTGAGGACCTGGTTGCCTCATGGAACGTTTTTGATCCGCGCTATCCCAGGGGGGTGAGACTATGACCGCCCTGGATGAAAACCGGGCCCAGCTGGCCAAGCTCCAGGCCCGGATGAAGGAGTACCAGGTACAGCTGAAGGAGGAGACAGACTCCCAGCGTCGGGCGGCGCTGAAGGCGAAGATCTCCAGCTATCGGGCAGCCATCCGGGACGTGCAGGTGCAGATCGACCACCTGGACCCCCCGGCGGTCCGCAGGGCCCAGAGGGAACAGCGCCGGCGGCTGGACATCGGGGCCCTGAGCTTTGACTTTTTCGAGCGGTCCGGTACCTGCTGGAGCGACATCGAGGGCCACAGCTGGCAGCAGGTAGAGTCCGGGGACTTCGTGGAGCTGGGCGCCGGCATGGACCAGCTCCAGAGCTGGCTGGCCGAGGGGACCCAGCGCCTCACCGACCGGCAGAGGCTCTACATAGACGCCTATTACAACCGGGGGCTCTCCCTGGAGCTCATTGCCCAGGAGCAGGGGGTGGACAAATCCACCGTAGCCAGGGTGGTCAAAAACGGCATGACCAGGATGCAGGAGTGGGTGGAGGCCAAGAAGCTGATTGCTTCCTGCGCCGACGGCAAGGGCGGCTTTGACTGGAGCCGGTACCTGGCTCAGGTGCCTGTCCTCACCGACCGGCAGCGTCAGCTCATGCTGCTGGTGCTCTCCCGGTTCCCCAAAACCCAGGAGGAGCTGGCCGGCAAGCTGGAGCTGGAGCCCAGCACCGTCAGCCGGACATTGGCCCGGGCGGGGCGTACCATCCGCCGTCTGGACGTCCAGGGCGGCCCGCCCCTCTCCCAGCCGGAAATCCGGGGCTGGGACCAGGCGGACAAGTTCTCCCTGGCCCTCCAGACCGGAATGCCGCTGTATTTTTACTACCGCTTCTGTTTCCGGGGCCAGCAGGTGGGCGGCGTCAGCCGGTACAACTATGAGCTGTCCCGCCGCCGGGAGGCCGGCGTCTCCGTAGATGAGACGGCCCGGGAGCTGGGCCTGAAGCCCAAGACGGTGCGCTCCGCTTACGGACGTCTCAAACGGCAATGTGTCCAAGTTGGACACATTCCAGCCCCCAAGGATGGCAGTATCGGGTCCCGGCTGGACCCGGAGACCTATGTGAAGCTGCAAAGGCTGGTGACAGGCTGTGCTAATTCATAAGGCCACCATGGGCGTCCTGGACCGTATCTGGACAGGCCGGCACAGCCAGGGCCCGGACGGCGTTCTCACCCCTGTGGACCGTCCGGCGGCCCTCTCCGATGTGGAGGACCCGGAGGCCTGGTGGGAAATTCCGTCCCAGGGAACTCTGGCCCGGAAAATCAGGCGCTATTACCCTCTCCTGAGCCCTGTGGTGGACGGAGAGGGGCGTCTGGTGGAGGCGGTCCCCCTCTGCCCTGATGAGGACCAGGAGGCCGCGGAGAGGGCCAGAGAGGTGAACACAGCTATGACACAGGAAGCTGCCCGCCGGGGCTACCGGAAAGCCGGCAAGGTGCGGCCCCTGGGGCTTATGCCGTTCCTTAGTTGCACGCCCTCGTGCAACTAAGCGGGGTCTGCAGAGGAATAAAGAAAGGGCTGTTCGGCCCGGAAAGAGAGGAGCAAATTTCTATGAGCATGTACGGAATTGAAGCCCATATCTGCGGAGTGCCCTGCGCCATGGTGCTGCGGGGCCCTGCCAACGGCTATTATGAGGCCGTGTTCGAGCGGGAGCGGGCCAGCCTGGAGGAGATCGAGTCCATCAACTGGGCCCAGCCGGTCATTGAGGGGAGTTGTCTCCTGCCCACTGGCTACGGCTTCACGGTGCAGGACATCTCCTACAGCTCCGGCACCCGGAGCTATACCGTCTCCCTGAAGGTGGCGGAGCAATTCCTGGGGGATGTGGCTGGCTTCCAGGCCCAGGTGGATGAGCTGACTGCCGACGTGGCCACCCAAGTCGCCACCATCCAGGAGCAGGAACAGACCATCCAGACCCAGGCTGAGACGATCCAGGCGCTGGAGGCCGCCGGTACCGCTGCCCAGGTGGAGGAGAAGCTGGAGACCGCCTATCAGGAAGGAGTGGAAAGCAATGGCTGAGATCATCACACTGGCCCAGGAGGCTATGAGAAGCAAGGGTGCCCAGGACGCTCAGGCGCTGGCGGCTCTGGCTGTGGCCGGCGAGGCGGACGGCACCGCCCTGATCGAGCAGGAGGAGAAGATCCCCACCTGGCGTCAACGGGATTTCTCCGACGTCCCCGTGGGCACGCCCTACAGATGGCAGGGTCAGGTCTATAAGCTGTGGCAACAGCACGACGCCACCGAACAGGCGAACTGGAGCCCGGATAAGGCGGTCTCCCTCTGGGATGTCTGTCACACCACCGCCCCGGCCAAGGCAAAGCCCTATGCCGCTCCCCAGGGTGCCCGGGGGCTGTACCAGAAGGGCGAGTGCTGTATCTGGGAGGACCAGGTCTGGCGCTCCAAGGCGGACAACAACGCCTATTCTCCCGCCGACTACCCGGCCAACTGGGAGGCGGTGTCCAACTTGGACACCGAGGAGGAGGTCTGACCATGAGCGATATGGTGATCGTTGCACTGATTGGTCTTCTGGGTTCCGGGGCTGGGGCTTTTGGGGGCATCCTGGTATCCTCCAAGCTGACCCAGTACCGCCTGGAGCAGCTGGAGCACAAGGTGGAGGTCCACAACGGGGTGATCGACCGGGTGTACAAGCTGGAGGAGCGCACCGAGCTTCAGGAGGAAAAAATCAAGGTGGCCAACCACCGGATTGAGGACCTGGAGCAAGCACTGAAAAATTAAAGGAGGAAAAACAACATGGGAAACATCTACGAAATCATCGGTAATCTGCTGGCCGCTTTTGTGGTGGGCCTGCTGGCCTGCCTGGTGCCCAAGGCCAGGGAGTGGTTCGAAACCCGGATCACAAAGGACACCCAGGAGCGCATCCACCAGCTGGTAGTGTCCTTCACCCGGGCGGCGGAGCAGCTGTATCATGACACCGACCCCGACGGAGCGAAGCGCCGGCGTTTTGTGATGGAGCAGCTCCAGCTGCTGGGCGTGGAAGTTACCGAGGCGGTGCTTAATATGATCGAGGGCTCCGTCTGGGAGATCAACACGGAGACGAAAAAGGCCCAGGTCCAGACAAAAGAAATTGTCTCTGACGGTCTGGACGTCTCCAGTCTCGCTGAGGCAGTGACCCAGGAGGTGATTGCCCGTCTGCCCGGGCAGAACCATGAATAAGCGGCCGGTCAGCTACCTCCAGACGGACAAGCGCTGGAAGGCCCTGCCCTACCAGGTAAAGGGGGAGAAGGCTACCATCGGCGGCTCCGGCTGCGGGCCTACTGCGGCCGCCATGCTCATTGAGACCCTGACCGGCCAGACGTTCACCCCTGTGGACGCCTGTGCCTGGAGCGTGGCCCACGGCTACAAGGCTCTGAACGCCGGTACCTACTATGGATACTTCGCCCCGCAGTTCGAGGCGTTTGGAATCAAGTGCTGGCAGCTGTCCTGGACCAACGGCTACCACAACCCCAAGGCCAAGGTCCATGACCAGGCCCTGGAGTATCTGAAGCAGGGGTATTACCTCATCGCCCTGATGAAAAAGGGCAACTGGACCAGCGGCGGGCATTTCATTGTGGTCTGGTGGGCGGACGGTAAAATCCGCATTAATGACCCGGCCAGCACCAAGGACCGCCGGGTGAACGGCGATATCAATACATTCCGTAATGAGGCGGCCTATTATTGGGTGGTGGACGCCCGGGCCTACAACGGAGCAACTAACAAGGAGGACGATGATATGGATCAGGATAAGTTCAACAAGATGTTCATGACGGCTATGCAGCAGTACCGTCAGGAGCTGCGGGACAACGATTGCAGCGGCTGGAGCCAGAAAGCCCGGCAGTTCGCTGTGGACAACGGCATTTTTGCCGGCGGCGATCCTGGCCCGGATGGCCAGCCCAACTTCATGTGGGAGGACCTGCTCACCCGGGAACAGGCCGCCCAGCTGATGTATGCCTTCGCCACCAAGTTCGGCCTGGCATGAGCGGCGAGACAGGGGCACAGCGCCCCCGAAAGCACAAAAAACGCAGGAAGCAGACCGACTACTCCAAGCAGATGATTGCTGATATCCGTTCTTTGCTCTGGGTGGTGACGGTGGGCGGGCTGCTCCTGGCCGCCTACTGCATCCGCACCGGCTACACCGGAGCCCTGCCCTGGCTCACCGCCATGGTGGGGCTGCCCTGGTCGGCCCACGGCGTGGTTTGCGCCAATTATCTCAGCATGGCCAAGTCGGAGCACAAGCGGGGCGGCATCACTTACGAGACTGCCAAAGCCAACGGTTTCCTGCAGGCCGGGGACGTGTCGGAGAACAGTCCAAGAATTTAGCGGACAAAACTATGATGACTGCGGATGTGGATATGGACACCATGTTTACTGCTCGGCAGATACCACAGCTATCGAGCAAGTACATGGATTGAGTAATACTGGTTGGAGCGGATAAAAAAGCTGGACGCCTAAACAGCGTCCAGCTTCACCAAGCTATACTATCGTTTGTCCAAATCCAGCCCACTTTAACACAAAAGGAAAATCAAAATTTCTCTGAGTCATGTAGCCCTTTATATCCTCTAAGGAAAGTGGCGGGGGTCCCTTTTCGGTTACTGTCGAACGTTGTAACCTGCCATTCTTAAAGGAGCCTTTTGCATACATATAATCGGTATCTTTTTCCTTTACAATATACCACGCATTCCCTGTACTGTCGTTAAACGTTCCATCTTTAAAATTGCCTGAATATAACAACCTTACTGTACCATCTTCAAAGAAATAGACCATATATGCATCACCAGTTTCATCATTGAAAAAACCATCAGAAATGTTTCCGTGGTAGAATGCACATAGGTGGCTACTTATTTTTTCCCGAAATTGAGCCCCAGTAAATATACAATTTATTGTTGCTTCATCTAGCATATAGTCTTTTTTATATTCATTTTCGGGAGTGCGTTCATACAACCAAGTTACTCCGCTACTGAAGCCATCTTCTTGGGTGCGGTCAGCAAAGGCCCAAACATCTTGACCATTCTTTAGGGTATAAGCAAAAATCTGTTTGCATTGTAATAACTTACCGTTGTCATATATAGCATCAGTAATCAATGTTAATTTATTATTCTCATAGACATTTGTAATACAATTTCCAGTCCATTGGCCGTTTTCGTTAAAAGCACCATAAAAATAAACTTCTTGATTGCCGCTCCAATATGGCAGAAACAATTTAAGATCTGCGAGCTGTTGAGCTGAATATTGGGTATTTGTGCTCTCACTATATGCGATTAAAGTTGTTGCTTTTAGTTGGTTCGATGAGTTAGGATTAGCATAGGGGCTACCCCAATCATTATACCCCTGCGTTATTGCCCCTTGACTTTCGGTAGTTGGTCGCATAGCCATATTAATAGCAAATTGGCTAATTTGTTCTCGGACTTGGCCGATGTCACTCTGTATCTGAGTGTCAATATTTACACGATTATTTGTTTCATCTGTAATCAATTTCTCAATACGGGTTATATCACTTTCTATACCTTTAATGTCGGTTTGCATATCAGAGATATCTTCTGGAATTGAGTAAACATTTAAGGCGAACGCACCGATAGTAAATATTGCAGTACAAATTAAACCAGAAATTATTCCTGAAATGATATTTTGCTTATCAAAATAGTTCTTCCATCCTGATCCATTATTGCTCCTATTCCAATCGCTTGGTGGATTATTGTTCAACGGAACTATGTTATTTTTGGAATCGTCATCAGACATAACAGCACTACCCCTTTTCTCTCTGTATAGATAGCAAGTATTTCCCCTTTTCATCTCACACCTACTTTATTCCAATTTTTTCGACTTGTCAATCTATATAATTCGTATTTGGAAAATTTTCTGTTTTATCCAATTTTTACACAACATATTTTATCACGTTGATAAAATCGAAAACAAGTGAAACACTGCAAGGTAACTCCACATACGATTATAGTACCGGTTATTATTGTACCCCTGCATTCGTGGTCTGCGCCAATTATCTCAGTATGGCCAAGTCGGACCACAAGCGGGACGGCATTACTTACGAGACTGCGAAAGCCAACGGTTTCCTGCAAGCCGGGGACGTGTCTGAGAACAGTCCGCCCATTTGAGCCCGGATTTTGTACCAGCAGCAGTACCAGCACCCAAGTGCCGAAAAGTGCTTATTTTTGCCCTGTCCGGCCCAAACTGAACGCAACAAAAAACCGCCGAAAGCCCTTGAAACCCAAGGCTTTCGGCGGTTTTTCTACTGGCACGCCCGAAGGGACTCGAACCCCCAACATTCAGAACCGGAATCTGACGCTCTATCCAATTGAACTACGGACGCACATCTCAAAGGCGCTATGCTAGTATAGCACCTTTGAGCATATTTGTAAAGGGGAAAATTTCCGAATTACAGAAGAAAAATGAAAAATCTCAGGACAGGTTCTCACGGTAGGGGGCCAGCTCCTCGGCCTGAGGGGCGTCGAAGACCTTTGCAAAGGTCTCGGCATCCATGGTCTCGTGGTCAAGAAGGTACCGGGCGGTAATCTCCAGCTCCCGGCGGCAGCGGGTGAGGATATCCTCGCATCGGGCGTAGGCGCCGTCAATGAGGGCGCGGACCTCTCCGTCGATGAGAGCGGCCACCTCCTCGGAGTAGCTCTTGGCCTGGGCCATGGACCGGCCGATAAACACCTCGTCGTGGCCCGACTCAAAGGTGACGCTGCCCAGCTTGTCGCTCATGCCATAGCGCATGACCATATTCCGGGCGATGGCGGAGGCCCGCTGGATATCGCTGCCCGCGCCGGTGGAGATGTCCCCCAGCACCAGCTGCTCAGCCACACGCCCCCCCAGACAGCGGGCGATCTGCTCGGTGAGCTCCTGTCTGGACTGGTAGGCCTTATCCTCGTCGGGCAGGGAGATGGTCATGCCGCCCGCCTGGCCCCGGGGGATAATGGTAATCTGGTGGACCGGGTCGGCGGTGGACAGCTCGTGGATGACCACCGCATGGCCCGCCTCGTGATAGGCGGTGAGCCGGCGTGTGTGCTCCGTCACCACCCGGCTGCGCTTTTCAGGCCCGGCGATTACCTTCAGCATGGCCTCGTGGAGGTCAGACATGAGGATAAACCGCCGGTCGGCCCGGGCAGCCAGCAGGGCCGCCTCGTTGAGGAGGTTTTCCAGGTCGGCTCCGGTGAAGCCGGCGGTGGCCTTGGCCACGTCTTTCAGGACCACGTCCTCGGCCAGGGGCTTCTCCCGGGCATGGACCTTGAGAATCTCCTCCCGGCCCTTGATGTCGGGCAGGCCCACGTAGATCTGCCGGTCGAACCGGCCGGGGCGCAGCAGGGCGGGGTCCAGAATGTCCTGCCGGTTGGTGGCGGCCAGAACGATCACGCCCTCGTTGGAGGCGAAGCCGTCCATCTCCACCAGCAGCTGGTTCAGGGTCTGTTCCCGCTCGTCGTGGCCGCCGCCCAGGCCGGCGCCCCGCTGGCGGCCTACGGCGTCGATCTCGTCAATGAAGACAATGGCGGGGGCATCCTTCTTGGCCTGGTCGAACAGGTCACGGACCCGGCCTGCGCCCACGCCCACATAGAGCTCCACAAAGTCGGAGCCCGAGATGGACAGGAAGTGTACCCCGGCCTCGCCGGCTACCGCCTTGGCGATGAGGGTCTTACCGGTGCCCGGAGGGCCCACCAGCAGCACGCCCTTGGGGATGCGGGCGCCCAGGGCGGTGAACTTCTGGGGGTCTCGGAGGAACTCCACAATCTCCCGCAGCTCCTCTTTCTCCTCGTCCGCCCCGGCCACGTCGTCAAAGGTGACCTTTTTCCCCTGGTCGGACAGGGTGCGGGTGCGGGCGTGGCTGAATCGGGCCGCGCCGGGAGAGCTCCCCCCGCCGCTGGCCGCACCCCGCTGGCGCATCATCAGATACCAGAACAGGCACAGCACCGCCGCCGCCACCACATAGGGGATGAGGTTGAACCACCAGGAGCTCTCCACCCCCGGGGGATAGTCGTAGCCCTTGAGAACGCCGCTTTTCAGCTGCTCATTGACCAGCTCCCGCATGTCGTAGTAAAAGAGGTCGGGGTCGGCCACCCGATAGGTGAGGCGGACAGGTTCGCCCCCGTTCTGGCCCCGGAGCGTGAGGGTGAGGGTGCTGTCCTCCAACGTGAAGTATTCCACCTGCTCCTGGAGGAAAAGGGTGCGTATCTGGCTGTAGGTGGGGGCATCCCGCCGGTCCATCTGCTGGAGGCTGGTGAAGGTGAAGAAGATCATCAGGGCCAGCAGAATGTATAGGGTAATGTCCCGGAGGCCGAAGCGTCTCATAGGCATGCTTCCTTTCCTGGAAATACGTGTAGGGGGCGGCTAGCCGTTATCCCCCATATACCTCGGGCTTTAAAATACCGATATAGGGCAGGTTGCGGTACTTCTCCGCATAGTCCAGGCCATAGCCCACCACAAAGGCGTCGGGGATGGTAAAGCCGCAGTAGTGCAGGTCCACCGGCTTGGTTCGCCGGTCGGGCTTATCCAGCAGGGTGCACAGCCGGACCGAGGCGGGGTGCCGGTGGTTGAGAATTTTTAACAGGTAGCTCAGGGTGTTGCCGCTGTCCAGAATGTCCTCCACCACGATGACGTGCCGGCCGGTGATATCCTCGGTCAGGTCCTTGGTAATCTGCACCTGGCCGCTGGAGGTGGTGCCGGTGCCGTAGGAGGAGACGGACATAAAGTCCAGCGTACAGGGCAGGTCGATGGCCCGGCACAGGTCGGCCATGAAGATGAAGGAGCCCCGCAGCACGCTGATGAGCATAATCTCCTTGCCGGCGTAGTCCGCCTCGATCTGCCGGGCGATCTCGCCGACCCGATTTTTTAATTGCTCCTCTGTAAATAATATCTCCTGAATGTCCTTCTCTAACATGGAAATTTTCTTCCTTTCATTCCACGCCGGTCACAGTGATGTGCCAGGCGCTTTTTCCATTCTGTGCGGCGAAGGCCCGGTCGGGGCCCAGGCCGGCCACGGCGGCCACCCGCTCACCGCAGTGGAAGACGGGCAGCACCTCCCGCTGAAAACGGGGCAGCTTTTCCTCAATCATCCATTTTTTTACCGTCTTGCCCAGCCGTCCCGGGGGGGTAAGCCGGTCGCCGGTGCTCCGGGGGCGCAGGCCCAGGGTGGAGACAACCTCCCGGTCCAGCCAGAAGTCCCAGGGGCTCTGAGGCTGGCCGCGGTAGTCCTCCTGGGTGCAGACGACCCGCCAGGGGCCGCAGTCCAGCGCACCGGGAAGGGGCAGGGGCCCTGCCTCCAGGGGGATGGGGCCCAGCCGGGGGACGAACAGAAGGACGTCGTAGTCCCGCCGGGCGTTGGTGCCGTGGGGAAGGTGGACCTGGCCGGAGGGGTGGTCTCCCCGGCAAAGCCGCAGCAGGGCGCTGAGGTGGGCAGCGGAGCAGTTCTGGTCGCCCTCCCACAGCCGGCCCAGCAGCAGCCGAAGCGTCCGGCTGGCAATGGGATCGGGGGCGGCGGCCACAACCGCCGCGTCGATGGCCAGTCCGCCCTCCCGGGGGACGGCCCGATCGGCCAGCTCCCGGGCCTGGGCGGTGAGGACGGCCTCGTCCGCGCGAAGGAGGGCGGCGGTGTCCGCCATCCGGGCCAGAAAGCCGGGGGAGACCTCCTCCAGCACGGGCAGCACCTGGTGGCGGATACGGTTGCGGGTGTAGTCGTCGTTCTGGTTGGAGCTGTCCTCCATGTGGGGCAGGGAGTGGCGGTACAGGTAATCCTCCACCTGGGGGCGGGTGGTGGTGAGCAGGGGGCGGATGATCTCCTCCCGTTTGGGGAGGATGCCCCCCAGCCCCCGCAGGCCGGAGCCCCGGGCCAGGTGGAACAGGATGGTCTCCACATTGTCGCTGGCGGTGTGGGCGGTGGCGATCAGGTCGGCCCCCGCCTCCCTGGCGGCCTGGCGGAGGAAGGCGTAGCGCATATCCCGGGCGGTCTCCTCAATGCCGGCGCCCCGCAGGCGGGCCTGACCGGCCACATCGCCCGAGCCGGTGTAAAGGGGGACGGCGGGGAGGACGGTCCCGTCCCTCTGCCGGTGCCGGCCGCAGCACAGCTGGACAAACTGCTCCACAAAGCGCTGGTCCCGGTCGGACTCCGCCCCCCGGAGCCGGTGGTTGTAGTGGGCGGCGGCCAGGCGGAAGCGGAGCTTTTCCCGCAGGCGGTAGAGGATGTGAAGCATGGCCACCGAGTCCGCCCCGCCGGATACGGCGCACAGCACCGTGGCCCCCGGGGGGATCAGGTCCTGCTCCCGGATAAAGCGTTCTATCTGTCTCAGCATAGCGGGGCCTGCCTTTCTGTGCAGGGGCGGCATGCGGCCGCCCGCTGGTCGATGGATGCCTGTCAGTCCACAGGTGTGATCTCCGTTATCAGATGAAAATTTGTAGTGTAGCTGATGTGATACCGCCGGGCGTGCCCCAGATTCCAGAGGATGGTCTGGCTCTCCCGGTAGGGGCGCTCCATATCAAGGGAAAACCCCATGGCATCGGGCACAAATACCTCCACCCACTCGCCGCCGGTATCGAAACCCACCACATGATAATTCCGAACCAGGCTCCGGTAGCTGCTCCCCCACGCTCCAGGCAGGCGTCCGGCGTCCACTCTGGGATGGATCCAGACCTCCGCCGTCTCCAGATGGCCGCTCTCCACCTGCTCCAGTTCCGCCCGAAGCTCCGGGATATGGACCTGCGGGGCGACGGGGGCGGAGGATGGGGTATCCTCAAAGAGAACCGTGCCATACCAGGCCAGCACCATCACAGGCAGCGCGATCAGGATAAGCAGACCCATAAACCTGCCCACGGCGACGGCACTAACCTGATCCAGCAGTTTTTTCACCTCCTGCCGCCGCCGGTCCAAACCGGGGCCGCTGAGGCAGGTGAGGGATATCCACTCACTCTCCAGCTGATCCTCCAGCTTTTTCTCCTCTGGACGGTTTCGGAAAAAGCGGACGACCGTCATAATAATCAGCCGCACCTGGAGCGCGGCTCCCACGCCGTATACCAGGACCACGCCCCAGTAGGAGCGCAGATAGCCGGTGAGAAGGTCATGGGCGGGGGAGACATCCCCCATGGCGGAGGTCCTGACCCAGTCCACAAAGGGCGGGCAGACGGCCAGCGGAACCAGGAAAAAGCCCAGCAGGCCCCAGCCGATGCCGGCCAGCAGCTCCCGGATGTACCGCCAGGCATAGGACTCAATTTCAGCGCGTTGATTATCTATGGCTCCTCACCCCCGATGGGCGTGATCTCCACCACCAGATGGAAATTTGAGGTATAGCTGACCTGATACCGCTGGACGTTTGCCCAGTTCCAACTCCAGGTCTGACCAACAACACAAAAGCTGTCCGAAACAGGGGTGAAGTCCAGGGCATCGGGAAAGCGGAGGGTCACCCATTCAAAATCAGTGTCCCGCCCGGAGGCGCCCCGGCGGTGAAGAGTCAAATCGTCCGATGGAGCGCCGGGCATATGGTCTGGGACGGATTTTTCATCCAGAAGCAAGGTCATCTGTTCCAGCTCCCCCGCCTCGATCTGCCGGATGTCCGCACTGTATTGAACACAGAGTTTGGGCAGCTCCGCTCTCCACAGCACAACGCCCCAGGCGCCGACCACCACCGAAAGCAGGAGGATTCCGGCGAGTATGGTGAGGGCGGGAATGCTCAGCAGGGCGGTCTTACGGCCCAATTTGCGCCTCCAGACACGGAACCGCCAGACAATCAGGGTCCCGTAGAGAAAGGGGGCCAGCAATGCCAGGGCGCAGGCGATCAGATGTCCGGCGCGGTAGGCCAGCAGCAGCGCCAGCGCGGGGCTGTCCGGTGTGGCGCGCAGGAGGAGCAGGCTGGGGATACCGGTGGAGAGAACCAGCGCGCCCAGTACCGCCAGACAGGAACCGAAGGGGGTCCCGATAATCAGGAGCAGGGACTGCGGGGGCAGGACCTCCTGGCTCCAATCGTCCGGATTGAAATACGGGTGCATCTCAATACTCCTCCCGCCGCCATTCCATGTCGGTGAAAGTAGTAAACTCGGGGGTCCATTGCAGGTCCACCTTGCCCGTCTCGCCGTGGCGGTTTTTGGCAATGATGCACTCGGCCAGGTTGGGGTTTTCGGTGTCGGCGTTGTAGTAGCCCTCCCGGTAGAGGAACAGCACGATATCAGCGTCCTGCTCGATGGCCCCCGACTCCCGCAGGTCGGACAGCATGGGCCGCTTGTCCTGCCGGGACTCGTTGGCCCGGGACAGCTGGCTCAGGCACAGCACGGGGACGTTCAGGTCCTTGGCCATGATTTTCAGGCTCCGGGAGATATCGGACACAATCTGCTGCCGGTTCTCCCCCCGATTGCCCGACTTGCCCCCGGCGGACTGCATCAGCTGAAGGTAGTCGATGATAATAAGCCCCAAGTCCTCCACCCGGCGGCACTTGGCCAGAATATCAGCCACGGTAACGCTGGAGTCGTCGTCAATGAGGATGGTGGAGCGGTTGAGGGAGTCGGCGGCGGCGGCCACGCTCTCCCAGTCCTCGTCGGTAAGCTTGCCGGTGACCAGCTTCTTGTTGTCCACAAAGCACTCGCTGGAAATCAGCCGCAGAGCCAGCTGCTCCCGGCTCATTTCCAGGGAGAAAAAGGCCACCTTTTTTCCGGATTTTTTACCCGCGTCCAGCAGGATGTTCAGGGCCATGGAGGTCTTGCCCATGCCGGGCCGGGCGGCCAGCAGAATGAGGTCGGAGTTGTTCAGGCCGGAGATGGCCCGGTCCAGGTCCCGCAGGCCGGTGGACAGCCCCGGGATAGCCCGGTCGCTGGCGGCCAGCTCCTCCAGGCGGTCATATACGTCGATAAGGACCTCAGAGATGGGGGTAAGCCCCCGGGCGGCCCGGCCCTGGCGGATGGAGTAGATACGTTGCTCCGCCGCCTCCAGGATGTCCTGCCCGGTGGCGGTGCCCTCCTGAATCATGGCGGTCAGGTCACCGGCGGCCTCGGCCACCCGGCGCAGGAGGGTCTTGTCCTTGATAATGTCGATGTACTCCCCCACGTTGGCGGCGGTGGGGGTGGCGTCCATGAGCTGCAAAATGTAGCCCCGGGACTGGTTTTCGTCATAATAGCCGTTCTGCTTCATGTTCTCCAGCACCGTCACCGGGTCGATGGTGAGGGAGTAGTTGAACATGGTGTAGATGGTCTCGTAAATTTCCTTGTTCTGGCGGATGTAGAAGTCGTCGGTGCGCAGCTTGTCGATGACCTCGGAGACACACCGGGGGTCGATGAGCATGGAACCTAAAACCGCCTGCTCCGCCTCCACACTGTGGGGCAGCTGCCTGAGCAGTAATTCGTCCGTCTCTGTGGGCATGAGGTCACCTCCTTAAAAGGCCCCTTTTGAAAGGGGCTGTCAGCCGAAGGCTGACTGAGGATTGCGTTTTGCGAAGCAAAACATACGAAGTAAACGAAGTTTCCGCTCCGCCTGTGGGGCGCGACGACCCCGGCGCGCCATTTTATCCAGCGTATCGGTTTGGCGGGCCGAGGTCGTCCCGACCCACAAAAGTCCTCGAAACCTTGCTTATTTCATACATTTCGCCTGCGGCGAAATACAATCCTCCGCCCCAGTGTGCCCACTGGGGCACCTCCTTTTAAAAGGAGGCTTTTTATCCCTCCACCACCAGCACGTTGACGGTGCCGCTGATCTCATAGCCCAGCTTGGCCTTGATCTGGTAGCTGCCGCAGGACTTGATGGGCTCGTCCAGCACCAGCTTGGTCTTGGGGATGGTAATGGCGTGCTGGGCGGCCAGGGCTTCGGAGACCTCCTTGCCGGTGACGGCGCCGAACAGACGGCCGCCCTCGCCGGACTTGGCGGCGATCTTCACCATGATCCCCTCCAGCTTCTTGGACAGGGCCTCGGCCTCGGCCTTCTCGGCGGCCTCCTGGGCTTTCTTGGCCTTCTCCTGCTGCTTCATGGTGTTCACGTTTTCCGCTGTGGCGGTGACAGCCAGCTTTTTGGGCAGAAGGAAGTTCCGGGCGTAGCCGTCAGAGACCTCCACCAGCTGGCCCTTCTTCCCCTGGCCGCGTACATCCTGCTGTAAAATGACTTTCATGTGAATCAAATCCTTTCTAAATGTGTGATGACATTTGTTAGCGTGAAAGGCTCCCTCTTTGAGGGAGCTGTCGCCGCCGCAGGCGGTGACTGAGGGAGTTTTCCGTTGACGGACTCCCTCCGTCACGGCTTCGCCGTGCCACCTCCCTCTAAGAGGGAGGCTTTTTACTCCTCCTCCAGATACTGGTCGATGGCCCTTGCCAGCTCCTGGGCTACCTCGTCCACCGACTTGCCGGAGACCTGCCCGCCGGCGGCGGCGGCGTTGCCGCCCCCCCCCAGCTTCTCCAGAATGAGCTGGACATTGGTGTCCCCCATGGACCGGCCCGAGATATTTACCCGTTCCCCGTCGGGGGAGATGACAAAGGAGGCGTCGATGCCGATGATGTTGAGAAGCTCGTCGGCCGCCTGGGCGGCGGTGACCCGGCCCACCGGGCGGTCGGCCACCGCCACGGCGATGCCGTCCCGGTAGAGCTTGGCGTTCTGGATGATGGAGTATTTGGCGATGGTGCCCGCCAGGTCGTTCTGGAAGAGCTTCTTTACCTCGGCAGTGTCCGCCCCGGAGCGGCGGAGGAAGGCGGCTGCCTCGAAGGTGCGGCCCCCGGTGCGCATGGTAAAGTTCTTGGTGTCCAGCACGATGCCGGCCAGCAGGGCCTCGGCCTCCGCCCGCAGAAGGTGGGCGGGCTCCATCACATATTGCAGCAGCTCGGTGACAAGCTCGGAAGCGGAGGAGGCGTAGGGCTCGTGGTAGTTCAGGGCTGCCCCCTCGATGTAGGTGGCCGCCCGCCGGTGGTGGTCGATCACCGCCACCCGGTTGCAGCTCTGGAGCACCTCCAGGGCCTGCACCTGCTCGGGGCGGTTGGTGTCCACCACCACCACCAGGGAGCGGTTGTCCGCAATGAGCAGGGCATCCTGGGCGGAGAGGAAGCAGTCGTGATACTCGGGCAGCTGCTGGAGCCGGTCAATCAGCACCTGGGAGGGGGTGGGGCCCGCCTCCCGGATGATGTGGGCGGGGACGCCGTTTTTCCGGCACAGGGCGCATACCCCGGCCGCCGCCCCCACCGCGTCGTTGTCCGGGGCCTTGTGGCCCATGATGAACACCTGGGAGGAGTCGGACACCAGGGAGGACAGGGCGTTGGCCATCACCCGGCTTTTTACCTTGGTGCGCTTCTCGGTTTCCTTGGACCGGCCGCCGTAGAATTCAAAGGTGAACTTGTTGCGGATCACTGCCTGGTCGCCCCCCCGGGACAGGGCCATGTCCACCGACAGGTTGGCGAAGTCCAGCAGCTCCCGGAAGCTGTCGCCGTCGGTGCCCACGCCGATGGACAGGGAGGCGTTCATGCCACTGGGGTTGACCACCTGATGGATGGCGTCCAGAATGTCGAATTTGCTCTCGATAAACCGGCCCAGGTGGCGCTGTTCAAAGACAAAGAGATACCGCTCTCGCTGGTAGCGGCGGAGGATGCCCCCGGTGTCAGCCACCCAGCGCTCGATTCGGCTGTCGATCTCGGCCATGATGGTGGAGCGTTCGTTCTCTGAGAGGTTTTTCAGAAGGTCTTCGTAGTTGTCCAGCAGCAGCACGGCAGCCACCGGGCGGGTGGCCTGGTACTGGTCCCGGATCAGGCACAGCTCGGTGACATCCACCCAGTAGGTGGTGGCCAGAAAGCCGCCTCCCCGGCCCCCGGTGCGCACCAGATGGCCGTAGACCAGGAACCGCCGCCCAGAGTAGGACACCTCGGTGGGGCACTGGTTCTTGCCCTCCATCAGCCAGTGGGTGTCGAAGCCGGGGATGAGGGCGGACAGCGTGCTGTCATACAGGTGCTCCCGCTGGTCGGACAGGCGGAGAAAGCGCTCGTTGGTCCAGATGATGTCGCCGCTCTCCGGGCGGAAGAGCACCATGGGCAGGGGGGAGTTAATCATGGTGTCTTTGGTGGCGGTGTCCACGTTGCCGGTGTAGCTGTCCAGATATTTGTTCAGCTCCCGGCGGCGGCGCACCGCGGCCTGGCGGCTGTACAGGGCCAGCAGGAGCACCAGAGCCAGCTCCACCAGGGCCAGCTGCCAGCAGAAGGCGGCGGACAGCAGGGCGAATAAGATCAGGCACGCGAAATACAGCCGGAAGCTGGGCTGGAGCAGCTTGTTTATTTTTCGATTCAAAGAAGGCGGCCCCCTCACATTCAGGTTACAAAACAAAGGCATTTCATTATATCAAATAAGCGGGGGAAGTACAAGCACAAAATACGGCCGAAGGGCCTTGACCGGGGGAAAAATGCTGTTATAATAGGAGTTACCCTAAAACGGAAACAGGAGTGATCTACTATGGAAATCAAATTCACACCCGCAGCCACGCTGAAGGAGAAGCCTGATTCCTCCAAGCTGGTGTTCGGCAAGGCCATGACCGACCATATGCTCATCATCGACTACGACGAGGGCCAGGGCTGGCATGACGCCCGCATCATCCCCTACGGCCCCCTCCAGATCGACCCCGCCGCCAAGGTGCTCCACTACGGCGAGGAGATTTTCGAGGGCCTGAAGGCCTACCGCACCGCCGACGGCTCCATCCAGCTGTTCCGCATCCGGGACAACATCGACCGGATGAACAAATCCGCCGACCGCCTGTGTATGCCCCAGATTCCCGAGGAGCTGGCGGTGTCCGCCATCAAAAAGCTGGTGGAGACCGAGCAGGACTGGGTGCCCCACGAGAAGGACACCTCCCTGTATATCCGGCCCTTCATGATCGGACTGGACGCCGCCCTGGGGGTCCACTCCTCCAAGCACGTGCAGTTCATCGTGGTGGTGTGCCCTGTGGGCGCCTACTACCCCGAGGGGCTGAACCCCGTGAAGATTTACATTGAGGACGAGGACGTCCGGGCTGTGAAGGGCGGCACCGGCATGGCCAAGACCGGCGGCAACTACGCTGCCTCCCTCCGGGCCGGCAATCGGGCCGAGGAGCGGGGCTACAGCCAGGTGCTGTGGCTGGACGGCGTCCACCGCAAGTATATCGAAGAGGTGGGCGCCATGAACGTGATGTTCAAGGTGGCCGGCAAGATCCTCACCCCCGACCTGAACGGCTCCGTGCTGGACGGCATCACCCGCCGCTCCTGCATCCAGCTGCTGAAAGACTGGGGCTATGAGGTGGAGGAGCGCCGCATCACCGCCGAGGAGCTGTTTGAGGCCGCCGGGAAGGGCACCCTGGAGGAGGCCTGGGGCACCGGCACCGCCGCCGTGGTCTCCCCCATCGGCGAGCTGGCCATGGGTGATAAGAAGGTCACCGTCTCCGGCGGCAAGATCGGCGAGATCACCCAAAAGCTCTATGACGAGCTCACCGGAATCCAGTGGGGCCGGGTGGCCGACCCCCACAACTGGATTACCAAGCTGTAAGAAAAACGGTTCAGGGGCCCCGTCCGGGGCCCCTGCGTTGCTATAAAGGGATATCCTGACGGACCGTATCCAGCTTATGAGGGAAAACGGCATTGCCGTCTTCACGGAGGCCGACCGCCGGCGGCCCTGTTGACATAATTCTTAATTTTTTATGAATTGATAAATCCAGCCCTTGCCGAAGCGGGTCGAACCGAGTATACTGTGAAACGATAACAATCCAGGAGGGACCCCCTTTGGAAGAAAGATATATGAACCTACACCGGGGGCGGCGGGACGGCCGTGACCGGCCTCCCCCCCGCCGTACCGCCGCCAGGCAGGCTCCGTCCAGACGGGCTCCGGCCCCCCGCAAGCACAACAGGCGGGGCGGGGCGGCGTCGGTGGCCATGGGATTTTACAAGGGGCTGGTGGTCCTTTCCGCCCTCATTGTGGCGGGCTACATCGGCTTCTCCCTGATGGTCAAGGCACCGGAGCAGAAGCAGCTCCCCCAGCCCCCTCAAAACGGGGGCCAGAATACCACAGCCCCCGGTCCCGGCGGCGTCGGGGATGCCAGCGGGAGCAACCCAGCAGACCCCATGGCGCTGAACCGCCGGGAGGGGGTGTACACCATCCTCCTGGCCGCCACCGATAAGGACGGCACGCGTACCGATACCATGATGGTTATGTGCTACGACACGGTGAAACAGACTGTGGGGGTGGTCTCCATCCCCCGGGACTCCCTGATTGACCGGGGGAGCGGACACCATGCCAAGCTGGTCTACGGCAAGGGGGGCGTGGAGCAGCGGGTGGAGGATATCTCCCAGATGCTGGGCATCCCCATCGACGGTTACATCAAGGTGAACATCAAGGGCTTTATCACCCTGGTGGACTACCTGGGGGGCATCGACTTCTATGTCCCCTGCAACATGGACTACGACGACCCCTTCCAGAACCTGAGCATCCACTATAAGGAGGGCCAGCGGAAGCTGAGCGGCCAGCAGGCCATGGAGGTGGCCCGGTTCCGGAAAAATAACGACAACAGCGGCTACTCCGACGTGGGCCGTACCCAGACCCAGCAGAAGCTGCTGATTGCCCTGGCCAAGAAGGTGCTGGCCTGGGACAACATTACCAAAATCAACGGCTTTGTGGAGATTTTTAACAAGAACGTATCCACCGACCTGACCTTGAATGAGCTGCTCTACTTCGCCGGCCAGGCCATGGGGCTGGACCCCTCCGCCGCCGTGGAGACGGCCACCCTCCCCGGCCGGGGAGACGGGGTGTTCCGGGGCTACAGCTGGTGCTTCGAGCTGGACCCCGAGGGGACGCTGGAGACGGTGAACCGTCTCATTAACCCCTACGACCGGGACCTGACCCTGAAGGACATGAACCTCACCAAGGCCACAAGCTACACCCAGGGATAAGACAGCACGGCCTCCGGCAAGCAGCCGGAGGCCGTGTTTACTTATTCTGCCCCCAGGGTCTGGATGAGCAGGTTGCGCAGGGAGATGGCGCTCTGCCGGTTCATCACGATAGAGGCCACCGTGTCGGCGGCGGGGGTGGCCACGTTCTCGATGCCCCCCTGAGAATTGACAGTTATGGCGTTCTCCATATACTTGTAGGAGATATCCAGGGTCACCTCCAGCAGCTGGCCCTCCTTGTCAGACACCTTGCGCAGGCCAAAGGCGTTGGCATATTCCGGTCTCATATTGAAAACTCCTTTCTGTATTACGTGGGGGTGAGGACCTTCCCGTTGAGGACGGCCTCCGTCAGCCGGTCCCCCTGGTAGCAGACCTTCAGGGAGAAAAAGGGGGCGTCCCTCCAGATCAGGTCCAGGAAAATGGCGTCCCCCTCCCAGTGGGGGATGTTCAGCAGCCGGTCCCGGGGGAGCCACTCCAGCACCCCCTCGTCGCAGTCCTTCAGCTCACCCGTAAAGCCGTCGGCGGTGAACAGGTGCATATATTCGGTGGGCCACCGGTCGGAGACGAAGGTGACCACCCCCCGGTAGCGGTAGTCGGTGAGGACCAGTCCGGTCTCCTCCTCCACCTCCCGGAGCAGGCAGTCCTCGGGGCTCTCCTTGTCCAGAAACTTGCCCCCAATGCCAATCCACTTGTCCTTGTTCAAATCGTTTTCCTTTTTCACCCGGTGGAGCATCAGATATTCCTCTCCCCGCCGGATGTAACAAAGCGTAGTGTTTATCATGCCTCAATCAGCTCCACTTCCACAGTAAACTGCTCCCCGTCCCGTTCGCAGAGGAAGGTCACCCCGTCGCCGGGGCCCAGGCCCAGCTTGAGGCGGGTCAGGTCCTCGAAGCCGGTGATGGGCGCGCCGTTGGCCTCCAGCAGGATGTCCCCCGCCCGCAGGCCCTTGGTCCAGGCGTCGCTGTCCTCCTCCACAATCAGCAGCTCCAGGCCGCCCCCCACCACGGGAATCCGGTTCACACTGAAGCCAAATCTTCCGGTCTTGATCTCCTCGCCGGCAATGAGGTGGTCCGCCACATACTTCACCCGCCGGGAGGGGATGGCAAAGCCCAGGCCCTCGGCGGAGCCGTCCTCGGTGACAATCTTAATGGTGTTGATGCCCACCACCTGGCCGTACCGGTTCAGCAGGGGCCCGCCGGAGTTGCCGTAGTTGATGGCGGCGGTGGTCTGAATCAGGCTCATGGTGACCCCCTCCACCTCCACCTCCCGGTCCAGGGAGGAGACGATGCCGTCGGTAAAGGTGGCCCGGTAGCCCAGGGAGTCCCCCAGGGCGGCCACCGGCTCGCCGATGCGCAGCACGCTGGAGTCCCCGAACTGGGCGGGGGTCAGGCCGCTGGCCTCCACCTTCAGCACGGCCAGGTCCTCCACCGCGTGGAAGCCCACCAGGCTGGCGGGCAGGGTGCGGTTGTCATGGAACATGACCGTTACCTCCCGGGCTCCGGCCACCACATGGGCATTGGTGATGATATAGCCGTCCTCGGTGAGCACCACGCCGCTGCCGGCAGAGCCGTACCCCCGGCCAGTGGAGGCCTGGATGGACACGGCGGAGAGGATGGCCCGGTCGTAAATCTGGGTGTAGGGCAGAACCGCGCCCTGGGCGGGCTGGAGCTCCACCGTCACTCCGGTGCCGGTCTCAGCCTGGGGAATGGCGGGGGGTGTGTCGTCCAGTTCCTCATTCTGGGGCTGCTCCTCGCCAATGGAGGGCATGCCGTCCCGGTCCCAGTGGCGCAGGATGGCCTGCCCCATAAAATACCGCTCCAGCAGGGCGGCAGACAGGCAGAGCACCACAATGAGGGACAGCAGCCCCGCGAACCAGGGCCACTTCCACCGCCTGTGCCGGGGGCGCGGCCTTCTCCGGGCGGGCCGGACCGCCCCCTCCGGTATGTGGACGGCGGGGAACTCGGGCAGCGGGCAGTCGGACCGCTCCCAGGAGCCGCCCTGCCACAGGCCGTCGTTATGATCGTTCATCGCGGCACCTCCCATTTTAAACGGCTCCCTCTTTGAGGGAGCTGTCAGCCGTAGGGCTGACTGAGGGAGTTTCCCAATCTGCGTACTCCCTCCATCACGGCTTTGCCGTGCCACCTCCCTCAAGGAGGGAGGCGTTTGTTCTCACGCCAGGGTCAGGGTAAAGTGGAACTGGGTCACGCCGTCCTCACTGGTAACGGTGATGTTCTCCTTTAGGTTGCCCAGGATGGTCTTTACAATATACAGGCCCAGGCCCACCCCTTCCCGGTCCATGGAGCGGGAGTAGTCCGCCTTGTGGAACCGCTCAAAGAGCAGGGGCAGCTCGTCCGGGGGGATGGTGGCCCCCAGGTTGCGGATGGTGGTGTGGGCTTTGCCGTCCTTTTTGATGATCTGCACCGAGATGGCGGTACCGGGGGCGGCGAATTTGGCCGCGTTGTCCAGCAGGTTGTAGCACACCTGGGTGATGGAGTCCGGCTCCCCCCACACCATCAGCTTGTCCTCGGGCATCTGCACGTCCACATCCAGCTGCCGGTCGGTAATCTTGGTCTCCAGGCTGATCAGCACCCGGGACATGACCTCCGTAAGATCAAAGGTCTCCTGGGCGGTAACGGTGCTCTCGGCCAGGGCGTTGAGCCGGCTCAGGTCCAGCATCCGCCGCACCAGCCGGCTGAGCCGCCGGGTCTCCGACACCACGATCTCCAGCGACTCCCGCTCCCGCTCCGGGGGGATGGTGCCGTCCAGAATGCCCTCGGCAAAGCCGGCGATGGTGGTCATGGGGGTCTTCAGCTCGTGGGAGACGTTGGCGATAAACTCCGCCCGCTGGCTCTCCACCTTCTCCAGGGAGTTGGCCATGGAGTTGAAGGCCTCAGCCAGGTCGCTGACCTCGTCGCACCGGTCCTCATAGCCGGTGACCCGCATGTCAAACTCCCCCTGGCCGAACTTTCGGGCCGCCTCAGCCATCTCGTTGAGGGGCCGGGTCTGATAGGCGGAGGTGAGGGTGCTGGCGATTACCGAGATCAGGAACACCACCACGGCGGAGAAAAAGAAGATGGTGGCGGTGGAGGACCACATGGCGTTCAGGTTGGAGGCACTGGCCGCCACCAGCACCATCCCCTGGGTGACCACCAGGGGGCCAATCTGGTTGGTAACGGGGAGGGCGGAGGTGTACCGCCGCTCAGGGTAGAGCCCGCCCAGGCTGGTCATGCCGTTGTAGGCCCCTACGTTCTCGTCCATTACCTGGGTGACGATGTCCTCGGGGAGCTGGCCCTCCTGGGCGTAGAACTGCCGGCCGTCGGTGGAAAAGAGGATTTTTCCCGTGCTGTCGGCCACGATGATGTGGGAGTTGGAGATCATGGCGATGGAGGCCATGTAGCTGCTGTAGAACTCGTCCTGCACATCCAGGGTGAGGTAGCGCCGGTAGTAGGTGGCGGTAAAGCTGGAAATATACCCCGCGTTGCGGATGACCGAGTCCCGGGTCTCCCCGATGATATACCGGTAGGACAGCAGCATGAAGGCTCCGGCCAATAGGGTGAAGGAGAGCAGCATAATGCTCACCATCATGGTCAGTTGACGCCGATATAAAGAGCGCATAGTTACCCCGCCGTCCCCAGCTCGAATTTATAGCCCACACCCCAGACGGTTTTCAGCCGCCACTGGTCGCTGACGCCCTCCAGCTTCTCCCGCAGGCGCTTGATGTGCACGTCCACCGTGCGGCTGTCGCCGAAGTAGTCGAAGCCCCACACCTCGTCAAGGAGCTGGTTCCGGGTAAACACCCGGTTGGGGGAGGAGGCCAGGTGGAACAGCAGCTCCAGCTCCTTGGGCGGGGTGTCCACCCGCTGGCCGTCCACCAGAAGCTCATAGGAATCCAGGTTGATAACCAGCTTGTTGAAGGACAGCTTTTTCTCCCCCGACTCCTCCTCCACGCCGGAGCGGCGCAGGACGGCGTGGATGCGGGCCAGCACCTCCTTCATCTCGAAGGGCTTGACGATATAGTCATCCGCCCCCTGCTCCAGGCCGGACACCTTGTCCTCGGTCTCTCCCTTGGCTGTGAGCATGATAACCGGGGTCTGGTCCCCCTCCCGAATCTTCCGCAGCACCGACCAACCGTCCATAATGGGCAGCATCAGGTCCAGCAGCACCAGGTCAGGCTGGAAGGAGCGGAACAGCTCCACCCCCTTGCCCCCATCCTTGGCCACCTGGGTCTCAAAGCCCTCCTTCTCCAGATAGAGGTGGAGCAGCTCGGCGATGTTGGCGTCGTCCTCGACAATCAGAACCTTTTTCGGCATAAAACGGCACCTCGTTTTCCTGTAAACGCATATTGGCAGGGCGCGACGACTCGGCGCGCCGGGTTCGTCGCGCCTTGCCGGCGTTCCCCTATAGTATCCTCTCTATTATAGCGCAAAAAAGAAAGCTTGGGTGAATAATCTGTAAACTACGGCATTTTTTGTTTCTCCACATAGGAGTGGTCCACCTGGATCACCGCAAAATACCGGTCGGACAGCTCCTTTACCCGGCTGGACAGCTCTCCGCGCACCTCCCCGTCGGACATGCGGAAGCCGTAGGGAACCACCACGTCGAACAGGATGTTGGTGTGGATGGGCCCGGCGGTGATGCGGAAGTCGTGAATGGTGAGGTCCGGGTCCAGCTGCCGGGCCAGCTCGGCCACCTGCCGGCGGAGGGCCTCGGTGCGCTTGTCCCGCACCACCGGGTCCATGTGGATGGAGGTCTCGATGTGGTGCCTGGCCTTCAGCTCCCGCTCGATGTGGTCGATGACATCGTGAATCTCCAGAAAATCGCCGTCGGCGGGCACCTCGGCGTGGAGGGACATCATGGCCCGGCCGGGGCCGTAGTCGTGGTAGACCAGGTCGTGGATGCCCAGGATGTAGTCGTGGCCCAGCACGATGCGGTCTATGTCGGCGGCCAGCGCCCGGTCCATGGGCCGGCCCAGCAGGGGGTCGATGGTGTCCTTGGCCGCCCCCCAGCCTGCCCGCAGGATAAACAGGGCTACCGCCAGCCCCAGCCAGCCATCCAGAGGGAGGCGGAAAAAGTGCCCGGCCAGCAGGCCCAGCAGCAGGGTGGTGGTGGCCACCGCGTCAGACAGGGAGTCGGCGGCGGTGGCGGACAGGGCGGCGGACTGGATAGCTTTGGACAGCCCCCGGTTGAAGAAGAACATCCACAGCTTCACCCCGACGGAGACAGCCAGAATCCCCGCCGACAGGGCGGAGAAGGCCACCGGCTCCGGGTGGAGTATCTTCTCCAGGGAGGATTTGCCCAGCTCCACCCCCACCAGCAGGATAAGCATGGCCACCGCCAGCCCGGCCAGATACTCCATGCGGCCGTGGCCGAAGGGGTGTTCCTCATCAGCCGCCCGCCCCGCCAGCCGGAAGCCCACCAGGGTTACAATGGAGGAGGCGGCGTCTGACAGGTTGTTGAACGCGTCGGCGGTGACGGCGATGGAGGCGGTGAGGATACCCGCCAGCAGCTTGGCCAGAAAGAGCAGCAGGTTCAGGCCCACCCCGATCCCGCCCGACAGCACCCCGCACCGCTGCCGGACCTCCGGAGCCTGGGGGTCTCCGCCCCGGAGACAGAAGTTGATGAAAAAATTCATAAAAAACACCTCGGAAAATATCCTTTTTCGACGGACCGCCCCCTTGAAGCGGTCCCGACTTTTGAAAAAAGGTCGGAGCAAGCTTCATATCGCTTGCTCCGACGTGGTCGGAGTGCGGGGACTCGAACCCCGGGCCTCCTGCTCCCAAAGCAGGCGCGCTACCAACTGCGCAACACCCCGATATTCAGCTTTTGCCGGCGCTCCCCGGACGGCGGGACCGGCCCTCCTCCGCAGCGCCTTTGAACAGTATAATATATTTCAAAAACGATTGCAAGTATTCCCTGCAATATGTTAAGATATTTTTGTAATCAACCAAAGAGGTGGCAAACCATGAGAATGAGAAAAAAACCAAATCTGTCAATTCGGATGGAGCGGTGCGCGGGGATGCTGGTCTCCGACCCGGCGGCCATGCGGGGGCGCTGGCGGGAGCTGTTCCCTGCCGCCCGGGAGGTCCGGCTGGAGATCGGCTGCGGCAAGGGGCGCTTCTCCGCCGAGACAGCGGAGCAGAATCCCGACGTGCTGTACATCGCCCTGGAGCGGGTGCCCGACGCCATGATTGTAGCCATGGAGCGGTGCCAGGCCAAGGGGCTGACCAACATCTTTTTCATCGACGGGGACGCGGCTCTGCTCCGGGACTACTTTGCCCCCGGTGAGGTGGACCTGCTCTATATCAACTTCTGCGACCCCTGGCCCGGGGTGAAGCATGCCCGGCGGCGGCTGACCCATGAGCAGTTTCTGGTGCTCTACCGGGGCATCCTGGGGGACGGGGGGCAGATTCACTTCAAGAGCGACAACCACGACCTGTTTGAGTGGTCCCTGTTCCAGTTTCCCAAGGCGGGCTACGCCCTGTCGGAGGTGACCCGGGACCTTCACCGGGAGGGCATTCGGGGGGTTATGACCGACTATGAGGAGAAATTCCACCTGCTGGGCACGCCGATCAACCGCTGTGTGGGCACCAAAGAACCCATGGACCCCGAGCCGGTATTCAAGCCCATCCCCGGGCCCTCCGGCAGGCCCCGGGGGGAGGGTACGACAACAGAATAACCCGCGAACGAAAAAGCAACGGATTATCCGTTGCTTTTTCGTTATAAATAGAGCCGGTCTGGACCGCCGCCCTTGCCTTTTCTGCCACGTTCAGGCAAGCTCCAAAGTTTCCCCCTGCGGGGGACGGGCTTTCTCCGGTGAAATACAGGAAAATAGAGGAAAAGGCGGGACGGGCTTTGTGAGAATCTGAGAAAAACATCCCCAGGAAAAATTCTCCTTGACATTCAAGGGGCGGGGGCTATAATAAGGTTCAAGTATTTTAGTTAAAATTTTTTAGATAAAATACTTGAAATTTTGAAAGGCAGGTAACTGAATATGGAAATTACCTTTGAAAATGTGCGCGACATCATTGTGGAGACCCTGAGCTGCGACGCCGCCGATGTGAAGCCCGAGACCAACCTCATTGAGGACCTGGAGGCCGACTCCTTGGAGATCGTGGAGCTGTCCATGTCCCTCCAGGAGAAGCTGGGGGCCGGCATTGCCGACGAGGACCTGGAGAAGATCCACACCGTCCAGGACATTCTGGATTACATCAAGAGCAAGCAGGCGTAAGGAGAGCGCGCAATGGAATTACAGGAGCTTTACGGCCTGATGGACCGCTTTGCCGCCTCCGGGCTGACGGCCCTGGAGTGGGAGCGCGAGGGGGAGCGGGTGGCCCTGCGGCGGGAGGGGACCGTGTCCCCGGCCCTGGCCGCCGCCCCGGCACCCGTCCCCACCGTTCAGGCGGCGGAGGAGGGCGAGGTGGTGTCCGCCCCCCTGGTGGGGGTGTTCTACGCCGCCCCCGCCCCGGAGGAGCCCCCCTATGTCACCGCCGGGGCCCAGGTGAAGAAGGGGGACACACTCTGTCTCATCGAGGCCATGAAGATGATGAGCGAGGTCCCCGCCCCCGCCGACTGCGTGGTGGAGGAGGTCCTGGCCCAGGACGGCGAGGCGGTGGGGGTGGGCGCCCCCCTGTTCCGCATCCGGAGGGTGTAAGGCCATGGTGAAGCGTGTGTTGATCGCCAACCGGGGGGAGATTGCCCTGCGGATCATCCGGGCCTGCCGGGAGCTGGACATCGAGACGGTGGCAGTGTACTCCCAGGCCGACGAGAGCTCCCTGGCCGCCCAGCTGGCCACCCAGTCCCTGTGCATCGGCCCGGCCAGGGCGGCGGACAGCTACTTAAATCAGGACGCTATCCTCTCCGCTGCCCTGGCCAGCAAATGCGACGCCATCCACCCCGGCTACGGCTTTCTGTCGGAAAATCCCGACTTTGCTGACCGGTGCGTCCAGGCGGGACTGAAGTACATCGGCCCTTCCGGAGATGTGATCCGGAAGCTGGGCAGCAAATCCGCCGCCCGGACCCTGGCCCGGAGCGCCGGGGTGCCGGTGGTGCCCGGCTCGGACGGAGCCCTGAAAAACCTCCGCCAGGCCAAGGCTCTGGCGGAGGAGGTGGGCTATCCCGTCCTGCTGAAGGCGTCCGCCGGAGGGGGCGGCCGGGGGATGCGCCAGGCTGCCGGCCCGGAGGACATCGACCGGGCCTTTCAGGAGGCCCGGGCCGAGGCGGTGGCCTGCTTCGGCGACGGAGAGCTCTATCTGGAAAAGCTGGTGGTCAATCCCCGGCACATTGAGTTCCAGATTATGGCGGATACCCAGGGCCGCGTGGTCCACCTGGGGGAGCGGGACTGCTCCATCCAGCGCCGCCGGCAGAAGCTGGTGGAGGAATCCCCCTCCATGGCCCTCACCCCCGCCCTGCGGGAGGAGATGGGCCGGGCCGCCGTGGCCGCCGCCAAGGCGGCGGGCTATGTGGGGGCGGGGACAGTGGAGTTTGTCCTGTCCCCGGAGGGGCAGTTCTATTTTATCGAGATGAACACCCGCATCCAGGTGGAGCACCCGGTTACCGAGCTGGTCACGGGCATCGACCTGGTGAAGGAGCAGCTCCGGGTGGCTTCCGGCCTGCCCCTGTCCTTCACCCAGGAGGACGTCCAGGTGACAGGCCACGCCATCGAGTGCCGCATCAACGCCGAGGACCCGGAGCGGGACTTTATGCCCTGCCCGGGGACCACCACGTTTTTGCATCTGCCCGGCGGGCCGGGGGTGCGGGTGGACACCGCCCTGTATACCGGCTACGAGGTGCCCCCTTACTATGATTCCCTGGTGGCCAAGGTGCTGGCCCACGGCTCCACCCGGCTGGAGTCCGTCCGCCGGATGCGCCGGGCTCTGGAGGAGCTCATCATCGAGGGCTACCCCACCAACGCCCCTCTGGCCCACCTGATTATGCACGACCCGGAGTTTGTACGGGGCCGGTATGACACCGGATTTCTGGACAAAAATCTGGAGCGGCTGCTGGAGCTGGCCCGGACCTGCGACCGCCTGATGGAGGGAGAGGAAAAACCGTGAATCAAACATTTTCCCGCCGCCGGGACAGGCTGCTCACCTACCGGGCCATGCGGGAGGGGAAAATTACCTCCTCCCGGCGGACCAGGTGCTCCGCCTGCGGGGAGGAGAGCCCCCAGCTGGAGTGGGACCGCAATTTGCAGGTCTGCCCCAGATGCGGCTTCCACGCCCCCATCGGGGCCTACTACCGGCTGTCCAACATTCTGGACCCCGGCTCCTTTCAGGAGCTGGAGGATAAGCTGTCCCCCGCCGACCCCCTGGCCTTCCCCGACTACCGGTCGAAGCTGTCTGAGCTGGAGCAGTCCACCGGCCTGAAGGACGCCGCAGTGTCCGCCCTGGGCAGGATCGAGGGAAAAAAGGCGGTTTTCGCCGTGCTGGACAGCCGCTTTCTCATGGGCAGCATGGGCACGGCGGTGGGGGAGAAGGTGGCCCGCGCCGCCGAGTACGCCGGAAAAAAGAAGCTGCCCCTGGTGATTTTTTCCGCCAGCGGCGGGGCCCGGATGCAGGAGGGGATTTTCTCCCTGATGCAGATGGCCAAAACCGCCGCCGCGGTTCAGCGGTTCCAGAGCGGGGGCGGGCTGTACATCTCCTGCCTCACCCACCCCACCACCGGCGGGGTGACGGCCAGCTTCGCCTCCCTGGGGGATATTATGCTGGCCGAGCCGGGGGCCCTCATCGGCTTTGCCGGGCCCCGGGTCATTGAGCAGACCATCAAGGAACAGCTTCCCGAGGGGTTTCAGCGGGCCGAGTATTTGCTGGACCACGGCTTTCTGGACCGGATTGTCCCCCGGAGCGAGTGGCGGGCAGTTTTGTCCCAGCTGCTGGCCCTCCATGAGAAGGGGGGACGTACATGAGCCGCTATACTCCGGAGGAAAAAGTGAAGCTTGCCCGCCACCCGGACCGTCCGGGCACGGCGGACTTTGTCGACGCCCTGTTTACTGACTTTTTTGAGCAGCGGGGAGACCGTCTCTGCGGCGAGGACGGCAGTATTTTCGGGGGAATTGCCCGGTTCCACGGCCGGCCCGTTACGGTACTGGGCCACCGGAAGGGGAAGAATCTGGAGGAAAATCTCACCTGCAACTTCGGCATGCCCTCCCCCGAGGGCTACCGCAAGGCCCAGCGGCTGATGCGCCAGGCGGAGAAATTTTCCAGGCCCATCATCACCTTTGTAGACACCCCGGGGGCCTACCCCGGCCGGGAGGCGGAGGAGCGGGGCCAGGGGGAAGCCATCGCCCAGTGCCTGGCCCTGATGAGCGCCCTGGAGGTGCCCGTTATCTCGGTGATTACCGGCGAGGGGGGCAGCGGCGGAGCCTTGGCCCTGGCCGTAGCCAACCGGGTGCTTATGCTGGAGCACGCGGTCTACTCCGTCCTCTCCCCGGAGGGCTTCGCATCCATTTTGTGGAAGGACTCCAGCCGGGCCGGCGAGGCCTGCGGCGTGATGAAGCTCACCGCCCAGGACCTGCGCCGGGGCGGCATCGTCCAGGGCGTCCTGCGGGAGCCCGAGGGGGGCGCCCACACCGATTGGCAGGCCGTTTTCCGCACAGTGGACGCCGCTTTGACCCACGAGCTGGCCGCCCTGGATAAGCTGCGGGGCCCCGCCCTGGCCAGACAGAGATATGATATGTTCCGCGTTATGGGCCAGAACCTGGCCCCGGCGGGGAGGGAGGAGCCATGAGTGCGCCCCGGATTTTAGCCACCGGCCGGTGTCTGCCGGCCCGGGTGGTGACCAACGAGGATTTGAGCCGGACGGTGGACACCAACGACGAGTGGGTGTTCAGCCGTACCGGCATCCACAGCCGCCATTTTTGCGCGGAAGAGACCGGCCTGGACCTGGCCCTGTCTGCGGCCCGCCAGGCCATGGACCGGGCGGGGATTACAGCGGCGGATATCGGGGTGTGCCTGGTGGCTACCTTTACCCCCGACCACGCCAGCCCCTCCACCGCCTGCCTGCTCCAGCGGGAGCTGGGGCTGGAGGAGGACACCCTCTGCTTCGACCTGAACGCCGCCTGCGCCGGCTTTCTTTACGGCCTGAAAACCGCCCACACCCTGCTGTCCGACGCCCCCCGGCCCTGCGCCCTGATTGTGGGGGCGGAGGTCATCAGCCGGGTGATGGACCACACCGACCGCAACACCTGTGTCCTCTTTGGAGACGGGGCGGGGGCGGCGGTGGTCCGCCGGGAGGAGAACCGCTCCTGGCACACCGTCTTCGGCTCCCGGGGAGACCGGTCCAGCATCCGGGTACAGGGACCGGGGCCGGTTCCCTCCGCCATCCGCATGGACGGCAAGGCGGTGTTTCGCTTTGCCGTGGAGGTGGTGGAGAAGTCTATCCGCCAGCTTTTAGCGGAGGAGGGTCTGGCCAGCGTCAACGACCTGGACCTGGTGGTCTGCCATCAGGCCAACGCCCGAATCATCGACTTTGTAGCCAAGCGGCTGGGAGCCCGGGAGGGCCTGTTTTACAAAAATATGGACCGCTACGGCAACACCTCCGCCGCCAGCATCCCCATCGCCCTGGACGAGCTGACCGAGACGGGGGCCCTGCGGCCCGGTATGCGGATTGTCACCGTGGGCTTCGGCGGCGGCCTCACCTGGGCCGGAGCGCTGCTGCGGTGGTAGGGGTATGCTCGTAGGGGGCGGCCTCTGCGCCGCCCTGCCTTTCCGGACGCCGCCATAAATCGGCAGGACGGCACAGAGACCGCCCCCTGCATGCGCTTTGTAGGGGCCGCCGCCCTCGGCGGCCCGGACTCAAAAGGCCGGAGCCATTCAATAAGGAGTGGGAAACCATGAAATTAAACGAAATTCTGGGGACCGAGTTCCCCATCATCCAGGGCGGCATGGCCAACATCGCCACCGGCGAATTTGCCGCCGCCGTGTCCAACGCCGGGGCGCTGGGTCTCATCGGCGCGGGGGGCATGACGGCGGATATGCTCCGGGAGCACATCCGCACCTGCAAGTCCCTCACAAGTAAGCCCTTCGGGGTGAACATTATGCTGATGAACCCCGCCGCCGCCGAGATGGCCCAGGTGGTCATAGAGGAGGGGGTGAAGGTGGTTACCACCGGGGCGGGGGTGCCCAGCCAGTTTGTCCCCGCCTGGAAGGAGGCGGGGGTCAAGGTATTCCCCGTGGTCCCCGCCACCACTCTGGTCCGCCGCCTGGAGCCCCTGGGGGTGGACGGCTTCATCGCCGAGGGCACCGAGTCGGGCGGACACGTGGGGGAGCTGACCACCATGGCTCTGGTGCCTCAGGTCTGTGAGGTCACCGATCTGCCAGTGATTGCCGCCGGCGGCATCGCCAGCGGGAAGCAGCTGGCCGCCGCCCTTGCCCTGGGAGCCTGCGGGGCGCAGGTGGGCACCTGCCTGCTGGTGAGCCAGGAGTGTCCCATCCACGACAACTACAAGCAGGCCGTTCTGAAGGCCAAGGACAGCGACACCACCGTTACCGGCCGGTCGGTGAACGCTCCGGTGCGGATTCTGAAAAACCAGATGTCCCGGGAGTATTTGAAGCTGGAGCGGGCCGGGGCCGAGCGGATGGAGCTGGAGAAATTTACCTTGGGCTCCCTGCGCCGGGCGGTCTTCGACGGCGACGTGAAAACCGGCTCCCTGATGTGCGGCCAGACTGCCGGACTGCTCCACGAGATTCGCCCCCTGCGGACCATTCTGGAGGAGCTGTGCTCCGGCTGCCGGGATACGGTCCGCCGCCTGGCGGAGGAGGTTTAACATGAAATTAGCCTTTGTATACGCCGGACAGGGCAGCCAGCATGTGGGCATGGGAAAGGATTTTTACCAGGAATTCACCCTGTTTGCCCAAGTGTTTGACCACGCCCCGGTGGATTTCGACCTGAAAAAGCTGTGCTTTGAGGGCCCGGAGGAACAGCTCTCCCAGACCCGCTACACCCAGCCCTGTATGGCGGCCTTCGCCGTGGGGGTGACCGACCTGCTGTATCAGGAGGGCATCCGCCCTCAGCTGGCGGCGGGCCTGTCGTTGGGGGAGTACTCCGCCCTCTATGCCGCCGGGGTGTTCAGCCGGGGGACGGTGATCTCCACGGTGGCCCTCCGGGGCCGGGCCATGGAGGAGGCCGCCGCCGGATTGGACTGCTCCATGACCGCCGTGCTGGGCCTGGACCGGGAGAAGCTCCAGCAGGCCTGCGACGGGGCGGCGGAGCTGGGAACCGTTCAAATTTGCAACTACAACTGCCCTGGCCAGCTGGTCATCGGCGGGGAGAAGGCCGCCGTGGATAAGGCCGGGGAGCTGGCGAAGGAGCTGGGCGCCAAACGCTGTATGCCCCTGAAGGTGAGCGGCCCCTTCCACACTCGGCTGATGAAGCCCGCCGGGGACGCCCTGGCGTCTCACTTCAAGACCATCGACTTCCGGCCCATGGCCCTGCCCGTCTATTTCAACTGCCTGGGCGGTCCTATGGATGCGGGGGACAATATCCCCGCCCTGCTGGAGCGGCAGGTCCAGTCCTCCGTCTACTGGGAGGACACCATCCGCCGCATGGAGGCGGAGGGCGTGGATACCGTGGTGGAGATCGGTCCGGGAAAGGCCCTGAGCGGCTTCTTCAAAAAGACCGCCCCCGGCATCAGGACCTGCCACATTGACACAGCGGCGGACTTCCACAGCGTGGTATCCGCCCTGAAAGGAGTAACGGCATGAGCTTAAAAGGAAACGTGGCTTTGGTCACCGGCGGCAGCCGGGGGATTGGCCGGGCTGTCTGTCTGGAGCTGGCCCGGCAGGGGGCGGCGGTAGCGGTCAACTACGCCGGCAACAGCGCCGCGGCGGAGGAGACGGTGGAGCAATGCCGGGCGCCGGGCGTGGAGGCGGAGGCCTTCCGGGCTGACGTGGCTGACCCCGCCGCCTGCGACGCTCTGATAGCGGCGGTGAAGGAGCGGTTTGGCCGGCTGGACATTCTGGTGAATAACGCCGGCATCGCCCGGGACGGCCTGCTTATGACCGCCAAGGAGGAGGACTTTTCCCAGACCCTGGACACCAACCTGAAAGGGGCCTACTTCTGCACCAAGGCGGCGGCCAAGGTGATGCTGCGCCAGAAGTACGGGCGGATCGTCTGCCTGTCCAGCGTTGTGGGCCTGCGTGGCAATCCGGGCCAGACCGCCTACGCCGCCAGCAAGGCGGGGGTGATCGGTCTGGTGAAGGCGGCCGCCAAGGAGCTGGCCGGGCGGGACATCACCGTCAACGCGGTGGCCCCCGGCTTTATCGAGACCGACATGACTGCCGTTCTGCCCGAGAAGGCCAAAGCGGCCATGCTGGGGACCATTCCCAAGGGACGCCCCGGCTCCCCCGAGGAGGTAGCCCGTGCGGTGGCCTTCTTCGCCGGGCCGGAGTGCGCCTACATCACCGGACAGGTGCTGTGCGTAGACGGCGGCATGGCCGTTTAATGAGGTGAAAGAGATGGAAAAGCGCAGAGTTGTGATTACCGGCATGGGCACAGTCAACCCGGTGGGGAATACAGTGTCTGACAGCTGGGCGGCCGTGAAGGCGGGGACGTGCGGCATTGGGCCCATCACCCGCTATGACGCCTCTGAGATGAAGGTAAAACTGGCCGGCGAGGTGAAAAATCTGGACCTGGACGCCCTGCTGGGAAAGCGGGAGACCAAGAAGATGGACCGCTTTACCCAGCTCTCTCTGGCGGCCGCCGACGAGTGTATGTCCGACGCCGGACTGGACCGGGAGAAGGAGAATCTGAACCGCTGCGGCGTCATCTTCTCCAGCGGCATCGGCGGCTTCGAGACGGTGGGCCAGGCCCACCAGCGGGGGAGCGAGCGGGGCTGGGATAGTGTCTCTCCGTTCATGATCCCCATGATTATCTCCAACATGGCGGCGGGGCATATGGCCATCCGCTATGGGTTCAAGGGCATGTGCTCCTGCGTGGTAACCGCCTGCGCCGGAGGGACCAACGCCGTGGGAGACGCCTTCCGCCACATCCGGGACGGCTACGCCGAGGTGATGCTCTGCGGCGGCGGCGAGGCGGCCATCACGCCGCTGGCTATGGGGGGCTTTACCGCCATGAAGGCCCTCCATGAGGGGAGCGCCCCCCTGCGGGCCTCTATCCCCTTTGATAAGGAGCGCTCCGGTTTTGTCATGGGGGAGGGGGCGGGCGCCCTCCTGCTGGAGGAGCTGGGCCACGCCCAGGCCCGTGGGGCCAAGATCTACGCCGAGGTTGTCGGCTACGGCGCCAACTGCGACGCCCACCACATCACCGCCCCCGCCCCCGGCGGGGCGGGCGGAGCTGCCTGCATGGCTCAGGCTCTGTCCGACGCGGGAATCGCCCCCCAGGCGGTGGATTACATCAACGCCCACGGCACCTCCACCCCCCTCAACGACGAGAGCGAGACGGCGGCCATTCACGCCGTCTTCAGGGACCACGCCAAGGAGCTGATGGTCAGCTCCACCAAGTCCATGACCGGCCACCTGCTGGGGGCCGCCGGGGCGGTGGAGGCCATCTTTACCGCCCTGGCCCTGGGGGAGGGCTTTGTCCCTGCCACCATCGGCTGGCAGGTCCCCGATCCGGCCTGTGACCTGGATATCGTCCCCAACCAGGGGCGGGCGGCGGAGATCAAGGTCGCCCTGTCCAACTCCCTGGGCTTCGGGGGCCACAACGCAGCTGTCGTCCTGAAAAAGTGGGAGGCACGCCTGTAGGGCGCGACGACCCCGGCGCGCCGCAAACAGGCATGGATAAGGCGGGGAAAGACGGCGGGCCGGGTCGTCCCGCCCTACAAAATTCAATGGAGGTTTCCTGATATGGAGCTGAATATCGACCAGATCGAGGCCATCCTGCCTCACCGCTATCCCTTCCTGCTGGTGGACAGGATTACCGAGTGCGTCCCCGGCGAAAGCGCGAAGGGGGTAAAGTGTGTCACCGCCAACGAGCCCTTTTTTCAGGGCCACTTCCCCGGCTTCAAGGTGATGCCCGGGGTGCTTATTATCGAGGCCCTGGCCCAGGTGGGGGCGGTGGCCATTCTCACTGAGCCGGGCTCCGAGGGCAAGCTGGCCCTTTTCGGCGGCATCAAAAACGCCCGGTTCAAGCGTCAGGTCCGGCCCGGCGACGTGCTGGAGCTGGAGTGCCGCCTCACCGCCCGGAAGGGGCCGGTGGGCTTCGGCACGGCGGAGGCCCGGGTGGAGGGCAAGCTGGCCTGTAAGGCGGAGCTCACCTTTGCGCTTACCGACCGCCCCCCTTGCGAAACGGGAGGTCCTCTGGTATAATGGCCTTAGTCCGCAACAAAAGGGAGAGAAAAAAGGTGCTGGAGAAGAGCTTTGACAGAATTTACACCAAATTTAAGCTGCACTTTTATCAGGCTGTCTTTACCAGGTTTCAGACCCGGGAGGCCAGCCTGACGGCAGTAGAGACCTTCTGCATGGAGATTATCCGAGCTCTGAACGAACCCACCATCAACGAGTTCGCCTCCTTTGCCAATATCTCGTCTCCCAACGCCGCCTACAAGGTGAACAGCCTGATTCGGAAGGGGTATGTGGAAAAGGTCCAGTCCCCCAACGACCGCCGGGAGTACCATCTGCGGCCCACCCAGAAGTTCCACGACTACTACAACCTGAGCAGCGCCTATATCCGGGAGGTCATGGACCGGGTGCGGGAGCGCTTTACTCCGGAGGAGGTGGCCCAGATGGACCGGGTGCTGGACATTGTGGGTCAGGAGCTGATGCCGGAGGTAAGGCTGAAATAGAAAAAACCTGCCTGGAGCCTTAGGGCTCCAGGCAGGTTTTTCGCTTATGGATCGCCGGGGAAACGCAGTCCGGCCCTTGTTCTGGCCCGTTCCACCGCCTCCACGGTGGGCAGGGTGATATCCCGCAGCAGGCCGTAGGCGGTGTCGCAGTCGCCGGAGCGGATCAGGCCGGTGATGGCCCGGACCTCGTAGAGCCAGCGGTTGGGGTCGGGCTGGAGGTTAAAGGTCTCTTCACCCTCCTCCGTTGCGAGACGGATTTCCGCCAGGCCGTTGCTGCCGTCCTTCACCCGCAGGCTGCCCCGCTCCCCCTCAATGTGGTAGAAGCTGACGCCCCGGGCGTCCTTGGCCCCGGCCAGGGACGCGGTGAAGCCGGGGTAGGACAGCACCATTACCCCCGAGGTGTCCACCCCGTTGGCAAAGCGGTTGGGGTAGTACTCCGCCCGGTCCGGGGAGCCGAACAGGGCGGCGGTCAGGTAGACATTGTAGTAGTTGATATCCATAAGGCAGCCGCCGGCCAGCTGGGGATTAAAGATGTTGGGGGTCTCCCCCGCCAGCAGCTTGTCATAGCGGGCGCTGTACTGGGTGTAGTTGCCCAGCACCAGCTTCACCGGGCCCACCCTGGGCAGGTGCTCCTTCAGCACTGGGAAATTGGGCAGGAAGGGGGTGGGGACGGCCTCAACGAGGAACAGCCGCCGCTCCATGGCCAGCTCCAGCAGCTCCCGGGCCTGGTCCCCTCTGGTGCAGAAGGGCTTTTCACAGATCACATGCTTGCCCGCCAGCAAAGCGCCCTTGACCTGTTCATAGTGCAGCAGGTTGGGGGTGGCGATGTAGACCACATCCACCTCCGAATCGGCCAGGAAGGCCGCCAGGCCGGTGTAGACCCGGGCCGCGCCGTAGTCGTCGGCCAGACTCCGGCCGGTGTCCTCGGTCCGGGAGTAGACCGCCTCCAGATGGACCCCCTCGGTCTGCTGCACGCAGTCAAGAATAGAGCGGACAATCACCCCGGAGCCGATGGTGCCCAGACGAATTTCCTTCATGTCCCTTCTCCTCCGTGGGAGCGGGCCACCGCGGTGGCCTCCTCCAGAATTTCCAGCACCCGGACGACCTCCTCATCCCGGACGCACTTCTCGCCGCCGTGCCGGATGGCATCGACGAGGCTGTCATAGATGCGCTCGTAGTGGGCGCAGCCCACGGGGACCTTCTCTGTCACCTGGGAACCCGATTCGTCCCGGTAGACCAGGGTGCCCCACCGGTCCTCCGGGGCCATGGCGGTGCTGACGCTGTGCCGCCCCACCACCTTGGCCTTCCCCGAGTTGTGAATCACCGGGGGCAGGGTAAAACTGCCGTTGGTGCCGTGGAGGGTGAAGCGGGGATAGTCGATCTGAACGCACATGCTGGTGTTTACCGAAGCCTTGCAGTTTCCATAGAAGAACTCCAGGTCGTAGTAGTCGTCCCCCACGCCGGGGTGGTGGATGGAGCGCACGTCGAAACGGGTCCGCTCCGGCATCCCCAGCAGGCTGATGATCTGGTCAATCTGGTGGACGGCCAGGTTGTAGAGGGTGCCCAGGTGGTCATACCAGCCGTTGGTCTTAAAGTAGTCGTAGTGGCTCTCCAGCCGCACCAGCTGGCCCAGCTTTCCGCTTTGGACCACCTCTTTTACGGCTAAAAAGTCGGCGTCAAACCGGCGGTTCTGGTTGGGCATGCACACCAGCCCCTTTTCCCGGGCCAGGGCGAAGACCTCCCGGGCCTGGGCCGCCGTGGGGGCGAAGGGCTTTTCCACCAGAACGTGCTTGCCGGCGTTTAAAATCTGTATGGCGTAGGGCACATGGAACTGGTCGGGGGTGTTGACCACCACCAGACTGACCTCCGGGTCGTTGAGGACCCGGTCCAGGTCGCTGGTGAACGTCAGCTCCGGGTAGAAGGGCTCGTACTCTGCGAACTGGGGGGCGTCCTCCGCCCGGCGGAAGACATACTTCACCCGGATATCCTCCCTGCCCTCCACATAGGGGATATGGTACTCCCGCACGCTGACGCCGAAGCCGATATAGGCGATGGTGAGCATGGTCCCGCCCCCTTACGCCTTCTCCGCCAGCCGGCGCTTTTGGGCCCGCTGAAGGTTCTCCTTAATCACCGGACCCACCGTCTGGACCAGGATGACCACGATGAGCACCAGGCCCTGGAAGGTGTCCTGAATGTCCACGCTGAGGCCGGGGATGGAGACGATGATGAAGTTGATGGTGGTGTAGGACAGAGCGCCGAAGATGACACCCACCATGTTGCCCTTGCCGCCCGCCATGCTCACGCCGGCCAGCACCACCGAGGCGATGGCGTACATCTCATAGCTCACGCCGGAGGAGGCGGGGGTGACGTTGCCGATTTTGCAGGCCTGGAGCATGCTGGCCACCCCCACGCAGATGCCGGTGAGGATAAAGACGGAAATCTTCACCCAGGTAACGTTGATGCCCGCCAGCCGGGCGCTCTTCTCGTTGGAGCCCACAGCGTAGATGGTCTTGCCGTATTTGGTCTTCTTGGAGATGACGATGAACAGGATAGCCATAATCAGGAAGACAAAGGTGATGTAGGGGATGGAGTAGCTGCCCAGGGCCAGCTTTCCGGTGCCGAACTTCATGCGCAAGAATTCATACTTGCTGTTGTCGCTGAGCATGGCAAACTGACTGGAGGAGGAGCCGCTGATGGCCGGGTCGATCTTCCGCACCACCGACAGGGTGAGGGAGCGGTAGATGAGCATGGTGCCCAGTGTTACCACAAAGGGGGGCATCTTGCCAAAGCCCACCAGCAGGCCGTTCACCGCTCCGCAGGCCGCGCCGGTGAGGATAGCGGCCAGAGCCATGAGGAAGATGGAGTTGGTGGTGTTGAAGACGATAATGGTCACGCCGGTGCACAGCACCAGCTGGGAGCCCACCGACAGGTCAATCTGGCCGGTGATGATGACGAAGGCCATGCCCAGGGCGATGGTGCCCACGATGACGGTGTTCTGGCTGGAGAGAATGGCGGCGATGTGGCTCCACTTGAAGGCGTTGCCGTTGGAGGTGATGGTGAAGGCGTAGCCGATCATGATGATGAACAGCACAAAGATAAAGCTGTACTGGGACCACACCTTTCCCAGAGTTCTGCCAAGTCCTTTTTTCTCGTTTTTCATGATTTTGCCTCCTCACTGGTTTCCACGGCGTTGGTGGAGTAGAGCATAACATCCCGCTCGTTGACCTGGTCGTGGGGGAAGATTTTCACAATGCGCCCCTCGTAGAACACCACGCACCGGTCGGCTACCTTCTGAATCTCGGGAATCTCCAGGGTGTTGATGATAACGGTCTTGCCCGCCTCGGCAAAGCCCAGGATCAGCCGGTAGATCTCCTCCTTGGCGCCCACGTCCACCCCCTGGGTGGGGTTGTCGAACAGGAGCACGTCGGCTCCGATGTTCAGCCACCGGGCCAGGAAGACCTTCTGCTGGTTGCCGCCGGACAGAGACAGGATGCTGTCGGAGCTGTCCCCCGCCTTGATGTGCAGGCTCTCCTTCTGAGCGGCGTAGCGGCCGGCCTCCTCTCTGGAGTTGATGAAGGGCTTTTTCCCGGACAGCTCGTGCTCGGCCAGATAGAAGTTTTCCATAATGCTCATGTCTGGCACCACGGAATTTTCCTTCCGGTTGGCGGCCAGCATGGCCACGCCGTTTTTCATAAAGCGGACAATGCTGCCCTCCAGGCTCCGGCCGTTAACCCGCATGGTCCCGCCCTGGGCGGGGAGGGCGCCGAACATGGTCTGCATCAGCTCGCTGGCTCCGCAGCCGGCCAGGCCGGTGAAGGCCACTACCTCTCCCTTTTTCACATCCAGGTCGATGCCGTTGAAGCCCTGGCCGGTGTAGCCCTCCAGCTCCAGAATGGTATCCCCCAGCGGCCGGGGAACGTAGACGTCCTCGTCCACATACTGGCTGCCCACCATCTCGGAGGTGATGGAGTGGGGGTCAGTCTCCTTTATATATCCGGAGGAAATGAACTCCCCATTCCGCAGCACCGTATACCGGTCGGCGATGGCGAAAATCTCGGGCATCTTGTGCGAAATGAAGATAAAGGATTTCCCCTGTGCTTTCAGTTTTCGTAAGATTTCAAACAGATGGTCGATCTCGTTGTTGGACAGGGCCGTGGTGGGCTCGTCCAGAATGAGGAGTTTCGCGTCCACATAGAGGGCGCGGCAGATTTCCAGCAGCTGCTTCTCGCTGGTTTTCAGCTCGGACACCATGGCGGTGGGGTCGATGTCCACACCCAGGTCGTCAAAAAGCTGCCGGGCCCGGGCCACCTGCTCCCGCTGGCGCAGCAGGCCGAACTTGGTCAGCTCCCGGCACAAAAAGATGTTGTCTGCCACCGTCAGGTCGTTGATTACATTCAGCTCCTGGTGGACAAAGGCGATGCCCGCCGCCTCCATCTGCTGGATGGTGGGGGTGGGGTAACGTTTGCCGTCGAAGGTGATGGTGCCGGCGTCGGCCGGGATTACGCCGGTTAAAATGTTCATCAGGGTGGATTTGCCAGCCCCGTTTTCGCCCAGAAGGGCGTGGATTTCCCCTGTCTCCACGGACAGGTGGATGTCAGACAGAGCCTGAGAGCCGCCAAAGGCTTTGGAAACATGATTCATTTCAAGGATAGTCATACGCATTCTCCTTGCTGTGTTTGTAGGGGACACCGCCCCGGCGTCCCGCCGTTGGGTAAGCGCTCCTGTATCTGCGGCCGCCCGGAGACGCCCCCGCAGGATGGTGATATCAGGGAGCGGATGCGGGGCGAACCCCGCATCCGCTCCAATGGTTTGCTCTATTCGCGAATGTTCGGTTTAGTGGCCCTGGAAGCCCTCGAACTGGCTGACGTTGTTGGCGTCCACGATCCAGGTGGGCTGATACTCGCCGGAGCCTACCTCGTAGCTCCAGTCGCCCGCCAGATACTTCATGCCGGTGTCAATAACATCCTGCATCATCTTGGGGCTGAAGTACATGGACATCATGTCGTCAAAATATTTCTTGGCCAGGTCGGACTGGTCGTCAGTACCGGCCATGACGTTGTAGAGCTCCTGCATGCCGCCGATGGCGGAGATGTACACGTCCATGGCCTCCAGGTCGGCCAGGGTGGCGGCGGAGGCGCCGGCCTCCAGGTAGTTGAGCACGCCGAAGGTCATCTCGTCGTCCATGGAGTAGATGTACAGCTTGTTGCCGTTGGCCTTGGCGGCGGCCACGATCTCGTCGAACTTCTGGGCGATGTACTCATAGGCGCCGTCGGCGGACCAGTTGCAGACCACGGTGTAGCCGCTGAAAACGGCGTTCAGCTGGTCCTGAGTCCAGGTCTCGGTGGTCTTGTAGTTGCCGGTCTGATTGTCCTGATACTCGATCTCGCCCTTCAGGAACTGCTCAAAGCCCTCCTGGCGGCGGGAGCAAACGGTGCCGTTGTCGCCCTGGAGCACCACCACGGTGTCGCCGGGCTTCATGCCGTTCTTCTGCAGCCAGTAGGCAATACCGGCGCCGCACTGCCAGTTGTCGCCGGAGGCGTTGAGGATGGCGTACTTCTCGGTGGCCTCAATGATGCGGTCGAAGGAGATGAAGGGGATGCCCTCGGCATACAGGGCCTCCTGGCCGGCCTGGGCGGAGTCGTCCAGAGCCATCATGATGACCAGGGCCGCGTCGTCGTTGGCGATGATGGTGTTGCAGTGGTCCACCTGCTCCTCACCGGAGGAGGCGGGGATGTAAGTGGCCTTGTACTGGCCAGCCTTGGTGATCTCCTCACACTTGGCCTGGGCATAGGTACCGGCCTGAGCGGTCCAGCCGTGGTCAGGGGTGGGGCCCAGCACATAGACGGTGTTCTTGCCGTCCTGATTGCCGGGGTTGACGGGGGTGGATACATTGCCCTGGCCGGAGCCGGAGCCGCCCGGGTTGGCGCTGCTCTTGCCGCTGTCGCCGCCGCCGCCGCAGGCAGCCAGTGTCAGAGACATGGAGAGGGCCAGCGCGAGTGCCAGAATCTTTTTCATTGTTCTTCCTCCAATAACATAGATTTTTATAACAACCGCGTGGGCGGTTATTAACGCAGGTTACAGGGCCACGTCCACCGGCCGCCGCTCCTCCGAGGAGCGGATGGAGGCGAAGACCGCCTTCATGGACTTGATCACGTCGGTGGCGTCCAGCATGCTGGGCCGGTCCTGGGCGATGGCCTCCACAAACTCGTCAATCACGCCGGAGGCCGTCTGGTCGTCGTTGGTCTGGATTTTCTCCAGATCGTAGTATTTGACCTCCCCCTCCCTGGGGATGACCACGATGGAGTGGGCGGGGTCGTCGTAGATGCGCATGATGCCCTTGGTGCCGTAGAGGGTGGTGGAGTTGTCCTCCCGGCCGTAGTAGGTCCAGCTGGCGGTCATGGTGCCGAAGGCCCCGCCGGAGGTCTCATAGATGCAGATGGCGTTGTCGTCCACCCCGATAAGCTGGTCATCCGCCCCCCGCTTGTCCAGGGTGAGCAGCCGGGCGGTGGTGCGCACGATGTCCTGGCCCAGGATGTAGCGCAACATGTCGGTCTTGTGGATGCCCAGGTCGGCCATGGCCCCCATGGCGGCCCGCTTCTTGTCAAAGAACCAGGTGTCTTTCCCCGGGGTGATGGACCAGGTCTCCGGGCCGGCGTGGCCGAAGGTGGTGCGGAAGGTGATTACCTTGCCGATCTCCCCGTCCGCCACCAGTTCCCTGGCCTTCTCGTGGGCCTTGGCCAGCCGCTGGTTCTGGCCGATAAGCAGCCGCTTGCCCGCTTTTTCCGCCTCGGCCAGCATGCTCTCGCACTCCTCCAGGGTGATGGCCATGGGCTTCTCGCACAGCACATGCTTGCCCGCCTTCAGTGCCTGGATGGTCAGATCAGCGTGGGCGAAGTTGGCCACGCAGACGGAAACCGCATCAATGGCCGGGTCGTCCAGCAGCTCCTGGGCGGAGGCATAGGCCTTAACGCCATACTTGGCGGCGATCTCCTCACACCGCTGGGAATCCAGGTCGAAAAGGCCGACCAGATTGGCGTTTTCATTGGCGATGTACTCCGGGATGTGCCGGACCTGGGATATCTTGCCACAGCCTAAAATACCGATATTTAACATAAAAACCGCTCCTTTTATTCCAATTATTCCAAATTCCTTGCAAATTACGCTGTAATGTCCGGAGCTGCCGCCGACTCCCGCTCCATCAGGCGGTAGGGCAGGAAAATCTGCTGTTCCGAGGGCTCCTCCCGGTCCAGAAGGCCGTCCAGCAGCAGGTCCACGCTCTGCCGGCCCATCTCGTGACAGGGCTGGGCCACAGTGGTCAGGTGCGGGTGCATCATGGTGGTGTAGTCCAAATCGTCAAAGCCGGTGACAGTCAGCTCCCCGGGGACGGACAGGCCCAGTTCCTGGGCCGCCGCGATGGCGCTGAGGGCCAGAATGTCCGACACGCAGAAGATGGCGGTGGGCCTGGGGGCTGCCGCCAGCAGAGCCTGAGCCGCCGCCTGGCCGGAGGCAAAGGAGTAGTCGGCGTCGGCCAGCCGGTACCAGTCCTCCCGGACCTCCAGCCCCCCCTCCTCCATGGCGTCCAGGTAGCCCTGCCGCCGCAGGCGGGTGGATATGTACTGGTTGTCCGCCCCGATCATGGCGATGCGCCGGTGGCCCAGTCTCTGGAGGTAGGCCACCATCTCCCGGGTGGCGGCGTAGTTGTCGATGGACACCGATGGACAGGCCAGATCGGGAACGTACTCGCAGCACTGGACGATGTGGGACCGCTGGGCGAACCGGGCCAGCCAGCTGTAGTCCCAGTGGCAGCCCAGCAGGATGGCCCCGTCGGCCTGATGGCTCTCCATCATTTTCAGAAAACGCCGCTCGCTGTTGGCGTGGCCCAGGGTGTTGCACACCAGCACGCTGTATTCCAGCTCCCAGGCCCGGTCACCGATGCCGGTGAGGATGCGGGAGTAGTAGGGGTTGGAGAAGTTGGGGGCCAGGGCCAGGATTACCTGGCTCTCGTTGCGCCGGAGATTCCGGGCCGACTGGTTGGGCACATAGCCCAGCGCCTCGACGGCCTGGCGCACCCGCTGGGCGGTGGCCGGCTTTACAGCGGGGCTGTTGTTCAGCGTGCGGGACACCGTGGCCACCGATACCCCGGCCCGCTGGGCGACCCGTTCAATCGTTACCACTGTGTCCACCCCCTGTCCGGACGCAAAATGTAATCCATTACATTTTTCCTGTATGTCTATCATAACGATTTACCGCAGAAATGTCAAATATCTTTTGTGTACTTTTTTATTTTTGTCTGTTTCGGCAAATTTGGCCCCTGAATTTTTCTGTTTTGACGAATCTCCCGATTCCCCTTGACAAAACCCCGATTTGCCTTTAGGCTGAAAGCACAAAATTCGGGAAAAGGAGCGTGTTCCTATGTTTCAATTCGGTCTTCTGACCGCTATTCTGGACGGCTGGACCTATGAGGAGGCCGTCGACATTGCCGCCGGGCAGGGGTTCCAGTGCCTGGAGGTGGCCTGCTGGCCCGCCGGCAAGGCGGAGCGGCGGTATGCCGGCGTGTCCCACATCGACGCGGAGCGGGTGCTGGAGGACGACGCCTACGCCAAACACGTGACCGACTACATCGCCGGCAAGGGAATGCACATCTCCTCTCTGGCCTACTACCCCAACACCATGGACCCCGACGCGGCCAAGCGGACTGCCGCCATCGACCACCTGAAGGCCCTGATCCGGGCGTCCGCCAGGCTGGGGGTCAACATGGTGAGCACCTTCATCGGCCGGGATCAGGCCAAATCGGAGGAGGAGAACCTCCGGCTCTTTCAGGAGATCTGGCCCCCCATCATCAAGCTGGCGGAGGAGCAGGGGGTAAAGGTGGCCATTGAAAACTGCCCCATGCTCTTTGGTGAGGACCAGTGGCCGGGCGGACAGAACCTTATGCGCTCCCCCGCCCTCTACCGTAAGCTGTTTGACATCATCCCCTCTCCCAACTTTGGCCTGAACTTCGACCCCAGCCACTATGTCTGGCAGCAAATGGACTATGTGAAGACCATCTACGACTTCAAGGACCGCATTTTTCACGTCCACTTCAAGGATATCAAGCTCTACCCCGAGAAGCTGGCCGAGTGCGGCGTGATGGCCTATCCGCTGGACTACATGTCCCCCAAGCTCCCCGGACTGGGGGATGTGGACTGGGCCGCCTTTATCTCCGCCCTCAACGATATCCGCTACTCCGGCGACGCCGTCATCGAGGTGGAGGACAAGGCCTTTGAGGACAGCCGGGAGGATATCCTCAAATCCATCGCCCTGTCCAAGCGGTATCTGGACAACTTTATCATCTGACACGGCGGCCGCGCCCCCTTTCCGGCGGGCGCGGCCTCTTTTTGTCTCGGAGAGGAAGGGGGCCTGTCCGCTGCCCCTGACTGTGGAAAAACCTCCGTCCCCCGCAGGGAAAAGCCTTCCACCCTCCGGGGGGAAGGTGCCCCAGTGCGCACACTGGGGCGGATGAGGGGGCGGGGCGGGCACGCTGTTCTTACGATAAGGGGCGATGACCTCGCCGCACCCTCATCCGTCACGGGCTTCGCCCGTGCCACCTTCCCCCTGGAAGGGGGAAGGCTTTTGGTGCATCCCTGAGCCCCTCTCACCCGGCTTCGCCGGGAGCTCCCCCACAAGGGGGGAGCCAGGAAAGGCAGAGCTCTGCCCTACATGACGTACCCGCAGGCGCACAGTGTCCGCCCCCCCTACAGCGCGTGCCTGTCCTTTTTGCCGCGTCCGGCGAAAAGTCGGCCTTGCAATGGGGGACGGTCCTGTATTATAATGGAAGCTGGAATCAGAGACCAATGGAGGAGGCGGCACGCCTTGAATCAAAATATCTGCTACATCGTGGGAGCCATGTCCCTCACCCCCGCCCTGCGGCCCTACCCCGTGCAAGGGGACTATGTGATTGCCGCCGACCGGGGGTTTGACTCGCTGATCGCCTACGGCGTCAATCCCGACCTGGCAGTGGGGGATTTCGATTCGCTGGGCCACCGGCCCAGCCACCCCAATGTGATCCAGCTCCCCGCCGAGAAGGACGACACCGACATGGTCTACGCCATCCGTAAGGGGCTGGAGCTGGGTTACCGCCGTTTCATTCTGCTGGGGGGCGTGGGAGGCCGGCTGGAGCACACTCTGGGCAACCTCCAGCTGCTGGACTGGCTGGCCACGCAGGGGGCCCAGGGCTTTCTGGCCGGGGAGAAGACGGCGGCCACCTGCCTGCGCAGCGGTATGTCGGTCACCTTTCCCGCTTCCATGGCGGGCTATCTGTCGGTCTTCTGCAACAGCGGCACGGCAGAGGGAGTTACCCTCGCCGGGCTGAAGTACCCCCTGGAGGACTACACCCTGGCGGGCAGCTTTCCCTTGGGGGTGAGCAACCAGTTTCTGGGGGAGGAGGCCACCGTGTCGGTGGAGGAGGGCAGCCTGCTGCTGATCTGGGAGGACAGAGGCGATTTCTACGCCAACCTGCCCCGGCTGTGGGCCCGGACGAAGCGCACCAGCACAGAACGGAATATGGAAGGACTTTCTCTTTAGGGGAAGGCTTTGCCGCCTGGGGGTGTTTTTCCCCTTGCCTTTTTGGGTATGATGTGGTATAGTAATCTGACCTGTTGGGAAAGGGGGTGTCCGCCGTGGGCGAATCGGTGAAGATTGTGGCCAAAAACAGCAAGGCCTATCACGATTACTTCATTGAGGAAAAATACGAGACCGGCATTGAGCTGGCGGGCACCGAGGTAAAGTCCATCCGGCTGGGCAACGTGAACCTGAAGGACTCCTTCTGTCTGGTGAAGGACGGGGAAATCTCCGTTCTTGGCATGCACATCAGCCCCTATGAGAAGGGCAACATCTTCAACAAGGACCCCCGCCGTACCCGCCGGCTGCTGATGCACAAGCGGGAGATTATGCGGCTGTTCGGCCGCATCAAGCAGGACGGCTACTCCCTGATCCCCCTGTCCATCTACTTCAAAGGCCCCCGGGTCAAGCTGGAAATCGGCCTGGCCAAGGGCAAGAAGCTCTACGACAAGCGGGAGGCCTCCGCCCGGCGGGACGCCAAGCGGGAGATGGACCGGGTGATGAAAACCCGGAACCGGTAAGCCCCTGAGAAAGGATGATAACTATGGCGCAAAACCCCATTGTCACCATCGAAATGGAAAACGGCAGCCTCATCAAGGCCGAGCTCTACCCCGAAAAGGCCCCCAACAGCGTGAATAATTTCATCTCCCTGATTCAGAAGGGCTTTTACGACGGCCTGATCTTCCACCGCTGCATCCCCGGCTTTATGATCCAGGGCGGCTGCCCCCAGGGCACCGGCATGGGTGGGCCCGGCTACTCCATCAAGGGCGAGTTTGCCCAGAACGGATTTGCCAACGACCTGGTTCACGACCGGGGCGTGCTGTCCATGGCCCGGGCCATGAATCCCGACTCCGCCGGCAGCCAGTTCTTTATCATGGTGGATAAGGCCCCCCACCTGGATGGCGGTTACGCCGCCTTCGGCAAGGTCATCGAGGGTATGGAGACGGCCGACGCCATCGTCTCCGGCAAAACTGACTGGCAGGACCGTCCCCGGCAGAAGCAGGTGATGAAAAAGGTCACCGTGGACACCTTCGGCATGGAGTATCCCGAGCCGGAGAAGGTTTAATCTTCCCGACGGATCATGTTGTCTTGGTGTCCCGGCCGCCGTTCTCCACAGTCGCCGGAGGCGGCTGCCCGACCGCAAGCCCGGCGCGACGGGGCGCGGTCGGAGAGGAGGAACGGCGGAATGATATGGAGTCCGCGACGACGAGGGGGCGTACCGGTTTCGACGAGGGCATAGAAGCAGGAATAGCGAGCGGATGCGCCTAACATCCTAAAAATGGGCAGCTTATAAATTAAAGAACGACGATAACGTAGTTCTCGCTGCGGCTTAACGCAGCCGTCCTGCCCGGAAGGACCACGAGCCGGGTCTGGGCGTCGCCTTAGTGGTGCCCGTGCGTTCGGAAAGAGTTGACCGGGCCACGCATTATGACTCTACCAAGCTCAGTAGTGTGACGACCCACGCCTGAGTGAGGGAATGTAAAGGATCGTCTGCGCTCGGAGAAGTTCCTGTGGAAGTGCTTTCGGACGGGGGTTCAACTCCCCCCGCCTCCACCATGATAAGTTGACAAACCCAAGGGCCTGAAAGTGCCTGTTTGCAAGGGTTTGTCAACTTTCATTTTACTTATGATTACTTTGGGTATGCGGTGATGTTGATGGTACAGGTAGAACAGGAGTTAGATCAATTTTTATAAGCCTATAGTCTATCGTACCAATTTTGCAGAGCGCCTACAAGTGGTCGGGCCTCTACTATAAGGAGGATCACGGCAACGCCACGTCACACTGACAGAAATGTGATCACAGCTCTAATTAAAAACAGCCGCTTGAAATTTCATATTAACTTGATTTTTTTCATAATATAGAGTATTTTATTTTCATCATATGTCAGCGGCTTCCTGTGAAGGGAAGGGCGGCTTAAAAAGGGAGGAAACCCAGACGTGAGAATTGCAGTACCTTATGAAAACGGTCAGGTGTTTCAGCACTTCGGGCATACCGGCCAGGTGAAAATCTATGATGTAGAAGACGGGCAGATCGTCAAGGAGCAGGTGGCCGACACCACCGGCAGCGGCCACGGCGCACTGGCAGGCTTCCTGTCTGGGCTGAAGGTGGATGTGCTGATTTGCGGCGGTATCGGCGGCGGCGCTCAGGTGGCATTGTCCCAGACCGGGATCAAGCTCTGCGGCGGCGTAACCGGAGAAGCGGACGGCGCGGTCCGCGCCTTCCTGGCAGGGACCTTGACCTGCAATGCGAATGTCCACTGCGACCACCATGAGCATCACGGCCATTGCAGCGAGGATAAGCATAGCTGTACCGGAAACGGAGGCAAATGCGGCGGATAATGGAGTTTCAAAGCTGCTTCCCTGTATGGGATAGGTTGTCAGCGAACCAGCAGAGACGCATTCTGGACAATCTGGTTTTTCGTGAAATAGAAAAGGGGACGGTAATCCACAACGGCAGCGCGGACTGCACCGGGCTGCTGCTGGTGCAGTCCGGGCAGCTCCGGGCCTATATCCTTTCCGACGAGGGGCGCGAAATCACTATTTACCGTCTGTTTGACCGGGATATCTGCCTGTTCTCCGCCTCCTGCATGCTGCGGAGCGCACAGTTTGACATCACCATTGAGGCAGAGAAGGACACCGGCCTTTGGGTCATCCCCGCAGAGGTGTACCGGAGTATTATGGAGCAGTCCGCTCCGCTGTCAAACTACACCAACGAGGTCATGGCCGCCCGTTTTTCCGAGGTCATGTGGCTGGTGGAACAGGTTATGTGGAAAAGCATGGATAAGCGGGTGGCCGCTTTTCTTGTGGAGGAAGCAGCGATTGAAAAGACGGACCGGCTGTCCATCACCCACGAGACCATCGCCAACCACCTGGGGACCCACCGGGAGGTGGTCACCCGGATGCTCCGCTATTTACAGGATGAAGGTATGGTCAGGCTGTCCCGGGGCTCTGTGGAGCTGCTGAATGAAAAAAATCTGACCGCTCTGCGGGATATATAAAAACCCCCTCCTCAGCTCCGCTGGAGCTTGAGGAGGGGTGTTTATCATTACCGGTCCATCCCGCAGGCCGTGGCCTGCTCAATCAGGCGGCGGTCGTTGGCCACCGCATCATAGAACCGGAAGCCTCCGGCAAAATTATAGGCCTCATAGCCGTACCCGGTCAGAATCCGGCAGGCGATGTAGCTGCGCAGTCCGCTCTGGCAGATCACATAGACCGGCTTGCCGGGTTTGAGCTCCCCCAGCCGCTCCCGCAGCTCATCCACGGGAATGTTTTGGAAGCCCTCGATATGGCCCCCGGCGTACTCCTCCGCTGTCCGGGTGTCCAGCAGTGTCACGCTGCCGTCCCGGGGCAGGGCGCCCACATCCTCAGTATGGAACTGCTTCACAATTCCTTTTGCCAGGTTTTCCACCATAAAGCCCGCCATATTTACCGGGTCCTTGGCGGAGGAGTAGGGCGGCGCATAGGCCAGGTCCAGGTCCTTCAGCTGGATGGCCGTCATGCCGGCGCGGATGGCGGTTGCCAGCACGTCGATCTGCTTATCCACCCCCTCATAGCCCACAAGCTGAGCCCCCAGGAGACGGTAGGTCTCCCGTTCAAAGACCACTTTCATGGTCATCAGCTTTCCGCCAGGGTAGTAGCCCGCGTGGCTCATGGGGGACAAAACCACCGTATCCACATCCAGGCCTGCCTTTTTGGCGTTGGTCTCGTTGACGCCGGTGGCTGCCGCTGTCAGGTCGAAGACCTTAATGACGGAGCTGCCCTGGCTGCCCTGATACCGGCTGTCCCCGCCGCAGATGTTGTTTGCCGCGATGCGGCCCTGCTTGTTGGCGGGGCCCGCCAGGGAGATCACCGCATCCTGTCCGGTGACAAAGTGCTTCACCTGGACCGCGTCCCCCACGGCGTAGATGTCCGGGACGGAGGTCTCCATCCGGTTGTTGACCACGATGCTGCCCTTGAGCCCCAGCTCCAGCCCCGCATCTTTGGCCAGAGCAGTGTCCGGGGTGACGCCGATGGCCAGCACCACCATGTCGGCGTGGAGCGGGGCCGCGTCCTTCAGCAGTACATCCACGCCTCCGTCCTTCTCCTGAAAGCCCTCCACGGTTTGGCCCAGGGCCAGATGGATGCTGTGCCGCCGCACCTCACCGTGGATGAAAGCGGCCATGTCCGGGTCGAAGGGGTTCATCAGCTGCCTGGGCCGCTGGACAATAGTGACCTCCATCCCCAACTCCCGCAGGTTCTCCGCCAGCTCCAGGCTGATGAAGCCGCCGCCGGCCAGGACGGCGGACTTGGGATGATGGGCATTGATATAGTCCTTGATGCGGAAGGTGTCCTCCACGGTGCGCAGGGTGAACAGCTGCTCCAGCCCCACGCCGGGGAGCCGGGGCTGGGCAGGCTTGGCGCCGGGAGAGAGGATGAGCTTGTCATAAACTTCCTCAAATTCCTCCCCGGTCTCCAGGTTCTTGACGGAGACAGTTTTTCTGTCCGGGTGGAGAGCGGTGACCTCATGGCGCACCCGCATATCCACCCGGAAACGGGTAAAGAAACTCTCCGGCGTCTGGAGGGTCAGGGCTTCAGGGTCCTCAATCACCCCGCCGATGTAGTAGGGCAAACCGCAGTTGGCGTAGGAGATGTACCCCGACCGCTCAAAGACCACGATCTCCGCCTGTTCGTCCAGCCGGCGCAGCCGGGCTGCCGCCGTGGCTCCTCCCGCCACGCCGCCGATGATGACCACTTTCATTTCAGTGTTCCACCTTTCCCTTGTAGGCGGCAATGCCGCCGATATTTTTGGTATTGGTATAGCCCATTCCGGCCAGCAGCCTCACCGCCTGAGCGCTCCTGGCTCCACTGTAGCAGTAGACAAAAAGCAGGGTATCCTTCCCGGCGGGAATCTGATCCGCTGTGCTCAGAGATTGCAGAGGGATGTTGATGCTGCCGGGGATGTGACCCTCCCGGTACTCCTGGGGCGTGCGGACATCCAGCAGAACCGCTCCCTCCAGTCCGCCATATTCTTCAACGCCCTGGTTGATATCAGGGCCATGCAGAAAATCAAAAAGTCCCATCCTTTATCCTCCTCTTTCTTATGTAAAACTAATTACTGTCCGCCGCTTTTGGCTTTACAAATTAGCTGGGTCATGGTACCCATGGGACAGTAGACACACCAGCTTCGGGGCTTGAACAGGACCATGGTAATCAGGCCGAGAATGGTAGAGGTCAGCATGACACTGTAAAATCCGAACGCGAACTGGGCAACGCCGGGGGAAAAGAGGGTCCCGTGATAGGCCCAGTGCCAGGGCAGCTTGAAGGTCCACAGCAGAGTCACCGCCTGCCTGAGATGCTGTACGCCGGCAAAGACAAGATAGGTATTCCACAGCATTTGGAAGAACATGATGAAGAAGAAAATCAAAAACCCATAGCGGAACCACTTGCTTTTCATCCACTTGGGAATGTCCTTTTTCCGGGACAGGCCGAAGCGTCCGCCCAGCAGGCTGAACAGCTGCCCACGGCCGCAGTAACGGTTGCAGTAGCCCTTTGTGCCCCAGACCAGGGAGATAATCAGCGGAACGCAAAAGAAGACCATGCCCAGCCAGGCGAACAGGATATTGAAAAACCCTAGGGCCATGTAGGTTAATTCCACGATCCACAGGTAGTCATACCAGCGCTTTTTCATCCCCGCACCTCCTGAATTTCAATCACGGATGCGGGACACTCCTTTGCACATTTGCCGCAGCCTACGCACCGTTCCGGATCAACCTTCGCACAAACCCCACGCCAGACTTGAATGGCGGACAGGGGACACACTCTCGCGCAGCATCCACAGGCGACGCAGTCATCCGTACGAATGAAAGCTCTCCGCTTCATTCTAGTTTTGGTTTCCATATCATGACCTCCCGGAAATTATGTATTTATTATACTACCAATACCAGTGATCTTCTGTGATAAGATTACATAAAGAAGGCGGCAAGCTGGGCAAGAGACTGTCTGGACAATTTCCAAATCTTGTCCAGACGCTTCTGCAAATCTTCAATGTCCGCCGCAATAATAATGGCTGCGAAATTTTTTCTTGCCACTTCTGCCATCTTATGGTACAATAGCTTGCCAAAAGAGAAAAAGTGGCATCCCCGCCTGATGGGTGGGGATGCGCAACTATAACGTAAGCAAGGGAGTGGACCCTTTTGTCGAAATGCGAAGCGGAAATCAAGCGCCGGCGCACCTTTGCCATCATCTCCCACCCAGACGCGGGCAAGACCACCCTGACAGAGAAATTTCTGCTCTACGGCGGAGCCATCGCCCAGGCGGGGCAGGTGAAGGGGAAGAAAAACACCCGGGCGGCCACCTCCGACTGGATGGAGATTGAGAAGCAGCGCGGTATCTCGGTAACTTCGTCGGTGATGCAATTTCAGTACGAGGGCTTCTGCATCAACATTCTGGACACCCCCGGGCACCAGGACTTCTCCGAGGACACCTACCGCACCCTGATGGCGGCGGACAGCGCGGTGATGGTCATTGACGGGGCCAAGGGCGTGGAGGCCCAGACCCGGAAGCTGTTCAAGGTGTGCGCCATGCGGGATATCCCCATCTTCACATTTATCAACAAGATGGACCGGGAGGCCCGGGACCCCTTTGAGCTGTGCCAGGAGCTGGAGCACGAGCTGGGCATCGACACCTACGCCATGAACTGGCCCATTGGCTGCGGCAAGGAGTTTATGGGGGTGTACGACCGGCAGAACCGGAAGGTGATCCACTTCACCTCCAACACCAACGCCCGGGCGGCCACCGCCACCCACATTGAGCCGGACGATCCCGCCCTGGCCGACCTCATCGGCGCGGGGAAGCGGGACCAGCTTGTGGACGAGATCGAGCTGCTGGACGGGGCCTCCTGCGACTTCGACCTGGATCGGGTGCGCCACGGCAAGCTGTCACCGGTGTTCTTCGGCTCCGCCCTCACCAACTTCGGCGTGGAGCCCTTTCTGGAGGAGTTCCTCCGCATGACCACCGCCCCCCTGCCCCGGAAGGCCGGAGAAGAGATCATCGGCGCCTTTGACGACGACTTTTCTGCCTTTGTTTTCAAAATTCAGGCCAATATGAACAAGGCCCACCGGGACCGTATCGCCTTTATGCGGGTGGTGTCTGGCAAGTTCGAGGCGGAAAAGGAGGTATACCACCTCCAGGGGAACAAGAAGATTCGCCTGTCCCGCCCCCAGCAGCTGATGGCAGCGGAGCGGGAAATCATCGAGGAGGCCTACGCCGGCGACATCATCGGCGTGTTCGACCCCGGCATCTTCTCCATCGGCGACACCCTGTGCGCCCCGGGGAAGAAATTCGCCTTCGACCCCATTCCCACCTTTGCCCCGGAGCACTTTGAGCGCATCCGCTCGGTGGATACCATGAAGCGCAAGCAGTTCCTCAAGGGCGTGGAGCAGATTGCCCAGGAGGGCGCCATTCAGATATTCAAGACCCCGTACTCCGGCATGGAGGAAGTGATTGTGGGCGTGGTGGGCACGTTGCAATTCGACGTGCTGGAGTACCGGCTGCGGTCGGAGTACAATGTGGAGCTGTACAAGGAGGGCCTGCCCTTCGAGTATCTGCGGTGGATTGTCAAGGAGGACGAGGACGCCCCGCCCCTGAAGGAGGAGGACCTGCTCCTGCCCAACGATGCCAAGCTGGTGGAGGATTATAAGGGCAATCAGCTGCTGCTGTTTGCCTCCCAATGGTCCATCCAGTGGGTGACAGACCGAAACAAGGGGCTCAAGCTGGCCGAGTTCGGCGGAGCGAAATTTTGATGCGAGAGAAGTTGCAATAAAGAGGCGGCGCTTTCAGCGCCGCCTCTTTATTGCTATAGGAGCGCTCAGCGCCTCGCGCGCAGTTATCAAAAGAACCTATTGCGTGATAGGTGTTTTCGTTTGTCTCCAGCGGCAGAAACATTGACCTTGCTAACTTTTACAGACTGTTGCTCTGCGGCTGGTGATAATGGCTATACCGCTTCACCATGTCAAGTATAAACTGTTTCCCGTTATCATCCAACGTTCTTATTATCGCCTCTATCTCTTTTCCAATGTTGTCATTAACTGCCCTTACATTGTCTCGCAATAGACTGTCTACTGTTGTTCCTAATGCGTTAGCAATGTCAACCATTGTTTCAAGGCTTGGCTTTCCCTCGCCCCGTTCTATCTGTCCTATGAAGTTAATACTTTTGTCTGTCCGCTCTGCCAGCTTTTCCAGCGTCAAGCGTAACAATAACCGTTCATCCCGTATTCGCTTGCCTAATAAAATGTAGTCCATTATAACACCTCCACTTGTATTTTGGAGAATGTACAGGCGCAAGAAAAGCAAGTAAAGAATTAAATGAGGTTGACCAAAAGATTAAATCGTGCTACAATGCTGGTTGTACCCCAGCACAACAACAAAATTAGACGGAGGTTGACACAATGAAAAAACTACTTGCGCTCATGCTGGCGGCGGCTCTGGCCCTCTCTCTGGTGGCCTGTGGCGGCGGCGGAGATGGAGGAAGCAAAGAGGTAGAATTGACTGCGGATAATATTGAAGATTATCTATCATTAAGCTTTGAGACATCAAACCTTAGAGCCCTTAATATACTCGGCACTGACTTTGGTAGTTTGCAAGATATTACAATCAGCGCATATGCTGTTCAGGGCGGCAGTTTTAACAATGTTCAAATTACTTTTGAAATTCCACTTCCAACACTTGGAGACTCATATGCATTGTTTAAGGTAGCAGCATCAGATGACGCTTATGACCAAAACAATGAAACTATCTTAGCCTTTACTGTTCGTTTACCTGCAAATGGCGAATTTTCTGAGGTTCATACTGTTGGTTCAGATTTATCATATAATTTAGATGATTATGATATTGAATATACAATAACGGAAATAAGCGGGACATTTAATCCCAATTAAAATATAAAGGCGGTTAGTGTTTTTGACACTAACCGCTCTTTCTCTTGACAATTCAATATCAAACCTTTACATTATACCCATATTACAACAAGGAGGCGGAAAACATGGCAGAACAAAAACAGCGCAAGCCTTGGCAAGAAATGACCTATCGGAAACTGGACAACAAAGCACTGATTTTCAATCTAAGCAAAAGACCGACCCGGCGCGGGATCAACCGTGCCGGGTACATTCTTTCCTGGATTTTCAGGGGCGAAGCCCCACTCGACTGTTGGTCGAGCGGCAAAAACAGCCTGTTTTCTTGACATTTTCTCCGGCAGGGACTACGCTGGTCCCAGCGGACCCGGTGGCCCGCGTACTACCATCCACAGGAGGAACCCTTATGGAAGAAAAACGACCCTTTGGCGACTACATCCGAAAAAAGCGGCTGGAGGCAGGGCTGACCCAGAAGGAGCTGGCCGGGCGGCTGTTTGTCACCGAGTCCAGCGTGAGCAAGTGGGAGCGCAATCTGTCCTACCCTGACGTCTCCCTGGTCACCGCCATCTGCCGGGAGCTGGGTATCTCCGAGCACGAGTTCTTCACCGCCTGCGACGACCTCCAGGCTCAGGCCCAGGCCCGGGCGGCGGCTGTGTGGCGGGGGGTGGTGACCGGCTCCCGCCGGCTCTTGATCGCGGGATGTCTCATCGCCATCCCCGTCTGCTTTGTGGTGGAGCTGGCGGTCTTTCACACCCTGGACTGGTTCTGGATCGTGCTGGCCTCGCTTGCCCTGCCCCTGGGCTGGTGGGCTATCTGGCGGTTTTGCGGGAAGCATGTGCTGCCCCTGTGCGTGACCTTCACCTCGGTGTGGGTGTTTCCTCTGCTGGCGGTGGTCCACGGCTACACCGGCGGAGGCTGGCTGTGGCGGTCGGCCTTCCCCCTGGCCGCCCTGGGGGTGATGTTCCTGTGGGCCTACTTCCTCTGCCTGGCGTATTGGAATGCGGGCCCCTGGCAGAAGGCCGGGGTGTGCGCCCTGATTACCGCCGGGGCCTCCCCGGCCTTTAACTGGCTGTGCCGCCGGGTGGTCCCCGAGGCGGCGGGGCCCTGGCTGGTGGACTACCTTACCCCCGCCGCTTTTGCCGTCCTGGCCCTGGTCCTGCTGGCGGTAGGGAAGCGAGACCTTTAGGGCTCTGCGCCGCCACGCCAGTCAAAAACGGCGGTCTTGAAATCACTGTTTCAAAACCGCCGTATCTCTACCATTAAAAATTCAGTGTTGGACCGTTGAATTTGACCTGTGCTGTATCTATGATTCGATGGGATTGTTCCATCTGAGACGCAAAGAAGTCCAGGCTGGTATTGCCGTCAAAGACCGATGTGCTTCTTGCGGGCTCCGCAATCTGTTTGCCGTTCGTCATCTGCGCGTAGGCGGCTTCCGTCTTCTGCTTCATTTCGTCCAGCATCTTGGACGCGTTTTCCAACGCTTCCATAATTTCCTGGGGGTCACCGGTCAGGTTGGAAAGCCCCAAGGACTCAGCGGAGATGGAATTGAGCTGATTTTCTGTCACCCTTGACGCCTGCCCGCCGGACAGCCCGTCATACTCATCCACCGTGGTCCGATGGGGATTGATGTGGCTTTGAATGACGTCTGTATAGTCCGACTGTATGCTCTGCCTGTAATTATGCAGATACGTCTCCGCCAGCTCCTTTGTCATATTGGGATCGCTGTGCGTGCCTGTGCCGTTCAAATAGCTTTCCAGCTCGGAAATTTTCGACATGGTATATTTCAGCTTGGATTTTGCGTAGTCGATCACATCGGAGACCGTCTGGATTCCATCTCTCTGCGCCAAAATCGAGTTTTCAGCCCACTCCTCCTGGGTAAACATCCCGGCCGCGTACTTCTGATAGCTGGAGGCCGCTTCCGGCTTCTGGACCTCCTCTGTTTTCTCGGTTTTGAGCGTGTCCAGCAGTTCCAGCGCCTTTTTGCTCAGATCAACCGTGTCGCGGTTTGGCCTGCTGCCGTAACTGGCGTTTACCTGCTGAACAATCTTTTGCAAACCGGAGTTCTGCACCTGCCCCATCGCGCTCTGCATGGGGCTTTGTATTTGCGGACTGAACATATTCTGACCACTTGCCAAATGTGTCCTCATCAATGATTCACTCCTCGTCTGTTATGGAATAGGGCAGTCAGTGGGCAAGAGAAAAAGACACCCTATTTCATACGGTTCCCCAGCAGCATAAGATGTCTTTCATTACAAAAGAAGTGCTCACCATATAGGCAACACAAAGGCGCATAGCTACGCTACGCTTTGCTTGCTTGCTTAATGATGGCACAAAGCAACACGCTTGTCAACCTCTTTTCCACTATTTGCCCGTTACTTTTATATCGGCGGATGATAACGGAAATTAAGTGGAACAAGAGATAAAATGACGGCGCACCAGCTTTATTTAGCAGGGAAGGATATTTCTGTCCATTAGAAACGGGCGGCCCGGAGCCGCCCGTTTTTATGCGGTCGGGGGGACGTGGGGCGGGAGCGCGGGACGGACGGGCGGATAATATCCGCCCCTACGAATGGCCTCCGGGGTGCGTCCATCTCGCATTTTATCCTTTCCTTTTTCTCCGGTCTATGATATACTATCTTTTAAACCTGAAACCGGCCGCGCTCCCGCCTCACCGGCGGGGGCGCAGAATTGATTGGAGGAGAACAGCTTGTCCCAGTCCCACAGAAGCGAGGAGGCGCTGGCCAGCGCCCCCGTCGGCCCGCTGATGTTCAAGCTGGCCCTGCCCGCCGTGGCGGCCCAGCTCATCAATATGCTCTACAACATCGTGGACCGCATCTACATCGGCCACATCCCCGAGGTGGGCCGCACCGCCCTCACCGGCCTGGGGGTGACCTTTCCCATTCTGATGCTGATTTCGGCCTTTACCGCCTTTGCCGGCATGGGGGGAGCCCCTCTGGCCTCCATCCACCTGGGGGCGGGGGACCGGGAGGGGGCGGAGAAGATCCTCGGAAATTCCACCACCCTGCTGCTCTGCCTGGCCGCCGTCCTCACCACCCTGTTCTCCGTCGTCAAGGAACCTCTGCTCATGGCCTTCGGCGCCTCGGAGGACACCATCGGCTACGCCCTGGACTATATCTCCATCTACCTGATGGGCACCGTCTTTGTCCAGCTGGCCCTGGGCCTCAACGCCTACATCACTGCCCAGGGCCGGGCTCTGGTGGCCATGTGCTCGGTGCTCATCGGGGCGGTGCTGAATATCCTGCTGGACCCTCTGTTTATCTTCGGCTTGCAGATGGGGGTAAAGGGGGCGGCCCTGGCCACCATTATCTCCCAGGGGGTGAGCGCCTGCTGGGTGGTGGGCTTCCTGTGCTCCGGGAGGTCGGGCCTGCGCATCCGCCGGAAAAATATGGGGCTGGATCCCAAGGTGATCGGCAGCATCGCCGCCCTGGGCATCGCCCCCTTCATCATGCAGTCCACCGAGAGCCTGGTGACGGTGGTGCTCAACTCCGGCTTGCAGCACTACGGCGGCGACCTGTATGTGGGCACCATTACCGTGATGCAGAGCGTGATGCAGATGGTGGTCATGCCCGTCCAGGGGATTACCCAGGGGGTGCAGCCCATTATGAGCTACAACTTCGGGGCCAAGAACTACCAGCGGGTGCGGCAGGTCTTCCGCCTGCTGCTGCGCACCACCTTGACTGTGACCGTTACCGCTTTTCTGGTGGTGACTGTTTTCCCCAGGCCCCTGGCGCTTATCTTTAACGACGACCGGGAGCTGGTGGAGCTGGTGGGACGGGTAATGCCCATCTTTTTCGGCGGCATCTGGGCCTTCGGGGCGCAGATCGCCTGTCAGTCCGCCTTCATGGCTATGGGTCAGGCCAAAACCAGCCTGTTCCTGGCCCTGCTGCGGAAAGTAATCCTGCTGGTGCCCCTGGCCGTCATTCTGCCCCTGGTCACCCGGAATGTCATGGGCATCTACGTGGCCGAGCCGGTGGCCGACATCCTGGCCTCCGCCACCACCCTGACCCTGTTTCTCCGCAAGCGGAAAACCCTGCTGCCGGAGTGAGAAAAAGCCGCCCGTCTTGTATGAGACGGGCGGTTTCGGTTTTATTCTGAGGCCTTGTCCCCCTCGGCTCCCAGTACCTCGTGGCACAGGTCCAGAGCCAGCTGGAGCTGCTTGTAGGAATTTTTGTCGATGACGGTCTCCGCGCCGGCCTCGTAGTTGGCCATGGCCTGGTGGACGTTCACCAGGTGCCGACGCTCCCCCGCCGGCTTGTTGTTCCGGTGGACCATGTAATAGGGGGTGTATCGCACATCGGTGAGGGCGGTGTTGCCCTCCGGGTCCTTTGTCAGCTCCAGGTCCAGAATCACGGTGGTCTTGGTAGCCAGGTCCTTGCTGCGGTCGTCAAAATTCTGGTTGGAGATGAAGTTGCCCAGGGAGTAAATCACAAATCCCTCCCGCTGCGTGCCGTCCTCGCCAGTGACAGTTACGGTGTCGTAGGGCTGGAGGACATGGGGGTGTCCCCCAAGCACCAGGTCGGCCCCCTGCTCAACCAGGAACTGGGCCACCTTCTCCTGGTGGCCGTTCTGCTTGGTGTGGTACTCCCAGCCCCAGTGGGTGATTACGGCGATCAGGTCGGTGTCCAGCGCCCGGGCGGCGGCCATATCCGCTTCCATCAGCTCATAATCAGGGTTGGAGACGCTGGTGTAGTAGTCGGTGTTGAAGATACTGGCGGCGTAGGGCTTGTCCTCAGGCAGGCGGTGGCCGTTGAGACCGTAGGTATAGGCCAGGAAGGCCACCGAGATCCCCCCCACGTCAGCCACGTAAATACCCCGGTTATCGTCCCGTTCCTCCTGGGAGCGGTAGGTGCCCACGTGGGGCAGGCCTGCCTCGTCCAGCACATCCAGCGTCCGATTCAGGCCGTCGATGCCCTTGTCAAGGCAGTGGTTATTGGTGGTGCAAAGCAGGTCAAAGCCGGCGTCCTTGATGTTGTAGGCCAGCTCGTCGGGGGAGTTGAAGCGGGGATAGCCCGAGAACTCCGGCCCGCCGGCCAGGGTGGTCTCCAGATTGCCCACGGCGAAGTCAGCCAGGGCCAGCTGCTCCGCCGCTTCCTGGAGGACATGGGTGTAGTCGTAGGAGTCGGTCTCCTTCACATAGCAGTCGTTGGTGAGGGGCATGTGGCTCATAATGTCCCCCGCCACCATCAGGTGGGAGACAACGGGCTCCGGTTCCGGTTCCGGTTCCGGCTCCGGAGGCGGGTCGGGCTGCTGCTGGGACTGGGCGGGGGGCTGGGACACAGCGGCGGACTGATTGGCGTCCACCGGCTGGGCCGGGGCGCAGCCCGCCATCAGGACCAGGGTCAGGGCAAGGGAGAGAAAACGTTTCATACCGGCTGTTCCTCCATTTTTGCATAAAGTATATCCATCAGGTCGTAGCACAGGGCATACATGCCCTTCTCGTTCATATTCCGGCGGGCCCCGGTGGAAATGACCACAATGCCGTTTTGCGTCTCCGGGTTGTAGGTCATCAGGGAGTAGACCCCGTAGGCGCTGCCGGTGTGGTAGTAGAGAACGTCCTGGTCCAGCACGTTCTCCTGCCGGCGGAGGATGAGACACTGCTCAAAGGAGGCGTAGTCGGCCAGCTCCACCCGGAAGCGGGGGGTCTCCATGTCGGCCACCGACTCCTCGGTGAGCAGGCGGGTCTCCTTGTATTTGCCGGGCAGAGGCTCAGCCACCATAAGTTCCGTCCCGTTTTCCACGTCCTTGACCTCGGTGTAGCCGTATATCTGTTCCTTATATACCCCGTCGTTCACCAGCACGGCTACCAGCTTGGCCATGTCCACGGCGCTGGTGGTGTAGCCCCCGGGGAAGTAGGAGGCGGTCTGGCCAATCTGGGTGGGGATGGACTGGCCGGCGTGTTCGGCGGCAGAGCGGCCGATGCTGCCGCCGCTGTACAGGGTGGCCACCTCATTCACGTCCATCTTGCCCCCGCAGAAGGAGGCCTTGGCCCCGATGGGCTCCAGCAGGCGGGTCTGGAGGTAGTCGTCCAGCAGCTGGTTAGCGGCCAGCTCCAGGGTGGTGCCCAGGATGCACATGCCGAAGTTGCTGTAGGCCCAGTAGCCCCCGTTCCCCGGCTCCATGGACCGCCAGGAGGACTTGCTCTGGAGAATACCCTTCAGCTTGGACAGGCCCCGGGTGGTGTCCAGATTCTTGATGGAGGAGGTGTGGGTCATGAATGTACGGGCGGTGGGCTGGGTCTTGCTGTAGGGGTTGACCGCCTCCTTGCCCCAGTAGTCGGATATGGGGGCGTCCAGGTCGATGAGCCCGTCCTCCGCCATGGCCATGGCACACATGGCGATAACCACCTTGCTGATGGAGGCAATGCGGATCTTGGTGTCGGGGGTCATCTCCCGCTCGTTTTTCACCGCCCAGCCCCAGGCGCCGGCCTGGCTGACCAGGCCGCGCTCCACGGTGGCCACCGTCACGCCGGCGGCCGAGTAGTTTTCCATCACCTGGACCAGGGCTGCGTCGATATCCTCCTGGGTGAGGACGGGCATGGGCTCCGGTTCGGGCTCGGGTTCGATGGTGGGAACGGCGTCCTGCATGACCATAGAGCTGGCGTCCACAGGGATGCTCTCGGAGGAGGAAGCCGCGCTGCCGGAGCTGGAAGCGCCGGGGGCGCAGGCAGTGAGGGCCAGGGTAAGGGCGGTGAGCAGAGCGCCCAGCCGGAAAAGCTTGTGAGGCATGGTGATGGCTCCTTCTATATGGAATTTTTTGTATATTTCTGTCGCATTGCTTCTATTATAATAGATTTCGGGAAAAAAGTAAAGCCCGGGCGTCCCTTTGAGGGACGCCCGGGCCTTTTTGTCTGTTTTGAGAGAGTCCGGAACGGTCTTCTTAGAAGATACCCTGAGCCATCATGGCGTCGGCTACCTTCTGGAAGCCCACGATGTTGGCGCCGGCCACCAGGTCGTAGCCCAGGCCATAGCGCTCAGCCACTTCCACGGAGGAGTGATAGATGTTCTTCATGATGCCCTTCAGCTTCTCGTCCACCTCTTCGGCGGTCCAGTACAGGCGCTCGGCGTTCTGAGCCATCTCCAGCTCGGACACGGACACGCCGCCGGCGTTGACGGCCTTGGAGGGGGCCACCACGATGTGAGCCTGCTTCTTCAGGAACTCCAGGGCCTCGTTGGTGGTGGGCATGTTGGCCACCTCAATGTAGTACTTGACGCCAGAAGCAGCGATCTTCTCGGCCCAGTCCATGTTCACGTCGTTCTGGGTGGCGGCGGGCATGTAGATGTCCACGTCCTTCACGCCCCAGCACTTCTCGCCGGCCACGAACTCGCAGCCGAACTTCTCGGCATAGGAGGCGCAGTGCATGGGATCCTTGGCCCGCATCTCCAGGATGTAGTTCAGCTTCTCCTCGGTGTCCACGCCGTCGGGATCGTGGATGTAGCCGTCGGGACCGGCGAAGTAGGTGACCTTGGCGCCCAGCTCGGCAGCCTTCTTCATGATGCCCCAGCCCACGTTGCCGTAGCCGGACATGGCAATCCGCTTGCCCTTGATGTCCTCGCCGTCGTGCTTCAGGGCCTCGACCAGATAGTACACAGCGCCGTAGCCGGTGGCCTCGGGACGCATCAGGGAACCGCCGGTGGACACGGCCTTGCCGGACAGAGCGCCGAACTCGGAGGCGCCCACAATGCGGCGGTACTGGCCGTACATGTAGCCGATCTCACGGCCGCCGCAGCCCAGGTCGCCGGCGGGGCAGTCGATATCCTGGCCGATGTGGCGGTACAGCTCGGTGATGAAGGCCTGGCAGAAGCGCATGACCTCAGCGTCGCTCTTGCCCCGGGGGTCAAAGTCGGAGCCGCCCTTGGCGCCGCCGATGGGCAGGCCGGTCATGGCGTCCTTGAACACCTGCTCAAAGCCCAGGAATTTGATGATGGACAGGTTGACGGAGGGGTCAAAGCGGATGCCGCCCTTGTAGGGGCCCAGGGCGCCGTTGTACTGCACGCGGTAGCCGCGGTTGACCTGCCACACGTGGTTGTCGTCTTCCCAGGTCACGCGGAACTCAATGACCCGCTCGGGCTCCACCATCCGCTCCAGCAGGGCGGCCTTCTCATACTCGGGGTGGGCGTTGATGACGGGCTCCAGGGAGGAGAGGACCTCCTCCACGGTCTGCAGGAACTCGGGCTCGTTGGCGTTTTTGGCCTTGGTGGCGTTCAGGACTCTCTCGATGTACTGGTTCATAACAGCATTCCTCCTATAAATATATCCGGTGGTTTTGACGGAACTCCTTCGTTTTTGGGCAGGATTGGAGAAAACGCCCATAGAAAAGGCTCCGCTTTGCTACGATATGTATAGTATAGCATAAAATTGGAAGGAGTAAAGCATGGATTTTATGGGGGTCCCCACAACCAAATGATTGTAGTGCCCAGCGGGAGATACAAAAAACAGCCCTTTCCACAAAAAGAAACGGCTGTTTTTGTTCAATATGCAAGAAGTCAGTCAAAGGCCAGCCCCAGGTAGCCCACAGTGCCCCAGTCCCAGGCGCTTTCCAGCTCCGGGTCCAGCCACTTGAGCATAGCGAATTTGCCCAGATTTCCCCGGAGATCAGGCCGCTCATCCCAAGGTCGGGGGCCCCGTATCTCCCACCGCCGGGCGGGAGCGATCCGGGGCAGATCGGGAAAGACGGCGCGGCCCATTCCGGCGGGCCCCAGCAGTTCCTTGACAATAACCAGCTCGTCGTCCGCCCGCTCGGCGCACAGGCAGACGGGGCCTGCAGGGGTGTCCCCCACGAACAGCCCGCCGTCCCCCAGGGCGCAGCACCCCGCCTGATAGGCCAGGGCGTCCTCCGGGTAGGCGATGTGGGGGATGTCCTTCAGCAGCTCCTCCCGCACCCGGCTGTACTCCTCGGTGGAGGCGGGGCGCAGGACGTTGGAGGGCGGGACAGGAATCTCATCCCGGCGCAGCTTGCCGCCCAAAATGCGGAAGCACTCCCGGAAGCCGTTAGCCCCGAAAAAGTCGTGGAGAGAGGGCTCCGCCGGGACGGTGGTGACAGCGGGGATACCCAGGGAGCGAAAGTATTCGTCCGCTCCGGCCAGCAGCTTTCCTGCCAGCCCCCGTCCCCGGCAGTCGGGGTGGGTGGCCACGGCGTAGAGGTAGGCCGAGCGGTACTCCCCCTGTCCAGGGAGGACAAAGGTGGTGTCAAACCAGGCGGTCATGGACTTGACCGCCCCGTCCTCCTCCAGCACCACCACCCGGTCCGGGCGGTAGCAGGTGTTGTAGAAGTTGTCGATATACTGGTCACTGTCCCCAAAGGCCAGCTTCCACAGCTCCCGCTGGGCGGGGATGTCCTCCAGGATGGAGGGGCGGACGGTAATCATAGCAGAACCTCCTTAGTTGAAACGGCAAGGCCCCCTTGTGAAAGGGGGCTGGCATTCGCGAAGCGAATGACTGGGGGATTCCAACATACAGTAAGTGTTGCCTTTTTACGGAATCCCCCGCCTCCGGCCCTCCCCCCTTTGGCAAGGGGGGCTTTTTAATAATCCGGGTAGATATCGCTCTTTTTGGGCATAATCAGGGCGCAGATCAGGTAGGCCCAGAAGCCGAAGGTGCCACAGAAAAAGGCGATGACCCAGCCCACCCGCACCAGAGTGGGGTCGATATCGAAGTACTCCGCGATGCCGCCGCACACACCAGCCAGCATCTTATAGGGACCCTCGGTCCGATACAGTCTCTTACTTCCCATTATATATCGCTCCTTTAAAAAAGTATGTCGGGGTTGGTTTCTGAACTTATCATACGCCTTATGGATTGAAAATACCATAGGAAAAGAATGAAGAATTGATTAAAATTTTAGGGGGCGGAAATTCTTCCGCCCCCCGATTGTGTTCTGTATCAATCCTCTACGCCCTGGAGATAACCAGTCCAGTTAAATTCGCCGTTTTCATATGTATAGTCTATTCTTGCACGTTTTCCAGTGTCGTATGTAATTAAGACAAAGTCCTTGCAGACAACATAGGTGCCTTGGCTGTTCAGGCTTGCTCCACCCGCGGTAGTTGTCACATTGAAGTTATTTCCTTCAAACAACATGACGTATTTTACATTGTTGTTGGAATATTCCCACTCGCCCTGAACGCTGGAGACGATCTCGCTGGCCAGAGCGTCGTCAACAGGGACGAACTTTTCCGCGCGGAAGGCCTCCAGAGCGGTGCGGCGGGCCTCTAGGTCTGCCGTGTTTTCAGCGGTTTGCTTCTCAATGATGTCAAAGTAAATCTTGCCATTGAGGAACAGGAAGGGGAACTTGAACTCCTTCCAGGTCAGGGTCAGAACGTCGCCGTCCAGGGAATATGTGCCCTCATAGGTGTCGCCCTGATCCACAACGGTCAGAAAGCCCTGGGTATTGCGGATCTGCTTTTGGAGCGTGTAGGTGCCGTCCTCCTTCATGGTAAAGAGCACATAGTTCTGATTGCCGCCGCTGGCCGGCTCATAGTAGGCATCGAAGCTCTGATTGGAGTGGCCGTTTGAATCAAAGCTGGGGGCCAGCCCGTATTCCTCGTCTTCATCAAAGCTGCAAATCAGGTTGGAACGGTAATAGTAGTCGCCGTAGGGAGTGAAAATATCACCGTTGCCCATCCCCTTCTCCACCAGCTCAAAGGAGCCGTCATCTTTGACGGTATAGGTACCCTTTTCATCGGGTTTTGTCCTGTCAAAGCTGCCATTTTCGCTGACCTGGATGGTAGAAGTCAGGAATAAGCTGACATTTTCATATGTGCCGGGGACCTCACGCTCCTCCTCCTGGGGTTCACTGGCATCACCCTGGGAGCTGCTGGAGGACGAAGCCGAGGAGCTGCCGCCACTCTTAGAGGAGCTGCCGCCGCTGGATTTGTCATCGCCGCCGTTACCGCCGCCGCAGGCGGTCAGGGAGAGGGCCAGTGCGGCCGCAAGGGCAAGGGAAAGTAGTTTTTTCAATCTGATAACCTCCATTTGAAATATTGTTCCGGGGAATACTGAAAGTATAGCGGTTCAAATTTCAGTTTTCAATATGCTGGCTGCATAGTATTGGGTATTTTTTTAAAAAATTGACGGTTTTTGCAACTTTTAAAAAAGGTTTTAAAAAACAGGCGGGTCGTGGTTTCTGAGACAGGAAAACGCGCCGGAGGAGGGTCCTTCGGCGCGTTTTTGCAGTTTGAAGCCCGGTTGGGCTATAAATATTTGTCAGTATTCAACAACAGCCAGATCCTTCGGGCCAGCAGGGCGGCGGAGATGGTAAAAAACACCTCCAGCGCGGTGGTCACCATCTGGGGGATCAGGAAAATGACCGCGCAGCCCAGAACAATCAGTTTCCAGACCAGAAAAGGTCTCCGCCAGCGGTCTGGGTCCGTCTGCCGGTGGAAGAGAATGACAAGCAGCAGGGCCAGCATCAGTAGGACGCAGGCCTCTGCGGCGAGGGCCACATGGAGGGCGGCGTATTTGGGAAAATACGCGGGCAGGTAGGGGATGGCCACGGCGTAAGCCAGAGAGAGCAGGGCGGCGGCGGTGAGGACGCGGACCGTCAAACGGGCACCGGGCTGGGGGAGAGTCGCGGCCAGGGCGTTGAGCAGAACCAGAAAATACCCCCCGGCCAGCACCCCCCAGTAAATAAAGCCCCGGTAGTGGTCCGGCCCGGTGACAGCGATCACCGAGAAATTGGTGCCGAACCACTCCACGCTCCCGGCAAAGAGCAGGGTGTAGGCGGGGATCAGGAAGCAGGCGAAGAAATCCAGCCAGAAGTGTCCGGTTTTTTTGCTCATTTGTTCTCCGCGGCGGCTACCAGGTCGCCCTTTTCATTAAAGTGTACCGCACGAATCTGGCTCCCGGTGGACTTGACAATGTCGTCCAGCCGCAGGCTCTCGGTGATGGAGGCCACCAGGGAGAAGGCCACTCCGTGGCGGCGGGCCCGGCCGGTGCGGCCGATGCGGTGGATGTAATACTCGTTTTCGTCGGGCACGTCGTAGTTGAACACGGCGTCTACATCGTCGATATCCAGCCCCCGGGCGGCCACGTCGGTGGCGGCCAGCACCCGAATCTTTCCCTCCCGGAATTTCTTCAGGGTCCGCTCCCGGAGGGACTGGGTGATGTCGCCGTGGATGGCCTCGCAGGAGATGCCCCGCATCTCCAAAAGTCCGGCCAGCCGGTCGGTCATGTTTTTGGTGTTGCAGAAGGCAATCACCCGCTCGTAGTCCCCCATCTCCAGCAGCCGGGCCATGATGTCCGCCTTTTCGCCACGGTCGGCGTCCAGACGGTACTGGGCGATGTCGGGCCGGTTCTCCTGGTCGGCCTGGACGGTGATCTCCACCGGCTCCCGCTGGTAGACCCAGGAGATATCCAGCACCTCCCGGGAGATGGTGGCCGAGAACATGCCCAGGTTTTTCCGGTTGGGCATCTGGTCCAGAATGTGGGTCACGTCCCGGACAAAGCCCATGTCCAGCATCCGGTCGGCCTCGTCCAGCACCACTGTCTCCACATGGTCCAGCCGGACGGTGCGCCGCTTCATGTGGTCCATCAGCCGCCCCGGCGTGGCAACCACGATCTGAGGCTTTTTCTTCAGCTGGTTAATCTGGGTGTTGATGGGCTGGCCGCCGTAGAGGCACACCACCCGTACCCCCTCCTTAAAGGCGCACAGGTCCCGCAGTTCGTCCTGGATCTGGATGGCCAGCTCCCGGGTGGGGGCCAGCACCAGGCCGGTGACGTGGGTGGAGGCCGGGTCGGTGTGCTCCACCATGGGGATGCCGAAGGCGAAGGTCTTGCCGGTCCCTGTGGGGGCCTTGGCAATCACGTCCTTCCAGTCCATAAACCAGGGGATGGCCCCGGTCTGGATGGGGGTGGCCTCCACATAGCCCTTCTTCTCGATGGCCCGCATCAGCTCCGCTGACAGGCCCATTTCGTCGTAGCGCTTTATGCCGCTGACGGTTTGTCCGTTTATTTCCATAGTGTATCCCTCTTCTTATCTATTCTGTCACCTTATATTATACCTGATTTTTCAGGATTGTCCATCCTTTGTGCTTCATTTCTTTGCGGCCTGTAGTTTTTGTCGCATTTTGCCATGAGGCGGTGGATCCATGGGTTGGATCGTCAGTTTCATTGTGTCTGTCGCAGCGAACGCAGTCTCCAACTATGTAAGCAGGTGGCTTGACAGACGCAGCGGGGAACAGTAAGCCCGTCACAGCAAAAGCGGCCCTCCGGAGAGCTCCAACCTCTTCCGGGGGCCGCTTTTTGTGGTGGGTTAAACTGGATCGTTATCAGTTTGGCTTTCGCCGATACAATTACCTGCCTCTGCAAGAGGGAATTTACCAGGGGAACACATTGAAGGGCCACTGGTAGTAATAGCCGTTGTCCTGGCCGCCCTGGGAGGGCTGCTGGGGCTGGCCGTTCTGCTGGAGCGGGTTGTTGGCCTCGGTCTGGGCGTTCTTCTCGTCAAAAGTAATGGTCAGCTTCCGCTCCTGCTGATTGCGGATTACGGTGAGGGTGGCGGTGTCCCCCGCTTTGTAGCCGGTGGACAGGGCGGCGGTGAGGGCGGAGGAGGAGTCGATAGCGGTGTTGTCGATGGCGATGATGATATCGTTGACCTGGAGGCCGGCCTTCTGGGCGCAGGAGCCCTCGGCCACATAGGACACGGAGGCGCCGGCGGTGACGCCGTACTGCTGAGCCGCCGAGGGGACATCGGACACCTGGATGCCCAGGTAGGGCTTGCCGGTGACATAGCCGTGGGCGATGAGGTCGGAGAGGATGGCCTTCACGTCGTTGATGGGCAGGACGAAGCCCAGGCCCTCAGCGGTAACGCCGGAGGAGGATTGGGTGTACTTGGCGGTGGTAATGCCGATCACGTTGCCGTAGCTGTCAAAGAGGGGCCCGCCGGAGTTGCCCGGATTGATGGCGCAGTTGGTTTGGAACACGTTGAGGGTGGTGGAGACCTGCCGGCCGTTTTTGTCGGTGCTGGTGGTGGTAATAAGCCGGTCCAGGGCGGAAATCAGGCCGTCGGTGAGGGAGTAGGTCAGCTCGCCCAGGGGGTTGCCGATGGCATAGACCTTCTCGCCCACCACCAGCTTGGAGCTGTCCCCCAGGGTGACGGGGGTGAGATCGTCGGCGTCGATTTTGATAACGGCCACGTCGTTGTCCTTTTCCCCGCCGATGAGCCTGGCATCGTACTTGTCGCCATTGGCGAAGGAGACCTCAATGGTAACCGCGCCGGTGTCGTCCTCAGCCGCCTCCTCAATGACGTGGTAGTTGGTGGCGATGTAGCCGTCCTGGCTGAGGACAAAGCCGGAGCCCGAGGCGGCGGAGGTGGTGGTCTGCCCCCAGATGTTCTGGGTGGTGTTCACCGTGATGCCCACGCAGGAGGCCAAATTGGCGGCGTAGAGCTGTTCCGGCGACATGGGCTGTCCGCTGTTGGAGTTGAGAACGGTCTCCACCTGGGGACGGTCCCCCTCATAGAGGGTGGTGGAGTGGTCGGGGACCGGCGGCGCGGGCTGGGGGGAGAAGCGCTGGTAGAGATACGCCCCGCCCACTCCGGCGGAGCCGCCTGCCAGGGTACAGGCCAGCACCAGGGCCACTACCTTGGCCGCGCCGTTTTTCTTCCGCTTGGGAGGCTTCATGCCTCCGGTGGAGAGAGGGGTGCCGGGCATGACGGGCTCCGGGTCCACATAGCCGCCGAAGCCGCCGCGGTAACCGTCGTTTTCGCTGTTGTAAAAGTTAAATTCACTCATGATACAAACGCTCCTTTCAAAGCGGGATATTTCAGGTGTGCCCTGGAACTGTGGCTATCATAACCCTAAAATATGAAAAAAGCATGAAGAAAAACAAATTTTATTTTAAACGTTTTCCGGGGATTTTGGGGAAATTGTGAACGGGGCGGATATCATCCGCCCACAGGGAACCGGGCGCATCCTGTGCGCCTCTACAGGGGCCGCTCGCTCAGAATGGCGGCGATATCCCTTGCGGCGGCCTCCAGGTCCAGGCGGGCGCCCCGAAACATGCCCATCCCCGCCAGATTGAGGACCACCAGCAACACCACCGGGCCGAAGACCATCCCCAGTACCCCGGCCAGCTTCATGCCCACATAGATGGACACCAGGGACAGAATGGGGGACAGTCCGGTCTGATCCCCCACGAACTTGGGCTCCATCACCCGGCGGAACAGGGCGATCACCCCCCAGATGGCCATAAGCTCCACGGCGGCGGTAAAGTCCCCGGTGAACAGGGCCACGAAGGCCCAGGGCACCATCACGGTGCCCGCCCCGATGATGGGGATGAAGTCCATCACCGCCAGCCCCAGGGACAGCAGCAGGCCATAGGGCTGCCGGATAAGGAAGAAGCCGGCGAGCAGGATAAAGAACACCCCCACCGACAGCAGAAATTCCGCCTTCACATATCCCCCGAAGGCCCCCAGGGCGGTGGTGCGCAGCTGGCCTAAAAAGCGGAGCAGGCCCTCATCCAGGTGCTGGACATACCGGCTGCGGAGATAGGGGTAGTCCGCCGTGAGGAGGAAGGTGGCCATAATAAAGATGACCAGAGCCACCAGAAAGGCGGGCAGGCCCATAGCCCGCTCTCCGGCCTCCAGCCCCAGGTTTCCCAGGGCGGCGGGGGCCGCCTCGCTGAGCCACAGAAACAGGCTGTCTTTGGCGTTTTCCACAATTTCGTTGACTTGGGGGGGCACCAGGGTGAGCAGTCGGGCAAAGAGGGCCTCCAGCTGGTCCATCACCGTCTGGAGGCTGTCCAGCAGGCCGCCCCAGTTCTGAACCAGAGATACCAGCTGTCCGGCGGCGGCGTAGACCAGCAGGGCCAGCCCCCCGCCCAGGAGTCCGAAAATCAGGAAAAGCAGCAGGAGGGTGAGGACCTGCCGGTTCCAGCCCAGCAGCCTTTGCAGCTTCTTCACCAGAGGATTCAGGGCGGCGGCGGCAATGAGGGCCAGCAGGAAGGGGGCAAAGAGGGACAGCAGCGGCCGGCCGAACCGGGCGGCCAGCCACACCGCCAGGGCAGTCAGCCCCAGTCGGATGCCCAGCCGCAGCCACAGCGCCCCCCGCTGGGGCCAGGTGAGCTGTTTGTGTTCCATGAGGCGGACCTCCTTTGTATTCCTGTTGCAGCAGGGCGGGACGCCCCCGGCCCGCGGAAGTGCGCGGCGCGCCCGGAGGCCGCGCACTGCACATATTTCTCACGGTTTACGGGCGGATCATATCCGCCCCTGCATAGCATACCACAAACCAGATGAATAATCTGTAAAATAACAAGGCCCGGCCGGGAAAAAACGGCCGGGCGGAATGAATTACGTGCGGTAGATTACGCCGACAAGGTTGGGCCCGGCGTTGATGGCGATCACGCCGCCGATGCGGTAGCACAGGGCGGGCTCCTCACCCAGCTCCCGGCGGCAGGCCTCCAGCAGCTTTTCGGACTGCTCGACATTGCTGCCCTGGATCATCAGGTAGGGCGTGCCGGGCCGCCGCTCACTTTTGCAGAGCTCCACCAGCCGGGTCAGCACGGCCTTCTCCCCCCGGACCTTGGACAAAATCCTGGACTCGCCGTCGGTAAAGGTCATTACAGGCTTCAGCCCCAGGGCCTCCCCCACAAAGGCGGCGGCGGCCGACACCCGGCCTGACTTCTTGGCGAAGCGCAGGTCCAGCGGGGCGAAAATCACCCGGACATGGTCCACCCAGTCCTGGATAAAGTCCGCAACCTCCTGGGGCGCGGCCCCGCCGGCGGCCATTCTGGCCCCCTGGACCACCGCCCAGCCGTAGCCCATGGTGTAATTCAGGGCGTCGATGATGTGGATGCGGAAGGTCCCCTCTGCCTCAGGGTGGTCCCGGTAGAAGTCGCCCCGGGCCTGGAAGGCGTTGGAGCAGGTGGCGGAGCCCTTGGAGTTGATGGAGGTGTGAATCAGGTCGGTAAAGCCCGCCGCATAGGCCGCCTCGAAGACCTCGGTAAACAGATAGGGGTTGAGCTGGGCATGGGTGGGAATCTGAGGGGCGGCCAGGAGCATGTCATAAAACTCCTCCGGGGTAAAGTCGAAGCCGTCGCTGAATTCCTGGTCCCCCATGGCGATGGGGAAGGGGAGTACCTGGATGTCCAGCTCCTCCCGCAGGGGGGCGGGGATATCGGCGGCGGAGTCGGTGGTAAATTTGATGCGAGCCATAGCGGGGCCCTCCTTACGTTACTCATTGGTACAGATCAAGGCAATTATGGCAGAAAATGGACGGCTTGTCAAATTAAAATACCATTAAGGACGTTTCCGTTTCAGTTTCTTCCGGGTACCGTCTGGGTACTGGATGCAGGTGCTGTCCAGCTGGGCGGTGAGGCTGGCCCGGACGGCGGCCACATACTCCTGCCGCAGGGCGTCCCGCTCGGCGGTCTCCGCGGGGGTGAGCCCCACCGGACCCTTGGCCTTGCGGGCCAGCTCATTGATGCGGTCGATCTTCTTCTGTTCCATTATACATACCTCTCTATTACCAGCATAGTCCGTCCCTTTTTGGACTGCCCCGGGACCTCCTTCACCACGCATTTGCCCAGGCCCCGGCAGGTGAGCACATCCCCCTCCGCCACCGGCCGGTCGGTCTTCAGGCACTCCCGATGGTTGAGGGATACCTTTCCTGAGGCGATGAGGGCGGCGGCCTTGCCCCGGGACAGGGAGAAGCCGGCGGCGGTTACCGCGTCCAGCCGGGGGGTGGCCACCGTGTCCCGGATGGTCTTCACCTGGGCGGGCCTGGGGATGAGCCGGTCCAGGGGAATCTCCGACAGACTTACTTTATACCGCCCGGCCCCCTCCCACTGGGAGAGAAGGATGGGGGCGGCCTCCCGCAGGACGGCCACCTGGCACAGCCCCGGCCGGGGGAGAAGGATATCCCCCACCAGCTCCCGGGTGATGCCCAGCCCCATCAGGGAGCCCAGAATGTCCCGGTGGGTGAGGGAGGCGTCGGCGGGAAATGTGCCCTGGAGGGCGGTGAGGGGGCCATCCGGGTCGGCCAGAACGCTCTCCTCCTCCTGCCAGTCGGCCAGAAAGAGGCAGATGTTCCGCTCGCTGTCCGGGTATCCGCCCCAGAACAGGTGCCGGGGCCGGCCCCAGGCGTTGAGCAGGTCGGTCACGGAGGCCTGTTCCCCCGGCGAGAGAAAGGGAGTGTGGGCGGGGACGCCCCGGTTTTGGCTCAGCTCCAGCTTGTCCAGCACCCGGGCCAGCAGGATGCGCTCCGCCCCGTCCCGGGCGCAGCGGTCCAGCAGTTCCTTTTTGGTCATGGCGGTCCCCTCCTTCTTGTGGGGTACAGTATATCGGCGCGGCACGGAATTGTCAAGGAGAGGGTTGACAAACCCGTTTCCGCCGCCTAGAATTGAAAAAACACAGCTTTTGCCCCTCCAAGGGGAGAGAGGAGGCCCCTATGGGAAAATTTGATGGTCTGCTGCTGGCCAGCGACTTTGACGACACACTGTACGGCCTGAACCTGCGCATCCCGGAGCGCAATCTGGAGGCCATCCGCTATTTTATCCGGGAGGGGGGCTATTTTGTCATGGCCACCGGCCGGGCGCACCGCACCTTTGCCCCCTATGCCCCGCTGGTCCCCATGAACGCCCCGGCGGTGCTGTCAAACGGGGCGGCCATCTACGATTTTCAGGCGGACAAAATGCTGGAGCAGACCCACCTGCCGGAGGCTGCCCCCCAGGACCTGGCCGGGCTGATGGAGGCCTTCCCCACCGTGTCCCTGGAGGTCTACCACGGGGAGGATATCTATGTCTGCCGCCCCAATCACATCACCTTCGCCCACCTGAAAAAGGTAAACTGCGATTACACCGAGTGCCCCGTGGCCGACATGCCCACCCCCTGGGTCAAGGCCCTGTTCCACGACGAGCACGAGGTCCTGCTGGCTGTGCAGGAAAGCGTGCTGGCGGGGCTGGGGGACCGGTATGAGGCCATTTTCTCCAACCCCTGCTATCTGGAGTTTACCCGCAAGGGCAGCAACAAGGGCGGGATGGTGGCCCGGGTGGCCCAGCTGCTGGGGGTGGAGCCGGGGCATATCTACTGCGTGGGGGACAACCAGAACGATATCCCCATGCTGGAGCTGTCCGCCATTCCCTTCGCCCCCGCAAACTGCGCCCAAGAGGTCAAGAACTGGGGAGCCCGCGTCCTCTGCCATTGCAACGACGGGGTCATCGGGGATATCGTGGATATTCTGGACGGGATGTATGGAAAAAACCGCCCTGTCACTTGACAAAGCGGCGCTGGATGGTATAATAAAAACAGAAGTTCGCTGTCGATAAGCGGCTAGCCCCCTGAGTTAGTTAACGAAGTAACCGCACAGTTGGAGCTGGGGCGGTTACTTCTTTTTACCCTGGATGAACAGGCCGCAAATACCAATGATAACCAGACACAATTGCAGCACTTCAGATGTACTCATTGGACAGCCCCCCTTTCTAGAATCAGGGGGCAGAAGCGCCCCCTTTCGGGGGACTAACCACCTACCGTTATGACAACGCACCTTCTATCCCCTCCGGCTGAGGGGCAAATTTATTATAACTGCGCTATTTTACCATTGCTGCGGAGCAAGCGGGAAGAATGACGCAATTGTGACGCAAACAATTTGCCCCCGGCGCGAGCCGGGGGCCTTGTCATGCTCACATATCCATCGCGTCGGCCAGGTGGTCCACGGCCTCGTTGACCCGCATAGCGGCCCGGTGGGCGGCCCGCTTGATCTGCCGGGTGGACGACGGCGTCATGGTGGCGGTCAGGGCCGCGCCGGCGGCCATGCCGGCCACCGCGCCCATCAGAAACACGCCGGCGCCGTGACAGCTGTAGGAGTTATTGCACATAATTTTCCCTCCCTTTCCCCGGAGAATTTGAAACTTCTCCGCAGCACATAGTATCCCCTGAAAATTTGAAAAACTCGTTGCTAAATCCTGTATCTTCCGCTATAATTTATAATCAGAAAAGTCTGCGCCGGCGGGCGGAGAATCTTTCCAAATCGACCACATATGCGCGGAGGAGACATGATGAAGCTTTTAATCAAAAACGGACGGGTGGTCCATCCGGTAACGGGGACCGTTGTGCTCCAGGACATCCTGGCGGAAAACGGCCGCATCGTCCTGATGGAGCGGGGGCTGGACGGCGAGGCCGACCGGGTTGTTGACGCTGCCGGGCTGATGGTGGCCCCCGGCCTGGTGGATATGCACGTCCACCTGCGGGACCCCGGCCTTACCTATAAGGAGGACATCCTCACCGGCTGCGCTGCCGCTGCCCGGGGGGGCGTCACCTCGATGGCCTGCATGGCCAACACCAGCCCGGCGGTGGACTGCCCGGAGCAAGTGAAGTATGTGCTGGACCGGGCGAAAGCGGCCAACGGCGTGGGGGTCTACCCCATCGCCGCCCTGTCCCTGGGCCTGCGGGGGGAGGAACCCACCGACGCCGAGGCCCTGAAGGCGGCGGGGGCGGTGGCCCTGTCCGACGACGGCAACAACGTGGACAACGCCAACCTCATGCGGGATGTGCTCATCCGGGCCCGGCAGCTGGAGCTGCCTGTGCTGTGCCACTGTGAGGACACCTCCATGGTGGCCGGCCGGGCGGTGAACGAGGGCAGCGTCTCCCGCCACCTGTGGCTGGAGGGCCGGCCCGCTATCGCTGAGGAGATTATGGTCATGCGGGATGCCATGCTGGCCGAGGAGACCGGGGCCCGGGTCCATATCTGCCACGTGTCCACCGCCCGGAGTGTGGAAATCATCCGGAAGATGAAGAAGAAGGGGGTGCCCATTACCTGCGAGACCTGCCCCCAGTACTTCACCCTCACCGAGGATGAGGTGCTCACCCAGGGGGCCATGGCCCGGGTCAACCCTCCCCTGCGGACCAAGGCGGACGTCCACGGTATCATCGCCGGGCTGAAGGACGGCACCATCGACGTGATCGCCACCGACCACGCCCCCCACTCCGCCGAGGAGAAAGCCCGCTCCCTCAGCCGGGCCCCCAGCGGCATGATCGGCCTGGAGACCAGTCTGGCCCTCACCCTCACCCAGCTGTACCACACCAAAAAGCTGGACCTGCCCGGTGTGTTCCGCCGCCTGTCCACCAACCCCGCCGATATCCTCCACCTGGCCCGGGGCCATATGTCCCCCGGGGCGGTGGCCGACCTAGTGGTTTTCGACCCCGACGAGGCCTGGACCATCAACCCGGAAAAATTTGCCTCCAAGGCCCGCAACACCCCCTTCGCCGGGCGGACCGTGAAGGGCCGGGTGAAATACACCATTGTCCAGGGCGAGGTTATCTATCAGGACGGGGTGTAACATAAAAGAAAGGAATGGTTCAAATGTCATTCGACGTTTTACAGGATAAGATCCGCGCCATGAAAAACCCCACCGTGGCCGGGCTGGACGCCCGCATCGAGTACGTGCCCGAGCACCTCCGCCGGGCCGCCTTTGAGGAGCACGGGGTGGGTCTCAAGGGGGCCGCCGAGGCCATCTGGCAGTTTAACCGGGGGCTTATCGACGCCCTTTGTGATATTGTCCCCGCTGTAAAGCCCCAGGCGGCCTACTACGAAAACCTGGGCTGGCAGGGGATGGAAGTGCTGGAGCGCACCATAAAATACGCCAGAGAGAAGGGCCTTTTTGTCATTGCCGATATCAAGCGGGGGGACATCGGCTCCACCGCCGCCGCCTACGCCGAGGGATGGCTGTCCGGGGCCAAGATCGAGGGGCAGATATTCAAGTCCTTCGACGCCGACTGTGTCACCCTCAACGGCTACATGGGCTCCGACTCCATCAGGCCCTTCCTGGAGGCCGCAAAGGGGGAGGACAAGTGCGTCTTCGTGCTGGTGAAGACCTCCAACCCCGGCTCCGGGGAGCTCCAGGACATCCCCGCCGGAGACCGGACGGTCTATCAGGTGATGGGCGACCTGAACCAGCGCATCGCCACCGGTACCGAGGGCAAGTACGGCTACACCATGGCCGGGGCGGTTACCGGGGCCACCTACCCCTCCGACATCCGGGCACTGCGCAAGCGGCTGGAAAGCACTTTCTTCCTGGTGCCCGGCTACGGCGCCCAGGGGGGCACCGCCGACGATGTGCGGTATGCCTTTGACAAATACGGTCACGGGGCCATTGTAAATTCCTCCCGGGGCATCATGTGCGCCTGGCAGAAGACGGGCGGGGACGGACACGACTTCGCCGAAGCGGCCCGCAACGCCGCCCTCGCCATGCGGGACGACATCAAACAGTTTGTGACCATTGTGTAAGGGGTGGACGCATGAAGGTAGAACACGCATGCAGCATCATCGCCAGGGAACAGCTGACCCCGGACACCGTCTCCATGACTCTGGCGGTGGGCGACATGGTCAGCTCCGCCGTTACCAATACCGGGCGGCCCATTCACCCCGGACAGTTTATCCACATCAAATGCGGGGAGGGCCTGCTGCTTCGCCGGCCCATCTCCATCCAGTCCTGGCTGGGGCCCCGGATGGGGGGGACCATCACCGTTGTCTTTGAGGCGAAGGGGGAGGGTACCCGCTGGCTGGCCCAGCGTCAGGTGGGGGACACCCTGGACGTGCTGGGCCCCTTGGGGAACGGCTTCCGGACCACCCCCGGCCCCTACTTATTGGTGGGAGGCGGCATCGGCGTGCCGCCGCTCTACGCCTGTGCCTGCTACACCGGCGGTTCCTCCACCGCCATTTTGGGGTTCCGCTCCAAGGATCGGGCCATCCTGCTGGACGAGTTTGACAGCGCGTGCATCGACGTTCAAATTGCCACCGACGACGGCTCCCTGGGCTACCACGGCTTTGTGGACGCACTGGTGCGTCAGGAACTGGAGAAGAACCGCCACTATCAGGGAATCCTGGCCTGCGGGCCCAAGCCCATGCTGAAAAATGTTGCGAACGTGGCCGCCGAGTTTAATGTCCCCTGCCAGGTGTCCATGGAGGAGCGGATGGGCTGCGGCGTGGGGGCCTGTCTGGTGTGCGCCGTGGCCATGAAGGACGGCACGGTAAAGCACGTCTGCAAGGACGGCCCGGTGTTTGACGCGGAGGAGGTGGACTGGGATGCCTGACGTGAACATGCAGGTGGAGCTGGCGGGGGTGACGCTGAAAAATCCCGTGGTTGTGGCCTCGGGCACCTTCGGCTTTGGCCGGGAGTACAGCCAATTTTACGACCTGGGGGAGCTGGGCGGCATCTGTGCCAAGGGGCTGACCCTCCACCCCCGAAACGGCAACCCCGCCCCCCGCATTGCCGAGACCCCCATGGGCATCCTCAACTCGGTGGGGCTGGAAAATCCCGGCGTGGACGCCTTTATCCAGGAGGAGCTGCCCTTCCTGCGAACATTTGATACGAAAATGATCGCCAATATCTCCGGAAATACCCCGGAGGAGTACGGCGTCATGTGCGAGAAGCTGGCGGAGGCCGGGGTGGATATGATCGAGGTGAATATCTCCTGCCCCAACGTGAAGGCGGGGGGGCTGGCCTACGGCACCCGGCCCGAGCTGGCCGCCGAGGTTACTGAGACGGCAAAAAAGCACGCCGGAGGCGTGCCTGTGATGGTAAAGCTGTCCCCCAACGTGACGGATATCACCGAGATTGCCCGGGCGGTGGAGGGGGCGGGGGCGGACGCCCTGTCTCTGATTAACACCATCCGGGGGATGCGTATTGACGTAAACACCCGCCGCCCCGTTTTGAAGATGAACACCGGGGGCCTGTCCGGCCCCGCCGTGCTGCCGGTGGCGGTGCGGATGGTGTGGGAGGTGGCCCAGGCAGTGAAGCTGCCCATCCTGGGCATGGGGGGCGTGTCCAAGGGAACGGACGCCGCCCAGCTGATGCTGGCCGGGGCCTCCGCCGTGGCGGTGGGCACCGCCCTGTTCGCCGACCCCTTCGCCCCCCTGAAGGTCCGGGACGAATTGGCCGGCCTGGCCGCCCGGCAGGGGCTGGCGTCGGTTTCGGAGCTGACCGGAGGGGTGCGTCCCTGGTGACAAAACGCGGCGGGCCGGGGTCGTCCCGCCCTACGGGCCCGCGTGTAGGGCGCGACGACCCGGCGCGCCGTATTTGATTCCGCCCCTTTTCGGGGATAGGCTGACATCCTGTAGGGCAGAGCCCTTGCCCTACAGGCGGACCGTGAAAAAGGAAAGAAGGGTATCCCTATGCTGGAACACATCATCGAGCTGTGCCTGCCCACCATTATCTCGGCCTGTGAGCTGATGGGTATTTTCGTGGTGGCCGTTACCGCCCTGCACGCCTTTTGGCTGTACTGCGCGGGGATGGTGACCCGCAAGCCCCGGAACATCAAGTTTCAGCTGGCTGAGGGCCTGGCCACCAGTCTGGAGTTCAAAATGGCCGCCGAGATTTTAAAGACCGTGCTGGTCCGGGACCTGAACGAGCTGATGGTGCTGGGGGCGGTGATTTTGCTGCGGGCGCTGCTGTCCCTGCTCATCCACATTGAGATGAAGGGAGAGCACGCCGACCCCCGGGAAAACAAGAGGGAGGAGTCCTGATATGACAACCATCTATCTGATCCGCCACGCCGAGGCGGAGGGCAATCTCTACCGCCGGGTCCATGGCTGGTACGACTCCCTGATTACCGAAAACGGCTACCGGCAGATCGCCGCTTTAGAGGAGCGTTTCCGGGATATCCACATCGACGCGGTGTATTCCAGCGACCTGTTCCGCACCCGGACCACCGCCCGGGCCATTTACCGCTCCAAAAACCTCCCCCTGCGCACCCACCCCGGCCTGCGGGAGCTGAATCTGGGGGAGTGGGAGGACCGGACCTTTGGAGCTGTGCGCCACAGTGACCCCCGGCAGATGGACCTGTTCAACCGCACTGACCCGGCTTGGGAGGTGGAGAAGGCGGAGAACTTTTTCCAGCTGGGGGACCGGCTGTATGAGGCGGTGGGCCGTCTGGCAGGGCGGCATCCCGACCAGAGCGTGGCGATGTTCAGCCATGGCATGGCCATCCGTCAGTTCCTGGGCAGGGTGAAAAATATCCCGCCGGAGGAGTGGCACGCCATGCCCCACGGGGACAACACGGCGGTGACCTGTCTCACCTTCGACGGGGAGAAGTTTACCATTCAGTTTGAGATGGACAACTCCCACCTGCCCGAGGACATCTCCACCCTGGCCCGCCAGTCCTGGTGGCGGAAGGACAAAAAGACGGCGGCGGACGTGAACCTGTGGGCGGATATCCCCGTTAAAACCTGGTCCCAAGATCAGGAGCTGTACCTGAAGCTGCGGCGGGAGGCCTGTCCCGGCGTGGAGGACGCGCTCCTTCTGGCCGAGGCGGAGGAGCTGTGGAACCGCTGGCCCTGCGGCATGTGGAACATCAACATCTTCCACGCGGGGGAGCGGCCCATAGGCGTGATCCTCTATGACGACCGGTGCAACACAAAGAGAACGGGGTACATCAAATTTCTGTCCCTTCTTCCGGAGGACCGGGGCAGAGGGCTGGGAATCCAGCTCATTGGGGCGGCGGTGTCTATGCACCGCAACAGCGGCCGGGACCGACTGCGCCTCCACTGCCCGGCGGACAACGACCGGGCCCGGCGGTTTTTTGAGAAGTATGGCTTTAAAAAGATCGGAGAGGGCCCGGAGGGGGACCTGCTGGAAAAATATATTGGGTATGATTGGTAGCATCTACCCGCACAGCTCCCGGAAAATGGTCTCCCGCAGGCCCAGGCCTACGGCGTAATAGGCATAGGCTTCATAGCTGCTGCATTCCGTTAGGCGGCTGAGAAGCTGATCGCAGAGCTCAAAGCCTATTTGCTCCCGGACCTGGGACAGAACCTGCTCATACGCTGTTTTGGCGGAATGATAGCCGGGAATGTCCTCACAGAGACAGACGACAGCGTGGGAAACGTCTTCATTTCCCCAGAACAGCTGGGCAAATAGTTCTTGCATAGTTGCCACTCCTCATCTACAATACATTCGCAGTTTGCGAATGCAATTATACATCTACAAATTGCGAATGTCAAGGGGCGAAGGGAAAGAAAATGAAATTTCATGAACGTATCCGGCTGCTGAGAAAAGAACGGGATTTGACGCAGAAAGAAGTTGCTGCTGAATTGGGAATCGGCTTTCGGGCCTACCAGTGCTACGAGTTGCAGCAGCGGTCGCCTGATATGAAGGGCCTCATTGCCATCGCCGACTTCTTTGACGTCAGCCTGGATTACCTGGTGGGTCGCTCCGAGGAGCGGGAACGGCGGTGAAAATCCCTCTTGCATTGAGTGACACCAATGTGTTATAATAACCTTGGCGAAAGCCAAAGCTGATGATGTAATTCACATTCCCACCGCTAAAAAGCGCCCCCCAGAGAGATGGCTCCTCTCTGGGGGGCGCTTTTGCTGTGACAGGCTCACTGTCCCTTACCGTGCTGGTCGAGCCATTTGCGCACATAGTGGCTGGCTATGTTTGCTGCGACAGACACGAAAAAGCTGATGATTGCGTCCATATTCCCACCTCCTCCTGCTGCCGGTGTAGGTGGGGACAGCACCGCCATTATACCAAAATCCGACAGCACCCGCAAGTGCCGTAAACGTGGTAAACGCGGGATGAAATTGCCCCTTGCAGGGGCAGGAGAGTTGTGCTATAATAGCACCAGCGAAAGCTAAGAAGCTGGCTATCGTAACCCAATACCTTCATCGCAAAAGCGACCCCCCGAAAGAGGTAGGCACTCTCCGGGGGGTCGCTTTCGCTGTGGCAGGCTCACTGTTCTTTGCTGTGTCTGTCGAGCCATTTGCAGATGTAGTAGGCGGCTACATTTGCTGTAGCAGACACGAAGAAGCTGGCGATATACTCCATACCTTCACCTCCATCTGCTGCCGGTGTAGGTAGAACAGCACCGCCATTATACCAAAATCCGACAAGTCCCGCAAGGCGTGTTGACGGATTCCTCCAAGGCTGATATACTGATACTATTTTAAGGGAAAAGAGGGCGGAGCATGCCGTTTGATCGCGATTTATTTCTCCCCGTGACCCTGGACGACATGGCCCGCCGGGGCTGGGACGGGTATGACTTCCTGCTCATCACCGGGGACGCCTATGTGGACCACCCCTCCTTCGGCCCGGCTATCATCGGGCGGCTGCTGGAGGCGGAGGGCTATCGGGTGGCCGTGTTGGCCCAGCCGGACTGGCACAGCGCGGAGGCGTTCGGAACTCTGGGCCGGCCCCGGCTGGGGGTGCTCATCGGGGCGGGGAACATCGACTCCATGGTGGCCCACTACACCGCCGCCAAAAAGCGCCGCCACGACGACGCCTACTCCCCCGGCCGCAGGGCGGGTCTGCGCCCCGACCATGCCACAGTGGTCTACTCCAACCGGGTGCGGGAGGCCTTTGGGGACATTCCCATCGTCATCGGCGGGTTGGAGGCGTCCCTCCGCCGCTTCGCCCACTACGACTACTGGGAGGACAAGGTGCGCCGGTCCGTCCTGTTCGACGCCCAGGCGGACATCCTCACCTACGGCATGGGGGAAAATGCCACCCTGGAGATCGCCGCCCGGCTGGCCTCGGGGACCCCTGTGGGAGAGATCACCGACGTGCGGGGCACCTGCGTCATCGGCAAATACCCCGGCCTGTGCGCCTATCCCAGGGTGGAGGTCCCCTCCTTTGAGGAGGTGTCCGCCTCCAAAACAGCCTACGCCCGGGCCAATATGGTGGAGTACCAGGAACACGACGCGGTGTCCGGCAAGGCCATTGTGCAAAAGCATGGGGACCGCTTCCTGATTGTCAACCCGCCCGCCTTCCCGCTGTCCACCCGAGAGCTGGACCGGGTGGCGGAGCTGCCCTATGTTCGGGAGCCTCACCCCATGTACGACAATATGGGGGGCGTGCCCGCCATCGAGGAGGTGCGCTTCTCCGTCACCCACAACCGGGGGTGCTTCGGGGCGTGTAATTTCTGCTCCCTGGCCTTCCACCAGGGTCGGACCATCTCCTGCCGCAGCCATGAGAGCGTGATCCGGGAGGTGAAGGCCCTCACCCAGCACCCCGGCTTCAAGGGCTACATCCACGATGTGGGCGGGCCGTCCGCCACCTTCCGCCGACCCTCCTGCCAGAAGCAGCTCAAGAGCGGCATGTGCCGGAACCGGGCCTGTCTGGCCCCAGAGCCCTGCCCCAATCTGGATGCCGACCACACCGACTACATGATGCTCCTGCGCAAGCTCCGGGAAATTCCCAAAGTAAAAAAGGTGTTTATCCGGTCGGGTATCCGCTTCGACTATCTTATGAAGGACCCCAGCGGGGAGTTTTTCACCGATCTGGTCCAGCACCACATCTCCGGCCAGCTGAAGGTGGCCCCGGAGCACTGCGTAGCTCACACCCTGGACTATATGGGCAAACCCCACATCGAGGTCTACGAGAAATTCCGGGAAAAATATTTCAAGCTGAACCGCCGCTACGGCAAGGAGCAGTATCTGGTGCCCTACCTCATCTCCTCCCACCCTGGCTGTACTCTGGAGGACGCGGTCCGGCTGGCGGAGTGGCTGAACAAGCAAGGCCACATGCCCGAGCAGGTCCAGGACTTCTACCCCACCCCCGGCACCCTGGCCACCTGCATGTGGTACACCGGCATCGACCCCCGGACCATGAAGCCGGTGTTCGTCCCTAAAACGCCCCACGATAAGGCCCTTCAGCGGGCTCTGATGCAGTGGCGCAAGCCGCAAAACCGAAAGCTGGTGCTGGAGGCCCTCCGCAAGACCGGCCGGGAGGACCTGATCGGCTACAGCAAGCACTGCCTGGTGAAGCCGGACCGAGGGGAACCGCCCGCCCAGCCGCCCCGCAGGGCGGACAGCGCCTCCAGAGGGGGAGCCCAGGGAGGGAAGCGGTCCCGCATCGATACCTGGACCCGGGTGGAGAAAAAGGAGGGCTCCTCCAAACCGGTCCGCAAGAAGGGCTGGGCGAAGCCGAAGAAGAAGCGGTAAAAGGGCCGGGACGGGCGTGCATGCCCGTCCCGGTTTGGTTAATAGCGCACGGCGCTGGAGTCAGGCTCCCAGCTGGGGGTGCCGGAGTAGCTGCTGTTTCCGGTGATATCCCGGGCGGCGTTGCCGATGCCCCGGCCCACGTCATCCAGTGCGTCCTCGGTGCCGCGGACAATGTCCCGGGCGCCCCGGGTCAGGTCCCGGGAGAGGGTGCTGTCGTCTCTGCCGTAGACCTGGCCATTGGAGCCGGCGGCGTAACGGCCATCCTCAAAATAGGTGCGGCCGTCATAGATTCGGCCGTTGTAGACAGACTGATTGCCGTAGCGCCGGGCGACCTGTCCGGCGGAGCCGGAGGTGGTCCCGGAGGCGGCGCCCGAGCCGGAGCCGGTCCCGGAGCCGGTGGTGCTGTTGGCGTTGGGGTCCCGATTGCTGCAGGCCGCCAGCGACCCCGTCAGAGCGAGGGCCAGGGCCAGAACCGCAATGCTTTTTTTCATCCAAAAATCCTCCCGCTTGTTTTTTCACGGAAGTCCCATCCGCGGTCTAGTATGTGCCCATTTTGCCGGACTCAGTAAGGAAATGGGCGGGTAATTTGGATTTTTTGACCGCTTTTGACGGAAAAGCCCCGGGTGGTTTCGGTTTTTTTGGAAAAAACTTCGGCATAATCCCTTGCAATTTCCCCGACGGTGTGGTATAGTATAACCAGAAAGTAAGGTAGTATGGTGAGAGTGGGGTCGCGGCTCCGCTCTTTTTGATTGACAAAACCGGTTTGCAGGAGGAACATTATGGCAAAAGTGACCGACGCTGTGGCCGCCCTGGCCCTCCCCGTGGTGGAGGAGGCGGGCTGCACCCTGTGGGATGTGGAATATGTCAAGGAGGCGGGGACCTGGTTCCTCCGGGTCTACATCGACAAGGAGGGCGGCGTGTCCATCGACGACTGCGAGGCCGTCTCCCGGCCCCTGTCCGACCGGCTGGACCAGGCTGACCCCATCGAGGGCAGCTACACCTTCGAGGTCTCCTCCGCCGGGGCCGACCGGGCGCTGAAAAAGCCCGAGCACTTTGTCCAATTCCAGGGGAGCGAGGTGGAGGTGAAGCTCTACCGCCCCCGGGAGGGCCGCAAGGAGTTTGTGGGCCTGCTCCGCAATTACGAGGACGGCGCCGTCACCCTGGAGATCGACGGCGCTCAGGTCCTGTTCACCAGGCAGGAGATCGCCCTGGTGCGGCTGTACCCCAGATTTTGAAGACGCCCCCGAAAACGTCCGAAATTCTTATACTGTATTTCAAATATGACGGACGCATTGTGATGCGTCCCTACCGTTCAGGAGGAAGAACACCGTGGCTAAGAGAGTGACAAAGAAGAATGTCAATACCAACGAGATGGACGGCAAGGAGTTTTTTGAGGCCATCCATCAGATTGAGCAGGAAAAGGGCATTAAGCCGGGCTACATGATGGAGAAGGTGACCCAGGCCCTGCTGTCTGCCTACCGCCGGGACCACGAGGGGGTGGGGGATAACCTGTTTGTGGAGGCCGATGAGTCCACCTATACCGTCCGCCTGTATCTGAAAAAGGAAATCGTGGAGGAGGTTGACAACCCTGCCACCGAGATCAGCCTGGAGGAGGCCCGGCGCTCCCTGCCCCGGGCCGAGCTGGGCGACACGGTGCGCATGGAGGTGAAGGCCCGGGCCTTCGGCCGCATCGCCGCCCAGACCGCCCGGCAGGTAATCATCCAGGGTATCCGCGAGGCGGAGCAGGGGATGATTTACGACGAGTTCTCTACCAGGGAGCATGAGCTGCTCACCGGGCTGGTTACCCGCATCGACCCCCGGAACGGCTCTGTGTCCCTGCGGCTCCACGCCAACGACCAGTTTACCGACGCCTACCTGGGTACCAGCGAGCAGGTGAAGGGAGAGCGGTATGTGGAGGGCCAGCGGCTGAAGGTCTACGTGGTGGAGGTCCGCAAGGCCACCAAGGGCCCCCAGGTGCTTATCTCCCGCACCCACCCCGGCCTGGTAAAGCGGCTGTTTGAGCTGGAGGTTCCCGAGGTTTACGACGGCACGGTGGAGATCCGCTCGGTGGCCCGGGAGGCCGGCTCCCGCACCAAGATGGCCGTGCTGGCTACAGAGCCCAATGTGGACCCCATCGGCGCCTGCGTGGGCCCCCGGGGCCAGCGGGTGAACACCATCGTGGAGGAGCTGAAGGGGGAGAAGATCGACATTATCAAGTGGTCTGAGGACCCGGCGGAGTATATCGCTGCCGCCCTGTCCCCCGCCGACGTAATCAGCGTGGAGGAGCTGCCCGCTGTGGGCGACGCCAAGAGCTGCCGGGTGGTGGTCCCCGATGACCAGCTGTCCCTGGCCATCGGCAAGGAGGGCCAGAACGCCCGCCTGGCCGCCAAGCTCACCGGCTATAAAATCGACATCAAGCCCGCTTCCGCCCCCCTGGAGCCCATTGAGGACCTGATCGCCCAGGCCGAGGCCGATGCCGCCGAGGCAGCCCTGGAGGAGGCCATGGCCGAGGCGGAGGAGAACGGGGAGATTCCGGAGGACTAAAGCGTAGGGCGGGACGACCCGGCCCGCCGTCCCCATTGATAAATCGTTTCCGAATCATGCGGCGCGCCGGGTCGTCGCGCCCTACAAAATACCACCCTTACGAGAAGGAGAGAGGACCTTGCCCAAGAAGATACCCATGCGCCAATGTGTTGGCTGCCGGGAGATGAAAGAGAAAAAGTCGCTAATCCGGCTGGTAAAACCGCCGGAGGGGCCGGTGTCCCTGGACTTCAAGGGCAAGCTGCCCGGCCGGGGGGCCTATGTGTGCCCCGACCCCGCGTGTTTGAAGCGAGCCCGGAAGAGCCGGGCCCTGGAGCGGGCCTTTTCCTCTCTGATTATGGACGAGGTGTGGGAGGAGCTGGAGGAGCAGATGAAGGAGGTGCCCACGGATGCCCAATGACCCTATTCTCCACCTGCTGGGCCTGGCCAAAAAGGCCGGCCGGCTGGAGATCGGCGAGGAGCCGGTGGGGGCTGCCTGCCGGGCCCGTCAGGCCAGGCTGATCCTGCTGGCCGCCGACGCCGCCCCCAACACCTGCCGCCGGGCGGCCCACTTCGGCGAGGCTGGGAACATCCTCTGGCTGGAGACCCCCTTTAGCAAGGGGGAGCTGGGCTTTATTCTGGGCCGGTCCTCCTGCGCCATGGCCGCCCTCACCGACGCCGGCTTTTCCGCCGCCGTTGTGGAGAAGCTGGCCGCCCGGGACCCGGACAAATACGGCCCCGCAGCCGTTCAGTTGCGGACCAAGGCCGACCGGGTGCTCCAGCGGCAGAGAGAGCAGCGGCAGCACGAGAAAAACCTGCGGGACGGGAAGAAAAAGCCCTGGGCCCCGCCGCCCGGGCCGAAGGAGGAGGGGACGCCCCGCCGAGGCAGGCCCGATCCGGCCAAGGAGGCCCGGCCACCCCGGGCCCACCGCCGTCTTCAGGACGGCTCCCGGGCAGAGCGCCCCACATCCGCCAAGAGCGGCCCCGGCGGCCGCCGTCTTACCGGCAAGTTCCGTAAACCCTGAGAAACGAGGTGCATGCATCTATGATGATTAAATATCCCGTCCATAAGCTGGCCAAGGACTTTACCAAGAAGGGGAAGACCCTGCCCTCCAAGGAGGTCATGGACATCCTGACCCAGTACGGTCACCCTCCCAAGAACCACATGCAGCCCCTGAGCGACCTGGAGCTGTCTATTGTCTTTGAGTATCTGACCCAGCATAACCAGATCGACTCCATCGAACAGGTCTATGCCGACGTCTACCATGAGCCCGAGGCCAAAAAGGAGCCCGCACCCAAGGCGGAGGGCCGTCCGGCCGCTCCCCATGGGGAGAAGAAGGACCAGGCCAAGCCCGCTCAGGGCCAGGGCACCCGGCCCGCGCCTCAGCCCCAGCCCCAGCAGCAGGGCAAGCCCGCGGTCCAGCAGCCGGCCAGCCGCGTCCCCGCCAAGAAGGTGGTGGACACCCGTGGCGGCCCGGCGGTGAACCTGGAGAAGTATGACGAGCGGCTGGAGAACTTCACTGACCAGCGCCGCCAGGACATGCGGGGGGGCAAGCAGAAGCTCCAGAAGCAGAACCAGCGGGGCCGCCAGCAGGGCGGCCGGGGCCAGTCCTTCGGCAACAAGCGCCGCCAGGAGGAGCAGGACCGGATGCGCCGCCTCCAGCTGGAGATTGCCAAGAAGACCCCCACCAAGGTGCTCATCCCCGACGAGATCGGTGTGGGTGAGCTGGCCTCCCGGATGAAAAAGACCGGGGCCGAGGTGGTGAAGTGCCTCATTAAAAACGGGGTTATGGCCTCCCTTTCCGACATTATCGACTTCGACACCGCCGCCATCATCGCCGAAGAGATGGGCTGTAAGGTGGAAAAAGAGGTGATTGTCACCATCGAGGAGCGCCTTATCGACACCGCCGAGGACAGGGAGGAGGACCTGGAGACCCGGGCTCCCGTGGTGGTAGTTATGGGCCACGTGGACCACGGCAAGACCTCCCTTCTGGACTATATCCGAAACGCCAACGTCACCGCCGGCGAGGCCGGCGGCATCACCCAGCACATTGGCGCCTACCAGGTGGATGTGAATGGCAACACTGTCACCTTTCTGGATACCCCCGGCCACGAGGCCTTTACCGCCATGCGCGCCCGGGGCGCCATGATTACCGACGTGGCTATTCTGGTGGTGGCCGCCGACGACGGCATTATGCCCCAGACCGTGGAGTCCATCAACCACGCCAAGGCGGCCAACATCCCCATCATCGTGGCCATTAACAAGATGGATAAGCCGGCGGCCAACCCCGACCGGATTATGCAGCAGCTCACCGAGTATGAGCTGGTGCCCGAGGACTGGGGCGGCGAGACTATTGTGTGCCCCATCTCCGCCAAGACGGGCATGGGCATCGAACGGCTGCTGGACATGGTGGTGCTTACCGCCGAGGTCCAGGAGCTGAAGGCCAACCCCAACCGCACCGCCCACGGCGCGGTCATCGAGGCCCGGCTGGACAAGGGCCGGGGCCCTGTGGCCACCCTGCTGGTGCAGAACGGCACCCTGAAGCAGGGCGATGTCATCATTGCCGGCACCGCAGTGGGCCGTGTCCGGGCCATGACCGACGCCCGGGGCCAGAAGCTTGCCGAGGCCGGTCCCTCCGTGCCGGTGGAGATCATCGGCATGGGCGAGGTGCCCGGCGCGGGCGACGACTTCCACGCCGTTGCCGACGAGCGCATGGCCCGGGAACTGGTGGAGCAGCGCAAGCACGAGCAGAAGGCCAACCTCAACAGCTCGGTGGGCAAGGTCACGCTGGAGGACCTGTTCAGTCAGATTCAGGCCGGAGAGATGAAGAACCTCAATGTCATCGTTAAGGCCGACGTCCAGGGCTCTGCCGAGGCTGTGAAGGCCTCGCTGGAGAAGCTGACCAACGAGGAGGTCCGGGTGCGGGTGATTCACTGCGCCGTGGGCGCCATCAGCGAAAGCGACGTGATGCTGGCGGGCACCTCCGGGGCCATCATCGTGGGCTTCAACGTCCGTCCGGACAACAACGCCAAGGACTCCGCCGCCCGTATGGGGGTGGACATGCGGATGTACCGGGTCATTTACGACGCCATCAACGAGATCGAGGCGGCTATGAAGGGCATGCTGGCGCCCAAGTTCCGGGAGGTGGACCTGGGCCGGGCCGAGGTGCGCAACGTCTTCCGCATCACTGGCGTGGGCATGGTGGCCGGCTGCTACGTGCTGGATGGCAGGATGCAGCGCAACGCCCAGATGCGCCTGCTGCGGGACAACATCGTCATCTACGACGGGGCCATTGCCTCCCTCCAGCGCTTCAAAGACAGCGTGAAAGAGGTGGCCGCCGGCTACGAGTGCGGCATCACCTTCGAGAAGTTCCAGGACATCAAGGAGGGCGACATCATCGAGGCCTTCCTCATGGAGCAGATTGAGGTGTAAGTTCACCAACGGGGCGGGCGCTTTCGCCCGTCCCGCTTTGCTTACACCCCCAGCGCCTGAACCAAGTCCTCCCGGAGGCCCAAGCCAAGGGAATAGTAAGACTGAACCTCGTAGCCGGTGTAGCGGATGAGCTGAGCAAAATATTGGTCGTACAAATCATGCCCGGCCAGGTCCCTCACCTGTTCGGACAGATGGTCATAGGCTTGTTTGGCATCGGAAAAGCCGGGCAGAGTCTGGCGTAAGCGATCGGCGGCCTCGTCGATTTCAACGTTGCGCCACAGCAATTCAGCAAGCAGGTCTTGCATTTTTATCACTCCTCGTATAAGATGTATTCGCGCTTAAAGTTCGCACTTATTATATCCGAACTTTTAGCGCGTATCAAGGGGTTGAACTATAATGATGGAAGATTTTTCTTCGCGCATAAAGGCATTGCGGAAAGAGCGGGGAATGAAACAGTCCGAAATGGCGGAAATACTGGGGCTGAAAGAACGCTCCTACCAATGCTATGAATACCGTGAACGCTACCCCGACGTCCCAGGTCTGTTGGCCATCGCTGACTTCTTCGATGTCAGCCTGGACTATCTCATGGGACGGTCCGACGTGCGGGAGCGGCGTTAGAATGATTCAAAGGAGGATACCATGGCAAGCAATCGAATCGGACGCATCAACGAGGAGGTCCAGCGGGAGCTGGCCGCCCTCATTCCCACGGTAAAAGACCCCCGGGTAACGGGGATGATCTCGGTGACGGCGGTGGACGTCACCCCGGACCTGAAATTTGCCAAGGCCTACATCTCGGTGCTGGACAAAAGCGACAGCGACCAGGTGCTCAAGGGGCTGAAATCGGCGTCGGGCTATCTCCGCCGGGAGCTGGGCCGGGCGCTGAACCTGCGCCACACCCCGGAGCTCACCTTTTTCCGGGACGACTCCATGGCCAAGGGAGCAAAAATTCTGGAGATGCTCCGGGACCCGGAGGTGGTCAAGCCCGCCAATCCGGCCAACGAGCACATTATTTTGGAGGACGAGGAATGAACACCATTACCACGGCACAGGCCGCCGAATTTCTTCAGGCCCACGACAACTATCTGATTCTCACCCACGTCCGTCCTGACGGCGACACCGTCGGCTGCGCCGCCGGGCTGTGCCGGGCCCTGCGCCAGACGGGGAAGACCGCCTATATTCTGGAAAATCCAGAGGTTACAGAGCTGTTTACGGACTATATAAAGGGGTTGACAATCGGGGCGGACTACACCCCTGAAACGGTTGTGTCGGTTGACATTGCCGCCCGGTCCCTCTTTCCCGGCCCGGCAAAGCCCTATTTGGATCGGGTGGACCTGGCCATCGACCACCACCCCTCCCAGGAGTTCTTCGCCAAGGCTACCTGTCTGGACAGCAAACGGGCGGCCTGCGGTCAACTGGTGCTGGAAATTGTGAAACAATTTGCGGATATTACCCCGGAGATCGGAGAGGCCCTCTATGTGGCAGTTTCCACCGACTGTGGCTGTTTTCAGTACAGCAACGCCGATGCGGCCGCCCACCGGGCGGCGGCCGAGCTGATGGACAGCGGCTTTGACCCCTACCCCATCAACCGCCGCCACTTCCGCACCAAGACCTTTAAGCGGCTGAGGCTGGAGGGGATGCTCACCACCGGCATGGAGCTGCGGGACAGCGGGGTCACCGCCCTGGTTTTCCTCACCCGGGCCATGATCGAGAGCGTGGGGGCCGGCGAGCGGGATATGGACGATATCTCCGCCTTTGTGGGCCAGATCGAGGGGGTCAAAAACGGCGTCACCCTGAAGGAGACGGAAGACGGCCACGTGAAAATTTCCCTGCGCACCGCCCCCGGCGACCTGAACGCCTCCGCCGTCTGCGCCCTGCTGGGGGGAGGCGGCCACGCTGCCGCCGCCGGAGCCATGGTGGAGGGTACTATGGAAACGGTCCGCCAGCGGGTGATTGATGCGATTGAGCAGGTGCGCAATGGCTAGCGGGATTTTGGTAATCGACAAGCCTGCCGGCTGGACTTCCATGGACGTGTGCGCCAAGCTGCGGGGGGTCTTTCACGAGAAGCGGGTGGGCCACAGCGGCACCCTGGACCCTATGGCCACCGGCGTGCTGCCTGTTTTTGTCGGCCGGGCCACCCGGGCGGTGGAGTTTGCGGAAAAATCCGACAAGGAATACATTGCCGGTTTAAAACTAGGTGTCATCACCAACACCCAGGATAGCACCGGCGAAGTCCTGGAGACACGTCCCGTCCAGATCAGCCGGGAGCAGCTGGAGGCGGCTCTGGAAAAGTTCCGGGGGGACATCATGCAGGTGCCCCCTATGTACTCCGCCATCAAGATTAACGGCAAGAAGCTCTATGAGCTGGCCCGCAAAGGCCGTGAAGTAGAACGCCCTGCCAGGCCTGTTGGCATAAAGTCCTTGGAAATACTGGAACAGCAAGGGGAGGACCTTTACACGATTCGGGTCCGCTGTACCAAGGGAACCTATATCCGCACCCTGTGCCACGACATCGGCCAGGCCCTGGCCTGCGGGGGGTGCATGGCTTTTTTGCGCCGGACCATGGCGGCGGGCTTCACGCTGGAGGACGCCGTGAGTCTGGAACGGACTCAGGCAGAAGGGGACCCGGCGTCCCTGCTGCTTCCGGTGGACAGCCTTTTTGCCGGCAGGCCGGTGCTGGTGCTGAAAAGTGCTGAGACGGAAAAAAAGATCCGCAACGGCATGACCGCTGTCCTGCCCGAGCTGTCCCCGGGAGAATACAGGGTGTATGCCCAAAACAGGGAATTTTTGGCCCTGTGCCGGGCCCAGGGCGGGAAGCTGACCACAATCAAGAGCTTTTTCGAGGTGTGATTGTGTAGGGACGCTTTATAAGGCGTCCGCCGTTGCCCTTGCCAAGAAAACGGACGCATCGTGATGCGCCCCTACATGAGGTGTAATTTCCAATGGAAAAACAACGCAGAGTCATTGCCCTGGGCTTTTTTGACGGGGTGCACATGGGGCATGGGGCCCTGCTCCGGCGGGTGAAGGAGACGGCGGACGCCCTGGGGGCGGAGCCGGCAGCCTTTACCTTCGACAAGAGCCCCACCGCCGCCCTCACCGGGCAGACCATCCCCCTGCTGTCCACCCTGGAGGACCGGACAGAGCTGATGGCCCAGCTGTACGGCATCAAAAGTGTTATCATCGCCCCCTTCGATACCATGCAGCACATGGACTGGGAGGAATTCATCGCAGACTACCTGGTGGAGAAGATGGGGGCGGTCCATGTGGTGGCCGGCCACGACTTCCACTTTGGCTACATGGGGGAGGGCAACCCGGAGCGGCTGAGGGCCAAGTGCCAGGCCCTGGGCGTGGGCTGCGATATCATCCCCAAGGTGGAGCTGGACGGGGTGACCGTCTCCTCCACCTACATCCGCACCCTGATCGCCCAGGGGGAGATGGAGCGGGCGGTGGAATTTCTGGGCCACCCCTACCGCCTCACCCGGCAGGTGACCCACGGCAAACGGCTGGGCTCCCGGCTGGGCTTCCCCACGGTGAATCTGCGCATCCCCGAGGGGGTGATTGTCCCCGCCTTTGGGGTCTATGCCACCCGTGTGTGGGTGCTCCCTGTCTGGCCGGACAACCATGAGCCCCCAGGGCCCCAGCACCTCCCGGGGGAGGGGCCCTATATGGCGGTGACCAACGTGGGGGTCCGGCCCACGGTGGAGGACGGGGACCAGGTGACGGTGGAGAGCTTTCTTCTGGACTTCAACGGCGACCTCTACGGCCGTACAGTGCGGGCGGAGTTCTATAAATACCTGCGCCCGGAGCGGAAATTCCCCTCTGTGGAGGCCCTGGCAGAGGAAATTCAACACAACGCGGACCAGACAAGGGAGTTTTTTTGGAGGGTAACGGCCAATGGGAGTGTTCCATCTGCTGCACCATGAGCACCAGGCCCGATATGACAGGATGTATCCCTATCTGTGGGCCTACGCCATCCTGCTGGCCCTGGCCGGCTTTGTGCTGGACACCCCCGCCGGCATCCTGCGGGGGCTGTATACCATCATCACCACCGAGGACGCCCTCATCACCGACTACGTTCTGGTGGCCGGGCCGGGGGCGGCCCTGGTGAACTCCGCCATCGTGACGGCTGTCAGCATCTGTGTGCTCTACGCCGCCCGGGACACCCTCAACGGCATGACCCTGGTGGAGATGGGGCTGATGTCGGGCTTTTCCCTGTTCGGCAAGAATTTTGTGAATATCTGGCCCATTCTGGCCGGTACCTGGCTGTATACCAAGGTGCAGAAGCAGCCGGCGGCGGGCAACATCGGCATCGGCCTGATGGCCACCGCCCTGGCCCCCATCGTCAGCTACATCGCCCTGGACAACGGCTGGGGCGGACCCATCGAGGGGGTGCTGGTGGGGCTGGCCATCGGCTTTGTCATGCCCCCCCTGGCCACCTACACCTACCGCATCCAGAACGGCATGAACCTGTATAATGTGGGCTTTGCCTGCGGGCTGTTGGCCCTTATCTGCGTGCCTCTGATGGCCTCCCTGGGGGCGGACCCTACCACCTACTACCGCTGGGCCGAGGGCTATGACCTGCATTTCGGCATCATGCTGGGCTCCCTGTGCGTTATGCTGATTGTGGGTGGTCTGCTTTTCGCCAACAAGCCCGTCTGGGCGGCCTGGGCGGGCTACCGGCGGCTGCTCCAGACCAGCGGCCGGGCGCCCAGCGACTACCTGCGCATGTTCGGCCCCGCCCCGGTGGTGATTAACGCCGGGGTTAACGGGCTCATCGGGATGGCCTATATCCTGCTGACCGGCGGCGACCTGAACGGCCCCACCGTGGGGGGCATCCTCACCATTATGGGCTTCTCCGCCTTCGGCAAGCACGCCTTCAACATCCTGCCCGTCATGGCTGGAGTGGCCCTGGGCAGCGTGGTGATGGACTGGTCCCTTACCGACTCCGCCGTCCAGCTGGCCTGTCTGTTCTGCACCACCCTGGCCCCCATCGCCGGCTACTTCGGCTGGGGCTATGGGGTGCTGGCCGGATTCCTCCACTCGTCAGTGGTGCTGTACACCGGTTCCCCCGTGGCGGGGATGAATCTGTATAACAACGGCTTTTCCGGCGGGCTCATTGCCATCGTTCTCTACCCCGCCATTATGGCCATCGCCCGCCACCGCAAGCCGGTGCTCCAGGAGGAGGACTACTTTGACCAGCTGGAGGGCGACCGGCCCGTCATCCCCCCGGACCCCCACGCCATGCGGGAGGAGGAGTGAAACATCCGTATCTTCCCGCTTGACAATTCCTCCGGCGGGTGATATAGTGTGTCTGTCAAATTGGCGTTGACGGAGAAGAAGTCCGCAAAAGCACCCAGAGAGGGGCGCGCTGTGCTGAAAGCGCCCTGTGTGACGGCGGACCGGTACCACTCCGGAGCCGCCCGGGAGGACCGGGCCGGGACCTCCCGTTACCGAGGACACGAGCGACGGCCAGAGCCGTAAGCAGGGTGGAACCGTGGAGATTTCTTCACCCCTGGATTTGCAGGGGTGATTTTTTATCCCCTGTAGGGGGCGGCGCCCTCGCCGCCCCGCATTTATCAGGCATCAAGCTATATTATTACATACGGGCCGCCGAGGGCGGCGGCCCCTACGGGAGGTAACAACATCATGTCCGAAGAAAATCTGTTCACCTTTGAAAACCCGGAATACCGCGCCACCTATTGGCATACCTGCTCCCATGTGATGGCCCAGGCGGTGAAGCGCCTGTGGCCCGAGGTCAAGCTGGCCATCGGCCCCTCCATCGACGAGGGCTGGTACTACGACATGGACGCCCCCTTTGCCTTTACCCCCGAGCACCTGGAGCAGATTGAGGGGGAGATGCGGAAAATCTGTAAGGAGAAGCTGAAGCTGGAGCGGTTCGAGCTGCCCCGGGCGGAGGCTTTGAAGTTCATGGAGGAGCGGGACGAGAAGTACAAGGTGGAGCTCATCAACGACCTGCCCGAGGACGCGGCCATCTCCTTCTACAAGCAGGGGGAGTTTACCGACCTGTGCGCCGGCCCCCATCTGGACTCCACCGGGCGGATCAAGGGCAACGCCCTGAAGCTCACCGCCTGCAACGCAGCCTACTGGCGGGGGGACTCCAGCCGGGAGACCCTCCAGCGCATCTATGGCGTGGCCTTCCCCAAGAAGGACGAGCTGGACGAGTACCTGGCCAAAATTGAGGAGGCCAAGAAGCGGGACCACCGCCGTCTGGGCAAGGAGCTGGGCCTGTTCATGCTCCGGGACGAGGGCCCCGGCTTCCCCTTCTTCCTGCCCAAGGGCATGACCCTGAAAAACACCCTCCTGGACTACTGGCGCAAGGTCCACAAGAAGTACGGCTACGTGGAAATCTCCACCCCCATCATGCTCAACCGGCAGCTCTGGGAGCGGTCCGGCCACTGGGATCACTACAAGAACAACATGTACACCACCGTCATTGACGATGTGGACTTCGCCGTGAAGCCCATGAACTGCCCCGGCGGCATGCTGGTCTACGCCAGCGAGCCCCACTCCTACCGGGACCTGCCCCTGCGGGTGGGGGAGATCGGCCTGGTCCACCGCCACGAGCTGTCCGGCGCGCTCCACGGCCTGTTCCGGGTGCGCTGCTTCAACCAGGACGACGCCCACGTCTTCATGACCCGGGAGCAGATGCAGGACGTGATTCAGGAGACGGTCCGCCTGTTCGACGAGGTCTACAACGTCTTCGGCCTGAGCTACACCATCGAGCTGTCCACCATGCCCGAGGACCACATCGGCACCGTGGAGGAGTGGGAGCGCAACCAGAACATTCTCAAGGCCGCCATCACCGCCATGGGCAAGGAGTTTGTCATCAATGAGGGTGACGGCGCCTTCTACGGACCCAAGCTGGACTTCCACCTGGCCGACTCCCTGGGCCGCACCTGGCAGTGCGGCACCATCCAGCTGGACAGCCAGCTCCCCGAGCGCTTCGAGCTGGAGTACACCGGCGAGGACGGCCAGAAACACCGGCCCGTCATGATTCACCGGGTGGTGCTGGGGTCCATCGAGCGGTTTATCGGCGTGATTACCGAGCACTTCGCCGGGGCCTTCCCCGCCTGGCTGGCCCCCGTCCAGGTGAAGCTGCTTCCTGTCACCGACCGGGCCGCGGAGTACGCCGCCAAAGTCTCCGCCCAGCTGGACGCCCAGGGCTTCCGGGTGGAGGTGGACGGCCGCAACGAGAAGATCGGCAAGAAGATCCGGGAGGCCACCCTGGAGAAGGTCCCCTTCATGCTGGTGGTGGGCGACCGGGATATGGAAAACGGCACCGTCTCCGTCCGCCGCCGCTCCGGCGAGGATCTGGGGGCCATGTCTCTGGAGGACTTCGCCGCCCTGCTGGACGGCGAGGTCAAGGAAATGACCATCAAGTGAGTATAAAAAGCCCCCCTTGTCAAAGGGGGGAGGGCCACGAAGTGGCGGGGGGATTCCGTTTACAAGATGACGGAATCCCCCAGTCACCGCCCGCGGCGGTGCCAGCCCCCTTTCGCAAGGGGGCCTTTTTATGCCTGCACCTGATTCACAATCCCCACAAACAGGGGCACGCCCTCGGCACGAATGACGAACAGGAAGGGCCGGTCCAGGTCCATGACGCAGACCTCGGTGGACTGGGGCGGGAGGTTGAAGTTCCTGACATGAAGCATGGTGACGGCGGCGGCCTCCACCCCCTCCTCGTCCACCTTCACCCGGGCCAGCTGTTTGGCGTCGGACAGGAAAGCATCCAGGTCGGTGAGGGCGGACAGGTCTGCCCTGTCCGGGTCGGTCAGGTCGGTGATGCCCAGGGCGGCCAGGGTCTCCAGCAGGTCCAGGTCGGAGTTCACGTCAAACTTGGGCACCGACCACTGGACCTCGCCCCAGGTGCAAGCGTCCCCGTAGAACTCCAGGCGGGCGAGGAAATCCTCCTCCTGGAGCAGGGCCTCGGGAGCCACCCCCTCGTCGGGCAGCACAAAGACCATCTCCCCCACTTGGGTGGACAGCCGGGCGGCCTGATAGCCCTCCCGCCGGATAAAGTTGGCGTCCTCCGTCCGGTGCATAAAGTCCACCTTGCTCTCGTTTCCGGCGGCGTCGGTGAAGGTATCCTCCTCCGTCTGGGCGGGGTCAAATTCGCTGTTCCATGCCGCTTTGTAGTACAGGGAGGACACCAGCATGGCCAGGGTCAGCGCGTCGGTCTGGACCACCGGGGTGTCGGAGCCGATCAGGCCCTTGGTCTGCTCATTCACCCACTGGGTGATGGCGGCGTCGGCCTCGCCCGTCCCCATGGGGACGGAGTAAGCCCCGGCGTAGTACTTTTGGGCCAGGGTGTCCAGCGTCTCCTGGATGTAAGCCCCCTGCATATTGCTGTTGAGCCAGATGGAGTTGGCCAGAATCAGGGCGCTCATCCCGTCGTCGGTGTACAGCGCCCGCCAGATGTGCTCCACCTGGTCCTGGAGGGCGGCCGCGTCCTCCGCGCCGATGGCCTCCAGCACCTGGCGGCGGCTGTCTCCGTCGGCGCACTGGGCCAGCATGGTCAGGGCCGACCAAAGGGACAGGGGGGAGTAAATGGCGTTTTCCTCTGTGTGCTCCGTCAGGACCAGGGGGGTGCTTTTGGCGGCGAAGTCGTTCAGCACTTTCCAGTGTTCCTCAGTGAGACCGGGGTTGTCCCCCCGGAGGGCCGCCAGGGCGTCGTGATACTGGCCAAGTGCGTCCAGATAGGCTTGCAGTGCCTCCTGGTTGCCCCCGTCCGGCATCTGGGGCTGCTGGGGAAATTCCGGGTATACCGGCTCAGACAGGGTGCAGCTCATAGGAGCAGCCTTCTTCCCTTCACCGGTATCCGTATCTTTTCCATTTTGAGACGCCCCGCCCGGACCGGCACAGCCGGCCAGCAGCACACAGGCCAGGGCTAATGAGAGGATTCGCTTCATGGTGATTCTCCTTTCCTATTTGCTTCTGTTTATATAGACGTGTGTCTCCGGCAAAGGTTCCCAATTTTAAAAAGAAAAAGCCCCCCTTGGCAAAAAGGGGGGCTTCAAAGCGCTTATTCCTCGGGCTCCTCGCCCTCGTCTTCGCTCTCCTGATCCTCGTCGTCGGTGAGCTCCATGGCGTAACGGGTGCCGCAGGAGGGGCACTCCACCTCGCCGTCCACCAGGGCGTCGTCATCCACCAGGATGTCGGCGCCGCAGGTGGGGCACTCCACCTCAAACCAGTCGTCGTCATAGTCCTCGGAGTCCTCGTCCTCGTCGAATACGACCTCCTCCACGTCGGCCAGGTCGTCAGACAGCACGTCGATCTCCTCGCCCAGGTTGAGGGCGTTCTCCTCCAGGTCCTCCACGGACATGGCCAGCTCCTCCATAATGCCGATCATCACGGAGATGAGCTTGCCCTCCTTGGACTTGGCGGTGTCCAGGTCCAGCCCCTCGGCCAGGCCCTTCAGATAGGCGACTTTCTCGGAAATAGTCATAGTTGTGATTCCTTTCTGAGGCAATGCCTCGTAGGGGCCGCCGAAGGCGGCGGCCCGCAGATAAGCGGACGGGCCGGCGAGGGCGCCGGCCCCTACAGGATATTTACGCCTTGCAGCGCTCGAGATACTCGCCGGTGCGGGTGTCGATCTTGATCTTGTCGCCGGGGTTGACGAACAGGGGCACCTTGATCTCGGCGCCGGTCTCCAGGGTGGCGGGCTTGAGCACGTTGTTGGTGGCGGTGTTGCCGGCAAAGCCGGGGTCGGTCTCGGTGACCTCCAGCTCCACAAAGTTGGGGGGCTCCACGCCGAACACGCTGCCCTTGTAGGACATCACCTTGCAGGTCATGTTCTCCTTGACAAACTTGAAGCTGTCGCCGAGCAGGTCCTTGCCAATGGGGATCATGTCGAAGGTCTCGGGGTCCATAAAGTAGTACAGGTCGCCGTCGCTGTAGCTGTAGTCCATGTCCTTGCGCTCCACGAAGGCCTGCTCGAACTTGGCGGTGGGGTTGAAGGAGGTCTCGGTCACGCCGCCGGTAATGACGTTCTTCATCTTGGTGCGGACAAAGGCCGCGCCCTTACCGGGCTTGACGTGCTGGAACTCGACCACCTGCATAACCTTGCCGTCCATCTCGAAGGTCACGCCGTTGCGGAAATCACTGGCAGAAATCATAGGCATAGGAATCATCCTCCATTACATAAACTATAAGATATGCTTAGCTGACTTATTTTACCCTATTTTTTCGCGCTTGGCAAGGGGTTTGACAGAAAAAGTTAGCCGCCCGGCTGACAGCCGGGCGGTCGGTTTTTTACAGCCACAGCACCACCCGGTCCATCATGACGAAGTGGGCAACGCTGCCCAGCAGGATGAACAGGTGGAAAATCTCGTGGCAGCCAAAGCGGGGGTTGTCCCGGCCAGGCCACTTCACGGCGTAGAGCACGCCGCCCACGGTGTACAGCAGTCCGCCCGTCAGCAGCCAGAAGAAGCCCGCCGGGGGCAGGGCGCGGTAGATGGGCACGATGGCAAAGATAGCCAGCCAGCCCATGAACAGGTAGATGGCGCTGGTGAGCCACCGGGGGATGGCCAGCTTGGTGATGGTGAGCACCGTCCCGGCCAGGGCCAGGGTCCACACGGCAATCACCAGCGGGATGCCGCCGGCCTCCCGCAGGACGGTGAGGCACAGAGGGGTATAGCTGCCGGCGATAAGGAGGTAGATGGAGCAGTGGTCGTATTTCCGCAGGGCCAGCCGCCCGGGAACGGAGACGTTCAGGCAGTGGTACAGGGTGCTGGCGGTGTACAGGCAGATCATAGACAGGCCGTAGACGGCAAACAGCCCAAACAGCAGCCACTTGCCCAGCAGGGCCGACTGGATCAGCAGGGCGGCGGTGCCCAGCGCGGCCAGCACCGCGCCCGCGCCGTGGGTGATGGCCGACCAGGGACGCAGGCCGTCGTAGGGGTCCCGGACCTCCGCCCGGCGGCGGGGGCGGATGGCTCCCACAGAGGCGGCGGGCAGGTGGCTGGCGGTTAATGTATTGGTACGCATGGGACACACTCCTTTCCGGGGGACGGGGCTTCGATTCTTCTAAATACAGTATATCCGAAATCGGCAGGTTTATCAATATAAAATATGACTAAATATAATTTTAAAAACTAGATAAGATGATGCAAAAAACAGCGCCGATGCTCCGGCGCTGCTTTAATCGGGGTACAGCATATGAAATTCCTCCAGAAGGCGGTCCACCATTGCCTGAAAGAAAAAGGCGTCAAGGCTGTCCTCCTTCGTTTTTCGGACGCCTCTGTCCAGTGCTGTCATCATCTTGCCCCATACTCCCGGGCGCTGGCCCACTGACCACACCGCCGCTGCAATGACCCCGTTTATCAGCCCATCATCGAGGCTCCAGCTCATGGGGGGGCTCGGTCAGGTTCCAAGGGGAGAAGGGAATTGGATCATTTTTCATAGCCTGTCTCCATATAATGAGATGTTAAATTTTTGGCTTGTCCTGTTATAGGACAAGTTCATCTTGGACATAGTTTACCCTAAGTTTTGTCTCGTGTCAAGACAAAGGGGAATAAATTATGGCAAGAATTATAGACGGAGAAGCCATGAACATGGTAGGGGGCCGGGTGAAGGAGCTCCGAATTAAGAGAAAGCTGAGCCAGCAAGTGTTGTCGGACAAACTGGAAACGCTGGCAATTTATATTTGCCGTGGCTCCATCTCAAGAATCGAAGATAAGCAGAGGACTGTAACTGATATTGAGCTCTATGGGCTTGCGGAGGTCCTTGGGGTATCCATTGAGAGCCTGTTTCAGAGCGCAGACGAATAAAACCCTTCGTCCCCCGCAGGGCAAGCCTTCCACCCTCCGGGGGGAAGGTGCCCCCGAAGGGGGCGGATGAGGGGGCGGGGCGGGGACGCTGTCCTTTCGATAAGAAGCAAAAACCTGCCGCGCACCCTCATCCGTCACGGCTTCGCCGTGCCACCTTCCCCCTTTAAGGGGGAAGGCTTTTTACGCATCCCTATCCGCAGTGCGTTCAACATACGCATAAAAAAACAGCGCCGGACGAGCCGGCGCTGTTTTTTTGGTCATTAGCCCTGGGAGATAGCACCCATGGGGCAGGTACCAGCGCAGGAGCCGCAATCAATGCAGGCGCCGGCGTCGATGACGTAGTGGTCGTCGCCCTGAGCGATAGCGCCCACGGGGCAGCCCTCAGTGCAGGAGCCGCAGCTGATGCAAGCGTCACTAATAACATAGGCCATGATATGTACACCTCCATTAAAATGGTACTCTCTATTCTAGCACATTTTTTCAAAAAAGCAATGCTTAATTTTTGGAGCTTCAAATTTTTTGCGGGGATGTATCCCGATGTGTCCGCCGGGGATACCTGTACCTGTCCGGCGGACGTTCCCCGGCCCGGCGGGGCGGCTGTGTCTAAACCGGCAAAAAATCGGGCATGATGGTAGCAGATTTGATTCTGAGGTGATGTTACCATGGCAGACAGCCAATTCACATCCACCGCCCTGGGGGCCATACGCCTGGCCCAGCAGAACGCCGCCCGGCTGGGTCACAGCTATGTGGGCAGCGAGCACCTGCTCCTGGGGCTGGCCGGCCAGGAGTTCAGCCCGGCGGCTATGGCCCTGCGCCGGGCGGGGGCGGACAGCCAGGCCCTGCGCTCCGCCATCGCCCAGCGGGTGGGGACGGGGGTGCCGGCCCAGTCCAGCTTTCAGGGCCTCACCCCCAACTGCTGCATGGCCATCCAGGGGGCGGTGGAGGAGAGCCGCCGGCTGGGCCAGCACGCGGTGAACTCCGAGCACCTGCTGCTGGGCCTGCTGCGGGCCAAGGGCAGCGGGGCTTCCCGGCTGCTGGCCCACTGCGGGGTGGACGGGGAGGGGCTGTACCGCTCGGTGTCCGCCTCCCTGGGCGGGGAGGAGGCCCCCACCCCCAAACCCCGGGCCCGGGAGCCTGAGTCCCGGCCCGGCGGCGACACCCGCCAGCTGGACCAGTGCGCCCGGGACCTGACCCGCATGGCCGCCGAGGGCCGGCTGGACCCGGTCATCGGTCGGAAGGAGGAGCTGGGGCGGGTGATTCAGATTCTCTCCCGCCGCACCAAGAACAACCCCGCCCTGATCGGAGAGCCCGGGGTGGGCAAGACTGCCGTGGTGGAGGGGCTGGCCGCCGCCATTGCCGACGGCACCGCCCCCCAGCACCTGACAGGCAAGCGGGTGTATTCCCTGGACCTGTCCGCCATGGTGGCGGGCACCAAGTACCGGGGTGAGTTTGAGGAGAAGCTGAAGCATGTCCTCAATGAGGTCCGCCGGGCGGGAAACATCATCCTTTTTATTGACGAGCTCCACACCATCGTGGGGGCGGGCAGCGCCGAGGGGGCCATCGACGCCGCCAACATCCTCAAGCCCGCCCTCAGCCGGGGGGAGCTGCAGGTGATCGGGGCCACCACCATCGACGAGTACCGCAAGTATATCGAAAAGGATGCCGCGCTGGAGCGCCGCTTTCAGCCCATCACCGTGAAGGAGCCCACCCGGGCGGAGACACTGGAAATTTTGCAGGGTCTCCGGGGCCGGTATGAGGCCCACCACCACCTGATTATCTCCGACAGCGCCCTGGAGGCGGCGGTGGACCTGTCCTGCCGCTATCTGCCCCAGCGGTTCCTGCCCGACAAGGCCATCGACCTGGTGGACGAGGCGGCGGCCCAGGCACGGCTGTCAGGAAAAGCCCTGCCCCCCGAGCTTCAGCGGCTGGAGGGAAGGGTGTCCCAGGCCGGCCGCCAGCTGGCCGACGCGGTGCGCCGCCAGGACTTCGAGCAGGCGGCCATTCTGCGCAATGTGGAGCGGGACTTCCGCCGGGAGCTGGAGGGGGAGCGGCAGCGGTGGCAGTCGGGCCAGGGCCAGTTTGCCGTGGAGCCCCACCACATCCAGGCGGTGCTCTCCCAGTGGACAGGGGTGCCCGTCACAGACCCGGACGAGGCGGACAAAAAGGCGCTGGCCGGCCTGGACCAGACCCTGCGCCGCCACATCCTGGGCCAGGACCGGGCGGTGGAGACGGTGGTGAAGGCCATCCGCCGGGGCCGCCTGGGGCTGAAGGACCCCCGCCGGCCGGTGGGCTGCTTCCTGCTGCTGGGCCCCAGCGGGGTGGGCAAGACCCAGCTGTGCCGCTCCCTGGCCCGGGCCCTCTTTGGCAGCGAGGAGGCCCTGCTGCGCTTCGACATGTCGGAGTATATGGAGGGGCACACCGTCTCCCGGCTCATCGGCTCCCCGCCGGGCTATGTGGGCCACGAGGAGGGGGGCCAGCTCACCGAGCGGGTGCGGCGAAAGCCCTGGTCGGTGGTTCTGCTGGACGAGCTGGAGAAGGCCCACCACGACATCTGGTCCCTCCTCCTCCAGGTGATGGAGGAGGGGGTGCTCACCGATGCCCAGGGGAGGAAGACCGATTTTCGCAACACGGTGCTGGTGATGACCTCCAACCTGGGAGCCCAGCGGTTCGCCAAGGGGAAACGGCTGGGCTTTGCCGCCGGGGGCGAGGCGGAGCGGGAGGAGCTGGAGCGGGCGGTGCTGTCCGACGCGGGGAACACCTTCGCCCCTGAGTTCCTCAACCGCCTGGACGCCACCCTGGTCTTCCACCCCCTGGACGAGGGGACCCTCAACGCCATCACCCGCCAGCTCCTCTCCGAGACCCGGAAGCGGCTGGACAAGCTGGGCATCGCCATGGCGGTGGAGGAGGAGGCCGTCTCCCTCCTGGCGGGCAAGGGCAGCAGCCGGGAGTACGGCGCCCGTCCCCTCCGCCGGGCCATTGCCAACCTGGTGGAGGACCCCGCCGCCGACCTGATGCTCACCGGCCGGTTAAAGAAGGGGGATACCCTGTGCGTCTCCGCTCAGGGGAACGAGGTGAAGGTCCGGCTGGTGTAAGCATAACAGGGGCCGTCCGAACTGGACGGCCCCTGTTTTACTGGAATCTGTACCATGCTATTATTGTGATTGGTCCGCTTTTTCAAATGTTCGCGTGGGCCAGCTGGGGCTCCCGTTCCGGCTGGGACTCCGGACGGGACCGGGCGGGCTGGGACTGGGTGAGTCCCCTGGCGTTGGCCAGCATCAGCTTGATCCGGTTCTCCTGGTTGATGCGGGTGGCGCCGGGGTCGTAGTCGATGGCCACAATGTTGCTGTAGGGATAGTCGTCCTTCAGCTTGCGGATCATGCCCTTGCCCACAATGTGGTTGGGCAGGCAGCCGAAGGGCTGGGTGCAGACGATGTTGTTGGTGCCCGAGTGGATGAGCTCCAGCATCTCGGCGGTGAGCAGCCAGCCCTCCCCCATCTTGTTGCCGTCCCCCAGGTAGCCCTGGACCAGGCTGTGCAGCTCCTGGAAGGTGCCGGGAGCCCGGAAGCGGCCCGACTGCTCCAGGGCGGCGATCATGTCCCGCTGGCAGGCCTCAATGTACTTCATGAACAGGGAACAGCCCGCCTTTTTGATCCACTTGCCGCCGTAGAGCTCCACGTCGGCCACCCGATTGTAAATTTTAAAAATGATAAAGTCGGTGAGGCCGGGGACCACCGGCTCCACCCCCTCGGAGAGGAGGAATTTTTCCAGGTTGTTGTTGCCCAGGGGGGCAAATTTTACATAAATTTCCCCTACAACGCCCACGCGGATCTTGGGCTCCCCCGCCACGGGGATGGCGGCGAAATCGGCGCAGATGGCGTCAAAGTTGGCCCGCATCTGCCTGCGGCTCATGCCCCTGCCCGCCTGGAAGCCGTCCACCAGCCGCTGGGACCATGTGTCGATCATGGCATCGGCGGAGCCGGGCTCCACCTCGTAAGGCCGGACCTGGTTGGCCACGTTGACGATGATGTCGCCGTACATCATGGCGTACACCGCCTTGCGGACGAAGGGGAGGGTCAGGGAGAAGCCGGGGTTTTTCTCCAGCCCGGACAGGTTCACCGACACCACCGGGATATAGGCCATGTCCGCCTTCTCCAGAGCTTTTCTCAACAGGTGGATGTAGTTGGAGGCCCGGCAGCCGCCGCCGGTCTGGGTGATGAGCAGGCCCACCTTGTGGGGGTCGTAGCCCCCGTGCTTCACCGCGTCGATAAGCTGGCCGATAACCAGCAGGGCGGGGTAGCAGGTGTCGTTGTGGACGTATTTGAGACCCTCGTCCACAATGCCCCGGTGGTTGGTGGTGAGCATGTCCACCTTGTAGCCCTCGCACTCCAGCAGCTTTTTCATCATGCCGAAGTGGACGGGCAGCATCTGGGGCATGAGGAGGGTGTACTCCTCCTTCATCTCTTTGGTGAACAGCAGGCGTCCGGTATTGTCATAGACCAGTTTTGCCATGGTGGGAACTCCTTTCGTGTTTAAGGGGAGTATTCCGTGGAAAGAATCCCCCAGTCAGCGGCTTCGCCGCTGCCAGCCCCCTTTAACAAGGGGGCCTTTTTTGCTCCCCCTATAAGCCCCCCTTGTTAAAGGGGGGAGGGCCATGCGAAGCATGGCGGGGGGATTCCGTCATTTCTTCCGCGCCTCAATAGCCGCCATCAGAGAACGAATCCGAATTTTGACAGCGCCCAGGTTGCTGATATCGTCGATTTTCAGCTGGGTGTACAGCTTGCCGCCCCCCTCCAGGATGGAGCGCATCTCGTCGCCGGTAATGGCGTCGATGCCGCAGCCGAAGCTGACCAGCTGGATGACCTCCATATCGGGCTGGGTACAGACATACCGGGCGGCGTTGTACATCCGGGCGTGGTAGGTCCACTGGTTCAGTACATGCCGGGGGGCTTTGTCTTCCAGGTATGCGACGGCGTCCTCGGTGACCAGGACGAAGCCGTAGGAGGTAATCAGGTCGTTGATGCCGTGGTTGATCTCCGGGTCCATGTGGTAGGGGCGGCCCGCCACCACCAGAATGGGCCGGCCCTCCGCCCGGGCGCTGTCGATGTAGGTGCGGGCGGTGTTCCGCAGGTCGTTTTTGTAGGCGTTGTAGGCGATGTAGGCGGACTTTACCGCCGCCGCTGTCTCCCGCTTGGGGATGTGGAACTCATTGAAGAACCACTCCCCCGCCTTGCGCTCCATATCCTTGGGGCGGTGCAGGCCGAAGTAGGGGTACAAATAGCGCACCTGCTTCAGCTCCGGGACGTTGGCCGCCAGCAGCTCGGGGTAGTAGGCCACCACGGGGCAGTTGTAGTTGTTGTCCCCCGCCCCCTCGTCGAAGTTGTAGGGCATGCAGGGGTAGAAGATGGCGTCCACCCCCTCCTCCACCAATGCCTCCACGTGGCCGTGGAGGAGCTTGGCGGGGTAGCACACCGTGTCCGAGGGGATGGTGCGCTGGCCCTTCAGATAAACCTTCCGGGAGGATTCTGGGGAGAGGACCACCTCGAAATTCAGCCTGGTGAACAGTTCAAACCAGAAGGGCAGGTTTTCGTACATATTCAGCCCGAAGGGGATGCCGATTTTGCCCCGGGAGCCGTCTCCGTTCCCTGTTCCATGCAGGGCCCGGAGCTTGGAATATTTGTACCGCATCAGGTCGGGCAGGCGGTGGGGCTCCTCGCCTAGCGGGCGGGAGCACCGGTTGCCCGAGACGAACCGCCGCCCGCCGTCGAAGGAGTTCACCGTCAGGGAACAGTGGTTGGTGCACAGGCCGCAGGTGGCGGGCTTGGCGGTGTGGGCGAAGTTGTCCAGCGCCTCCCGGGACAGCAGGGCGGATTTCTCCAGATGGAGGTCCCGGGCGGCCAGGGCGGCTCCGAAAGCCCCCATGCTGCCCGAAATGGTAGGGCGAGTGACCTCCCGGCCGATCTCCTGCTCAAAGGCCCGGAGGACCGCGTCGTTGTAGAAGGTGCCCCCCTGGACCACGATGTGTTTCCCTAAATCGTCGGCGGAGGCGGCCCGGATCACCTTATAAATGGCGTTCTTCACAATGGAGATGGACAGTCCGGCGGAGATGTCCTCCACGCTGGCCCCGTCCTTCTGGGCCTGCTTCACGCTGGAGTTCATGAACACGGTACACCGGGAGCCCAGGTTCACCGGCTTCTGGGTGAACAGGCCCAGCTTGGCGAAATCCTCAATCTCATACCCCAGGGCCTTGGCGAAGGTCTCGATAAAGGAGCCGCAGCCCGAGGAGCAGGCCTCGTTGAGCATGATGGAGTCCACCGCGCCGTTGCGGATTTTGAAACACTTCATGTCCTGCCCGCCGATGTCAATGATGAAGTCCACGTCGGGGTCGAAGAAGGCGGCGGCCTTGTAGTGGGCCATGGTCTCCACCAGCCCCAGGTCGCAGGAGAAGGCGTTTTTAATCAGGTCCTCCCCGTAGCCGGTGACGGCGGCGCCCTTGATGACAATGCGGTTTTCGCACTGCCTGTAAATCTCCTTCAGCTGCTCCAGCACGATGGCCACCGGGTTGCCCTGGTTGGAGTGGTAATACTGATACAGCAAATCGCCGCCGGCTGTGATGAGCACGATTTTGGTGGTGGTGGACCCAGCGTCGATGCCCAGGTAGGCGTCCCCGTTGTACCCGTTGATGGGCAGGAGGCCCGGGCCGCCAGCGCTGTTATGCCGCTCCAGAAAGGCCGCATACTCCTCCCGGCCGGTGAACAGGGGCGGCATGGTGTCCACCACGGTGGCGGTGTTGGCGCTGTCCTCCAGCTTTTTCATCGCCGTTTCAAAGGGGACAGGTTGGTAATCGGTGGCGCACAGGGCGGCCCCCATGGCGGCGAAGCAGTCCCCGTCCTCCGGGAACACGGCGTGGTCCCCGTCCAGTCTCAGGGTCTCCACAAACCGCTGCCGCAGGCCCATGAGGAAGTGGAGCGGTCCGCCCAGAAAGACGATTTTCCCCTTCAGCTCCCGGCCCTGGGTCAGGCCGGCCACCGTCTGGTCTACCACCGCCTGGAAGATGGAGGCGGCCACGTCCTCCTTCCGTCCGCCCTGGTTCAGGATGGGCTGGATATCGCTCTTGGCGAACACCCCGCAGCGGGAGGCGATGGGGTAAATTTTCTCATGTCTGAGGGACAGCTCGTCCAGCTCGCTGACGGTGACGTTCATCAGGGTAGCCATCTGGTCAATGAAGGCCCCGGTGCCCCCGGCGCAGGAGCCGTTCATCCGCTCCTCCAGGGCGCCGCCGAAGAAGATGATTTTGGCGTCCTCGCCCCCCAGCTCGATCACCGCATCGGTGTCGGGGATGTATGTATTCACGGCGGCGGCGGTGGCGTAGACCTCCTGGACAAAATCGATGCCAGCGGCGTCGGCCACCCCCAGACCGGCGGAGCCGGTGATGGTCACTTTAATGTCCTGTCCGGAGAGCATATCCCGGATGGAATTCAGTGTCTCCAGCGCCCGCTCCCGGGTCTTGGAGAAGTGCCGCTCGTAGGAGCGGAAGAGCAGCTTGTTTTGTTCGTCCAGCACCACGACCTTCACGGTGGTGGAGCCGATATCAATGCCGACGCGCAGACTCATAAAAATAACCTTGCCTTTCTCAAAAGCCTCCCTCTCCGAGGGAGGTGGCGCGGCGAAGCCGCGACGGAGGGAGTCCGTCAACAGAAAACTCCCTCAGTCAGCCCTTTGGGCTGACAGCTCCCTCAAAGAGGGAGCCTTTTTTGCTATCCTATGATACTGATTTTTTGTCGGAAAGACAACGGAATTAACGGCTTTTTAACAGGGCAAAAGAGAAGAAAAGCGGGAATTTAACGGCCCTTTCCGTGCGCAAAAGTGACAAAACCCCGGCGGATTGAATCCGCCGGGGACATAGTCAAAGGCTCTATTCCGCTATTTGGTAGTTGATGGCTCCTGTGGCATAATTGTCGGCCAGGTCCTCCTGGTAAGCCGGGAACTGGGTGTAATCGTGCAGGTCCCCCAGATTCCGCACAAAAATCTGATAGGTGCCGGCGGGGACAGCTTCCAGTGTTCCATTGGATCTTCCGCCATCGGCCTGTTGGACATATTCTGTTCCATCCGCCGCCCGCAAACCAAACTCCAGGGTGAGTATTGGCCTGTCATAGGTCAGGGAGAATTGAATACTGGCGGCGTTCTCAGGGATAACAAACGCTTGCTCCCTGACCCGCTCCTCGCCGGGGGCCAGGCCCAGGAAGGACAGTCCCACGTTGCCGGTGAAAGGGTGGGCCCGATTCGCTTTCTCGTTCCAGGCCAGCTCGGCCAGCTGGCTGTACACGTCCTCGGAGAAGGTGGCCAGAACCTTGGGGTTTTCATCCAGCTCCGCGTCCCAAAGGAGCAGTGTGTTGTCGGCCAGCCAGTGGCGGAATTCCAAGTCGGGGGTTACCTCCGGGCCAGGGCAGAGGAGGATGGGATTTCCCCGCATAAAGAGCATGTTCTTCAGCTCCTCCGGGGTAATATGGACCGGCTCTGTATCCACTGCACTGCTGAGACTGCGGCGGATGTTGAGGAGTTCCTCCTCTGTAATATCCTTCCCCAACTGGAGCGGCCCTGTCGCCTTCCCAAGCAGCTCCTTGGCCTGGGCGACGGCCACCGGGTCAGAAATCAGCCCCGGTGGGCTGGCACTGGAGAGACTGGGCTGGCCCACATAGATGGATTGGGCGGCTTCCAATTGCGTGAAAAACTCCTCCAGCTCGGGTGTGACGCTGGGTGTTATCACTTTTTCACCCCGTCCTCGCTGCTGCCGGGCCAGCAGTTCCAGCCCCCCTGGGGCGGAGACATCCAGTATCCCTGCCACACGGTAGGACTCCGCGCCCATTTCAGCGGGTGTGACCAGCAGGCACCAGTCCCTGTTGACGGCGGGGACGGTGTACAGCAGATAGGTGTGCCCGCTTGTTCTGTCGTCCGGGCTCTCCAGCAGGGTGACGCGGGGCGAGGTGAAGGGGGCTTCAGACAGATCAAGCCCCAGTTCCTCGGGGGTATTCAGCAGGTCGGCGGCTGAGTCCAAAATCTCCAGGGCCTTTTCCAGCAGGTCGGGGTCGGTGATGGCGTCGGGGTAGATCTGGCTGGAGAGGGGGGATGGGGAGAACTGAACCGCCTGGGTATGACTTACCTGATACCGGTACGGACCGTATAAGTTCCGAACCGGCTCCTCCCGCTCCGCAAAGACGAACACAGCAGACAGGGCGACGACAGCAATCACGGCGAACAGGGCGGTCTTCACTGTCTCGGGCTTCTTCACCAGGGCGGACACCCGCTGTGTGATCGACTTCTTCCCGCCCGTCATGGCGGTGGAGCAGGACAGCAGGTCCCCGGGCCGGAGGGACCGGGCGGCCACCATGTCCACCAGGGTGCGGCCGTAGGGGATGCGCTCCTCCTCCCCCAGCCGGGCCACCGCCCCCTCGTCGCAGGCCAGCTCACCATCCCCCTTGGACATCCCCACCGCCAGCCACACCAGCGGGTTGTACCAGTGGAGGGCCAGGGCCAGGCATCGCAGCAGGGACCAGAGGTGGTCGAAGTGTGCGTAGTGGGTCAGCTCGTGGGCCAGGATGTGGCGCAGGGCGGTCTCATCCTCCGCTGCCCCGGGGGTCACATAGACGGCGGGCCGGAGCACCCCGGCCAGACAGGGGGAGGGCAGGCCCTCCGTCACGTAGACGGGGATGGGGGCGTCAACGCCCTCCAACCGCTCCCGCCGCTTTCTCAGCTGACCATGGAAGCGAAGGTTGGAGACCAGCATGGCCGCTCCCGTCAGTCCCGCCCCCGCCAGCCACAGGGCAAGAACGATCTGTTCCGGGGACAGGATATAGCGGTACCAGGTAATTGTCTCCCCATCTCGCCGCAGACAGCCCACTACGTCTGAGTAGGATAAGATATCCCCCGGCTCCAGTGTGGTTTCAATGTCAAGATTGAACTCGGCAACAGGTTTGCTCCGCTCAGGGAACACAGGGATGGATGGCTCCTCCCACTGCCCCACCTCCGGGGCCAGATTGGAGGCCAGCACCGGCAGAGCGTCGGAAACCGGGGCGGGCAGCTCCACCTGGAAGGGCACCAGCAGCCGCAGGAGGACCACCCCCCACAGGGCGTATCTCAGCCGGGCGGACAGCCGGCCCTTGAGCAAACACCGCGCCGTCAGCACAATCAGAATCAGAACGCCGGAGGTGACCGCCCATTCTGTCAATAATTTCATCTCTGTCCCTCCTCCGCTTTCCGCAAAATCTCATACAGCTCGTCAATTTCTGCCCTGGACAGGGCCTTGTCCTCCGCCAGGGCGGACACCATCAGCCCCACGCTCCCCCGGTAGACCTTGTCCAGGAAGGAGCGGGTCTCCCCCCGGACGGCCCGGTCCCGCTGGAGGTTGGGGGTGTAGTGCCTGGCCCGGCCCTCCACCGTGCAGTGAACCAGTCCCTTGGCCTCCATCCGCCGCAGGGTGGTGATGGTGGTGCTCTTGGCCCAGCCCAGCCGGGTCCCCAGCGCCGCCACCAGCTCCATCACCGTCATGGGCGACTTCTCCCACAGGCAGTCCAAAACATACCACTCACTGTTGGTCAGGTTGACATCGTCCATAGGAAAGACCTCCTTTGGTTTACTTTGTAGACCTATCATAGCACAGCTGGTCTACAATGTCAACCAGAAAAATTTTCCGGTTGAAGCGTGGACATTCGGGCCAAACTATGGTAGACTGCTCCCATACCCGTCAACGTCAAAACAAGGAGGAACTGTTTATGGACAACAAGGTCATGTATTCCCTGAGCTACGGCCTGTTTGTGCTGTCCGCCCGCCGGGGGGACAAGGACAACGGCTGCATTACCAACACCGCCATCCAGGTGACCACCGACCCCAACCGCATCGTCGTGGCCATCAACAAGGGCAACTACACCCACGACATGGTGAAGGAGACCGGCCGCTTTACCGTCTCCATCCTGTCGGAGGAGGCCAAATTTGACCTGTTCCAGCGCTTCGGCTTCCAGTCCGGCCGGGACACGGACAAGTTTGCCGGCTTCCAGGCCCACACCGGCAAGGACGCCGACGGCATCCCCTACGTCACCCAGGGGACCAATGCCTGGCTGAGCTGCAAGGTGGTGTCCGCCACTGACCTGGGCACCCACACCCTGTTCCTGGCCGACGTGCTGGACGGCGGGGTGCTCTCCGGCGCCCCCAGCGCCACCTATGCCTATTACCAGGCCCACATCAAGCCCAAGCCCGCCGCCCCCGCCGCGCCCAGCGAGAAAAAGCGCTGGGTGTGCAAGGTGTGCGGCTACGTCTACGAGGGCGACGAGCTGCCCGCCGACTATATCTGCCCCCTGTGTAAGCACCCCGCCTCCGACTTCGAGCCGCTGGCCTGAAAATTTTTCAAAAAATCGCGCCGAAGCGGAAACCTTCGGCGCGGTTTTTGCGTCTGTTAAAGTAAAGGCTCCCTCTCTGAGGGAGCTGTCAGCCCGCAGGGCTGACTGAGGGAGTCCTCAAGGTCCCCACAGACCTCCAAAGGACTCCCTCCGTCACGGCTTCGCCGTGCCACCTCCCTCTAAGAGGGAGGCTTAGAGAGAGGAGGCTTCCCCCATGGAGGACACAGCCATTATTGACCTGTACTGGGCCCGGTCCCAGCAGGCCATCGCGGCCAGCGAGGAGAAATACGGCCCCTACTGCCACACCATCGCCCGGCGCATCCTGGACCGGGAGGAGGATGCGGAGGAGTGCGTCAACGACACCTGGCTCCGGGCCTGGAACTCCATGCCGCCCCAGCGGCCGGGGATTCTGTCCGCCTTCTTCGGCAAGCTGACCCGGAACCTGTCTCTGGACCGGTGGCGGCGGAATAAGGCGGCCAAGCGGGGTGGCAGCCAGGTGGAGGTGGCCCTCCATGAGCTGGAGGACTGCCTGCCCGACCGCCGCAGTCCTGACGAAGAGCTGGAGGCCGGGGAGACGGCGGCCCTGATCTCCGCCTTTCTCCGCCGGCAGAGCGAGGCGGATCGGGCGCTGTTTGTCCGGCGGTACTTCCACCTGGAGCCGCTGGACAGCCTGGCCCGGCAGTTTGGGATGAGTATGGGACAGGTGAAGTCGAAGCTCCACCGGATGCGGGGCAGGTTGAGGCTGGAGCTGGAGCGGGAGGGGGTAGCGGTATGAACACAGAGCATCTGTTAGACGCCATCGGCCTGCTGGACGACGACCTGGTCCGGGAGGCGGAGGAGTACAAGTCTCTCAGAAAAGGCCCCGGGTACTGGCGGTGGGGGTCTTTGGCCGCCTGCTGCGCCCTAGTGCTGGCCCTGGGCTACGGGGCGTTGTGGCTGGGCACGGGCGGGGATTACAAAAAGGGACTGTACTGGGACGGCGTCAGCGGCGGGGGCAACACCGCTGCCAGCGCACCGGCCAGCAATGACACGCAGTGCGGTGCGGAGGACGGCAGTTCAGGCGGCGCTGAGTCAATGCCGCCGGAGCCCTCTGCTCCTGCGGAGCCCGATTACGCCGGCGAACAGCAGGGGGACAGGTGCCCCGCCATTATGGTGGACGGCGTCCTCTACTTTTTCACCGGGGAGCCCGTTTCTGTGGCGCCCAGTCCTGGCGAAGTCAAAACGGTGACATCCTACACCAGCGGCGTGCCCGAGATGGACGGGCAGACCAACTTCTCCCAGGACCTGAGCGCCCAATACGCCCTGGTCACAACCGGCGGGGAGCAGAAGCTGGCGGTGTGGATGGAGACGGAGTGGATTTTGTTCGACACGCTCCCGCCTCCGGCAGAATAAAACAGGGGCCTGCCTCCCGGGCAGGCCCTTCGCTTATGTTTCTTCCGTTTCTTCCAGCACCTGCACCTGAATCTCCAGCACCCGCCGGTGCTCCACCTTGGTGACGGTGACATCCAGCCCCTCGGCGGTGAAGTGGTCCCCTGCCTCGGGGACCCGGCCCACCTGCTCCAGCACCCAGCCGGAGACGGTGGCGGCGTCGCAGGCGCCCTTTACCTGAAACAGGTCATACATGTCGTCCAGGTCGGCGGAGCAGGCGATCAGGTAGCTGCCGTCGGACTGCTTCTGGAAGGTCTCGATTACCTCGTCGTGTTCGTCCCAGATTTCGCCCACCAGTTCCTCCAGGATATCCTCCAGGGTGACAATGCCCTGGGTACCGCCGTATTCGTCCACCACCACCGCCATGTGTACCTTGTTCTTTTGCAGGATGCGCAGCAGCTCGAAGACCTTGGTGTTGCCCGTGGTGTAGAACACCGGGGCCTTCAGGTTGGACACCATGGTCTCCCCCCGGTAGCGGGCGGCGTAGAAGTCCTTTTCATGGATGACCCCCACGATGTTGTCCACCGTCTCGTGGTAGATGGGGATGCGGGAGTAGCCCGTCTCGGCAAAGAGGGCGGCAATCTCCTCCATGGAGCTCTCCTCGTCGGCGGCGGTCAGGTCCACCCGGGGGGTGAGGATCTCCGAGACCTCCAGGTCGTTGAACTCGATGGCGTTGCGGATCAGGTCGCTCTCGTGCTCGTCCAGACCGCCCTCGGTCTGGGCCTGGTCCACCATGCCCACCAGCTCCTCCTCGGTGATGCCGTCGTCCCCCTTGGCGCGGAAGACCCGGCTCATCAGCTTTTTCCACTGGCTGAACAGGAAGTTTAACGGGGTGAAGACCACCATAAACAGCCGGAGCAGAGGCTGGGCGAACATGGCGAAGTCCTCGGGCCGCTCCTTGGACATGCTCTTGGGGGTGATCTCACCGAAGACCAGGATGATAATGGTGAGGGCCACCGTGGCCACGGTGGGGCCGTACTGGTGAAACCACCGGGTGCACAGCACGGTGGACACGGTGGTGGCGGTGATGTTGACAATGTTGTTGCCGATGAGGATGGTGGACAGCAGCTTGTCATACTCCTCCGCCAATGCCAGGGTTTTGGCGGCCCGGCGGCTGCCGTTGTCGGCCCGGGTCTTCAGGCGGATGCGGTTTAAAGAGGTAAACGCGGTCTCAGTGGCCGAGAAGTAGGCCGACAGGACCACCAGAATGAGCAGGGTAATAAGCATGGCGATACTGGTACTGTCTATTTCCATAAGGGAAAAATCGACTCCTTTTATTCTGATTTGCATTGATGTACTTTTGCAGGGGGCACATTGCGCTCCTGCACGCCGCGCAGACGGTTAATATTCCCAAAAGCGGGTATATTTGAATAGGGAGTATACCACACCTGCCCGGGGAATGCAAACCTATTTTACCCATCCACCCCAATCTTCACAAAATTTTAATGGAAAGGGTAAAAAAGCTCTTGACGGTGAGGGACAGGCGTGATATAGTAATCGATACCTGTGAAAAGGGGCTTTTTTCTGCTGCCCGGATACGGTGTCCGGGGGCGGACCCCTCTACCTGCGGGACACAGGGAGGCAGCAGCCGGACATCCACCGTACCCTCTGGGCGTGTTTTCGCGCCCTTTGGCGCTGGATCCCGGCTTTAGACAGGCCGCGTCCGGCGTTTTCTTTCTCTTTCCGCAATTTTTCTTGTGTTTCCACCCCCGGAGGGGGTGGAAATCACGGAGACAGAGAGAGGGGAGCGCGGAGCGCGAAACCTGTCAAATAAAAAAGGAGGTGCCGAACAATATGGCAGCAAAAGCCGGCGCGCGCATTAAGATCACCCTGCGGTGCTCTGAGTGCAAGCAGAGAAACTACAATACCTTTAAGAACAAGAAGAATACCCCCGACCGTCTGGAGTTGAACAAATACTGCCCCTTCTGCAGGAAACACACCGTTCACAATGAGACGAAGTGATTGGCGCAAGGGCCAAAAGGAAAGAAGGGTAAGTAATGGCTGAAAACGAAAAGGCCGTCCAGGCCGCCAAGAAGGACAAGAAGTCCGACAAGAATGCCAAGCCCGGCTTCTTCGCCCGCGTGGGCAAGTGGTTCCGGGATATGAAAAGCGAGCTGAAGAAGGTCCAGTGGCCCACCCGCAAGCAGACCATCAACAACACCCTGATCGTCATTGCCTGTGTGATCGTGGTCGGTATCTGCATCGCGCTGTTTGACTATGTCGCCGGCGAGGCGATTAAGCTCCTCATCGGCGCCTTCAAAGGGTGACGCGGATGGCTGACAACGCGAACTGGTACGTGGTCCACACCTACTCCGGCTATGAGAACACGGTGAAGGCCACCATCGAGAAGTACGTCGAAAACCGCGGCATGCACGAGCTGATCCACGAGATCAGCATTCCCCTGGAGACCGTCACCGAGATCACCGACAACGGCCCCAAGGACGTGGAGCGCAAGGTGTTCCCCGGCTATGTCCTGGTGAAGATGGTGATGAACGACGAGACCTGGCACGTGGTGCGCAACATCCGGGGCGTTACCGGCTTTTTGGGCGAGGGCAACAAGGCCATTCCCCTGAGCGAGGCCGACGTGGCCGCCCTGGGCGTGGAGAAGCGGGAGGTCGTGGTCAGCTACCGGCTGGGCGACACTGTGCGCATCACCGACGGCGCCCTGGAGTCCTTTCTGGGCACTGTGGACGAGATTGACCTGGACAGCGGCAAGGTCCGGGTGGTGGTGTCCATGTTTGGACGCGAGACCCCCGTGGAGCTGGAGCTGGACCAGGTGGAACCGGCAAATTCGTAAATCGAACATTTGGGATGTGGCCGGATGAAGAATCCCCCAGTCACGCCTGCGGCGTGCCAGCCCCCTTTAGCAAGGGGGCCAGAGGGAGACAGCCCCCCTGTCAAAGGGGGGGAGGGCCACGAAGTGGCGGGGGGATTCCCCCGTACACGTGGGAGGAATGCTCTGCATTCCGCCAATTTACCACATTTTTAGTAGGAGGTGCTCTTTCGTGGCACAGAAAGTAACTGGATACGTAAAATTGCAGATTCCCGCCGGCAAGGCGACCCCCGCCCCCCCGGTTGGCCCCGCTCTGGGCCAGCACGGCGTGAACATCGCCGCCTTCACCAAGGAGTTCAACGAGCGGACCAAGAACGACGTGGGCCTGATCATCCCTGTGATTATCACCGTCTATGCCGACCGCTCCTTTACCTTTATCACCAAGACGCCCCCCGCCCCCGTGCTGATTAAGAAGGCCTGCAACATCGAGAAGGCCTCCGGCGTGCCCAACAAGAACAAGGTGGCCACCATCAGCAAGGAGGACGTGCGCAAGATCGCTGAGACCAAGATGCCCGACCTCAACGCCGCCTCCATCGAGGCCGCTATGAGCATGATTGCCGGCACTGCCCGCTCCATGGGTATCCTGGTGGGCGAGTAAGGAGGGGACAAGAATGTTTAGAGGAAAGAAATACAAAGAGAGCGCCAAGAAGATTGACAAGAACACCCTGTATGATACCGCTGACGCCATGAAGCTGGTGGTGGACACCGCCACCGCCAAGTTCGACGAGACCGTGGAGCTCCACGTGAAGCTGGGCGTCGACTCCCGCCACGCCGACCAGCAGGTCCGCGGCGCCATCGTCCTGCCCCACGGCACCGGCAGAAGTCAGCGCGTGCTGGTCTTCGCCAAGGCCGCCAAGGCCGATGAGGCCAAGGCCGCCGGGGCCGACTTCGTGGGCGAGATGGACCTGGTGGAGAAGATCCAGAAGGAAAACTGGTTCGACTTTGACGTGGTGGTTGCCACCCCCGACATGATGGGCGTGGTGGGCCGTCTGGGTAAGGTGCTGGGCCCCAAGGGCCTGATGCCCTCCCCCAAGGCCGGCACCGTCACCATGGACGTGACCAAGGCCGTCAACGAGATCAAGGCCGGTAAGGTGGAGTACCGTCTGGACAAGACCAACATCATCCACTGCCCCATCGGCAAGGTCTCCTTCGGCCCCGAGAAGCTGAGCGAGAACTTCGCCGCCCTCATGGGCGCCATCATCAAGGCCAAGCCCGCCGCCGCCAAGGGCCAGTATATCAAGAGCTGCACCGTGGCCGCTACCATGGGTCCCGGCGTGAAGGTCAACGGCGCTAAGCTGGTGTAATTTGATACTTCGACATAGAAATCCCCCGGCCACCGAGGTCGGGGGATATTTTACATTAAAATGCCCGCTTCAGTCCGAGAAGCCAAGAAAATAATCGGAAGTTACCTGATAGAATTGGCACAAAGTGATCAAATGCCGGATGGGAAGCTCGTTGATTCCCTGCTCATACCGCGAATAGGTCTGCTGTGTGGTTTTAAGCAGTTTGGCAATGTCATACTGGGTTAAATCATGGTCTTCGCGCAGCTCCCGCATGCGGTCGATGTAGGTTTTCATAATAGGTCAGCTCCATTGTTCGGATAAATCTATTATGGCAACACTAGATATGATGTATTGACTTCACACTAAATATGGTGTATGATAATTGGACAAAAGGGAAGCGGCGCTGTGGAAATATGGGGTTGCTTACAGATTCCCATTGGGTTACAATAGGCTTACATTACTCTGTGTAAGGAGGTATTTTGATGGATGAAAAAATTCCCGGCCTGTTCCGGAGTCGCCAGGGCCAATGCATGAAGTGCCAGACCATCGGTGAGCTGAGAGAGTACCACGGCCTGGACCTGAGCCGATGCCCAGACGGAAAAGAGAAGCTGCTGGAGGGGAAGTTCTTCCAGTGGCGCTGCCCCAAGTGCGGCCTGGAGGCGGACACCGCCTGGCCCTGCTGGTATTTTGACCCGGAGGCCAAATTAGGAGTCGCCCTGGTCCCCGGCATCGACTCGTCCAACGCCGGCGAGGCCCTGCAAGTGATGAACCGGAACCTGGAGGGGCTGGAGCTGCCCGGCATGAAGCGCAGGGCGGCGGGCAATTTCTATGCCGTGCAGGAGCTGGTCCGGGCGCAGGACGCCGGTTTGGACGAGCGGGTTCTCCAACTGGTCAAGCCCCTTATCATCGGTCAGCTTCAGTCTCAGGGCGAGGTGGTCTGGAACGGCTTCTTTCAGGGGGTGTCCACCCCGGACCCCGCCGAGGAGCCCCTCCACGCTGTCCTCTACGCCTCCATCGGCCCGGACAAGGCCCCGGAGTACGGCCAGCCTATCTACTGGTATGACATCCACCTCACCAACCGGAACATCGTACATACCGGGGTGAACCAGGTGGTCTTTGACATGTGCCGCCAGATGCTGGACCGGCTGGGGGAGGAGCCCGACGACGGGCGCTTCCGCCTGTATGATCTGAACTGGGCGATCAGCTGTCACAACCGGACGCAAAACGGCTAGGAGGGGACAAGAATGTTTGGACTGTTCAAAAAGAAAGACAACGGAAATGCCGGCAGCCAGGGGGAGAAGACCCGGTCCGTCCCCCGCCCCGGCCCTTGGGGGGAGGCCTCAATCCTGATGGACCAGGGGCGGGTGGCCGAGGCCCTGGAGCACTTTGCCCGGACCGCCATCCAGACCCGGGACCTGTCCCACATGGATATGGCGGAGCGCTGGCTGGGCAACCAGGCCCTGCTGGACAAGGCGGGGGAGGAGGCGGTGTGCCTCTTTGTGGCCTACCTCACCCAGGTGCTGGACCCGCTGGAGCCGGTCCAGCGCCAGCGGCTGTGGGACGGCTGTCTCAACGCCCTGCGGGCCCTGGGGGACAACACCGCCCCCCGCCCGGACGCCACCAACCGCTACACCGCCGAGTGCATCCTCCTGCGCCACATGGGCCGGAACGAGGAGGCCCTGAAGGCGGCCCAGGAGGGGATATCCCGGCACAAGGCGGCTTCCTGCTACACCTTCGCCGGCGTGTGCTGTCTGGATTTGGACGACCCCGAGGGGGCGGAGGACTATGTGAAGGAGGGCCTGGAGCTTGACCCCAGGAATCTGGCCCCCTGCAACGACCTGGCCGACTATTTCCTGCGGGTGAGGAACCTGTCCAAGGCCATTGAGTATTACGCCCTGGTCACCGACCGGGGAGACCAGCAGGATGTGGAGTGGGCGGAGCCCTCCCTGCTGTTCTGCCGCTGGCTGGACAGCGGCGACCCCGCCTGGCTGGAGCGGCTGGTGCTGTGCGCCGCGTCCAATCCCCGGAATCAGCGGGGGAGCGAGCTGTGCCAGTGGGCCCGGGAGGAGCAGCTGGTTCCCTATGTGGAGCGGTTCTTCCCCAGCTGGGACGCCACCGTGAAGATGATCCCCAACTTTATCGCCAAGGGCACCGGCGGGGAGGTCAAGCTGGTCCTCAGCTGTGAGGAAGCGGCCAGCGCTGCCAACGCCGTGCGGCTGGCCGTCACTGAGTACGGGAAAAAGTCCGGCGGGATTCACCTCATTGTCAACGCGGTATCCGACCCGCCCCTGGACAGCAGCCTGATCCCCGACGGGGTGCGGCTGTGGCACTACAGCCCGGACCACAACGCCAGTCCGGCGGTGGAGCCGCCAAGTGACACCGCCCGGATGCGGGTCAAGGAGCTGGCCCGGTCCCCCTTCCACCTGGGGGAGTGGTACAACCGGGCGGGGTCGATGTGCGAGGGGCTGTCCTTTGATGACCTGTACGGCTGCATGGTCTATCCCCCTGAGCCCGACGACATGCGCATCCCGGCGGACCAGTGGCTGCTGCGGGTGCAGTTTGCTGCGGTGTGCCTACTGGCTCAGCTGGGGAAGGACGACAGCCGGATGCCCTCCCCGGAGCTGATAGTTTACGGGGGTAAGCTGCCCTCCTATGAGCTGACCCGCATCTGCCTGGGCCAGCTGGACTGGCCGGTAATCCCCGCCCTTACCCTGCTGGCCTGGCAGGCTAAGGAGGGTCTGGCCGACCGGGAGCAGGCTCTGGGGGTGCTGTCTCTGCTGAAGACCCGGGTGCCGGAGCACGACTACTGCTTCTTCGAGCACGCCCTGGCCTGTGCCCTGTCCTGGTTCCCGGGGGAGAGCGAGGAATTTCATCAGAAGATGCACCACTGGCGGCGTATGCTGGAGGAATAACCGAATCAGGAAGGGGCCGGACTTTTGTCCGGCCCCTTTGCCGTGCCAAAAAAGTACAACGTGAAAGAGCGTGTTTAAAAGCCTTCCCCCTTCCAGGGGGAAGGTGGCATCCGTGAAGCGGATGACGGATGAGGGTGCGCGGCAGGTTTTTGCCCCTTATCGAAAGAAATGCGTCCCCGTCCCGCCCCCTCATCCGCCCCAGTGTGCCCACTGGGGCACCTTCCCCCCGGAGGGTGGAAGGCTTGCCGCTGCGGCGGGACGATGGGGGTTGAAGTTGTCAATTTGCTTCCAGCGCCTGGAACACCCGCCGGGACCGCAGGGCCACCAGCGCTGACAGGATGGCCGCGCCCATCAGCACCGCCCAGGGGGACAGGCGGTCGAACAGGATGCCGTATCCCGCTTGCCCCAGAGGGGAAGCGCAGTTGGCCACCGCCTGGATGCAGGCAATCACCTTGCCCAGCAGCTGGCCGGGTACCTGGGCCTGGACCAGGGTGAGCATTACCACGGTAAACAGCATGGCGGCAGCCATGGCGGCCATAGCCATCCCGGTAATCAGCCAGTAGCTCACCGCCGCGGACACCCCGGGAAGGACAGCCAGCCCCATAACGCCCGCCATCCCGGCACAGGCCAGCAGGCACAGCGACCCGTGCCGGGGCTTCAGCCGTGGGCCCAGCACCCCGGCCAGCAGTCCGCCCAGCAGGCCCCCAAACCCCATGACCGCCTGGGTCAGGCCCAGATAGGCGTCGCTCATGTCCAGCACCTGGGCCACAATGGCGGGGATGCCCACAATCATCACTGCCGACAAAATCAGGTTGAAGGCGGACAGCACCAGGGTCACTCGCAAAAAGATCGGCTGTTCCCGGGAGATATACCGCCAGCTCTCCCCCAGGTCCTGGCCCACCGTGGCCAGCACCCCGGCGGACCGGGGGCGCCTCTCGTGGGGGATGCGGATGAAAATTTCCATCACCGCCGAGGAGAAGAAGCAGACCCCGCCGATGGTGAGAATGGGTCCCAGTCCCCACAGGCCGAAGATGACGCCCCCCAGGGCGGGCCCCAGCAGGTTGGACAGGGTGGCTACCATGTTGATCACCGCGTTGCCCTGGGTGAGCCGGTCTGGAGGGAGCAGCAGGGGCAGGCTGGCCTGGACCGCCGGCTGGTAGGCCCCGGCGATGGCGTAAAGGAGCATCAGCGTGCCGATCACCAGGGGCACCAGCGGGGCCTTGCCCCACAGCAGGCAGAAACATACTGTCAGTCCGGCGGTGAGAAAGTCCAGCCCCACCATGATGCGGCCCTTGTGGACCCGGTCCGCCGCCGTGCCGCCGATGGGACCCATGAGGATCATGGGCAGGAAGGAACAGGCGTTCACCACCCCGAACAGGGTGATGGAGCCCGTCTCCCGCAGCAGGTACAGGGGCAGGGCGAAGTGAAGGATGGCGTTTCCAAAGAGGGAGATGATCTGCCCAATGACCACCAAGGTAAAATCCCGGGTGAACAGGGCGCTTTTTTGTGTTTCCATAGTGATACTCCTTTCATAATAGAACCGACCGTCGGTTTGTATATAGGGCAAATAAAACTGCCCAAGGGCAGGTTTACTCCAAAGGCCCCTTTGGAAAGGGGCTGTCAGCCGCAGGCTGACTGAGGATTGCGTTTTGCGAAGCAAAACATACGAAGTAAACAAAGCTTCCACCCACCCGTGGGGCGCGACGACCCCGGCGCGCCATTCCCTCCAGCGTATCGATTTGGCGGGCCGAGGTCGTCCCGCCCCACAAAAGTCCCCGAAACCTTGTTTATTTCATACATTTCGCCTACGGCGAAATACAATCCTCCGCCCCAGTTTGCGAACTGGGGCACCTCCTTTCAAAAGGAGGCTTTCCCCTGTGGGGGGGGATCAAGTCCGGGAAAACTCTGCCATCGCCTCAATCAAATCCTCGTCCAGCAGCTCGAAGCCGTACTGCCGGGTGAACTGGTTGAAGAAGGCACACCGGGTCCGGACCTGTTCCGGGGTGCTGGGGCGGAAGATGGGGTGGAGCCACAGATCGGTCATGAGCAGCAGCACCTCGGCCAACTGCTCCGGGTAATCGGCGCGGATGGAGCCGTCGGCGATACCCTCCTTCAGAATGGGGAGGATATAATCCGGGGCGGCCTCCCCCAGAATGCTCTGCATCTGGAGGGCCATGAACTTGGGGTTCTCGATGAGGAAGGGCAGCATGTGCAGGATTTTCCCCTGGAAGGACAGGGTCATGGAGGTACGGAAGAGCTCCCATAGCTTCTCCGCCCCAGTGAGGCCCTTCCTGTCCCGGATCTCCGCCAGGACGGCGCTGTTAAAGTCCCCCATCCGGTCCACCACGGCGATGAGGATGGCCTCCTTGGAGGCGAAGTGGTGGTAGATGGCCCCTTTGGACAGCTTGGTGGCGTCGATGATGTCCTGGAGGGTGGTCTCGTCGTAGCCCTTTTGGAGAAAGAGCCTGGTTGCGGTGTCCAGAATGAGCTGTACGGTCTGCTCCGGGTGCTTGTTCCGGGCCATGATGGGCCCCTCCTCTCTGGATACAGACCGGCGGTCTGTATTATTCTAGCACGATCTCCCCCTGCTGTCAACTCAAACTTGCTACAAACTGCCTCGCGACTCTGGGCGTCCGTCCGGCGTGACGAATCTCCCAGGTCATGGCCTGGGCGTGGAGGGCGTCCCGGTCCATGGAAATCCCCACCTGAGCGGCCAGATGGTCCACCAGGGCCAGATAGTCTGTTTTGTTCATGGTGAGATAGGGGATGCGCAGGCCGAAGCGCTCGGCCAGGGCGGTTTTTTCCGAGATGGTCTCAAAGGTGTCCACCTCGTCCCCCGCCCGGTCGGCGAAGGTCTGGCGCACCAGGTGCCGGCGGTTGGAGGTGGCGTAGATGGCCACGTTGGCGGGCCGCTTTTCCAGGGTGCCCTCCAGGATGGTCTTCAGGGCGGAATAGGTCTTGTCGTCCTGGTCGAAGGCCAGGTCGTCGATGAACAGGATGAACTTCTGCCGCCGCCCGGCCAGGGAGCGGATCAGCTCGGGCATCCCGGTGAGGTTTTCCTTCTCCACCTCGATGAGGCGCAGGTCCTCCATGCCGGGCAGGTAGAGCATGGACTTCACTGTGGCCGACTTGCCGGTGCCCCCGTCGCCAAAGAGGAGGACGTTGTTGGCCTGCCGCCCCGCCAGCATCAGCCGGGTGTTCTGCTCCACCTGGCCGCGCTGGTGCTCATAGCCCAGCAGGTCCACGGGGCGGGGGCAGTCCGGGTCGGCCACCGGGATTAGATTGCCGTCCTCCCACAGAAAGGCCCGGTATTTGGCGAACAGCCCCGCCCCGCGGTCCCGGTAGAACCGGGCGACCCGGTCGAAGTCGAAGGGGGCGGCCGCCCGCCACCGGGGCAGGCCGGCCAGAACGGGGGCGTACTCGCTGCCCAGCAGGGGCTTCATGGCGTCGATGAACCGGTCGCAGTCGGTTTCGGCCAGCAGGACCAGGGTGTCGATGTCCCGCCGGGCGGCGTTCTCCAGGGCGGGGTCGGATTTGCCCTGGTCAATGAGGCGGGAGTAGGGCCCCTCGTTGTACCGCAGCCAGTCCCACAGCCAGTCCCCCAGGCCCTCGCAGCCGTCCGAGCGCAGGACGTGAAACAGAGCGACATAGGCCTCCAGGGCCTCCTCGCCGCTGGTCCGGTGCAGGGCGTCCAGAAGGGCGCGAACGTTGCGCATGATGGTGGTGTTGGTCAGCTCCCGGTAGGCGGATATGCCCCGAAGGGCGGCGCGCAAGGCGTTCAATTCCATAGCTTTGTCTCCTTTTGCGGTTTTTTCCATTTTACCGGGTAAAAGCGGCCTTGTCAACGGTCAAGAGACATGATAGAATGGGAAAAATAGTTTGACGTGAGGTAACTATGGTCACCATTGGAGGAATTACAATCGAAACGCCCCTGGCCCTGGGCCCCATGGCCGGGGTGACGGACATGGCCTTTCGCACCATCTGCCGGGAGCAGGGGGCGGGGCTGACCTGTACCGAGATGGTCAGCGCCAAGGCTCTGTGCTATCAGGACAGGAAGTCCATTCCCCTCCTGAAAATGGGAGAGAACGAAACTCCCGCCGCCGCTCAAATCTTCGGCAGCGACCCGGTGTGCATGGAGGAGGGGGCGGCCATCGCCCATGAGGTGTCCGGCGCGGACATCATCGACATCAATATGGGCTGTCCCGTCCCCAAGGTGGCCAACTCCGGGGACGGCTCCGGCCTGATGAAAAATCCCGACCTGGCCGTCAAAGTGGCCCAGGCGGTCATTCGGGGGGCCAAGTGTCCGGTGACGGTAAAATTCCGCCTGGGCTGGGACAAGGGCTCCATCAACTGCGTGGAGTTCGCCAAAGCCATGGAGGAGGCCGGGGCGGCGGCGGTGGCCGTCCACGGGAGGACCAAGGTGCAGATGTACGCCGGGACCGCCAACTGGGACTGGATTCGGGAAGTGAAGAAGGCGGTAAAAATACCAGTGATCGCCAACGGGGACGTGTTCAAGGGGGAGGACGCCCCCCGCATCCTGAAATACACCGGGGCGGACATGGCCATGATCGGCCGGGGGGTGTTTGGCAACCCCTGGCTCTTCGCCCAGTGCCGGGCCGCCCTGAACGGCGAACCCATCCCGGAGCTGCCCCCTCTGGCCGAACGGTGCGACACCGCCGTCCGTCAATTTGAGATGGCCGCGAAAAACAAGGGGGAGAAGATCGCCTGCCTGGAGGCCAGGAAACAGTACGCCTGGTATCTGAAGGGCGTCCCCCACGCGGGGTACTATAAGGAACAGATTGTGAAGATCACCACCCTGGAGGACGTCTACCGGGTGACGGCAGGGATTAAGCGGGATTTGTGTTGAGACCTGCGTCCCCCGCAGGGAAAAGCCTCCCTCTTAGAGGGAGGTGGCACGGCGAAGCCGTGTCGGAGGGAGTCCGGGGGTGACTTCCTCAGTCAGCTTCGCTGACAGCTCCCTCGGGGAGGGAGCCTTGCCGCCTGCGGGTGGGACGAAAGACGAAGGAGGTGAAGCTATGCCGGACCGGGAGCTGGTGGAGAAAGCGAAAGCTGGCGACCAGAGCGCCTTTGAGCAGCTGGTGCTAGACAATCAGAATAAGGTGTACGCCTTGGCCCTGCGGTTGGTGAACGACCGGGAGGAGGCGGCGGACCTGGCCCAGGAAGCCTTTGTAAAGGCGTGGCAGGGGCTGGCCTCCTTCCAGGGGGAGAGCAGCTTTTCCACCTGGATGTACCGCCTGACCACCAACGTGTGCATCGACCATCTGCGCAGGCAGAAGCGCCGGGAGGGGGTGGAGCCCGCTGTCTCCCTGGACGACGAGAACAGCGGCTGGGCCGAGCCCGCCGGCCGGGACAGCGACCCCCAGCAGGTGCTGGAGCAGTCGGAGCGGGGACAGGCCCTGGCCCGGGGACTGGCAAAACTGCCCGACTGGCAGCGGCGGGTGCTGGTGCTCCGGGAGCTGTCCGGGCTGAGCTACCAGGAGATCGGCGAGGCCCTGGATATCGACTTGGGGACGGTGAAATCCCGCATTGCCCGGGCCCGGCTGAATCTGCGAAAAATTTTGCTGGAGGACGGGAACTTTTTTGAACATAGGCCGTCTAAACCGTTGAACGACAAAAATGAGAGGGGGTGAAGCCCGTGGAATTTTGGGAAATGTGGCCGCCGGAAGAGCATGAGCGACTAATTGAGAATATGTCCGCCTGGATGGACGGCGAACTGCCTGATATTGCAAGCACGCCGGAGGCAGGAGGTCCGGACGATTTGGAACTGGAGGTGGCGGAGCATCAGGCCTGCTGCCCCAGCTGCCGGGACCTGTTTGAGGAGCTGAAGGAGCTGCGCGCGGGGTTTGAGACACTCCCGGAGCCAGACCCCCCAGAGGGCTTCGCCCAGGGCGTGCTGGACCGCATCCGGGAGGAGGCACGGCCCAAGGTGATCCCCCTGTTCAAGCGGCCCCAGGTCCGGGCCCTGGCCGGGCTGGCCGCCTGTCTGGTGCTGGCGGCGGGGCTGTACGGCGCAAGCCATTCCCAGCGGAAAGCGGCGGATGAGTACATGATGCTCCGCAGCTTTAACAGGGAAGCTGTGGAGGAGTTTTCGGACGCCTCCGCCTGCGAATCCCTGACCGGCTCTGTTTACGGCGCGGACGGCGTGGAGGACGTCCCCCAGGTGGCCTCCTACGCCGCCCCGGAGACCCAGGAGCTGCTGAAAACCGCTCCCGGAGCCACTGCGGACGACTTGGCGGGAAGCCGGCTGTCCTCCTTGGAGCTGAGTGAGAACACTTTGGCGATGGACTATTTTCCCGAAGGAGCGGCGGAGCTGCTTCCCCCGGAGACAGCGGTACAGCCCTATCCCGGTGGCGGTACGGTCTATCTGGATGTACCCAAGGACATTTATGACCAAATACAGCGGCTGGCCGTGGAGCAGGGGATGACCTTTTCGTGTGCCCTCACCGGAGACGGCGGAGCGGAGAACGGCCCCTTCACCCTGATTATCCTGGAAGAATAAACGACAGAAAAGGCTCTCCGCCCTGCGCGGAGGGCCTTTTTCGTCCTCGGCCAAAATCCCTCAAAAAAACAGTTGTCAGGAACAGGCTTTTAGTGTATAATGACTAACAGCGTGTAACGCCCTTGTATCGGGCTTTGTCCAGGGCGATACCAAACGATAAGGAGTGGAACCAACTATGAGCTATTCTGTACAAAACATCCGCAACGTGGCCCTCATTGGACATGGCGGCAGCGGCAAGACCGCCCTGGCTGAGAGCCTGCTGTACATGACCAAGGCCATCGACCGTATGGGCAAGGCCACCGACGGCAACACTGTCTGCGACTATGACCCCGAGGAGGTCAAGCGCCAGATTTCCATTTCCCTGGCCGTGGCCCCCATTGAGTTCAAGGGCTGCAAGATCAACGTGCTGGACACCCCGGGCGGCTTCGATTTCTCCGGCGAGGTGATGGAGGCCCTCCGGGCCGCCGACGCCGCCATCATCGTCTGCTCCGCCAAGGACGGTATCTCCGTGGGCCTGGAGAAGGCCTGGAAATACTGCGAGGAGCGGAACATGCCCCGCTTCATCTACATCTCCAAGACCGACGAGGACAACTCCGACTACAACGCCACCTTTGAGGCCCTGCGGGAGAAGTATGGCAACAAGATCGCCCCCCTGGTGGTGCCCATCTGGGACGACAACAAGAAGGTTACCGGCATCATCGACGTGCTGAACAAGCGGGCCTATGAAATGCAGAAGCTTCAGCGGGTGGAGATTGAACTGCCCGAGGGCAAGGCCGGCGTGATTGACGAGTTCAACGACGCGCTGAAGGAGTCGGTGGCCGAGACCAGCGAGGAGTTTATGAATAAGTTCTTCGACGGCGAGGACTTCACCTATGCCGAAATGATCCAGGGCCTGCGCCAGGGCGTGCGGGAGCTGTCCATGTTCCCCGTGCTGTGCGGCTCGGCCGTTAACTGCATGGGCTCCCTGATGCTGATGGACTACATCGTGGAGCTGCTGCCCACCCCCATGGAGGGCAACTACCACAAGGCTACCCGCCAGGACGGCGAGACCGAGGAGTTTGTGGTCTCCCCCGGCGGCGTGCCCACCGCCTTCGTGTTCAAGACCGTCTCCGACCAGTACGGCAAATACTCCTACATCAAGGTCCTGTCCGGCGTCATCACCTCCGACCTCTCCCTGATTAACGCCCGTACCGGGTCCGCCGAGAAGCTGGGCCGCCTGTATGTCATGCGGGGCAAGAAGGCCGAGGAGGTCAAGGAGCTGACCTGCGGCGACATCGGCGCCATCGGCAAGATGGATAAAGTCAAGACGGGCGATACCCTGTGTGACAGCCGCAAGGTGGTGTCCCTGAAGCAGATTCCCTTTGCTGAGCCCTGCTACTCCGTGGCCATCGCCCCCAAGACCCGGGGCCAGGAGGACAAGGTGGCCCAGGGCCTGAACCGCCTCAACGAGGAGGACCCCTCCTTTACCCTGGTAAACAACGGCGAGACCCACCAGATGGTGCTCACCGGCTCCGGCGACATCCAGGTGGACGTGCTGGTGGCCAAGCTGAAGAGCCGCTTCAATGTGGAGGCCGAGCTCAGCGAGACCCGGGTACCCTACCGGGAGAAGATCCGCAAGCCTGTGCAGAAGCAGGGGCGGCATAAGAAGCAGACCGGCGGCTCCGGCCAGTTCGGCGATGTATGGATCCGCTTTGAGCCCAACCTGGAGGAGGAACAGATGGTCTTCGCCGAGGAGGTCTTCGGCGGCTCCGTGCCCAAGAACTTCTTCCCCGCCGTGGAGAAGGGCCTGCGTGAGGCCTGCGTCCACGGCCCCCTGGCCGGCTACCCCGTGGTGAATTTGAAGGCCGTGCTCTACGACGGAAGCTACCACCCGGTGGACTCCTCGGAAATCGCCTTCAAAACCGCCGCCCAGCTGGCCTACAAGGCCGCTATGCCCGAAGCCAACCCCGTGCTGCTGGAGCCCGTGGGCGAGCTGAAGGTGACGGTGCCCGACAGCTACATGGGCGACGTCATCGGTGATTTGAACAAGCGCCGGGGCCGCGTGATGGGCATGAACCCCACCGGCGACGGCGACCAGATCATCGAGGCCGAGGTGCCTATGGCTGAAATGACCTCCTATGCCATCGACCTGCGGGCCATGACCCAGTCCCGTGGTTCCTATACCTTCCACTTTGTCCGCTACGAGGACTGCCCCCCTGCCGCCCAGGAAAAGGCCATCGCCGCCGCTAAGGCTATGGCTGAGGAATAAGCAAAAAAATCCGCTCCGAAAGGAGCGGATTTTTTATCCAAAGTCGTGCCGGCTGCCGCAGCCGCTGCCCAACCTCTCAAAGACACGTACAATCTCTTCAATTTTGTAAAAGCACTCCTGGTCGTTCAGTGATTCGTCCTTGAGGATATGCTGAATCTGGAGCAGAGCCCCATATGAGGCAGACTCTGCGATCTCCTTTGAAGTGAGCGTCAGTCCAGGAAAGGATACGTCTATTATTGTCTTTTGGCTTCGCAGGACATTGAGAATGATTTCCTCGTATAACTCCATAGTTTTCACCTCGTGATATATTATAAGCCAAAAAAGATGAATGTCAATCATCATATGAGTAAATACAGAGCATTTCGAAAAATATAAAATGACCATATACTATTTGTGGTGATTTTATGGATGCTGCCCAGATTGAGAAATACAAGTTATTAGGACTGAACGTCGCTTACTATCGGCGCAGACGTGAATTGACGCAGGAACAGTTGGCGGAGATGGTAGATGTTGAGCGGACGCACATCGGAAATCTTGAACTGGCGAGAAACGGTGTATCCTTGGATGTGGTTTTTCGTGTGGCGGACGCTTTAGAGATTCCTGTGCACAAGCTGTTTGAGTTTCGGGATTAAAAACCCGCTCCGGGAGGAGCGGGTTTTTCCTACAAATTGCCCCTTACATCTTTACCCAACTGCCTGTTTGTGGTATACTAACTCCAACTGAGCATCAGAACAAGGAGGTCCTACTATGGATTTAAAGGAAACAATGGTAAGCAGTCAAACGATTTTCGAGGGGAAGATCATTAAGGTCACCCTGGACCAGGCCCAGCTGCCCGACGGCAGCCTGGCCCCCCGGGAGGTAGTCTACCACCCCGGCGGGGTGGCGGTGCTGGCCCTGGACGACGACAACACCGTCTATCTGGTCAAGCAGTACCGCTATCCCATCCAGCAGCTGCTGCTGGAGCTGCCTGCCGGCAAGCTGGACCACGGCGCGGAGGAGAACGTTCTTCTGGGGGCCCAGCGGGAGCTGAGCGAGGAGACCGGCCTGGAGGCCGCGCAGTGGACCTATCTGGGCTATACCCTGGCCTCCCCCGGCTTCTGTGACGAGGCCCTGCACATGTATCTGGCCCGGGGCCTCACCCGAAAGAGGCAGCACCTGGACGAGGACGAGTTCCTGGACGTGGTTACTATGCCCTTCGGCCAGCTGGTGGAACAGGTGATGGACGGTACCATCACCGACGGCAAGACCGTGTCTACCACATTGAAGGTAAAGGTTTTACTGGGACTGTAAAGGAGGCCGACCAATGGCAAAAACCGTTTTGATCGTAGAGGACGAGCAGAGCATTGTAGACATTCTCACCTTCAACCTGACGAAGGAGGGGTACAACACCATCGAGGCTCTGGACGGCCCCACAGGCCTGCAGCTGGCCCTGGAGCAGAACCCGGATCTGGTGCTGCTGGACCTGATGCTGCCCGGTATGAGCGGCTTTGAGGTGTGCCAGAAGGTCCGCCAGGCGGGCTCGCTGGTGCCCATTGTCATGCTCACCGCCCGGGAGGAGGAGGACGACAAGGTCCGCGGCCTGGAGCTGGGGGCGGATGATTACATCACCAAGCCCTTTAAAAACCGGGAGCTGATGGCCCGGGTGAAGGCCAACATCCGCCGGGTGGCCATGTCCGCCCCCCTTCCCGCCCCCCGGGAGGACCGCCCTGCCGGCGCCGCGCTGGAGGAGCGGGTCCGGGTGGATGAGGAGCGGGCCACCATCTTCAAGGACGGCGCCCCCCTGGACTTGACCCAACGGGAGTATGACCTGATCCGCTTCCTGGCCGCCCGGCCGGGGAAGATTTTTTCCCGGGAGGCCCTGATGGAGCACGTGTGGAACTACGAGGGCTACGTGGGCGATGTGCGGGCGGTGGACGTGGCCGTCCGCCGCCTGCGGGAGAAGCTGGAGGACGACCCCGCCGCCCCCGTGTTCATTAAGACCAAGCGGGGCATGGGGTACTACTTCGGGGAGTGATTCCCACCCCGCCCGCGGCGGTAAGGCCCCTTTTGAAAGGGGCTGTCAGCCGAAGGCTGACTGAGGATTGCGTTTTGCGAAGCAAAACATACGAAGTAAACAAAGTATGCAAAACCTTGTTTATTTCATACGTTCGGCTTCGCCGAACACAATCCTCCGCCCCAGTTTGCGAACTGGGGCACCTCCTTTCAAAAGGAGGCTTATGGCGCACAAACAAAAGTGAGAGGAGGGAGTCCCCATGCTGCGCAGCCTGCACATGAAGCTGGTCATGATTATGATTCTGCTGATTCTGTCCCTGATGATGGTGGTGGGGGCCTTCCTCATCAACTCGGTGACCGCCTTCTATCTGGAGGACTTCTACAGCCAGATGGCCGACGTCTTTCAGGACCCCCTGCTCTACCACGACCTGACCACCCCCTCCGACGAGGAGGAGAACGGGGCGGAGCAGCTGTTCGAGGTGGTGGACGCCTTCGCCGGCGAGCTGGGGGTGGACAACCGCAACCGGAAGCTGTACATTCTGGACAGCAACGGGGTGCCCCTGGTCTCCCCCGACGGGGAGACGGCCCAGCTGGAGTACACGGAAAATCTCACCTTCGCCCTGACCACCGGCCTGGAGACCGGCGAGGTGGGGGACGAGAGCAATCTGGCCCTGGATTACATGGACGTGGCCGTCCCCGTCCACCGGGGCGGGGCGGGCTATGTAATCTACATTCTGGACAACAAGACCACCGCCAACGACCTCACCGACCAGATGCTGGTGCTCATCATCGAGGCGCTGATCTTCGGCCTGGTAATCTCCATTCTGCTGTCCTTCCTGCTGTCCAAAACCATGGTCACCCCCATTCAGAGCCTGACCGAGGGGGCCATGCGGGTGGCCGAGCGGGATTTTTCAAAAAAAATCAAGGTGCCCTCTCAGGACGAGATCGGCGTGCTTACCGACACCTTCAACGACATGGCCGGCCAGCTCCAGGACACCCTGCGCCAGGTGGAGAACGAGCGCAACAAGCTGGACACCCTGTTCCTCCACATGACCGACGGTGTGGTGGCCTTCTCCCGGGAGGGCCGGGTCATCCACTCCAACCCCGCCGCCGACCGGCTGCTCCGCCGGGCCATCGGCCGGGAGACCACCTATGAGGAGCTGTTCGGCGGCGCGGCCCCCCTGGACCAGGTGCTGGCTGCCCCCGACCACCTGGAGGAGGAGCGCCAGGTGCGTGACCGCTTCCTCCAGCTGCTCATGGCCCCCTTCGACCGGGGCCGGGAGGGAGGGGGCGCCCTTGTGGTGCTCCACGATGTCACCGAGCAGCGGAAGAACGAGGAGATGCGCCGGGAATTTGTGGCCAACGTCTCCCACGAGCTGCGCACCCCGCTGACCAACATCCGGTCCTACGCCGAGACCCTGATTGACAACACCGGGGAGATGCCCCCCGACATGGAGAAGAAATTCCTGGGGGTCATCCTCAACGAGAGCGACCGCATGACCCATATCGTCCAGGACCTGCTCACCCTGTCCCGGTTCGACTCGGAGCGGGGGGAGCTGAAGCTGTCCCGCTTTCCCTTTGGCGAGGCGGTGAAGGATATCTACAACGCCGTATACATGGAGGCCCAGAAGCACAGCCACACCCTGACCCTGGAGCTGGAGCCCGGCCTGCCCGAGATTCTGGCCGACCGGGAGCGGGTGCTTCAGGTGATGATGAATATTGTGTCGAACTCCATCAAATATACCCCCGACGGGGGCCATATCGACATCTACGCCGGCCGGAAGCGGGACCGGGTCTGGATGATTGTGGACGACGACGGCATCGGCATCCCCGAGGAGGACAGGCCCCGCATCTTCGAGCGGTTCTACCGGGTGGACAAGGCCCGGTCCCGCCAGTCAGGGGGCACCGGTCTGGGGCTGTCCATCGCCAAGGAGATTGTGGAGCGCCACCGGGGCCGCATTACCCTGCTGAACAAGGAAAACCCCGGCCTGGCCATCCGGCTGGAGCTGAACATTGAGGGACCGGGCGATGGAAAATAACCGAAAAAACCGGGTAATCGAGTGGGGCAAGAGCGGGCTTATCCTGCTGCTTACCCTGTCCGCCCTGTGGCTGGCCGCCCAGACCCCTCTGGCCGCCCCCCTGCGGGGCCTGCTCCGGGAGGAGGGCCGCCAGGCCGCCCCGGGCCAGGTCCAGGGGGACGTTCAGGGGTCGGGGGCGCTGCCCATGATGATGGTGGCCAACCTGCCCGTGGAGACCGGCATGTCCGGAGGCGCAGCGCCCCCCGAGGGGGTCCGCTGCGGCCTGCTGTATGACCAGGGAGCCTGTCAGGCGCTGTTTCAGCGGGTGGCCGGTCCCCTGATGGAGACCCTGTCCAGTGCGGGGGAGCCGGAGCCCGTGGGCCGCAGCCAGTGGGAGCAGGCCCTCACCGGCCGGCTGGGGGTCTATATGGACTTTCAGGGGCAGGTGCCCATGTCGGTGCTGGTGGGCTGGCTGTCCGGCGGGGATGTGAAGCTCACCGCCACCGTCCGCCGCATGGTGCTGGCCGTGTGGGAGGACGGGGTGGACCTGTACTACCGGGACGAGAAGTCGGGCGGCTACTACCGCTGCCGGTCAGAGGTGGCCGACCCCTTTTCTCTGGCCGAGGCCCTGTCCGGCCTGAGCGACAACGGGGCCTTTTACGCCTTTGAGTCGGAGCTGTACCGGGAGCTGGACCCGGACACACTGCTGTTCCCCGAGGCCCCCGCTCCGGCGGCCTACACCGCCGCCAACCCCATGAGCGCCGGCCAGGAGACCCTCCAGGCCCTGGTTCAGGACCTGGGCTTCTCCCTCAACTCCACCAGCTTCTACTCCACCGACGAGCAGGTGGCCCGCAGCGGAGACGACAGCGTGCGCCTGTCTGACCAGGGGGTGGCCCAATACCAGTACGAGGGCCGGCCCGGGGATGGGCTGTTCCCCGTGCTGCGCCAGGGGGAGGCCGGCGCCCTCTATGACAGCGTGGAGACCTGCCGCCGGACGGCCCTGTCCGCCATGGGCAGCCGGTGCGGCGAGGCCCGGCTCTATCTGATGTCGGTGCAGGACATGGACGGGGGCTGGGAGATTGATTTCGGCTACAGCCTGAACGGCATCCCCGTTGTGACGGAGGGGGGGCGCGCCGCCCGCTTTCTGGTCAGGGGGGGAGAGATCGTCCAGTTCTCCCTGTATCTGCGCAGTTATACCAGCAGCGGCTCCACCTGCATGGTGCTGCCCCCCCGGCAGGGGGCGGCCGCCCTGGCCGCCCGGGGGCTGGCAGGCTCGGAGCTGGTGCTGACCTACACCGACAGCGGCGACGCCCTGACCGCCGGGTGGTCGGCCCGGGACAACCGCCGGGGGGAGGGCTGAGCTATGCCGTGGAGCAAGATCAAAAACATCATCCTGGCCATCCTGGCCGTGACCAACCTGGCTCTGCTGGTGCTGGTGGGCGGACAGACCATCCAGGACCGCCGCCTGCTCAGCCAGGCCCGGGAGGACGCTATTCAGTTCCTCCGGGGCCGGGGGGTAGAGGTGGACGAGAGCATTATCCCCCAGTCCATGGACCTGAAGCCCCAGATTGTGGAGCGGGACCTGGCGGGGGAGGAGCGGGCCGCCGCCGCCCTGCTGGGCAGCCCGGTGACCGCCGAGTCCCGGGGGGGCGAGGTGTACCGCTACTACAACGGCAGCGGCTCGGTCCAGTTCCACAGCGACGGCACCTTTTCCGCCCAGCTGAAGGAGGGGGCCTTCCCCCTGGGGGCGGACCGGGGGGCGGACTGTCTGGCCCTGATGGAGAAGATGGGGCTCCAGGGGACCATCCTCAGCGAGCGGGGGGAGGAGCTCACCTTCCGCCAGAGCTGGAAGGGCACCCCGCTGTTTACCCAGCAGGTGACGCTGGTGTGCCAGGGCGGGCAGCTCACCGCCATGACCTCCGGCCGCCAGCTGGTGGGCCGCCCCCAGGAGGACCCGGCCCGGAGCAGCATTACGGTGGCCACCGCCCTTATCAACTTTGTCAACGGGGTGGGCGCCCTGGGTGACGTGTGCAACCGCATCGACGCTATTGAGCCGGGCTATGTGGCCGCCGCCTCTCTGTCCGGCCCCATCGTACTCACGCCGGTGTGGCGGGTGACCACCGACACCGGCGCTTACCAGTTGGACGCCGTCACCGGTGGGGTGACCCGGGTGTCCTGACCGGCTTGCAGCCATAAAAAGACGGGCGGCATGCAGGGACGCTTCATGAAGCGTCCGGCACGGCTGCGGTAACAAATAAACGGACGCATCATGATGCGTCCCTGCAAACGGGAGAGAGCGAATTATATGTCAGAATTGCAATTTACCGTCCCCACCCTGTTCGGTCTGGAGGGGATCTGCGCCGACGAGGTTCGGCGGCTGAATCTGCCCCAGGTGAAGGCGGAGAATGGCCGGGTGCTGTGTACCGGGTCGGCGGCCGACCTGCCCCGGCTCAACCTGAACATCCGCACCGGGGAGCGGGTGCTGCTCACCCTGGGGACCTTTCCTGCCCGGGACTTCGACGCCCTCTTTGAGGGGGTACGGGCTCTGCCCTGGGAGCGTTTTATCCCCCGGGACAGCCAGTTCCCCGTGAAGGGCCACTGCCTCAACTCCGCTCTCCGCTCGGTGCCCGCCTGCCAGTCCATTGTGAAAAAGGCCATCGCTGCCCGGCTGGGGAGCAAATACGGCTTGCAGACCCTCCCCGAGACAGGAGCGCTGTATCAGGTGCAGTTCTCCATCATGGGGGACGAGGCCGCCCTGATGCTGGATACCTCCGGCCCCGGCCTCCACAAGCGGGGCTATCGGGCCCAGGGGGTGGCCGCTCCCCTGCGGGAGACCCTGGCCGCCGGGCTGGTGCTGCTGTCCCGCTACCGGGGAAAGGACCCCCTGTGCGACCCCTTCTGCGGCTCGGGGACCATCCCCATCGAGGCCGCCCTCATCGCCAAAAACCGGGCCCCCGGCCTGAACCGGTCCTTCTCCGCCCAGAAGTGGAGCTGGTTGGACAAGGAGCTCTGGATGTCCGCCGCCGACGAGGCAGAGGACCGTGAGTTTGAAGGCGAATACGAAATCTGGGGCGGCGATATCGACCCGGAGGCCGTGGCTCTGGCGAAGCACAACGCCCAACTGGCCGAGGTGGAGGACATCGTCCGCTTTGACGTGGACGACGCCACCCGCTTCCACTGGGGCGGGCTGTACGGCCGGGTGGTCACCAATCCCCCCTACGGCGAGCGGGTGATGGAGCGCAAGGAGGCGGAGGACCTGTACCGCTCCTTCGGAAAGGCCTGGGACAAGCTCCCCCAGGGCTGGAAGCTCTACTTGCTGTCCTCCCACACCGAGTTTGAACGCACCTTTGGCAAAAAGGCGGGCAAGAAACGCAAGCTGTACAATGGGATGCTGAAATGCGATCTGTTTATGTATCTATAGAGAGATGAGGTGCCCGCCATGCGCCATCTGTTCATCATCAACCCCGCCGCCGGAAAGAGGGGGACCACCGCACAGCTGGAGGCCCTGCTGGAAAAGCTGACCTTTCCCCACAAGGTGATGTACACCGGGAAGGAGGGGGACGCCCGGCGGTTTACCCAGGAGGCCGCCAGGCCCGGGGAGCCGGTGCGCATCTACGCCTGCGGGGGCGACGGTACCCTTAACGAGGTGGTCAACGGAGCGGCGGGCCTCTCCCATGTGGCCGTGACCAACGTGCCCAAGGGGACGGGAAACGACTTTTTGAAGATTTTCGGCCCCCATTACCGGACGCTGTTCTATGACCTGGAGGCCCTGGCCGTGGGACCTCAGACGCCCTTCGACCTGATAGACTGCAACGGCCGCCTGGGCATCGACGTGGTGTGCGCCGGGGTGGACGCCCGCATTGCCGCCGACGTCCACCGGTATAAGGACTGGCGGTTTGTGTCCGGCATGGGGGCCTATGTGCTGGCCCTGCTGGAAAACATCTTTTTCAAGGGCATCGCCCGGCCCATGTCGGTACATATGGGGGATATCCACTGGGAGGACAGGCCCGCCTCACTGCTGTGCGTGTGCAACGGCCGGTACTACGGCGGGGGCTTCATGCCGGTGGGGGAGGCCATGCCCGACGACGGGGTGCTGGACATGCTGCTGGTGCGGAAGGTGAGCCTGCTTACCTTCCTGCGGCTGGTGGGACAGTACGCCAAGGGGCTGTATAAGCAGTTCCCGGAGCTGATTCTGGACTACCACGGCCAGGTGGTGTCCTTCTCCGCCGGGGAGCCCATCACCGTGGTGGTGGACGGGGAGGTCATGCGGGACACCGCCTTTACTGTCCGGCTGTCGGAGAAGAAGGTGAATTTCTTCTACCCCGCCGGGGCCGGATATCAGCCGGCCAGTGCGGAAAGGAGCTCTTGACGCAGCCCCAGGCCGAATAGATAGTAGGCACGGACCAGCCGGGCCATGTAGTGGGATTGGGCTTCCTCAAAGCGGTTGAAGGCCTCGCGGCCCAGCTGCCGGGAAATCTGCGCCTCTGCGGCCTGATATTCCCGCTCTGCCTCCTGATACTCCGGCAGTGAGATGCAAAAAGCGGTGATCTGCTCAGGGAGATAGGGGTTGTCAAGGAATAGGGTGTTGGGTATAGTATTCATGGTTACAACTCCTTTTATGTAATAACTGTGCGTCTATTATATATGTAAAGATAGTGCGTGTCAAGTGCCTGGAGGTAAATATGACAAAATTTTCTGAACGGTTGAAGGAGCTGCGCCAGGAGCGGGGCCTGAAACAGCGTGAAATGGCAGAAATCTGCGGGTTGAAGCTGCGCGGATATCAGTGTTATGAGTATGCTACCAGCTGCCCGGACTTTGACGGATTGGTTTTTTTGGCTGATTACTTCGGCGTAAGTATTGATTACCTTCTGGGCCGGACGGATTGCCGGGAAATGAACAAAACGGTCCAAGACCCCTAAAGGAAAGTCAACGGGGATTTAATACAATCTGCCGGAGGAATGAGCGATGGGGAAAACATCCAGCAAGGTCAAGGACCGATACAACGCAAAAGCGTACGACACAATCCTGACACGGGTTGCCAAAGGGCAAAAGGTACAGATTCAGGCGCATGCCGCAGAGCGGGGGGAGAGCGTGAACGGATTCATAATCCGTGCAATCTCCGAAACAATGGAGCGGGATAAAAACAAGGCCGCCCCGGACACGCCTTCCTCACAAATTGGGTAAGCCTCTCGAAATATCGAACGGTACTTCCTGTAGGGCAGGGGTTCTACCCCTGCCTATCCCCGAAAGGGGATAAAACCTACCGTGTATGTTAATGCAGGAGTGCCCCAAGTCGCCCCAGCAAAACAGCGCAAAAAGAAGGCAAAACAATAAAAAATTAATTATTTCCCTCTTGATATCGAACATTGGTTCTGATATAATAAAGGCCCCCTTGTGAAAAGGGGGCCTTTTGAGCACACTGAATTATTCGAGGTGAAGATCATGCCCAAATTTGAAGTGGTATCGGAATACACCCCCAGCGGCGACCAGCCCGAGGCCATCGACGCCCTGTCCAACGGCATCGAGATGGGGCTGGACGAGCAGACCCTGCTGGGTGTTACCGGCTCGGGCAAGACCTTCACCATGGCGAAGATCATTGAGAAGGTCCAGCGGCCCACCCTGGTGCTGGCCCACAACAAGACGCTGGCCGCCCAGCTGTGCGCCGAGTTCAAGGAGTTCTTTCCCAACAACGCGGTGGAGTACTTTGTCAGCTACTACGACTACTACCAGCCCGAGGCCTATATCCCCCACACCGACACCTTCATCGAGAAGGACTCCTCGGTGAATGAGGAGATCGACCGGCTGCGCCTGTCCGCCACCGCCTCCCTGCTGGAGCGGCGGGACGTGATTGTGGTGTCGTCGGTGTCCTGCATCTACGGCCTGGGCGAGCCGGAGGATTTTGCCAAGATGATGGTTTCCCTCCGGGTGGGCGCCCAGATGGAGCGGGATGAGATGCTGAAAAAGCTGGTGGCCATCCGCTACGAGCGCAACGACATCGCCTTTGAGCGGAACATGTTCCGGGTCCGGGGGGACACGGTGGAGGTCTGGCCCGCCTACTGGAAGGACACCGCCATCCGGGTGGAGTTCTTCGGGGACGAGATCGACCGCATCAGCGAAATCAACGTGGTCACCGGCTCCCCGATACGGCGGCTGAACAACATCCCCATCTGGCCTGCCACCCATTACGTCACCCCCAAGGAGAAGATGGACGCCGCTATTCAGGAGATCTATCAGGAGATGGAGCAGCGGGTGGCCTTCTTCGAGAGCGAAAATAAGCTTATTGAGGCCCAGCGCATCAAGCAGCGCACCCTCTACGACATTGAGATGATGCAGGAGCTGGGCTACTGCTCCGGCATTGAGAATTACTCCCGGGTGATTGAGGGCCGGCCGGTGGGCTCGCCCCCCAACACGTTGATGGATTATTTCCCCAAGGACTTCGTCCTGTTCATCGACGAGAGCCACGTCACGCTGCCCCAGGTGCGGGCCATGTACAATGGCGACCGGGCCCGAAAGACCACCCTGATTGACTACGGTTTCCGCCTGCCCTGCGCCTTCGACAACCGGCCCCTGAAATTTGAGGAGTTCGAGAAGCGGGTGAACCAGATTGTCTATGTCTCCGCCACCCCGGGGGAGTACGAGCGCACCCGGTCGGGGCAGATTGTGGAGCAGGTCATCCGGCCCACCGGCCTGCTGGACCCGGTGATCGAGGTGAGGCCGGTGGAGGGCCAGATTGACGACCTCATTGGCGAAATCAACACCCGCACTGCCCGGAACGAGCGGATTTTGGTGACCACCCTCACCAAGCGGATGGCCGAGGATCTCACCACCTACCTTCAGGGGGCGGGGATCAAGGTGCGGTACATGCACCACGATATCGACGCCATGGAGCGCATGGAGATTATCCGGGACCTGCGGCTGGGCACCTTCCACGTGCTGGTGGGCATCAACCTGCTGCGGGAGGGTCTGGACCTGCCCGAGGTAAGTCTGGTGGCCATCCTGGACGCGGATAAAGAGGGCTTCCTGCGCAGTGAGACCTCCCTCATCCAGACCATCGGCCGGGCCGCCCGAAACGCCCAGGGCATGGTGGTGATGTACGCCGATTCCATTACCCCCTCCATGCGCCGGGCCATCGACGAGACCGAGCGCCGCCGGGAGAAGCAGGACGCCTTCAACAAGGCCCACGGCATCGTGCCCAAGACAGTCATCAAGTCGGTGCGGGACCTGATGAGCATTGCTGCCGGCGAGGATACCGCCGAGAAGCGGGGGGAGGTCCAGGGCCTCACCAAGCAGCAGAAGGCGGAGCGCATCGCCCGGCTGGAGAAGGAGATGCGGGAGGCGGCCAAGATGCTGGAGTTCGAGCTGGCCGCCGCCCTGCGGGACCAGATTATCGAGCTGCGGGGGAAATAAGGGGGCGACGTTGTGGGCGGATTGATTATTGTGGTCATGTGGCCCATGGTTCTGCCAATTCTGATTTTGAAGTTTCTGGGGTTCGCTTTGCCTGTAATCGCCCCTGTCCTGCTGGCGCTGAATGCCGCTGGACTGGCGGGGCTGCTTCTGATCCGTAGGCTGTGGAAACGCAGCGGCACCATGGACCGGACCTGTATCGAGGCGCAAACCGGCTGGAGACGGACAATTCTGCGCGTTCTGCGGTGGATTCTGTGGGTCTGCATCGCCTGGGAGGTCCTGCTGGTAATTCTATGCGGGGCCTATGTCCTTTGGATGAATGGTCTGCTATGAGGGATTCCTTTCTGGACCCGCCGAAACGCAAACAAAACCGGCTGCGGGGTTACGATTACGGTCGGGCGGGGTATTATTTTATTACGATTTGTGCCAATCAACGGGCGGAATTATTTTGGGAGGCCTCGTCAATGCGTTCTGTAGGGGCGGATATTATCCGCCCGCATGCTCTGACGTTATCCCAATGTGGATGTTTTGTTGAAGAAGCAATTCAAAATATTTCCCATCATTATGTTGGTGTCACAGTCGATAAATACGTGGTTATGCCGAATCATGTTCATATGATTCTAAAGTTATCGTGTAAAGACGGGCGGATGATATCCGCCCCTACAAAGGAGATTCCCATCGTTGTAGGGCAGATGAAACGAATTGTATCAAAGCGGGCCGGTTTCCCCATTTGGCAAAAGAGTTACCACGACCACATCATCCGCGACGAAGCGGATTACCGGCGGATATGGGAATACATCGACAACAACCCGGCCAAGTGGCGGGAGGATTGTTATTACGAGGAAGGTAAATGCTAGATGGCAAAAAAAGACGAAAAAACCAACGTAATGCGGATTCTGGATCAGAAAAACATCCCCTACACCCCCCACGCGTACGACCCGGAAGCCGGTCTGGACGGGGTAAGTGTAGCCCGGCAGCTGGGGCAGGATCCGGAGACGGTGTTCAAGACCCTGGTGGCCCGGGGGGGCTCCGGGGGGCTGTATGTCTTTGACATCCCGGTGGGGGACAGTCTCGACCTGAAAAAGGCGGCCAAAGCGGTGGGGGAGAAGTCCATCGCCATGATTGCCCAGAAGGAGCTGCTGCCCCTGACGGGCTACGTCCATGGGGGCTGTTCCCCGGTGGGGATGAAGAAGCAGTACCCCACAATTTTCCACGAGACGGCGGAGATTATCGACACCATCCTGGTGTCGGCTGGAAAAATCGGGTTTCAGGTGGAGCTGGAGCCCGCCGCACTGATCGGACTGGTGGGCGGGACCACCGCCGATTTAACGACGTAAGGAGGAAACTATGGCAAGCAGTCCTGATTTTGTCAACTACATCTGTGAACAGCTGGAGGGCTTGGGGGCGGTGCGCTCCCGAAAGATGTTCGGGGAATACATGGTCTATCTGAACGACAAGCCGGTAGTGATTATCTGTGATGACCGGCCCATGGTGAAGATGCTCCCCTGTCTGGAGGAGCTGCTTCGAGACCGTCCCACCGAGCCCCCCTATGAGGGGGCCAAGGACCACTACCTCCTGGACCCGGACGACCGGGACACCCTCCGGGAGGCGGCCCGGCTGGCGGAGGAGGTCACGCCTCTGCCAAAAAAGAAGGCCCCGAAGAAGAAGGAGGCCGCCCCGGCGGAGGGTCCCCTGCCCTGGGATGTGGTCTGGCCCCAGCAGATGAAGCCCGCCCTCTCCGATATCGGGGCCTGGGTGAACAATCCCGCTTTTGAGGAGCTTTTGGCCTGGATGGGGGAGACCTACGGGGTGGAGCCTTCCATTGAGTTCAGCAAGTGCTCTCTGGACAAGGGCTGGAACGTCAAATATAAGAAGGGGAGCAAGTCCCTGTGCGTCCTCTATGTCCGGTCCGGGGCTTTCGCCGCCATGGTGACCCTGGGAGCGAAGCAGCTTCTGGAGCTGGAGCCCCTGCTGGAGACCTTCTCCTCCGCCTTCCGCAGGCTGTATGAAAAAACCTCCCTGTTTAACGGCGGCAAGTGGCTGCTGGTGGACGTGAAGGGGCCGGAGCAGCTGGAGGAGGTCCAGCGGCTGATTCTGATGAAGGCGAAGCCGGTGAAAAAACGGGCTTGACATTAAAAATTTGTTCCGTTAGGCTGTAGGGGCGGCCTGTGGCCGCCCGTCGGGGAGGCGTAGCATTATGGCGTTCATGGCCCTGTTCGGCTGGATATTTCTCCTGATGATTCCGGCCTTTTATATCGGTATGGCCTTGGAGGCGGTTCTGGCGTGGGCCGCGGCCCACGTCCTTCTGGTCAATGTGATGCTGGTTCTTCTGCTGGCTCCGAATGTGCTGATCCTTTGGGTTCTGCTGAAAATCCGGGCAAAATGGAAGCGGGAAGGGAAGCTGAAGGCGTCCTACGCCAGGCGGGATCCGACTTTGAGAGGCTTTTTGGGACGTTTCACCCTGTTTTGCGGGCTGGCCTGGGAGTTTTTTGTCATCATTGCCTTTCTGGCACTTTTGATTTTTCAGCCTATCCCCCGTTTGGCGGGTATGCTTCTGTAAACTCGATATTTGCGTACAAGGAGAACAACTGTTATGCACACACACATTTCCGTCAAGGGCGCGCGGGTGAACAACCTGAGAAACATTGACGTAAAAATCCCCCGGGACAAGCTGGTGGTGCTCACCGGGCTGTCCGGGTCAGGCAAGTCCTCCCTGGCCTTCGACACCATCTACGCCGAGGGCCAGCGGCGGTATGTGGAGTCCCTGTCCTCCTACGCCCGGATGTTCCTGGGCCAGATGGAAAAGCCGGATGTGGACTACATTGACGGCCTGTCCCCGGCCATCTCCATCGACCAGAAGACCACCTCCAAAAACCCCCGGTCCACCGTGGGCACCGTCACCGAGATTTACGACTACCTCCGCCTGCTGTGGGCCCGGGTGGGCACCCCCCACTGTCCCATCTGCGGCAAGGAGATCAAACAGCAGACCATCGATCAGATCATCGACCAGGTCCTTGCCCTGCCCGAGGCCACCCGCATCCAGGTGATGGCCCCGGTGATCCGGGGCAAGAAGGGGGAGCACGCCAAAATTTTCGAGGACGCCCGGAAGTCGGGATATGTCCGGGTCCGGGCCGACGGCTCCCTCTACGACCTCAGTGAGGAGATCAAGCTGGACAAGAACAAAAAGCACCACATTGAGATTGTGGTGGACCGGCTGGTCATCCGGGAGGATATCGCCCGCCGCCTTACCGACTCTGTGGAGGTGGCCTCCAACCTGGCGCGGGGCCTGGTGATTATTAACATCGTGGGAGAGGACCGGGATATTATGTTCTCCCAGAACTACGCCTGCGAGGACTGCGGCGTGTCCATTGAGGAGCTGTCCCCCCGGATGTTCTCCTTCAACAACCCCTTCGGGGCCTGCCCCGCCTGCACTGGCCTGGGGTCCCAGATGAAGCTGGACCCGGAGCTGATTATCCCCAACAAGGACCTGTCCATCATTGAGGGGGCCATCACCGCCTCGGGGTGGAACAACATCAAATCAGACGGCATCTCCCGGATGTACTTCGACGCGCTGTCGAAGAAATACAAGTTCAAGCTGAACACCCCCATAAAAGACCTGCCTAAGGAGATCATGGACGTGATTCTCTATGGCACCAACGGGGAGAAGCTCACCCTCCACTATGACCAGCCCCGGGGCAAGGGCACCCTGTACCAGCCCTTTGAGGGCATCGTCAACAACCTGGAGCGCCGCTACCGGGAGACCCAGTCCGACGCCATGAAGCGGGAGCTGGAGGAGTGCATGTTCCAGTGCCCCTGCCCCGTCTGCCAGGGCCGGCGTCTGAAAAAGGAGTCCCTGGCCGTCACCGTGGGCGGGCTGGACATCGACAGCTACTGCCGAAAGAGCGTCACCGAAGCCCTGGACTTTGTGGAAAAGCTGGTGCTCAACGAGACCCAGGCCATGATCGCGTCCCAAATTCTGAAGGAGATCCGCAATCGGCTGGGCTTCCTCCAGTCGGTGGGCCTGCAATACCTCACCCTGTCCCGGGAGGCGGGCACCCTCTCCGGCGGCGAGAGCCAACGCATCCGGCTGGCTACACAGATCGGCTCCTCCCTCATGGGGGTGCTCTACATTCTGGACGAGCCCTCCATCGGCCTGCACCAGCGGGACAACGACAAGCTGCTCCAGACCCTGAAGGAGCTGCGGGACCTGGGCAACACCCTCCTTGTGGTGGAGCACGACGAGGACACCATGCGGGAGGCGGACTATATCATCGACGTGGGCCCCGGCGCGGGGGTGAACGGGGGCACCATCGTGGCCGCCGGCACCCCGGAGGAGGTCATGAACAACCCCGCCTCCATCACCGGCGATTATCTCACCGGGCGGAAAAAAATCCCCGTTCCGTCGGAGCGGCGGAAGGGGAGCGGGCACTATTTAAAGGTATTTGGCGCGGCGGAGCACAACCTGCGCCATGTGGACGTGGACATCCCACTGGGCACCTTTACCTGTGTGACGGGGGTGTCCGGCTCGGGAAAGTCCTCTCTGGTGAATGAAATTCTGTTCAAGAAGCTGGGGGCCGACCTGAACCGCACCAAGACCCGGGCCGGAAAGCACGACCGCATCGAGGGGGAGGAGTTTCTGGACAAGGTCATCAACATCGACCAGTCCCCCATCGGCCGCACCCCCCGGTCCAATCCGGCCACCTATACCAATCTGTTCAGCGATATCCGGGAGCTGTTCGCGTCCACCCCCGACGCCAAGAGCCGGGGCTACGGCCCGGGGCGGTTCTCCTTCAACACCCGGGGCGGCCGGTGCGAGGCCTGCACCGGCGATGGCCTGCTCAAGATAGAAATGCACTTCCTGCCGGACATCTACGTCCCCTGCGAGGTGTGTAAGGGCAAGCGGTACAACCGGGAGACTCTGGAGGTGCGGTACAAGGGCAAGAACATCTACGAGGTGCTGGAGATGACGGTGGACGAGGCCCTGCCCTTCTTCGAGAACATCCCCAAGATTTACAACCGCCTGAAAACCCTGGAGGAGGTGGGACTGGGCTATGTGAAGCTGGGGCAGCCCTCCACCGAGCTGTCCGGCGGCGAGGCCCAGCGGGTGAAACTGGCCACCGAGCTGTCCAAGCGCTCCACCGGCAAGACCATCTATATCCTGGACGAGCCCACCACCGGCCTCCACTCCGCCGACGTCCACAAGCTCATTGAGGTCCTCCAGCGGCTGGTGGAGGGGGGCAACACCATTGTGGTGATTGAGCACAACCTGGACGTGATCAAGACCGCCGACCACATCATCGACCTGGGCCCCGAGGGGGGCGACGGCGGCGGGAACATCGTCTGCACCGGCACCCCCGAGGAGGTGGCCGCATGTCCCGGCTCCTATACGGGGCAGTATCTGAGGAAGATGCTCTAAAACCCACGTCCCCGCCCGCGGAAAAAAGGCTTCCCCTTTAGGGGAAGCTGTCAGCCGCAGGCTGACTGATGAGGTATTTCGCCGCAGGCGAAATGTACGGAGTAAACAAGGCTTATGCGAGGGGGCCTCATCCGTCACGGCCTGGCGGCCGTGCCACCTTCCCCTAAAGGGGAAGGCTCGGGTGCAGACCTTCATCCCGTCCCCACCCAACCGGCCAGCTGGGCGCCCAGACGGAAGCCGTGGGCAAAGGACAGGAAGTTGCTGGTGTCCAGAAGGTGGAACAGGGCGGCGGGGAGTTCTCCCCCTTCCCAAAGGGCCTCCGTCTGTGTATAATAGGCTTGGTACTCCGGGTCGCTGTCGAAGTCCAGGCCATCCCGGCTGGTTTCCCGGATATAGAGCTCTCTCAGGGTTTCTTCCATGACTACATCACCACGTTATCTAATGATGGGTTTATTATAACACAAACTTTGATAACGTGTCAAGGGGGATTTCAAAAAAATGAAAATTGTTTTGCCCAGTTTTGCGGAACGCCTAAAGCCTCTGCGAAAAGCGAAAAAAGTAACGCAGAAGCAGATGGCAGGGCTGATGGACTGCACAGAGCAGCATTACCAGAAAATCGAGTATGGGCAGATCAACGTCCCCGCCACGACGGTGATTTTTCTGGCGGACTACTTCGGCGTGACCGCCGACTATCTGTTGGGGCGGGAGTAAGGACGCTTCACGAAGCGTCCGCCCTTTCCAACACGTTTCCGCGTTATATTCCCAATACATCTCCCATTAAATTTCTGCCATCAAGGCGGACGCATCATGATGCGTCCCTACAAGAGGTGCCTATGGAACTCTATGAATTTTTAACCACCACCACCGGGGGCAAGTGCCTGTTTACCATGCTGGTGTCCATGCTCCCCATCATTGAGCTGCGGGGAGGCGTACCCTTTGGAATGGCGGTGCTGGGCCTGCCCTCCTACCTGGCCTTTCCGGCGGCGGTGATGGGGAATTTGATCCCAGTACCCTTTATCATCGTATACATCCGGCGGATCTTTGAGCTGATGCGGAAATATCTGCCCAGCCTCAACGGGCTGGTGGACAAGCTGGAGAAAAAGGCCCATCTCAAGGGGAAAAAGGTGCAGAAATACCAGTATCTGGGCCTGTGGCTCTTTGTGGCCATCCCCCTGCCGGGGACAGGGGCCTGGACGGGCTCTCTGGCGGCGGCCTTTCTGGGGATGCGGCTGAAAAAGGCCATGCCTGCCGTGGTGCTGGGGGTGCTCACCGCCGGCTGCATTATGCTGGGGCTGACCCATATGGGGATTAACCTGTTTTCAGGGGCAATCTGACCCTCCGCTGCATAGAATACCCCGGAGGTGTTGCTGAGTGGGTACATTCTGGGATATTCTGCTGGCCGTGGCCTGCGTGCTGGGGCTGGCTTTTGTGGGCTGGTGGCTGTTTGGAATGCTGCTGCGTCCTCTGCCGGGCGGGACGGCCAAGGTGGTCATCCCCGGCCGGGGGGAGGGGGATGATCTGGAGCAGCAGGTGCGCTCCTTCCTGTGGCTGCGGGGACTGGGACTGCTGCGGTGTCCCATCCTCATCGCCGACGCCGGCCTCACCCCCGCTGGCTGGGAGCTGGCCCTGCGCCTCACCGCCCGATGGCCCGAGGTAATCCTGTGGCCGGCCAGCGATTTGGGGGACTATATTGCACGGACATAAAAGGCCCCCTTATGAAAGGGGGCTGTCGCCGCCGCAGGCGGTGACTGGGGGATTCCGTTCGATGGAAAACGTTTCTGTCCATCGGAATCCCCCGCCACTGGGCTTTGCCCAGCGGCCCTCTCCCCTTTGACAAGGGGGACCTAAATAAAGAGGTGAAAGGAGGCGGCGCCCATGTCAGACCAGGAGTTGGAGAAGATCGAGGGCGCCGTCTCCGCTGTTATTTTTCAGAATGAGGAAAACGGGTATACCATCCTCAAGCTGGATGTCCATGGGGAGGAGGTCACGGTGGTGGGCCCCATGGCCGGGGTGGCGCCGGGGGAATACCTGTCCATCCGGGGCCGCTGGACCCGGCACCCCACCTACGGCCCCCAGATGAAGGCGGAGGTGGTGGACCGCCGCCTGCCCCAGAGCATGAAGGAAATCTTCCACTACCTCTCCTCCGGGGCCATCAAGGGGGTGGGCAAGACCACCGCCCGGCTGATTATTGAGGCCTTCGGGGAGGAGGCCCTCACCGTCATCGAGGAGGACCCGGAGCAGCTGACCAAAATCAAGGGCATCACCAAAAAGCGGGCCCGGCAGATCGGCGAGGTCTTCCGCCAGCAGATGGGGACCCGCCGGCTGATGGAGTTCCTTACAGAGCACCAGCTCCCTCTGGAGCTGGCCGCCCTCCTCCGCCGGGCCTACGGCGACGTGGCCCTGGAGGTGGTGAAGGCCAACCCCTACCTGCTGGTCAATGAGGAGTTTGAGGTGGAGTTCTCCCAGGCGGACGCCCTGGCCCTGTCCCTGGGGGTGGGGCAGTCGGACCCCCTGCGGCTGGAGGCGGGGCTGCTCTTTGAGCTGGCCCACAACAACTACAGCAACGGCCACACCTTCCTCCCCCGGCGCAAGCTGGTGGAGGCCACCAGCGTCCTGCTGGAGGTGTCCGGCGAGCTGCTGGAGGACTGCCTGGAGACCCTGATCCGCCGGGGAGAGGCGGACTGCGAGCGGGTGGCGAGCCAGGAGGCGGTGTACCTACCCGCCCTCTACGAGGCCGAGACCTACATCGCCCAGCGCATCCTGGAGATGAGCCGGGCGGAGCTGCTGCCCCCCGAGGGGCTGGACAAGCTGGTCCGGCGGATTGAGCGGGAGCAGGGCCTCTCCTATGCCCTCCAGCAGAGGGAAGCGGTGGAGCTGGCTGCGGGCCGGCAGGTGATGCTCCTCACCGGCGGGCCGGGCACGGGCAAGACTACCTGCCTTCGGGGGGTGCTGTCCCTCTTTGAGATGATGGGGCTGGACACCGCCCTGGCCGCCCCCACCGGCCGGGCGGCCAAGCGGCTGGGGGAGCTGTGCAATACCGAGGCCTCCACCATCCACCGCCTGCTGGAGACCGGATTTGACCCCCACACCGGCAAGCTGGTGTTTACCCGCAACTCCTACGACCCCCTGAAGGCGGACGCGGTGATTGTGGACGAGACCTCTATGGTGGACGTGCCCCTCATGGCCGCCCTGCTGGACGCCCTGGGGGATGACTGCCGCCTGGTGCTGGTGGGCGACCCGAATCAGCTGCCCTCGGTGGGGCCGGGGGCCCTCTTTGCCGACCTGATCCGCAGCGGGGCGGTGCCCACCGTCCGGCTGACGGAAATCTTCCGCCAGGCCGCCCAGAGCGCCATCATCCGAAACGCCCACCTCATCAACCGCGGCCAGGTACCCGACCTGCGGCGCAACGAGGGGGATTTCTTCTGTCTGGCCCGCCGGGACCCGGCGGAGGTGCTGGACACCATTGTGGACCTGTGCCGCCGCCGGCTGCCGGAGCGGATGGGTATTCCGGCGGATCAAATTCAGGTGCTGTCCCCCACCCGCCGCAGGGGGACGGGCACCAAGGCGCTGAACCAGGTGCTCCAGGCCGCCCTCAATCCGCCCCTGGAGGGGAAGGGGGAGCGGCGGTTCGGCGACTGGGTGTTCCGGGCGGGGGACCGGGTGATGCAGGTGCGCAACAACTACGATATCCTTTGGCGGGAGGAGGGGGGAACCGACTCCGGCATGGGTATGTTCAACGGGGATATCGGGGTGATCCGGTCCATCGAAAAGGAGATCATCACGGTGGACTTTGACGGCAAAGTGGTGGAGTACGCCCCCGACATGCTGGGGGAGCTGGAGCCCGCCTTTGCCGTGACGGTACATAAGGCCCAGGGCAGCGAGTACCGGGCGGTGATTCTGGCCGCCTTGGAGGGGGCCCCCTTCCTCATGACCCGGGGGGTGCTGTACACCGCTGTCACCCGGGCCCGGGAGCTGTTCATCGTGGTGGGCGACCCCGCCGCCGTGGCCGGGATGGTGAATAACAACCGCCAGACCAGGCGGTACTCCGGCCTGCGGGCCAGGCTGACGGAGGAATAAAAAAGGCTCCCCTTCATTGTAAAAGAGAAGGCTTTCGGTTAAGCGAAAAAGCCTCCTTTAGAAAGGAGGTGCCCCAGTGCGCACACTGGGGCGGAGGATTGTATTTCGCCGCAGGCGAAATGTGCGCAGCATACGAGGATTTTGAGTCGTACATACGAGGTGCGAGCCTTGCTTACTTCGTACATTTTGGCTTCGCCAAAACACAATCCTCAGTCAGCCTTCGGCTGACAGCTCCTTTCCAAAGGAGCCTTGCCCTGCGGGGGACGGGGAGTTATACCCCCAGCCACTTGGCCAGCGCCGGGTCGTCCCAGCGGGTGATGTAGCAGTCGGCCAGGGCCTTGAGCTGGGGCTGTTCGGCGTTGGAGTTGACGTCGTAGATGACCCCCAGGGAGAAGCCGGCCTGTTTAGCAGTCTGGGCGGCCACCAGGATATCCTCAAAGATGACAGTGTTCTCCGGTCTGCCCCCCAGCCGACGGGCGGCCTCCAGATAGACAGTGGGCCGGTTTTTCCCCTCACCCACCTCCTCGCAGGACAGGAGGAACTCAAAGCAGTCCCGCACCTCCAGCCGGCGCAGGCAGAGGTCGATGAGGGCCGGGTGGGTGGAGGAGGCCACGCACATCTTCACCCCCGCCGCCTTCAGCCGGGCCAGCAGCTCCGCTGCCCCCGGCTTCAGGGGCACGTCGGTCCGGTAGTGCTCCTCCATCAGGGCGTTGATCTCCCCGGCGATCTGCTCCGGGGTGCCGGGCAGGCCGAACTCCCGGATAAACAGCTGGGCGGACTCCAGCATGGTCAGGGCGATGGACTCCTCCTTCAGGGCGGGGGACAGTCCGGGCAGGCCGAAGCGGGCCAGATACTCGTCCGCCAGCCGGTTCCAGTAGCCCATGGAGTCCACCAGGGTGCCGTCCATGTCAAAAATCGCAAATTTTTTGTCCATAAATCATACCGTCCTTGCGTGAAATAGTCAAAGGTATTATAATGGATGCAGGCATAATGCGCAAGCTTTTTGTGGACAATAAAAGGAGGTATGCCCCCATGACCGACCAGGAGCTGGTAAAAAAAGCCTTTGACATGCACCAATTTTCCTATGTGCCCTACTCTCGTTTTCCCGTGGGGGCGGCGCTTCTCACCGGGGACGGCCGGGTATTCACCGGCTGCAACGTGGAAAACGCCGCTTACGGCTCCACCATCTGTGCCGAGCGCACCGCCATTGTGAAGGCGGTAAGCGAGGGCTGCCGGGAGGGCTGGACCGCCATCGCCATCGCCGGACGGGGAGAGGACTTCTGCTGGCCCTGCGGGGCCTGCCGGCAGATGCTCTACGAGTTTGCCCCCAACCTGCGGGTACTGGCCGCCAGAGGGGACGGGGAATATAAGGAGGTCACCCTTTCGGAGCTGCTGCCCTGCGGTTTTGGGCCCAAATCGCTGGAATAAAATTTTCCAGCTGCATAAACCGGCGAAAACCGTATAAACTACCCCCGGAACCCGAGACAAGGAGGTGGTTTGACGTGATGATGGACAAAATCGCCCTGACACTGCTGATTATCGGCGGCCTGAACTGGGGTAGCGTGGGTCTGTTCCAGTTTGACCTGGTGGCCTTTGCCTGCGGCGGGTCCGGCAGCATGATCAGCCGGGTGATCTATACCCTGGTGGGTCTGTCCGCCGTGTGGTGCGTCTCCCTGTTGTTCCGCGACCGAGACCCCGTGGAGGAGCGCCACTGACCTGGGCGAAGATTTCCACATTTGAACTTGCAAGACCCGGAGCAAACGCTCCGGGTCTTCGTTTTGAAGTGGATTTTTAATTTAAGACAGTAGCGTATTGATCAATATGGTCCATTAACTGATTAAACTCTTCTTGACTGATAAATCCGTTTTCAAGATTTCTTTTCTGATTTTCAATATATTCATTGCGAAAATAATCGGGATTTTTTGGTTCATCGCTGGTAGCCATGATTAAATTGTCGTTTGATAGTGTTCTACCGGCCTGCGAGATATACTGCCCGCTGCCGTTTTTGGAAAAAACACCCTGACACAAGCCGAGAACATAGTAATAATCTCCTGCTGTATTGAAAGAGCCGCCTCTGCCCGGTTGATACAGAAATACCAAATAGTCTTTCCCGGTTTCAAAGCTCGGACTGCCAGTATATTCTTCGGTATAATTGCCAACCGTCCCGCCCTGTACCCGAATGTCGACGCTGTTGATGTCGTCGTCCAGATTGCCTTGGATGGCAGTAGAAATATCAAAGTGGTAATCGGTGAAATTTGCAACGGTACCAGATACGCTTTCTATTTGAAAGGCGTCTGTATTTCCGGAAACCGTACCTTCTACAATAAGAGTAGCTTCTTCAAACAGCTCCGGGATATCAACGTATGCTAAAGCGCCATCAATCCGATGTAAAATTTGTTCGTCTTCAGCATTTGAAGAAGGGGTGGAATGGAAAAAGCGGGCGGAAACGAAGAATATCAGCGCTATAGCCAATACTGGCAATGCAACGTTCATGATCCTGTGTTTCATCTAAATCACCTCCGTATGGACTCAAGCTTAATACAGCGCGGCGACACCGGCCAAGTCATCACTTAACAACTGGCGCCGTTCTTTATTCTTAAAAACATACTGGTACATAATACTTTTGTCTATATACCCGTCGTCTTCTACATCTCCAAGTCCTATTGTATGGCCAAGTTCGTGTAAGAAAACAGAGTAAACATCGTAACGACCAGATTGTGCGCTATTAGACCATGAATAATACATATTGAGGTTAATGTCACTTTCGGTTAGTTTATTACCGGACCACCAATAATGATTTTGGGCAACATAACCCGCCCCAACATCTTCGGCATAAATATAATTTTTTCCATCGTTTTTGTAGTACCCAAGCCGATTGGGTTGAGTGGTAGGGGAAACAGAAATGACTTCTCTTCCCACAGCCTTATTCCAAACAGATGCTGCATTTTGCATATGGTTGTGAGTTAAAACTTCAAAACCTTCGTAAGGATAGTAGGTGACTGTATTACCAACAGTGTGCTTTAATTCAACATATGCGGAAGAGGAAACTAGTGAAACAAAAATCATAAAAAGTAAAGTGATTAAACCTACATACCGTTTTTTCATAGTCATCCTTCTTTCGTTGTAAATTGAGGGGAGTAGGAGATATATATACATTATAACATAATTGACTCTTGAACACAAATATTTTTTATTAATTTAACAAATTTTTTTAAACTCAAGTCTGTCTGTCACGCGAGTGGTTCAAGCTGGTCCAGCAAAAGGCATATCAACCCCTGGGCCGTGAGGCCGGCGAAGTACTGTGAGACCTCCACACCCGCCAGCCGGGCGGACAGGTCCTCCTCCCGCAGGGGGCAACCCTGGAGGAGGCCGGCCAGCTCCTCCGGCTCCACGGCGGAGAAGAAGTCGCCGAAGAAGGAAATCCCAGCGATGCGGCCCTCCTCCAGGCGGATGCGGGCCTCCACCAGGCCGCAGCCCTCCACCCGCCGGCGGCGCAGCAGATCGCAGGGGGGGGAGACGCCGTAGTTCCACTCCCAGCGGTCGTACCGTTCCCGCTTGATGGCCTCCACAGCGGCGATGTCCGTTTCGGTGAGGGCGTAGGGCTCCATGGGCCGCTCCCGGGAAATCTCCTCCAGCAGGCGGGCCTTGAACTGGGCCAGGGGGACGGGCCGGGGCATGTGGGCCCGGACGGTGGTTACCCGAGCCCGGACAGAGCGCACCCCCTTGGCCTGAATCTTCTCCGGGTCCACCCGGAGAACCTGCCCCACCGTCTCCAGGTCGGAGCTGTACAGGATGGTGCCGTGGTGCATCACCCGACCCTCCCGGATGTACTGGGAGTTGCCGGAGAACTTCTGGCCGTCGATGGTGATATCGTTGCGGCCGTTGACCTGGGCGTTTACCCCCATGGCCTGGAGGGCCTGGGCCACCGGACGGCAGAACAGGCCCATGTCCAGCTGGCCGGCCTGACCGGCGTCCTGGATAAAGGTGAAGTTGAGATTGCCCAGGTCGTGGTACACCGCCCCCCCGCCGGACAGCCGGCGGACCACCGTGACCTCCCGCTCCCGGACGGCCTCCTCGTTGATCTCGGCCAGGGTGTTCTGGTGCCGGCCAATGACAATGGCGTTGTGGTTGCGCCAGAGGAGGAACCAGCTCCGGTCCCGGGGCAGGGCGTCAAAGGCGTACTGCTCCAGAGCCAGATTAAAGGCGGGGTCGGTGCTTTTTACGTCGATAAAGGACCAGGGCATGAAAAAAACCTCACTTTTCCAGGCGGAGCGGGCAGGCGCTCCGTCTTTTTAACCAGTATAGTGGATTTATGAGCCGGTTGTCAATAGCTTTATCCACAAGAAACCACATAACCACAAAAAATATCTGTGATTATGTGGGATTCCAGTTGACAACACTGTGGGTTTGTAGTAGACTGAGAGGGTAAAACTGGATCAATGGAAAGGAGGGGAGGCCTGTGCTGTTGGCAGAGCGGCGCCAGGCGATTATGGACCGGGTGCTTGCCACCTCCCGGGTGGTGGTGGGGGAGCTGAGCGCTGAGTTCGGCGTGTCGGAGGAGACCATCCGCCGGGATCTGGAGTGGCTGGAGCAGGAGGGCGTGGCCATGCGTACCTACGGCGGTGCGGTGCTCAAGCACAGCGACCAGGCCCCGCCCCCCTACGCTACCCGGAAAAATACCAACGTAGAGGGCAAGGTGGCCATCGCCCGGCTGCTGGCCGGGATGCTCCAAAACGGCGACACCCTGATGGTGGACGAGAGTTCCACCGCCCTCTTTGCCGTCCGGGCGGTGCGGCACCTGAAGGAGCTTACCCTCATTACCAACTCGCTGAACATATTGCAGGAGGTGAGCAGCCAGGACTCCTGGCATATCATCTCCACCGGCGGCCGGCTCAAGCCGGACATCATGGCCCTGGTGGGGCCCAAGGCCCTGAGTACCATTCAAGGCTACCACGTGGGGTATGCCGTCCTGTCCGCCCGGGGGGTGAACACCCAGCTGGGCATCGCCGACTCCTCCGACGAGGTGGTGGAGGTGAAGCGGGCCATGATGGTGGCGGCGGACCGCACCGTCCTGCTGGCCGACCACCGGAAGTTTGACCGGGCGGGCTTCGTCTCCCTGGGCCGGCTGGAGGAGATCGACCAGATCATCACCGACCGCCCGCCCCCGGAGGAGTGGAAAAAGCGGCTGGAGGATAGCAAGGTTCAGCTTCTCTGCCGCAGTGAACAGGCGCAAGCTTAAAATTTCCATATAAATTTATAATTAGGAGGAATGGTCATGGCAAACGCAGTCCTGATGCCCAAGGCGGGCATCACAGTGGAGTCCTGTATCATCGGCAAGTGGGAGAAGAAGGTGGGCGACCAGATCGCCGAGGGCGATATCCTGTTCACCTATGAGACGGACAAGGCCGCCTTTGAGTGTGAGTCCACCGCCGCCGGCGAGCTGCTGGAGATTTTCTTCGGCGACGGCGAGGAGGTCCCCTGTCTGGTGAACGTGTGCGCCATCGGCACCAAGGGGGAGGACGTGTCCGCCCTGCGGCCCGACGGCGCGGCCCCTGCCGCCGCCCCCGCCGAGGAGACAACCGCCGTCCCTGCCGCCGCCGCTCCTGTGGCTGCTCCGGCCGTTGAGACCACCGCCGCCACGGGCACGGGAAAAATCTCCCCCCGGGCCCGGAACCTGGCCGAGCGCGCCGGGGTGGACGGCTCCCTGGCCACCCCCACCGGCCCCGACGGCCGGATTATCGAGCGGGATGTGCGCAGGCTGATGGCCGAGGGCGCTCCCGCCCAGACCGCCGCCCCCGCAGCTGCCCCTGCCGCCGCCGTGGCTGCCGGTCCCGAGTATGAGGATGTGAAGTTCAGCGGCATCCGCCGGGCCATCAGCAAGTCCATGCACAACTCCCTCACCTCCATGGCCCAGCTGACCCACAACTTCTCCTTTGACGCCTCGGCTATTCTGGCCTACCGGAAGATGCTCAAGGAGTCGGGCGGCGAGTGTGCCGGCATCACCATCGGTGATTTGATTCTCTACGCCGTGTCCCGGGTGCTGCCCGGCTGGCCCGACCTGAACGCCCACATGCTGGACGACGTGAGCATCCGCAAGTTCAACCACGTCAACCTGGGCGTGGCGGTGGACACCCCCCGGGGCCTGATTGTGCCCACCATCATGCACGCCGACGAAAAGAGCCTTCTGGAGATCTCCAACGAGCTGAAGGTGCTGGCCGCCGAGGCCCGGGACGGGGCCATCAGCCCGGACAAGCTCACCGGGGCCAGCTTCACCGTCTCCAACCTGGGGGGCTTCGGCGTGGAGAGCTTCACCCCCGTCATCAACCCGCCCCAGACCGGTATCCTGGGGGTGTGCACCACCGTCCAGCGGCCCCGGAAGGGAGCTGACGGCTCCATCCAGCTCTACCCCGCCATGGCCCTTTCCCTCACCTACGACCACCGGGCCATCGACGGCGCTCCCGCTTCCCGCTTTGTGCAGGAGCTGTGCAAGCAGCTGGAGCACTTTACCGTCCTGCTGGCCAAGTAGGGGCGCTTCATGAAGCGTCCGCCGGGAATCCCCCTTGAGACGCATCGTGATGCGTCCCTACAGTGGATGTTCCCGTGAAATAGATTGTGTCAAGGAGGTTGCAATATGGAATTATTCGACTTAATCGTCATCGGTGGAGGCCCTGGCGGCTATCTGTGCGCCGAGCGGGCCGCTCAGGGCGGCATGAAGGTGGCCCTGTTTGAGGAGCGCGTCCTGGGCGGCACCTGCCTGAACGAGGGCTGCGTCCCCACCAAGACCCTGCTCAATTCCGCCAAACTCTACCGTCACGCCACCGAGAGCGAGGCCTTCGGCGTCACCGCCGGGAATGTGACCCTGGACCACGCCAGGGTGGTGGAGCGGAAGAACAAGGTGGTGCACACCCTGGTGTCCGGCGTGAAGGGTACCATGAAGGGCTGCAAGGTCACCGTCATCGACAAGAGGGCGGCCATTGAGGGCCGGGCCGAGGGCGGCTTCGCCGTCAAGGCGGGCAGCGATACATACACCGCAAAACGGCTGGTGCTTGCCTCCGGCTCCGAGACGGTGGTGCCCCCCATCCCCGGCCTGAAGGAGGGGATTGAATCCGGCTTTGTGGTCACCAACCGGGAGGTGCTGGACCGGAAGGAGCTTCCTAAGGAACTGGTGGTCATCGGCGGCGGCGTCATCGGCCTGGAGATGGCCTGCTACTTCGCCAGCGTGGGCGTCCACGTCACCGTTATCGAGATGATGCCCAAGATTGCCGGCCCTACCGACCCCGCCATCTGCAAGGTGCTTATGGACGAGTACGGCAAGCGAGGCATGGAGTTCAAGCTCTCCTGCAAGGTGCTTGAGGTTACCAAGGACTCCGTCCTCTATGAGGAGGCCGGGGAGAAGAAGGAGGTCAAGTGCGACCTGGTGCTGCTGTCCGCCGGCCGCAAGCCCTTCACCCAGGGGCTGGGCGTGGAGAAGCTGGGCCTGGAGATGAACCGGGCGGCCATCGTCACCGACAGCCACCTGTGCACCAACGTGGCCGGGGTGTACGCCATCGGCGACTGCAACGGAAAACTGATGCTGGCCCACACCGCCTACCGGGAGGCCGAGGTGGCTGTGAACCACATGCTGGGCGTGAAGGACGAGATGCGCTACAACGTGATTCCTTCCGTCATCTACACCGACCCCGAGGTGGCCAGCGTGGGCGAGACCGCCGACAGCGCCAAAGCCAAGGGCCTGAACGTGAAAGAGGTGGAGCTGCCCATGCTCTACTCCGGCCGCTATGTGGCCGAGAACGAGAACGGAAAGGGCTTTATCAAGCTGGTGGTGGACACCAGCAAAAACTGCCTCATTGGCTGCCACATGGTGGGCAGCTACGCCTCTGAGATTATCATGACCGCCGCCATGATGGTGGACACCGAGCTGCCCCCCCAGCGGCTGAAGAAGCTGGTCTTCCCCCACCCCACCGTGGGCGAGATTATCCGGGAAGCCATGTTTAAGATTTAAGAGAAGCGCCAAAAGGCCTCCCTCCTTGAGGGAGGTGGCACGGCGAAGCCGTGACGGAGGGAGTCCGTCAACGGAAAACTCCCTCAGTCACCGCCTGCGGCGGTGACAGCTCCCTCAGAGAGGGAGCCTTTGAAAAGACAATAAGGAGGAAATCACCATGCCTAAGAGCATTTTTGTGGACCCCGCCGCTACCCGGGCCCCGGGCAAGATTACCTTTGAGGACATCCCGGTCAATGCCTACAACAAGACAATCGCCGAGGAGCGCAAGAAGTTCAGTGACGACGACCTGGTGCGCATCTGGCGGGACATCACCATCCTGCGGGAATTCGAGTCCATGCTGAACCAGATCAAGACCCAGGGGGTCTATAATGGCATCGAGACCACCTATCCCGGCCCCGCCCACCTGTCTCTGGGTCAGGAGGCCGCCGCCGTGGGCCAGTCCTACCTGCTGGACCGCAACGACTTCAACTTTGGCAGCCACCGCAGCCACAGTGAGATTCTGGCCAAGAGCCTGAGCTGCATTGAGAAGCTCACCGACCAGGAGCTGATGGACGTGATGGAGAGCTTCCTGGGCGGCCGCACTCTCCGGGCGGTGGAGAAGCTGGGCAGCGTGAAGGACACCAAGGAGCTGGCCATCCGCTTTGTGGTCTACGGCGCTCTGGCCGAGGTCTTCGCCCGTGAAAACGGCTTCCACCACGGTATGGGCGGCTCCATGCACGCCTTCTTCCTGCCCTTCGGCGTCTACCCCAACAACGCCATTGTGGGCGGCTCCGCCACCATCGCCACCGGCGCGGCCCTGTTCAAGAAGTGCAACGAGAAGCCCGGCATTGTGGTGTGCAACATCGGCGACGGCTCCCTGGGCCGGGGCCCCGTGTGGGAGGCCATGAACTTCGCCTGTATGGACCAGTTCCACACCCTGTGGGAGAAGGGCCGGGACCAGGGTATGCCCATCCTGTACAACATCTTCAACAACTCCTACGGCATGGGCGGCCAGACCCGGGGCGAGACCATGGCCTATGACATGCTGGCCCGCATGGGCTCTGGCGTGTCCCCCACCCAGCTCCACGCCGAGCGGGTGGACGGCTACAACCCCCTGGCGGTCATCGACGCCATGGAGCGCAAGCTGGAGCTGCTCCGCTCCGGCAAGGGTCCCGTCCTGCTGGACACCATCACCTACCGCCTGTCCGGCCACTCCACCTCCGACCAGAACGCCTACCGCACCAAGGAGGAGATCGAGGCCTGGCGGGCCATCGACCCCATCGTCACCTACCGGCAGGGCCTGGTGGAGGCCGGCGTGGCCCCCGACAGCAGGTTCGAGGAGATTATGGCCGAGACCGTGGAGCGCATGACCATGATCTGCCGCCACGCCGCCGACCCCGCCGTGTCCCCCTACGCCGACTTTGACAACGACCCGGCCTATGTGGAGCGGCTGATGTACTCCAACGGGAAGGTGCCCTCCTTCGACACCGAGCGTCAGCCCGACGCCCTCACCCCCAAGGAGGAGTGCCCCCTGTGGCAGAAGATCCAGGGCAAGGAGCGGGCCCCCTTCACCAAGGACGGCAAGCCGGTGAGCAAGATGAAGCTGTTCAACCTCCGGGACGGCATCAGTGAGGTGCTGCTGGACAAGTTCTACGAGGACCCCACCATGATCTCCTATGGCGAGGACGTCCGGGACTGGGGCGGAGCCTTCGCCATCTACCGGGGCATGGCCGACGCCATCCCCCACAGCCGCCTGTTCAACTCCCCCATTTCGGAGGCCGCCATTGTGGGCACCGCCGTGGGCTACGGCATGTGCGGCGGCCGGGCTGTGGTGGAGCTGATGTACGCCGACTTCATCGGCTGCGCCGGCGACGAGATCTTCAACCAGCTGTCCAAGTGGCAGTCCATGTCCGCCGGCATTTTGAAGATGCCCGTGGTGGTCCGGGTGTCTGTGGGCTCCAAGTACGGCGCCCAGCACAGCCAGGACTGGACCGCCCTGTGCGCCCACATCCCCGGTTTGAAGGTGTGCTTCCCCGCCACCCCCTGGGAGGCCAAGGGCCTGATGGAGACCGCCCTCAACGGCACCGACCCGGTGATCTTCTTCGAGAGCCAGCGTATCTATGACGTGGGCGAGCAGTTCCACGAGGGCGGCGTACCCGCCGGCCGGTATGAGATTCCCTTCGGCGACGTGAACGTGATTCAGACCGGCAAGGACGTGACCATCCTCACCATCGGCGCGGTGCTCTACCGGGCGGTGGAGGCCGCCAAGGAGCTGAAGGACAAGTACGGCATGGAGGCTGAGATTATCAACCTCCATTCCCTGGTGCCCCTGGACTACACCAAGATCGTGGAGAGCGTGAAGAAGACCGGCCGGGTAGTGCTGGTGAGCGACGCCTGCGCCCGGGGCTCCTTCCTGGACGACGTGGCCCGGAACATCACCGAGCTGTGCTTCGACGACCTGGACGCGCCTCCCGTGGTGGTGGGGGCCAAGAACTGGATCACCCCGCCCTACGAGTTCGACCACTACTTCTTCCCCCAGCCCTCCTGGATCATCGACGCCATCCACGAGAGAATCGTACCCATTCCCGGCTACGTGCCCCAGCAGAGCTTTACCGATGCCGAGCAGCTGAGAAAGGCCAAGGCAGGTGTGTAAAAGCGTTGTGCTCCCACCCCCTGTGGGGGTGGGAGCACAGTTTCGATTTACCCGGACGGCCAACGCCGGCGGACTGCTGGAGCTGGACGGGATTGCCGTCCTGCTGGATGGGATATGCGGCGGGGTAGGCCCCTATCTGCCCACCCCGCCAGCCCTGCTGGAGGAGCTGGCGGGCCGCCGGGTGGACCTGGCGGCCTTCACCCATGCGCACCCAGACCACCTGGATCCCGACGGAACGCAGGAGTGCCTCTACGCCTGGGGCGGCCCCCCGGTGCTGGGCACCCAGGCGGTGCGGGAAGCTCTGTCCCCCTGGCCGGTGACGGTGGGGGAGGGGGTGTCTGCCGGGGGCGTTACCGTGACCCCCATCCCGTCCCGGCACATCGGAGCGGCCTACCGGACGCTGGAGCACAGCAGCCTGCTGATTGAGGGCTCCCGGCGGCTCCTCTTTGCGGGGGACGCCGCCCCCACCCAGTGGGAGGGCGGTTCCATCCGGCCGGACGTGCTCCTTGCCCCCTTTGCCTACGCCGCCACCCCCGCCGCCTGGCGGATTGTGGAGCGCCTGGCCCCTGAGCGGCTGGTGCTCCTCCACCTGCCCGCTCGGGACAACGACCCGGAGGGCCTGTGGCAGGCGGTGGAGAGCACCCTGTCCCGCTGCCGGGGCATCCCCGTGACCATCCCGGCGATGGGGGAGCGGACCATAATCCCATAAAAAAGGCCCCCTTGTGAAAGGGGGCTGGCACCGCCGCAGGCGGTGACTGGGGGATTCGGTTCTTCGGAATCCCCCCGCCACCGGGCTCTGCCCAGCGGCCCTCCCCCCCTTTTTGACAAGGGGGGCTTTTTGCTGGCTGTTTTACTTGATAACGCCCTTTTGCAAAATGATGTTGGCGTAGATGGCGGTCTCGCCGGACTGGAGGATGCAGTAGCACTGCTTGGCGTGGTCGTAGAACTCGAACCGCTCATAAGTACCGAAGGCGGTCTCGCCCCGGTCGTCGTACTTGGACACGATGTCCTTATACTCCTTGATAATGGGGATATCCAGGTCCTTGTCGCAGGCCATGGGCTCCATGGTCATGGCGGGGGTCTCCACATAGGCGTCCAGGGGGATCACCTGCATGATGGCGTCCAGCAGCTCGGGGACGCCGTGGCCGTCGGCACGGACCAGAACGGCGCCGCCCGCCTCGGCCATGGACTTGCCGGGAAAGTTGCCGTCACCGATGCAGATGCGGTCGCCGTGGCCCATCTCCGCCAGCACCTTCAGCAGCTCGGGGGAGAGGATGGGGGGGATATTTTTCAGCATAGGGATAACCTCCTTATTTAATATCCCCTCCCCCGTGGGGGAGGGGATGAAGCGCAGGCTCAGCGGATATTCTTATACATGGGGCCGTAGGCGGCGCAGGCGCGGTAGTCCTGGCCCTCCTTGTCCATGCCGAAGGCGTTCCAGGCGGCGGGACGGAACACGTCGGCGTCGGGCACGTTGTGCATACATACGGGGATGCGCAGCATGGAGCACAGGGTAATCAGGTCGGCGCCCACGTGGCCGTAGGAGATGGCGCCGTGGTTGGCGCCCCAGTTGTTCATCACGTCGTAGGCCGAGCGGAAGGGACTGCCCTCCACCCCGTCGCACCGGGGGGCAAACCAGGTGCAGGGCCAGGTGTAGTCGGTGCGGCGCATCAGCTTCTCGGTCACCTCGTCGGGCAGATTGACGGTCCAGCCCTCGGCGATCTGGAGGACGGGGCCCAGGCCCTTCACCAGATTCAGACGGATCATGGTGGCGGGCATCTCGGCCCGGGTGATGTAGTGGCTGGAGAAGCCGCCGCCCCGGAAGTAGCCAAAGTCCGCGGAGGGCCAGTCGGTGGCCTTGGTCATCTTCTCGATATCCTCCTCGGTGACCTCCCACCACTTTTTCATAACGGGCTTGCCGTTCTCGTCCACACACTCGCCGCAGGCGTCCAGACAGGCGGCGCCGGAGTTAATCAGGTGGATAAAGCCGCCGTTCTCCTTGGCCACGCCCTCCAGCTCATAGCCGGTGGCCCGCTTGGTGGCCTCGGGGGACCAGTAGGTGCGCACGTCGGCGAAGATCTGGGCCCGGTTGGTGAGCAGCTTCATGAACAGCATCCCCAGGCCGTTGAGCACGTCGTTCTCGGTGGCCAGGATATAGGGCTCCCGGGCGCCGCTGTAGTCAAAGCTGGAGTTGAGCAGGGCCTCGGGGTAGTCGCAGTTGGGGTAGAAGTCGGTCCACTGGCGCTGGCCCTGGAAGCCGCCGGCGATGGCGTTGTGGCCCACCATCTCCTCCTCCCGGCCCTCGGGCAGGTTGGGATTGCCGTTCATCAGGTCCTTGATGATGCAGTACATCTTAACAGTGAACTCCCAAGCCTCCGCCTTCTTCTCCGGGGACGCCTTGACAAAGTCGGGATTCTTGTCCCAGCCCTCCTTGCAGTGCTCCTTGGTCCAGGCCAGGGCCTTCTGGAACTCGGCCTCGTCATAGATGCCCTCGGTCATGCGGCGGATGATCTCCACCTCGTCCACGGATTCCACCCGCATGCCCAGGTAGTCCTGAATAAAATCCTGGTCGATGATGGAGCCGCCGATGCCCATGCACATGGAGCCGATCTGTAGGTAGCTCTTGCCCCGCATGGTGGCCACGGCCACGGCGGCCCGGCCGAAGCGGAGCAGCTTCTCCCGCACGTCGGCGGGGACGTCGGTGACCTCGTCCAGATTCTGCACCTCATGGCCGTAGATGCCGAAGGCGGGCAGGCCCTTCTGGGCGTGGGTGGCCAGCACGGAGGCCAGATACACCGCGCCGGGGCGCTCGGTGCCGTTGAAGCCCCACACGCCCTTGATGGTCATGGGGTCCATGTCCATGGTCTCGGCGCCGTAGCACCAGCAGGGGGTGACGGTGAGGGTGATATCCACATTTTCCTTCTTGAACTTGGCGGCGCAGGCGGCGGCCTCGGCTACCCGGCCGATGGTGGTGTCGGCAATGACCACCTTCACCGGCTCGCCGTTGCTGTAGAAAATGTTCTCCTCAAACAGCTTCTTGGCGGCCTGGGCCATGGCCATGGTCTGGTCCTCCAGGGACTCCCGGACCTTCAGGGGGCCGCGGCGGCCGTCGATGGTGGGACGGATGCCGATGACGGGATACTCGCCGATGTACCGGTTCTTTGCCATAATAATCTTCCTCCTTGTATTGACTGTTCCGCCGTGTCCGGCGGGGGTGTATGGAATTTATAAGACGCTCCGGAAAGCGTGATATACTAAAATTGCAGGCTGCACTTCAGCCGGACGGTACGGGGCGGGTCCCCGTCCCCCTCCAGCCGCCGGATAAGCCACTGGGCGGCGGTGCGGCCGATCTCCTGCTCAGGCTGATAGACCACCGGCAGGGGGGGCGTCATCATAGAGCAGACGTCCACGCAGTCGTAGCCGAACACCGTCACGTCGTTGGGGATGTTCACCCCACGCTCCCGGGCGGCGGTGATTACCCCGATGGTGATGTCGCTGTTGGTGGAGAAGATGGCGGTGGGGGGTGCGGCCAGGCCCATCATGTGCAGAAAGCCCTGGTAGCCGGTGGCGAAGATAAGCTCCCCCCGGAGGACCAGAGAGTCGTCGTAGGGGATGCCGTTTTCCTCCAGCGCCCGGAGGTAGCCGGCGATGCGCTCCCGGGCCGTCTGGATGGAGCCGGGGCCGGTGATGGCGGCGATACGGCGGTGTCCGCTGCGGATCAGGTGGCTGACCGCCTGGCAGGAGGCCTCGGTATTGTCGGTGAGCACCGCATCGGCGCAGACACCGGGGATGGCCCGGTCCACCTGGACCACCGGCACGCTCCGGTTGGCGATGATCTCGGAAAATTCATCGGCGGTGAGGTTTTCCGGCAGATAGATCAGGCCGTCCACCCCGGTGCTGACGAGAAAGTTGAAATAGTCCCGCTCCAGCCCGTGGTCGGAGGAGTAGCAGGAGATGATGGTGTGGTAGCCCCTCTCTCGGAGCACCTTGTCCAGGGCGGTAAAGATCTGGCTGTAGAAGGGGACGCTGAGGGTGGGCAGCAGGATGCCGACGGAATGGCTGCGCTGGGTCTTCAGGCTCCGGGCAAAGGGATTGACCCGGTAGTCCAGGGCGGCGATGGCCTGCCGGATGGATTCCAGATTGGCCGGACGCACCTGTCCGCCGTTGATGTATTTTGAGACGGTGGACTGGGAAACCCCTGCCATCCGGGCCACATCCTTGATTGTTGCCATATAACCTCCCTGAAAACGAATCGTTTCGTGTAAAAAACTCTGTTTTGCTTGCGCTCCTTTTATGATATAGAAAAAGCTTTGTGCTGTCAATACAAAAATTTATAAAAAATATCTTGCAATTTGTGCGGAAGTCTATTATAATAGGAAACCGAACAGAAAAAACAGCCCGAAATCGCCTCCAAAAAACGAAACGATTCGAGTTTTGACCGGGGGTTTTGGCTATTAAAACTAAAAATAGAGAATGAAATTTATGCAGAACGACGGGAAAACCGGCGGACACGTGTCCGCCGTGAAAGCAGGACGAGTTTTATTTGAGATTGGGAGGGAAGAACTGGAATGGGTGAAGTGATCCTTAAAATGGACGGCATCCAGAAATACTTCCCCGGCGTCCACGCGCTGGACAACGCGCACCTGGAGGTGCGGGCCGGAGAAGTGATGGCCCTGGTGGGAGAGAATGGGGCGGGCAAGTCCACCCTGATGAAAATTCTCACCGGCATCTATCAGAAGGACGGGGGCTCCATTGAGTATTTCGGCCAGGAGATCGAAATTCATGGGCCCCGGGACGCGCAGAGTAAGGGCATCTGCATCGTCCACCAGGAGCTGAACCTGATGCAGGACCTGACGGTGGCGGAGAACATCTTCATCGGCCGGGAGCCCGGCAAGGGGCTGTTCCTGAACCAGGGGGAGCAGAACCGGATGACGGAGGAACTGTTGGCCTCCCTCCACCTGAACATCAACGCCAGAACCCAGATCAAGCGGCTGACGGTGGCCAAGCAGCAGATGGTGGAGATTGCCAAGGCCCTGTCCTACCAGAACACCAAGGTGCTCATTATGGATGAACCCTCCACCGCCCTGACCAACAGCGAGATTGAGGACCTGTTCACCTTTATCCGCCAGCTGAAGGCCACCGGGGTGGGCATTGTCTACATATCCCACCGCATGGACGAGCTGAAGCAGATCACTGACCGGATCACCGTCATGCGGGACGGCCAGTACGTGGACACCGTGAACACCGCCGACACCACCATCGACCAGGTGGTACAGATGATGGTGGGCCGGGTGATCTACGAGGAGCCCAAGAGCCACTCCAACGTGCCCCCGGACGCCGAGGTGGTGCTGGAGGCCGAGGGCCTCACCTCCCTGGACGTGAAAAATGTCTCCTTCAAGCTCCGCAAGGGCGAAATCCTGGGCTTTGCCGGCCTGATGGGTGCGGGGCGCACCGAGACCATGCGCCTGCTGTGCGGCGCCGACAGGCGGGACAGCGGCACCATCAGGGTGCGGGGCAAGGAGGTCAATATCCGCAGCCCCAAGGACGCGGTGAACGCCGGCATCGGTTATCTGTCGGAGGACCGGAAGCTCTTTGGCCTGTGCCTGGGGCTGAGCGTGGCCGACAACACTGCCCTGCCCTCGCTGGATAAGCTGTCCGGCCCCCTGTTTGTGGACGACGGCAAAATCCACAAGGCCGCCACCGAGTACGTGGACAAAATCCGCATCAAGACCCCCACGGTGAAGACCCTGATCCGCAGCCTGTCCGGCGGCAACCAGCAGAAGGTGGTTATCGCCAAGTGGCTCCACCGGGACTGCGACGTGCTGATTTTTGACGAGCCCACCAAGGGCATTGACGTGGGCGCCAAGAGCGAGATATACAAGCTGATGAATCAGCTGGCAGCGGAGGGCAAGTCCATCATCATGATCTCCTCCGAGCTGCCCGAGCTGCTGCGTATGTCCGATCGGGTGGTGGTCATGTGCGAGGGCCGGGTCACCGGGGAACTGGATATCTCCGAGGCCACCCAGGAGCGGATTATGACCTTTGCCACAAAACGTGAACTGGAGGAAGCAGTATGAAACTGAATGAAAAAAAGATTGACATGCAAAAAGTGCTGGCCCCGGCGGCACTGGTCATCCTGTATGTGTTCTTCTCCGTTGTGGGCGACGGATTCCTCAGTATGACTGTCTTCAAGAACATCCTGGAATCCAGCTACTACATCGGCTTCATGGCCTTCGGCGTCACCTTTATCATCATCACCGGCGGCATCGACCTGTCCCTGGGCACCGTGATGATGTGCGCTGCCCTGCTGGGCGCGTATACCTTCAAGCAGCTGCACTTCCCGCTGATTGTCTCCCTGCTGGTGGCTGTGCTGGTAGGCGCCGTGTTCGGCTTCCTCAACGGCGTGATGGTGGCCAAGCTGAAGCTGCCTCCCTTCATCGCCACGCTGGGCACCATGATGATGAGCCAGGGCTTCGGCTCCATCATCACCAAGGTGCAGTCCCAGACCTGGCCCACCGCCACCGAGCCCGTGGGCGGCTGGTTCAAGAAGGTGTTCATCCGGGCCGATCTCTTTGGCGTAAAGGGCTTCCCTGTGGGTGTGTTCTGGCTTATCGGCTTCTTTGTCATCGCCGCCCTGATCCTCCACAAGACCAAGTTTGGCCGCTATGTGTTTGCCATCGGCTCCAATGAGGAGGCCGCCCGGCTCAGCGGCATCAACGTGGACAACTGGAAGATCGCCGTCTACACCCTGAGCGGCATCTTTGTGGGCCTGTCCGGCATCATGTACGCCGCGGCCTACACCACCATTACCCCCGGCACCGGCAACGGCCAGGAGATGAACGGCATCACCGGCGTGGTCATCGGCGGCACCTCCATGTCGGGCGGCTCGGGCACCATGGTGGGCACCCTCATCGGCGTGTTTATCATGTCTGTGCTGAAAACCGGCCTGTCCAACCTGAACCTCCAGGCCCCCTGGCAGACCTTCTTCACCGGCCTGGTGGTCATCGGCGCCGTCCTGCTGGACATCCAGCGCACCAAGGCGGCCAACCGGGTGAAGAAGTCCTGATCTGGTATTAAGCGGGGCGCAATCGTCCCCTTAATAGATAACGAACCGAAATTTTTAAGGAGGAAATGTAATGAACAAGAAAAGACTGTTTGCAGCGATCCTGTCCGCGGCCATGATGCTCTCCCTCGCCGCCTGCGGCGGCGGTGACAAGGGCGGCACCAGTGGCAGCCAGCCTTCCGGAGGCAGCCAGCCCTCCGGCGGCTCCAGCACCAGCCAGCCCTCCGGCGGCGACGGCGAGAAGATATTCATCCCCGTTATGGCCAAGGGCTTCCAGCACCAGTTCTGGCAGGCCGTTAAGCAAGGCGCTGACGCCGCCGCAGCCGACCTGGGCGTGGAAATCTACTTCGACGGCCCCGGCTCTGAGACCGAGATCGACAAGCAGGTGAACATGGTCAAGGACCAGATGGCCAAGAACCCCAAGGCCATGGCTCTGGCGGCCCTGTCCACCGACGCCGTGAAGGAGATTCTGGCTGAGTGCGCCGAGAAGAACATCCCGGTCATCGGCTTTGACTCCGGCGTGCCCGACGACACCAGCGGCGCCGTGAAGGCCACCGCCGCCACCAACAACGAGGCCGCCGCCGCCCTGGCCGCCGAGAAGTTCGGCGAGCACGAGGGTCTGGTTGCCAAGATGCAGGCTGCCACCTCCGCCGAGCCCGTTGTCATCGGTTGTATCTCTCAGGACGCCGTGTCCGCCTCCGTCACCGACCGCACCACCGGCTTCGTGAACAAGATGGCCGAGATTGCTGAGAAGTATCAGCCCGGCAAGGTCTCCATCGAGGGCCACACCCTGTGGGAGAAGAAGGTTGCCGATCCCGCCATCATCATCCGCGTTGAGATCTCCGCCACCACCGAGGCCACCGCAGTGCAGACTGCCGCCACCTCTCTGCTGGGCACCAAGGGTCTGGCCGCCGTGTTCTGCTCCAACGAGGGCGCTGTGACCGGCTTCCTGGCCGCTGTCTCCGACGGTGAGGACCTGGCCGAGGGCGGCCGCTACGCCGACCTGGTCGTGGCTGGCTTCGACGCCGGCGCCGCCCAGAAGAACGCCGTCCGTCAGGGCTGGTTCTATGGCTCCGTCACCCAGGACCCCTATCAGATCGGCTACAACGCCGTTGAGATGGCCTACAAGGCCGCCAAAGGTGAGGCCGTCTCCGATGTGGACACCGGCGCTCAGTGGTACAATGCCGACAACATCGACGACGAGATGATCGCCCTGCTGGTCTATGACTAATTCAGAAGACTGAACATCCTAACCGATTGTCAGGCTGAACGAATCCCGGCCGGCGCCGCAGCCTCTGCGGCGCCGGCCCTTTCCATGAGATATCCTCGCAAATTTACTCCGAACAGGAGGAATTGTTTATGATCCGCAACATGATCGCCTTCGACCTGGGGGCCAGCAACGGCCGGGCAATCCTGGGCCGGTTTGACGGGGAGCGGCTCACCATGCAGGAGCTGCACCGGTTTGAGAACAATTACATCGAAATGAACGGGGTGTTCTACTGGGACACGCCCTATCTATACAGCCAGCTGAAGCAGGGCCTGCTGGCCTTCCGGCAGGGGGGCTTTGGGGAGCTGGACTCCTTCGGCATCGACACCTGGGGGGTGGACTACGGCCTTCTGGACAAAAACGGCCACCTGGCCGGGGTGCCCCGGTCCTACCGGCTGGGGGTCCAGGCCGATGTGGACGCCGTCACCGCCAGAATTCCGGCGGAGACCCTCTATGCCCGCAGCGGCATTGACCCCTCCCTCACCTTCAACACCCTGTATCAGCTCTGCCGCCGCCAGCGGGAAGGGGACGCCGCCCTGGCCGCCGCTGAAAAGCTGCTCCTCACCCCCGACCTGCTGGGCTACTTCCTCACCGGCGCGGCGGGGACGGAGTACACCATCGCCACCACCACCCAGCTCTACAACCCCACTGCCCGGGACTGGGACTGGGCAACCATCGACGAGCTGGGCCTGCCCCGGCACATCTTTACCGAAATCCAGCCCAGCGGAACCGTCCGGGGCCATCTGCGCCCCGAGCTGTGCGAGGAGCTGGGCCTGAACCCCGCCGCCTTTGTGGCGGTGGGCAGCCACGACACCGCCTCCTCAGTGGCTGCCATCCCCGGGGAGGGGAGCTTCGCTTTCTGCTCCAGCGGCACCTGGTCGCTGTTCGGGGTGGAGACCGACCGCCCCGTGCTGGAGCTGGGGGCGGGCTCCGGCTTCTCCAACGAGGGCACCATCCAGGGCGGTTTCCGGCCGCTGAAGAACATCATCGGCCTGTGGATTGTTCAGGAGTGCCGCCGGGACTGGCAGAAGGAGGGGAAGGACCTGTCCTGGGATGATATCGTGACCCAGGCCCGGACCGCTGCCCCCCTGCGCTCCGTCATCGACACCGACAGCCAGGAGTTCTACGCCGGCGGCGGCATGGTGAAGAAGATTCAGGACTACTGCGCCCGGACGGGCCAGCCCGTGCCGGAGACGGTGGGGGAGATCGCCCGTTGCGCCTACGAGTCCCTGGCCCTGAAGTACCGCAAGGCCCTGGAGGGGCTGGAGGAGATGAAGGGGGAGCCCATCCGCTCCCTGAACATCGTGGGGGGCGGTATCCAGAACAAGCTGCTCAACCAGATGGCGGCCGACGCCACCGGCCGGCCTGTGGTCACCGGCCCCATCGAGGGGGCGGCTATGGGCAACCTGCTCACCCAGGCCATGGCCCTGGGGGACATCCCCGATGTGACAGGCCTGCGCCGGATCGTCCGGAGCAATGTAGAGGTGGAGACCTATACCCCCAACCATACGGAGGAGTGGGAAGCGGCCTATCGCAAGCTGGAAGCTCTAATGAAATGAGAGGTGCAATTCAATGAGCGTAGACATGACAAAGTGGCAGGAAATAGCCAAAGCGCGCATCCACGACCGGCCCGCCGGAGCGGGACGGCTGGCGGGCAAGATCGCCATTGTCACCGGCGCGGCCCAGGGCTTCGGCAAGGGCATCGCTGAGGAGCTGTATAAAGAGGGGGGCACGGTGGTCATCGCCGACATGAACCAGCCCCTGGCCGAGACGGTGGCCGGGGAGCTGGGGGAGCGGGCCTGCGCCATCCCGGTAAACGTCTCTGACGAGGAGAGCGTGGCCAATATGGTGGCCCGGACGGTGGAGAAGTACGGCGGCCTGGACCTGATGCTGGCCAACGCCGGCGTGGTCCGCTCCGGCCCCCTGGCCACCTTTGAAAAGAAGGACATGGAGTTTGTCACCTCCATCAACTACACCGGCCTGTTCCTGTGCTGCAAATACGCCGCCATCATCATGCAGGCCCAGCACGAGGCCGACCCGGCCGCCATGTTCGACATCGTCGCCATGTCCTCCAAGTCGGGGCTGGTGGGGTCCAACAGGAATTTTGCCTACGCCGGCTCCAAGTTCGGGTCCATCGGCCTGGTCCAGAGCTTTGCCCTGGAGCTGTGCGCCTACAACATCAAGGTGAACGCCATCTGTCCCGGCAACTACCTGGACGGCCCCCTGTGGACCGACCCGGTGCGGGGCCTGTTCGTCCAGTACCTGGAGGACGGCAAGGTGCCCGGGGCCAAGACGGTGGAGGACGTGCGCCGCTTTTACGAGGCCAAGGTGCCCATGAACCGGGGCTGTCTGCCTCTGGATGTGGCCCGGGCGGTGATGTACTGCGTGGAGCAGCAGTATGAGACGGGCCAGGCCATCCCCGTCACCGGCGGCCAGGTCATGCTGGCGTAAGGAGCGGACATGATCGACATTGAAATTCTGAACCGTCTCAACGCCCCTAACCGGGCGGAGCGGCTGGACAATCTGAAGGCCCTGCTGGGGGAGGCGAAATTCCCCCCCGCGGTGCCTGAGTACATCAACAACCACATCCACACCACCTACTCCTTCTCCCCCTACTCCCCCACGGCGGCGGTATACGCCGCCCGGGCGGAGGGCCTGTGCACGGCGGGAATCATCGACCACGACTCCATCGCCGGGGCGGAGGAGTTTCTGGCGGCGGCGGAGCTGGCGGGGATACCCGCCACCGTCGGCATGGAGTGCCGGGCGTCTATGGCGGGCACCCGGCTGGAGGGCCGCCGCACCAACAATCCGGACCAGGCGGGGGTCAGCTATATGACCATCCAGTCGGTGCCCCACGACAAAATCCCGGAGCTGGACAAATTCTTTGCCCCCTACCGGGAGGCGAGGCACGTCCGGAACCGGAAGATGGCGGACAATATCAATCATCTTCTGCCCGGTATCGGCCTGAACTACGACCGGGATGTGCTCCCCCTGTCCCTGGCCCGGGAGGGGGGCGGCGTCACCGAACGGCACCTGATGTATGCCTTGGCTAAGAAGCTGGTGGAGCAGACCGGCAGGGGTCGGCCTGTGATGGAGCGGTTGACGAGTATGGGCATCGCCCTTTCGGACAAGCAGCGGGCTCTGCTGGAGGATGTGGAATACCCCTTCTACGAGTATGACCTGCTGGGTATCCTCAAAGGGGCCTTTGTGGGGAAAATCTACGTGGACGCAGATGAGGAGTGCCCCAAGGTGTCCCAGCTGGTGGAGCTGTGCCGGAAGGTGGATGCCTGCCTGTGCTACGCCTACCTGGGGGACGTGGCCGACAGCGTCACCGGGGACAAAAAGGCCCAGAAGTTTGAGGACGACTACCTGGAGGATGTCTTTGAATGTCTCCGGGAGGAGGGGGTGTGGGCAGTGACCTACATGCCCACCCGGAATACCCCTGCCCAGCTGGAGCGGCTGCGGGGTCTGTGTGAGCGTTACGGTATGTTCCAGGTCTCCGGGGAGGATATCAACACCCCCCGGCAGAGCTTTGTCATTAAGGCGATGGAAAATCCCCTGTTTGCCAACCTGATCGACGCCACCTGGAAGCTCATCGAGCACGAAAAGAGCGGGGCGCCCCTGCGATAGAAAAAAGCCCCCCCTTGCCAAAGGGGGGGAGGGCCGCGCGAAGCGTGGCGGGGGGATTCCGTTTACAGGAAAGTTTTCGATGAACCGAATCCCCCAGCCAGCGGCTTACGCCGCTGCCAGCCCCCTTTCACAAGGGGGCCTTTGGCAGAGACCTGAAGCGTTACAACGAAAATGAAAACGACAGCAAGGAGGAACGCGTTATGAATACTAAAGCGGTACGGCTTTACGGCAAGATGGACCTGCGGCTGGAAGAGATGGCCCTGCCCAAGGTGGGTCCCGACGACGTGCAGGTAAAGATCATCTCGGACAGCGTGTGCATGTCCACCCACAAGGCGGCCCTGGAGGGGGCGGAGCACAAGCGGGTGCCCGACAATGTGGCGGAAAACCCGGTGATTGTGGGCCATGAGTTCTGCGGCGACATCATCGCCGTGGGCGACAACTGGAAGGACAAGTATAAGGTGGGGGACAAGTTTGTCATCCAGCCCGCCCATTACTACAAGGGTTCCCAGGCGGCCCCCGGCTACTCCTACCCCTACTGTGGCGGTTCCTCTCAGTACGCCAACATCCCCATCGAGACCCTTATCATGGACTGCCTGCTGCCCTACCACTCCGACACCTACTTCTACGGCTCCCTGGCTGAGCCGGTCTGCTGCGTGGTGGGCACCTTCCACGCCATGTACCACACCAAGGCGGGCTCCTATGTCCATGAAATGGGCATCAAGGAGGGGGGCAAGATGGCCCTGCTGGCCTCGGTGGGCCCCATGGGCCTGGGCGCCATTGACTACGCCATCCACAACGACGACCGCCGCCCCTCCCTGCTGGTGGTCACCGACATTGACGACGCCAGGTTGAAGCGGGCGGAGTCTATTTTCACCGTGGAGGAGGCCAAAAAGTGCGGCGTGGAGCTGCATTACGTCAACACCCGCATGGACAACGCCACCGAGTACCTGCGCCAGCTCACCGGCGGCACCGGGTATGACGACGTGATCTGCTTTGCCCCCGTCCGGCCGGTGGTGGAGCAGGCCGGCGATATTCTGGGCTACGACGGCTGTCTCAACTTCTTCGCCGGTCCCACGGATTCCCGGTTTAAGGCGGAGTTCAACTGGTACAACGTCCACTACCTCTACACCCACGTGGTGGGCACCTCCGGCGGCAACAGTGACGATCTGCGGGAGGCGGTGGAGCTGATGAACGCCGGCAAGCTGAATCCGGCGGCCATGGTCACCCACATCGGCGGACTGAACACCGTGGTGGACACCGTGTGCAACCTGCCAAAAATTCCCGGCGGAAAGAAGCTGATTTACAACCATATCGACCTGCCCCTCACCGCCATCGACGACTTTGCCGAGAAGGGGAAGGACGACCCCCTCTTTGCCGAGCTGGATAAGCTCTGCAAGGCCAACAACGGCCTGTGGAACCCCGAGGCGGAGCGGTATCTGCTGGCCCACGCCAAGGCGATCTGAGCAAACGGAATTTTCCCCGCCCACCAGGCGGGGAAAATCATCATAAAAGGAGGCGCTGCATATGAAACCCGATCTGGAGCGGGCGGTGCTGGGGCTGGAGCTGGGCTCCACCCGGATCAAGGCCGTCCTTATCGACGAGAACCACCGGCCCATCGCGTCCGGGGATTACGCCTGGGAGAACAGGCTGGAAAACGGCATCTGGACCTATGACCTGGAGGAGGTTATCAAAGGGCTTCGGGCCTGCTACCGGGCCCTGGCCGACGACGTGGAGCGGAGCTTCGGCCAGCGCCCCCGGCGGTTTGCCGCCATGGGCATCTCAGGCATGATGCACGGCTATCTGGTCTTTGACAAGGCGGGGGAGCTGCTGGTCTCCTTCCGCACCTGGCGCAACACCATCACCGGCCAGGCGGCGGCGGAGCTGACAGAGCGGTTCCGCTTCAACATCCCCCAGCGGTGGTCCGTTGCCCACCTGTATCAGGCCATCCTCAACAGGGAGGAGCATGTGAAGAATATCGCCCTGCTCACCACCCTCAGCGGCTACATTCACCTGCGGCTCACCGGCCGGAACGTGGTGGGGGTGGGGGAGGCCAGCGGCATGTTCCCTTACGACCAACAAAGCGGAGATTTCTCCGCCGCCCATGTGGAGCGGTTCGATGCCCTGGTGGCGGACCGGGGTTTTCCCTGGAAGCTGCGGGACATTCTCCCCGGCGTTCTGCCCGCCGGGGCCCCGGCGGGGGTGCTGACGGCGGAGGGGGCCGCCCTGCTGGATGAGACCGGCCTGCTGGAGCCCGGCATCCCCCTGTGCCCCCCGGAGGGGGACGCGGGCACCGGCATGGTGGCCACTGGCGCGGTGCTGCCCCGGACGGGGAGCATCTCGGCGGGGACCTCCTCCTTTGCCCTGCTGGTGCTGGAGCGGGAGCTGAAGGGCTGCTACCCGGAGATTGACGTGGTGGCCACCCCCTCGGGCCAGCCGGTGGCCATGGCCCACACCAACACCTGCACCTCTGATGTGGACGCCTGGGTGCGGCTGTTCGGGGAGTTCTACGAGCTGATGGGCCAGAAGGCCGACCTGGGGGAGCTGTTCCCCAAACTGTTCCGGAAGGCCCTGGAGGGGGAGCCGGACTGCGGCGGGCTGGTAAGCTTCAATTACTTTTCCGGCGAGCCCGTTACCGGGACAGAGACGGGCCGGCCCATGTTTGCCCGCCTGCCCGGCGGAGGCTTTACCCTGGCAAACTTCATGCGGGCCCAGCTCTACGGAGCTATCGCCGCTCTGAAGCTGGGCATCGACCTGCTGGTGGAGCAGGAGGGGGTGGAGACCGACCGGCTGCTGGGCCACGGCGGATTTTTCAAAACCGAGGGGGTGGGCCGTCAGATTATGGCTGACGCCCTGGGGGTGCCCATCTCCACCATGACTACCGCCGGAGAGGGCGGTCCCTGGGGGATGGCCCTGCTGGCGGCCTACCTGTGCCGGAGGGCGGAGGGGGAGACCATGGAGGACTATCTGGAAAAGGTCTTTTCCCGGGCGGACAGCCAGACCTCCCACCCCGATCCCGCTGGAAGCGAGGGCTTCCGGGCCTATATCCGGCGTTACGCCGCCTGCCTGCCCGCCGAGCGGGCGCTGGCCGCACTGGAATAGGAAACAGCCCCCCGAAAGGGGGGCTGTACTGTTTCAGTCCGGGTGATAGAGCCGCCGCTCCTCCTGAAAGATGTAGCTGCGCAGCTGGGATTCCTGCTGCGGGGTCAGGTTGAGGAAGCGGCAGCCGTAGCCGTAGGTGACGCGGCCGTACCGGGCGGGCCGTAGCTCCACCCGCAGCACCTCCGCCACCAGGGAGATGGGAGGGCTGATTTTGGGGAAGTCGAAGGTCAGCTGTTCCCCCGACTTGGCCACCAGGTCAGAGACCAGCATCACCCCGCTGGCGCTGATATTGTAGATGGTGGCGGGCCAGTGGCCGCCGTTATAGGAGACCTCCACCTTGGCGGACAGGGAGATTTTCAGGTCCTCCCGCCGCTGGGTCTGTGACAGCTGCTCCAGCACCTCGCACCGGTAGGAGCGCATCTCGCCGGCGGGAAGGGGGGCAAAAAGGCTGCAGCGGCAGCGGACCACGCCCAGAAGGGGGTCGTAAAAGGTCACTTCAATGGGGGTACGCAGTGGGAGCTCAACATCCCGGGGGAGGGTGAGCAGCAGACCGCCGGTGGGGGCGTTGCCCACCGTCGCACGGATCGGCGCGCCGCCTTTCGTATCCGGGAGCTCCGCTTTTTTGCAGTGATAAAATGGAGTCATCTCGATGCACCTCGTTTTCATTTCCAGGGCTGCGCCTGACAGCACTCTATCCATTATAATGGAAAATCCTCCCCCGCGCAACGGTCAATTGAAAAATTACAGACAGGGCCGGAATAAAAAAATTTCCGGTCCTATGTTATTTTTTGCCCGCAACGGTCCGATAAAAGTAATACAGAATGTTTTTTGAATTGATCACAGCGGGGTTCTGCCCGGGGCAGGACCGCAGGAGGTTACAATATGTGGGTCACAAGACGAGACAGATTTTCCGCCGCACCCATTACCACGGCGGGCGGTGTGCGCTCCGCCGGGGCCAGACGCCCCCAGGGGGCTGCTGCTGCTGAGAGCAGCTTCGACCAGATCACCCTGTCCGCCGGACAGGCGGCCAGCCCCACCTTCCGGGACTTGGCGGCCAGCCTGTCCCAGCAGGTGCGCACCTTTAACACCACCGGCAAAATTCAGGAGCTGCGCAGCCAGGTGGCGTCGGGGGACTACCGTCCCGACGCCCGGGAGACCGCGGCCCGGATGCTGCTGCTGTCGGAGGACGAATAAATGGCGACTTGGCAGGATTATTTAAAGCTGATGGAGGGCCTGGGCCGCACCTTGGAGCAGCTCACCCAGGTGGAGCTGGACAAGAACGCCGCCGCCTCCCGGGGCGATGTGCTGGGGGTGGAGGAGTGCATGAAGCGGGAGCAGGTGCTCAGCCTATCCCTGCGGGGATGCGACCAGAAGCGGGATGCCATGCTGGCCCAGCTGGGGCTGCATGGGGTCAGCCTCAGCCAGCTGGAGGACCACAGCCCCCCCGAGCTCCAGCTGGAGACCAAGCGGGTGGTGGAGGAGCTGCGGCGGCAGTATGCCCTGTTCCAGAACGCCAGCCAGGTGGCCCGGGACACCCTGGAGATCAACCTCCGGGCCATTGAGCGCATGCAGGCCGTGCAGGCTGGCGACGCCGCTGAGGCGGCGGAACAGCGCAGGGATCATCAAACAGACTTCCGGGCCTGAGGTCCGAGTGATATAAAGGAGAACGAAGACTATGGCTGTTATCGGTACTTTTGGTTCCTTCACTGCCGCACGGCTGGGTATTTACGCGTCCCAGTCGTCTTTGAACGTGACGGGCAACAATATCGCCAATATCAACACCAAGGGCTACACCCGGCAGCGGATGGACCTGGTGTCCCTCCATTCCGACGGAAATATCCGCTATGCCAACAGCTACAACCTGAATATCGGCTACGGCGTTCTGGCCGAGGGGGTGTCTCAGCTGCGGGACCCCTTCCTGGATATCCGCTTCCGCGACGAGAACGCCAAGGTGGGTTCCTACCAGGCCAAGCTGGACTGTCTGGACCAGATGGCCAGCATTCTGGACGAGGTGGGCAAGGGCACCGGCGAGTTCGGCATTATCGAGGCCCAGTTCAACGACCTGCTCGCCCAGCTGGAGAACTTCAACGGCAACGCGGGCGTGGACGTGTACGACACCACCGTCCGCGGCTCGGCCGAGAGCCTTACCAAGCTGTTCCGGGATTACGCCGAGGGCCTGAAGACGGTGGAGAACAACAAGCTCAACCAGCTGAAGGAGGACGTGAAGACGGTTAACTCCCTGCTCACCCGGATTCGGGACCTGAGCGAGCAGATTCGTGAGGCCGGCATCCACGGGGACAAGGCCCTGGAGCTGCGGGACGACCGGAATGTGTATATCGACGAGCTGTCCGCCTATATGAAGATTGACGTGAGCTACGATATGGAGAAGATTGACGAGTTCTCCTCGGTGGAGCGCATCAACATCTCCATTGCCGGCTCCGGCAACCCGCCCATCAAGCTGATTCAGGGCATCTACGGCACACAGCTGACTATGCCGGATACAACAGCGAAGCGGAATCCGGCCTATGACCCCAGCAAGCCGCAGAGCAACCGCTATATCAGCCAGGAGAGTACTCCCGGAAATATCAAATATACGAATGTTGAGCGGGAGGCACTGAGAAATGAAAACGGAGATATTATCACCAATGATAATGCTGGTGAGGCTCTGATTAAAGCGATGGACGGATTTGCCGGCGGCATCCCTGAGGTCAACAAATACAATCCCGACAATGCCCGTTATCTGGATAAAGACGGCAACCCCACTGACGACCCCGAACTGGCCGCCCAGGTGGACAACGCCGTGGAGGGCTCTGAGGAGAACCGGCTGTGGATGTCGCTGGAGCCGCTGAAGGACGCCCGGGGCAAGTTCATGAAGGACCAGTACCACAAGGATATCACCGAGTCGGTGGACCTGACCGACAACCAGCTCTACGGCTCCCTCCAGGCCATCCGGGAGTTCCTCACTGAGAAGGGCGAGTTTTCCAGCGCCGACGACCGGCTGTTTGACCCCGAGGCCACACAGAAGCGGGGGGTGCAGTATTACAAAAAGTCCCTGGACGCCCTGGCCAAGAAGTTTGCCGACGAGCTCAACAAGGCCAACCGGCTGGAGTTTAGTCAGGTGAGCGAGGCTTATGTAACAAAAGAAATTGCAGACCCTAATGATCCGACGAAGCAAATTAAGGTTTTTATTGACAAGGACGGCAATGTAATTCGGGATAAGGATGGCAACGCGATTACGGCTGCCGAATTTGATGATCTGGCCGATGACATTGAACAATTGGATAGCCTGCGGGAAGAACTGAAGAAGGTTCTCGCGGATAAGGCACTTCCTGAGGCGGAAAAAGAGCAAAAACTGGCTGATTTACGGAAAGATATAGCGGATTTGGAGAATAAAGACATCCCTGGCCGGTCCGAGGAGCTGTATGAGAAAATGGAGACGCTGCGCCAGAGCGGCGACCTGACCACCGAGTGGGCCTTCTACAATGGCGGCGTGCTGTTCAGCAACCACGGCGACACCAACGACCCCACCGGAATCAACGCCAGCAACATCACCATTGCAAACAGCTGGTCCACCGGCGACGTGCGCATCCTGAACACCAAGAAGCCGGACACGCTGATTGAAGACCCCAACGGCGGCCCGGACAAGGTTCTCAGCCACACCACCGCCGACGACAACATCTACCACATCATCAACCTGATCAACAAGGACTTTGACTATCTCCCCAGCGAAATCGTGGACAACGCGGCGGACGGGACGAAGAAGTATTTCACCGGCTCCTTCCAGGAGCGGCTGTCCGATATAAACAGCATTCTGGCCCTGGACGGCCAGACCACCGCCACCCTCTACAACAACACCACCACCCAGGCCCTGGTGCTGGAGAACAGCCGGCAGAGCGTGTCCGGCGTGGACCTGAACGACGAGGCGACCAACATGATGGTCTTCCAAAAGTCCTACGCCGCCGCCTGCCAGCTGATGACCACCCTGGATTCCATGCTGGATAAGCTGATTAACGACACCATCAGATAAGGAGGTAAACTAAGATGGGCTTTCGTATAACCACAAACATGATGATGAACTCCTACCGGCACAATCTGATGAACTCCACCAACAAGCTGGCGGACGCCCGGGACAAGGTGCTTACCCAGCGCACCTTCAACAGCTACGCCGAGGACCCGGCGGCCGCCACCCTGTCCTTCCGGCTGCGCCGGGATTTCTGCAAGACCAACAACTACCTGAACAATACCAGCGCCGTTTACAGCAAGTTCAACACCGCCTGGAACAACCTGGCCGGCGTGGTGGAGAACCTCAGCGACGCCACCGCCCGGGTGTCCTCCATCCGGGGCAACAACGGCACCGCCGGCGAGAGCCGCAAGGCTCTGGCTATCGTCCTGCGGGAGACCTCTGAGTCGGTGGTCCACGCCATGAACCAGCAGCTGGGCGATCACTTCATCTTCGCCGGCAACGACGGCTTGAACGTCCCCTTCTCCTGGAAGGGCGAGACCCTGTATTACCGCGGTATCGACGTGAATTCCGGCAAGGTGGAGAAGCCCACAGCTAACGACCCAAAGTGGCTGAAGGACTTGGACACGATTAAGGAGGGCCAGCAGCAGAATCTGCTTACCGGAAAGTATGCCAGCATTAAGAATTGGTGCGACGATGTAAAGGACGGTGGTACTTTAAACACAGCGGCAACTGGTAAGGCACTTGTCTGGCTGGAGAAATTTTCCGCTGAGGATGTCAAGAGCGGGAAAATGACTGCGGATGAAGCGGCAAAGTGGCTTGAATACTATAAGGACCCCACTAAGTCTGTTCCCACGGACAAGAATAATAAGGTACTGAAAGAACCCGATTGGGTGGACCGGATGAGCAAGCTCAGCGAGTGGGACGAGAACGAGGGAGATCAGGCCTGGTATAACTACTATATGGGTATCTCCGACACAAAGCCCGATGTTACCAAGTTCCCGGAGCCGGACTGGATTGACAAATCTTATGATAAGGCAGTGGCCGATTTAGATGCGCTCAATCCGCCTCCGGCGGATTTGGCGGAACAGAAGGCGGTCCTTGAGCAATGGCGTGATTATTATAAGCGTGACACCACGGAAAAGCCCCTGTTGCAGCAGAGTGATGAGGTAAAAAAATGGGGCACTGTGGACCCGAAGGACCCCAAGGCGTTTCCTGAGGACCTGCCGAAAAAGGCGGACCCGAACTGGACCGACGCGGAAAAGGCCTGGTTTAACTACTACGACGACAAGCGGAACCTGAGCAAGCTGGAGGCCATGGCCAAGGAGGAGCTGTATATCGACCTGGGCATGGGCGCCGAGGAGAGCAGCCCCAACATCCCTGTAAAGGGTTCGTATTTCAACAGCGCCCTCTCGGGCGTGGACTATATCGGTTACGGCACCGACAAGGACGGCGACCCCCAGAACCTGGCCCTCATTATGCGGGAGCTGGCCGACGTCTTCGAGACCTGGGATGAGGACACCCAGAGCTACAACCCGGCGCTGGCCAAGAACTCCGCCGAGGGCCTCACCAGCGGCGAGCTGGAGGCCAAGGCCAACCGCCTTATGGATAAGCTGAAGGCCGCCCAGGAGCACACCACCGAGAAATGGGTGGAGCTGGACGCCAAGTCCGTCTTCCTTCAGACCAACGAGAGCCGTCTGACCACCCAGAAGTCGGACCTCAACGAACAGATTCTGAACGTGGAGCAGGTGGACCTGGCCGACGCCATCACCTCCTTCTCCTGGGAGCAGTACTGCTATAATTCCGCCCTGAAAATCGGCAACCAGCTGCTCAGCCAGTCGCTGATCGACTATATGCGCTGAGAAACGCTGCCGGGCGGCCCTGTGGGGCCGCCCGTCCCGCAATTTTGTGATTTTTCCCGTTAATTGTGTGTATTAGGGTAGGGATGCCCTGCTAAGTATATAGTAGAAGGGAGCGCGCCACACAATGAAACCCTTAATCGAAATCACAACAGTCCCAATTCAAATCGAAATGAAAACCACCAATGCCAGGCTGGAGTACGCCAGGGGCACCGCCGAAATGGAGATCAGCCGGGACAACGGCAACCTCCAGATCAAGAGCCGCCCCATTAAGGTGAACATCGACACCTTCGAGGCGCGGAATTCCCTCTCCCCCACCCTGGCCCGCTACCTGGACCAGAGCGCCAAGAAGGGACATCAAGCCGCCTATGAGGCCACCGCCACCTACGCCCGCCAGGGCCAGCTGCTGCTCCAGACTCAGGTAGGGGAGGAGCTGGTGACCAAGTTCGCCGAGGAGGCCATGATGAAGGACGTCAAAACCAACGTGGGCATTGACTTCCTCCCCGACCCCGGCCCCGAAATTACCTGGGACCCCGGCGAAATGAACATCCGCTATGAAATGGATAAGCTGGCCATCGACTGGAAGATGGGCGAGGGCAGCTTTGAGTTTACCCCCGGCGACATTGAGTTTACCGTCACCCAGCGGCCCGACGTGGTCATTAAATATGTGGGCGGCCCCATCTACGTGCCCCCCTCCTCCGACCCCAACTACGAGCCGGTGGACGTAAAGGTCTGACAATACCGGGCCTCCCCCTTCCGGGGAGGCCCAAACACTTATCTGCGGGGCAGAGCCCCGAACAGGAGGAACTATGCGTCTGAAAACAAAGTATTTCGGCGAAATCGACTGCCATGAGGAGGACCAGCTCCACTTCCCCGACGGCCTGTTTGGCTTTGAGGAGGAAAAGGCCTTTTTCCTGCTGCCCTTCGAGGGCAGCGACGGCAGCCTGCTGTGCTTCCAGAGCGCAGCCACGCCGGAGCTGGCCTTTGTGGCCATGAATCCCTTCTCCCTCAAGCCGGACTATGCTCCGGTGCTTCCTGCCAGGGAGCTGAAGGCCATGGAGGTGGAGCGCAGCGAGGACCTGTGCTTTTACACCCTGTGCGTGGTGCGCAGCCCGGCGGCCGAGAGCACCGTGAACCTGCGCTGTCCCGTGGCCATCAACGACCGCACCCGGCGGGCCGTCCAGGTCATCCTGGAGGACGACAACTACCACATGCATCACCTTCTGTCGGAGTTCGGGCGGAAGGAGGAGGGGGCGCCATGCTGATTTTACAGCGCAAGGAGGGGGAGTCCCTCCTGATCGGGGACGAAGTGGAGGTCACCGTACTGGCCGTGGAGGCTGGGCGGGTGCGCCTGGCCATCCAGGCTCCTCGCAGCGTTACCATCCTGCGCAGCGAGCTGAAGGTGGCCGCCCAGACCAATCGGGAGGCGGCCGCCGAGGAGGTCTCCCCCCTGGAGCTGCTGGGCGTGCTGAAGGAGAAAAGAGAATAAGTCACAGGGCCATATGTTTAGCAGCGTATGGCCCCTGTTTTTCCCACTTCCCGGCGGAAGTAGACATTTTTTGGTATAAAAAGGGGCGCTTCGCCCGGGGCAGCCGGGAAGTTTACTGAAATTACCATTGCAATCGGCAGAGATATGGAGTATTCTATAAAATGCTACAGCTCCGGTCCTTTTCCCGCGTCCAAAAAATGGCTTGGCAGTTTTGTGAAGTGTTGGATAAAATCCACGAAGATAAATTTGGCCAATGTCTTGCAATGACCGGAAAAATGCGGTATAATCATCAATGATTCAGTCGGCCCAGCCGGCAACCGGGCAATACGATGAAGACGGTGTGAAAAGTGGTTGTCCGGGCTTGCGTTTCGGCGCGGCCTGTGGTAAGATTATAAGCACCGTTTTTAACCATTTGATTTTTTTGAGGGAGGGAGCTCCATGTCCAATCTGCTGTATACCAACTCCCAGCTGATGCTGGAGCGGGCCATGAACTTCCAGTGGACCAAGCAGGTCGCTATCAACGACAATATCGTAAACGCCGAGACCCCCAACTACAAGGCGAAGTACGTCACCTTTGAGGAGGCGCTGGACGCCAGCATCCGTACCGCCCTCATGGGGGCGGACAAGCGGCGCATCGCCTCGGTCCGCTCCGCCATCGACCGCTCCCAGGCCATCGTCCATGTGGCCGAGCGGGAGAGCATGCGCATGGACGACAACGGCGTCAACGTCACCGAGCAGGAGACCGAGCTCACCCGCAACACCTACCAGATGCAGTACACCATCGACGCCATCAACAGCAACCAGTCCCTGATCCGCACCATGATCCGGGGCCAGTAACCAGAACAGCAGCACCCGCCGCCCGGCGCGGGAAAGAGCTTTGCCCCCGCCGGCGCGTTAAATATATTTGGAGGAGATACATATGGCATTCGTCAGCGCAATTGACACCATCGGCTCCGGCTTCACCGCCCAGCAGCAGAGGCTGGATATCATCTCCGAGAACATCGTGAACATGAACACCACCCGCACCGAGAACGGGGAGGGCCCCTACCGCCGGAAGGTAGTGGTCTTCGAGGCGGACAACGGCGGCACCCGCTTTCGGGATGTGCTGGCCCGCACCCGCAACGGCAGGGGTGGACACTGGAGCACCGAGGCCAAGGACGGCGTCCGGGTGGCGGAGGTGGCGGAGGACCCCTCCGACTTCAAGCTGAAGTACGACCCCGACGACCCTGACGCCAACGAGGACGGCTATGTGGAGCTGCCCAACGTAAACCTGGTGATGGAGATTACAGATGGCATGGCGGCCAGCCAGGCCTTCTCCGCCAACGTAACCGCGTTTAATCTGTTAAAGAGCGTGATCTCCAAGGGACTGGAGATCGGCAAGTAAGACCTTAGCTAGGTCAGGTCGAGTTTTTGCCCAGCGGGCAGGGAGCCCAAGGGCAAGGATTTGGTCTGGCCTGGATTTGCGCTATGGGATACCGCGAATGTCCCCGATTTCAACCGAATTTTGGAGGTTTTTGTAATGGAATTTACACCCATCGCCCCTATCCGCCCCATCATTGACTCCACCGGAACCCAGCAGGCCGGAGGGGCGGAGCGGGCCGGCGCCTCGCTGTTTGCCACCGTGTTCCAGTCGGCCATCGACAACGTCCGGGAGACCGACGCCAAGAAGGTGGATCTGGAGTATAAGCTGGCCACCGGCCAGCTGGACAATCCCGCCGAGCTGACCCTGGCCGCCTCCAATGCCTCCAACGCCGCCCTGCTGCTGATGGAGCTGCGGAACAAGGCGCTGGATGTGTACAATGAGCTGATGCGTGTCTCCCTGTAAGGGACCTTGAGATAACAGTCCGGAGGGATCCAAGTTGCAGAAATTTCAGACAAAGCTGAAAGAGCTTTGGGAAAAGATTAAGGGCTTTTTCCAAAAACTGAATAAGAAGACACGGATCCTGCTGGGCGTGTGCCTGGTTGTGATCCTGGCCGCCGTCATTTTGCTGACGCTGCGGATGAATAAAAAGGAGTACGCCGTCCTTTGTACCGACCTGTCCGCCAACGACATCAGCACCGTGGTCCAGTTCCTGGGCGAAAACGGGGTATCGGACTACAAGATACAAAACGACACCATTCTGGTGCCAGCCGGGCGGGAGACCCAGCTGCAGTTCCAGCTGATGGCCAGCAACCGGGTGAACAACGCCTATCTGTACCCCTACTACACGGACCACTCGGGCGGGATTAACAGCCAGATACAGGATGAACGGGCCTGGCTGATCTCCATCGAGCAGAAGCTGGCCGCGGTGGTCCGCCAGTTTGACGGCGTACAGGATGCCACCGTAAGCATCGCCCCGGGGACCGAGCGGCTCTATGTCCTTCAGGATAGCGCCTCCCCCTCCAGCGCGGCGGTGACAATCACCCCCTATGGCAGCCAGCCGCTGAAAAACGAGGTGGTAGCGGCCATCCGCGACATAGTGAAGCACAGTGTGCAGGAGCTGGCTATCGAGAATGTCAGCATCAAGGATATCTACGGCAACCCCTATTCGGATACCAGCGTGATTTCTCAGTCCAGTGATGCCACGGCCCTGAAGCTGCAGCACGAGGAGCAGATCAGCAACAATGTGCGGCAGCAGGTGTTCGACAACCTGAGCAGCATTTACGGCGAAGATAATGTGAAGGTGAACGTGCTGTGCTCGGTAGAGGTGGCCCGCAAGATCGTAGACAAAACCTATTATGACCAGCCCGATGGTTCTGTGGACGGCGGCGGTCTGATTACCAATGACACGCTGTTCTGGGAGGTTATCCGGGACGGCAGCGAGCCCACCGGCGGCACGGTAGGCACCCCCACCAACTCCAATCTGCCAAACTACCCCGATTTGGAGGACGAACTGAACGGCAATGCCCAGTATGCGGGCGAACAGATCGACCGGGCTCACGCTTTGAATATTACCAAGGAGCAGATGGAGGTGCTGGAGGGCCGGCTGTCCGACCTGCGGGTAATCGTAACGGTCAACCAGAACTGTGAAAACTCCGGCGCCATGACCATCGACGCCCTGCGGGACCAGGTTTCCACCCTGGCCGGCATCGGGACCACGGCGGACGTGGCCGCCTCCCGGGTCCACGTGACCATCGCGCCCTTCGCGGAGAATACGCCGGCCGGAGCGGACGGCATCAACGGTATCCTGCTGCAAGGCGGCTGGGTGCTGTACGCCGCCATCGGCGGACTGGTGCTTTTCCTGATTCTGCTGCTGGTCGTCATCCTGCTGTCCAGACGGAGCAAGAAGCGCCGGCTGGAGCGGCAGAGAGCCCTGGAGGAGGAGATGATGGCGGCCGAGGCGGCAGCCGAGGCAGCGGCCATCATTGCCGCAGCGCCTCCCACCGGCGGTGCCGATATTATGGAGGTCAACACCGAAAAGAGTATGGAGCTGCGTAAGAACGTCCGGCAGTTCGCCCAGAACAACCCGGAGATCGCCGCGCAGATGGTGAAGGCCTGGCTGAAGGGAGAGGAAAGCAGTGGCTGAAGCGATAAAAGTTGAGCTGACCCCCCCACAGAAGGCGGCGGCAGTCATCGTCTCCCTGGGCGCGGATAAGGCCTCCGGCCTGTACCAGTTCATGGAGCCGGAGGAGATTGAGGCCCTCACCCTGGAGGTTGCCCGGCTGGGAATGCTGGACTCGGAGCAGACCGAGGCGGTGCTCACCGAATTTTATCAGAACTGCATGACCAGCAAGGCGGTGACCGAGGGCGGCCTGGAGTACGCCCGCACCGTGCTGGAGAAGGCCTTTGGCAACCAGACCGCTCTGGCCCTGCTGGAGAAGGTGACCAAGTCCCTGAAAAACCGGGAGTTCGCCTTCCTGGACAAGGCGGACGTCAAAGCCCTGTTCTCCGCCCTGCAAAACGAGCGTCCTCAGACCATGGCCCTTGTGCTGTCCTACGTGGACCCGGACAAGGCCGCCGGCGTTATCGAGCAGCTGGAGCCCCGCCGCCAGATTCGGGTGGTGGAGGCCATCGCCACCATGGAGAGTGCCTCCCCCGCCGCCATCAAGACCATCGAGGCGGAGATGGAGCGCAAGTTCTCCAGCATCATCACCCAGTCCAACGTCAAGGTGGGCGGCATCGACTATGTGGCCGGCATCATGAACAATTTGGACCGGTCCAGCGAGAAATCCATCTTCGACGGCCTGTCTGCCCACAATTCCGAGCTGGCCGACGAGATTCGCAAGCGGATGTTCGTCTTCGAGGACATTATCACCATGGACGACCGCTCGGTGCAGCGGTTTGTCCGGGACTGCGACCCCAGAGACCTGGTGCTGGCCCTGAAGACGGCCAACGCCGACGTGGCCAACAAGCTGTTTACCAACATGTCCGCCCGTATGGCCGAGAGCATCCGGGACGACCTGGAGGTTACTACCAACGTCCGCATGAAGGACGTGGAGGATGCCCAGCAGCGCATTGTGGGCGTCATCCGGGATTTGGAGGAACGAAACGAGATTATCATTATGAAGGGCGGAAAGGACGATATCATTGCGTAACATCCTGAAAGGGTTCCTGGAGCCCAAAGCGGAAGCCTACGTCCTGCCCGACGCCAGGGATATCCGCTTCGAGGGGGAGAACTTCGACCTCGAGGAAGAAGCGGAGGAGGAGCTCCTCCAGGAGGCGCTGGACATTACCGTGGGCGGCGAGGCGGAGGAAGAACCGCCCGAGCCGGAGCCGCCCCCCGAACCAAAGAAGGAGACTCCCGTCCACTATGCCCAGCTTCAGGCCGAGCTGATTCTGAATCAGGCCCGGGAGGAGGCGGAGCAGATCCTGGCCCAGGCCCGGCAGCGGGCGGAGGCCGAGCAGGAGGAGATCCGGGCGGGCGCCCGGGACGAGGGCTACCGGGAGGGCTACGCCCAGGGCATCGCCAAGGCCATGGACGACTCGGTCCGGGACCGGGAGGCCACCGCCGCCCGGCTGGAGAAGGAGGTCCAGGCTTTCCTGGAAAAGGCCTCTCTGGCCCGGGAGGAGATGCTGCTTCAGACCCGGGAGGAGCTGCTGGAGCTGTGCCTGTCCATCGCCGAAAAGGTGGTGCGGGTGAGCCTGAAAAGCAGCAGCGAGGTAATTGTCCGCATGATCCAGACCGCCACCGAGCGGATGAAGCGGCAGGAGTGGGTCCATATTTACATCTCCGGCTGCGACGCCCGGCAGCTGGCCCAGATATCCCCCGCCCTCACCAGCACCCTGGGGGCTCTGTCCCAGCACATCAAGGTGGTCCCCATGGGGGATGACGAGATCGGTACCTGCATTGTGGAGACGCCCGAGGAGATCGCGGACGCCAGCGTGTCCACCCAGATGTCCAACATCCGGGATGTGCTCCACGACCAGATGGGGGCCTACTGGCCGCCCCAGGAGGAGATTTAGGACGTGTTTCGAGAGCTGATCCCCTCGGTCCGTTCCGCCGAGACGGTGGGCCGGACGGGGAAAATCGAGAATATCGTGGGCATGTCCATCGAGGCCTCCGGCGGCCGGGCCGCCATAGGCGACATCTGCCGTATCTACTCCAACGAGTCCGGCGGCCAGATACCCGCCGAAGTAGTCGGCTTTAAAAACGACCACATCCTTCTCATGCCCTACGCCAACATGAGCGGGATTTCCGCGGGCAACTTTGTCCGCAACACCGGCAAACGCCTGACCCTCCCGGTGGGGCCCTTTCTGCGGGGGCGGGTGATCAACGCGCTGGGCCAGCCCATCGATGGGCTGGAGCCCTTCCAGCGGGGGGACACCTTCTCTGTGGACAGCACCTACATAAACCCCATGGCCCGCCCCCCCATCCGGGAACGGATGGAGTTCGGCATCAAGGCCATCGACAGCCTGCTCACCATCGGCAAGGGCCAGCGTATCGGCATCTTCGCCGGCTCGGGCGTGGGCAAGTCCACCCTGATGGGCATGATCGCCAAAAACGTGAAGGCCGACATTAATGTCATCGCCCTGGTGGGCGAGCGCGGCCGGGAGGTTCTGGAGTTCATGCAGAAGGACCTGGGGGAGGAGGGGATGCGCCGCTCCGTGCTGGTGGTTGCCACCAGCGACCAGCCCGCCATGCTGCGGATGAAATGTCCCAGCGTTGCCACCAGCATCGCCGAGTACTTCAGCGGCCAGGGCTACGATGTCCTGCTGATGATGGACTCCCTCACCCGCTTTGCCATGGCCCAGCGCGAGATCGGCTTGGCTATCGGGGAGCCGCCGGTGGCCAGAGGCTACACCCCCTCCATGTACGCGGAGATGCCCAAGCTGCTGGAGCGCAGCGGAAACTTTGAAAAAGGTTCTATTACCGGCGTCTACACCGTATTGGTAGAGGGCGACGACACCAACGAGCCCATCGCAGACACGGTCCGGGGCATCCTGGACGGACACATCGTCCTCTCCCGGGCTCTGGCCAACGCCAACCACTTCCCCGCCATCGACGTGGGGGCCAGCATCTCCCGTCTGATGGCCGAGATCGTCTCGCCGGAGCACCGGCAGCTGGCCGGCCAGCTGCGGGACATCATGGGCGTCTACGAAAAGAACGCCGACCTGGTGTCCATCGGCGCCTACAAGGCGGGCACCAACCCCAAGCTGGACCATGCCCTGTCGAAAATCGACGGCATCAATCAGTTTTTGATGCAGGGGACCGACGAGGCCTTCTCCCACGAGGAGAGTTTGGAACAGCTGCGGCGTATTCTGAGATAGAGCAAGCGGTGAGAGCGGCCCGAGGCCGCCCCTGCCGGAACGATTAACCAAAGGAGCGATTTGACGGATGAAGAAGTTCCGCTTCTCACTGGAAACCGTTTTGGACTATAAGCAGCAGGCGCTGGACGCCATCCGGGCGGAGCATGGGGCCATCCTGGCCCGGGTCCGGGCCCAGGAGCAGGTCATTGAGGACCTGGAGGCGGAGCACCGCCAGGCGGACGGGGATTTCACCCGGCGCAAGCTGGAGGGCATCAACATTGTGGATGCCATGAGCTACGAGGCCTACCTCCGCTCGCTGGAGCGCAAGCTGCACGAGGAGTATTACAAGCTGGAAAAGCTGCGCCGCATGGAGGAGCAGAAGCGCACCCAGGTGGTGGAGGCCCGAAAGGAGACGGCCACCATCGAGAAGCTGCGGGAGCATAAGCTGGAGGACTACCGCAAGGCGGAGCAGAAGGACGAGGAGCAGCGCATTGAGGAGTTTGTCTCCACCACCCGCGCCATGACGGCGATGGGTATTTAACAGGTGAGTTACACTTTTTAAGTGTTTCTCTATATAATGGGTCACAGGAAGGAGGTGAACGCAATGAGCACGCCGCTTTCATTCTGTGACATCAGCGCACGGTATGGGCAGATGCCCGCCCCTCAGAAAAGCATTGAGGAGCAGACCGGCTGGAACCCCAGACAGCTCTTTTTGAACTACCTGCAAAAGGTCCGGGAGCAGCGGGAAAAGGAGGCCGAATACGCCGAGGAGGATGCCCTGATGGCCATGATCGACGCCATGAACGCCTCGGAGGAGGATAAGGCGTCCGGCAAGACGGAGCGGACCCTGACCGAATCCCTGGCAAACGCCGGCAAGGCCATCACGGAGCAGGCCGAGGAAATCATGGAGGACGGTACCAAGCGGGTAGGATGGGTGGACCCCACCCAAACCCTGACCGTTCAGGCCCTGCTCTCCTGCTTGGGCGACCGGTTCAACTTTGAACAGGTTGACCAGGTGGAGGAGAACAACCGCGAGGCCCTGAAGGACCAGGAGGACAACGAGAAACGTCTGGAAGTCACAGAAGCGCAAAACCCCAGCGAAACCAGTGATCCCACTCAAATCGGAAAGGAGGTGTAAAAGAGATGAATGTTACAGACCAGTGGATGCTGGAACGGATGCAGCAGATGGCCGCCAACATGGCCGCTTCCCTGCCCCAGGTGGGTCAGAGCACCGACACGTCCAAGCCTGAGAAGGGTGACAGCTTTAAGGACCTGATGGACAAGGCCAAGGACACCAAGGTGGAGGCCCCCAAGAAGGACAGTGCCGTAAAGAAGAACGACGCCACCCAGAAGACGGAGCAGTCCCAGACCACCAAGATTCCGGTAAAAACCGACGGCAAAACCGTGATGCTGACCGCTGAGGAGGCCGCTATGGTGGCAGCCGGCTACGCAGCCCTCTCTCCGGTGATGGAGGACGGGACTGTATGGCTTGCGGTATTTGTAGGAGAAGGCAGCGCACAGAACAACCCCCTGGTGGACCGAATCCTGCTTGGTGAGGAAAACATCGTTGCCAACCGGGACTTTTCGGCGATTTTTGTGGATGAGTGGGTGGTGGAACCCACACCGGAGCTGAAAACCGCTCTGGAGCAACTGCTTCAAAAGACCGGCGATCCCCGCTCTGCGGAGAGCATCCTCAGCGGACTGGAGGAAAAATCCCAGGATATGCAGCCCAAGATGGGGAGCGTGGTCGCCATGCCTGAGACCGAACAGACCGATGACGAGGACATGACGGACCTGAGCGGTGAGGTAGAAACCGCCCAGCCCCTATTTAAGGACGTGAAGGCCGCTCCCGTGAAGGTAGGCGAGAACTTCCAGCTGGACACCCAGGAGCCCGACATGGAGGCAAATCTGGCCGACACCATCCGCTTCGCCGCCCAGCAGGGCCTGAAGCAGATCGAGATCAAGCTGAGCCCCGAGAACCTCGGCAGCCTCACCGTGAAGCTGACCCAGGCCACCGACGGCACCCTGCAGGTGGTGCTCCACACGGCCAACGCCAAGGCGGCCAATCTGCTGAACCAGCATCTGGACAACCTGAACGCGGCCCTCCAGGGCTACAGCCAGAACAGCGAGGTCCGGGTGGAGGTCCAGCGCGGCGAGGACAGCCAGCAGGCCCAGCAGCAGCAGACCAACCCCGACGGCCACAACCAACAGCGGCAACAGCAGGAACACCGGCAGGAGGAACAGCACGACGGCGACTTCATGCAGAAGCTCCGCCTGGGACTGTTCGGCCTGGACGACACGATTTAATCAGGAGGTGAACCGAATATGGCAGATTCCATGATTCAAAGCGGGAGGGATATCGCGAGCCGCTATTCCACCTACGCCACCACCGGTGACCGGGATATCTACACCAACCCCGCGGACGTGGAGAAGGAAAACGCACTTTATAAGGACAAGGGCACCCTCTCCTTTACCGACATGCTGGGCCTGATGGTTACCCAGTTCCAGAACCAGACCATCGACAACCAGGCCAGCACCACCGACATGATGAACCAGCTGGTGCAGATGACCACCATGCAGGCCATGACCGACATGACCACACAGATCAAGGAGTTGACCCTGGCCAACGTGATGTCCTACGCCGCCTCTCTGGTGGGACAGACGGTTACCATCGGCGTGTGGAACGAGGAGACCAAGCAGCTGGAGGACTTCGAGGGCGTGGTGGAAGGCACCGGCACCTACAACGGCCAGCAGGTTATCTTTGTAAACGGCAAGAGCTACTACCTGAGCGACATCATGGCCGTGGGCAAGCTGCCTCCCAAGGTGGAGGAGAAGCCCGGCGAAGGTGAGGACAACAACACCGACGGCACTGACACCGACAACAACACCGACGGAACCAACAACAACACCGACGGAACCAACACCGACAACAATACCGACACCGAGGGCGGAGACAATTCCGGTGCGAGTGGCGGCGCGGCAGGCTGAGTACCAGGGCCGGGAGGGAGTCCGGCCACAGTAAGCGGACAGGAGGTCCGCGAAGAAAGTTGAGGAAGCGATATGGCAGAACGCATCAATTCCATCCAGGGTGTGTCCCCGGTGGAGCGCGTCCAACGGGTCAGCCAGCTCAACCGGGCGGCATCCGGACAGTTTGGCGCTCTGCTGAACCAGGAGCTGAAAGTCGCGGAGCCTGCGATTTCCTTCTCCAAGCACGCCCAAAGCCGGGCGGCAGAGCGGGGCATCCAGGTGGACGACACCCTGATGGGGCAGCTGGCCGATTCGGTCGAGCGGGCCCAGGCCAAGGGGGCCACCAACATCCTGGCCTTCGACGCAACCCGTGCCTTCATCATCAATGTCCCCCACGGGCGGGTGATTACCACCATGTCCCAGGAGGAGATGGAGGAAAACATCTTCACAAATATCGACGGCGCTGTACTGCTGAAATAGGCAAGAGCAGGACCTTTTATGGATGCTTTGGTCCCCTGCCCGACTGACAGGGGACCGGCAGCGCAACAGAAAGGAAGTAATTTAGCGATATGACAGGCGCAATGTACGCCGCCATTGGCGGCCTGAAAGCTCACATGACCAAGCTGAATGTAATCGGCAACAACGTGGCCAACGTGAACACCGTCGGTTACAAGGCCCAGCGCATGACCTTCCGGGAGTCCATTTACACCACCAGTAAATCCGGCTCCAACGGCGGCGTGACCATGGGCGGTAATAACCCCTCCCAAATCGGCTACGGCTGCTCGGTGGGCTCCATCGACCTGAACATGAGCCCCTCCACCTACTCCCCCACCGGCGTGGGCCTGGACTGCATGCTTACCGGCGAGGGCTTCTTTATGGTGGGTGATAAGATCAACTACCAGATAGAGGAGTCGGGAACGCCGGGAACCGCCGATTATACGAGAACTGTTACCGGCAGCGGAATCACAAGTGCTTCCGGTCTGACCGAGCCCTATCTGACCCGCGTGGGCGACTTCTGGGTGGACGCCGACGGCTATATCTGTAACCGTGACAATAAGGTGCTCTACGGCTATGCCCGGGTGCAGAATCCAAACTATCAGCCCGGTGCTGATAAAGCAGCGATTGCTGAAGCAAAAGCCAAGGGCATAGATATTGAGAGTGCCACTATCATCAGCACCGAGCTGGTCCCCCTGCGTGTACCTCTGTCTGCCGCTGCGCCAACAGAGGCAAATAAAGGTATCATACCTGGCAAAGGAAAACCTGGAGATGCTGATTATGTTGCACCACGTAACCTTTGGGAAGAAGGTGACCCCGTTTATCCCTACCTGAGCTCTGCAACAGGCGGCCAAAACAGATATCCGTCCTATAAGGAGATTGCGACATCGGTTGATCCCGATGATCCGAAAGCAACAGCAAAGCCAAATACGACCCAGATTGCAGTCGCACAGAATACCAATGAGAACCGCGTTTCTGACGAGATGCCGGTGCAGCTTAAGAGCATGAGCATCGGTCCCGACGGCTCCATCACCGGCACCTGCGAAGGCAAGACTGTGGTCATCGGCTACGTGGCCATCGCCAGCGCCGACAGCCCCGACGGCGTGACCCACATGGATGGCTCCTATTACAAGGCCATGGGCGGCGCGGGCAACCTGCGCGCCACCGCTCTGGTGGACCTGCCCACTCCATATCTGGGCAATCAGGTGGAGACAAAGGACGCTAATGGCACTGTTACTGCCGCCCCCCCTGCCGCAGACAAAATCATGTCGGACTCTAAAAACTCTGTCAAGAACGGCGGTCTGGAGGCCTCCAGCACCGACGTGGCCAACGAGTTCGCCGAAATGATTACCACCCAGCGCGGCTATCAGGCCAACACCCGCATCATCACCGTCACCGACCAGATGCTGGAAGAACTGGTGAACATGAAGCGGTAAGCTTAGCAGTTTTTTAAGGTGAGCGAACAAGGCCCCCTTGCAAAAGGGGGCTGGCACCGCCGAAAGGCGGTGACTGGGGGATTCCGTCCGCACGGAATAGCTCCGATAAACGGAATCCCCCCGCCACCGGGCTTTGCCCGGCGGCCCTCCCCCCTTTGGCAAGGGGGGCTTGCGAGGGAAAACGCCCGCCCAGCGGGCAAGGAGAGGAAAGGAAGGTTTGTCATGATCCAACTGACGAAACGAAATGGAGAACGGTTTTTAGTCAACCACACCCAGATTGAGAGTATCGAAATGATTCCCGAGTCCAAAATCGTCATGATGAATCGTGACTATTTCATCGTGCGCGAGGACCCCGACACCATCATCAAGCGCATCACCGAGTATTCCGCCAAGGTACAGGATGTACACCGCCAGCTGACCATCGTAGACCGGCGCTAAGCCGCCGGTCACGGGGCATGTTTGACAGGCGTCAAGGGTTCAGCGCCCAAAATCCATGCCCGACGCCTTTCAAATGCGCCCCGATACAGAAAAAAGAAGCCCCTGCGGGGAAGAGGAGTGTGGACCTGTGAATATTACATACATTATCGGTACGGTAGTCGCCTTTGTGGTTATGATTGTCGGCATGCTGCAGGGCGGATCGCTGATGAACTTCGTTGACCCGTCCAGTATCTTCATCGTTATCGGATGTACCTTTGCCGTGCTGGTCGCCAGCTTTCCCATCAGCGCCCTGACCGCCGTGCCCAAGCACTTCGCGGTTATCATGAACGCCAAGCGGTATGATCCCATGGCCATTATCGACAAGCTGGTGGAGCTGGCCCAGATTGCCCGGAAAAGCGGCCTGCTGGCCCTGGAGGAAAAGGGCAACCAGGAGAGCGACCCCTTCTTTAAGCAGTGTATCATGCTGATTGTGGACAACAACGACGCCGACCAGGCCAAAGAGATCATGATGAACGACATCGAGCAGTCGGTGGCCCGCCACGAGGACGGTGCGGGCATGTATGATAAGGCCAGCTCCGTGGCTCCCGCCTTCGGCATGGTGGGTACGCTGGTTGGTCTGATTAACATGCTGAAGGCCATGGACGTGGAGAGCGGCGGCGGCGACCTGGGTCCCGCCATGGCTACCGCTCTGGTTACCACCCTGTATGGCTGCGTGCTGGCCCATATGATCTTTGGCCCCATCGCCACCCAGCTCCGCCGCCGTGACGAGGAGGAGACCCTGTGCAAGCTCATCATCGTGGAGGGCATCATGTCCATCCAGTCCGGCGCAAACCCCAAGTTCCTCCGGGAAAAGCTGCTCACCTTCATGGGTCAGAAGCAGCGCAGTGAGGAAGGCGGCAAGAAGGCTCAAAAGGGCGGCGAATAAGCTGCCGGCCCGCGTATGAACTGAGGTGAAACAATGGCAAGCATCAAAAAGAAAGGCGGCGGAGGCGGAGGCGGCGCCAACTGGATGGACACCTACGGCGACATGGTGACCCTGCTGCTGTGCTTCTTCGTTCTGCTGTATTCCATCTCCACCATCGAGCAGGATAAGTGGATGATTTTTGTCAAGAGCTTTAACCGGGATGAGGTGGAACAGACGGACCCCACGCCTGTAGGGCCGGTCGGAAGCGAGGACAAATCCAAGGGCGACGGCATGCCCGTCCCCGACGACAACAACGAGGTGGACGAGGCCCTGGAGCAGCTCTACGACTTCCTGGTGGAGTATCAGAAGAGCTCGGCCGCCGCGGCGGAAAACGTATCCGTCAGCAAGGGCGACGACTATGTGTTTATCTCCTTTAACGACGCCATCTTTTTCGACGGCGACAGTTCCGTTCTGCGGGCAGACGGCAAGGCGATTCTGGACAGTATTATTCCCGCCCTGGTGGAGGCCAGCCCCTACATCGACGAGCTGAAGGTGCTGGGCCACACCGCCCAGATATACGCCGACCGGCCCAACCCCAATGTTGCCGGCGACCGCCACCTGGCCTCTGACCGCGCCACCGAGGTAATTATTTACCTCCAGAACCATATCCCCCACGAGACCCTGCACCCCGGCCGTCTGGTTGTGGAAAGCTTCGGCCAGTGGCGGAACATCGCCCCCAACGACGTGGAGGCCAACCGGGCCAAGAACCGCCGTGTGGAGATGGTCATCAGCGGCCGGGACCTGGAGGAGAAGATGAACAACGAGTTTGACAGCTACTTTGGCATTTATGATACCCCGGACCAGAGCGGCACCATCCCCAGCTACACCACCAGCGATTAAACCGGATTGGATTCTCCGCCCCTCCGGGGCAGGAGGGAGCATTTTCTAAAATGAGGGAACAATATGGCTGAAGTCTTATCGCAAAGTCAGATAGACGCCCTGTTGAATGCGGCCAGAAGCGGAGAACTGGACGTAGACAAGCCGGCGGAGAAATCTGAGGAGAAAAAATATCGTAAATATGACTTTTACAGCCCGCGCAAGTTCACCAAAGACAGGCTGAAGATGCTCAACAGCATCTTTGAGAGCTATGCCCGGGTGATCAACTCCAGGATCAACGCCCTTCTCCACGCCACCTGCGAGATCGACGTGGACAGCGTGGAGGAGCAGCGGTACTATGAGTTTTCCAACGCTCTGACCGAGAGCGACGTTGTGGCGCTGGCGGAGATTGACCAGGAGAAGCTTCAGGGGGACGACCCCATTCTGGTGCACATGGACACGCCGGTGGTGCTGTCAATGCTGGACCGGATGATGGGCGGCGAGGGCGACCCGGACCCCACCGTGCCCAACGACTACAAGCTCACCGACCTGGAGCTGAACATGTACGACGACCTGATCGCCGACCTGATTCCCATTCTGGGCGGCAGCTGGGAGAACTACATGACACTCCACTTCTCCTATGTCCGCACCGAGGTGAATCCCACCCTGGTCCAGCTCATTGGCTACGACGAGACGGTGGTGATTGTGGGGTTGAACATCAAGTTTCCCAACTGCACGGGCCGAATGAGCCTATGCCTGCCCGGCGAGATGCTGACCAACGTGTTTACCGAGATCAGCAAGAGCACCAGCCGCCGCACCACCGGCGAAGACAAGTCCGAGGAAATCTTCGACTCCCTGCGGGAGTCCGAGCTGGAGATTGTGGCCGAGCTGGCCAGAACCCGGATCTTACTCAGCGACCTGTATCACCTGAACGTAGGCGACGTGGTAGACATCAAGCGGCCTAAAGACTCCCCCGTCTTCCTGAACATCGGCGGCCGAAGGTGGTTTGACGGCAAAATGGGCACCAGCAACAAGCAGGTGGCCGTGAAAATCGGAGAGACCTACATTAAAATGTAGGCTAAAAGGAGCGAATCTGGATGGAAGATACTATTTTTAGCCCGATGGTAATTGACGCCATCGGGGAGATCATGAATATCAGCCTGGGCTCCTCCGCCACCGCGGCCTCCAATATGCTGGACCACCGGGTGGACATCACAACGCCCAGGGTGAGCGTGGTCAACGCGGAGGATTTTGCGCTTGGCAGGATCGAACCGGCGGTAGGCGTGGAGATTAAGTATGTCTGCGGCCTGGAGGGCAGCAACATCATGCTGCTCAAGCGCAGCGACGTGAAGGCTATCGTGGATATCCTGATGGGCACCGAGACCCCGGACGAGGAGTTTGAGCTCAACGAGCTGTCCATTAGCGCGGTGTGTGAGGTTATGAACCAGATGATGGGCTCCTCCGCTACTGCCCTGTCCGACCTGCTGGGCCGGATGGTGAACATCTCCACCCCCGAGTCCTTTGAGCTGGACGATTTGGACAAGGTAAAGGAGGAGCATTTCCCCGTCACCCACGGCCCCGTGGTGGTAGTCCGGTTCAACCTGACCATCGAGGATGTGCTGGACAGTGAGTTCATGAACGTCATGTCGGTGGAGCTGGCCCAGGAGCTGGTTTCCGGCTTCGGACTGGACGAGTCGGCCCTGGATTCGGCTTCCGCCCCGGCACCCGCACCCGCCCCGGCTCCCGCCGGCGGAGGGGCCACCATGAGCCAGGAGGAGATCGAGCGGATGATGGCCGGCGGCGCAGCCGCCCCGGCCGCACCCCCCGCCGCTCCGGCTGCCCCGGCCGCTCCGGCTGCCCCCGCCGCCCCGGCGGCGGCGCCCTCCTCGCCTCCGGCTATGCCCCCGGCAGGGGAGATGCCCGGCTACCCGGGCTACCCCCCCTACGGCCAGTACCCCTACCCCTATCCGCCCTACCCCATGTACCCACCTCAGCAGCCCCCCGCGCCGCCGGACCCCAAGGTCATCAATGCGCAGCCTAACCGCATGAAGGAGCTGGCCGCCGAGGCCCAGCTGAATCAGGAGCAGAAGGACAATCTGGACCTGATCCTATCCGTCCCCCTGGAGGTGGCGGTGGAGATCGGCCGGACCCGCCGGAAGATTCAGGATATCCTCTCCTTCTCCAAGGGCTCGCTGGTGGTGCTGGACAAACTGGCCGGCGACCAGGTGGACCTGCTGGTGAACGGGCAGTGCGTGGCCAAGGGCGACGTGGTGGTTATCGACGACAACTTCGGCATCCGCATCACCGAGATTCTGCAAAAGCCCGATATCAACGTGCTGACCCAGGGCTGAGCCCTTTAAACATACAGAAGTATACATCAACTATTTTTGAAAAGGATGGTTAACTATGGCTAAGATTCTTACAGTCGATGACGCTGCCTTCATGCGCAAGGTCATCAAGGACACTCTGAGCAAGGCCGGCTATACCGAGATTTTCGAGGCCGAGGACGGCGCGATGGCGGTAGAGAAGTACAACGAGATCAAGCCCGACCTGGTGCTCATGGACATCACCATGCCCAACATGGACGGCCTGGAGGCCCTGAAGGCCATCCGCGCCGCCGACGCCAACGCCAATGTGGTCATGTGCTCGGCCATGGGCCAGGAGACAATGGTGATTGACGCCATCCGCTCCGGGGCCAAGGACTTTATCGTCAAGCCCTTCAAGCCCGAGCGCGTGCTGAAGACTGTCACCTCCATCGTAGGCGAGCCCTGATGGAATACTGGTCCCAGGTCCTCTCTGTGCTCAGCCTGCTGGCCATTATCCTGCTGGTGCTGGCAGGCGCCTGGGTCTTCACCCGCTGGGCGGGACAGAATCTGGGGGGCGGATTTCTCGCCGCAGGCCGCGGCGGCCGCCTCCAGGTGCTGGACCGGGCCACAGTGGGCCGGGACCAGAGTGTGCTGGTGGTTAAAGCCGGCCAGCGATACCTGCTGCTGGGCAGCACGCCTGCGGGGCTCACCCTGCTGGCCGAGCTGACCCGGGAGGAGGGGGAGTGCTGGGAAGCGCCCACACCGCCGGATGGGCCGGAGCAGAGACGGCCCGCCGACTTCCGCGCCCTGATGCAGCGGCTGAGAGAGAAGAAATAATCCGAAGTGCCGGTGAAGAATCGAGGTGAGGAAGGATGCCGACCGACGCGCTGATCAATGTAAATGGAGAAAGTGTGCAGACACTGGAAATTCTGTTTCTGACCACCGTCCTGATGCTCCTGCCCTCGCTGATCATCATGATGACCTCCTTCACCCGGTATGTGGTGGTCTTCTCCTTCCTGCGCAACGCCATGGGCACCCAGCAGACCCCGCCCAACATGGTGCTGGTGGGTATGGCCCTGATTCTGACCCTTTTTACCATGAGCCCCACCCTGTCCGCCGTCAACGAGGAGGCTTTCGCCCCCTATCAGGCGGAGGAAATTACCCAGCAGGAATTTTTCCAGCGGGCACAGGCGCCGTTTAAACGGTTTATGAGCAGCTGGACGGAGCCGCAAAGCCTGGAGCTGTACTGCGGGATGGCCGGGGAGCCCCTTCCGGCAACGGAAGAGGAGGCTGTGGAGCTGCCGCTTATGGTGATTATCCCCGCCTTTGTCACCAGTGAGCTGAAGCACGCGTTTACCCTGGGCTTCCTGCTGTATATCCCCTTTATGCTCATCGACATGGTGGTGGCCTCCACCCTCATGTCCATGGGTATGGTCATGCTCCCGCCTTCTATGATCTCCACCCCCTTTAAGCTGCTGCTGTTTATCCTGCTGGACGGGTGGCAGCTGCTGTTCAAGACGCTGGTGCAGGGCTTCGGCCTTGGGTAAGGAGGGGACATGGACACAAGCTTAGTTACCCAAATCCTGCGGGAGGGCATCTGGGTCGCCATCAAGCTGGGCGGCCCCATGCTGGTGCTGAGTATGGTGGTGGGCGTGCTCATTGCCATCTTCCAGGCCGTTACCCAGATTCACGAGCAGACCCTGGGCTTCATCCTCAAGCTGATTGTGGTGATTCTGGTCCTCCTTGTGGGAGGAGGCTGGATGATGGAGACCCTTCTGGACTATACCCATCGGATTTTTGAGCTGATGGGTACGCGCTAGGGGGCTCCTATGGACTGGAATTCCCTCACCCTCTTTCTGATGATTACCGGCCGCATGACTGGCTTCGTGGTGTTTAACCCCCTGCTGGGGCGGCGGGGCGTGCCCAATCTGATCAAGGCGGGCTTTGTACTGCTGCTGTCCCTGTGCGTCTTTTCCATGACGGCCCAGCAGCTCCAGATGCCGGCCACCCTGCTGGGACTGGCCTTCACCTTCCTGATGGAGCTGTTCCTGGGCTATGTGCTGGGGCTGATTGTCAACCTGTTCTTCTATATCCCCCTGATGGCAGGCTCCGTGATTGACATGCAGATGGGCCTGTCCATGGCCTCCACCTACGACCCGGCCTCGGGTATCCAGGTGACGGCCACCTCCACCGCCCTCAATGTGCTGATGTCCCTGCTGTTCTTCGTGGCCAACGGCCACCACACATTGATCCGCATTTTTGCCACCTCCAACCTGGCGGTCCCCTTCGGACAGGTGGCGCTGGGGAACGGCTTCTATGGAGCCATGATCCAGATTTTTATTGACTGCACCCTTCTGGGTGTCAAGCTGTGTATGCCGGTGCTGGCAGCGGAGCTGATGGGCCAGGTGGGCATGGGCATCCTGATGAAGGTCATTCCCCAGATCAACGTGTTCGCCATCAACATCGAGCTGAAGGTGATTGTGGGTCTGGTGATGGTGATGCTTCTGATGAATCCCTTCAGCGACTTCCTGCTGAATGCCGAGGCCGAGATGCTTCTCACCCTCCAGCGGATCCTGCCCCTCATGTCAGGTTGAAGGCGCACCCACAATTTGGCTGACAAAGGGGGGATCACTCCGTGGCCGGCGACTCCAAAACCGAAAAGGCAACACCCAAAAAGCGGCGAGACGAACGAAAAAAAGGTAACGTCCTTATGAGCAAGGACGCCGTCGCCGTCGCCACCCTCATCGGCAGTCTGTTCATGATTCAGATGATGGGCGGCGTGATCCTGCAACAGGTTAAGGACCTGCTGCATCTGTGCTTCTACTACATGGCCAACGGCTCCCCGGGGATGCTTTCCGGCCTGATTGGAGAGCTGTTTAAAACGGCGGCTCTGTCCTTTGTGGTCATGGCCGGCCCCTTCCTGGCGGTAACGGCCCTGCTGGCCGTCGGCGTCACCTTCTTTCAGACCAAGATGCTGGTGGCCGGCGAATCCATCAAGCCGAAATTCAACCGGATCAGCCCACTTCAGGGCTTCAAACGGCTGTTTTCCCTGCGCAGCATCATCGAGGCTGTGAAGGGAATCCTGAAAATCACCATTTTGCTCTTTCTGATCTACAACTACTTCAGCAACGTGGCGATCAGCTTCAGCCGGTTTTTAAACATGGGTCTGTGGCAGTCCTGTTCCATCCTCTTTCAGGATATCGTCACACTGGTCCTTCAAATCGCGGTGGCCTTCACCGCCCTGGCCTTCTTCGACTATCTCTACCAGTGGTGGGACTACGAGCGCCAGCTGAAAATGTCGAAGCAGGAGATTAAAGAGGAGTATAAGCAGACCGAGGGCGACCCCCAGGTCAAAGGCAAGATCAAGCAGATCCAGCGCCAGCGGGCCCAGCAGCGCATGATGCAGCAGGTGCCCGGGGCCGACGTGGTCATCCGTAACCCCACCCACTTCGCCGTTGCCCTGCGCTACCATGAGCAGGAGGACAACGCCCCGGTGGTAGTGGCCAAGGGCGTGGATGAACTGGCTTTGCGCATTGTGAAGGTGGCCGAGGAGAGCGGCGTCTCCGTGGTGGAGAACGTCCCCCTGGCCCGGGCGCTCTACGCCTCCACAAAGCTGGATCGGGAGATCCCGCCCGACCTCTACGGCCCGGTGGCTGAGGTGCTGGTATACGTCCTCAAGCTGGACCAGGAGGTCCGATAGGTTCGAGAATAAGGCCCTTTGGGGCGTTTTGATAGTCTTTCAGGAAAGGATGACACCATGCGGCGTATTTTTCAAAACAGCATAGCGCTTATGGTAGTGGTCATCGTCATGTTCCTGATTATTCCCGTGCATGAGAGCTTGCTTGATATTCTGATTATTATTAACATCTCTCTGTCCATCGTGATTTTGATGGTGACGATGACCATTTCCGAGGCGCTGGAATTTTCCATTTTCCCGTCCCTGTTGCTGATTACCACCCTGTTCCGGTTGGGCCTGAACGTGTCCACCACCCGGTCCATCCTGCGCTACGACGGCAGCGGCGAGGTGGGCACGGCGGTGATACGCACCTTTGGCCAGCTTATTACCCAAGGAAATATCGTGCTGGGCATCATCATCTTCTTTATCATCGTGCTGGTGCAGTTTATCGTCATCACCAAAGGCGCTGAGCGTGTGGCCGAGGTGGCCGCCCGCTTCACTCTGGACGCCATGCCTGGCAAGCAGATGGCCATTGACGCCGACCTCTCCTCCGGCCTGATCAACGAGCAGCAGGCCCGGGAGCGCCGGGGCAAAATCCAGCGGGAGGCCGACTTCTACGGTGCCATGGACGGCGCCACCAAGATTGTCAAGGGCGACGCCACCATGTCCCTGATTATCACCGCCATCAACCTGATCGGCGGCATCATCATCGGCTCCATGAACGGCGTGGGCGACTTGGGCACCGTGGCCCAGACCTACTCCATCGCCACCATTGGCGACGGCCTGGTCTCCCAGCTGCCCTCCATTATGATCTCCACCGCCACCGGCATGATCGTCACCCGGTCGGTGTCCGACGGCAGCCTGAACAGCGACGTAATCCAGCAGTTCGCCCGGCAGCCCCGGGCCATCCTCACCGCAGGCGCGGTGCTGGTCGTCCTGGGCCTGATCCCCGGCACCCCGACCCTCCCCCTGCTGGTGGTGGGCGTGGCGCTGGCCGTGCTGGGCTACCTGATGAGCGGGCGTATGGAGCGCAAGGAGGCCGCCGAGCTGGTCCAGCCGGAGGCCCCGGCCGAGGCCGACATGACCATGGCCCCCAGCGAAACCGACTACTACAAGGACATCAACAACGTCTATGGGCTGCTCACCGTGGACCCCATCGAGATGGAGTTCGGCTACAGCCTGATACCTCTGGTGGACGAGAACAGCGGCGGCAAGCTGATCAGCCGCATCGTAATCTTCCGTCGCCAGTACGCCCAGGAAATGGGCTTCGTGATTCCCTCCATCCGCCTCCACGACTCCTCCGCGCTGGGTACCAACCAGTATGTGGTGAAGATCAAGGGGGAGGAGGTGGCCCGGGGCGAGATTCTGGTGGACTACTACCTGGCCCTGGAGCCCGTCAGCCCCGCCGGCGAGATCGACGGCATCGAGACCATCGAGCCCGCCTACGGCATCCCTTCCCGCTGGATTCTGCCCGAGAACAAGGAGATGGCCGAGATTTACGGCTATACCGTCATTGACCCCCTGTCCGTCATGCAGACCCACCTGAGCGAGGTGGTCCGGCGCCATGCCTACGAGCTTCTGGGCCGGGCGGAGGTGATGCAGCTGGTGGAGAACCTGAAAAAGACCGCCCCCGAGCTGGTGGAGGAGGCCATCCCCAATGTGCTGTCCTACGCCAACCTGGAGCGTATCCTCCGGGGTCTGCTGAAAGAGGGGGTCCCCGTCCGGGACCTGGCCACCATTCTGGAGACCGCTGTGGACTCCCTGGTTACCACCAAGGATATGGACATGGTGTGCGAGAATATCCGCGTGGCCCTCAGCCGCACCATCACCCGCCGCTTCTGCGAGCATGGCCAGCTTCGGGTGGTCACGCTGGACGCCGAGGTGGAGAAGCGGGTTATCAGCTCGCTGAGCAAGAACGAGCAGGGTATCTACCTGGCCATGGGCCCCGATCTGATGCAGTCCATCGTCACCCAGCTGGCCGACTACCTGAAAAAATTCAGCGACCTGTCTCAGACCCCCATTGTCCTTACCAGCCAGGTCATCCGGGTTTATCTCAGCCGGATGCTGTCCCAGTTCTATCCCGGGGTCTATGTGCTCTCCTTTAACGAGATTACCAGCGATGTGCAGATACAGTCCCTGGGGAACATCACACTGGATACCGCCCAGACCCGGCCGGAACGAAAGGCGGCTGCGGTATGACCGGGGAAAAACTGACCTGGAGCCAGGAGGAGCTGGACGCCCTTACCACCGAGGAGCTGTTTCAGACCTACAAGCGCACCGGGAGCGAGGAGCTGAAATGGCCCCTGGTGATGCGCTACATGGGGCTGGTCAAGACCATTGCCCTCCAGGTGCGAGGTGTTTACAGCAGCTTTGCCCAGGTGGACGATATCGTCAACGAGGGACTGCTCACTCTGGCTGGCGCGGTGGACAAATTTGACCCGGACAAGGGCATCAAATTCGAGACCTATGTGTCCAAGCGCATCCGAGGCGCGGTGATCGACCTGGCCCGGCGGCAGGACTGGGTGCCCCGCAGCGTGCGGCGCAAGGCCCGGGACATCGACCAGGCCAGCAGTGAGCTGTTTGCCGAGCTGGGGCGCTACCCCACCGACCGGGAGATGGCCGACCGCCTGGGCGTGACCCAGGACCAGTACCAGGAGGACCTGGCCAACTCCTCCATGTGTAACGTCCTGTCCTTGGACGCCCTCTTTGAGGACCGGGAGCAGAACGGCGGCGCAGAGGTGCCCGACAACGGCGCGGACAGCCGCCCAGAGGACTCCATGCTCCGCCAGGAGCTGCTGGAGATCCTGACCAAGGCCATTGAGTCCCTGCGGGAGAACGAACAGACCGTAATCTCCCTCTACTACCACAAAAACCTCAGCATGAAGGAGATCGCCCAGGTGATGGAGGTCAGCGAGCCCCGCATCTCCCAGCTCCACTCCCGGGCCATCCAGAAGCTGAAGCTGTATATGAACCAGTACATGACCGGCGCCAAATGAGGGCCGGGGACGAGAGGAGTCTTGCGCTATGATGAAGGGATTTTATAATCTGACCTCTGGGATGGCCTCCCAGCAGAACCGGCTGAATGTGGTGGCCAACAACATGACCAACATCTCCACCGCCGGGTATAAGGCCGAGCACTACACCGACCGCACCTTTGACGAGGTGATGGTGTCCCGTATCGGCAATATTGACAAGTCCCATTACCAGACCATGGAGACCTATCAGAGCCATATCCTGGCCCCGGATCATCTGTACACCGATTTTATCCAGGGCTCACTGGAGGAGACCAATCTGCCCCTGGACTTCGCCATTCAGGGGGAGGGTTTCTTCGCCATCCAGACGGTGGACGGGGTGGCCTACACCCGGGCGGGCTCTTTTACCCTGGACAACGAGGGTTACCTGTGCCTGTCGGAGCTGGGCCGGGTGCTGGACCGGGAGGGCAACCCCATCCAGCTGCCCACCGACAAGCTGGATGTGGACGCCCAGGGCAACCTGTCCACCCAGGGCGGGGAGTATCTGGCTACGCTGGGCGTGTTCATGTTCCCGGACAATGGCGAGCTGGAGCGCACTCCCTACGGCCTCTTTACCGGCGAGGGGGCGCAGCTCAACGATCAGGTCGTCATCCATCACAAGTGGGTGGAGCGGTCCAACGTGAATATGATTAAGGAAATGGTCAACATGATGACCACCCAGCGGGCTCTCCAGAGCGCGGCCCAGCTGAGCAAAATCTACGATCAGGTAATCAATCGGGCCGTGAACGACATCGGCCGTCTGCAATAATCGTTTCCAGGGAAAGAAAGGCGTGAGCAAGCTATGAATATGTCCTTCTACACCGGCGCTGTGGGCGCCTTCCAGCAGCAACAGCGCATGAATGTCCAGGCCAACAACATTGCCAATGTAAACAACTACGGCTACAAGGCAGAACGGGCCACCTTCCACCACCTGATGTATGGCAACGTGGTGGGCATTGACAACGAGGACCTGCCCCGGGGCACCGGCACCAAGATGGTGAAGGCCAGCGTGGACTACACCACCAACGGCTACCAGGAGACGGGCCGCACCTTCGACTTTGCCATTGTGGGCGACGGCTTCTTTGCCCTGTATGACCCAACCACAGAGGATATCTCCTTCAGCCGGGACGGCGCCTTTATGATGGCCCGCTATACGGTCCCCCCCGACGAGGACGCCGAGCCGGAGATCGACCCCATCACCGGCGAAGAGATTGAGCCCCAGCCCACCGAGGAGTGGCGGCTGTCGGACAACGAGGGCCGCTGCGTGCTGGACCGCATGGGCAACTTCATTGTGATCGACCCCCAGGACCGGAAGGCGGACCTGGACATCGGCGTGTTCGACTACCGCATCTACGATGGTATGCTCCATGCCGACAGCGGCCGCTTCTCCCCCATCGAGAAAAACGGCGATCTGTACCTGGGCACCGGCGAGGTGAAGCGGGGCTATCTGGAGCTGTCCAACGTGGACCTGGCCCAGGAACTGACCAAGGTGATCGAGTCCCAGCGGGCTTACAGCTACGCGCTGCGGATGGTTCAGACATCGGACGAGATCGAGCAGACCATCAACGGCCTGCCCAACTAATAGAAAGAAGGTAAGCTAGGGTATGATAAAAAACTTTGAACAGTTGACGTCACTGGAGATTGATACCCTGCGGGAGATCGGCAGCATCGGAACGGGCAACGCCGCCACGGCGCTGTCTCAGATGCTGGGCAAAGAGGTGCGTATCACCATGCCTGAGGTACGCATCATGGGCTACAACGAGGCCATTGAGTGGATCGGCGGGCCGGAGGCGGTCACCGCCGGCGTGCTGGTGAAGATGAGCGGCGATGTGGGCGGCATCATGCTGTCGGTGCAGAAGCTGGAGCTGATCAACTTCATCCTGGAGACCATGCTGGACCAGGGCATCCAGAGCTATGAGGAGCTTCAGGAGCTTCAGCAGTCCGCCCTGATCGAGGTGGGCAACATTATGATCTCTGCCTTCGTCACCGCTCTGTCCGGTCTGGCGGGCATCAACATCAATCTGACTGTCCCCGCCTTCGCGGTGGACATGCAGGGCGCCATTTTAACGGTGCCCATGGCCGAATACGGCGGCATGTCTGACTACCTGATGACCATTGGGGGGAACTTCGTATGCAACGGGCAGGAAATCCCCAGCCACCTGCTGCTGTCCCCCGACCTCCGGTCTCTGGATTTCCTGCTGAGAAAGCTGGGCGTTAGCGATGGCTGAGCAAAAACTGACGGTAGGGATCGCCGATATGAAGATGCTCCAGGGGGAGGGCATTCTGGTGACTTATGCGTTGGGCTCCTGCATCGGCCTGTGCTTTCATGACCAGAGGCTGCGGTTGGGCGCGTTGCTCCACATCATGCTGCCGCTGAACATGGAAGCCGGCCGGACCCATCCGCTGAAGTATGCCGATACCGGCATCAAGGAGACGCTGAAGGCCATGGAGGCCAGGGGGGCCTCTCGCAGCCGCATGACGGTGAAGATCGCCGGCGGGGCGAAGATGTTTGAAATTGCCGGAGGCAGCGGCCTGGGCAATATCGGTCAGCGCAATATCGAAAGCGTCCACGCCATTCTGAAGCGGGAGAACATCCGCCTGCTGGCGGAGGACGTGGGAGGAAAGGTGGCCAGGACCCTGCTCTTTGACGTGGGCAGCGGCCAGGGCTGTATCCGGTCCTACGGGCAGAAGGACATTATTTTCTAAGCACAGCCAACGCGCCGGGCGGCGCCATCTGAAATAGAGTGAGGAGTGTCAAACATGGCGGAGGTACATAACAGCGGTATCCTTTTGGAGTCCGGCACCAACGAGATAGAGATTATGGAGTTCACCATCGACGGGAGCCTGTACGGCATCAACGTGGCCAAGGTGCGGGAGATTATTATGTCCGCGCCGGTGAAGGTGATGCCCCATGCCCACCCGGCGGTGGAGGGTATCTTTAAGCCCCGGGATGTGGTTATCACGGTGGTGGACCTGCCCAAATACCTGGGTGTGGACAAGGAGAAGGCCGAGAAGGACCTGTTTATCATTACTAACTTCAATAAGATGTATATTGCCTTCCGGGTACACACCGTGGTGGGCATCAGCCGCATCTCCTGGACGGACATCCATAAGCCGGACAAGACGGTGTCCGGCGGCTCTGAGGGGGTGGCCACCGGCATCGCCCAGTGCGGCCCCGACCTGGTGACCATTCTGGACTTTGAGCGGATTGTGGCCGAGATTGCCCCCGAGACCACCATCCAGATGGACGAGATTGAGCAGATGGGCCCCCGGGCCCGGAGCGATGAACCCATCTGGATTGCGGAGGACTCCATCCTCCTGTCCAAAATGATCGAGGAGTGCCTGCGCAAGGCGGGCTATGTCAACCTGCGCATGTTCCCCAACGGCCGGGAGATGTGGGAAGCGCTGAACGCTCTGCCCCAGTCACATAAGCTCTTTGAGCAGGTGGCGCTGATCATCACCGATATCGAGATGCCCCAGATGGACGGCCACCGCCTGACCAAGCTGGTGAAAAGCAGTCCCCGGTTCCAGCCGATTCCCCTTATCATTTTCTCCTCTCTGATCAGCGAGGAAATGCGCATCAAGGGCCGCCAGCTGGGGGCCGACGAGCAGATGAGCAAGCCGGAGATCGGCCATCTGGTAGACGTGATGGACCAGCTGCTGCACAACGCAAAAGATTAAGAAAAAACCCGCCTTCGGGGCAACTCCCGTAAGGAAGTTGCCCCGAGGGGATTCCCGTAAGTGAAAATCATTCGATTAGGACGGCGTAGCTTCGGCTACGCTGTCTTTTCCTTGCGCTTCTGCATGGAATTATAATAGGCCAGATATTCCCGTTCCAGCATTTCCGGCTCCGGCGCTACCCATAAGCCAATGGTGTTGTAGTGAATGTCCACCCTCTGATGCCGCTTGCCGTTCAGCTTGTCAGGCTTGGACACTACAATTTTGTCAATGAACTCATGGACAATCTCAGGCGTCAATTCTGTCAACCGTGTCACTCGTCTGGCTCGCTCAATAAACCGCTGCAAATCAGCGGCCTTATCCGTGGTAGCGTCCAGAGTGGCCTCCATCTCCGGGATGGCCGCTTTCAACTGCTTCTGTTCGGTTTCCAGCGATACCGTCAGCGTGGCAAAGCGTTCCTTGGACAGCAGGCCCTTCGTCATATCCTCGTAGCTTTTCTGGATAAGCTGGTCGATTTCCACAACCCGAACTTTAGCTTTGTCCAATTCCCGGCGTTTGGCGGTCAGCGCCTTTTTCTCTTGCAGGCCAAACCGCTCCATCTGCTCCTGGGCAAACCGCTTTTCATAGACCTGGACGTACCATAACAGCCTTTGCAGACCCTCCAGCACCAATTCTTCCACTACTTTCTCCTGGATGAAGTGGGCGGTACAAACATCGGAATTACTGCGATAGGCGGAACAGAAGAAAAACGCCTGCTCCCGCTTGTAGTTGTTGGTGGCACTGTACCCCAGCTTGCTTCCGCAGTCGGCGCAGTAGAGAAGCCCGGAGAACATACTCACAATGCCTGTTCTTGTGGGCCTGCGGCGGTGCTGTCGGAGATTTTGGACGAGGGCAAAGGTCTCCCGGTCAATGATGGCGGGGTGGGTATTGGGGAATACTTTCCATTCCTCTTGGGGCTTGTCCAGCCGTTTCTTCTGCTTAAAGGACTGGCTGAAAGAACGGAAATTCACCGTATCTCCCACATACTCTTGCCGGTCTAAAATGTCCGCTATCGTGTGGGAACACCAGTTGAATGGCCGCTCCGTGCCGGGGCCGCACTTCTTACCGATACTGCGCCAGTACTCGGTCGGCGTAGGCACCTGCTCCGCTTTGAGTTTTTTTGCGATTTGGGTAGGCCCCAGGCCGCTGACACACATTTGAAATATCCGTCTGACGATTGCCGCTGCTGGCTCGTCCACGATCCACCTGTTTTTATCCTCCGGCGCTTTCGTGTAACCGTAGGGCGGGTTAGTGGTGAGTGGTATCCCGGCGTTACCACGGCTCTGCATGACACGGCGAACCTTATCGCTTGTATTTTTTGGCGTGCCACTCGTTGAATAGGTGCTGTTGGGGAAGGGTACGAAAAGTTTTGAAAAAGCCAG